>JAESGW010000042.1_pt1 | contig 397728 bp, 340 predicted proteins | sample 9269791 | NCBI WGS metagenome assembly JAESGW01 (sample SAMN16773120, study PRJNA677053) | algae metagenome | isolation source: Aphanocapsa lilacina HA4352-LM1 and co-occurring heterotrophs from near cave... | place: USA: Maniniholo cave, near Haena, Kauai, HI | collected 2009-07-28 | reverse complement strand
ATTTCTGCGTAATTAAACTAAATAACTGTCAATTTTGTAATTCAACACAAAACAACTTATTCAATCTATATATATAAGACATCTTACAACCTTATAATAGCTCCATAAAAAACAGTAGACTTTCCCTCTTTTTTAATAAAAACAGAATGAATGAAACAAAATCTAATAAATAAACAAATATGGAGGTTTCGTATAATTATAGGAATTAATCGAAACGTATGGCTTTGACTGGGGAAATCTTTGTGATAATATAGGAAGGTATTAACAACACTATGAAGCAAATTAATATTGTACCTAGATTTAACACTATAATATGTAGTGGATTTATATCGACTGGTGCAACATTTACATAATAGTTTTCTGGATTTAGTTTTATGAATCCGAAATATTTTTGTGCAAGTAGTAGACCAATGGCTATTATATTACCTATTAACAATCCTCTTATTACAAGATAGGATGCATTGTAAAGAAAAATCTTTCTGATGTTCCAATTGTTGGCTCCAAGTGCTTTTAGAATTCCTATCATTTGTGTTCTTTCTAAAATTAGCACTAACAGGGCTACTATCATATTTATGGTTGCAACTATAATCATTACAATTAGAATGATGATGATATTGAAATCAAAGAGTTTTAGCCATTCGAAAATACTATAATATTTTTCTTCAATGGTTGTACTATTATATGTAGGGGGAATTTCTTTGTATATTTCTTCTCCTTTTTGTTTGATTTGCGAAAAATCGTCTAGGTAAACTTCAAATGCTCCTACTTGATTTTCTTTCCATTTATTGATTTTTTGGATGTGACGAATATCTCCTATTATATAGGTAGCATCAAATTCTTGGAAACCTGAATTATAAATTCCGACAATTTTAAAATTTCTAAGATTATATCTACTTCCTGAATCTTTGAGGAAATAGGTTTTGAATTTGTCTCCAAGTTTTAAGTTTAATCTATTGGCAATATATTGAGAAATTAGAACTTCCTCATTTAAATCGCTTTTAAAATTTGGCATTTTGCCTTCAACTAGATATTCTTTTAGGTTATTGAATTTATAATCTTTTCCTACTCCTTTATATAGTATTCCTTCAAAAGATTTTTCTGTATGAATTATTCCTGCTTTACTGGCTGTTGCTTGAACATGATTTATGCCTGTAATATTTTTAAACTTTGGATAAAAATCTTGGTTGATGGAAATGGGTTCTTTTGATACTTCTGATTGGTTGTCGTCATAATTTGAAATAATAACATGACCGTTAAAGGTTGCTACTTTTTCACGAATTTTATTTTGAAGTCCGATTCCTGTTGAGACAGAAATAATCATCATTATTATACCTATTGCGATAGCTGTTATTGCAATTTTTATAATTGGTGAAGAAATACTACTTTTATAACTTTTAGTAGCTATTAGTCTTTTGGCTATGAAATATTCTAAATTCAAGGGTTTATGACATCTAAATTATTTTTCAAAAGTACATTATTATTTTTTTCTTTACTAATCGTTTCATGTGGAAGTAGTAAAAAGGTTATTGTTCCAAAAAGTTCATTTGTTGACCATCCTACTGCAAATACATCAATGGTTGATGCTGTTCTTAAAACTGGTGCTGAAAATTTTATTGCATATCTGCCTTTATTAGAAAAAAAGCGTGTTGGAATAGTTACTAATCAAACGGGTATATTGTCAAAAAATGTGCATTTGGTGGATTTTCTTTTGGAGAGAAATATTAATCTTCAAAAAATTTATGCTCCTGAACATGGTTTTAGAGGAACTGCTGATGCTGGTGAATTAATTGTTGATGGAAAAGATTCTAAAACGGGGTTGCCGATAATCTCTCTTTATGGCAATAATAAAAAGCCTAAAGCAGACCAATTGGAAGGAATTGATGTGATGGTTTTTGATTTGCAAGATGTTGGAGCTCGATTTTACACCTATATCTCGTCTCTTCATTATGTGATGGAGGCTTGTGCTGAAAATAACATTCCTCTTATTGTTTTGGATAGACCTAATCCAAATGGTGGAATTGTTGATGGTCCAATTTTGGAAAAAGAAAACACAAGTTTTGTGGGTATGCATGAAATTCCAGTTTTACATGGTATGACAATTGGTGAATACGCTCAAATGATTAATGGTGAAAAATGGTTGAAGCCTTCAACAGACTCTATACAGGAAATTCAATGTGATTTGAAAGTGATTCCGTGTTTGAATTACAAACATAGTATGCAATATAATTTACCTGTGAAGCCTTCGCCAAATTTACCGAACGCTCAATCTATAAATCTTTATGCGAGTTTATGTTTTTTTGAAGGTACAAATGTAAGTGTAGGGCGAGGAACGGAAAAGCAATTTCAAATTTATGGTTCTCCTTTTTTGCCTGACAATGAATTTGATTTTAGTTTTACACCTAAACCTAATGAAGGTGCAAAAGATCCAATGCACAATGGTGCTTTATGTTTTGGTGAAGATTTATCTAAAATAAGAAAGGTTTCAGAACTTGAATTGAAATGGCTTTTGAAAGCTTATAAAGAAACATCTGATAAGTCTAAGTTTTTCACTTCTTTTTTTATAAAATTAGCTGGGACGAGAAAATTGCAAGAACAAATTGAAGCTGGAATGACTGAAAAAGAGATTAGAAGAAGTTGGCAAGAAGGTTTGGAACAATTTGAAAAAATGAGAGAAAAGTATTTGATTTATGATTAAATTAATAATCTGTTGAATAAATCAAATCATTTTTCATAGATAACTTTACAATTTCTATACTTTTTGGATTTCTAAATGGATTTAGTAAATTATTGTTTTTAGAATAATTTATGGATATGTTTTTATTTACTAACTTTCTTTTTAGATTGGTAATAATAGTTTCATTCTTTATTGCTCTATTCATATAGTAAATTGTATCATTATCATATAATTCAACTACAATATCCTTATTAACTCCTGCAATGACATTTTTGACTATTCCATTTACATTTTTCTCTTCTTTATGTCTAAAAATTATATAGCATAAAAAAGAAAAAATAATTATTAGTAATATGACTTCTTTTTGTTTCATTGCATTAGTTTTTGGCATAACGCAAAATAAAAATTAAAGTATTTACAAACTTATTTTTTCTTTCATTTTTTCTACAATATTATAGGCAGCAGGACAAATTGGTATGTTTTTTAAGGTGATTTCTGTAATTTGATTGAACTTTTTTCTGTCGGTGTGAGGAAACTCGCGACAAGCTTTTGGGCGAACATCGTAAATGAAACATTTATTGTCACTATCTAAAAATGTACATGGAACATTTTGCAAAACATAATCATTGTCTTCATCAATTCGAAGAAATTGGGTAATGAATTGTTGTGGCTTTTGTTTTAAATGTTTTGAAATTCTTTCAATGTCAGCTGTTGTGAATAATGGTCCTGTTGTTTTGCAGCAATTGGCACACTCCAAACAGTCGGTTTTTTTAAATTCAGCATCGTGCAAATCTTGCATAACATAATCTAAATTCTTGGGTGTTTTCTTTTTTAGCTTATCGAAATACTTTTTGTTTTCGATATGCTTATCTTTGGCAAGTTTTGGAAGTTCGTTTAGAGTAGGTTTTAACATTTTGTGGTTATTTCTATTACAAAGTTAAGTATTTTGAACATTGAATTTTGAAAAACGAATATTGAATTTTGAAATGAACATTATGAAAGACTTATTTGGAAAAGCTATTTTAGATTACCAAACGAATAATTCTCCAGAAGATTTAATTACTGAAACTTCAATTTCTGAAGCTGATGAGATGAGTGTATCTTATCTTTTTAGGGGTTATGCGGAAATGCCAAAAATTGAACAAAAAGCATTACATCTTGCTAAAGGAAAAGTTCTAGATGTGGGATGTGGTGCCGGAAGTCATTCTCTTTATTTGCAGGAGAAAGGTTTTGATGTGACTGCCATAGATAATTCTGAAAATGCTGTAAAAGCTTGTGAACTTCGTGGCTTGAAAAATGTTGTTTTTAAAGATGTTTTGGATTTAGATACTAATCACAAATATGATACTATTTTACTTTTGATGAATGGTACAGGTATTTTTGAAACTTTAGAAAATTGTTCGAAATATATTTTAAAACTAAAATCGCTTTTGAATGAAAACGGTCAAATTTTAATTGATAGTTCTGATATTATTTATATGTTTGATGAAGATGACGATGGTGGAAAATGGATTCCGAGTAATGGCTATTATGGTGAATTGACTTTTACGGTTCATTATAAAGGAGAAACGGAAGATTCTTTTCCTTGGTTATATTTAGATTATAATACATTGCAAAATGCTTGTTTTGCTAATGGTTTACATTGTGAACTAATTCTGGAAGGTGAGCATTTTGATTATTTAGCAAAGATTACCACATAAAAAAATCCCAAAACTTTTAATTTTGGGATTTCTTACTATTTTTTATTGGTTGTTATTCCATGTATTTCATCATCATGCCTTGTAGTTCGGTTCCCCAATCTTGACCAGCTTCCATACTTTTTTTGTATAGTTCTCCTGCATTTTTAGATATTTTTAAACCTACTGGGGATTCATAAAATTTAAGCATTTCTTTGATGTCTTCATGTGTATAGGTTTCCATATAAATTTTAGCAATACTTTCATATAAAGAAGGTAGGGTTTCATCGAATTCTTTAGAAAATTCATCAAATTTATCTGCTGGAATCATAGCTTTTATTTGATCTTTGGCTGCTTCCATTTGTGCTGCTGATCCTGATACTTTGATTACCTTAATGACATCGTCTTTGAATGTATTTTGTGCAATTGTGAATTGTGTTATAAATAACACTAAAACTGATAAAATAATTTTTTTCATTTTTTTTAATTTTAAATTAATAGTTCATTCTTTTCAAAAAGTATTCCGAAATTGATTTTATGGGATATTTAAATACTTGTGGGTTTGTAAAGAAACTCTCCATTTTGGATTATTCATCACATAATCTACTATTAAAGGAGTCATTTCTTCTTTTTTGCTCCATTCTGGTTGTAGAAATAAAATCGCTTTTGAATTTACTTTTGCGGCTTGTTCTTCTGCAAAAATAAAATCGTGCTTGTTGTAAATAATTACTTTTAGTTCGTTTGCTTTGGCATAGGCTTCTTCAACTGGCAATTTATTTTTCTTTGGTGAAAGGCAAAACCAATCCCAATTTCCTGTTACTTTATAGGCTCCAGAAGTTTCAATATGTACATTAAGATTTTGACCTTTTAACCTTGAAGTCAAAATAGACATATCCCACATCAAAGGTTCACCACCAGTAACTACTACAGTTTCAGCATATTTTTTGGCATTTTCTACTATAACATTTGTATTTGTTGGTGGATGCAATTCAGCATTCCAACTTTCTTTTACGTCACACCAATGACATCCTACATCGCAGCCTCCAATTCTTATAAAATAAGCAGCTGTTCCTGTGTGATAGCCTTCTCCTTGAATGGTGTAGAACTCTTCCATCAACGGGAGCATTTCACCTTTTTCAACTGCTATTTGTGTTTCTTTATTTAACATGTTCTTTTTAATAGTTAGCAAAGATACGTATTGAAATTTAGAATTTAGAATTTAGAATTTAGAATTTACTTATCCGATGGGGTTTGTGTGCAATTGAAAGCTTTTTTATATTTTTGAGAAATGGAATAATTTGAGAAGAATCATTACACTTTTTCATTTATTGAAAACTTATAACAATATTGAAGCATGAAAAAATATTTAATCCAAAAAACTCCTTTTGTAGTTCCTACTACTGATGGCAAATTAATTGAGGAGCATCATGGTAAAGTTGCAACGAATAATGATACTATTTCAATTGCTCACATGATTGCACCACCAAAATGGTCAGAACCTTTTCAAACTCCAGAATTTGAGGAATATACTTATATTATTTCTGGCAAAAAACAATTCATTATTGAAAATGATGTTGTTATTTTAGAAGCTGGGCAATCTATAAAAATTGAGGCTAATACAAGAGTTCAATATTCTAATCCGTTTGATGTGCCTTGTGAATATATAGCTATTTGCAAACCTGCTTTTGATTTTAACAAAGTGCACAGGGAAGAAGAATAAAATTATTTTTCTTCTAAAAGTGTCAAGATTCTTTCTTCAACAGGTTTTGAATTCCAACTTTGCTCAATGTCTTTTATTGCTAAAATGTCTTCCATAATTTCATTTTGTCTATCTCCAATGGCTAGGGCTTCTGCATAAGGTTGTAAACTAAAAGTCACTCTGCTATAAAGTGGCAACCATTTGTCGGGATGTTTGTCTGAAAACCATTTTTCTATTTTCTTTTGTAATAGGAATCTTTCATCTGCAGTTTTTGAGCTCATTTCTACAAAATTTCTTCTAGAAAGTTCGGCTATTGCATCTGCATTTGGTTTTCGCGATTTTTGATATTCGGCAAAAATGGTTTTCCAATCGTCACCATATTGGGCAATCATTTCACTTAAAACGGAAATGTCTTCAAAACCTGCATTCATTCCTTGTCCATAGAAAGGTACAATGGCGTGAGAGGAATCTCCAATTAATGCTACTTTGTCTTCATAAGTCCAAGGATAACATTTCATGATGGCTAAATAACTGGTTGGATTTTTAAAGAAATCTCTAACTAAATCTGGAATTACTTCTTTTGTATCTGGAAAATAATTGGCGAAGAAATCAACTAGTGTGTCTTCATCTTTTAATTGTTCAAATGAATTTTCTCCTTCAAATGGCATGAATAAGGTGCAGGTAAAACTTCCGTCTAAATTGGGTAAGGCCATTAGCATGAAATTTCCTCTTGGCCAAATATGGAGTGAATTTTTATCTATTTTATGTGTTTGATCTGAATTGGCTGGTATGTGTAGTTCTTTGTAGCCTAATTTCATAAATTCTTGTGAATAATCAAACATTGACTGACGTTGCATGCGATGACGGATTCTAGAAAATGCTCCATCAGCACCAAAAACCATATCATATTTCAATTCTGTCCATTCTCCCTGTTCGGTTTCTCCTTCATATAAGGTGGCTGTTGCTAGAGAAACATCCCAAATTTTTCTATTGAACATGAATTCTGCACCTGCTTCTTCGGCTAAATCAATCATTCTACGATTTAAAACGCCTCGTGAAAGTGAAAAAATGGCTTCGCCTTCTTTACCATAATATTGATAATTTAGTTTTCCGTCTTTTAAATGTATGGCTCTTTTATCAACTGGTATTCCTATTTTTCTGATTTCATCTTCTAAACCTATGTCTTCAAGGGTTTTCCATCCTCTGTTTGACATCACTAAATTAATTGAACGTCCTGAAAACTCAACGGTTCTGATGTCTGGACTTCTATCATATACGTGAACGGTATGACCTGCTTTTTTTAAATATATTGCTAATAGTGAACCTACTAAACCTGCTCCTACTACTGCAATTTTTTTAGAACTCTGCATAATTATTCTTTTCTTATCACAAAAATAACTATAATAAATAGTTTTAGTGCTACTTTTTGGTTCAAATTATAAGTTGTTTCTTTAAAAAAAACACATTTTATAACTATTTGTTTTGCTTAATTATTTTTGAACTAAAATTTGACTTTGTTTAATATGTAAAAGCAAAAATGTAGGTTTTACTACCAATGAAAGTATGGGAATGATGTTGAATTTACTTGAGGAAATGAATCGTGAAGAATTGGTAAAAAGCAAAGAAAAAGCAAATTACATTATTGAAAATCTTAACTTATATTAATTTTTTTTTCTGTGTAATGTAATCTGCTTTTCTATTTTAATTTAGATGTGTTTTTATTTTTGGAAAATTATTTTTTCTCCTACATTCATTTTTTGTGATTTGGCTAAAACTCCGCACATGTGAAACAACATTCTTGCTCCTACATTTCCATCCCAATCATCTTCTCCTGGGGCTACTTCTACTAAGTCAAAGCCAATGATTTCTTTGTTGGATTCTGCTAAACGACTCAATAAGTATGTGGCTTGTTCATAAGACATTCCTCCTGGAACTGGTGTGCCTGTGTTAGGTGCATACAAACGACTCATTCCGTCAATATCAAAAGAAATACAAACTTTTTGAGGTAATGAATAAATTAAATGGTCGCATAAATGTTGCCAGGTGTTTCCTTCGAAAAGTTGTTTTTTTATGTCTGTATCTGTGTGAACTAAAACTCTACCGTTTTCTTTTTTTACAACGGAGACTTCTTGCTCACAAAAATCGCGAATTCCTACTTGAACTATTTTAGAAATTTGAGGAATTTGCAAAGCGTTATACATGATTGAGGCATGTGAATAGGTAAATCCTTCATAGGCTATACGCAAATCCATGTGTGCATCTAGGTGTAGGATTCCAAAATTTTCATGTTTTGTTGCTAAAGCTTTATAATAGCCTAATGGTGTTGAATGATCTCCACCTAATAATGCCACTTTTTTACCTTTGTTTAACCAGTGTAGTGTTTGTTGTTCTACGGCTTCAACCATGTCTGCACAAGCGTAATTGATTTTTTCTAAATCTGTATTTAAACTAGGATTTTCTGCGATAGTTTCTCCTTCTTCAAGTGCTTTGATTATGGGTTGTGCTAGTTCTTTGTATTTTTTGGAATTGGATGCTAAATCTTTTGGGGCTTGGTCTAAATAGATTCCTAATTTCCATAATTCGGGAAATTCTTGGTGTAATAAATCTATTTGAAATGAGGCGTCTAAAACTGCTTCTGGCCCTTCACTTGCGCCTGCTCCATAACTTACCGTTACTTCCCAAGGTACTGGAATTACAATGATTTCTGATTGTTCTGCTGAAAAGGGTAATCCAAAAACGGTAGCATCTGCTAAACCTGGTTGGCTTGGATCGAAACTTTCTATTATTTCTTGTTTTGTCATTTTTAAGATGTTGGATTTTTAGATATTGGATTTTCGGATGATATACGTAAATCTAGAAATATCTATATTTATTGACATTTATTATTTTGATTGATTTTGTAAATATTTCTGAATCTTTATAATTGCATCTTTTTCAATATATGTTATCCGAAAATCTATCTTTCAATTCCTTGCTTTAAAATTTGTCCGAATTCATACATGTCTTCAAAACTTGTATAAAGTGGAACTGGTGCTAATCGAATTACATTTGGTTCTCTCCAATCTGTAATAACTCCATTTTTCATTAGGTAATCGAATAAACTTCTGCCTTCTCCATGAAGAAAAACGGATAATTGACAGGCTCTTTCTTCTTGGTTGGAAGGTGTGATGATTTCGAAAGTGCTGTCTACTTCTTTGTCTATTTCGTGTAGAATATATTCTAAATAGGCTGTTATTAAGTTGCGTTTTTTGATTAGTTTTTGCATCCCTACTTCTGCAAACATTTCTACTGAGGCTAAATAAGGTGCTAGAGATAGAATGGGTAGGTTACTAATTTGCCAACCGTCTGCGCTACGTGCTGGATCGAAATTGGGTTCCATAAGAAAACGACGTTCTTTATTGTGTCCCCACCAACCTGCAAATCTTGGTAAATCTAAATCGTTATGATGGGCTTCGTGAACGAAATATCCTGAGGCATTTCCTGGTCCTGAATTCATGTATTTGTAGCTACACCATGCGGCAAAATCTACTTTCCATTCGTTTAATTTTAGTTCAATGTTTCCTGCTGCGTGTGCTAAATCCCATCCTACATAGGCTCCGTATTTGTGACCTGCTTCTGTGATGGTTTTCATGTCGAAAACTTGACCTGTATAATAATTTACTCCTCCAATGAGTACTAAGGCTAGTTCATCACCTACTTCGTCTATTTTTGCTAGGACATCTTCTAGTCGAATGTTGTGTTCTCCTTCTCTTCTTTTTATTTCAACGATTGTCTCTTCTGGTTTTAATCCGTGAAAGTGTACTTGACTTTGAAACATGTATTGATCGGATGGGAAGGCTTTTTCTTCGCAAATGATTTTATATTTTTTTGGTGTTGGTTTGTAAAATGAAACTAAGAGTAAATGAAGGTTTACGGTTAGGGTATTCATTACTCCTACTTCTGATGGTTTTGCTCCAACAAGTTCTGAAAGTGGCTGACAAAAACGTTCATGATAGTCCCACCAAGGTTTTTCGGCATAGAAATGTCCTTCAACAGCTAGGTTTGCCCAATCGTTCATGACTTCATCAACGTAGGTTTTGGTTCTTTTGGGTTGTAGTCCTAAAGAGTTTCCCGTAAAATAGATTACTTGTTTGCCGTTTACTTTTGGGAATATGAATTCGTTTCTGTATTGACTAAGTTCGTCTTGGGCATCTAATTGTTGTGCAAATTCTCTGGTGTTTTGAAAATTCATTTTTTGGTTTTATTTTTTAAGAATTGGACAAATCGGGACTTGTCTGTGGGGAACAAAAATAAGGAAAAGTTTAGAGGTTTAAAAGAAGTTCTTTGAAAGTTTGATTTTGTGTAAGACAATACTCAACTAGCCCTGATGGGAATGGCATCTTCTCTTGTTTAAAAAAAACAAGAGGGATAGAATGGACCGCAGGAAAAGGGTTTGTTAAAATGCTCAAGCCTTTTGCTCCAAAAAAAAATCTCACCGTTGCTGATGAGATTTGGATTTATTTTCTATTTGTTTTTTAGATTATTAGCATGGCATCACCGTAAGAATAGAATTTGTATTTTTCTTCAATGGCTTGTTTGTATGCTTCTTTCATTAAGTCGTGTCCACAGAATGCTGAAACCATCATTAATAAGGTTGATTTTGGTGTATGGAAATTTGTAATCATGCAATTTGCAATTCCAAAATCGTATGGTGGATAAATAAATTTATTTGTCCAACCTGTGTATGGGTTTAATGTTTGTTGGGATGAAACTGTACTTTCAATAGCTCGCATTGATGTTGTTCCTACGCAACAGATTCTTTTTTTGTTGGCTTTTGCATTGTTGACGATATCGCAGGCTTCTTGGGTAACGATTATTTCTTCTGAATCCATTTTGTGCTTTGATAGGTCTTCTACTTCCACTGGGTTGAATGTACCTAACCCTACGTGAAGTGTAACTTCTGCAAAGTCTACTCCTTTTATTTCTAATCTTTTTAGTAGGTGTTTGGAGAAATGTAATCCTGCTGTTGGTGCTGCTACTGCTCCTTCTTCTTTTGCATAGATGGTTTGGTAACGTTCTGCATCTTCTGGTGTTACTTCTCTGTTGATGTATTTTGGTATTGGGGTTTCGCCAAGTTCTGTTAGTTTGTTTCTAAATTCTTCATAGGAACCGTCATATAGAAAGCGTAATGTTCTTCCTCTTGAGGTTGTATTATCAATAACTTCGGCTACTAGGGAATCATCATCGCCAAAATATAATTTGTTTCCAATTCTTATTTTACGTGCTGGATCGACTAGAACATCCCAAAGGCGTTGTTCTGCATTTAATTCTCTAAGTAAGAAAACTTCAATGCGAGCGCCTGTTTTTTCTTTGTTACCATATAAACGTGCTGGAAATACTTTGGTGTTGTTTAAAACCATTACATCGCCATCGTCAAAATAATCGATAAGGTCTTTGAACATTTTGTGCTGAATTGTTTTATCTTTTCTGTTGATAACCATTAAACGGGATTCATCGCGGTTTTCTGCTGGATATTCTGCTAAAAGTTCTGCGGGTAAATTGAAATTGAAATGTGATAATTTCATAGGTGAAAGTTATAAGTTATAGGTTATAAGTGTTGCGTTATTGGCTCTTACTTTTAAACGGTTGCAAATATACGATTATGAAATAGGCGTTGTCAAGTGTTTTGATGTTTATTTTTGAAATTGTCTAAAAGATAGTAAGTTGGGTGGTGTTTTATATAAACGCGCCAAGGCTTTATCTAGTTGCGCCAACGTCTTGTTGGGTTGCGCCAATGCCTTAACTAAATGAGCCAAAGCCTTAACTAAACGAGCCAACGTCTTAACTAATCGTGCCAATGCCTTAACTAAACGAGCCAATGCCTTAACTAAATGAGCCAATGCCTTAACTAAACGAGCCAACGTCTTAACTAAATGCGCCAAAGCCTTATCCGATTACGACAAGGCTTTGTTGATTATAGACTTTTGTTTTTTGATTTATGTATTAGAAATAACATCTTGTTTATGGGCCAATATAAAAAAACTAAAGGAGAATATTTTTAGAAATTAATAGTTATCCTTAAAACAAACATATTATAATATTAAATCTGATTTCAACAGTGGGTATACTCTCACTGTTGTTTTTTAAATTAAATTATCGTTTGATGAAATCCTATACTTTTTAAATCTTCCCAAAAAGTGGGATATGATTTTGAAACTACCTCAGCATTTTCAATTATAATGGGTGCTTTTAATGCTAATGGTGCAAAAGCCATTGCCATTCGGTGGTCTTGGTAGGTGGCAATACTTATGTTGCTATTTAGGTTGTTAGATTTTTCGATTGTTAGAGAATCATTGGTTACTGAAACAATAGCTCCTAGTTTTGATAGTTCTGTTTTTAAAGCTTCAAGTCTATCTGTTTCTTTGATTTTTAAAGTGTGTAATCCTGTTAAATGGCAACTTATTCCTAATCCAAAACAAGTTACTGCAATGGTTTGGGCAATGTCTGGTGAATTGTTGAGTTGACGGTTGACTGTTGACTGTTGACTGTTTTCTGCTTTGTGTATAATAATTGCGTTTTCTTGAAATATAGTTTCTATTCCAAAGTCTTTGTAAATTTCAGCTAAAACTGAATCTCCTTGCAAACTGTTTTGTTTGTAGCTTGTTAGTGTGATTTGTGTTCCGATTTGTGATAGGGCAACTATGGAATACCAATAGGATGCGGAACTCCAATCGGATTCAATTGTTAATTTAGATGCTGAAACAAGTTCTGCATGACAAACGGTGATTGTATTTTCTTGGAATGAAGTTTTAACACCTACTTGGTTTAGTAAAGTTAGTGTCATTTTGATATATGGGATTGATGTTACTTCTCCTTCGAGTGTTAATTCTAATCCGTTTTTTAGTTTTGGTGCTATTAATAATAGGGCTGAAATGTATTGACTACTTACATTTGCTGGAAGTGAAATTTGGCTTTGTGTTAGTTTTTTGCCTTTGATTTTTATGGGTGGAAATCCTTCGTTTTCTTCATAATTTATTTGGGCTCCAAGTTGCTTTAATGCTTCAACGAGAATTTTTATGGGACGTTCTTTCATTCGTGAAGAGCCTGTTAAAACTACTTCTTCTCCTTCTTGTATAGTAAAGAAAGCTGTTAAAAATCGCATGGCTGTTCCTGCGTGGTGTACATCAATGATAGCAGGTTGTTGTTTATTGCTTGTTGCTTGTTGAAGGGCTTTAAACATCACATCTGAATCATCGGATTTGGATATGTTTTCTAATTTGATGTTTGGATATAATGCTTGTAACAACAATAATCGGTTTGTTTCGGATTTTGAACCTGTTATGTTGATGGCTAGTGGTTGATTGCTGATTGTTGCTTGTTGAAGTAATAAATTCATTTAATGGGAAACAAATTTTAATCCTACTAGGGATAGAATTAGGGTGGTTAGAAAAAATACGCGCCAAAAGGTGGCTGGTTCTTTGAATACAAATATACCAATAAGAACACTTCCTACGGCACCAATTCCTGTCCAAACTGCATAGGCTGTTCCGATTGGTAATTCTTTTGTTGCTTTTACTAATAAAATCATACTAATGGTTAAGCAAATTAGAAAACCTGCATACCAATAGTAGGAAGCATTTCCTGTTGATTCTTTGGCTTTTCCTAAACAGGTTGCAAATCCTACTTCAAATAATCCTGCAATGATTAATATAATCCAATTCAATTTATTTTAATTTTTCGTTGTTGTGATGTCTGTCGTGATCGCGGTTTGTTTTCAAATCCATTTTTTTATCAAAAGCTGCTTGTAGGTCAATTCCTGTTTGATTGGCTAAACATAGTACTACAAAAACTACATCGGCTAATTCTTCTCCTAGGTCTTTGTTTTTATCGGATTCTTTTTCGGATTGTTCTCCATATCGACGTGCAATTATTCGGGCTACTTCTCCAACTTCTTCGGTTAGTTGTGCCATGTTTGTCAATTCATTGAAGTAGCGAACTCCGTGTTCTTTTATCCAGTTATCAACTTCTAGTTGAGCGTTTTTTAGGTTCATGTTATTCTTTGTTTTTATTAAATTTGGGCAAAATTATTACTTGGAAATTAGCCATAAAAAACCGAAAAAAAATCTATTTAAATTTTCTTGAGTACAATTTTTTCATTTTCTTTTTCTATCATCATTTTGTAGAACATTTTCAATGTTTCGTATTGGGTTGAAGGAACAATTGATGCATTGATATTGTATGTTGATGAAATTTGTATTGTATTTAAACTTGTATTTATGTTGAATAAATAATGTCCAAGATTTTGTTCCATAACTAAATTTACTTTTTCTGGTAATGATTCTACTGCATATCCTTCTGGTATATTTATTACTATATTAAATGAGTCGCTAAACGGAACTGAAAAGTCGATTGGAAAGTTACGTTTTTCTTGTTTAAATGGGTTTTCTGTCTTTTCAAAAAACATGAGTGGTGAAAAATACATTTTATCGCCTATGGTTTCAATTAAATTTGAATGTTCAAAAGAGTAATTTTCAACCAAAGGGCTATCTACTTTATCTTTATTTGATATGCTGTATTCTGTTATTTCTATTCCTTGATGTCTTTTTTCTAATTTTTCTATGTATGATTCTTCATTTATTTTTGCGTTATTTTCTCTAAAGAAATATGCTGCATAATCAAAATATTGTTCTCTAAACTTTCCTTTAACGACTCCTGTTTCTTCTATTGATGCCATGATGGTAATTTTGTCATTTGAAACTTTTTTTGGCATTAAGTTTACATCTGTAGAACTTCCGGTGTCTCTAATCAATCTTCCTGTCCAGTTGAGTGCTCTTGAAGGCAAAATATTAAAAAATGTGTTTGAATTGGTTGCATCGAGTAGAATTAGATCTTCTTTTATTTCTACTGCTGCAATTACGTAGTTGAAAGCTGTTCTGTTAGGAAAACTTGGAATACCATTTGCTTTTGTACTTAATAAAACTGGACTTGCTTCGATGCCTGCATGTCTTAACATTGCTACTAGCATTAGGTTTATTTCTGCTACATTGCCTATTCTATCTTTGTATGCTTTTTTTACACCTTTGTCGCAGTAGATTCCAAATTTTTCATCCCATGTCATTTTATTTTTAACGAATTGAAGAATGGCTTTTATTTTATCATCTCTGTCTGTTATTTTTTCTATGAGTGGGTTTAATTCTTCTTCAAAATATGATTTTAATTTCATTTCTCTACCAAAATTTTCATTCTCATATATTTGCTTGGTAACGCCATCCCAATCTTGTGAAAGGTTTTCAACTGATCCATTTGCGCCATTGATTGAGGCTAATTCGTATTTTAATATTGACGTGTAATTTCTAATATTATTTACGTATGCTTCTTCTTTTATGGCTGGTATGTTTGACTTGCTGTATATTGTTTTTAATTCAAAATAATTTTCTCTATTGATTCTTTCGGATTTTGTATCTATCATTTCATATCCTGTAATTATTGTTCTGTACTGAAAATATTGAGGTATGTATGTAACATAAGAAACATAATTTACGGGAATGTCTTCTTGAAAATACCAATCATTCATCCTAGTAATATATGGAGAAATAAGTTTATAACTGTATTCAATTATTGAGCCTTCTTTTATGGCTGGCATTACAATTTTTTTTACTTTCCAATCTTTATTTACTTCTTCTGTAAACTCTCCTTCTGACTTTAATTTTGTTTTTTCTATCTTTCCGTTTACTAAATTATATGTAGCTGCATCTGAAAAAAATACTTTTTCAAAAGTGTTTCCTCCAATGTAATAGGCTACTTGATGGTTAGCATTTTCAAAACCATTTTGGTTGTAAATCTTGATTTTGACTTTAACTTCTGTGGTTGTGTACCAACTTCCATCTGAATAGGTGAAGGTGGTTTCACCTGTTTTAAAAATATATGCAGCCGCTGCTGATGAATCTATTGGGTGTGTTTTTTCTGATAATTCTTCTACTGTAACTTTTCCTAATTGCAGCTTTTGACTGATAGCATTTTGAAAGCAAAAAAGGATGGCAAGGATTAATAGTTTTCTCATATTTAATTAGATGTGTAGTTTTACTTTATTCTTTTATTAATACAATTTTAATATTTTCGTTTTTAGCGATTTGCTCTCTAAAGTCTCTATATGTATTGTATTCTGTTTTTAGATAATAGCCGTCTTTTAGTAGAAAATTTCTTTTGAAAAATAATTTTCCATTGAGGTTTTCTAGTTTGCTTTTGTAGCTTCCGTATTTAGAATTTAATTCATAGCCTTCAGACATGGCTTCAATTTTATATCCTTGGGGTATTTCTATTTCTATTTCATCAATAAACTCATAGCCTCTTTCTATTTCGAATGGATTGTTTCTTTGTTTATATTTTTGTGGTATAAACAAAATTTGATTTAAAATATTTACTGGCAAAATAATACGTTCTCCTGTTTTTTTTATAAAATCTTCTGCTTTTAAATTTAAGATTTCTTCTAACTCTATTTTTGTTTTATCTATTAATAGTTCGTTTTTTACGATTTTCAGGTTATTAATTTGACTGAATCTATTTTTATAATATTTTAATTTATTGTCTGAAGTTTCTGTTGCTAAAAAATATTTTTCATCGAATTCAATTCCTTTAGATTTGATGTTTACTTCGCAGTCTATAGATCCATTTTCTGTAAATTTTATTTTTGCTTGTGTAAGTTGTGAGTTTGACTCGTTTACAAAGGATTTTGTTTTAACAATCTCTACTTTATCTTCTCCAATGATTAATACATTTCTATCATCTGTAAATCCTCCTTGAAAGCCAAATGGTTGTGTTTGACTGGTGCATTCTAGCCAATGAATTTCGTTATCATTTGGAATTCCTAAAATGACGTGATTGCCTTGCATAGAAACAAAGTCTTGATGGATATTTCTTTTTGTTCTATCACCATAGACTACGGCATAATAAGAGGGTATATTAAATGCTTTTAATAGTGATCTAGTATAGTTTGTGAGTGCTTTACAATCGCCATATCCTAGTCTATCAACGTCTTTTGCTAGCATTGGTTTCCATCCTCCAATTCCTAATTGAATACTAACATAGCGTGTTTTCTCTTGGACAAACTTGTATATAATCTTGGCTATCTCAAGTGGATCTTTTTCTTGCCCTACTAGGGATTGGATTTTTTGTTTGGTTGCTTCTGGTATTTCTTCTGTACTGCTTAACAAATTGCTATACATCCATTTGCCAAATGTATTCCAATCTTTGGCATATCCTTTTACTCCTTCAATTTCAAATTCATCAAGGGCTAATAAAACATAGGGCATAAATTTATAAACTGAGGGTGATAGTTGTTCTCCTTTTAATGCAACGCAATTGTTAATTTCAAATTCTAAATGATTATTTTCAATGCGTTTTTTTACTCTGTTGTCTTTATTAAATTCTTTGTATTTCAATTTAACATCGTCTGAATATTTTACAATCATTTTAGAATTTATAATGCTTACAAAATAATCTTCAATGGGATACCAAGAAGGAATAAATGCAGTGTTTGAACTTGTAATTTCTGATTCATAAACAAAAGTGAAAGGGTATTGTGTTGGTATGTAATCTAAATACAAAACTCTATTATCAGTAATTATTGAGCCTGCGCTTATTGAATTTTCTTTAAAATCTTTTCTTTTGAATTTTTTCAATTCGGCACCGAAAGGGTTATATACTTTTGCTTCAATATTTTTTATGGAGGTTGAATTATCAAAATATTCTGAAGCGTTCATGTGTTCTAGCCCAATTTCGTTATAAACTGTAACGACTCTTTTCTTCTTTATATTCATTTTATTGAAGGAAAGAATTTCAATTTCAACTAGGTTTTCTTTAATTATAGCGTTTGAATTTTCCTTTAAAGAATCTGAGTAAATTGCTACATAAGAAATTTCTTGAGCTGATGAAAAATTAAACAATATTGTTGTGAATAGTGTAAAAAGGAAAATATTTTTTTTCATTAGTCTAGATTAAAACCAAATATAAAAAAAACTTTATAAAATAAAACTTATTCTTTATTTTTTGTGTCAATAATTATTGTCACTGGTCCGTCATTAACTAATGCTACTTTCATGTCTGCACCAAATTGACCTGTTTGTACTTTTTTGTCTATTTCATTTTCTAAATTTTTTACAAATTTTTCGTACAATGGAATGGCAATTTCAGGTTTGGCTGCTTTTATGTATGATGGGCGATTGCCTTTTTTTGTGGCTGCATGAAGTGTGAATTGTGAAACAACAATAATTTCTCCATCTATTTCTTTTACAGATAAATTCATGACTTGATTTTCATCAGCAAAAATGCGAAGGTTAGCGATTTTTGATGTTAACCAATTGATGTCTTCTTGATTGTCTGCTTCTTCAATTCCAATTAAAATTAATAGGCCTTTTTGGATTGAGGCAACGATTTTGGAATCAATTGTTACAGATGCTTCTATAACTCTTTGAATTACTGCTTTCATGAATTATTTTTTAGGAATAGATTTTGAAACAAGTTCAGAATGACAAATAATGGATAGCTAACTTTTTCTAGTTTCATCGCTGGCTGCTCTTTCTTCTCCATAAATATCGTTTCTGTAATTGTCTTCATCTCCTTCTAGTAATTGGAGATAGGTTTTATATCTTGACCAAGCAACTTCATCTTTTTCTAGGGCTTTCTTTACTGCACAATTGGGTTCTTCTTTGTGCAAACAATTGTTGAATTTGCAATTTTCTTTCATGGCAAAAAATTCTGGAAAATAATCTCCAATTTCTTGTTTTTCCATATCTACAATTCCGAAACCGCGAATACCTGGTGTATCTATAATTCTTGCATCGAAGGATAAATCAAACATTTCTGCGAATGTTGTGGTGTGTAGTCCTTGTTGATGCTGGTCGGAAATTTGTTTGGTTTTTAGGTTTAAAGTTGGCTCTAAAGCATTTACCAAAGTTGATTTTCCTACACCTGAATGACCTGAAAACATGGAAACTTTATCAATCATCATTGCTTTTAATTGGTCTAAACCTTTGTTTTCTGTGGCTGAAACTCGCAAGCATTTATAGCCAATTTGTTCATAGGTGTATTGCAAAAAGAGCTGTTCGTCTAAGGTAGCTTCCTCATAAGTATCAATTTTATTGAATACTAAAACGGCTTCAATTCCGTAGGCTTCTGCTGTAACTAAGAATCTATCTATAAAACTTGTAGTTGTAATGGGATTGTTTATGGTAACTAAAAGAAAAACAACATCAATATTGGAGGCAATTATATGGGTTTGCTTGGAAAGGTTAACTGATTTTCTAACAATATAATTTTTTCGTTCATGAATTTTATGAATGGTTCCAATGGTGGCTTCATCTACATTATCTACATCAAAATCTACGACATCTCCAACAGCAATTGGATTGGTACTTTTGATGCCTTGCATTCGGAATTTTCCTTTGATACGGCATTCAAAAAACTCATTTTGATTTGTTTTAACGCTGTACCAACTTCCAGTAGATTTATAAACGATTCCTGTCATTCTTAAGTTAGAAGTTAGAAGTTAGAAGTTAGAAGTGACTAACTAACAACTTATGAGTTACAAAGATAGTATTTCTTGTTTTATTAAATAAAAAAAGACTATCAAATGATAGTCTTTTTTTATTTTATGGAATCAATTATTAGTATTTATATCCAACTCCTTTTTTGATATTTTGAGAACCTCCTAAACCATTAGATGATGCTCCAACTGTAGATTTATCAGCAGTCATTAAAATAAATGGGCAACCTTCTTTAGCAGCAGCCATTTTTAATTTTTTCTCTGCTTTTTTATCACCTGTATTTCCAGTATGATAGTTGATTAAACCTGTTTTTCCTCTAACTTCATCTCCTTTTTTCAATCCAGCAATATAAGCTTTCTCTTCAAGTATTACTACTTTTTCCCAATCTTCTTCGCCATTAATTATAATCTTTTCTGTTACGTCTTCTACTCTTCCACTTTTTCCGTAAACAATTTTTTCAATTGCATATTTACCGATAGTGTTTTCTGCTTCTTCTCCATCGTAAACAAAAACAATTGTGTATTCTTCTACTCTTAAAACTTTACCTTCAACAGTTTCTCCACTGTGTTTGTAAATTTTATCAACTTGAGCACTCATAACAGCAGTCATTAAAAGAACTGCTAAAAATAAAATTTTCTTCATAATATTATTGTTAAATTGAAGATGCGATATTACAAAATTTTCTTAATATTTTTAACATTTAACTAATTATTTACAATCTTTTCTTGATGATTGATACTTTCTTGATGAATTGCCTTAAATAAATGCATCACAAAATCATTGCTTAATCCTTTTTCTTCTCCTTCTAGAATCATCTTTCCTAAGATTTCATTCCAGCGTTTGTTTTGCAAGATGGCAACATTATTTTCTCTCTTTAAAAGACCTATTTTATCGGCTACTTTCATTCTATTGCCTAAAACTTCAAGCAATTTTGCATCAAACTCATCAATTTGTGAACGTAAGGCACTCATTTTTGAAAGATATTCACTTCCTTCTTCTGACTCTTTTCTGACTCTTAAATCTTCAAAAATTTGTTTTAAGGTTGTTGGTGTAACTTGTTGTGCAGCATCGCTCCATGCGTTATCAGGATCAATGTGTGTTTCAATGATTAATCCGTCAAAATTCATATCTAAAGCTTGTTGCGAAACTTCTTGAATCATATCTCTTTTTCCTGTAATGTGTGATGGGTCACAAATTAGGGGCAAATCTGGAAAACGATTTTGCAAGTCAATAGGAATTTGCCATTCTGGAATGTTTCTGTATTTTGTTTTTTCGTAGGTTGAAAATCCTCTGTGTATTACTCCTAATTTTTTGATATTTGCTTTATATAATCTTTCGACACCACCAATCCATAAAGCTAAATCTGGATTCACTGGATTTTTTACTAAAACGATTTTATCTGTTCCTTCCAAGGCATCGGCAATTTCTTGCACTGCAAATGGGTTAACAGTGGTTCTTGCTCCAATCCATAAAACATCGATATCGTGTTCTAAGGCTAATTTTACGTGAGCTGCATTGGCAACTTCTGTAGCCATTAGTAAACCTGTTTCTGCTTTGGCTTTTTGCAACCATTTCAAACCAATTTCACCAACGCCTTCAAATCCACCTGGTCTTGTTCTGGGTTTCCAAATTCCTGCTCTAAAAATGCTTACATCTGAATCTTTTAATTCGTGTGCTATTTTTAAGACTTGTTCTTCTGTTTCTGCACTGCATGGTCCAGCAATTACTAGCGGATGATCTAATTTAAAATCATCTAACCATGTTCTCATTTCTTTTTTATTTTCCATTTTTTTAGTTTTCCGTTGTCAGTTTTCCGTTGTCAGTTTTGCAACCAATAACACGCAACTAGTAACTCTTATTTTAATATCTGTTTAATTCTGTTTGTATTTTGCATTTCATTGAAAACTTCATCGTACTTGTCGTTTTGAAGTAGTTCTTTAAATTGGGTTAAATTTATTATGTATTCGTCTAATGTTTTAATTATATTGGTTTTATTTTGTTTGAAAATGGGTGTCCACATGGCTGGTGAACTTTTGGCTAATCGAACTGTACTTTCAAACCCACTTCCTGCCATGTCAAAAATATCTCTTTCGTTTTTTTCTTTTTCGATTACTGTTTTTCCTAGCATGAATGAGCTTATATGTGATAAATGTGACACATAGGCAATGTGTTTATCATGTGATTTTGCATCCATATATCGAATTCTCATGCCTAGTTTTTGAAACAAATCTAAAGCCATCTCTTGTTGTTTGTAAGCTGTTTTTTCAACTTCACAAATGATGTTGGTTTTGCCTTGAAACAATTTTTCTATTGCAGCTTTTGGTCCTGAAAATTCTGTTCCTGCAATGGGATGTGTTGCTAAAAAGTTACGTCTTTTTTCATGATTGGTAACCATTTCACATATTGGCAGTTTTGTTGAACCTACATCAATTACAAGTGCATTGTCATTAATTGTGTTTAAAACTTTTGGCAAAATTACTAAAGCAACGTCAACTGGCACAGCAACGATTACTAAATCTGCGTTAATTAATTGATTTTGGGTTGCTTTTTGGTCGATAATTCCCATTTTTATAGCTTCCTCTAAATTGTTTTCGTTGGCATCAATTCCAAAAAAAGTAGCTTCTTTGAGATGAGATTTCAAATCTAAAGCCATGGAACCACCTATTAAACCTATTCCTATTATATATACATTCATAAAAATTCCAATTATTGATTAAATTCTGCTGATTGCTTCTTTAATTTTTTCTTCGGTGACACATAATGAAAAACGTATGTAACCTTTTCCGTTACTTCCAAAAATGGTTCCTGGTGTGATGAAAATATGATGCTCTATTAATATTTTATCAATAAATGCTTCCGAAGATGTTATATGGCTTGGTAGCTTTGCCCAAACGAATAATCCAACGGCATTTTCAGCGACTTGACATCCTAATTTTTCAGCTAATTGAATTACTAAATCTTTTCGTTTTTTGTAAATGTCATTTTGGGATTTAAACCATGTCTTATCTAACTTTAAAGCTGCAATTGCTCCTTTTTGAATGCCATAAAACATTCCTGAATCCATGTTGCTTTTTACTTTTAAAATGGCTTCCATAAAATTTGAATTTCCTAGTACCATTCCAACTCTCCAACCTGACATATTAAAGGTTTTACTCAAAGAGTTTAGTTCAATTGCAATTTCTTTTGCTCCTTTTACTTGAAGAATTGATATTGGATGGTCATTTAAAACAAAACTGTATGGGTTGTCATTGACAATTAGGATGTTGTGTTTTTTTCCAAAATTGATTAGTTTTTGATATAGTTCTAAAGTTGCATTTGCACCTGTTGGCATGTGTGGATAACTCACCCACATAATTTTTACTTTGGATAAATCTTGTTGTTCTAACTTTTCAAAATCAGGTTGCCAATTATGTTCTTCTTTTAAATCATAATAAACAGCTTTGGCTTGAACTAATTCGGTAACAGCAGCATACGTAGGATAACCTGGGTTTGGAATTAAAACTTCGTTACCTTCATTTAAAAAAGCCATTGAAATATGCATTATTCCTTCTTTGGAACCCATCAATGGTAAAATTTCTGTATTTGGATTTAATGTTACCTTAAAATTTTCTGCATAAAAAGTTGAAAGTCCTTGACGTAATTCTGGTAAGCCTTGATAGCTTTGGTATTCATGTGCTTTTTCATCAAACATAGCTTTTTGAATGGCTTCAATAACTGAAGAATGTGGAACTAAATCTGGACTGCCAATTCCCATATTGATGATTGGTTTTCCTTCTGCCATGAGTTGTCTTACTTCTTTCAATTTTCTTGAGAAGTAGTATTCTTGTACTGTATTTAGTCTGTTGGCTGTTGTTATCATATTGTTTACCGCAAATTCACAAATTTTCTTTTTAAAAAGATTGAAATTGATTTTTACATTTGTTATTGATTCTTGTTCTCGTATTCTCCCAAAACTTTAAAGTGAGTTGTCATAATTTCTAAAATTTGCTTTCCTTTTTCATAATCTTTATAGTCATCAAATGTTATATCAACAAAAAAGGCGTAATGAAAAGGAGTTTCTATCTTAGGTAATGATTGAATTTTGGTTAGGTTCAACTTACAATCGCTCATTACGTTTAAAACTGTTGCTAAGCTTCCTCGTTTGTGTTCTAATTCAAATTTTAGAGAGGCTTTGTTGATTTTATTTGTGTTTTCATTTTGATTTTTTCCAATGATTACAAAGCGGGTTTGATTGTTATTTATGGTTTGTATTTCGGAAGCTAAAATTTCTAAATTGTATAATTTTGAGGCTGTTTTACTTGCAATTGCTGCAATTCCTTTTAATTGATTGTCATGAATTCTTTTTGCGGTTTCTGCTGTGTCTTTGTCTTCTACTAATTTGATGTGTGGATAATCTCTAAAGAACTCCTTGCATTGTAAAATGGCCATTGGATGGGAATGTACTTCTGCAATTTCATCCAACTTTTGCCCGCTTAAACTCATTAAATTGTGATGAATGGACAGATAATATTCTCCTACTATGGTCAAGTTATTATGGTCTAACAATGCATAATTTGGAATAATTGAACCTGCAATAGAATTTTCAATTGCCATAACGGCATAATTTGATTTGCTGGTCAATATACTTTGTACTAAACTATCGAATGACATGCATTCATCAATTGCCTGAATTTCATCAAAATAGTCTAATGCTACTTGATGATGAAATGATCCTTTTATACCTTGAATGGCTATTACTTTTTCCATATAATCAAAAAAAAATCCCGATTTGCATCGGGATTTGTATATTTATGTTTTTATCTTTTTTACTTTTTCACATAACACAATACTAATCCCTTTCTCTGTCCGAAGAAGAAATAAAAGAAGTAGTTGTAATATGCTGCGAAATTTGTATTCATTTTTGTTTTTATGTTTTGCTAAAGTAGAAAATTATTTTAGAATAAAAACTTTATTTCTAAAAAAAAATCACTTAATCGTTTTCGTACTATCATAAAAATCAGTTTTCTTCGTTGTGTTGATGTATGTTAAATTAATCGTGCTATTAATTCTATTAAATTATTACATTTGCTTTAAATTTTATGATATGTCTATAGAGGTTCAAAATATTTCAAAAAGTTATGGTGCTCAAAAGGCATTAGACAAGATTTCATTTTCTGTAAAAAAAGGAGAAATTGTAGGTTTTTTAGGCCCAAATGGTGCTGGAAAATCAACTTTAATGAAAATTTTAACTACTTATATTACTTCTGATGAAGGAAATGCTGCTGTAAACGGGAATGATGTGGTGACTTCTCAAAAAGAGGTTCAAAAATCTGTGGGTTATTTGCCGGAACATAATCCGCTGTATTTGGATTTGTATGTGCGTGAATATTTGGCTTTTAATGCTGATGTTTATAAGGTGGATAAATCTAGAATTGAAGAAGTGATTCAATTGACTGGTTTAACTCCTGAAGCGAATAAAAAAATCGGACAATTGTCAAAAGGTTATAGACAACGTGTTGGTTTGGCAACTGCTTTGTTACACAATCCTGAAGTGTTGATTTTGGATGAACCTACAACGGGTTTAGATCCTAATCAATTGGTGGAAATTCGTGATTTGATTAAAAATATTGGTAAGAACAAAACGGTTTTTCTTTCTACACACATTATGCAGGAAGTTGAGGCGATTTGTGATAGGGTTATCATCATTAATAATGGAAAAATTGTTACTGATAAAAAGCTAAACACTTTAGTAAAAGAACAACAAGAGCAAATTATTGAAGTGGAATTTGACAAAGTGGTTGATGAAACTATTTTAAATACTATTCCAAATATAAAAACTACAAAAAATTCTCATGACTTTATTTGGGAATTGACTTTTGAAACTGAAAGTGATATGAGACCAATTGTTTTTGATTTCGCTCACGATAATGGTTTGAAAATTTTACAATTGAATTTGAAGAATAAAAATTTGGAACAGATTTTTAGGGAACAGACGAAGAAATAATAACTTGGGTTCAGGTTGTTTCAATTTGTTTCAGGTTGTTTCAGGTTGTTTCAGTTAAACTATTGAACAATTCAACAGTTAAACATCTTAATTAAAAATCAATTGTCCTTGATACAAGACTTGTACATCAACTATTGATGGATTGTTTTTTAGAATTACATTGCCTGTGCTGTAGATGATTCCTGTAATTTTTTGTTGTGGATTTACTATGATGTCATTAGAACTTCTTTGGAAAACATGAACATTTTGAGCGATTAGGTTTGAGCCTTCAAAGCGTTCGTCTCCATTGTAAAAATTGACAGCTAAATCCGTTACGTTTCCAGAAATGTTATAAAAACTGGCTCTGTTGTCTTCTACAAATAAACTATTGCAATTAATTTCTAAATGAAATTCTCCTGATGCTGTGTCTTCAAACAAACCTGATTGCAAATGAAAATTTGTGAAATTCAACACATTTTCTGAATATACATTGAATTGTGAGGCAGAATAAACGGTAGCTAAATCATCCACTGAAATATAAATTTTTATGGGTTCATAGCCTTGGAACATTTTATTAGCAGATTTTGCATCAATAAAAAGTTGATTATCAATTATTGAAAAAGTTACTTTGTCAATGATATTTTCTCCAGCTTTGACTTGAACTTTTGTTTCTAATTCATCTGTTAGGTGTAATTCTATTCCTTCTGAAATGTTTATTTTGTTGAAAAAATCAACGGAAATTTCTTTTGAAACAATTTTGCCTGAAGATTCTAGTAGCTGATTTTCATCGCAACTTAATAATAAGAAAAGGCTAAATAAAACAACTATTTTTTTCATAACTTGACTCCTATTCCAAATTCTAATGCTTCTGCTTTTGCAGCATGTGTTTTTAAGGATAAACTGCTAAACAAGGTTTTGTTCCAATGGTATTTTGCTCCTAATCTTTGATAAAAAGGCCCTAAAAAATCATACGGTTCGTACACATAATATCCAACTTGTGCTTCTAATGAAAACTTATTTATTTGCAGTTCGTAACCTGTAAAAAGTCCGATTCGTTTAAAATCTGTATCTTCTTTTATGTTTTTATTAGGATAAGCTATTGATTTAAATTTGATGTGTTCTTTCAAATAATACATTGCGAACAAATCAACTCCTACTTGCACTTTGCTTTTTTTGGTAAATTGTTTATCTGCATAAAAACTCAACTCATAAAAAGGTTTTTGACCGCTTCCAATGATATCGCTTTCATTAATTCCTGTTCTAAAAGCAATGTTATATTTCAGCGGATAAATAGTTTTTAAAGTATCTTTTGAGAATTTATATTCAACATTTTCATCTTGAAAAACGTAATTTAAACCTAATTGAAAGGATAAAGTATTGGTGCTTGTATTTGGCGATTTTATATTAGCATTGGAATGATGAAAAAAAGTGAAACCTGTTTGAAAGCCTAAATTGCCAATGATTTTTTCTTTTCGATAATTCAATAAAAAATAGGTGGAAGGCATTATTTTAGTACTGTAAGCTAAGTTTCTAAAATTTTCGGTTTTATCGTATGGATTGGTATTATATGCAATTCCTTGTGCTACTCTAAAAACTAAATTTCGCTTTAAAAAATAGAAATTATAATGCCCGAAAACACCGTGTAAATCTCCTAAAACCTCATTTTTATTGGCTTGATAATGTAATGAAAATCCGTAATCTGGAAAATTATAGTTGGATTGCCATTCTTTATCACCAAATGTTTTTTTATTAAAACTCAACAAAATTCCTTCTGGATGTTTGGCAATTAAGTGTTTAATGGTTTGATTATGGGGTATAATTTTCCCATATAAATAATCTAAATCAACCGAAAACTGTGCTTTTGCTGTTGAAAAAATAAGTAAAAAAAATAAAATTTGCCTCATATCTAATGGCAAATATAAATTAATTCCAGAAACCTGAAAGTTTTAAAATACTAAGTTAAAATATCTCTTTAGCAATAGCTTTTATATTTTCTGCTTTTCCCATTGAATAATAATGTAAAACTGGAATTCCTGCTGCGACTAATTCTTTACTTTGCTGCAAACACCACTCTATTCCAACTTGTTTTACGGCTTCATTATCTTTGGCTTTTACTACTGCCATAATTAAATCGTCTGGTAAATCAACTTTAAATCTATGTGGAATTAAATTCAATTGTTTTTTGGTTGCAATGGGTTTTAATCCTGGAATAATGGGTACTGTTATTCCTGCTTTTCTGCATTTCTCTACGAAATCAAAGAATCTTTTATTGTCAAAAAACATTTGGGTTATGATGTAATCTGCACCATTCTTTATTTTTTGTTTTAGAAAATGTAAATCGCTGTCCATGCTTGGAGCTTCCATGTGTTTTTCTGGATAGCCTGAAACGCCAATGCAGAAATTGGTACAGGAAGAATTTTGCAAATCTTCATCTAAGTAAATTCCTTTATTCAAATTGGCAATTTGCTTTACTAAATCTGAGGCGTATTCGTTTCCTTCTTTTTCAGGTTTGAAATAGGTTTCGTTTTTTAGGGCATCACCTCTTAAGGCAACAACATTATCAATTCCTAAGAAATCTAAATCTATCAATAAATTTTCTGTGTCTTCTTTTGTAAAACCACCACACAAGATATGGGGAATGGCATCCACATCGTATTTATTTTGAATTCCAGCACAAATTCCAACGGTTCCTGGTCGCTTTTTTACAATTTTCTTTTGCAACAAACCATTAGGTAATTCTTTGAATTCGTATTCTTCTCTATGGTAAGTTACATCAATAAATGGTGGATTGAATTCCATTAGAGGATCAATACTATCAAAAATAGATTGAATATTTTGTCCTTTCAATGGTGGCAATATTTCGAATGAAAACAGGGTTTTTCCTTTAGCGTTTTCTATATGTTGGGTTACTTTCATTTTAAACTGTTTGTTATTAATTGTTTATTGTTAATGGTTATCTTTATCAAACTATAAACCTATTAATCTGCTATATTGGGTGCTAACCATTTTGTGGCAACTTCTGTTGAAATTCCTCTTCGTTTGGCATAATCTATTACTTGATCTTCTTTTATTTTTCCTAGTCCAAAATATTTACTTGCTGGATTGGCAAAATAATATCCTGAAACTGATGAAGCTGGCCACATTGCCATGCTTTCCGTTAAGGTTACTCCTATTTCTTTTTCCACATTTAGTACTTTCCAAATGGTTGGTTTTTCTAAATGGTCTGGACAAGCTGGATAGCCTGGTGCTGGACGAATTCCTTTGTATTCTTCTTTGATTAATTGAAGGTTGTTTAAGTTTTCATCGGAAGCATATCCCCAAATTTCTTTTCGAACTTTTAGGTGTAAATATTCTGCAAAAGCTTCGGCTAATCTATCGGCTAATGCTTTCACCATGATAGAATTATAATCGTCTAATTGCTCTTCATATTCTTTTGCTTTTTCGTCTACTCCAAAACCTGTTGTGACACAAAAGCAGCCTATATAATCTTTAATTCCTGAATCTTTTGGTGCAATAAAATCGGCTAAAGCTATATTTGGTGCTCCAGCTGTTTTTTGAGATTGTTGGCGTAATGTAATGAAAATCGTTGAGGCGTTGCTTGTTGAGACGTTGCTTGTTGAGACGTTGCATGCAACGTCTGTACTGATGATGATATCATCATCGTTGATTTGATTAGCTGGAAAAATTCCTAGAATTCCTTTGGCTGTGAACCATTTTTCGGAGACAATTTTGTCTAGCATGAATAATGCATCGTTATATAAATTGGTTGCATCTGTTCCAACAACTTCATCGGTTAGAATTTTTGGAAACTTACCGAATAATTGCCATGATTGAAAAAACGGTGTCCAATCAATAAATGGAATTAATTCTGATAGGTCAACATCTATTGCTTTTGTTCCTATGAAATTGGGTTTAATTGGAGAAAAATTATCCCAATCTAATTGCAATTTATTTTTTCGTGCTTGTTCAATAGTATGATAATTTTTATCGCGACTTCTATTCAAATAGCCTTCTCGAAGATTGTCGTATTCTTCTCGAATGGCTTTTACGTAATTTTCTTTGGTTTCTTTTTGTAATAAGTTACTAGCAACGGTTACAGCTCTTGAGGCATCATTTACGTGAACTACAGTTTCTTTATATTCTGGTGCAATTTTTACAGCTGTGTGCGCACGTGAAGTTGTGGCACCACCAATCATAATGGGAATTTTAATGTTTAATTTGTCCATTTCTTTGGCCAAATACACCATTTCGTCTAATGATGGTGTGATTAATCCACTTAAACCAATTATATCAACATTTTCACGAATAGCAGCTTCAATTATTTTTTCAGGAGGCACCATAACTCCTAAATCAATAATTTCGAAATTATTACATCCTAAGACTACGGCTACTATGTTTTTTCCAATATCGTGTACATCGCCTTTTACGGTTGCCATTAAGACTTTTCCAGCACTTGATGAATTTCCTGTTTTTTCCGCTTCTATATAGGGTAAAAGATAAGCTACTGCCTTTTTCATTACACGAGCTGATTTTACTACTTGAGGCAAAAACATTTTTCCGCTTCCAAATAAATCCCCTACTACATTCATTCCTGCCATTAAATTAACTTCTATAACTTCTATGGCTTTTGATGCATTTGCTCTAGCTTCTTCCACATCAATTTCTATGAATTCATCAATGCCTTTTACTAAAGAATGGGTTAATCTTTCTTGAATGGAACCGCTTCTCCATTGAGCAATTTCTTTTTCATTTGATTTTGTTTCTCCTTTGTAACTTTCGGCTAAAGTCAAGAGCAATTCGGTGGCGTCTTCTTTTCTGTTTAATAAAACATCTTCAACATGTTCTAATAAAACAGGATCAATTTCATCATAAATCTCTAACATTTCTGGATTTACGATTCCCATAGTCATTCCGTTTTGGATGGCATGGTATAGAAAGACTGAATGCATTGCTTCACGCACTTTGTCATTTCCTCTAAATGAGAAGGAAACATTACTTACACCACCAGAAACATTGGCACAAGGAAGATTTTCACGAATCCATTTTGTGGCTCTAAAAAAATCTAGTGCATTTAATTTATGCTCATCCATTCCAGTTGCTACTGGAAAAATATTGGGGTCAAAAATGATGTCTTCTGCTGGAAAACCTACTTTATCTACTAAAATGTCATAGCTTCTTTTACAAATCTCGATTCTTCTTTCATAAGTATCGGCTTGTCCTTTTTCGTCAAAAGCCATTACAATTACTGCTGCACCATATTTTTTAATCAATTTGGCATGATGTACAAAAACGGCTTCTCCTTCTTTTAATGAAATTGAATTTACAACTCCTTTGCCTTGAACAACTTTTAATCCTGCTTCGATAATTTCCCATTTGGAACTATCAATCATTACTGGAACGCGAGCGATATCTGGTTCGGCCGCTATTAGATTTAGGAATTTTGTCATGGCATAAACGCCGTCTAACATTCCTTCATCCATATTGACATCAATGATTTGTGCTCCACCTTCTACTTGGGCACGAGCAATATCAAGGGCTTCATCGTATTTTTCTTCTTTAATTAATCGAAGAAATTTACGTGAGCCTGTTACATTGGTTCGCTCTCCAACATTAACAAAATTGGTTTCTGGAGTTATGATTAACGGTTCTAATCCTGATAATTGAAGAAATTTATTAGTTTTATAACTCATCGTTTATTCTCTTGTAATGCTTATTGACTTCTTTATAAAACAGTTTAAAATCTGTTCTAAAATTTTGCCATTTATTTTGTAATTCTTTTTTTGTATTTGTTATTTTATTTTTCATGGTAATCAGACTTCAACGGTTATTCCTCTTGGTTTAAATTCATTGGCTATTTGGGCAATTAGCTTAATGTGTTCTGGAGTAGTTCCACAACAACCGCCAATAATATTTACTAAATTATCTTGTAAATATTCCCGAATTAAAGTCTGCATTTCTTCTGGTGTTTGATCATATTGACCGAAAGCATTGGGTAAACCTGCATTGGGATGCGCTGAAATATTCAATTGTGTGTTGTGTGCTAAGCGTTTTAAATAAGGTTTTAATTGATCTGCTCCTAGGGCACAATTAAATCCGATACTTAGCAATGGAATATGTGAAATTGAAATTAGAAAAGCTTCAACGGTTTGACCAGATAATGTTCGACCAGAAGCATCTGTAATTGTTCCTGAAACCATTATGGGAATATCAATATTGCGTTCTTCTTTTACTTCTTCAATGGCAAAAAGGGCTGCTTTTGCGTTTAGTGTATCAAAAATAGTTTCTACTAATAAAACATCGCAACCGCCATCAATTAAGGCTTCTACTTGTTGCTTGTAGGCTATTCTCAAATCATCAAAAGTCACTGCACGAAATCCAGGATCATTTACGTCTGGTGACATAGATGCTGTTCTGTTTGTTGGTCCAATTGAACCTGCTACAAAACGTGGTTTATCTGTAAATTCGTCAGCAACTTCACGAGCAATTTTTGCTGATTCGTAATTTAATTCGTAAACTAAATCTTCTAAATGGTAATCTGCCATTCCGATTGTTGTGCCGGAAAAGGTATTGGTTTCAACAATATCAGCACCTGCTTGAAAATACAAACGATGTACTTGTTTAACAGCTTCGGGTTGAGTTATGGAAAGTAAATCGTTATTTCCTTTTAATGGATGTGGAAAATCTTTGAAACGTGAACCGCGAAAATCTTCTTCTGAAAAATTATTGCGTTGTAACATCGTTCCCATTGCTCCATCTAGGACAAGGATTCTTTCTTTTATAGCTTCTTGTATTTTTGACATATCGTTTATTTAACCGCAAATTTTGTAATGGTTATTACTAATAATATGTTATCAAGAAATTGGAAAGAATTTCGTTGAGTTATCTTTTTCCGATGAATCGGAATAGAATGTAGCACCTTTCTCATATCGGAACAAGAGGTTGCTAAGCTTTCATTGAGTCTAATCTCTCCAGCTTTCGTGATAACATGCATTATTTTAATGAACTGTGCAAAGATAGACTTATTTTTGTTTTGTGGAAATATTTTCGGTATTACAAAACAAACTAAATTAAAAATAGTTTTATTATCTACTTTTTATTTATTAAATAGATTTTCTTATCAAACACTTTATGATTGACTAAATTAAAATCATAAAAAAATGGCTTCTTTGGTTTTAATTTTATCTCCAATTTTCAAAATATCGCTTAAAACTCCTCTTGCTGTAACTTCTTTTCCTGCACCAGCACCTTGAATTACAATAGGAATTTCTCCGTATGACTTGGTGTAAATTTCAATTAAATTGTCTGCTCCTTTTAGTTGTCCTAAAGCTGTGTTTTTTGCTACTGAAATTAATTTTACTTGTAATTTGTTGTTGTTTAAATCTAATTCTCCTACATAACGCAGAACATGATTTTTTGCTTGAGCGATTTTGGCAACTTCAAAAGGCTTATCAAAAAGGTGTTTGTTTGTTGCATATTCTTTTTGAGTGTTTTTTTCATTCAATTCTGGCAATAATAATGAGGAAATTTGAATGTCTGAAAACTCAAATTTTTGCCCGATTTCTCTAGCTAAAATCAATAATTTTCTGGCTACGTCATTTCCTGATAAGTCTTCACGAGAATCTGGTTCGGTATAACCGTTTTTTTCGGCTTCAGCTAACACTTTTGAAAATGATATATTTTCTTCTGAAAATCTGTTGAAAATATAACTTAATGAACCTGAAAAAACACCTCTAATTTTTGAAATTTTTTCACCTGAATAATACAAATCTCCAATGGTTTGCACAACAGGCAGACCTGCTCCAACATTGGTTTCATACAAAAATGACTTGTCAAAATTTTTGATGGTTTTTCTCAATTCTTCATAAAAATCATAGGTTAAAGTATTGGCTTTTTTATTAGCTGCTACTATGTGAAATCCGTTTTCTATTAAGGGTATATAATTTTTTACTAATTCTAAACTAGCAGTAGCATCAACTGCAATGAGGTTTTCTAATTGTTGTGCTTGAACATACTCAATGATGTCTTGAATCTTAAAGGGAATGGCTGATTGGGCAAAATTAGCTTCCCATTCATTTTTTAGTCCTTCTTTTTCAAAAAAAGCTAATGTTGAATTGGTTATTATTGGAAATCTGACATCCAAATTTCGCTGTTTTAGGAAAAATTTTTGGCTTTTTATAACTTGATTTATCAAAGTGCTTCCTACATTGCCTATTCCAAAAAGAATTATATTTATTTTAGTTGCTGACATATTTTTGCTGTTTTTGTATGTTAAAAATGGGACTTAAAATGGCATTTAATTGTTCAAATTCAATTAGAAATGCATCGTGACCGTGTATGGATTTTATTTCATGGTAGAAAATATTAGGTTTTATATTTTTTAATGCTTGGTATGTTTCGCGATTTTCATCTGCTGAAAAAAACAAATCTGTATCCACTGAGACTATGTGAATGGTAGCTGTTATTTTACTGATTGTTTCTATAAAATTTTGAGTGTTTCTTGTTATATCAACTGTTTTTAATAGATGGTTCATCAATTTATAGGATGCTAGCTTAAATCTGTTTTTTAAATTTTCTCCATGATTTATAAGCCAATTTTCGATTCGAAATAATGCTGAATCTAATTTTTCTCTATTGAATTTTTGCTTGAAAGATTGTGGTGTTCTGTACAACAGCATAGCATGAATGCGAGCGTTTGCGATTGGATTTTCAACATCTTTTAAAAGATTATCTTGTACTAAAACATTTGCAATTACCCAATCTGTTGCTTTCCAATCTGTAGCAATGGGAATTAAATTTTGAATTTTATTTGGCCTTAAATTTGCCATTTCCCATGCAATTGCTCCACCGAGACTTCCTCCAATTAGGGTAAAAATTTCATCTATCTTTAGAAAATATAATCCTTCCCAAAAAATTCTTGCCATGTCTTTTGTGGTGTAATCTTGATAATTGTGAATTAAATTTTCAGGATTTCCATCAAAACCATTTCCTGGAATATTGAACGCTACTACGGTATAAAAATTTGTGTCTATAATTTTATTTTGACCAATTAAATCATTCCACCAACCTTTATCTCCTGTTACATTTGAATTTCCTGTCAAAGCATGATTTACTACCACTACTGGAGCAGTACCAATGGCTTGTCCAAATGTTTGATAGAATAACGAAATGTGTGTTTTGTGTTTTCCATTTTCTAAATTAAAATTGAAAACGTCTATTTTTTCTAGCATTTTGTTTGTTTTTAAACTGCCTTTGTTCTAACAAAAATCAAAGGCAGTTATCTCTTTAAAAAGTAACGACAGGTGTTAAACTGATTCAACAGCTTCATATTCATTTATTAAACTAACCTGAATTGGTGTTGGATTGATCAAATTATCATAAACCGGGCATCTGCTCTCAACGATATTTAACCAGTTTTGAAGTTCATTGAATGAGATATCTGCATTTGGTTTAACAATTACTTCGATTTTATTGAAACCTGCTCTTTCATTTGTTTCAATTCCAAGATATTTGTCTGTGTTAATTACTCCTGAAATTTCAACTTCTAAAGATTGCAAATCAATGTTTAATTCTTTGGCCACAATGACGCCTACTGCATTGATGCAACCTGCATAACCTGCTAATATATATTCAATTGGACTTGGAGCATTCAGTTGTTGGTTCGTATTGTTTTTACTAATTCGAATATCAAATTGTTCTGTTTTTACTAAAAATTGTTCTCCTTTTTTAGCAGAACCTATTATGTTTACTGTTTTTGTACTCATTGTTATGCCTTTTGTGTGCTTTTAATTGTGATGAACGTTTCTTTTAAATCTGATTTTAAATCTTCTATATTTTCTAAACCAACTGACAAACGAATTAAATCTTTTGTAACTCCTGTTGATTCTTGTTCTGCATCTGACAATTGCTGGTGTGTCGTACTTGCTGGATGAATGATTAGTGATTTTGTATCTCCAATATTGGCTAATAATGAAAATAATTTGGTTTCATCTGCTACTTTTTTAGCTGCTTCAAAGCCGCCTTTTAATCCAAATGTTACTATACCGCTTTTCCCTTCTGGAAGATATTTATCTGCTAAATTTTTATATTTTGAAGATTCTAATCCTGGATAGTTTACCCAAGCCACTTCTTCTTGATTTTCTAACCATTTTGCTAACGCTAAAGCATTTTCTGAATGTTTTTTAATTCTGATTTCCAAAGTTTCTAAACCTTGAATGGTTTGAAAAGCATTGAATGGACTTAAAGCAGCTCCAAAATCTCGTAATCCTTCAATTCTGACTTTTGCTATAAATGAGGCTGCTCCAAGAACTTCATAATATTTCAAACCGTGATAACCTAATGAAGGTTCTGTGAATTCTGGAAATTTTCCGTTGCTCCAATCAAATTTTCCTGCATCAATGATTGCACCTCCTAATGATGTTCCGTTTCCTGTAATGTATTTGGTAAGGGAATGAATTACGATATCAGCTCCATATTGAATTGGATTTAATAAATAAGGTGTAGCAACCGTATTATCAACAATAAAAGGAACTTTGAAGGCTTTTGCTTCTTTTGAAATTGCCTCTAAATCAATCACGTCTAATTTTGGATTTCCTAAACTTTCTACAAAAAATGCTCTGGTGTTTTCTTGTGCGGCTTTGGTAAAATTTTCTGGATTTGATGGGTCTACAAAAGTTGTTGTGATTCCTAATCTTGGCAATGTGACTTTCAGCAAGTTATAAGTTCCTCCGTACAAACTGTTTGAAGCAACGATATGATCACCTGCTCTTAATAGTGTCAAAAATGTTGTTGCAATTGCTGCTGTTCCTGAAGCTGTAACAACTGCTCCTATTCCACCTTCAAGTGTTGCTAATCTTTGTTCTAAGATGTCATTTGTGGGATTATTTAATCTTGTGTAAATAAATCCAGCTTCTGCTAAACCAAATAAATTGGCTGCATGGTCTGAATTGTTGAATACATAAGAAGATGTTTGATAAATTGGAACTGCTCTTGTTCCAGCATTTTTTGATACGTCGTGTCCTGCGTGTAATGCGTTTGTTGCAAATTTTTTTGTGCTCATTTTTTTTAGTATTAAGATATTAGTATTAAATATTAAGATTTTTAAATAGAAAAAGTCCCTTTAGTTTAATTACCAGAGGGACTTTTCGTAGAAATATGTTTATTTCAATTCTTCCGTTTATGGTAATAGGTTGGCTTTGCGCACATGCACATCATACAACACATCATCATTTTGTTAGTTATTACTTTCATTTACTGTTTTAGTTATTATTGTTGTTTAAAAAAGATTCTGAAACAATTTCAGAATAAATAAAAAAACCTCTGCGGTTTGCAGAGGTTTCATTTGAATATATTTTAAAAAATTAAAATTATGCAATAGAAGTGCTCTGCGGGATTTTCCACATCATTCGACACATCATATTGCACATTGTAAATTTCATTGTTCTTTTTTATTTGATGCAAATATATAAATAATATTTTAAAACAGAAATATTTTCTAAAAAATAATTATAAAAACATTAATTTAGATTTTTTATCTATTAATTTTTGTTAAAATAGATTTTTTATTTAAAAAAGCATTTGTTGCAGTAAATAAAAAAGGCCAGAATTGCTTCTGACCTTTGATTGTTTATTTAGATTAGGTTTAATTTTTTACAAATTTAGATGTTGCAACACCTTCATCCGTCTTAACATTTAGCATATAAACTCCAGAAGTTAAATCTGAAACATTTATTTCAATTTCAGAATTTAATGTATTTGAAATTGTTTTAACTGTTCTTCCGTTAATATCTATCATAGCAATTTCGTTTACAGCTAATCCGTTTTTAACAGATAAATTTAGAACGTTATTTGCTGGATTTGGATGAACTGAAAAGTTATTTGCGAAAAATGATTGATTACTTGCTACAGCAGTAGTAGTAACAGTAAAATCATCAACTGCAAAACCAAATTGATCATCAGAAACACAATTAATAGAGATGTAAACTGCTTGTCCATCAAAAGATGATGGAATACTATAAGTATACTGAACCCAGTTTATATTTGATGGAATAGTTATAGTTCCAACGGACAACAAAGTAACATTGGCTGTTGTATTTCCATTCGAAATACCAACTTTAAATTTTTCTGCTCCAAAAGTTGCATCACAAGCTTTCGCCCAAAAAGTCAAAACATTACCTGTGCTTCCAAGAGTTATTTGAGGAGATATTAACCAATCATCATTTAATGCTGGTGGTGTAGGAGTTGTTGTTGCAGCAAAACAAACCATGTGTTTATTTCCTGTTCTAGCCGTCCAATTGCTAGTAGCCGATGCAGTTAAAGCAGGAACTGTTGTTGTTGCATTAAAAACTTGAAAAGATTTAGCTGCATTTGTATTAGGAAAACTTACCCCTTGAAATCCATAAGTAGTTTTTAAATCCACGTCAATAAGTGTCCAGTTTCCAACACCAGAAATAGCAAAATCTGTGTATGTTTCAAAAGAATCTTCAAACAAAGTCGTTTGAGCGAAATTTGTTGCGGTAACACCTAAAAGTGCTAAACCTAAAAGTAATTTTTTTTTCATGATATTTTTTTTTGAGGTTACTATATATCTCAAAAATAAGAAAATTTAAACCGTCAAAAAATATTTTATCCCTTTTTTAACATTATACCCTTTTAGATTTACAAAACATTTATATCTTTGCAACGTTAAAAAGAGGAAAAATTTGACTGATTGCAACCTCGTTAAAAAATGCTAAAGCAGAAACTCTTCTTTAGTATTTTCGTGCGAACATATCTTTCTTAATTTTCCATATTAATATAAAACAATTTATAATATGGCATATTTATTTACGTCTGAATCTGTAAGCGAAGGACATCCAGACAAAATCGCAGATCAAATTAGCGATGCATTAATTGATAATTTCTTAGCTTTTGACGCTGATTCAAAAGTGGCTTGTGAAACTTTAGTAACTACTGGGCAAGTAATTTTAGCTGGTGAAGTGAAGTCTAATACGTATTTAGATGTTCAACAAATTGCTAGAGATGTAATCAAAAAAATTGGTTACACTAAAAGTGAGTATATGTTTGAAGCTAATTCTTGTGGTATTTTATCAGCTATTCATGAACAATCGGCTGATATTAATCAGGGAGTTGATAGAGCTAGTAAAGAAGAACAAGGTGCTGGTGACCAAGGAATGATGTTTGGTTATGCGACCAATGAAACGGAAAACTATATGCCTTTAGCATTGGATTTATCGCACGCTTTATTGATTGAGTTAGCAAAATTGAGAAGAGAAGATAAAGAAATTACTTATTTGCGTCCTGATGCGAAGTCTCAAGTTACTTTAGAATATTCTGATGATAACAAACCTGTTCGTATTGATGCTATTGTTATTTCTACTCAACATGATGATTTTGCTCCTGAGGCTGAAATGTTAGCTAAAATTAAAAGCGATTTGGTTTCTATTTTAATTCCAAGAATCAAAGCTCAATATCCGCAATATGCTCATCTATTTAATGATGATATTACTTATCACATCAATCCAACTGGAAAATTTGTAATTGGTGGGCCTCATGGTGACACTGGTTTAACGGGTAGAAAAATTATTGTGGATACTTATGGTGGAAAAGGAGCTCACGGTGGTGGTGCATTTTCTGGAAAAGATCCAAGTAAAGTTGACAGAAGTGCTGCTTATGCTACAAGACATATTGCTAAAAACTTAGTTGCTGCTGGATTATGTGATGAAGTTTTAGTTCAGGTTTCTTATGCTATTGGGGTTGCTAAACCAACTTCAATTAACGTTAACACTTATGGTACTTCAAAAGTTGACATGACTGATGGGGCTATTAGCAAAGTTGTGGAAGGAATTTTTGATATGCGTCCTTATTTTATTGAACAACGTTTAAAATTGAGAAATCCTATTTATAGCGAAACCGCTGCTTATGGGCACATGGGAAGAACTCCTGAAACGGTAACAAAAACTTTTCAACTGCCAAATGGTGAACCTAAAACTGTTTCTGTTGAATTGTTTACTTGGGAGAAATTAGACTTTGTAGAAAAAGTAAAAGCTGCATTTGGATTATAAAACATTTGCATTCTGAAATAAATTCAGAATGACAAGTATAAAAAAACCTGATTCAAAATTATGAATCAGGTTTTTGTTTTTTAATATGTTCCGTTTTGCATTCTATTTAAAACGTCTTTCATTTCTTGATAGGTTGAAGAATCTTCTTCATCTTTCATATTATTAAGTGCTTTTTTCTGAGTTGCAATGGCTAATTCTTTTTGACCATTTTTGTAGTATAATTGAGCTAAAGTGTCTAGATAATAAGCATTATCTTTTTCTATTTTCAAGCTGTTTTCGCTCCATTGAATGGCTTTTTTTATTAACTCAGCATCTTTTTCATTTTCTACAACTGACCAAGCTACTGTATTTGCTAGTGTTGAAAAAGAAGATTTAAATGAATTCCAATCACTTAAGTTATAATCATTAGTTGTTAAGTTAATTTTAGTATAGGCTTCATCTAGTGCTTCATAAATATTCTTGTCTTTAATAACAGTCATATTGAAGTATGTTTCATAAGAATTATAGAAATCTGTTTTATCTGTTAATCGTTCTAAATTTGAACTCAACGCATTAAGATAGTTAGTATATACTGAGAAATTATTATCTGAAATGGTTACATATTTTTTATAATATGAATAAACTTTCATTAAATATTCACTTGATTGTTCTTCGTTTGAATAACTGTTTAAATTAAATAAATTTATTAAAACATCATCTAAATTTCTATCATATTCATATCCATACTCATAACCAATCGCGACAGTATCTGATAAAAGAAGTTGTTCCTTCGCAATAATTTCATCATAGTATTTTAACAAATAATCAATTCCTTTAAAATCCAAATCTGATAAAACTTCTTTTCTTTCTTTAAAAAGTCTGACAGAAAATCCATCATTTGAGATTTCTTTTTTTATGATTTTTACTAAATCTTCATCTAAATTTATTTGTTTATCATAATGCTCTAAAACTTGTTTCCATTTTGAATCTATGGTTTGTTTGGATGATTTTAACTTGTAAAGATTTTCTTCATCAATCTGTTGGTAATAACTATAATTTGTTACACTTGTTGAATCAACAGGTAGCACTGTCACTTCTTCATTATTGTAATCAGAATCTTCAACTACAGTATATTCGGCATATTGATCATTTTCAAGAGAAGGAATTTCAATTTTTATACTTTCTTTTAAAACTGTTTTAACCGCTGGAATTGTTGCTTTTTTATTTGAAATTACTTCATCAACTTTTGAATAGGCGTTAGCAATTTCAATTTTTTGATGCAATTCACTGTAATATGAAAAAAGTCCTGCATTGTCCGTTAAATTTCCTGTTAAACTATATATCTTTTTGCCATTGGCATTTAAGATTATTATTTGAGGTTCTGTTATTTTTGCATCAAACAGGTTTTTATCTTTTGAGGTTGCTTGGTAAAAATTATATAAGTCGTAATTTTCATCATAGGCATCATACATATAGCTTTTTACATTATTTTCAAAATCGACAATGAAGTTTTCAAATTCTTTCTTTCCATATTTTCCTGAAGGATCATAGGCTACAGCTAAATATTTTTTGGGTGTTTTGCTTACTGTTTTTTGAGCTTCTTTTAATGATGAATCGACAATTAATTTAAACTCAAAATATGAAATTTCTTCAACCGTTTCATATTCTTCATGTGAATTGATTTGGTCTTTGTCTGGAGCAACAAATATTTTTTCTTTTGAAACTACGATAGATTTGATTTCGTTTTTATTGTCTTTTATGTTTTCTTTTTTCTCAAATAGAAGAAAATCTCTGGTATGTTCATTATCGCTTCTTTGAAAAATACCAATTTTGTTATCTTCATTTACGATACCTACAAGTTCTACTTTATTAAAATCGCTTGGGGAAAATTCAATTTCTAATCCTGAAACATTTGCATTTAACTCGTATTTTGATATGTAGGCAACATCGTTGGTATATTCAACTAAATAGAGATACTTTGTTTTATCAATGGTTATAACTATGTCTTCGTTTATTTCTCCATAATTATATTCAGTTTCTCCTTTGATTCTTGTATAATTAATTGCTTCATTATCATTGTTTTGAGTTCCAAGATATATTTTTCTGTAATCATAAAACAAGTTGTTATTATTTGCTTTGAAGCGAATATCAATTTTATTTACATTGTCATCATTTTCTGTTTGCTTCACAGTAAAGCTTGACGTGGAATTCATGGCATTTTCGAATACAATAGTATCATTAACGGTTGTTACTTTACCTTGTAAAAAAACCATTTCATAGCTATTGTCAGAATTTACTTTTAATTCAATTCCTTTTTCTTTCCCAACGGAAATATAGGTTCCTTGAATATTTTTAGTTTGTGCGTTCAAAAATGAAATGGCAAAAATTGCCAAAACAATACTAATTTTTCTCATTTGAATGAAGTTTATTGAACTCAAAATTACAACTTAAACTCTTACAAAATAAAAAAAGCACCTGAAATTTTCAGATGCTTTTACAAACTTAATTTGATGGTATTTATAAATTATATTTTAAACTCAATATTAAAAATCTTGGTTGAACTACGTAGCTTGAAAACGTACTAATTCCTGCAATTTGACTGAAACTATTGTTGTTTAATGCTTTTGTATTTAGAAGGTTGGTTCCAGAAATTTTGTATTCCCATTTACTGTCTTTCTTTTGATATACTAAACTGGCACTTAAGAAATCGTATTCTGTATCAATTGATTTGTCTTTATTTCTGTTGTGATAAAAATTATAATCTGACACAAAAGAAAAAGCATCTAAGAAATAATATTCTAAACTGATTGTTGGGCTATCAATATAAATTACATCAATAAAATTGTCATTTATGGAGTATGTATATCCTAGAGATAAGTTTGGAATTGTTTTATAATTTGTGGAGAATTTAATGTTATAGCTTTGATTAAATTGTTCTGTTGTTTGAATTTGATCTGATGAAGAAGGATTTACTCTAATGTTGTTATATTTTCCCCAATTCATACTAAATCCTGCTGATGCTTTATAGTATTTAGCAAATGAACGTCCATAATTAAAAGCTCCGTTGATGGTTTCATCTGCAAAATTGGAATCAATATTAACAGCAGATGAAGCTTGATTTGCACCAGTTAACAAAGCTCTATTTTTAATGGCATCTACTTGTTTTGTATACGTTAAAAAACCGAAAATGTTTTCAAAATTAAACATATTGTATTTAAAATAACGCAAACTATGTGATTGTGATAGTGAGTTTTCTAAATTTCTGTTTCCACTAAATAAACTGTTATAATTTGAAAACACAAAACCTTCTGCAAGTCTAGTTATATCTGTAAAATTATTTTGTAAAGCAAAATTATAAGTAAGTGTTTCTGATTTTTTTATTTGATATAAAGCATATACATCTGGTAAAAACCTGGTGAAATTCATGCTGTTTGAAGTGCCTAACTGTGTATCATTTGTTGAATAATTATGCACACTAAAACCAGGAGTTACAGTAAATTTTCCTTTTATGAATTTATAGTGTAATCCTAAAAAAACATCATTAAAAGCATAATCAACATCATTGTTATTTTCAATAGCTGTAAGGTTATTTTGATTGCCATTATCTAATATTTGAAAAATACTTGAATTAAAATTTTGGTAAGAATATGTGTTTCCAATTGTTACATTGATGTTGCTTTTAGGTGTTAACATGTAATAGTAATCAAATTTTGCATCTGATTTATTGGTTTTAACAAAGCGGTTTTGGTTTATATCATTTCTATTTTGTGTAGCTTGATATCCTGAAAAAATAAACGGTTGAAATTCTAAATTTGCGTTATAAAATGGGTCTTCTTCTTGATATAAATGTTGCAATTCAAAAGCAAATACATTCTTATCATTTAAGGTGTAATAATAATTGAAATTTTGATTTACTGATACTGGATTTTGTGTTTTATTGGTATTAATATCTGATAAAACAGAAGAAAATAAAGTTTGATCTTCTCTTTGATCTGAAAATTTCACCAAGGCATCATAATCTATATGTAATTTATCTGAAGGCACATAGCTTGAACTTAATTTTAATAGCGTTTGCGTACTCATTTGATTGGAAACTTCTTGACTGTTTTCGTCAGGTAAAGGATCTGGTCTGTCTGTGAAGGTATTGGTTTGGGTTTGGGTTTTATTTCCTAAAACTATTCCAAAACCACTAAATGTTAATGCTTTAGAAGGATTATAACTAAAATTAGCGGCTCCAAATTTAGTTTCAATATTAGCTGCTTGGTTGTTGTTTAGGTTTCCGATTCCTAAATCATTAGACGATACATTAAAATTTGAGCCTCCTTTACGCATCATGTTTTTAAAACCACCTGTAAATCTAAAATAATCTCTTGTTGTTAAAGGTAGTTCTCCAATATTGTTGAAATTACTAATTACATTTATGCTTAGTTTTGGATTATAATAAAATAATTTGGGGTTTACTAAATATCTGTCTTCTGTATCCCAAGCTCCTGCTCCAGCTGTAATATCACCAAACCAAAAATTCTTTTTTCCTTCTTTTAATTTGATGTTGATGGCAACATTTTCTTCATTGTTTTCTAAGCCTTTTAGATTTGAAACTTCATTGTAGTTTCTTAAAACCTGAATTTTATCTAAGGCATTTGCAGGAATATTTTTGGTTGCAATTTTTGTGTCTCCATCAAAAAAATCCTTGCCTTCTACCATCACTTTTTGAACTGATTTTCCCTCAACGGTTATGTTACCATCATTATCAACTTCAACTCCAGGTAGTTTTTTTAAAACGTCTTCTAATTTTCGTTCTGTTCCATTGGTAAAGGAATCCGAGTTATAGATAATTGTATCTCCTGAGATTGAAACTGGCATTTCATAAACGAGTTCTACTTCTTTTAATAAATTTCCTTCTTTTAAAACTACATTATAATTCATAGTTTTATCGGTTGTGGTGACTTGTTTTTCAATAGTTTGATAGCCTATGTAACTAAATTTTAAAGTGTAAGGTGTATTGGCATTTAAGTTAAGTTGGTATTTTCCAGCATCATTTGTAATAGCATAAGCATCCATGGCTTTTGTATTATTGTTGATTGCCATTATATTTGCCATCTCTAGTGCTACACCGGTTGTATCTTTGACAGTTCCTTCAAGTCTGATATTCTGAGCAATGGCATTCATTGAAAACACCATTATGATTACGAAAAGAATTTTCTTCATCTAATTTTTATGAATTTGTTTTGTTAGTTGAATTAAAATCCTCTTCCTCTTCCACCACCAGGACCACCATACATTTCTCGCATTTCTTGCATTTTTTTGGTGACTGTTTCGTCATATTCTTTTTGACTAACTACTTTACCTTTTTTTGGTGCTTCAATTTTTGCTTTTTCTTTTACATTCAGTGCAATTTTAGAACATAAAATAATAGTTGTTCCGTCATTGACTTCTAAAATTAAACCAGGCAATCCCCAGTATTTATCTGGCCCTTGATTGATAGGGATTTCAGGAGCATACCAAGCTGTTATGGTTTTTTCTTTAATTTGCTCAACCTCATCCATAAAGTTAGTTTTCTTACTTGTATCTGTAGAATCTTTAGCTTTAGCTGCTTTTTCTTTATCTTCTTTTTCCTTGTCACCTCTCATTCTAAAATTCCTAAAATCTGTTGCATCAGTTGCTACAACAGCTGTTGCTTTGTAACAGGTATATTCACCAATTTTTTTGGTTTCTGCTGTCATTTGCCATTTATATGAAGGCAAGCTATCTTTTACAAGAAATTCTTTTCCAAAAAATTCTTTATCTACTGAATACATTTTTTCTTTAACATTTTTGTATTGAGTACCTCCACCACCCATCATGGATGTCATCATTCTTCCACCGCCATTATTTTGTCCTGGTGCATCTAATTTTTCTTCTTCTTTGTAGATTGAAGCTGATTTGTCGAAGTTTAAAATAAATGTCTTTTCAAACATTTTTTTCATTCGTTCTTCTATCGTTTGTTTCATTTCTGGTGTAATTTCTCTGTTTCCTCCAAAATTTTTCATCATTTCTGACGTACTTGTTTTGGATTCATAAACAGCCATTCCCTGAAAATCTTGTGCTTGTATTAAAGTTGTTGCTAAAAACAACACCGCTAAAATTGTGTTTTTCATTTTGAATCATTTATTATCATTAGACTACTGAACAAAGATATTGTTACATTTATATAAATATTACACTAAAGTAGTATCTTTAGACTTTAAATTTATTGAATAGTTTAATCTTTGAATGAATTAGATGAAAACGGTATTGCTTTTTTTTGGATTTTTTTTTAGTGTTTGTACTTGGTCTCAAGATATAATAGTTTCATCAACCGTTGATTCTTTAACTATAACAGTGGACAATTACATTGGAAGAGATAATTTAAAAAATGACTATTTCTTAAAGAATAATGTTCTCAAAAAAATAAATGCTATTGAAAAATTTCAGTATCAAAATTTATCGTTAGGAAATATCGAAAAAGTATGCCTTACGAATCCATTGCAAATAGTACTTTTTTACAAAGATTTCAATACAGTAGTTCTTTTAGACAACCAATTAAATGAAACCCAACAAATTGATGGAAATAAACTTGAAATTCCTATCAAAATAGAGGGTTTTGGTTTGGCTGGTCAAAATCAAGTTTGGTTATATGATGGTTTTCTGCAAAAAATTAGTTTGTATAGTTTTAGCACTAATACAAATAAGATAATTTCAACACCTATACTTGGAAAAATAAAGGATTATTTTAGTGATTATAACTTTTTTTATTGGATAGATGAGTCTAACACTCTGAACTCTATATCAATTTTTGGAAAAATTAAAACCATTGCAGAAATTCCAAATTATGACAGTATACAAGTTGTTGACCAATCGAAATTAATATATTCAACCAACCAAGAATTATTCTATTTCAACACCAACAAGCAATCCATCACAAAAATTGATGTAAATGAAAAAAGCTTTGATAATTTTTTCTTTAACAACGGAATTTTATCTATTTTTACACACTATCATATTATTAATTATAAAATAGATTTACCATAATGCACGTAGCAATAGCAGGAAATATTGGAGCAGGTAAAACAACTTTAACAAAGTTATTAGCCAAACAGTTTAAGTGGGAACCTCATTTTGAAGATGTTGTTGATAATCCTTATTTAGATGATTTTTACCATCAAATGGAACGTTGGAGTTTTAATTTGCAAATCTATTTCTTGAATAGTCGTTTTCGTCAGGTTTTACAAATACGCGAAAGTGGTAAAAAAATCATTCAAGACAGAACTATTTATGAAGATGCCCATATTTTTGCGCCAAATCTTCATGCAATGGGTTTAATGACTAACCGAGATTTTAATAATTATAGTTCTCTTTTTGATTTGATGGAAGGACTAGTTGGTCCACCCGATTTATTAATATATTTAAGAAGTTCTATTCCCAATTTGGTCAACCAAATACACATGCGTGGAAGAGAATATGAAAATACCATTTCAATTGATTATTTAAGCCGATTAAATGAAAGATATGAAGCTTGGATTCATAAATATGACAAAGGAAAATTATTGATAATTGATGTTGATAACATGGATTATGTAAATAACCCTGAAGATTTGGGAGAAATTGTCAACAGAATTAATGCAGAAATAAACGGATTATTTTAGATAAAAAATTCAAAAACATATAAGTCATACTGGTAAAACAGTGTGACTTTTTTTATAATTTAACCTTAACAACATGCCTTTAGTACAACCTCTTTCACCAGATCATGATTTAGAGACACAAGAATTAGCTGCATTTTTTAATGAAACATTAGGGTTCTGTCCTAATTCGGTTTTAACTATGCAACATCGACCAGCTATTTCAAAAGCTTTTATAAATTTAAATAAAGCTGTGATGGAAAATCAAGGTCGAGTTACTTCAGCTTTGAAAAGAATGATTGCATGGGTAAGTAGTAATGCCACAGGTTGTAGATATTGTCAAGCTCATGCCATTCGTGCTGCTGAACGCTATGGTGCTGAACAAGAACAATTGGATAATATTTGGGAATACAAAACACATCCTGCTTTTTCTAATGCTGAACGAGCTGCTTTAGATTTTTCATTGGCTGCTTCTATGCTTCCAAATGCTGTTGATGAAACTATCAAAACAGAGTTATATAAATATTGGAATGAAGGAGAAATTGTTGAAATGTTAGGTGTGATTTCACTTTTTGGTTATTTAAACCGCTGGAATGATTCTATGGGAACCACAATTGAAAACGGTGCTGTAGAAAGTGCTGAACAATATTTAGCAAAAACTGGTTGGGAAAAAGGAAAGCACGTTTAGTTCATAGCATCGAACAGGCTTTTTATATTTATTTCTTCTGAAGGTTTTGACAAAGTAATTCTATAAACTTTATTAGGCAAGACATCAAAATAATTATCACTAAAATGTGTATTTTCATTAGTTGATAAAAACACATTTTTTGCTAATATATCAGAAGTGATTTCTAAGGTTAAATCATCTAATTTTTTTATTGTGATATTTGGCTTTTCTAACTCTAAATCTTTTGGCTTTACAAGATAAAACTCAGTTGAAGTTGATTTTCTATCTGAATTAAATTCAATTTTTAAAAGTGCTTTTTTTAGATTAATTTCAGATATATCCTTTTTTGAAAGTGTAAAATAAACCTCACTTGAATTTGGTTTTACTTCTATTTTTAATGATTTTTTCAAAAGTAAATTTCCTCTAAAATCAATATTTTGAATTTCGAGATTTCCAGAAAAAGCCTCCAAATTATCATTTACAACATAAATTTTATAAGAATCACTTTCTTCTTGAACTGAAATTAATACATTTTCATAACTTCTTTTTACTTGATATTGAAACGCTTTCCAATTGCCATAAAAATCAATTGAACTCCAAGAAGTTACTGGCCAACAATCATTCAATTGCCAATACAATGTTCCCATGCAATAAGGCTTGGCTCTTCGGTGGGCTTCAATTGCCGTTTTCATCCCATGTGCTTGTAGTAATTGCGAAACATAAAGATAATCTTCAAAATCTTTTGGAATCATATAATCACGCTCCATGTATTCGTTTATGGTTTCATAACCAGTTGGATGTTTTTGATGATTTTTGAAAGCTTCGGATGTAAAATTCAAGTCTTTCTTATTCATCACTTGTTGCAATGTTTCTAAACTTGGCATACCTTGAAAACCGTATTCACTCACGAAACGACCAACTTTCTTTTTGTAAATTTCAAACGGTTCTTTGCCCCACCAAACTCCCCAATAATGCACATCTCCTTGTGTTAAACTTTCTTTTCTTCCCCAACCCTTTGAGGGTGATGATGACCAATATCTATTTTCGTTTTTAGGCAATAAACTATCTAACGTTTTAGGAATCATTTCATGAAAAACTTTTTTGTAATCGTTCCAAATTTTTGTGGAATCGGATTTTGTATAGTTGAGTTGTTTTTGCCAACCCCAATTGTGCCAACCTTCATCGTTTTCATTATTGCCACACCAAAGAGCTATACTTGGATGATTTTGTAAACGATTTACATTGTCAATTACTTCTTGTTTTACATTTTCTACAAATTTTTCATCACCAGGATACATGGCACAGGCAAACATAAAGTCTTGCCAAACTAAAATTCCGTTGGCATCGCAAGCTTCATAAAACGCATCATCAAAATACACACCACCACCCCAAACTCGTAGCATATTCATACTAGATTTTTTAGCATTTTCGACTAAAGAAAAATAAGTAGAATCCGAAACGTTTGGTAAAAAGCTATCTGGCGGAACAACATTTGCTCCTTTCATAAAAACAGTTTTCCCATTTAGCTTAAAATAAAAACTTATTCCTTGATGGTCTTTTTCTTGCACCAATTCTATTGTTCGCAATCCAATTTTAAGTTGCTTTTGTTGAATTTCCTTGTCATTTTGAATCAAAATAAATGAGAAAATATACTGATGGGGTTCTCCTAAACCATTACTCCACCATAAAATTGGATTTTGAATAGTTATTGGTATTTTAACTACATTTTGACCTTTCTTCAAATTAAAGGGAAAAGGTTTTTCTCCTAATTTGATTTTATATTTACCCGATTTTTGAACAAAAATGGTAAAAACAACATCTAATTCAGCAATAGATTCATTCAAAACTTTTTGCTCGTATTTTATATGTTCAATTTTAGCCGAATTCCAAAATTTCAGCTCTACTTTTTTCCAAATTCCTGCTGTTACGAATCTTGGTGCCCAATCCCAACCGAATTGATATTGTGCTTTTCTGACAAAAACACGTTCTTTTTCGGGTAACGTATAAGATAATTTTGTGGCTTCTTCTTTTCCTTTTTTAACTGCTGAATAAAAGACTATTCTTAAATGATTTTTGCCTTTTTTGAGGTGTTTTTTAGCAGAAATTGTCCATTTCCGGAACATATTATCGGCTTTTAAAACTTGTTTTCCATTTAAAAATATTGTTGCATAAGTATCTAAACCATGAAATTCTAAATCTATATTTTGGTTTTGATATGCTGAATCTGAAAGATTAAAATATGTTTCGTATTCCCAATTCTCATTTTCAATCCATTGCAATTGTTTTTCATTATTTCCAAAAAAAGGATCAGAAATTAATTGGTTTTGGAACAAATCTGTGTGAACCGTTCCTGGAATAGTGGCTTTGTGAAATTTAGATTCACCTTCTTTTTTGAAGGACCAATTTTCGGTAACTAAATCACGTGTGTAATTTTGGGCTAAACCAAAAAATGAAAAAAGTAATATTATTGAAACTAAAAACTTATGCATGAATTTTTGATTTTATGGCTACAATTTCTTCAAAATTAGCACTTTCACTGTCATTTGTTATGGCAGATGTATGATACCAATTGGCATTTACTGTTTCATCTAATTCTAAAATATTGGTTGAACGTAAACCTCCTCCTGGCATAATTTCGATTCGGTTATTGGCTTGAATGACTAATTGTTTCAAGATTTCTTTTCCTTTTATGACATTTGAAAAAGTACCAGAAGTAAGAATCGTTGAAAAGCCACAAGAAATAACATCTTCCAATGCTTGTTTGTAATCTAAAACCTCATCAAAAGCACGATGAAAAGTACATGGAAAAGGTTTGGCTAATTCAATTAATTCTTGATTTTGTTTGCTATTTATGGTTTTATCTTCATTCAAAATCCCAAAAACAAATCCGTTAACTCCTAACTTTTTGATAGTTTCAATTTCCGATTTCATTTGTTCAAATTCTGCTTCTGAGTAGACAAAATTTCCTCCTCTTGGACGAATCATTACATATAAATCGATGGTCAAATGTTCGCGAGTTTGTTGTATTATTTCTATTGTTGGAGTAGTTCCACCAACCAACATATCAGCGCACAATTCTACTCTATTGGCTCCAGCTTTTTGGGCAATTAAAGCTGATTCAAGATTAAAACAAGCGATTTCGATTTTTTTCATTATTTCAAAAAGTAATTCGCATCAATTAATTTATTTCCAGTTGCATCTTGAACGGCATAATTGAAGCCTCCTTGCACACAATAGGAACCATATTCTCCTTTTTTATTCAAGGCGATGAATCCAACTTGAATGTCTTTTAGATTTTTTCCTCTATTTTTAGTCAGTTTTACAATTCGCATTACGGCTTCTTCACAGGCTTTTTGTGGTGATTTTCCCTGACGCATTAATTCTACTACTAAATGACAACCCGTTATTCGAATCACTTCTTCACCATGACCAGTTGCCGTTGCTGCTCCAATTTCGTTATCTACATATAAACCTGCTCCGATGATTGGAGAATCGCCCACTCTTCCGTGCATCTTAAATGCCATACCACTTGTTGTGCATGCTCCTGACAAATTGCCTTGTGCATCTAAAGCAATCATTCCTATGGTATCGTGGTTTTCAATGTTAGCTTTTGGAGAATATTCACTGGTTTTTAGCCATTCTTTCCACTCTTTTTCTGATGCTTCTACTAACAAATTCTCTTTTTTGAATCCTTGTGTCATGGCAAACTGTAAGGCTCCTTCTCCAACTAACATCACATGAGGTGTTTTTTCCATCACCAGTCTTGCAACTGAAATTGGGTGTTTGATGTGCTCTAAACAAGCTACTGAACCTATATTTGAAAATTCGTCCATGATACAAGCATCTAGGGTTACGCGACCATCTCTATCTGGACGACCACCATAGCCAACGCTCCTTTCATTTGGATCACCTTCTGGTATTTTTACACCAGCTTCAACGGCATCTAAAGCACGACCTTTGTTTTTGAGAATTTCCCATGCGGCTTCATTGGCTTGTAAACCAAAATTCCATGTGGAAAGTACAATGGGCTTATTTGTTTTTCCTGAATTTATTTCAATTTCGGCTTCGTCAGATTTTCCATTGAAAGCCTGAAAAGCTACGCCAGCTGTTGCTAAAGCTGTTGTTTTTAAAAAATTTCTTCTGTTTGTCATTATTCTACACTTATTTCGTCTACAAATAACCAACTGTTAGAACCTGATCCTGGTTTTCCATCAGCGATGATTCCGTTGTTTTCTGCAATAACTTTTACAAATTGAATATTATGTTTGTCAAAATCAATCACAATTTTTCCTTTATTTTCATAAATTTCTTTGGAAGTAATAATTGTAATTGGAATATAATTTTTACCTTCTTTTGAAACTAAAATTTCAATGCTTTTTGGATAGTAAATCCAACTTCCTTCTGATGAAAGTGTATTGATGCTGATTTTTGAAATAGTTTCTAGCTTTCCTAAATCAATAGTGGCGTTCATGTCTTTTCCCCAAAAACCTAACCAATCTCTTCCGAATTTTGATGTATTTCCTTTCATGCCATCTACTAAGGTGAAACTGCCTCCAATCTCATAATTTTCATGTGGTTGATGTGCCAATGTTATTTTCTTTCCTGTTGATTTTGTGATGAAAAAAGGTTGTTCGATTGTTGCACTTTGGGCTTTTTGGTTTTCAAAATATGCTGCTTTTATCGTTTGGTTAGAAGTTACTACAATTGGGTTTTCATACGAAAATGAGTTTACATCTGGTTCTGAACCGTCTATAGTATATTTGATTCCTTTTGGATTCACTGATTTTAATTCGAATGCTAATCCGTTTTCGGCAGGATTTACTTTGGATGTTACTTCAAAAATGGCTTTGCTGTAATTGATTCCTTTTTTCTGATAAACATCAAAATGTTGAATCAATCGTTTTTCAAATTCTTTGTATTCTTTTGGGTTTGAGGTTCCCCAAACTACTTCTGAAAGTGCTGCCATTCTTGGCATAATCATGTATTCAACGTGTTCTGGAGTGTTGATATATTCTGTCCATAGATTGGCTTGAGCTCCTAAGATATATTTGGATTCTTCTGTTGAAAGTTCCTTTGGAATTGGATTGAAAGCATAGACTTTTTCTACGTTTGTGTAACCGCCAAATGCTATAGGTTCGTTTTTGGGTTCACCTTGATAATGATCAAAATAGCAATGTGATCCTGGTGACATGACTACGAAATGTTTTTGTTTGGCTGCTGCAATTCCGCCTTCTGTTCCTCGCCAACTCATTACGGCTGCGTTTGGGGCTAATCCTCCTTCTAAAATTTCGTCCCAACCAATTATTTTTCGTCCTTTACTGTTTACAAATTTTTCAATTCTTTGGATAAAATAGCTTTGTAATTCGTGTTCGTCTTTTAGATTTTCGTCTTTGATTCTTTTTTGACAATGCAAACAATTTTTCCAACGTACTTTTGGAGATTCGTCACCACCAATATGGATGTATTGGGAAGGAAATAATTCAATAACTTCGGTTAATACATTTTCTAAAAACACAAATGTTTCGTCTTTGGGACAAAAAACATCGTCTAAAACGCCCCAAGTTTTTCCTACTTGAAATGGCCCACCTGCACAAGAAAATTCAGGATAAGATGCTAGGGCTGCTAAAGCATGACCTGGCATTTCTATTTCGGGAACAATGGTTATGTGGCGTTCTTTGGCGTAAGCTATAATTTCTTTGATTTCTTCTTGTGTGTAAAATCCACCGTAGTGAATGTCGTCGAAAGTTTGGTCTGTGTAATGTCCAACCATAGATCCATTTCTCCATGCTCCTACTTCTGTTAATTTGGGATATTTTTTAATTTCTATACGCCATCCTTGATCGTCGGTTAAATGCCAATGAAAGGTGTTCATTTTGTACATTGCTAAATAATCAATGTATTTTTTGATGAATGTTGTTGGGAAGAAATGTCGACAAACATCTAAATGCATACCACGCCATTGGAATTTGGGTTGGTCGGAAATCTTTAAACTGGAAATTGAAATCTCGTTCTTTTTTTCGAATGGTATTACTTGTAACAATGTTTGTATTCCGTAAAAAAGTCCCTGATTTGAAAAGGCTGAAATTGTAATTTTATCCTTTGTAACATATAGCTCATAAGCTTCTTTGACGAAACTTGCTGTATCTGTTTGTTTCAATAATAATTGAATGCTTTTTGATTTGCTTTTTGAATTTATTTTTAAGTCTAATCCTGTTTGAGCTTTAATCAATTCTTTCAAATAGTTTGCTTCGAATGAATTGTTATCTGCTTGAATTGTTGTTTTGGATGTTATAATAAAACTGCCTTTTCCTAAAATAATACTTTGGGGTTTGGGAATTAAATTATAGGGATTTTGTGCATTGCTAACATTTGAAAGAAAGAATAGAACAAATAAGGTATAAAGTCGCATTGAAGTATTTTTTTGAATATAAATGTATAAAAAAAATGCCTCACATTTGTAAGGCATTTTAAAATCTATATTTTTATTACTTATTTGATAGCGTTGATTTCTTTATCAACTTCTACTTCATTTCCTTCAAAATTGAATTCTTCAACGTTTTCTTTTCCATCTACTGTTGAAACTACTTTGACAGTGGCTTTAACATTTTCGTCGTCTATTCTAGTTTTTTCAACCATTACTTTTTTAGAAATTTCTTTGGTATGGTTTTCTTTCATGAATTTACACTCTTTGTTTGTACATCCTTTTTCGATACATTCTTCTTTTGACATTGAAGTACATTCTCCTGTTGTTGAACAACATGACATGGCAACACCGTCTTTCATTGTATGTGCATCTCCACCTAAGATTGGAGCAATTACTAATCCAATTAAACAGGTTAACTTGATTAGGATGTTCATTGATGGTCCCGAAGTGTCTTTGAATGGATCTCCAACGGTATCTCCAGTTACGGCTGCTTTGTGTGCATCTGAACCTTTGTATGTCATTTCTCCGTTAATCATAACTCCTGCTTCGAAAGATTTTTTTGCATTATCCCAAGCACCACCAGCGTTGTTTTGGAATACTGCCCATAGTACACCTGAAACGGTAACTCCAGCCATATAACCACCTAACATTTCAGCAATTAATTGGTTGTTGTCAGCATAAACTAATTTACCCAACAATACAATTGCAATTGGGAAACCGATTGTTAAAATTCCTGGCAACATCATTTCGCGTAAAGCTGCTTTTGTAGAAATTTCAACACATTTTCCGTATTCTGGTTTACCTGTTCCTTCCATAATTCCTGGAATTTCTTTGAACTGACGACGTACTTCGTACACCATATCCATTGCTGCTTTTCCTACTGAATTCATTGCTAATGCAGAAAATACAACTGGAATCATACCTCCAACAAATAACATTGCTAATACTGGTGCTTTGAAAATATTAATTCCGTCAATTCCTGTGAAAGTTACATACGCAGCAAATAGAGCTAATGATGTTAATGCAGCGGAAGCGATTGCAAAACCTTTTCCAGTTGCAGCTGTTGTGTTACCAACAGAATCCAAGATATCTGTACGAGTACGAACTTCTTTTGGTAATTCACTCATTTCAGCGATACCTCCTGCGTTATCCGAAATTGGTCCGAAAGCGTCAATTGCTAATTGCATAGCTGTTGTAGCCATCATTGCTGAAGCTGCTAAAGCTACTCCATAGAAACCTGCAAATGCATAAGAGGCCCAAATTGCAGCTGCAAATAATAATACGGTTGGGAAAGTAGAAATCATACCTGTTGCTAAACCAGCGATTACGTTAGTTCCTGCTCCAGTTGAAGACTTTTGTACGATTGCCATTACTGGTTTTGTCCCTAATCCTGTGTAATATTCAGTTACTGATGAAATAACACCACCAACTACTAATCCAACAATTGTGGCATAGAAAACTCTCATTGAAGAAATTTCTTTTAGTCCTTCACCATAAAATTCCATGCTCATTACTTCAGGAAGCATATATTTTACTAAAACAAAACAAGAGATAGCCGTTAGAGCGATAGAAACCCAGTTTCCTACGTTTAATGCTCCTTGTACTTGTTTTTCTTTTGCAGTATCACTTGATATTTTAACTAACATTGTTCCGATGATAGAGAATAAAATTCCAAAACCAGCTATTGCCATTGGTAATAAAATTGGTCCAATTCCACCAAAACCTTCATTTACGATATTTCCGCCCATGTCTTTGATAACGTAATTACCTAAAACCATTGCGGCTAAAACTGTTGCTACGTATGACCCGAATAAATCTGCACCCATACCTGCAACGTCTCCAACATTGTCTCCAACATTATCAGCAATTGTCGCTGGATTACGTGGATCATCTTCTGGTATTCCTGCTTCTACTTTTCCTACTAGGTCTGCTCCTACATCGGCAGCTTTGGTGTAAATTCCTCCACCTACACGAGCGAATAATGCAATTGATTCAGCTCCTAAAGAGAATCCTGCTAAGGTTTCAAGAACAATTGTCATGGCTTCTGTATCTTGCCATGAGCCTCCTGAAAGTAAATGAAAGAAAAGTATAAAGAATGCTGTTAATCCTAGAACTGCTAAACCAGCAACTCCTAATCCCATAACTGTTCCACCTCCAAAAGAAACTTTTAGGGCTTGTGGTAAACTTGTACGAGCAGCTTGTGTTGTACGAACATTAGTTTTTGTTGCGATTTTCATCCCCATATTTCCTGCCCAAGCTGAAAATATAGCTCCAAAAATAAAGGCCACTACAATTAGTAAATGGGTTTTTACACCTGGAATAAAAGTTATTCCTGCTAAAACAATACTTGCACCGATAACAAAAAAAGTTAATAGTCTGTATTCTGCTTTTAAAAAGGCTAACGCACCTTCGTATATGTAATCTGAAATTTCTTTCATTTTACCATCTCCAGCATCTTGTTTTAGTACCCATGCTCTTTTATACATCATAAAAAGCAACCCAATTATAGCCATGATTATTGGCACATAAATCATTATTGAATCCATAAAATTTTAGTTAATTTTTTAAATATTATTATTTTCAAAGTCAAACAAAAATAAACAAAAAAGGCAATATTACTACTAATATTGCCTTTTTTCTAAAATTATGTTACAAATTAACCTATACTGAATAGTCCTTCTGGTTTATTTTCTATTTCAAGAAATCTGTTTTTGCATTTCACGAAAATTTCTTTTGCTTCGTTAACATCTCCCCATCCTTCTACATCAACTTTTTTGTTTTCTAAATCTTTGTATACTTGGAAAAAATGTTCAATTTCTTTGATTAAGTGTGGATTTACGTCGCTTAAATCATTTAATTTATTCCAAATTGGATCTGAAACTGGTACACAGATTACTTTTTCATCTGGTCCTTTGTCGTCTGCCATGTGAAAAACGCCGATTGGTTTTACTTCCATTACGCAACCAGGAAAGGTTGGCTCATTAATTAAAACTAGAACATCTAATGGGTCACCGTCTAGTGCTAAAGTTTCTGGAATAAATCCGTAATCTGCTGGATACATCATTGACGAAAATAACATTCTGTCAAATCGCATTCTTTTTAATTCAAAATCGTATTCGTATTTGTTTCTACTTCCTCTTGGAATCTCAATTAATACATCAAATGTAGTAACTTTATCTGCTGTCATTTTTCTATTATTTTAAAACGGTTGCAAAGGTACTACTATATAATATCAGAAGCAAAAGAGTTTTGCTAAAAAAGTATAGATTTTACATAGATTTAATATGAAACTTTTCGTCCTCTTTTTTCCAAATAGTAATGCCAAAGGAAGAAAGTTGCTACAGAACGATAAGGCTTCCATCTTTCAGCGTAGATTTCCATTTCTTCTTTAGTATGTATGTTGAAAAGTTCTTTCATGGTATTAACAACGGCAATATCTCCAAGTGGAATTATATCCAATGAATTTAAACAAAACATCAAATAAATATCAATGGTCCAGTTCCCAATTCCTTTGATTTTTATTAGTTCTTGTCTGATGATTTCTGATTTTTTTGAAGCCAAACTTTCTAAATTTAATTCTTTTGATAAAATGGCTTGTGAAAGTGCTTTGATGTATTTTGTTTTTTGGCGACTTACTCCACAGGAGCGAAAATCTTCCTCTGAAAAGGCATATACATTTTCAACTGTAAAAGTTGGAATTGCATTTTTTAATCTGATAAAAGTAGCTTTTGCAGCATCTATTGATACTTGTTGTTCTAAAATTAAAAGCACTAATGTTTGAAAACCTTGAGGTCTTTTGGGTTGAATGGGAATGCCGTATTGCTGACTTATTTGCTTAAAAGTAGCATCTTTTTGATACAGATATGCAATGGCTTCTTCCATTTTAGAAATAGAATCCGAATGAAGCTCTTACGGCAAATCTTCTGGCATTTGGAAGTTCTAGATAATTTCCTCTCCATGCTGCATCTATTCTTAAAACTTTGAAGATGTTTCCTATTCCTGCACTGTATTCCCAATATACTTTTTCTGGTGCTTGATAGTTTAATCCTGATGCATTTATAAGTCGGTTTTCGTTTGAAACGGTTCCATAAACGGTCTTTAGTCCCACGATTTCTCTCCAATTTAATTTTCTTAAAAAGGGGATTCTTGAGAATAATCTTCCGTTAAAATGGTGTTCAAAATGTAATGATGCGTATTCATCTGCAACAAATTCGTACCAATCTAACAGGTTGTATGTGTTTTCAATTATGAAATAGGATTGATTTCCCGGTACAATTCCCATTAACCCTAGTGGGACTTGTCCAAATATTTTACCTGCTTCAAAAGTTGTAAAGAGTCGTCCAAAACCACCTACTAAAACTGGTTGGCGGTAATATAATTGTAGTTTTTGATAATCAAAATCGCTGTTTAAAACTCCTTTTAATCCTTGGCTGTAGCTTAAAAATACTCGTGCAAAGTTAAAATCTACGTCTAATCTTTCTACACCATAACCTATTGTTTTTCTTCCTGGTGTATATTCGGAAACAAAATTAATTTCTGATTGGGTTACATCACTTTTAATTTCTGAATATGTATTATCGGTAAAATAATCTAAACTAAATGTGCTTGATGCTGATTCTAATGTTCGATAGGAAAGGTTGGTTTGGAATTTTAGATTCTTCACGGGTTCAATTTCCATACCTAAAACTGTGAGGTTGATGTTGGTTAATTTATCGTTGACTCCACTTGCAAAAAAGGATGAGGAAGCAAAACTTCTCCCTAAAACGTCATTTGAGGTGGTTAAACTAACTCCCATTTGTTCTATATCTTGTCGGTTTCCTGCATTTATAATTAGACGATTTTTTTTGTTTACTAACCATTTTCCTGAAATACCGTATTTGAATTTTTGGTCTTCAAATCCATAGGCTGTATAGGCTTGAATGCGCCAAGGATCATTTGTACCAAAATAAGTTCTTCCTCCAAGTCTGATTCTTTGACCTTCAACGTCATTGTAACCAAAAGTTGAAAAAATAGGTCCAATATCTATATTTCCTACTTGGATGTAACCGCTTCCCAAAATGGTAACTAAATCATAAACTCTTTTAAACTTTGGAACTGTCATTAAAGTGTCTAATAACTTATAAATTCCTGCTTCATTTTCATTTAAGCGTTCAAAACGATTGGTTTCCCAAAATTCATCTGTTTGGTTGTAGGCTGTTTTGTCGTAATAATTTACTTCTTCTCTGTAGAATTCGCTTTCTTTTGGAATATTAAATTGATGATTTTTAAACAGGGTTGTACGCTTGCCGTATACCCCTTTTGATTCTTCTTTCTTTGAAAAACTAAAATCGGACATCATGTGGTCTCTTTTGAGTAGAAATACAGAATCATTTAATACATCAAATTCTTGTTCAATGTAAATTTCTTTTACCCAGTTGATGTTAGCACTTTTATTGGCTTCAAGGTTAATTTTTTTGATGGCCCAAGTGGTATCGTTTACCCAAAAATCTCCTTTGAAAGTTAATTCTCCTTTTCTTCTTGGATAATATACAATGTTGTAACACCATTTATTGTCGATAAATGTACTATCGCTTAATACATAATTATATACATTGATTCCTGTTCTAGACAATGGACTTACGAAGTCTTTATCAAAGAATTTTAAATAATTATCATAAATATCATAATTGGCATATAAATCTTTAATGAAAACAGTTACTCCGTTACTTGTTCCTAATCCTGAATTTTTATTGGCTTTGAGAACTTCTTTCTTTTTGTTAGTAACGTTGTCTCCGTATACTTCACTTATTTCTTCGTTTATGAAAATTGGGAGATAGGCTTTTCCTGTTATTCTTGAAGTATCCATTTGTTCAAAGACAAATTCTAGTCCTTTAAATACTTTATTTGCCATGAAAGCACTATCAATGGAGTTCATGTCAAACTCCACTTTTTCGTACTTATCGTATTGGTATTGATCAAACATTTTGAGTCCGTTTTTTCGTCTTCGTTCCCAAATTTTTCTCAAAATATCTATGGCTGGATTGTTTTTCTTTGATGTTTTTCCTGAATAAACTACTACATCTTTTAAGGTAACTCCTTCTTTTAATACAATTTTTAAATTGTTATTTAACCCAGGTTTTAATGAAATCTCTGTAGGTTCATATCCAATAAAAGAAATTACTAGAGTAGAATAATTTTCTTTAGATTCGAAATAGAAATCTCCATTTTCATCTGTAATTACTCCTTCTTTTGAGTTTTTAAAAATTACATTGGCAAACGAAACGGGTTGATTAAGTTCGTCTATGACTTTTCCACCTACTTTTGTTTGTGCAAAAATTGATGATGTAACTAATAGTAAAAGAAATAAAAATTTATGTTTCATTTGTAGCAATTTTAAAACAAAAAAAACTCCACCAGTTAATCCTGATGAAGTTTCAAATATATAAAGTTTATTTTATTTATAGGTAACTTTCTTTACAGCTTTTATGACATCATCAGCATTTGGCAACCATTCTTTTAATAAGGTTGGAGAATATGGTGCTGGAGTGTCTGCTGTTGTAATTCTTTGAACTGGAGCGTCTAAATAATCAAAAGCTCTTTCTTGAACCATATAAGTAATTTCTGAAGCTACACTTGCGAAAGGCCAAGCTTCTTCTAAAACTACTAATCTATTGGTTTTCTTAACTGAATTGATGATGGCATCATAATCCATAGGACGAACTGTTCTTAAGTCGATAATTTCACAAGAAATTCCTTCTTTGGCTAATTCATCTGCTGCCGTGTAAGCTTCTTTTATAATTTTTCCAAAAGAAACAATTGTTACATCTGTACCTTCTCTTTTGATATCTGCAACTCCTAATGGAATTGTATAATCTCCTTCTGGTACTTCACCTTTGTCTCCATACATTTGTTCAGACTCCATGAAAATTACTGGGTCATTATCACGAATAGCGGCTTTCAATAATCCTTTTGCATCATATACATTTGAAGGAACTACTACTTTTAAACCTGGCGTATTAGCAAACCAGTTTTCAAAAGCTTGTGAATGCGTTGCTCCTAATTGTCCCGCAGAAGCTGTTGGTCCTCTAAACACCATTGGCATTGGGAATTGTCCAGCTGACATTTGACGCATTTTTGCTGCATTATTTATAATTTGATCAATACCTACTAATGAGAAATTGAATGTCATATATTCTACAATTGGACGACAACCGTTCATCGCTGAACCTACTGCAATTCCAGCAAAACCAAGTTCTGCAATAGGAGTATCAATAACACGTTTTGGACCAAATTCATCTAACATACCTTTTGAAGCCTTGTAAGCTCCATTATATTCAGCTACTTCTTCACCCATTAAGTAAACAGATTCATCTCTACGCATTTCTTCACTCATTGCTTCTGCAATAGCTTCTCTAAATTGTATCGTTCTCATATATTTTATTTCTTGTATAGTATTGAAACGCAAAAATAGTAAAAAAATATTCCAATTTAATACTTCAATTTTAAATAAAAATGGATTTATCAACTATAACCTTTTCGTAAATTACATTTTTAACAAATTTATTATGCGTGCATAGTATTTTTTAAAAGTATTTTTTGTAATTTCGTGCCATAAAAATATTCAAATTATATAAGATGAAAATATTAGTTTGCATCAGCAATGTGCCTGATACTACTTCGAAAATTAATTTTACAAATGGTGATACTGAGTTTGACACTAATGGTGTTCAGTTCGTAATTAATCCAAATGATGAGTTTGGTTTAACAAAAGCTGTTTGGTTTAAAGAACAACAAAATGCAACTGTTACAGTAGTGAACGTTGGTTTAGCAGATTCTGAAGCAACCCTGAGAAAAGCATTAGCAATTGGTGCAGATGAAGCCATTCGTATCAATGCAAACCCAACTGATGGAATGTTTGTTGCCAAACAATTAGCTGAAGTTGCCAAACAAGGAAATTATGATTTAATAATCGCTGGAAAAGAATCTTTAGACTATAATGGTGGAATGGTTCCTGGTATGCTATCTGCATTTTTAGGATATAATTTTATCAACTCATGTATTGACTTAACTGTTGATGGTTCAAATGCAAAAGCATTAAGAGAAATTGATGGTGGAAAAGAAACTTTGTCAGCAACTTTGCCTTTAGTTATTGGTGGTCAAAAAGGATTAGTAGAAGAAAAAGATCTTCGTATTCCAAATATGAGAGGAATCATGCAAGCAAGAACAAAAGCTATAACTGTGGTTGAGCCAACAAATAATGATACAGCAACTAAAGCTGTTAAATTTGAAAAACCAGCTGCAAAATCAGCAGTAAAATTAGTTAACGCAGACAACTTAGACGAATTAGTAAACCTATTACATAACGAAGCAAAAGTTATCTAATAATCAGTATTTAGTTTTTAGTGTTCAGTAAAAACCCTTTAAACTTAGAAACTATTATAAACTCTTAAACTTAAAAAAATGTCATTATTAATATACGCAGAATCAGCAGAAGGAAAATTTAAAAAAGTAGCTTTTGAATTGGCTTCTTATGCAAAAAAAGTTGCAGATTCTTTAGGAACAACCGTTACAGCAGTAACAATAAATGCTGGTTCAACAGCTGAATTAGCTAACTACGGAGTTGACAAAGTATTAAAAGTATCGAACGATTCTTTATCAAAATTCAATGCAAAAGCTTATGCTGATGTGGTTAAACAAGCTGCTGAAAAAGAAGGAAGCAAAGTAATTGTGTTATCTTCTACAACAGATAGTTTATATTTAGCTCCTTTGGTAGCTACACATTTAAATGCAGGTTTTGCTTCCAATGTTGTGACTTTACCAGTAAGCACTAGCCCATTTCAAGTAAAAAGAACAGCATTTTCTAACAAAGCTTTCAATATCACTGAAATATCTACAGATGTTAAAGTATTAGCTTTAGCTAAAAACTCATTCGGTTTAATTGAAACCAGTTCTTCACTTACCGAAGAAGATTTTTCTCCATCATTAAACGATGCAGATTTTTCTGTAAAAGTTGAAAACGTTGAAAAAGTAACAGGGAAGGTAACCATTGCTGATGCTGAAATTGTAGTTTCTGCTGGTCGTGGATTAAAAGGACCTGAAAACTGGGGAATGATTGAAGAATTAGCTTCAGTTCTTGGAGCAGCAACAGCTTGTTCTAAACCCGTTTCTGATATTGGATGGAGACCTCATAGCGAGCACGTTGGGCAAACAGGAAAACCAGTAGCAGCCAATTTATATATAGCTGTCGGAATTTCTGGTGCTATCCAACACATTGCTGGAATTAATTCCTCAAAAGTGAAGGTTGTTATCAACACTGATGCTGATGCTCCTTTCTTCAAAGTAGCAGATTATGGTGTGGTTGGCGATGCTTTTGATGTAGTGCCAAAACTAATTGAAAAATTGAAGGCTTTCAAAGCGGCAAATGCTTAAAAACCATTGTTCAAAAATAAATTATATTAAAATTAGAGTTATCTTTGTTTAGATAGCTCTTTTTTTTATTTTTGGAGCGAATGGCTAGATTTGTATTTAGCCATCATTTTCCTGCTATTCATTACAAACTTTTATTTTGTTTTAGAAACAAAACAAAAGGTTTTTCATTACTATCAGGGCTATTAGAAAAATGTATTGATTATTTATTAATGTAAGGCTTGACTTAAAAAGCAACTCTTAACTTACACAAAGAATGAGTTTAGTAAAATTAACTATAAAAGGAATATCCTACAGCCAAACGCAAAATGGTGCCTATGCACTTATTTTAAATGAAGTTGATGGTGAACGAAAATTACCAATCGTAATAGGCGCATTTGAAGCACAATCCATTGCCATTGCCCTAGAAAAAGAAATAAAACCCCCAAGACCTTTGACTCACGACTTGTTTAAAAGTTTTGCAGACAGATTCGACATAGTGGTTAAACAAGTGATTATTCACAAATTAGTAGATGGCGTTTTCTATTCCAGTATCATTTGCGAAAGAGACAAAATCGAGGAAATAATTGATGCTAGAACTTCTGATGCGATTGCTTTGGCATTGCGTTTTCAAGCCCCAATTTTTACCTACAAAAACATCTTGGACAAAGCAGGAATTTATCTAAACACTAATCCAACCGAAGATGATAAATCAGACATAGAAGACACTGATGGTGTATTATCTACTCCAGAAAGCTTTGGCCATGAAGATAGCAGCACAAAAGGGGAAAATTTCAGCCAATTTACGGTTAAAGAATTATACGAAAAGCTAGATGAAGCTGTTCAAAACGAAGATTACGAAAGAGCCGCTCATATTCGTGATGAAATTTCAAAAAAAGAATCTTAACAAAACTAATCAAACATATATGTTTAAAAAAATAGTTTTTTTACTAGCTGTTCTGTTCAGCTGTTTTGCCTCAAATGCTCAAGAAATTGAAAAAAAATGGCAACTATCTTCGTCTCAAAACGATTATTTAGAATTACAAAAAGGTTCTTATAAATTGCAAATTGCAAATGACAGTATCAACCAACAAGGTGATTATCTGGTTCAGGATAATTTTATATTTTTATTTGAAAATGGTTCAGACTCACCTACAAAGCGTTTTGTAATTGAAGCTAAAACCGATTCAACTTTAGTAATCAAAAACAAAGGAAAAGCCTATTCATTTTTTGCTTCTAACAAAAAAATTGAAACTAAAACAAATGCTCAACTTATCAAAAGCGAAGGTATATCTTTCACAAGCGTTTGGAGAGGAATTCTTGGTATGATTTCTCTTTTAGCCATTGCTTACTTTTTCAGCAGTAACAAAAAAGCTATTAATTGGAAAACCGTTGGTTTAGGAATTGCTGCTCAGCTCATCTTAGCCATTGGAGTTTTAAAAGTTCCTTTTGTAAAAGCTGGATTTGAGTTTGTTGGAAATCTATTCGTTTTAGTACTAGATTTTACAAGAGCTGGAAGCGAATTCCTTTTAGGAGGCATGATGAATATTGAGAGTTTTGGATTTATTTTCTTATTCCAAGTTTTACCAACCATAATCTTTTTCTCAGCTTTAACTTCATTATTATTCTATTTAGGAATTATTCAAATTGTAGTAAAAGGTTTAGCAAAAGTGTTGACCAAATTATTATCTATTTCTGGAGCAGAAAGTTTATCCGTAGCAGGAAATATATTTTTAGGTCAAACGGAAGCACCCTTGATGATTAAAGCTTATTTGGAAAAAATGAATAAGTCAGAAATATTGTTAGTAATGGTTGGTGGAATGGCAACCGTTGCTGGTGGTGTTTTAGCAGCATACATTGGTTTTCTTGGAGGAAATGACCCAGTTTTACGTTTGGAATTTGCAAAACACTTGTTGGCTGCGTCAGTTATGGCTGCTCCTGGTGCTATTGTAGTTTCAAAAATGTTGTATCCACAAACGGAAGAAATTAATACCAATGTAGAAGTTTCTAAAGAAAAAATTGGTTCAAATATATTAGATGCTATTTCTACAGGAACAACTGAAGGATTAAAACTAGCCGCAAATGTAGCAGCAATGTTATTGGTTTTTATTGCTTTTATTGCCATGATAAATTACACATTAGGCTGGATTGGAAATTGGTCTGGTTTAAATGATATTATAGCAAACAACACACCATACAAAGCCTTTTCACTTGAAACTATTCTAGGAATTGTATTTTCTCCATTAATGTGGTTAATTGGAGTAGCAAAAGAGGATATGATGTTAATGGGGCAATTATTAGGTGTAAAATTGGCCGCCTCAGAATTTGTAGGATATATTCAATTGGCTGAATTAAAAAATATGGCTAATAATATTCATCTTACTTATGACAAATCAGTAATTATGGCAACTTATATGCTATGTGGATTTGCCAACTTTGCTTCTATCGGAATTCAAATTGGTGGAATAGGTTCCTTAGCACCAAACCAACGTAAAACATTATCAGAATTTGGATTAAAAGCCGTAATTGGAGGAAGTATAGCATCATTGTTGTCAGCAACTATTGCAGGAATGATAATCGGATAAATTTCTAAATTCAGAATTCTAACTTCTAACTTAAAATAAAATGCAACAATATCACGATTTAGTAAAACACGTTTTAGCACACGGAAATCAAAAAGGAGATAGAACAGGAACAGGAACTAAAAGCGTTTTTGGGTACCAAATGCGTTTTGATTTAAGTGAAGGTTTTCCAATGGTAACTACCAAAAAACTCCACTTAAAGTCGATTATATATGAATTACTTTGGTTTTTAAAAGGCGATACTAATATTGAATATTTAAAAGAAAATGGTGTAAAGATTTGGGACGAATGGGCTGATGAAAACGGAGATTTAGGACCAGTATATGGGTATCAATGGAGAAATTGGAATGGAGAAGAAATTGACCAAATCACAGAACTAATTGAAACTTTAAAAAACAATCCTAACAGCAGAAGGATGTTAGTTTCAGCTTGGAATCCAAGTGTTTTACCAGATACTTCTAAATCTTTTGCTGAAAATGTAGCCAATAACAAAGCAGCTTTGCCTCCATGTCATGCGTTTTTCCAATTTTATGTAGCTGATGGAAAATTGAGCTGTCAATTATATCAAAGAAGTGCAGATATATTTTTAGGTGTCCCTTTTAATATTGCTTCTTATGCTTTGTTTACTATGATGGTTGCCCAAGTTTGTGATTTACAAGTAGGTGATTTTATCCATACTTTTGGTGATGCACATATCTACAACAATCACATGGAGCAATTGGAATTACAACTCTCAAGAGAATGCAGACCTTTGCCAAAAATGATTCTAAATCCTGAAGTAAAAAATATTTTTGATTTCACTTTTGATGATTTTACTTTAGAAGATTATGATCCCCATCCTCATATTAAAGGTGCTGTTGCTGTTTAAATTTTTATTATGAAGAAATTAATTTTATTTGTTTTATTAGCTTTTTGTTCAATTTCATTTGCACAAGATAAAATTAAATACAAAACTGTTTTTGATAATGTAGAACAGAATTGTGATTCAATTAATGATTTGAAATTCTGTTATCTTAAAAGATTTCAATTAGTTGTTCTTAAAAAATTCTCTGATGAAATAAACTCTAATGATAAACTATCTAAAAATATAGATGACAATATCTACATGGAAATTGAGGTTGATACAACAGGAAAAATTTTCATCAACAAAGTATCTACCAAATCTAAAAATTTCGAAAAATCATTAAAAGAATTTGTAAAATTACTCCCTTCTATAAATCCTTTTAAAAATGAAAATCAAAAAAAAGTAAAACTAGAAGCAATTCTTGATTTTCAATTAAAAAGAATTGATTTTGATAGATATATTATACCAGAAGAGAAAAAAGATTTAGCTCTTTTGAAAGCTCCACGATTTGATGGGTGTAAATCTATTAAAGATGAGGAGAATAGTAAAAAATGTTTTATGTTACAAATGAACAATCATATAAAACAAAATTTTAGATATCCAACAAAAGCAAAAAACAAAAATATAACTGGAAGGTCAGTAGGAACTTTTAATATCACTAAAGAAGGAATAATTAAAAATTTTATTATTTATGATACTGATATTTTATTACTAAAAGAAACATTAAGAGTCTTAAAGTTATTACCTAAATTTATTCCTGGAAAATACAATAATGAAAATGTAGCGGTTTCATATGCTCAACCAATTCTTTTTAAATTAAATTAAAATGCTAACACTAATCGCAGCAGCTTCAGAAAATAACGCTCTTGGAAAAGACAATGATTTAGTTTGGCATTTACCTGATGATTTCAAACGTTTCAAAGCCTTAACTTCTGGCCATTACATCATAATGGGAAGAAAAACATTTGAAAGTTTTCCAAAACCATTACCTAATCGCACTCATATCATTATCACAAGACAAAACGATTACAAAGTTCCTGAAGGTTGTATGGTTGTAAATAGTCTAAAAAAAGCCATTGAAGTTTGTCCTGAAAACGAAGAAATTTTTATCATTGGTGGAGGCCAAATCTACAAACAATCCATCGAAATTGCTGATAAAATTGAACTAACAAGAGTACACACAACCGTTGAAGCAGATGCCTTTTTCCCTGAAATAGATGAAGATATTTGGGAAGTCATTCAATCCGAATATCATCCAAAAGACGAAAAACATCAACATGACTTTACGTATTTAACGTTTGTTAAAAGGTAATTGTATCAAGATTTTGATTATAAATCGTACTTTTGCAGTCCAATAAAAACAAAATGGCAGAAAATATTAAACCATACAAGGATTCTGAATTAGGAAAAAAAGAGCAAGTTGCCCAAATGTTTGATAATATTTCGGGGAATTATGACGGTTTAAATCGCGTTATTTCATTCGGAATTGATGTTAAATGGCGCAAAAAAGTATTGCAATTAGTGGCTTCAAAAAATCCATCAACAGTATTAGATATTGCTACAGGAACTGGAGATTTAGCTATTCTTATGACAAGTACTTCTGCTAAAGAAATCATTGGTTTAGACATTTCCGCTGGTATGCTTGAAGTTGGAAAAAAGAAAATTGCTGATCGCAAACTAGATTCAAAAATCCAAATGGTTTTAGGTGATAGTGAAAGTATTCCGTATCCTGATAATTATTTTGATGCTATTACTGTTGCTTTTGGCGTAAGAAATTTTGAAACGCTAGAAAAAGGATTAGCTGAAATTCTAAGAGTACTAAAACCAAACGGAATTTTTGTAATTTTAGAAACGTCTGTTCCTACTAAATTTCCGTTTAAGCAAGGTTATGCTCTTCATTCAAAATTTATTTTACCTTTGGTCGGAAAATTATTTTCAAAGGATAAAGCAGCCTACTCTTATTTATCAGATTCTGCTAATGAATTTCCTTTTGGAGAAGCTTTGAACAATATTTTACGAAAAATTGGGTTTATAGATGTAAAGCATCTTCCTCAAACATTTGGAGTTGCCACAATTTATCATGCATCTAAGAAGTAATATTATCGATGAGACACTTTTTTATTATTGTTTTTGCTTTATTTACCTTTTCTAGCCAAGCACAGTTTGGAAAAGATCCTATTATAAATTTAGAAAATTTCCAAAAAAATAGAGTGCATTGGGGGTTTTATTTAGGTTTCAATTTTTATGATTTTCAATTTGATTATAAATCCATAACCAAAGATTTAGAAGTCAAAAACACTACAGGTTTTAATGTGGGTTTAATAGGTAATTTAAGACTACACGAGTATATTGACTTGCGTTTTGAACCAGGATTATATTACACAGAAAGAAATTTAATCTATCCAGATATTGTAGATCCTGTTGACCGTTTTAGAGAAGTAAAATCCACTTATATTCATTTTCCATTGCTAATAAAATTTTCTTCAAAACGTTTTGGAAATGTTAGACCTTACCTTGTTGGTGGTGTATCACGCAGTTTGAATCTTAGTAGCTTTGCCGATTCTCCAGACGACAACGAATCAGATGTTTTTAGAATGACCAAATGGACCAACAATTATGAAATTGGGTTTGGAGTAGATTTATATTTAGAATATTTCATCTTCTCACCATCTATAAGAGGTGTTTTTAGTATGGATGATGAATTGATTAGAGACAAAGACCCAAATAGCCAATGGACATCTAATATCGATGCCATGCGAACAAGAGGTGTTTTCTTGAATTTTTCTTTCCACTAATTTTTACTAATTTTCATTAGTTCCCACTAAATGAAGCTAATGGCTATTTAGATTTCTACAAAATTCACTTAATACAATTGCTGTTGCAGTTGCTACATTTAAACTTTCCGTTTGTTGCAATGTACCAAAACGAGGAATGGTGATTTTGTGTGTGATTAATTGTTGAATTTCTTGACTAATTCCATTGGACTCATTGCCGAGAACAATAATACTTGGTTGTATTAATGTTTCTTTATAAATATTATTACCTTCTAAAAGTGTACCATAAACAGGAACTTTTACATTCAATAAATAGCTTTTTAAATCGCAATACATCACGTTTACTCTTGCAATTGAACCCATCGTTGCTTGAATAACTTTTGGGTTGTAAACATCAACTGTTTCTTCGCTACAAACAATATTTTGAATCCCAAACCAATCTGCTAATCGAATAATAGTTCCCATATTTCCTGGGTCACGAATGTCATCTAAAGCAATATGTGTTGTGTCAGAATAAGCAACTTTAACTTTTTCAGGAATAATAAAAACGGCTAAACATTCGTTTGGAGTAACGAGAGCACTTATGCTTTTTAATTCGGCTTCTGATATGAAATTTATCTTGCTTTTTTCAACATTTGAAAATAATTCCTGAGTTGCATACAATTCAACTAATTCATAATTGGAATTGAGTAATTCTTGAATTACTTTTACACCTTCAGCAATGAATAACTGATATAGTTTTCTGTATTTTTTTTGTTGAAGACTTTTTATTAGTTTAATTTGATTTTTACTAATCATAAAAAGAAGTATTTTTGAACCAATATATACTGCAAATTGAAATATAATTTATCAAAAATAACATTATTAATTGTAATAACTGCAATTATCTACTCATGTTCTCCCCTAATGAGAGTTCCTGATGACGAAATGCTATTAGTAAAAAATGAAATTGTCATTGACAATCAAAAAATTGCAGAAGATAGCATTCAAAACTTACTGTATCAAAAACCAAATTCTAGTCTTTTAAAAATTCCTATCCGACTATATCTTTATCATTTAAGTAAAAAAGATGTAGACTCATCATATACTGCTTGGTTGAATAAAAAACCTAAACGAAAAGAAAATTTAATTAAACTCCTTTCCGAAAAACAAGTCAATCGTTTAGGAGAATCATTTTTAGTAAAAGGATATAGTAATTTCTTCAAAAAAGTAGGTGAACCACCAGTAATTATTGATGAAGAAAAAATTGAAAAATCAAAGAAAAGGTTAAACGGTTTTTTTAAAAACATTGGATATTTTGACAATCAAGTAAAAGCCGAAATTGATACTATTGGAAGAAAAAGAGGAAAAGTAACTTATAGCTTAATTAAAAATGATCCTTATATCATAGATTCAATTGCATCAATTATTGCATCAAAAGTAATAGATAGTATGTATCATTCTATAAAAGACAAATCTTATTTAAAAGTAAATAAAAGATATATTGTTACAGATTTTGAAAGTGAAAGAAAAAGAATAACCAATCATTTTAGAAACAATGGTGCTTATTACTTTCAAGAAAATGATATTAATTATGATGTCTATCAAGATACTATTACCAAAAAATTAGCCGTTGATGTAAAAATCAACAACAGAAACCTAACCGTTGATGAAATAAATTATAATTTTCCACATAAAATCTATAAAATTGAAAAGGTTAATGTATATGTTGATAATGATGCCATAAAAAACAAATCAAAAATCACAGATAGTATCACTTTCAACAACTACACGATTTATGGTTCCAAAAAAATAAAATATAGACCAAAAGCAATTACCAATGCTATTTTTATAAACAAAGGCGATTATTATAGCGACAATTCACGTTTTCTAACAAACCGTTCGTTGAGTAATTTAAATGTATTTAATTACCCAAACATTGATTTTAAAGAAAGTAAAGACAGTACTTCTCTTATTACCAATATCAATTTATCACCATTAAAAAAATTCAACATCAATCCCAATATCGATTTCATTCATTCTAATATTCAAGATTTTGGTATAGCAGGAAATTTATCGGTTACCTTTAGAAATGTTTTTAGAGGTGCTGAATTGCTTCAAATTACAACCAGAGGAAACATAGGCTCTTCAAAAGATTTAGCCAATCCTAATGATGTTTTTTTCAACTTATCTGAATATGGAGCAGATGCAAAATTAACTTTCCCAAGAATATTCTTCTTCATACCAACTTCAAAGTTGATTAAAAAAGAAATGTTGCCAACAACAAACCTATCCGTTGGTTTATTCAGACAAACTAATATTGGTTTAGACAAAGAAAATGTTTCTGGAATTATAGATTACAACTGGACTAGAAAGAAAAATAACATCTCAAAGTTTGAATTATTAAACCTTCAATTCGTAAGAAACTTAAATGTAAATAATTATTTTAATGTTTACGGTTCATCTTATGAAGACCTGAATAATATTGCGTTAATTTATAATGAAAATGTAAATTATGAAAACGAAAATGGAGATGGCAATTTATCTCCAGAAGGTGCAGTATCTTTTATAGATGATGTAGTAAACGGAAATACTTCACTAGTACCAAGCAACAACGAATATCAAATAGTAAGAAGTATTGGTGAAAGAAGACGAAGATTAATTGAAAATTATTTAATTGCTGCCTCAAGTTTTACGTTCTCTACAACTAATAAAACTGATATCTACGATTATAACTTCTACAATTTAAAAGTAAAATTAGAAACAGCAGGAAATGTACTATCCTTGTTATCAAATGTTGTAGACCAACCTTTTAGCGACAATGGAAACAGAACACTCTTTGGTGTTGAATATGCTCAATATGTAAAAACTGATTTTGAATACATCAAACATTGGGATTTAGGAAAGAAAAAAAGTTATGCCATGAGAGGATTTGTTGGCTTAGCAGTTCCCTATGGAAATTCTAATTCCATTCCATTCTCTAAAAGTTACTTTTCTGGAGGATCAAATGATAATCGTGGCTGGCAACCTTATGCCTTAGGACCAGGTTCAAGTGGTGGAATCAATGACTTCAATGAAGCTAACTTTAAATTGGCATTCAATGCTGAATATCGTTTCCCGTTTTTCGGACAATTGTTTGGTGCATTTTTTGCTGACGCAGGAAACATTTGGAATGTTTTTGATAATGTGGAAGACAAATCATACACTTTCAATGGAATTTCATCTCTAAGAGACATTGCATTAGGCACCGGAATAGGTTTTAGATATGATTTTAGCTTTTTTGTATTCCGTTTAGATTTTGGGTATAAAACCTACAATCCAGGAAGACCAGAAAATCAAAGATGGTTTAGAGATTTAAACTTTAGCAAAACTGTTCTAAATTTTGGTATAAATTACCCTTTCTAATATTTAAAATTCTTATTTTTGTCAAAATAACATAACAAACTAATTATGGCTCACAATATTAAACCTGGCGTTGCCACAGGAGATGAAGTACAAAAAATATTTAAGTATGCTAAAGAAAAAGGCTTTGCTTTACCTGCAGTAAACGTTGTAAGTTCTAGTACAGTTAATGCTGTTATGGAAACTGCGGCTAAATTAAATGCCCCTGTAATTATTCAATTTTCTAATGGTGGTGCTCAATTTAATGCTGGAAAAGGTCTTACTAATCAAAATGAAAAAGCTGCAATATTAGGTGGAATTGCTGGAGCAAAACACATTCACACTTTAGCAGAAGCTTATGGTGCAACCGTAATTCTTCACACAGACCATTGCGCAAAAAAATTATTACCTTGGATTGATGGTTTATTAGACGCTTCAGAAAAACATTTTGCTGAAACAGGTAAACCCCTATATAGTTCTCACATGATTGATTTATCTGAAGAACCAATTGAAGAAAATATTGAAATTTGCAAAACCTATTTAGCTCGAATGAGTAAAATGGGAATGACATTAGAAATTGAACTAGGAATTACTGGTGGTGAAGAAGATGGCGTAGATAATTCTGATGTAGATAGCTCAAAATTATACACTCAGCCAGAAGAAGTTGCTTATGCATACGAAGAACTAATGAAAGTTAGTCCTAGATTTACTATTGCTGCTGCATTTGGAAATGTTCATGGCGTTTACAAACCTGGAAATGTAAAATTAACTCCTAAAATTTTGAAAAATTCTCAAGAATATGTGGAGAAAAATTACAACACAGAGTCAAACCCAATCGATTTTGTATTTCATGGTGGAAGTGGTTCAACTGTGGAAGAAATCAGAGAAGCTATTGGCTATGGTGTAATTAAAATGAATATTGATACAGATTTACAATTTGCATACACAGAAGGTGTTCGTGATTATGTAACATCAAACATCGACTATTTAAAAACTCAAATTGGAAGTCCAGATGGTCCAGATTCTCCAAATAAAAAACATTATGACCCAAGAAAATGGGTACGTGAAAGTGAATTAACTTTTATAAAAAGATTAGAACAAGCTTTCACAGATTTAAATAACGTTAATACTTTATAAGTACAAAGTACGAGGTACAAAGTACGAAGTTTAAAATTTATTACTAATTGAAATTAGATGAAGACAAGGTTAGCCTTACAACTTCTAACTTCTAACTTCTAACTTAATTATGGCTTGGTTTAAAAGAAAAGAAAAAGGAATTCAAACAGCAACAGAAGATAAAAAAGATGTACCAAAAGGATTATGGTACAAATCACCTACTGGAAAAGTTGTTGATACAGAAGAATTAGCAAAAAACCTTTGGGTAAGCCCTGAAGACGATTTTCATGTAAGAATAGGCAGTAAAGAATATTTTGAAATTCTTTTTGATGATAATAAATTTAAAGAATTAGATGCAAAGCTTACTTCTAAAGACCCTTTAAAATTTGAAGACACCAAAAAATATAGCGAGCGTTTAAAAGAAGCTATGAAAAAAACAGAATTGAAAGATGCTGTTAGAACTGCTGTTGGAAAATCAAAAGGAAAAGACTTAGTAGTTTGTTGTATGGATTTCGCCTTTATTGGAGGTTCAATGGGAGCCGTAGTGGGTGAAAAAATTGCTCGAGGAATTGACTATTCTATCCAAAACAAAGTTCCGTTTGTGATGATATCAAAATCTGGTGGAGCACGTATGATGGAAGCAGCTTATTCTTTAATGCAATTGGCAAAAACTGCTGCTAAACTTGCCCAGCTAGCTGATGCTAAAATTCCATACATTTCATTGTGTACAGATCCTACAACTGGTGGAACAACCGCTTCTTATGCTATGCTTGGTGATATCAATATTGGTGAACCAGGTGCTTTGATTGGATTTGCTGGACCAAGAATTGTAAAAGATACCACAGGAAAAGATTTACCAGACGGTTTTCAAACTTCTGAATTTTTATTAGAGCACGGATTTTTAGATTTCATTGCGCATAGAAAAGAACTTAAAAACAAAATTAATCGCTACATAGATTTAATTTTAAATCAAGAACTTAGATAATACAAAGTCCCGTCAAGTAAAAAACTAGACGGGACTTTTTTTTAAAACTTAGCTCTCAAGGCTAAAATAAAATTCTTTCCAGGAGAAACAATTCCTGAGCTATAAGGTCTGTATCGTTGATCCGTGATATTTTCCAAACCAGCAGTTAGCGTGAAATTTTGATTCAATTTATACATTGATTTTAAATTCAAAGTGTACCAACTTGGAGAATAAGGATTTCCATCTCTGTCTGTAGCATAAATTTCAGTCTTTCCTCTTTCCTCCTCAGCTAAATCTTCAAACGAAACTTTATCACTAAATTGAACATTCAATTCAAAATCCAATTTTGAAGCTACATAACCTACTCTTGATATTCCAAAAAATGGTGCTGCATGACGTGACGGACTTTTATCGCCATTATCCAATTCCTCTTCTCCTTTTTGAAAATTCAAATCCGTTGAAAAACGAAATCCAGATGGCAATTTCACCTCAACACCAGCTTGAATTCCATATACATTAGCTTTTGCTGCATTTTGTATCGCTTGCACTTGACTCAACTCTCCATCATATATAATTTCCGACGAGCCATTTAAGGTAAAATCTCTACGCACTAAAGCATTTTCTAATAAAGTATAATAGGTGGAAACATCTACTTTTACATTTTTACCAAACAATTTAGCCACATTCAAATCCACATTATAAGCATATTCTGCCTCTAAATTAGGATTTGGAATAACCACTGAACCTGGTTCTGAATCAAACACTTTTCCCACATCATCTACATTTGGTGAACGAAAAGCTGTAGCCACATTTGAACTAATGACCCATTTTTCTGTTGGACGAAAAACAATTCCAGCACTTCCTGTTAACGAACCATTATTTAAATTAGCTTCTGTAAATGGAAACGGATAAAAAGTAGTATCAAAATCAGCTTTCAAAATGAACTGATTATAACGCAAACCTGCTTGAAATAAGGTTTTATCAGAAATTTTATATTGGTCATTCAAATAAATACCTATCGATTGCCAAGTAGCTTGAGGATATCGAGCTGGACCATTTTGACTTGTAACATCTACAATATTTTCATTTACACCCGTTGAATTAACGTCATTTAAAACATATTCAAGGCCATAGAAAATTTTGTTTTTTGTACTTGTTGCCTTTGTAAAATCAGTATTAAATGAATAAGCGTTTACTTTTTCGGTTCTAATTTCTCTATCTGGATTATTAATGTTTCTGCTCACACGACTTTCTTCAAAAAACTGATGTGCCAAACGCAAAGACATTTCATCAAATAATTTAGATTTTGATTGATGAGTAACATTCAAATTATTCATAATCCATTTTTGTGGACCATAATAAAATTCTCCATAACGAGGCAAACCAGCATTAGTATATCTAATATGCCTGTCATATCGAGAATAACTTGAAGTTTCGGAAAAATGCAATCCATATTGAAAATCCCAATTTTCATTTGGTTGAAAGCGTATTTTTTGCATCAAATTAATTTGCGAATAAGCAGTTGGCTTTTGCACCAATGGATCATCATTTGTAACCACCACATCTACTCCATTTTGTCTTTGTACATAAAACGGGCGTAAATATTCATCTGGTCCGTGCGAACCCATTCGTAAATCCCCAAAATCATTTGAACTTATACTTGTAACCGAAGCCCATTTTTTCCAACCTACATTAACATCGAAATGCCCAGTTTTTTCATTATTGGCTGAAGAATATCGTGTTATGGCACTTCCAGAAACAAACGTTTTTTCTTCTAAAGAAAATTGAGGCGTCAACGTTTGAAAGCTCATAACACCACCAATAGCGTCACTTCCATACATGACAGAATTTGGCCCAAATAAAACCTCAACTTTTTCAGTAGCAAAAGCATCCAATGAAATTACATTCTGAATATTTCCACCTCTAAAAATAGCCGTATTCATTCTAATTCCGTCGATAGCATACAATAATCTATTGGTTGCAAAACCTCTAATCATTGGACTTCCACCACCTTGCTGACTTTTTTGCATGAATACTTTTCCAGAAATCGTTAACAAATCGGCAGCAGTTTGCGGATTTTGTAACGCAACTTTTTGAGGAGTTATGACAGTAATTTTCTGAGGAATATCCTTTGAATTTTGTTTCCAACGGTTTGCAGAGACAACAACTTCGTCTAATTCTGTAGCAGTAGAATCTTGTGTTGTTTGCGAAAAGCCTATAAAAGAGATTGTAAAAATTAAAATTAAAATATGATTTCTCATTTTTGATAATCGTTTGTTCCTATTTCAGCTATAAAAATACATTGAAATAATCATTTCATTCTAAAAAACAATTAGAAATAATTCTAAATTCCTGTTCGAATAGCCTCAACTGGATCTAATCGTGAAGCCCCAATTGCAGGAATAATTCCAGAAACCAATCCAATAAATATAGCCAAACCAGTTCCTATAAGCATATTTGACATACTTAAAACAAATTCAAAATCTAAAGCACTAGATAAAACTAAAGCAATTACCCAAACTAAAAGCATTCCAATCAAACCACCAATTACTGATAAAATAACAGCTTCAAACAAAAATTGAAACAAAATAAACTTGTTCCTTGCTCCTAATGCTTTTTGAATACCTATTAAATTAGTTCGCTCTTTTACGGAAACAAACATAATGTTGGCAATCCCAAAACCACCAACTAATAATGAAAAAAAGGTTATTCCCGCACCTACCATTGTCATTGTACCTAAAATATTATCAATAAAATCAGTAAACCCAGATAAAACATTCATAAAAAAGCTATCGATTTCTCCTGGCTTAATACCTCGCATCGTTCTCAACTTCTGACTAACTTCTGCTTTAAATTCTTCTATATCAATTCCTTTTTCGGGTTTAATTAAAATAGCTGGTGTAAGCGACTTGTTGTTATCACCATACATTCTTCTCAAAAAATTTACTGGAAAAAAAACAGCTACATCATTGCTATCACCAAACGTTCCTTCACCTTGTTTTTTCAACACACCAATAACTGAAAATTTTTGACCATACAATCTGATTTTTTTACCTAATGGATTGGCATTCCCAAATAAACCTTCTGCAACTTCACTTCCTATTACAATTACCGGTGTGCCTGAATTGGATTCTGATTCATTAAATAATCTTCCTGTTTCAATTTTAAAAGGTTCAATATCAAAAAACTCATTGGTAGATGGCTTAACGCGAATAGAATTTACGGTTTTATCTTCGTATTTTATATTTTCATTTCGGGTAAATAAATTGAAAGACATTTTATCAATTCCTTTTACAGAACGCTTTAATGCTTCAAATTCTTCATAAGTAACGTTAGGAAATTGTTCTCTCTTCCAGCGTGGCACTTCTGATGGTCCAAAAGAAAATTTCATGAGATAGACTGTATTCATATCCATATCACTCAAATCTTCTTTGATTTTTTTATCCATAGAATCTACTGCTGCTAAAACGGCAATAATGGAAAAAATACCAATCGTTACACCTAATAATGACAATAGGGTACGAAGTTTATTGTTTCGTAGCGCATTCAGTGCAAATTGTAAACTTTCGCTAAGTAATCTTAAGTATAAAAGCATAATCTTGTTTGATTACTTATAAGTAGAATAAAGTTTGGATTTGTTACAAAATGACAGAGAAATTAGCCTCAAAAATTACTAAAACAAAGTGTTATTGGCAACAAAAGAAAAGTTTGTTGTAACTCTTTTACGACTTTCTAATTAAAGAAGCATTTAAAAGAATTGCCATCACAGAATTTGATTTTGCAAAGGAGCTAGTTTTATTTTACATTTTGACTACTATATTTCCTAATTTTTTCTTTAATAATTTTTCTTCATACTTTAAAACGTCTCTTTTTATAGAAAGTCGTAAAAGATTTAAATCAAAATTATTATCTTTTTTACTAGCAATTGTTTTCAAAACATTTAATTCGTCTTTTTGACTATTTTTCTCTTCATTGATTAGATGAGAAATTATCATTTTTGACGAAAAAAATTTTTTTTGCTTTTTCTCCAAAGCAACTATTTTCGCAGCTATAATTGCCTTTTGATAAGCATTTTCAAGAAGAAGGTTTTGTATAATTTTCTCTCTTTCTTTAGCATTGCTGCTGCTTTTCTTATTCGATATTTCATTATCTTTTAAATGAGTAAGCATTTGAGCCAATTTTTTGGTTGCTGCCACAGGCAAACTTCGCTTACCCAATTCAAACATGGATATTTGACTTCTACTTACTTGTAATATTTGTGCAAGATTTTCTTGGGTCATTCCCAAAAGCATACAAATACTATCTTTTTTTTTCATTTTCTGTGGCAATTTATTTTTTTTAAAAATATTTGACACAAGTGTTGTGTCAAAAAAATATTATCAAAAATTTTGCCACACTTTCTGTGGCAAAAAAAATAATTTTAAAAATATTGCCACAATTCAAATCTAATAACTAGTATAAGAAATCAGATATAACAGGAACAATTTATTCAGAAAAAAGTTTGCAAAGTGTTTTAAAACAGGCCTTACAAAAAGTCAATATAAAAAAACCTGTAACCTTGCATTGGCTACGACATAGTTATGCTACCCATTTATTAGAAAGTGGCACAGACTTAAGATATATACAAGAATTACTAGGACACAATAGTAGTAAGACTACAGAAATTTATACTCCTTGTAAGTACAAAAAACTTACAACAAATTAAAAGTCCGTTTGATGATTTGTAATAACTATTTTATATATTTGGTTTAACAAAAAGGATGACGTTTGTCAGACCAATCTACCCAAATTTGGGTGTATATGTCTGATTTTGTCAGACATATATACAAGTTAGCTACAATTTTAAAAGAAGAGTGAGTGGATAATAAAATAAATAAGTTTTTGGACGAACTTCAAACGTATAACTGGAAAAGGTTAGACAAGTTTGAAGATATGTTTGAGCAATTTGATGAGTACAATAAAATATTAAACGAATTTGAAAACTTAATATATACTGAGTCTCAAACCGAAGAATTCAGCTTTAAAAATATTTATGAACTACTGAAATCCTTTAGATATCGAATTGAAGATATAATATACTTTGGAATTTTGAAAAGTAAAGTCAATACAATTTTACTTCCTAATCAATTAAATGCTATAGTTAAAAAAATTGAATTTGAAAATTATAAAAAGTCAATTAATTCCAATCAGTGTGAATGTAATACAAGATTTAAATTTAACATTGAACCAAAAGTAGAATTTTTAAAAAAACTTGGATGCAACTTTGATGGCTACTATGATACTTACATTTATAAATGTCAGATTTGTGAATTTGATTGGATGATAACAGTAGATGATATAAATGGAATTGGAGTATACACGACTTGGGATAAAACAATGTATCCGATTAATAAAAAAAACTGTAGCTAACAGCGGTTTTAAGAAATTGGGGTTTTCGGGCTTAATTTAAAGTTTGTTTTGTACTTTTGAATTTCGGTGTTTAATCGAAAGTTTCGGGCTTACAAATCCCCAACTTCTTAAAGCCCCGAAACGTTATAGCCAATTTTAGGACGACCGACAATGACAGAACAAACAGAAATTTTTAAACTTGATAAAAGCGTTTGGACACATGACGACTTTGGAGAAATGGGGTGGCATGACGCAAACATTTATGGTTTGACAGTTGAAAAAAGCGAAGACACTTGGACAGCGGACTTCTTGCTTGACTTGGACTACATTTTTAAATGGGTTAATCCAATTCCACCAGCACAGACATTTACATTTTGGGTTGCTCCTTGCACACTAATTTTTAAAGAGTGCTTTGACTTGCATATTGACTTTAAAACAGACGGTGGTTGTCTTGACCTAATGGAAATTGCCGACCTTTATTTAAAAAGCAAAACTGAGCAAGAAAAAAATAAGTTTGTTTACGAGTGGACAATAGAATTGCAGCAGGGACAAATAACTTTGAAGTCATACGGACTTGAACAAATTGTAAGACAACACCCCAAACACGTGACCGGACAGGTTTTAACTTTGGACGAACGTGGTGGAATAAATTTCGGACGAAAGCCATGCTGACAGAAAGAAAAACTGGCTATAACACGGGTTTTGCGTCAGGCGGGCAGACGTGCAAACTTGGAGCTTTGTGCTTCTATTGGACATTAGTAATAAATTGAAACTTTGTGCTCCGAAACCCGCCCGAACGCAAAGCCCGAAAACGTTAGCTGTTATTTTATGAAAATCCAATTCAACATGAAATTATTTCTATATACATCTATATGTTTTTTTATAATAAGTTGTAAAACTGAAACAAAAAAATATAATGTTTTTAAAGAACAAAAAAAGACAGAAATAATAGAAACTAAAACTTTAAAAACAGAAATTGGAAAAGTTTTTTTTGATTTTGATGAAATTGATTTCTACAATACTGACTTTGATGAAAAAAAATCAATAGTACTTATTCAAAATAAAGAAAATTCAGAACTTGATAAACTTAAATATGAAATCATACTTGAAGAAACTCCTAAAAACATTCAAGATATAGAATTCTTAAATAAAATGACAGAAATTGGGTTTACACACAAAAAAATTAAAAGTGATAAATTTAAATCTATTAATGAAATTTTTGTAGAAAAAAATATTAGTAATGATTATGCTTATGGTTGCGCTCCAGTCTATAGAGATATTTTGATATTTAAAAAGAATGAGAAAATTATTGGTGTTGCTAAAATATGTTTTGGTTGTGAGCAAAATATAATAATTGGCACAAAAGCAAATACTGTAAACTTTGGTCATAATGGAGATTATGGAAGACTGAAAAATATTTTAAATAATTAAAAAAACAACAGCTAACCACCGTTTTTAGCAATTGCTTGGCTTGGCTTGTGTTCGGAATTTTCTCCGAAAATTCCACGAGGAGTTTTGTACTTGTAAAGTTTTGTTATAAATTTACGCAACTGCTACAAGCTGCAAAACGTAAATCGCCAATATACTTCAAGACAACGTGAATATGAATTGATTATTTATGACCATTTGCACAGATATTACAAAAATGTGTTGTTCAAATCACAATAAATAAATGTGTTGTTGTTTACAAAAAATCTCAAAAAAACACTTTCAATATTACTTGAATGTTTTGTTAACAATACCTACTTTTGCAAATTAAACAAACAACACAAAATGGCAACTACTAAAAAAATCAATTCGGCACTTATTTCTGTTTTCGATAAAACAGGTTTAGAGCCTATCGTTAAAGCACTACATCAAAATAATGTAACCCTTTATTCAACAGGTGGTACAGAATCTTTTATAAAAGAATTAGGAATTCCTGTTGTAGCTGTGGAAGATGTAACTTCTTACCCATCAATTCTTGGCGGTAGAGTAAAAACTTTACATCCAAAAGTATTTGGTGGAATTTTAAATCGTCAAGATAACGAAAGTGATGTAGCGCAAATGAAGGAGTTTGATATTCCTCAAATTGATTTGGTAATTGTGGATTTATACCCATTTGAAAAAACAGTTGCAAGTGGAGCTGGTGAAGCTGATATCATTGAAAAAATTGATATTGGTGGGATTTCTTTAATCAGAGCTGCTGCTAAAAACTTCAAAGACACTGTTATTGTAGCTTCTGTGGATGATTACTCCACTTTCCTAAATTTCTATTCTGAAAACCAAGGAAGCACAACACTTGAGAACAGAAGATTATTAGCTACAAGAGCTTTCAATGTTTCTTCTCACTATGATTCAGCTATTTTTAATTATTTCAATGCAACGCATGAAGAACCCATTTTAAAAATTAGCGAAACAAAAGGAAACGTACTTCGTTATGGAGAAAATCCACATCAAAAAGGATTCTTCTTTGGCAACTTTGATGCTATGTTTTCTAAACTTCATGGAAAAGAGTTATCATACAATAATCTTTTAGATGTTGATGCTGCTGTAAATTTAATGACAGAATTTAAAAATGACGAACCAACATTTGCAATTTTAAAACACAACAATGCGTGTGGAATTGCTTCAAGAAAAACCATGAAGGAAGCTTATTTGGATGCTTTAGCTGGTGATCCTACTTCCGCTTTTGGTGGAGTTTTAATTGCAAATGGAAAAATTGACAAGGCAACCGCAGAAGAAATTAATAAATTATTTTGTGAAGTTGTAATAGCACCTGATTATGACAATGATGCCATTGAAATTCTTGAAGAAAAGAAAAACAGAATTATTTTAGTACAAAAAGAAGTAGAATTACCTTCAACAACCGTAAGAACTTGTTTAAATGGTATGCTTGTCCAAGATAAAGATAACGTTACAGATACTAAAGAGCACTTAAAATGCGTTACTACAGTAGAACCTACTGAAGAAGAGATTGAAGATTTATTATTTGCCTCAAAAATTTGTAAGCATACCAAATCAAACACCATTGTTTTTGCAAAAAACAAACAACTTTGTGCTTCTGGAACTGGACAAACCTCAAGAGTTGATGCTTTAAAACATGCTGTGGAAAAAGCTGTTTCTTTTGATTTTGATTTAACTGGAGCAGTTATGGCAAGTGATGCTTTCTTCCCATTTCCTGATTGTGTAGAACTAGCCAATAAAGCAGGAATTACTGCTGTTATTCAACCTGGAGGTTCTATAAAAGATGAATTGAGTATCAATTATTGTAATGAAAATAATGTTGCAATGGTATTTACAGGTATTCGTCATTTTAAACATTAATTTTATTACTTTTGTAATCATAAATATCTAACTAGTAACTAATACCCTTTTTATAATATGGGATTTTTTGATTTCATGACCGAGGATATCGCAATTGACCTTGGAACAGCAAATACTTTAATCATACATAACGATAAAGTTGTAATTGATAGCCCATCAATTGTAGCTCGTGATAGAATCACTGGAAAAATCATAGCCGTTGGTAAGGAAGCCAGTATGATGCAAGGTAAAACTCATGAAAACATCAAAACAATTCGTCCCTTAAAAGATGGTGTTATTGCTGATTTTGATGCTTCGGAAAAAATGATAAGTATGTTTATCAAAAGCATTCCAGCACTTAAGAAAAAATTGTTCACGCCTGCTCTACGAATGGTTATTTGTATTCCTTCTGGAATTACAGAAGTAGAAATGCGTGCCGTTAAAGAATCCGCAGAACGTGTTAATGGAAAAGAAGTTTATCTTATTCATGAGCCTATGGCTGCTGCAATTGGTATTGGTGTAGATATTATGCAACCTAAAGGAAACATGATTGTTGATATTGGTGGTGGAACAACAGAAATTGCCGTAATTGCATTGGGTGGAATTGTATGTGATAAATCTGTAAAAATTGCAGGTGACGTTTTTACAAACGACATTATTTATTACATGAGAACACAACACAATTTATTTGTGGGTGAAACCACTGCCGAAAAAATAAAAATTCAAATTGGTGCAGCTATTGAAGAATTAGAAAATGCTCCAGAAGATATGTCTGTTCAAGGAAGAGATTTATTGACTGGTAAACCTAAACAAGTTGATGTTTCCTATAGAGAGATAGCAAAAGCATTAGACAAATCCATTCAACGTGTTGAAGATGCTGTTATGGAAACTTTATCACAAACTCCTCCAGAATTAGCTGCCGATATCTACAACACTGGTATCTATTTAGCAGGTGGTGGTTCCATGTTGAGAGGTTTAGATAAACGAATATCCCTAAAAACAGATCTTCCAGTTTACATTGCAGAAGACCCATTAAGAGCTGTTGTAAGAGGAACAGGAATGGCACTAAAAAACATAAACAAATACAAAGGAATACTTATCAAATAACAGAAAAATAAATGCAGCAAATAATAAATTTCTTTATTAAAAACAGCTATAGATTGCTGTTTTTGCTGCTTTTAGGCATTTCTATTTCTTTTACCATACAAAACAATTCCTATCATAAAAGCCGAACAATTAGTTCTGCTAATTTTGTGAGTGGTTTTGTTTATGAAAAGATTGATAATGTCAATAAATATTTTGGACTAAAAGAAGTAAATCAAGAACTTGTTGAAGAAAATAGTTATTTAAAACAACTTCTTTACAATAAAAAAGACACTACCCTTTCTGCTCCTATTGAACTTCCTAATGATTTGCTTCAATACAAAGTCATTCAAGCAAAAGTTATCAAAAACTCATTTGATGTATATGATAATTATTTGACATTAAATGCAGGTACAAAAAATGGCATCAAAGAAGATTTAGGTGTAATCAATAGCAAAGGTGTTGTTGGAATCATTGATAAAACAACCAAAAATTATGCTACTGTATTGAGTATTTTAAATACCAAATCGCAGTTAAATGCTAAAATTAAAAACACCAATCATTTTGGAACCTTAACTTGGGATGCTAAAAATACAGGTTACGTTCAATTAGTTGATGTACCAAGGCTAGCAAACCTCAAAAAAGGTGATACAATTGTTACAGGAGGTCAATCTGTTATATTTCCTGAAAATATTCCAATTGGAAAAATTGACAAAGCTTACACTGACAAAAACACCAATTATTATACTATTCGCGTAAAGCTATTTAACGACATGACAAATGTTGGTTTTGTTTATGTGATAAATAATACTAAAAAAGAAGAACTAATTGAATTAGAAAACTCATATAATGAACAGTAGTCTCATACTAAATATTTTCAGATTCATTGTATTGATTGCACTTCAAATATTAGTGTTCAATAACATCAAGCTATTTGGGTATCTTGACCCTTTTCCGTATGTGCTTTTCATAATTCTTTATCCAGTAAACAGTAATAAATCGCTTTTTTTATTCATGAGTTTTCTATTAGGATTAACTTTAGATATGTTCAGCGACACTGGAGGAATTCATGCAACCGCTTGTTTATTGGTGGCTTACATAAGACCTTCTATTTTTAAATTTTCTTTTGGGCTTAGTTATGAATATCAAACCATAAAAATTGCTGAAAAAATATCTTCTGAACGAATTTCATTTATAGTAATAGCTGTATTCCTTCATCATTTTATAATTTATATGTTAGAATTGTTGCGTTTTGGATTAATTTTAGATATATTCCTTAGAACACTTTTAAACACCATATTCACTACATTGATTTGTGTTTTGACCATATATTTAATAAAACCTAGTAGGCGATGAGAAAAATATTGTTACCCACAATAGTAATTATTTCAGCAATCATTATTTTAATCCGACTTTTTTACCTTCAAATTATAGATGATACTTTGAAAATAAAGTCAGATAACAATGCCATTAAAATTGAATATGATTTTCCTGAACGTGGTTACATCTACGACAGAAATAATAAATTATTGGTAGCCAATCAACCTTCTTATGACATTATGGTTATTCCTAGAGAAATCAAGGAATTAGATACTTTGCAGCTTTGTCAATTACTTAAAGTTGATATAGCTTATTTTAAAAATAAGTTAGAAAAAGCTATTGTTTACAGTCCAAGATTACCATCTGTATTTCTTCCTCAATTAACAAAATTAGAATACGCAGCTTTTCAAGAAAAGATTAGAAAATTTAAAGGATTTTACATTCAAAAACGTTTCTTAAGGGATTATCAAATAGATTATGCACCAAATATTTTTGGATATATAACTCAAGTAAACGAAGCCATCATTACTAAAAATCCATATTATAAAAGTGGTGATTTAATTGGAAAACAAGGTGTTGAACAAGAATATGAAGAAGTTTTAAGAGGTGTAAAAGGTGTCAAATATTTTCAAAAAGATAGATTTAACAAAATAATTGGTTCATATAAAGACGGAAAATACGATACCATAGCAGTTCAAGGAAGTGATTTAACCCTAACCATTGATGCAGAATTGCAAAAATATGGTGAAGAATTAATGATTAACAAAAGAGGTGGAATCGTTGCTATTGAACCTAAAACAGGTGAAATTTTAGCCTTGATTTCTGCCCCAAGTTATAATCCAGCTTTACTGGTTGGTAAAGATCGTTCAAAAAACTACACAAGGTTATATTATGATTCCATTGCAAAACCTTTGTATGACAGAAGTTTACTCGCTGAATATCCACCAGGTTCTCCTTTTAAAATTCTAACAGGACTAATTGGATTACAAGAAGAAGTTATCGATGAAGAAACTGGTTTCATTTGCCGTCACGGATTTTCGTATGGTAGAGGAGCTTTCATGAAATGCCACGATTCTGGATTATCAAAACTTCATAACGGAATTTATCGTTCGTGTAATACCTATTTTGCCAACGTGTTTAAGAAAACAATTGATAAATATAAAAATCCTTCTTATAGTGTTGATAATTGGAACAGGCATTTACAAAGTTTTGGACTAGGAAATTATCTTGGCTATGACTTACCTATCGGAAGAAAAGGTAGAATTCCATCTTCAGGTTTATATGAAAAGTTTTATCCAAATGGTGGTTGGAGAAGTAACACCATTATATCAAATTCAATAGGTCAAGGAGAAATAGATGTTACCCCAATGCAACTGGCTAACATGATGGCTGCCGTTGCCAATGAAGGTTATTATTACACCCCTCACATTGTGAAAAAAATTAAAAATTTTCAAATCGATAAAAAATTCACCACCAAGCATCAAACAACTATTGAAAAACAATATTTCAAGCCTGTGATTGAAGGTTTGTATGATGTTTATAATATTGGAACAGCCTCAACTTTAAAAGTAAAAGATTTAGCCATTTGTGGAAAAACAGGTACAGCCGAGAATTTTGTAAAAATTAATGGTGTAAGAACTCAACTAACAGACCATTCAATATTTGTGGCTTTCGCTCCAAAGGATAATCCAAAAATAGCAATTGCTGTTTTAGTTGAAAATGGATATTGGGGAAATAGATATGCTGGTCCTATTGCTACATTAATGATAGAAAAATACATCAATAATGTAATTACTCGTAAAGACTTAGAAAATGCCATGCTTACAAAAAGTTTACAACATGAATATGAAAAACCAATAAGTGGTAAACCTTTCAGCATAAATCATTAACAAATGAAAAACCAAAGTGTATCAAGTAATATTGACTGGATAACTGTTCTAATCTATGCTATATTGGTGGTTATGGGTTGGATGAATATTTATTCTGCTTCATTACCTTTGGAAGAAACTCACATTTTTGATACATCGCAAAACTATGGTAGACAACTTCTGTTTATTGTTTTAAGTTTACCTTTAATTTTAATTATTTTAAATATTAATGCCAAAATATTTGAAAAATTTTCTGTAGTTTTTTACACAATAGGAATCATACTTTTATTAGGGCTATTTGCTTTTGGTACTACTGTGAAAGGACAAATGAATTGGTATAGAATAGGAAGTTTTGGCTTTCAACCCTCTGAAATTGTAAAAATTTCATGTTCCTTATTGTTAGCCAAATTTTTAAGTGATTCACAAACAAATCTAAAAATTCTTAAGAATCAATATATTGCCTTAGCACTAATTATAATTCCTGTTGGATTAATTCTGCTTCAACCAGATGCAGGAAGTGCAATGATATTTTTATCTTTAATTTTTGTACTCAATAGAGAAGGATTACCTTCATGGTATTTGTGGACAGGAGCTATTGCAATTGCCGTTTTCTTTTTAGCTCTATTTGTAAAACCAGTTTTTTTAATTGGGTTTATACTACTAATAATGATTATCCATTTCATTTTTAACACCAAAATATCCCGAAATCCTATAATTTATGTTTTACTTTTTATTCTAATATCTGGTTTTACATTATCGGTTGATTATGTTTATGAAAATGTTTTAGAACCTCATCAAAAAGACCGAATTGATGTTCTATTTAATGATAATGTAGACATGAAAAATGAGGGTTATAATTTAAACCAATCTATGATTACTATTGGATCTGGAGGTTTAACTGGTAAAGGATATCTTGAAGGAACGCAAACAAAAGGAAATTTTGTGCCAGAGCAACATTCAGATTACATATTTACAACTGTTGGAGAAGAATGGGGTTTTATAGGTACTTTTGTTGTAATAGCTCTATTTGTTATATTATTTCTTCGAATAATTAAACTAGCCGAAAATCAAAAATCAAAATTTAGCAGAGTTTATGGCTATTGTGTAGCTACAATTTTATTTACACATTTCTTTGTAAATATAAGTATGCAAATTAAGTTATTCCCTACGATTGGTGTTCCACTACCTTTCTTTTCCTATGGTGGTTCTAGTTTGTGGTCGTTCACATTATTGCTATTTATTTTCATCAAGCTTGACGCGAATAAAGTAAATGAATGGTAATTAAAATTTCCAATTCTTGTATCCGTTATTGGCCTCTAATTGGTTCTCAGCAGCATCAGATAAAGCACTAAAAAAATCAATACCAGTCATTTTTTCAATCTCATCCACCGAAACAACAAAATTATATAAAGGCTTTTCGGTATCTTCATGTGGAATTAAAAATCCAATCATGTTTGATTTATCTTTCGTTAGAATAATCTTATAAAAATAATTTGGCACAGCAACATCTTCTGTTCCAATAGTCTTTAAACCTTCTTCAAGAACGCCACCAGTAATAACATAAACACCATCATATCTTTCTGCCCAAAAACGAACTTTTTGTTCTAATCTATTCCAAATACCTGAATTAAAATCATACAATTGCGGTGAAGCATTAGAAGTTAAGAAAGTTTTTTCATACATAGTGTAAGAACTTTTTCGATCAGCAGCTGGACAAAGATGACCTTTATTGTACCCTGAATTCTTGTAATTTCTCCAATCAGCAGATTTGGTTTTTACTGCATTATCTTGATTAAAATAAGGTCGTTTATAATCTGAGCCATTCAAATCATTCTCATTTAATTCATAAGCAACCCATTCTGATTGTTCAAAATTTTCTTTATAAGAAAACGTGTAAGCATCATTTTTATAAACATCATTTGACGTTGAACTTGGCAAATAATCAAATTCAGAATCTACAGTTGCGATTGAATCCACAAGCGTATTTCCAAAGACTTCTACATCAGAAATCTCTTTGCACGAAATAAATTGCAGTACAACGATTAAAAAGGGAATTTTATACTTATGTTTCATAATACAAATCGTTTATGGTGTGTTTTTTACTAGCTTTGTAAATGTAATTATAATAAAAATTTAAAATGAAAACAAAATTAATATTCTTAGCAACTATTCTTGTATTCCAATTGGGTTTTAGTCAAGAAAAAAACTCTAGTACATTAAAAACAACTAGTGATAGCTTAACACTTGTTAAAACTAATGTAGAAAAAGCTGAAAAAGAAAGGCTTAAAGCTGAAAAAGAAAAAGTTGAAGCCGAAAAAAAAGAACTTGAAAAAGCCGAAAAAGAAAAAAATAAAATTCAAAAAGAGCAACAAAAACAATTAGATAAAGCGGAAAAGGAAGCTAAAAAAGCTGAAAAAGAAAGAAAAGCTGCTGAAAAACAATTAAAGCAAATTGAAAAAGACAAAAAAAAATTAGACAACGCCACAAAAAATGTAGCTAAAACCGAGGAAAAAATAAGTAAAGCCACAGCTAACTACAACAAAGAGAAAAATAATTATGAAAAGAAAAAGCTAAAAGGAAAGCTTTCTCCAAATGATGATATTAAGATGAGAGAAAAATTATTAAAACAAGAAAACAAAATTAACGCGTTAAAATTAGATCTTGAAAAAGACAAAAAAAACTTAAATAAGTTATTAAAATAGTCTACCCAAGTCAAAACACAAATCCCATTCTTTAAGAAAAGAGTGGGATTTTTTCTTTAAATACAATATGTGAAATTGATAACAGTTTAAAGAAATTATATAATGCATTCATGGATAAATTGGCCTTACTTTGTAATAAATAAAATTAATTATTTAGATATGAAAACGAAATTTATAATTTTAGTAACTGCTCTTGCATTTCAATTCGGTTATAGTCAAGAAAATAATTCACTACCAACTAAAACAGCTGTTGACAGTGTAACCATTACAAAAACTGATTTTGAAAAAGCTGAAAAGGAAAGACTCAAGGCTGAAAAAGAAAAAAATAAAATTCAAAAAGAGCAACAGAGAGCATTAGACCAAGCTGAAAAAGAAACCAAAAAAGCCGAGAAAGAGCGTAAAGCAGCCGAGAAGGAATTAAAAAAAATGGAGAAAGACAGAAAAAAATTAGACAATGCCAGTAAAGATGTAGCCAAAACTGAAGAAAAAATTAGTAAAGCAACCGCTGATTATAATAGAGAAAAAAACAAATACGAAAAGAAAAAATTAAAAGGAAAACTTTCCCCTAATGATGATATCAAAATGAGAGAAAAATTATTAAAAAAAGAAAGTAAAATAAATGAATTAAAACTTGACCTTGAAAAAGACAAGAAAGATTTAAATAAATTATTATAAAAATTCAATTATCAGAAATTTTAAAATCCCATTTCTTTATCCGAATGGGATTTTTTTTGATTACAACATGAAAAATTAGCAAGTATTTCCTCAAATCATGTAAGACTTCTTTTGAGGAATAATTACAACTTTACATCCAAAATTAAGTTTACTCTAAAATTATCCAATGAAAAAATCAATTATTGCAATAAGTATTGTTTCGTTACTCTTATTTTCGTGTAAAAACGAAACGGACAAACCAACCCGAAAATTGCCTGAACGAAAAGAACCTAAAAACTTTTCCTTTGAACTTAAAAATGCTAAAGAGTGGTTTGAAACCCATAAAAAAGACCAAAAGAAACTAGATATAGCTTTTGCCGTAAATAGAATTGATGGTAAAAATTTTACTCAATTAGATTCTGTAATTATTCCAACAGATTTAAGCGGTGACATAGAATTTTACTTGCCTTTCCCTTTTGAAGTAGCTTCTTTAGATGAAGTAGATAAAATTATTATATTTTCTTATCCAACACAAACTTTTGCTACATACGAAAATGGAATTTTAACTTATACTGGTCCAACAAGCATGGGTAGCAAAATTCATAAAACTCCAACAGGCTTATTTTTTACAAATTGGAAAGCAGAAGAAACCATAAGCACATTCAATGATGAATGGGAATTGAAATGGAATTTTAACATCGAAAACAAAGAAGGTGTAGGATTTCATGAATATGCTTTGCCTGGTTATCCCGCTTCACATTCTTGTTTGAGATTATTAGAAAAAGATGCTAAACATCTATACAATTGGGCAGATCAATGGGTTTTGGCAGATGCAGAAACGGTTAAATTAAAAGGAACTCCAGTTATAGTGTTTGGAAGCTACAATTTTGATGGCTCAAAACCATGGTTACAACTTGCAAATGACACAAAAGCTCTAAACATTTCTGAAAGTGAACTCAATAAAATTTTGAAACCACATTTAAACGCTATCCTTATAGAGCAAGAAAAAAGAAAAGCTTCTAAGTAGAAATGGTATAAATATATTTTAGAAACACATAAAAGTTCTTTTTTTTGATAGTGTGAAATAAGAAATGTATATATTTGAAATTAAATTAACACATCAAATCATGAAATCATGAAAAATAAATATGTAGATTTCATCCCAGACGAGCATTTTTTATACTGTGTTGCAAACCTACATAGTGCATATTTAAAAGCAAAAAAGAATTTAACAAAGAAAAGCTTCTATTCTAATAAAGTTGATTCTATTAAACTTACTTTTGATGCTAAATTTAATAGTATTGATGAAGAAACCTTAATTCAAGCTGAAATATTAAGACAGATTGACAAATCTATAAATAATTCAATTGGAACCTTTCACGAGCAAATTTTGGGTGGAATTAAAGGTTTTGAAATTGGAAAATTAAGTGGTTTTGATATAAAGGCAACTGATGATACTTTATTTGCTGATATAAAAAACAAACATAACACCATGAATAGTAGTTCAGCAGAAGCTTTATTCCAAAAATTATCGAGATATGCTGACACTTACAAAAAATCTAAATGCTATTGGGTTCAGATTTTAGCAAAAAATAGTTTTTGTGAGCTTTGGAGAGGAGAAATTAATGGTAAAGAATATAGTCATAGTAGAGTTTACAAAATCTCTGGCGATCAATTTTACGCATTACTTTCTAGAAAAGAAAATGCACTTTTCCAACTGTATAAAAATCTTCCAATTGCTGTGAATGATTATCTTAATTCCATTGAAAAAAGTGAATTTACAAAAGAAAATTCCGCTTTAAATGAAATAAAAACTAAAACTGAAACATCAAGAAGAACAATTTTAGATCAGATAACTTTTGAAAATTACAGCTATTATTTAGGCTTTGACAAATTGTAATAACTGTTTAAAAATTTTATAATAGAATAGCCAACTTCTTTTCCTAAATTTACTGGAACTGCATTTCCAATTTGCTTATATTGCTGAGCTATAGAGCCTTCAAATTGCCAATTATCAGGAAAAGTTTGAATTCTTGCATATTCTCTAACAGTAAAAGGTCGAGTTTCTTCTGGATGACAACGCTCAGTTTGTTTTTGAGCTGGGCTACAAGTTAATGTTAAACAAGGCTCATCCCAACCAATTCTTCTAGCAATTCCTGTTTTTCCTCCTCCAAGATAAAAACTTCCTCCCATAAATTCTTTTTGAATATCTAATGGTAAGTCTCTCCAATAACCTTTCTGTGGAACTAATTTTAAAACATCTATCTTGCTTTGTGGATATTTCGAGCCTTCAGACTTTGGAACATCACAATCAAACAAGTCCCCTTTTTTTAAGGCATCTTTTAAATTATACACTTTTTTATAAGGCTTTGGATATTCATATTTTAAATCAATATCTTTTCTAATTCCAACTAAAATTAAACGTTCTCTCTTTTGTGGAACATTAAAATTAATTGCTTTTAAAACTTGAACAGGAACAACATTATAACCAATTTCATCTAAAATTGAAATCATTCCTTCCAATGTTTTTCCATTTTCATGACTTAATAAACCTCGCACATTTTCACCTATACAAACTGGAGGATTTACTTCCTTTACAACTCTTGCAAATTCATAAAATAAAGTTCCTCTTGCATCAGCCAAACCTAATTTTTTTCCTGCATAACTAAATGCTTGACAAGGAAATCCACCAGTTACCACATCAACTTTATTTTTATATTCCTCAAAACTAAAAGATTTAATATCTCCTTCTAGCACATTCCAGTTAGGACGATTTCTTCTAAGTGTATTACAAGCCCATTTATCAATCTCGTTTAGTGCAACACATTTTAGACCTGCTTTCTCCATTCCAACAGCTAAACCACCAGCTCCAGCAAAAAGTTCTAAAACGCTATATTCATTATGAGGTTCTACATAATTTGAAATGGTTTCCCTAATATTCTCATCTAAAAAATCTGCAAACAAAATATCAACATCAGATTTTCTATAAACTCTATAATTACTCATTGGCTCACGAACAGCAAGTAATTTTCCTTCATTATCCCATCTACGAAGGGTTTCCTTACTTTTTCCCAAATATTCTGCGGTTTCAGAAAGTGTCATATATTCATTCATAACCAAATTATTTAACCTTATACAATGGTTACAAATTTAAAAGAATTATTTACATAATCAATAATAAATTATAAAAAAAACAGTATCAAAAAATTGATACTGTTTAAATTTTTTAAACATAAATTTTATAAAGTTTTATTTCCTCGATTTATTCATTGAAACATAGTTGGATGACTTAACTAATTTAGCAATGTCTTGCAACACGTTTAATGATTCATTTACATAAGGGTCTTTGCTTAATTCTTCATGCCATCTATCTCTTTTATCTTTTAGCAAAGTATCTGTTTTAAATTGATCTGCTTCGTATGGTAATGAACTAAACGTTAAATTATTTTTGTAATCTTTAAGTGCATCATACGTTTTGTTTTTTGCTTCTAATTCTGCCAGTTCTTTTTTGTAAATGGTGTAATTTAAACTAACTTCTGTATCGTCTTTTCTGTCAAAATTCCATTTTGCATAAGCATCAATTAGATTGAACTCTGGGTCTTTTTCTACTCTTTTTTTACTGTTAGCTAAGACAACGTCAAAATTTGCTCCTGTTGTATTGTATTTTGCAGGTTCTATTTTATCCCATGGCAAAGCTTCTGGCTCATCTCTTTCTCCTGTATCAAAATAAGCAAAACGATCTGGTAAAACAATATCAGACAATACACCTTCTCTTTGCGTTGAGCCACCATTAATTCTATAGAATTTTTGTATAGTTGTTTTTAAAGAGCCTAAATCTCCTAATGTATTGCCTCTAACCATATCGTTTAAGTCAATTACATTTTGAACGGTTCCTTTACCATAAGTGTGTTTGCTTCCAATTACAACACCTCTCTTATAATCTTGAATAGCAGCAGCAAAAATTTCTGAAGCTGAAGCGGAATATCCATTCACCATTACAACAAGTGGACCATCCCATTGTACGCTTGCATCTTTATCTGGTAAAATGTTTGGGTTGGCGTTGGCATATCTTACTTGTACAACTGGCCCTTTGTCGATGAACAATCCAACCATGTCAACAACAGTTTGTAACGAACCTCCTCCATTGTCTCTTAAATCCATTATGATTCCTTGTACATTTTGCTTTTTTAAACGCTCAATTTCTAAAGCGACATCTTTAAAGGCATCGCGATTTTCTTTATTATCAAACGAGATATAAAACTTTGGCAAATAAATTACACCAAATAATTTTCCATCTTTTACAACGGTGCTTGATTTTGCAAAAGTTTCTTCCGTTTCAACAACATCTCTGATTATTGAAATTACTTTTATAGTACCATCAACACGTTTAACTGTTAATCTTACTTCTGTTCCTTTTGGTCCTTTTATTTTCTTAACTACATCATCAATTCGCATTCCTGTAATGTCGATTGGTTCTTCTTTTCCTTGAGCTACTTTTATGATAATGTCTCCTTGTTCCAATTCTTTTCCTTTCCAAGCTGGACCACCAGAAATAAGCTCAGAAACTTCTACTCCTACATTTTTTTTCTGTAAACGTGCTCCAATTCCTTCAAAAGTTCCGCTCATGCTTACATCAAAACGTTCTTTATTTTCTGGTGAAAAATAGAAAGTATGAGGGTCAAATCGCTCTACGATTGAATTTAAGTAAACTCCAAACCAATCATCTCTATTGAAGTCTTTAAAATTCAAATAGTTATCGTCTAGATTTTTTTCAATGGATTCTCTGGCCTCTTTTTCTAGCTCGTCAAAGGTTTTTACTTCTACTTTATTCTTAGCATCTGCCTTTTCTTGAATCTCTTCTTTGTCGTCAATTGAAGATAGTACTGAGAATTTTAATTGTTTTTTCCAAATTTCATGTAATTCCTTTTTATCTTTTGCAAAAGGCATTTTTTCATAGTCAACATTGATGCTTTCATTCAAATTGAAATTAAATGGTTTGTCTAAAACTTCTTTATAAATAGCTTCAGATTCATCCATTCTTTTTAATAATCTATTGTATGTTAAATCAAAGAACTTTAGCTCTTTATTTTTGATAAAATCATCAATAGAATCTTCATATACTTTAAATTCATCAATATCAGCTTGCACAAAATAGCGTCTGAAAGGGTCTAATGAATTTATGTATTTATCATATACTTTTTCTGAAAACTTATCGTCCATTGTTACAGGACTGTAATGTCCTTTTTCAAGTACATAGGCTAAAAGTTCTAACAAAAGTTTATCTTTCTCAGGATTTGCTTCAACTTTTTTAGGTCGAAAACTCCATAATAACACTGCGGAAAGTGCAGTTACTAACAATATAATCTTATAATTCTTTTTCATAAATGTGAGAAATCGGTTCATTCAAAAATTTTCAACTAAAATACATAAAATATTGTGCCAAAATCTTAAAAATAAGATAAAAATTTCGTAATATTTACCTATTAGTAATCATTATTGGCAAATTGTTACTGCCAAATTCATTAATTTAGCATTTTGATTTAAAGTTAATAAAATAGACTAGATAAACCAAGTACAATAAATAAATTTAGTTTTTCTTTAGGATATATCTTTGACCTTAATGAAATAATAATCCGTTATAAATGAAAAAACCTTTAATATTAGTAACCAACGATGATAGCATTGTTGCTCCAGGAATTAGAGCTTTGATAGAAGTGATGAAAGAAATTGGAGAAGTTGTTGTTGTAGCTCCTGATAGTCCACAAAGCGCTATGGGTCATGCTATAACAATAAACAATACCATCACTCTTTCTAAAGTGAGTTTAGATAAAGAAATTGAAAAAGAATATAGCTGTTCTGGCACACCTGTGGATTGTGTTAAAATTGCAGTTCATGAAATTTTAAAACGCAAACCTGATTTATGTGTTTCGGGTATCAATCATGGTTCAAATTCTTCTATCAATGTAATTTATTCAGGTACTATGAGTGCTGCTGTAGAAGCTGGTATTGAAGGAATTCCTGCGATTGGTTTTTCCCTTTTAGATTATAGTTGGGATGCAGATTTTGAACCCTTCAAAAGCTATGTTAAGAATATTGCCAAACATGTTTTGAAAAATGGGCTTCCTGATGGAGTTATTCTAAACGTAAATTTCCCTAAATTAAAGAAAGAAGAAATTAAAGGTATCAAAATTTGTCGTCAAGCGAAAGCTACTTGGGTTGAAGAATTTGACAAAAGAACCAATCCCATGGGAAAAGAATATTATTGGTTATCGGGAGAATTTGTCAATCAGGACAAAGGGGAAGATACTGATGAATGGGCTTTACACAATGGATATATTTCCGTTGTTCCTGTTCAATTTGATTTAACAGCTCATCACGCTATTTCACAACTAAACAATTGGAATCTATGATGCAAAGGAAAGATTTTTTTATCGGAATTATTTTAGGCATATTGGTGGCATTTATTGGATGCTATATTTTCTTAGAATTTTTTACAAATGTGGGTTTTGTTACAGCATTCCAATACATGAAAACTGATGGCAATCTGGGCAAAGTAATTACACTTGGTGCTTTATTGAATGTTGCTGTAGTTTTTTTATTGTTTAAAAAGAACAAAGACCAAATGGCAAAAGGAGTAATTTTTTCTATTTTTATATTAACTATTTATACCATTTTTATTTAATGAAAAAGCTTCTAATTCTTATTTTTCTAATATGTTTTAGTGTAACTAACTTTGCACAAAAAGAGAATGATTCTTTATACAAAATTACAAAACTAATATTGGTGCGTCATGCTGAAAAGAATGACTCTAGCAATGATCCTGAACTTTCTGAGAAAGGAAAATTAAGAGCTCAAAAATTAAGCGATTTATTTGCTGATATGAAAATTGATAAATTATATTCTACGCCATACAACAGAACTAAACAAACATTAGCAATTGTTGCAACCGAAAAAGGTTTAGCAATTGAAAAATACAATCCAAGTGATGTTTCATTCTCTACTATTCTTTTAGAGAACAACCTTGGGAAAACAGCTCTTATTGTTGGACACTCTAACACAATTCCCAATTTAGTTAATTTCCTAATTGGTGAAAACAAATACAAACAATTAGAAGAAAACGAGTTTGGGAAAATTTGGGTTTTGACTTTTATAGATAAAAATTTGGTTGACTGTGTATTGTTAAATTATTAAAAAATGAAGTACTATATAGTTGCAGGAGAAGCTTCTGGAGATTTACATGGTTCTAATCTGATGAAAGCATTGTTTGAAAAAGATTCAAATGCAGAAATCCGATTTTGGGGTGGTGATTTGATGCAAAATGTTGGAGGAACTTTAGTAAAACATTACAAAGAGCGTTCTTTCATGGGGTTTTTTGAAGTCATTTTAAATCTTTCTAAAATTTTTAAGGACATTAACTATTGTAAAGAAGACATTGCCGCTTTTAAACCAGATGCTTTAATTTTTATTGACAATTCTGGATTTAACTTAAGAATTGCTAAATGGGCAAAACAACAGGGTTTTCAAACGAGTTACTATATTTCCCCTCAAGTTTGGGCATCGAGAGCTGGTAGAGTTCATGCCATAAAAAGAGATGTGGATTATATGTATGTGATTTTACCTTTTGAAGAAGAATTTTACAAAAAATATGACTATGAAGTTGATTTTGTGGGACATCCACTTATTGATGCTATAGAAAATTACTCTTCTATGGATGAAGCCAATTTTAGGAAAGAATTCAATTTATCGGATAACCCAATAATAGCTCTTTTACCTGGAAGTAGAAAACAAGAAATCACTAAAATGCTATCGGTTATGTTATCTGTTACTGAGGATTTCAAAACTTATGAGTTTGTAATTGCTGGTGCTCCAAGTCAAGAATATGACTTTTACAAACCATTTTTGCAACATAAAAACATAAAATTCATTTCAAACAGAACGTATGATTTATTAAAAATCTCTGAAGCAGCTTTGGTTACATCTGGCACTGCAACTTTAGAAACGGCTTTGTTTAAAATTCCTCAAGTTGTGTGTTATAAGGCTAATGCTATTTCCTATCAAATTGCGAAACGCATAATTACTTTAAAATTTATTTCATTGGTCAATTTAATCATGGATAAAGAAGTTGTTAAAGAGCTTATTCAAGGTGATTTGAATACTAATCAACTGAAAAAAGAACTTGAAAAAATTCTAACATCACCCAAAAGAGAAGAAATTTTGGAAAACTATGAAATCCTTCAACAAAAACTGGGTGGAAAAGGTGCAAGTAAAAAAACAGCAGCATTACTAGTTGAAAGAATAAAAAAATAATATTTTTGAAATAAATTATTTCATTTTGAACAAGAAAATCGTCCTACTTATCTTCATTTTTTCTATCTCATTTATTAGTTGTAAAACTTCTAAATCTGGTATTATTACTTCAAAAGAAAAGGCTAAAGAAAAAGGCGTTTATTCTTACAATGAAAAAAACGCAAAATCTAATACAAAAAGAACTAGGCATAAAACCAAAATTAATATTGTTGAAACTGCGAAAGAATATATAGGTGTTAAATACAAAAGCAGTGGCACCACAAAAGCTGGAATGGATTGTTCTGGATTGGTTTATACTTCTTTTTTAGCATACGATATTGAATTATCTAGAATTTCTTCTGACATGGCTAAAGAAGGTAGGGAAATTTCAACTTCAAAAGCAGAAGAAGGTGACTTAATTTTCTTTAAAACCAACAATAGTAAAACTATAAATCATGTTGGCATAATTACTGAAAACAACAAAGGCGAAATTAAATTTATTCATTCATCAACCAGTAAAGGAGTGATAATCTCTTCGTTAAATGAGTCATATTATACTAAAGCCTTTGAAAAAATTAAACGGATTATTGAATAAAAACTAATTGTAAATGGATGTACTAAAATATCCTATTATTCTTATTGCTTTTTGTTTTGGATTAGGAATTGTAATCCAACATTTTATTTCTTTTTCTATTACTTCTCTTATTTTTATTGGTATTACTTTTTTCAGTGTTTTTGTTATTTTATATTTTAGAAGCAGAAATAAAAGCGCTAAAAATCCATTGTTTGGAATAGTTACTTGTTTTTTGATTATTTCTGTTAGTATGTTGTCGCTTTTTATCCATCAAGATATTAATCAAAAAAGTCATTATGGCAATCTCAAAATAAAAGAAAGAAATAGTATCAAAGGTGTAGTTGTTGAGGAATTAAAGCCCAATGAATTTTACACCAAATTTATAGTGAAAATTGATTCTTTTAACCATCAAAAAAGTTTTGGAAAAATTTTGGTCTATTTCTCTAAGAAGAACAAAGACTCGTTACAAATTGGCAACTTAGTAACTTTTCAATCCGAAATAAAACCCATTGCTAAAAGTTTTAACCCAAATACATTTGATTATTCAAACTACATGGAAAATCAAAATGTTTTTCATCAGATTAAGTGTTTTGAACAGGATTATTTCATTGGCAAAACAATAAAAAACTTCAACTATTATGTAAATTATTTACGCCAAAAATTAGTCCACAGCTTTGATGCTCATCACTTTTCCTTAAAAACTAAATCTATTGTGAATGCCTTATTATTAGGACAAAAACAACAAATTGACAGTGAAACTTTGAATGATTATAAAAATGCTGGTGTGGTTCATATTTTGGCTATTTCTGGCTTACATATTGGTATAATTTATTTCTTTTTAAAACTTGTTTTTGGGTTCTTTAATCGATTTAAGCATGGCAAAACTTTCTCCTTACTATTAATTGTTGTTTTGTTGTGGGTTTTTGCATTGATTTCTGGTATGTCGGCTTCAATAACAAGAGCGGTTACTATGTTTAGTTTAATGGCTTTGGGTAATTTTTTAAATCGGAAAAATGCTACTTTCAATGCTGTTGCTGCTTCGTTTCTTATTTTATTAGTTTATAATCCTCTCACTATTTTTGATGTTGGTTTTCAATTGAGTTATGCTGCTGTCACTTCAATTCTATTGTTTCAACCTTTTTATAAGAAGTTTTATTTTTCAAAAAACAAGATAATTGTTTATATAACGGATTTGTTTTTGGTTTCAATTGCTGCACAAATTGGTGTTTTACCTTTAATGCTGTTATATTTTAAACAAGTACCAACGCTTTTTTTGTTAGCCAATTTGATTGTTATTCCAGTTGCAACTGTTATTTTAATGCTAGGAATTATTGTGCTTTGTTTGAATTTTGTTGCGATGCCCTTATCATTATTGATTGGAAAAATCATAACTTTTTTAGTTGAAACTATGAATTGTTACATTCATTGGCTTTCTAGTTTCGAAGGCTATGTGATTAAGAATATAACATTTACAGCTTTGCTTACTTTTGTTTTATACTTGGTTATTTTAAGTGTGATTTATTGGATTTATAAACCTAAAAACAGACATCTGTTGTATGTTTTAAGTTTGATAATTTCATTTCAGTTTCTATATTTTTTCACCAAAAAAGAAACCTTGAATAAGGAGGAGTTTATAGTTTTCAATACTAAAGAAACCGCTATTTCAGTATTTGATGCCACAAAAATTATTGTATTTTCTAACGACAGCTTGATAAACGAAAGTCAAACTATTGATGAATATAAAACTGCAAAATTCAATCCAAATACTTCATTTAAACCTTTGGAAAACACGCTCTTTTTCAAGAACAAAAAAATAATAATTGTTGACGAAGATGGAATTTACAACACGAGTATTAAACCTGATATCGTAGTAATTAGACAAAATTCAAGAATCAACATAGAACGTTTAATTCTTACAACAAAACCAGAAATTATTGTTGCTGATAGGAGTAACTCTTTCACTTCAATTAGCCGTTGGAAAGCCATTTGTTTAAAACACAAAATCCCTTTTCATGCTATTGCCGAAAAGGGATTTTATAAGATATAATTATATTTAGCTAATTAACTCGCTTAATAATTGTTCAGCTGTTCTGTAACCAACCAAATCTCTTGATACAGCTCCACTTTCATCAAAAATTAACATTGTTGGGTAGCCACGAACTTTTAAAAATTTTGTAAAATCGTGCATGCTGTTACGTCCTTTTTTGGCTGCATCATAACCTGAATTAGTATACTTTGTTCCTTTGTAATTGATTACATCATTTCCTTCTGCATTGAATTTTACGGCATAATAATTTTTTGAAATGAATTCCACCACAGCAGGATCGTTAAAAGTATTTTTATCTAACATTTTACATGGGCCACACCAATCAGTGTAAACATCCATGAAAATTGGTTTTGCTTCTTTTTTTTGTGCTTCAAGAGCTTCATCCATAGTCATCCATTTGATTTCTTGTGCGAATGAAACCATGCTTAGAAGACTCAAACTTAATATTAAAAGTACTTTTTTCATATATTCTAATTTAATTTAAAATTTATTGTTTTTTATTTTTTAAGATAGTGTTTGCTCCTTCCAGCCATTTTTCTGGACCACCTGCTACATATCCTGTATTGCCTAATGCATTCAAATTAATTTTATTGTCAGTCGTTTTTTCAGGATTTACAATCCAAATTGTTGGATATCCTTTAACTTGTAATAATTGTTGTAATTGATAGTTTTGCATTTTAACAGCATCCTCTTGAGGTGTTCTTTTGGGAAAATCTAGCTCAACTAAAACAACATTTTCATTGGCCCATTTTACAAACTCTTCGGTTTTAAAAACTTCTTTTTGCAAACGAATACACCAACCACACCAATCAGAACCTGTAAAGAAAAGCAATACAGGTTTGTCTTGTTGCATAGAAAGTTCAACTGCTTTAGACATATCTGTATGCCACGTCAACTCTTCTTGTGCTTGGACAAGAATTGAAGACAAGGACATTAAAAATATAAAAAACAATTTTTTCATGATAATTATTTGAAACAAAATTAGACAAAAAGGATGCCAAAGATTGTTTGTTATCTAACACCGTGCATTAATTTTTTGATAAATGGAGCCATTAGTATTGAAAATGCTGCTAAAACAAAAGATACAATTGCTAACATCCAGAAGAAGTAACTTATTCCTTTATCATTGGCAATTGCTTCTACTTCTTCACCAAACATACCTGCTCCTTTCATACCAATAGCAACTGCTAGATACCATACTCCAAACATAAAAGCAATCATTCTAGTAGGTACTAATTTACTAACATAAGAAAGTCCAACAGGAGAAATACATAACTCACCCATTGTGTGAAATAAGAAAACTAATATTAACCAAATCATACTAACACTAGCTGATTCTGCACCTGGCTCAATTCCATTTGCACCAAAAGCCACAGCAACCATTCCTAGACCTAATAAGAACATTCCTATTCCATATTTAAGATTTGCATTTGGATTATACTTACTTTCCCATACTTTAGAAAACAATGGTGCTAAAGTTATAATAAATAATGAATTTAGAGTTGAAAACCATGTTGCTGGAACTTCTGTAATTGGTTGACTTGTTTTAGCTATTTTTAAGAAATCAAGAGTATTGTCAGACAGGCTTATATAACCCGCAGTGTAATAATCTTTTGTCAACATCCAAAGTGCTATTATCCAAACAATTATAAAACTAAAACTTAATACAATATTAGCAACTGCATATTTGGCAAAAGTTTTTCTAAATAAAAGATACATTACCCAGTTAATTATCAACAAAGGCACAACTGTCATTAAAGAATTAACAATTAAAAATATTAAACTAGAATTACCTGTTAAGATACGATTTGTATATTTTTCAGCAAATACTGTTAAACTATTTGGTGATTGCTCAAAAATAGCCCAAAAGAAAATTGTGATAAAAGCAAAAAATGTAACTGCAATTAATTTCTCTCTTGTTGTTTTAGAATATTGCATTAATCTATAAATTAATAAAATTATAAATAATATTAAAGCAGTTATTATTGCAATACCATTTCCGTTTTCTCCTAAAAACCCAAAAACATTAACAGCACCTTTAGATATCTTAGTCACAGGTGCATTAATTATCCACAATAATCCTAATAAAACTGAAAGCCCAATAAGACCCAATTGCCATCTTTCAAAAGGCACTCTTTTATCATTGTCTTCTTTTAACTCTTCAACAATATCTTTTTTTACAGGCTTTAAACCAATATTTCCAAATATATTTTGTGATAACCAAAATTGAACTAATCCTAAGAACATAAAAATTCCAGCTAATCCGAATCCATAACCCCATCCTACTTTTTCACCTAAATAGCCACAAAGTAAAATCCCAAAAAAGGCTCCTGCATTAACACCCATATAAAAAATTGTATATGCACCATCTTTTTTCTCTGGACGATCTTTGTACATTTCGGAAATTATTGATGTCATATTAGGCTTAAAAAAACCATTTCCAAAAACTAATAATACTAAACCTAGATAAATCGTAAATTGTGTTTCAAATGCCATTGAAAAATGTCCCAATGTCATTAATAAAGCACCAATAACTACAGCCCATCGATATCCAATTTTTTTATCAGCAAAATATCCTCCTAACATTGTAGATAGATATACTAAACCAACATAAGAACCAAATAATGAAGAAGCTGTTGCTTGATCCCAACCCCATCCTCCATCTGAAAAAGATGCCATAAAAAATAAAACAAGTAATGAACGCATTCCATAAAAGGAAAAGCGTTCCCACATTTCTGTGAAAAATAACACAAATAATCCAGTAGGATGTCCTAATACTGTGTCTTTAAAAAATTGATCTGTTGAATTTTGACTCATAATATATAAATGTAAGTTAGTTTGTTTTCGATTTTTTAGTTGTTTAATTCTTTATCTACTCCGTGCATTAATTTTTTGATAACTGGAGACAAAGCTAATAAAACAGCTCCAAAACCAATTCCTGTATAAAATAAATATTCAAATAGTTTTAAATAACTTTCTTTGGCTAAATTCAAATCAGGTGCTTCTCCGTTTGAAGTATCTACTGAAGCAATATTAGCTAATACAGAAGCAATAAATTCAGAACTTGCAGTAGCTAAGAACCAAACTCCCATCATAAAACCAACGATTTTTACTGGTGATAATTTTGTAACCGCTGAAAGTCCTACTGGAGATAAACTTAATTCTCCACAAGTGTGTAATAAATAAGCTAATATCAACCAAACTGCTGCTACTTTTCCAACTCCTGAAACATTGATTCCCATTACTAACGCTCCAAAACCTAATCCTACTAAAAATAATGCTAATGCAAATTTAACAGCTGTATTTGGATTATATTTTCCTAATTTCACCCACAACCATGCAAAAACTGGTGCTAATAAAACAATGAATAAAGCATTAAAACTTAAAAACTGACTTGCTGAGAGTTCAAAACCAAAAATATTTCTATCTAAAGCTCTATCAGCAAATAAATTTAATGAAGTGTATGCTTGCTCAAACAAAGCCCAAAATACAATTGTAAATATAATTAGAATTGTTAATGCTATTAATTGGTCTCGTGCTTTTCCATCTAATTGAGTAGCTGCGTAATAGACAATGTATAAAAATGAAACAGCTCCTGCAATTTTTAATGCCCAAGAAACTGCCTCATGGTTTTGAACCATTTGCCAAAAAATCAAGGTTGACAATATACTTCCAATGTAAATTAACCATTCATTCTTTAAGCCAAATGATGTCTTTTCTAAAAAAGATGGATTGTTGGATTCTCCTTTTCCTTGTAATAATTTCTTACCTGAAATAAAAGTTACTAAGCCTAAAAACATTCCTATTCCAGCCGCTCCAAAACCATAACTCCATCCATAAGTTTCTCCTAACCAACCTACTAACAGAGTAGCCATTAATGAGCCTAAATTGATTCCCATATAAAATATAGTAAATCCAGAATCTCTACGTTTATCTCCTACTTCATAAAGTTCTCCAACTAAAGATGAAATGTTTGCTTTTAGAAAACCTACTCCTAAAATAATTAATGCCATTGAAAAATAAAATACTTGTAAAGCTGTATTATCACGAGTTATTTCTCCTGTCATGGATTGTGTGGCTGCATTTCCTTCATAAGCCATTCCTAAATGACCTAAAACTAACATAATTCCTCCAAAAACAATGGCTTTTCTAAAACCTAAATATTTATCCGCAATAAAACCACCAATAACTGGAACAGCATAAACTAAAGCAGCATAACTTCCTATTAGCAAATTACCTGAATCATCTGAGAATAAGTGGTATTTTGTAAGATAAAAAATCAATAAAGCTTTCATTCCGTAAAATGAAAATCGTTCCCACATTTCGGTGAAGAACAGTATAAAAAGTGCTTTTGGATGTCCAAAAAATGTTTGTTCTTCAATTGGTGTATTTGTCATATTATAATTTTTCTAAAAGAAAGTTAGTCATTTTTGTAAACAATTGTAATCTCGTAGCTCCGCCGTAAATTCCGTGATTTTTATCTGGGTAAATAGCCCAATCGAATTGTTTGTTAGCTTGCACCAATGCCTCTACCATTTTCATAGTGTTTTGTACATGCACATTGTCATCCGCTGTTCCATGAATTAGAAGATAATTTCCTTTTAATTTTCGAACATGGTTTATTGGTGAATTATCATCGTAACCACTTGCATTTTCTTGTGGGGTTTGCATATATCTTTCTGTGTAAATGGAATCATAATATCTCCAACTTGTAACTGGTGCTACTGCAATGGCAGTTTTGAATACTTCATTTCCTTTTAAAATACAGTTACTGCTCATAAATCCACCATAACTCCAACCCCAAATTCCAATTCTTGAAGCATCTACATAATCGTATTTTCCAATTACTTTTGCAGCATCAATTTGGTCTTCTACTTCGTATTTTCCTAACTCTTTATAAGTCACTTTTTTGAAATCTGCTCCTTTGAAACCTGTTCCTCTTCCGTCAACACAAACTACTATATATCCTTTTTGAGCTAACATATAAAACCAATAATCATTATATGAATTCCATTGATTGGCTACTTCTTGTGAACCTGGTCCAGAATATTGTGTCATGAAAACTGGATATTTTTTAGAAGCATCAAAATTAGCTGGTTTGATGATGTAGGCATTTAATTCGTGTCCTTTTTCGGTTTTTAAAGTAAAAAACTCTTTAGGTGTTACACCATATTTAGCTAGTTTTTGTTCTGCTGCTTCATTAGATAAAATTTTCTTTACTTCTTTTCCAGATTTTGATTCGTGAAGTGTATAGGTTGGTGCTTGAGTGGCACTTGAGAATGAATTGATAAAATAATCAAAATTAGGACTAAATGTTGCTTCATTGGTTCCTGTTTTTGAAGACAATCTTGTCTTTTCTTTACCATCAATCTTTATAGTATAAATATCTCTATTGATAGATCCATTTTCAACAGATTGATAATAAATCATTCCCGTTTTTTCGTTGAAACCATAATATTTGGTCACTTCCCATTTTCCTGAAGTAATTTGCTTTTTCAGTTTTCCGTTTTTATCATAATGATAAATGTGATTGAATCCATCTTTTTCTGATGTCCAAATAAAACTGTTGTCTTTTAAGAAAGTCAAGTTATCTGTTATGTCAATATAAGCTTTATCTTTTTCGTTTAAGACTATTTTTGTCTTTCCAGATGTTGCTTCCACAAAATGCAAATCCAAATTATTTTGATGGCGATTCATTACTTGAACACTCAAAATATTGGAATCATTTGTCCATTTGATTCTTGGAATATAAAAATCAGTATAATCTCCTAAATTAATTTTTTGTGATTTCCCATTTTGTAAATCATAAATATACAGGGAAACTACCGCATTTTTTTCACCTGCTTTTGGATATTTAAAAACTTCTTGCGTTGGATATAAGCCTTGGTTGTACATATCCATTGAAAATTCTGGCACTTCTGATTCATCAAAACGAATGTAGGCTATTTTTGTTCCGTTAGCATTCCAATCGTAAGCCTTTACAAAAGCAAATTCTTCTTCATAAACCCAGTCAGTAATACCATTTATGATAACATTTTTCTTTCCATCGCTTGTAATTTGCAAGTGAGAACCCGAAAGTGCATCATAAACATATAAATCATTTTCAAAAGCATAGGCAATTTTTGTTCCATCAGCAGAAAAAGTTGGTTCTTGAATTTGCTTTGAAGTAAATTTTGATAATTTTTTAGACGGAATATCATACACAAAATAATCTGCTGTGAAGGAATGTCTAAAAATTGGAGCTGTGTTGGAAGCTATTAATATTTTATTTTCGGATTTATCAAAAGTATAACTATCAATAGATGTTAATTCTGGAAAATCTTTTGTGCTAATAAGTGTGGAAACTTTTTCTAAAGTTGCAAAATCGTATAAATCAATTTGCATACTTCTTGAAGTTCTATTAAAATCCAATACAGTGTATTGATTGGTGTTCTTCATAGCTTGCAACTCGTCCATACTTTCTGTTCTAAAAGCACCAGACCAAATCTCTTCTAGAGATATATTTTTTTGAGCAACTATTGATAATGAAGTAAATAAGAATAAAATTCCGAATAAAAAATTTCTTTTCATAATTGTGTTAGGTAAAAAACTTCCAATTTTACTAAAAAATAACGAGAAAACCTCATTTTTTATGATATATTCACAAAAAAAAGGTTGTTAAAATCTCTTTTATCTTACTTATCTTTGCAAAAAAATTCAAGATGCTTCAAAACAAAGGCTTTTCTAAACTTACCAAAGAAGAAAAAATAAACTGGATAACAACTACTTACTTTTCTAATCCAGAAGAGGCAAATAAAGTTGTCAAGCAATATTGGAATTCAGATGTTGAATTGCAAAAATTACATGATGAATTTATTGAAAATACGTTAACCAATTTCTACTTACCTCTTGGTGTTGCCCCCAATTTTGTTATTAATGGAAAAACCTATACGGTTCCTATGGCAATTGAGGAAAGTTCAGTGGTTGCCGCTGCAAGTAAATCTGCAAAATTTTGGGCATCACGTGGTGGATTTAAAGCAACCGTTTTAGGAACAGAAAAAATTGGACAAGTTCATTTTTCTTATGCTGGTTCTTTTGAAAAATTAGCCGCTTTTTTCAATGCTAAAAAAGAGTTATTTTACACAGATACTGCTTCTATCACTAAGAACATGGAAAAACGTGGTGGTGGAATTTTAGATATTAAATTAGTTGACAAAACTGATAAATTAGAAAATTATTATCAATTGCATACTACTTTTAACACGAAGGATAGCATGGGTGCAAATTTCATCAACTCGTGTTTGGAGCAGTTTGCAAAGACATTGGAAAGAGAAGTTACTGCATTTGAAGGTTTTGCTGAAAGTGAGAAAAAAATTCAGATTATCATGTGCATTTTGAGCAATTTTGTTCCCAATTGTGTGGTTAGAGCTGAAGTTTCTTGCAAAGTTGAAGAGCTGAATGAAGATTCGGAAATTAATCCTAATGAATTTGCTGAAAAGTTTGTGAAAGCTGTTAAAATAGCTGAAATAGAACCTTTTAGAGCTGTAACACACAACAAGGGAATTATGAATGGCGTTGATGCTGTTGTTTTGGCTACTGGCAACGATTTTAGAGCCGTTGAAGCTGGTGCACATGCTTATGCTAGTAGAAATGGAAGTTATTCGAGTTTATCACATGCTTCCATTGAAAATGGTATTTTTAAATTTTGGTTGGATATTCCTTTAGCATTAGGAACCGTTGGCGGATTGACTTCATTGCATCCTTTGGTGAAATTTTCCTTGGAAATGTTAGGAAAACCTGCTGCTGAAGATTTGATGAAAATAGTTGCTGTTACAGGTTTGGCTCAAAATTTTGCTGCTTTGCGTTCGTTAACTACAACTGGAATTCAAAAAGGGCACATGAAAATGCATATTCACAATATTTTGAATCAATTTCAAGCTACTAAAGAAGAAAAAGAAAAAGTAATGACTCATTTTAATGACACTACTGTTTCTCATAGTTTGGTGGTTGATTATTTAGAAAAGATTAGAAAATAAAAATACATCTGGCATGTTTCTAAAACCTGTCAGGTGTTATTCAGTATAAGATGAAAAAAGAGACTTTTTACAGCAACGGAAAATTACTATTAACTGGAGAATATTTAGTTTTAAATGGAGCAAAATCGTTGGCTGTTCCTACAAAATTTGGTCAAGATTTGGAAGTTACACCAACTGTTGGTAAAAAAATTAGCTGGACAAGTTTTGATGTCGATGGAAGTATTTGGTTTGAAGATGAATTTTCATTTGAAGCTATAGTAAAGAAGACTTCTTTTGATGATAAAATTAAAAATACTTTAGTTGAAATCTTACATCATGCTTATTTGTTAAACCCTAGTTTTATTGAAAGAGCTGAAGGTTATACTATAAATACTAAATTAACTTTCCCAAGATTTTGGGGTTTGGGGACATCTTCTACTTTAATCAACAACATTGGTCAATGGTTAAACATTAATGCATTCACATTGCTTAAAAACAGTTTTGGCGGAAGTGGTTATGACATTGCTTGTGCTCAAACCAATCAGTCTATTATTTATCAATTGATTGATGAAAAACCTATTTTTGAAACTGTTGCTTTCAATCCAGCATTTAAGGAGCATATTTATTTTGTGTATTTGAATAGGAAACAAAGTAGTAAATCGGCTATCAATAATTATTTGAACAAACAATTTTCTCTTGAAAAAGTAAAATTAAAAATTGATAAAATCACAACCTTTGTAACTGAAACCAATGATTTAAATGATTTTATGGCTGCTTTGGATAAACATGAAATTCTTTTAAGTGATATTTTAGAACAATTGACTGTTAAAGAATCTCTATTTGCAGATTTTAATGGAACGGTTAAAAGTTTAGGAGCTTGGGGTGGCGATTTTGTGATGGTAGTTTCAAAAGAAAACCCGTTGTTTTATTTTAAGGATAAGGGGTATGATACTATTTTGAAATATGAAGAAATGATTTTATAGGAATTATTTTCATAAAGAGATATAATAAAAAATTCCTGAACAAGTTGCTCAGGAATTTTTTATTTTATACAAATATCAAACTTTTATTGAACTCTTAAATCTTCAATTTCAGATTTTGATTTCAACGCTTCAACTGCTTTGTTTGATGCTCCTCCTTGAGCTTGTGCTTTTGCTTGATTAATGTATGAAGTATAATTTGGCAACGCACTAGCTTTAGTAACTGCTTTTGTTTTTATCATATAAACTCCATATGAGCCATCAATTAAGCCAGAAGTTGTTCCAGCTTTTTGTGCAAATGCTTTACCTACTACTTTTGGTTCTGGACCAATATTAGGAACAAGAGCGCTTTTGAAAACTACTCCTGTTGCAGGAATTACTGATGCTTTTGTAGCTCTTGAAACTTCTTCTAAAGTTTTTCCTGTCATTTTCTTTCTGATTATAACAGCTTTTTTCTCGTTCTTTAAAATTGGTTCAACTTGTGATCTTGCATTCTCAACTGATGTTAAACCAGAATCATTAACTGATTTTAATTTTGCAATTACATAACCTGTTGGAACATCAAAACGTTTAACATCTCCTTTTTCTGTGTCTTTTGAAAACGCCCAAAGAACAATTGCTCTTTGTGGACCAACTACAGGAATATTCTCATCCGAAGTTTTAATGTTTGGTGCTTGCGTTATTTCTAATCCCATGTCTTTAGCTACTTGAGCAAAATCTTTTGAATTTGCATCAGCTTCAAACTTAGATGCTTTTGTATAGTTTTCATCTGAAGTTGCTTCTGATGGTTCAACTTTTTGAGCCACAGTTGCTAATAATACTGAATTATATTTGTCTGAAACTTTGATTACATGATATCCAAAATCAGTTTCAACTACACCAATGCTTCCTATTGGGCTATCAAAAACAAAATCATTGAATGGCTTAACCATTTGATTTGGTGCAATATTATCATATTCTCCACCTGTTTGTTTTGAACCTGGATCATCTGTATTAGTAGTTGCTAAAAGTGCAAACCCAGCTGGATTAGCTTTTGCTTGTGTTAATAATTCATCTGCCTTTGCTTTTGCTTCTTCTTTTGTTCTTTTAATAGTTGGATCTGCTCTTTCTGCTCCTTCATAAGCAATTAAGATATGACTAGCTTTAGCAGCAGCACCTGTTTTGCTTCCCATTTTTCTAGATAATTTTTGGTATCCATTTTCTGTGTATGGTCCAAAAACTTCTCCTACCGGAAGATTGAATAATTGTTCTTGATATTCTAAAGGCAAATCTTTTTTAGCAACATAAGTTGAATCAAATTTGATATCAGAATTTTTATTTACATATTCTGCAACATTTGTAGCATTTTTGAAACTTGGAATAGTATCGTTTTTAGCTGTTGCGTTGTTGTATTCTACTTTACCATTCAATAATCCTTGAATAGAATTTTTCATGGCATCTTCATCTGCTTTTGAAGGTTTGTTTTCAATGAAAACTAATTCCATATCAGCCATTTTATCTGATTTGAATTTTTTCTCATTCTTTTTGATGTAAGCCATAATTTCATCATCTGAAACTTTTGCTTCATCATCATTTACTGTTGAATAAGCAACGGTTACAAAATCAAAATCAACTTTGCTGTTTTCTTCTTCATATAAAGCTTGTCCTTCAGCTTGTGTTGTTTGTAAACCAGATTTTATTAATGTATAATACATTTGTTCTTTATACATTCTTTCAACATCAGCTTCAAAAGATTCCCATTGTGCTTTTTGCTCAGGACCTTGTTTGTAGAATGTTGCGCTTACATATTCTTTGAATTTTGCTACATCAAATTTTCCAGCTTCATTTTGAAATTGTGGGTTTGAAGCAAAGTTAGGATTCTCTTTCATTACATTGATTAACTGTTCTGAACCTACTCTTAATCCTAATTCTTCAAATTGCTCAGCTAAGATAATTCTTCTAACTTCTTGATCCCAAACTCCATTTGAAGCTTGAACATTGCTCATCCCTTGCTGTTCTGCTTGAGCTACTTTATATTGAAACTCTTGTCCCATTATATTTTCGCCATTTACAGTACCTGCATATTTTGAACTACTACCAAAAGATCCACTTTTAATTACATCGGCTAACACGAATGAAAATAATGCTAACGCGATGATAACTATTAAGAAAAATGAACGTTGTCTAATTTTTGATAAAATTGCCATTTTATAATTTGTTTATTTTTTACAGAGGGCGAAAATACAATTATCTATGAAATAATAAAAATACTAAAGCGATATTTTTATCTTTTTTCTTCAGATAATGAAAGTTTTACAAGTTCAATTTTTTTATTGCTTGCAGAATGTATGGTAATTTCGAAATTTTCTATGTGAATTTTCTCTCCGTTTTGAGGAAAATCTTTGGTGTAATCTACTATAAATCCTCCTAAAGTTGAGTAAGAATCACTTTCTGGAATTTCTAAATTGTATTTTTGATTGATATATTCTACATCTAATCTTGCGGAAAATAAATATACTCCTTCTTCAATTTCTTCATCAATTTTTTCTTCGTCTAAATCGTGCTCGTCTTCAATTTCTCCAAAAAGTTCTTCAATGATGTCTTCAACTGTTATTAGTCCTGAAGTTCCGCCATATTCGTCTAGGATGACAGCCATACTTCTTCTTTTTTTGGTTAAAATATCCAATAAATCTTTAATGAAAATTGTTTCTGGAACATATTCTATTGACATCATTACGGACTTGATGTTTTTTGGTTTTTTGAATAATTCAAAGGAATGTACATATCCTAAAATATCATCTACTGAGTTTTGGTAAACTATAATTTTAGAATATCCTGTATTTATAAACAATTCTCTTAAATCTGTTACATTATCATTAATGTCAACTCCTGCAATTTCAGTTCTTGGAGTCATGATATCTCTGGCTTTGAGTTCAGAAAATTCAAGAGCATTTTGAAATATTTGAATTTCAGAATCTATTTCATCATTTTCACCAACTGCACTCATTTGCTCATTTATGTAATTTCCTAGTTCTACTTTACTGAAATAATCTTGAACTTGATCACCTTCTGTTTTGAAGAATTTTTTCAAAATAAAATCGGATATCCAAATTATAAAATTGGAAACCCAATAAAATAACTGATAGAAAAAATAAGCTGGAACAGCAAAAAGTTTAATTAACTTATTGGAATAAATTTGAAAAAAGACTTTTGGCAAAAATTCTGAAGTAAAAAGAATTAAAAGAGTAGATAATACGGTTTGTGATAATAGACTGATAAATTCATCTTTGAAAAAGGGAGAAATATTTTCCAACCAATTTGTAAGTAATTTTCCTGTTATAAATCCGTATACAACTAGGGCAATATTATTACCTACTAACATGGCTGTGATAAACTGCGATGGTTTTTCGGTAAGTTTATTTAAGATATTGGCATTGAAATTATTTTGTCTTTTTTCAATGGAAAGGAATACTTTATTGGATGAAAAGTAAGCAATTTCCATTCCTGAAAAAAAAGCGGAAAGCAACAAACAAATAACTATAATTGTTATTTCCATTTTGGGTTATTTAAAAGCTTATTTACGATACTTGTTGTTGAAATTTCTTCTAAAGAAAAACATAAATATGGCTGCTACTGCTAACAACAGGCTCATGGTTACACTTTCATTATTTTGATACTTCACAAAGGCATCATACATAAAAAAAGCAGCGAATATTAAATAAACGTATTGAAAAAGTCTCAAAAAATTCATGTTGGTATTTTTGTCAAATGTATAAATTTATAAATAATTACACTATTATTAGTCTATATTATTTACTTCTCCGTTGCTTTTTTGCATATTGAAGATGGTGAAATCTTTACTGAAATCAACTCCTGGTCCTTGAAGAAATCCTCCTTGACCATCAGAATATTTGAATTGTTTTTCTGTAAAAAACCATTCGTTTTTTTGGTCATAATACAATTGGGAAGTTTCTAGAACTTTATTATCGTATGTAGTTATTTTTACATTTCCTTGTAAATCGATTAGTGCTGTTTTTTTATAGGAAACGGCATAATCTGCATCTACATAACTTTTGTTTTCATTGTCATCATAAATAGTGACTCTTATGCCTTTTGGAAATTCGGTATAAGGATTTTCTAAGGAACCGTAATCAATCATTTTGGGGCTGACTAAAATAACTTTTACTTTTCCTGAATCGGTGTAAACTAAGTTAATGGTGTCTGCTTGACCTGTTGCTAGAAACTTTTTTTGATTTAGTTTTTGAACTTCTTTAAAATTACTTTCACATGAAAAAAACATAGTCACAGTAATTACTGTGACTATGTAAGTGATTATATTTTTAAAATTTTTTATCATTTTATAAGTTAGGAACTTTAATTGATTCTCCTATCCAACAGTTGAAAGAAATTGTTTTTCCTGCCATGGCTTCATTGAAAATATCTGTTTTAGACGGAGCACTTGCATTATAAGAAGATGCTTGTCTTGAAGCTGTTGCTTTTAATCCTGGATCAACTGCTGCTGCTTTGTTTGCATATTGTGCACATAACCAATATACTGCTCTTTTTTCAAATGGTGTTTTACCACAATCATTTGCGCTTGAAGCATATAATTGAGCCATTAACATATAAGCTTGACCGAATGATGGTTTTGCAGATAATGCTTTTCTTGCATACGTACGAGCTTGTGTTTTGTTACTTGTTCCGTACATTGTTGCTATTTTATAATATACTTTAGCTTTTTTAGTAGCATCTGTAAACAATTCTGCTGATTGATTGAAATACTCTAAAGCTTTGGTTGTATTTTTAGCTCTTTGAGCAGAAACTCCTAATAAATAAGCTGATTCAGCTGTAGGATTCAATTTATGTAATTGCTCAGATATTTTTGTAAATAATGGATCTGAATCACAATCTTTAGCTTCTAAACGCTCTGCTGCTCTTTTTAGCCAAAGTACATCGTTTTTCTTTTCTTCAAATGATTTTTGGTAGAACGGAATTAACTTATCGCAAGTAGAAAGTAATACAATTTTTGCATCCATACTTCCTTTAACAACACTAAATTGTTCTAAGTTGTATTCGTTTCTAGATTTTAAACTTGCTTCTTTATCGGTAAGTGTTTCTTGAGCTTCAATTTTGTTTAATAAAATATCTAATTCATCAGAAAGTGCTTTTTCTTCTATTTCTAATTTTTCAACGATTTCATCATACTTGTCAAAAACTTGTTGTAATGTGATACCTTTTGTACCTGCCTCATAATCATCTACAAACAACTCAAAATAAGTGTATAGTGCTTTTGCTGATGTAAAATTTTCGGCATCTGTTTTAAAAGCGTTATCTAAATATCCGTATACTTCATCTTTAGTACCTACTTTGTTTTCTAAAAGCAACATTGCTTTTTTTACTGTGTTACCAGCACCATTGCCTGGGAAATTTTTATCATGCTCACCATATAAGGTAACTAAATCTTTTACATAACCTTCTTTTTCTTCTGGTGTTTGAGCATTTTCCATTTTATCTTTAAGAATAAATTCTCCATAGATATAAATTGCTTTGTGATAAGATGGACAATCTTTTCTCATCCTTTGCAAGTATGAATATGCGTCATTGTAATCTTTTGACTTACTAAACTGTACTAAATACTGTATGTCTTCAGCACATTTATCACTTCCTTGTGCATTTACAAAAAAACTTACTGCAATTAATAATACTAATGTTAACTTCGCTTTCATTTTATAAAAATTTGTATTAATCATATTTTCTTTTTTCAAACCATAAATCATTCAAAGATAAGCCGATGCTTATGTTAAAATAATTTTCTTCTATTAAATTATTGTAAATAGTTCCTTTTTTCCCGTATTCAAATCCAACATTGATATTGGATAATCTTCCGCCTACTGGTAATCCTAAACCAAAATTTATGCCATAATCGTTAATTGCTTTAGAATTTATGATTAGACCGGTGTTTTCATACCTTAACCCTGCTCTGTAATTTACTCTACTCCAATAACTTGTGAATGAATTGTATTTAGGAATAAAAAAACCTCCTAAAATAAATTTATTTGAATTTTCAAAGGTTGTATTGTCTATATCCTCAAATCTGTTACCCATTTTGCTGTTTTCTTGAAACACATATTCTAAACCAACAAACCATTTTTTATTCATCCCAATTCCTGTTCCAAAAGTATATTTTGCTGGTACAACTAGTTTTGTATCATTAACTGCTATATCCTGACTATCACTTACAGATTCGTTACCATTAGTTAAATATGTTATTGTAGCAAGATTTCTTGTATTATCGGAATTTAATTTTGATTCTGGTGCATAACCAATAGTTGTGCTTAAATTTAATTTGTCGGATATGTTTCTTGAGTACAATACTGCAAAATTGGTAGTAAGACCTGTTATTCTTGATTCGTTTCTTTCTCTAGAGCCTAATATGACATCTGGAAGAAATAGAACGGATTCTGTTTCAATGGTTCCAAAGTTGTATTGCATATCGAAACCAAAACTTAAATTATCTGAAAAATTGTAGGCAACACCTGCAAAAGCTCTATTAATTCCGCCTTCTCCTGTGTTTCTACTACTTCTAAAATCATCTGTTTGGTTTTGAATTTTATATCCAATAGCCGAGAAAGGGACAACTCCAAAAGTTGCTCCAAATTTTCCTAATGGAAGACCAACGGCAAGATAATCTAATGATGTTCTTTGTGCTGTTTCTCTTCTTTGTTCATTGGATAGGTTATTAAACGTTGAAGTTACTCCGACAGAAAAGTTTGTAATTTTTAATCTAGAGTAAGTTGCAGGATTCAACAAATTTAAATGGATTGAATCATAAGCTACACTTAATCCTCCCATTGCTCTAACGTCATGTGTCCCTTTAAATTTTATATCTCCTAACCCATAAAAAGAATATGGTGAAGATGTACCTTCTTGTGCCGAAACAACTATTGTTGTTAGTAAAGTTAATGCAAGAAATAATTTCTTTATCATTGTATGTTATATTGGTATAATACATTCAAACTTTCTAGTAGGAAATTTGAATTGGCAAATATGGGGTTTTTTAATCTTTTAGCCAAAAAAAGTGCATCGCCACCTGTTAAAATTATTGTTAAATATTTCTTTTCTCTTAAATAATCGTTAATAAATCCTTCTATTTCATACAAAACTCCATTAACGACACCTGAATGAATGGATTCATTTGTTGAATTTCCTGTGATGTTGTTTGGTTCTTTTGTTTCTAATTTGGGTAATTTGGCTGTAAAATGATTCAAAGCTTTATATCTCATTTGAATTCCAGGTGAGATGGCTCCTCCAAAATAGTTTTTATTTTCATCTACAAAATCATATGTTATGCAGGAACCTGCATCAATTATTAAACAATTTTGCTTGGGGAAATTCAAAACAGCACCTGAAACAATAACTTTTCTATCCATTCCTAAAGTTAGGGGTGTTTCATATTTGTTTTCAAAAGGAAATTTACTTTGATGTGAAAGAATATGCAATTTTGTATTGTGTTGTAGAAAGGAAATGACCTCATCTGACACATTTGAAACGCTAGATATAATTGATTTATTACAATTTGAATATTTTTTTAAAAAAAATTTCAATCCTTCTAATAGCGCTTCACTTGTAAAATCTTCTTTGTGGATTATTGTATCTAACTCAAAAACAGCTACTTTAATTTTAGTATTTCCAACATCGATTGCTAATATCATTTTTATATTTTAAAAGTTCAAAGATACAAATTGATTTTTTTTAATAATTGTTTTGTATAAATTAAAAATCGTTCTATATTTGCACTCGCAATAGCGAAAAGGTACCTTAGCTCAGATGGTAGAGCAACGGACTGAAAATCCGTGTGTCCCTGGTTCGATCCCTGGAGGTACCACTTAAACCCTTAATTTCATTATGATTTTAAGGGCTTTTTGTTTTTACTACTGAATACTAAGATTAATTCATTATATTTATTTTTTGATACTTTAATGTAATGAATAAACTCAAAAAAATCCTTTTAATTGTTTTTGGAATTTTTATTTTCCTTGGAATACTCAACATAGGTATCAATGTATGGGTTAAGGCTAAGTTGCCTCATTTAATAAACAACGAAAACAATACTGATTATCATATTGCTTATGAAGCTGTTGATTTGTCACTTTGGCAATCAAAAATAACAGTTCATAATGTGGTGGTAACCCCAAAAACGGATTTAGAAAAAACAACTAAAAAAATAGGACTTCATGGTGTTATTAAATTAATTGAAGTTAATGACATTGCTATTTGGAACATCTTATTTGGAAAAAAAATAAAAGCAAAAAATTTAATTATATCAAAACCAACTATAATTCTCTATAAAAACAACGCAAATGCAATAAATGATTACAACACTATTAACTCGAAGGTCATTAAGCCTTTTGAAAATATAATTCTAGTTTCTGACTTATATATAAATAAAGGACAGTTAAAAATCTTCAACAATGAGAATGAAAAAACAATTGCGAGTGTTCACAATATAAATTTTAATCTTGAAGGAATTGTTATCAATGAGAAAACTTTAAATGAGAAAATTCCTTTGTTGTACGAAGACTATTCTTTTTCTTGTGATAGTGTTTTCTATAGGATGAACGAATTTTATGAAATTAAAACTAGTGCAATTTTAACCTCTAAAGAAGGTGTTAGTCTTAAGAAATTTAAGTTACTTCCTTTGTATAGTAGAGAAAAATTTGTTCAAAAAATCCCTAAGGAAAAGGATTTGTTTACAATTCTAACAGATGAGATTTCATTGCACAAAATGAATTGGGGTTTTAAGGATGGCGTTTTTTTCTTTCATACTAATTCTGTTTTACTAAACAAAATTAACGCGAATATTTATAGGGGAAAAATGCCTGTTGACGATGTTTCAAAGAAAGAATTATACAGTAAATTATTAAGAGATATTAAGGCTGACATTAGAGTAGATACTTTGGTATTGAAAAATTCTTTTTTGACTTACGAAGAAGAAAAAACTTTTGAAAAAGGCTCAGGAAAATTGTTTTTTAGTAATTTTAATATGCTTGTTCATAATTTAGAAAGTGGTTATAACAAAGCTAAACTTCCTGATGTTCAAATTAAAATCAATTGTGATTTTATGAAGAAATCACCTTTAAAAGTAAATTGGTCTTTTAATGTTTTAGATAAAACTGATGGTTTTAACATTGCTGGTACCATCTATAAATTTGACACTGAAGAACTGGAAGCGTTTACAAAACCTTACATGAATATAAAGGTAAAAGGCATCTTTGATGAAATACGTTTTAATTTTACAGGAAATGACGTGGCTAATAAAGGAACATTTTCTTTAAAATATGATGATGTAAAAGTTGAGATTTATCAAAATGATAAACGATTGAAAAAGAATAAGTTTCTAACAGCTATTGGCAACTTATTTGTAAAAGAAGATTCTGATGGGACAATAAAAACTGCAGCAATTGAAGTTGAGCGCAATCCAGAAAAATCGTTCTATAATCTGTTATGGATTAGTTTAGCTGATGGTTTGAAACAAGTTTTATTGTAAACTATCCGTGATATACTCTGGATTTAATGATTTTGCCTTGGTTAATCTCGAGAACTTCAGCAACTAACATATCTTCTTCGCCTTCGACCTTTCTAACGTATTCCATAAAAACTCTATCTGAATTTGAAGTAAGTGAAGTCAATTCATATTTTAATGAGGGCAATCTATCAAAAGCATCTTGCCACCAAACTCGCATAGCTTCAACTCCAATAACTAATCCATTTGTTTCTGGTTGACGGATTTTTAATTTTGGACTATAATGTTGTGCATCGTTTTCATAAAGCGATAATAATTTTTCTAATTGCTTATTATTAAATGCTTCAAACCAACGAAAAGCAATAGATTGAATGTTTTCTGGACTCATATTTTGGTTAAAAAGTTCTATGCCTTTTTTTGAATGTGAAAAGTAATTATATGTTTTTGATGTTGATTATCTCTTGTTCTGTTAAGAAACGATAATTTCCTCTTGGAAGATTCTTTTTAGTTAAACCTGCAAAAGTTACTCTATCTAATTTGATTACATCGTATTTAAGGTGTTCGAAAATTTTTCTAATTACCTTAATATTAGCTGTTTTCATTTTGATACCAATCTCACTTTTGGGTTGGTTTTCAATATAAGTTACTTCTTCCACATATACTCTATGCCCTTCAATTGTTAATCCTGAAGTGATTTTTTCTAAATCTTCAAAACGCAAATTTTTATCTAAAGTGACTTGGTATAATTTGCTGGTTTTTTGATTAGGTTCTGTGTATTTTCTGATTACATCTGTGTCATTTGTAAACAATAATAATCCTGTTGTGGTTTTATCCATTCTACCTACTGGTTGAATTTTAGATTTTGTTGCACCACGTACTAAATCTAACACACTTGGTGCATTGGTATCATCATCTCCTGCTGTTGAGAAATTTTTTGGTTTATTCAACAAGATGTATTCCTTCTTTTCTGGATTTAATTTAACACCGTCAAAAACAACTTCATCGGTTAACTTTACGCGATGTCCCATTTCAGTAACGACAATCCCGTTTACTTTTACATTTCCGCTTTGAATATAGATATCAGCATCTCTTCTACTGCAAATTCCAGAGTTTGAAATGTATTTATTTAAACGTAATTCGTCTGAATTTTTAGGTGTTTTAGGAGCTTGATTAGGTTGTTTAGCAGGTTTTGCTTCTGCTTTAGAATCTGGTTTTATTTTTGAACTTGCCTTCTTTCTAATAGGTGCATTCCCTCTTGTAGTACTTGGCTTTTTTGCACCACCTTGTCTTGAAGAGGTTCCTTTTTTCTTATCATTATTGTTTCCTTGATGACGCGTCATTTTATTCTAATTTTTTGCAAAGATATAACTAATAAGCGGAAATCAATTTTTTTCCGTGTAACAAAACGGAAGGTTCAATCAAAACAATACTAAAAACTCCAGCCACAATAATGAATTTTAACAAAAAATGGAGTTTAAGATATTGTGATTTTGTCTTGGCTTTTCCTAGTAAAATTAGGAAAAAAATTAATATGAGTAAACTGGCATAAAAATAAATATCCATATAACCCACGTTAAAAACGTCAACTAAATAATAAACTGGAATAACCGTTGAGATTGTTAAAACAATTATTATATTTTTAGCTATTCTTTCGCCAAATAAAACTGGAATTGTCCTGTAATTTGAAGATAAATCTCCTTCTATATTTTCTAAATCTTTAATTATTTCTCTAATTAATATTAGTAAGTATAAAAAAACGGCATGGGCAAAAATGACTTGGTAAAAGTTTTTATAATACAACAAAATTCCAAAAAAAGGCAAGACTGCCAATACCGAAGCGGTTATATTACCAACAATAGGATATTTTTTTAGCTTGTGTGAATAGAACCATATTAGAAAAATATAAACTGAAAAGAAAAGCATAGCTCTCCATGACACAATAAAAGAAATTAGTGCTACTATGAAATTTATAACAAAATAGACTTTCAATTTTGTTTGTTGACTTACTAATCTATCAATCATGACTTTTCTTGGTCGATTGATTAGGTCTTTTTTTGCATCGTAAAAATTATTGATGATATAACCAGAAGCTATAGTTAATGAAGAGGCTAAAACTAGAATAAATAATTGATAATCTAAAATTACATCTAATGCTCTTATCTCTGGTGAAAGAATAAAAATTGCGGCTAAATATTGTGCCAAAGCAATTACAAAAATATTATAGCCTCTAACTACAGAAAAAAAACTGAAAATTTTGGTCAATAATAATTTTGATTTTCTTGAAAGCATCTTAAAACTGATAAACTACTTCTAATTTATAGTCTTTTAGAGATGTTCTTGCTTTATCAATATCTTGTGTAAATCCTAAGATATAGCCACCACCACCTGAACCACAAAGTTTTAAATAGTAGTCATTTGTTTCAATTCCGTTTTGCCAAAGTGTGTGAAATTGTTCTGGAATCATAGGTTTAAAATTGGTTAAAACTACTTTAGACAATTTCTTAGTATTGGCAAATAATGATTTGATATCTCCATGCAAAAAGTTTTCTACACAGGCATCTGTATATTTGATGAACTGCGATTTTAACATTTTTCGGAAACCTTGATCTTTTAAATTTTCCATGAAAATATTGACCATTGGTGCTGTTTCTCCCACAATTCCTGAGTCTAATAAAAAGACAGCTCCTTTGCCATTGGTGCTTTGAGTTGGAATTCCAGTTGCTTCAATATTGTCTTTGGAATTGATAAGTATTGGTAAACTCAAATAGCTATTTAATGGATCTAAACCAGAACTTTTTCCGTGGAAAAATGATTCCATGTTAGAAAAAATGGCTTTAAGTTGTAATAATTTATCTCTAGTTAAATTTTCTAAAACTGTGATTTTATTGGAAGCATATTTATCATAAATAGCGGCAACTAATGCGCCACTGCTTCCTACTCCATATCCTTGAGGAATACTTGAATCAAAATACATTCCGTTTGAAATGTCTTTTTTCAGTAATTCAATGTCAAATTGAACTAAAGTGGGTTGCTCGATTTGCAATTGTGTTAAATAATCAGCAAAACGCTCTAAACTTTTATTAGAATTTATAGCTTCTTGAGATGGATTTTCATCTGTTTTTAAAGCTCCTTTATAAAAGTTATATGGAATTGAAAGCCCTTTAGAGTCCTGAATAATTCCGTATTCTCCAAAGAGTAATATTTTTGAGTAAAATAATGGTCCTTTCATTTATTTTATTTTTTTAACCTTAGTTGGGTTTTGTCTAGTATCAAATATAGATGCGACAACAATATGTTTTTCATTAAAATGATAAAAAAGTGAATTTTGTTTTGTAATCACACACTTTCTTAATTTTTTATTGTTTTCAGAAATTGGAAATAACTCTGGGTTTTTTGCAACTATCTTTATAGTTTCATACAATTTATTTGCAAATTTCTTTTTTACTTTTTCATTCCAATTTAATTCTAAATACTCAAAAACTTTTAAAATCTCCTTTTCTGCTCTTGGAGTTAAAACAATTTTTCGCATTTTTAAATATGCTTTTTTATAAACTCATCAAAGGATGAAAACTCATCATTTTCATATTGTTCCATTGATTCATTTAAAATATTTTGTTGCTCTTCCGTCAACTCATCCCACCAATCTGCTTTTTCTTTTTTAAAGATTTCCTTAATAGCATTTATAACTGATGGATTTTCTGTTTCCTTCAGTAGTTTTATAAGTTCTATTTTCTCTAATTTAATATCCATTTTTATTGAAATCTACAGTAAATATACGAATTATTTTAACTGATTGACACCATTTCCAATTTCATCACAAATATACTGACCATTTTGACAATAGACAACTAATTCATTCTTAATAAATTGTAAAACATTTTCTCTAACGTTTTCGGGATACAAAACGTGCACATTAGCTCCAGCATCTAACGTAAAACAAACTGGAATATTATTTTCGTTTCTAAACTTCCAGATTTTATTGATTATTTCTAATGTATTTGGTTTCATCAGAATAAAATAAGGCATAGAAGTCATCATCATGGCATGTAATGTTAAGGCTTCACTTTCTACAATTTTAATGAATTCTTCTACATTTCCATCAGAAAGTATTTTGGTAATTTTAGCTAAATTATCATGGGCTTGTTCAAATCGTTTTTCAGCATAAGGATGATCAAACATTAAATCGTGACCAACTGTACTTGAAACTTGTTTTTCGCCTTTATCTACTAATAAAATGGTGTCTTGGAAATTTTTAAAGTTTTGATGAATCGCTTTAAATTCAACTCCAAATAAATCTGAACTTGTTGCAATAGTTTCGTTATTTCCCCAAACTACAACTTGTCCTTTTATGCTTCTACAAGCGCTTCCGCTACCTAAACGAGCTAAAAATGAAGCTTTTTTATAAAATAACTCTTCGGATAAATTTGGATTGATTTGTTTTTCCAAACACATTACATTCATAGCTAAAGCTGCCATTCCTGATGCTGATGAGGCTATTCCTGAACTATGTGGAAATGTATTTTGAGTATCAATTATTATGTGATATTCTTTTAAATACGGACAATATTTTTCTATACGTTGGAAGAATTTTAATATTTTAGGTTTAAAATCTTCTTTGGGTTTTCCTTCAAATAATAAATCAAAAGAAAACTCAATTTGTGTCTCTTTTTTAGCAAATTCAACTTTGGTAATTGTTTTGCAATTGTTTAAGGTAAAACTTATGGATGGATTAGCTGGAATTTGATTTTCCTTTTTTCCCCAATATTTCACTAAAGCTATATTACTTGGTGCACTGCATTCAAAGCTTGCTTTTTCAATGCTTGAATAATTTTCAACTCTAAAATCCTTTTCGGAAATCATACTTTAAAATTTTAACAAAGATACTTTTTTTGTCTGTTTATTAAATTGATATTTCGTTAATTTGTATAAAACATTTGAAAAATGAATAAGTACTTAAAAATTATAGTTTCGGTTACAATTTGTTTAGCTGTTGGATATTTATCTTCTATTGTAACACAATCTAGTATTAAAACTTGGTATCCAACTATTGAGAAACCTTCTTTTAATCCGCCTAATTGGGTTTTTGCACCTGTTTGGACATTACTTTTCATTTTGATGGGAATTGCTGCTGGATTGGTTTGGGATAAAATCAGTACTGAGAAAGAATTAGTAAAAAAAGGGTTGTTGTTTTTTGGAGTGCAATTGGCATTAAATGCCTTGTGGAGTTATTTGTTTTTTGGATTTAACAATATTTTATTGGCAAGCATAGAAATTGTTTTATTGTTGTTGATTATTTATGAAACTTACTTGATATTTAAGAAGATAGATAAAAAAGCTTCTTACATGCTAATTCCTTATATGCTGTGGGTTGGTTTTGCTTCTATTTTAACGATAACTATTTATTTTTTGAACCGATAATTTTCTTAACTTTTATCAAACATTTAATTTTCAGACATTTAATATTGTTGTTATAAGTTTTTTTTCTATTTTTATAGAGCTATTTAAACCAAACTATAACTACTAAATATTTTTTCGATGGAAATGAGTTGCATATTAACTGCATTAGTACTAGCCATAATTTCTGTATTCATTGGCTATTATGTTGGAAAATCCAATAAAACATCAATTAAAAAGGAAGAAGAAAACTATAAAAGTGATTTAGAAGCTTGCAAGCAAAGGAATAGTCAACTTCAAAATGATATTGATTCTTTAAGATTGCAATTGAATAAAACATCCAAACAGAAATCAAATTCAGAACCTATTCAATCTGTTGTTTCAACACCTGTTTCTACAACTTTTAATGCTGATGCTGTAAAAGCTGTTTTTGGTAAAAAAATAAAAGAAAATGATTTAAAAATCATTGAGGGAATTGGTCCTAAAATTGAGGAATTATTTAAAACTTCTGGAATTTTATCATGGAAATCGCTATCAGAAACTTCAGTAGATAGATGCAATGAGATTTTAGACAAAGCAGGAGATAAGTATAGAATTCACGATCCAGGCACTTGGCCAAGACAATCAAAATTAGCTTATGAAGGCCAATGGGAAGAGTTAAAAAATTGGCAAGATAGTTTAGATAAAGGCAAGGAAAAACAATAATTATTTATTTTATGGATTGCGCTACAATGAATCCACCTGTCCAAGCATTTTGAAAATTGAAACCTCCTGTGATGGCATCAATATTTAGAATTTCTCCGGCAAAATAGAGGTTTGGAATTATTTTACTTTCCATAGTTTTGAAATTGACTTCTTTTAAATCGATACCGCCTGCTGTTACAAATTCTTCTTTAAAAGTACTTTTGCCGTTAACTTGAAATTCCCCATTGGTCAATTGATTGGCTAATGCTTGCAATTGATTTTTAGTACAATCTGCCCATTTGGTTTCTTCTGAAATTCCTGATGCTAAAACTAGGCGTTCCCACAAGCGATTTGGCATTTCAAAAGGTGTTTTTTTGGAGATTACTTTTTTTGCATTTTCAGTTTTAACTTCTTTTAATAAATCAATTGTTTCTTCAAAAGTGGTTTCGTTCAACCAATTTATTAAGATGGCAAAATGATAATTTTTATCGAATAATTCTCTAGCTCCCCAAGCTGAAAGTCTAAGAATTCCTGGGCCTGATAATCCCCAATGTGTAATTAATAATGGGCCTGATGCTTCTAACTTGGATTTTTTTACTTTTACTGATGCGAAAGTTGACAAACCCATCAAGTCTTTAATTCTAGTATCTTTTACATTAAACGTAAACAATGATGGAACGGCAGAAATTATGGAATGTCCTAAAGATTCAAGCATTTCCCACATTTTTGGATTACTGCCAGTTGTCATGACTACTTTTTCAGCTAAAAAAGTTTCTGTATTGGTTTGTACTTTGAAATGGGTCTCTGCTTTATAAATCGATTGCACGCTTTGACTTGTTAGCACATCAATTCCTAAATCTTTTGTGGCTTTTGTAAAACAATCGATTATGGTTTGTGAGGAATCTGATTCTGGAAACATTCTTCCGTCTTCTTCAATTTTTAAGGTTACTCCATGTTTTTCAAACCACTCGATAGTATCTCCTGAACAAAATTGATGAAAGGGTCCACGTAATTCTTTTTCGCCTCTTGGATAGAATTTTACTAATTCATTGGGTACAAAACAGGCATGTGTGACGTTACATCTTCCTCCACCAGAAATTCTAACTTTTTCCAGAACAGTCTTTCCTCTTTCAAGTATTGCCACTTTTAAATTTGGATTCTTTTCTACAACATTTATTGCTGTAAAAAAACCTGCTGCTCCACCACCAATAATGAGTATGTTGTAATTAGAATTCAATGTTTTATTTTTTGCAAATATCGTGATTTATTTTTTTGGAACACTGATTGAAGAAATTTGAGAAATTAAAAGAATTGGTGTACAGTAAAAGTAAGTTAAAAACAACTGTGAATTCTATCTGGAAAATTGCAAAACATTCCGTCTACTCCAAAATAAAGGGCTTCTTTTATATCTGAAATCTCGTTTACTGTGTATGTATAAACTTGCAAATTATGCTTATGTATTTCTTCAACTTCGTGTTTTGTTAAGGTGAAAAACCAAGGATTTATAGCTATTGCATTTAGTTTTTTTGCAATCGGAATTGCACTAAGATGATTTTGTTCTGATAGAACTGCTATTGGAATTTCAGGATTGAGTTTCCTAAATACTTTTAATTCATCCCAGTTAAAGCTTGAAATTAGAAAATGATGATTTTGAAAACCTTGCTTGTTAATGAAATTTTCAATGATTTTATGCGTTGGTTCTGCTGTGTTTTGTCCTTTTAATTCGATGTTAATGGGAACACTTTTATTGATGAATTCAATAGCTTCAATTAAGGTTGGAATTTGATGATTGCCAATTAAATTGATGCTTTTAACTTCTTCAAGAGTCAAATCTTCTATGTTTTCTAGTGATGATGCTAATCTTTTTAAAGTTTTGTCATGAAAAACGATTACTTCTCCTGTTTTTATAATATATACGTCAATTTCTATCATATCTACAAAAAGGTCTAATGCTTTTTGAAACGACAAAAGGGTGTTTTCGGTTTCGTAACCCATTGCTCCTCGATGTCCTATGATTATTGGTTTTTTCATTGAAAATAAAAGTACTTAAATTATGGTTACAAAAAAAGCATCAATAGAAAATTGATGCTTTTTTAATAGTATAAGTATTGAATTATTCTGTTAGAATATAATATTGCCAAGGTTTTAACGGATAAATTTGTTTCTCATTTAATCCTATTGTTTCTCCTGAAATTGCATCTTTATAGCTTCCATTTAATAGAACGCTCACATCTACAGGTTTTGAAGATAAATTAGCCATGTAAATTACTTTTTTACCTGCTTTGGTTCTTTCAAAAACTAAAACGCTTTTATCTTGAGTTGTTTTTATTCTTGTGTAAGTGGCTTTGTTTTTTCCGCCATTTAAAGCACTATTTGTGTTTTTTAAAGCTCCTAATTTGGCTCTAAAATCCCATTCTTTTCCTTTTGTTTTTGGAATTGAATCTTTTTCAAAGAATTTTAAACTGTGTTTTAAACCATACTCATTTCCGCTGTAAATCAATGGCATTCCTGGTGCTAGATAAGACAAAGCTGTCATAGCTTCTTCGGCTTTTCCTAATCTACTTTGAATGGTTCCGTTCCAAGAATTTTCATCGTGATTGTCTACAAAGTTCATCATAATATCATTGGCTTCATATTTTTTGGCATCTTCTGCCATAAATTTATCCCAATCTGCAACGGTGTTTTTGCCTTGAGCGATTCTGTTTATGGTGTGATGTCCTTCCCATGAATAACACATGTCAAATAAATTTCCTTTTAATAATTGTGGTTCCCAAGCTTCTGCTAACATGAAAATAGCTTTTTCTTTTCTCAATTGTGGAATGGTTTTTTGCCAAAAATCTAAAGGAACATTTCCTGCAACATCGCATCTGAATCCATCAATATTTTCGTTTTTTATCCAATGCAACATATCGTTTGTCATTTCTTTTCGGAGGTCTTGGTTGTCGTAATTTAAATCGGCAACGTCTGTCCAACCCCAAGTTTTTCCTGTTTCTGGATTAATTGGATCGATGATTTCGCCTTTTTCATTTTTGGTGTAAAATTCTGGATGTTCTTTTATCCAAACATGATCCCAACCGGTGTGATTTGGTACCCAATCTAAGATAACATAAATGCCATTTTCATGCGCTGTTTTTACCATGCTTCTAAAATCTTCAATGGTTCCAAACTCTGGATTTACTTTTTTGAAATCGGAAATTGCGTAATAACTTCCCAAGTATTTTGATTGTTCTTCTTTGGGCATTTCTGATGCAAATTTACTCTCATCTCCACCAGTAGCTTTTCTTTTGGTTTCTGAAATTGGGAAAATAGGCATTACCCAAATTATTTTTACTCCTAGTTCTTTTAATTTAGGAATATCTTTTGTGAATTCGTTGAAAGTTCCTTCTGGTGAATATTGACGAATATTTACTTCATAAATCACGGCGTTTTCTTCCACTTCAGGAGAGAATTGGGCAATTTCAGATTTTACTTCTGTTGCTGAATTTTCAAGTTCTTTAGTTTCTTTTTTACAACTGAATAAAGCTGTAACCATTAATGTAGTTAAGACTATTTTTTTCATAATATATTATTTCAATTCTAAAATTAAACTTGACTTTCCTTCAATTGAAACTTCTTGTTTTAAATCGAAATTTTGATTGGTTAAGATGTCTTTTCCTGAAGTATAGTACTTTAAATTTTCTTCAAATCTGGAAAGATTTAATTGTTTGTTGTCTTTTGAATTATTGATAATTATCATCACACTTTCAGTATCGTTATGACGAAAATAAACGTAGACATTATTTTCTGGAATGTAGTGTGTTAGTTTTCCTGTGTGAATTACTGCTTTGTTTTTTCTCCAATTCAATATTTTTTTAGAGAAATCGAAATATTGTTTTTGAACTGAAGTTCTGCCTGAATTTGTGAATGCATTGTTTGTATCTCCTTTCCATCCACCAGGAAAATCTTGGCGAATATCTGCATCTCCTTTTCCTTTGTCTCCAGCCATTCCTATTTCTGTTCCGTAATATAGCTGTGGAATTCCTCGCATTGTTGCTAAAATGGTCATTCCTAATTGGTACTTTTTGAAATCATTTTTATAAATTTCATTGAATCTACCTGTATCATGATTTTCTAAAAATATCAGTAAATTATTGGTGTTATCGTATAAGAAATCATTAGCTAAATTGTCGTAAAATTTAATCATTCCGTCATTCCATGAGGCATTATCTTCGTTAAAAACATTTCCAAAGGCATCGTGTAATGTAAAATCCATAACACTTGGTAAATAGGAATTGTAACTTTGAATTCGTGCAATAGGGCTATTTTTTTGCCAATAGGATATTTGTGCTTGATCGTGCATCCAAACTTCTCCAACAATATTGAAATAAGGGTATTCATCTGTGATGGCTTTTGTCCATTTTGCAATACCTTCTTTGTCGTTGTAAGAATAGGTATCTACTCTATAGCCGTCTAAATCTGCATATTCAATCCACCAAATGGCATTTTGAATTAAGTAATTCAACACTAAAGGATTCGATTGATTTAAATCGGGCATACTTGGCACAAACCATCCATCCATACAATATTTGGCATCTCTTTTTGAAGCATTGGTATCGTATTGTGTGGTCATTCTATAATTGCTTTGTACGTAACCTGGAAATTGATGAAACCAATCGTAAGTGGGCATATCTTTAAACATCCAATGTTCTGCTCCCCAATGATTGGTTACATAATCTTTGATTAATTTCATATCACGCTTATGCATTTCAGAAGCTAATCGTTTGTAATCTTCATTTGTTCCATAACGTGCATCGATTTGGTACACATCGGATTGTCCGTAAGTGTGATAGGAATATCCTTTATCATTATCTTCACACATGGGTGTACTCCAAATGGCTGTTGCTCCTAATTCTTGTATGTAATCTAAATTTTTTATAATTCCTTCAATATCTCCACCGTGTCTTCCACCTGGTAAATTTCTGTTTGCTTTTTCTTGTAATTTGTCAGATGAATCGTTGGATTCATTTCCATTTGCAAAACGATCTGGCATTAGTAAATACATCACATCAGAAGCATCAAAGCTTTTTCTGTTGGAAGAATTTTCTTTTCTTTTTTTAATTTCAAAATCTTTAGAAAATGTCTTTTTACCGTTTTTAAACGTGAATTTTAAAGTTTGAGCAAGAACGTTTTTAGTGTTGATTGTAACAAAAAGATAATTTGAATTTTCTGTTTTTGTTACGTTTGTAATTACCACATTGTTGGAAACTGAAACTGTATTTTCGGCTATATTTTTTCCGTAGAATAATACTTGTATTTCACTTTTATTCATGCCTTCATACCAAAACGGTGGTTCCATTTTGTCGATTTGAGCAAAGGTGAAAGTTGTTATTAAAAGGAATAAAACTGTTATTTGTTTTTTCATAATATACTTTTAAAAAAACCCTTTCAGCGTTTAAAAATCTGAAAGGGTTTCGTTATTTATTTTATTTCTACAATACTAATTCCGTATCCACCCGCAGCAGCTGAAGTCATTTTTAATTTTGACTTATTGGTTACTTTTTGTTTTGTGATTTTATAGGCTTGTGGATTGGTTTTATAATCTGCATCTTTTGCATCAGCATAAATTGTGGCTTCGTATTTTTTTCCTTTTTCAAGAAAATCTAGATTAATTGTTGATGTTCTTGCATTGACTCCATTGTTGTTTCCAACAAACCAATTGTTTGAATTTTTATCTTTTCTGGCAATTGTGATATAATATCCTGGTTCTGCTTCTAAATATTTTGATTCTGACCACTCTACTGGAACGTCTTTTATGAATTGGAATGCATCTAAAAATCTGTTGTAATTTTCTGGTAAATCGGCTGCCATTTGTAATGGACTGTACATTACAACATATAATCCTAATTGATTGGCTAAGGTTGTATTTACATGAGAATTGTTCTCTGGATTTAATTTTGAGATGTCCATTTCAAAAATTCCTGGTGTGTAGTCCATTGGTCCACCCATTAATCTTGTGAAAGGTAAAATTGTGGTATGGTTAGGTTTTGAACCTCCAAATGCTTGAAATTCTGTTCCACGAGCGGATTCATTTCCAATTAAATTTGGATATGTTCTACAAATTCCTGTTGGACGAACGGCTTCGTGTGCGTTGACCATAATTTTATATTCGGCTGCTTTCTCTATGGCATATTGATAATGATTTAAAATCCATTGGCTGTAATGATGTTCTCCTCTTGGCAACATATTTCCAACGTAACCGCTTTTTACTGCGTCATAACCATTGTCTTTCATGAATTGATAGGCTTCATCCATGTGGCGTTCGTAGTTTCTAGCTGAACCTGAAGTTTCATGGTGCATGATCATTTTTACTCCTTTTGATTTTGCGTAAGCGTGAATGCCTTCTACATCAAAATCTGGATAAGGTGTTACAAAATCGAATACATAATCTTTTGATTGTCCGAACCAATCTTCCCAACCTTCATTCCAACCTTCGACTAAAACTGCATCAAAACCGTGAAGTGCTGCAAAATCGATTAATTCTTTTACGTGTTTATTATTTGCTCCATGCGTTCCGTTTGGTTTTGCTTTGGAATAATCCGTAACACCTAGTTGAATGGCTGGAAAATCATTGGTGTATGCCCAAGAGCTTTTCCCTGTAATCATTTCCCACCAAACTCCAACATATTTTACGGGTTTTATCCAAGAGGTGTCTTCAATTTTGCATGGTTCGTTTAGGTTTAATGTCATTCTTGATGCTAAAATATCTCTTGCATCATTGCTAATTACCATTGTTCTCCAAGGGGAAACGCAAGGTGCTTGCATGTAGCCTTTATCTCCAACTGCATCTGGTGTTAGGTGTGATTGAAATACGAATGTTTTGTCATTCAATTCTAAACTCATGCAGGAATAATTAATCAAAGCTGCTTCGTGAATATTGATGTAAATTCCGTCAGCTGTTTTTATCATTAAAGAGGTTTGAACTCCAGTTTCTGAAAATTGTTCTTGAGAAGCATTTGAACTGACAGCGCTTTTAAATAGTTTTCTAATTTCTGAGAGTTTTGATTCTGTGTAATCATATTCTTGGGTATCATAATCTCCTGGAATCCAAAATGCTTTGTGATCGCCAGTCATTGCAAATTCTGAACGTTCTTCTTTTATGATAAAATAGGTTAGTTTTTTTTGTTTTGGAAATTCGTATCTAAATCCTAAACCATCATTGAATAATCGAAAACGAATAATCATTTCTCTTTCTGTTTGGTTTTGAACCAATTTAACGGCTAGTTCATTGTAGTGGTTTTGAATTTGTGTTTCTTCGCCCCAAACTGTGTTCCATGTTTCATTGAACGTTGAAGGTGTTGCACTAACTACTTTGAAATCGTTTAAAAGTGATTTGTTGTCGTTTTTTAATTCTAAACCTAACTTGCTTTCTTTTATAACTTCTTTGTTTAAATAGGTAAGTTGGTAAGTTGGTGTTCCATCACTTAGTAATGAGAATTTCATGGTGAAATTTCCATTTGGCGATTTGAATTCTTGAGCGTTTGTTCCAAAAACTGAAACCAATAGAATGATGATTAGTGTTTTGATTTTATTCATTAGATTATTTTTTAGATGCTGAAACAAGTTCGGCATGATAATTCTGTTTTATTCCGTTTACTATTATATCAATTTCTTGATTGCCTTCTACACTTACTTTTGTTTCTTGATGGGTTACTTCTACTTTAACAATTGCATTTCTGAAATTTACTTTAAAGGAATAGGCGTTCCATTCTTTAGGTATTTTTGGTTCAAAGTGTAGTGTGCTATTTTTTACACGCATTCCACCAAAGCCTTCCACGATACTCATCCATGTTCCTGCCATAGATGTGATGTGTAATCCTTCATGAACTTCTTTGTTGTAGTCATCTAAATCTAAACGTGAAGTTCTTAAGTAAAATGCATAAGCTTGTTCCATTCGTCCTAAAATAGCTGCTTGAATGGAGTGAACACATGGTGAAAGTGAACTTTCATGAACGGTAAAGGGTTCATAAAAATCAAAATGTTTTTCTAATTGTTCTTTGGTAAAATGGTCTTCAAAGAAGTAGAATCCTTGTAGTGTATCAGCTTGTTTGATGTATGGTGAACGCAAAATTCTGTCCCAACTCCATTTTTGATTTATGGGTCTTTGACTTTTATCTAAATTGGCTACTGTGACTAATTCTTTATCTAAAAATCCGTCTTGTTGTAAATATACGCCATGCTCTTCTGAATAAGGGAAATACATGTTATCTGCTACTTTTTTCATTTCTGAAATTTCTGCATTGGATAACTTTACTTTATTTAAAATTCTGGTGTAATCTGATGGATATTCTTGTTCTATTTTATGAATATTTTCTACAGCATAATCAATACACCATTTTGCAATGTAATTTGTGTACCAATTGTTGTTTACGTTGTTTTCGTATTCATTTGGTCCTGTTACTCCTAAAATTACATATTGATTTTTGGCTGTTGAAAAAGTAGCTCTTTGATGCCAAAAACGGGCAATTCCTATCAGGACTTCTAATCCTTTTTCTGGAATATATGAATAATCTCCTGTGTAACGGTAATAATTAAAAATTGCGAAGGCTATGGCTCCATTTCTGTGAATTTCTTCGTGGGTGATTTCCCATTCGTTGTGGCATTCTTCTCCATTCATGGTTACCATTGGATACAAGGCTGCTCCATTTTTGAATCCTAAATTGTTTTGAGCGTTTTCAATGGCTTTTTCCAAATGGTTGTAGCGATATTCTAGTAAACTTCTGGCTACACTTTGGTTTTTTGTTGCCATGTAAAAAGGAATGCAATAGGCTTCTGTATCCCAATAGGTTGAACCTCCATATTTTTCTCCTGTAAAGCCTTTTGGTCCAATATTTAATCGGGAATCTTTTCCTAAATAGGTTTGATTTAAATGAAAGATATTAAAGCGAATGCCTTGTTGTGCTTTTACATCTCCGTCAATTGTAATGTCGCTCATTTCCCAAATAGTTGACCAAGCGTTTATTTGATTTTGAAGTAATGCTTCGTAACCTAAATCTAACCCTTTATCAATGGTGTCTTGAGCGGCTTTAATCAACTCATTTTCATTGTGATTGGTGGAAACGGTATATCCACCTAATTTTTGTATGGCAACTGTTTGCCCGATAGTTGCTGCAATTTCATAAGAGAATTGCGTTTTAGTATCGGATTTTTCAATATTTGTGGGGTTTACATCTGAAATTTTTCCGTTTACAATGAAACTATTGTGCATGAATGTGCAAGCGGAAAAATGAGTTTTCAAGGTTCTGGAAACTATAAAACCTGAATTCTGTTTGTTTTTGATTTCTAAAATATCCCAAAATTTATCATCCCAATTGGTGTCTTCGTTTGTGATACCAGCATCAACATAAGGTTTGAAAACTATTTTTGCATCTTGATTTAGTGCTTTTACTTCGTAATGAATTACACCTAATTCGTCTAAATCTAAAGATAAAAATCGCTTTACATTTACACCAACTTGTGTTCCATTTTGCAAAGTAGCTTCAAAAGAACGCGAATAAACGCCTTCTTTCATGTTTAGTTCTCTTCTGAAATTTTTTACTTCAGTACAGGTAGCTAAATCTAGTTGTTCACCGTTGATTTCGATGTCAATTCCAATCCAATTGGGAGCATTTAATACTTTGGCAAAATATTGAGGATACCCATTTTTCCACCAACCGACACGTGTTTTATCTGGGTAATAAACTCCTGCAATATAACTTCCTTGGAATGTTTTACCTGAATAGCTTTCTTCAAAATTAGCTCTTTGCCCCATAGCTCCATTGCCAATACTGAAAAGGCTTTCAGATGATTTTACTCTGCTTGCATCAAATCCTTCTTCGATGATGGACCAATTATCAGGTTTTATATAATCTTGGTTCATTCTTTGTTATTTAGTTTAGTTGTTTAATCGTTTAACTGTTTATTTTAAAACACTTAATTATTAAACACATTTTTCTTTTATTAAATTTTCTATAAAGTTTATATCGATAAAAGTAAAATCTTTAAAGACATAATCTGCTTCATGAAGCACTTCTGTTTCTCCTATACCAACGCTTATCATGTTAGCCAAATTAGCAGCTTGAATTCCAGCTACTGAATCTTCAAAAACGATACAATTTTCTACTGAATCGTTTGCTTTTTTTGCTCCTTGAAGAAAAACTTCAGGGTCAGGTTTTGCATTGGATACATCATTTCCATCCACAATGGCATCGAAATAATGTAATATTTTTGCTTTTTCTAGAATTGGTTTTGCATTTTTACTGGCTGAACCTAATACTATATTTTGACTGTTTTGTTTTAAATAGTCTAATACTTGCATAACACCTGGAAGAATTTCGCTCTCATCCATTTCTTCTATGTAAGATAGATACTCTGTGTTTTTTTGTAGCAACCATTGATTTTTTTCTTCTTGTGATGCTTCAATATTTCCTAATGCTAGAATTATTTCTAATGATCTAACACGGCTGACACCTTTTAATTGTTCGTTGTGTTCTGGTGTAAATTCTACTCCTAATTGAGTTGCTAATCGTTGCCAAGCTAAAAAATGATATTTTGCTGTGTCTACGATTACTCCATCAAGATCGAATATGAATGTTTTTTTACTCATTTTATTCTTGTTGAAAACTGATGGCTTTTTTTTCTGTGATTAAAAAGTTACATAAACCTCCTATTACTAATGATGCTCCTGCGAGTGTCATAGGTGCAATTGCTGTTTCTCCAAAAACTTTAGAAATAATATTTATTCCTCCTAAAGCTGCAATGATTTGTGGAATTACAATGAACATATTGAATAATCCCATCATCATTCCCATTTTTTTCTCATTAACAGAACTTGATAACATGGCATAAGGCATTGAAAGAATGCTTCCCCATGAGATACCAATTAGGATGAATGAAATGTTTAAATAAAAAGAATCTTGGATGTATTTCATCATAATAAATCCTAATCCTCCTAGTATCAAAGAAAGCATATGAATGTATTTTCTATTGATTCTAAATTTTGAAGTGTAAAAAGTCAATAATAAAGCGAATGCCATTGATGACAGTCCATAAATTCCCATAGCTGATCCAACTGAATCTGCTGCTTCATTGTAGACTTTGTCTTTGTCTTTATACTCTTTTTCTTTTTCAGGATTTAGGTATATTTCTTCTTTTTTATCATTTAAAAGTAATTCGCCTTTATTGTTCAATTGAGCAAATTCTTTTATGTTAGGTTTCGGTGCTTTAAAAATATGCTCTGTTAATGCTGGTGTTGCTAAACTCCACATTGTAAAAAAAGCAAACCAACTGAAAAACTGAATTATACCCAATTTTTTCATGGTTGATGGCATTTCTAAAAGAGATGTTTTTAAATCTTTGAAGAAACGGTTCTCTTTCTTTTCTTTATGAAAAGCTTCTAAATCTTCCGGTGGATATTCTTTTGTAGTAAAGATGGTATACAAAATGCTTAATAGAAAAACAAAACCGCCTATTGCAAAAGCAATTTTTACAGACATGGGAATTATACCAGGTGCAGCTTCATTGCTTACGCCTAATTTAGTGATTAACCATGGTAAGTTACTCGCTATCCAAGTTCCAATTCCAATTATCAAGGTTTGAATTACAAATCCATAGGATCGTTGTGAATCTGGTAATTTATCTGCAACTAAGGCTCTAAAAGGCTCCATGCTTACGTTAATTGAAGCATCTAATATCCAAAGACAGCCTGCTGCTACCCATAAAAAAGGAGAGTATGGTACAAAAAACAAGGTAACTGAGGAAAGAATGGCTCCAATTAAAAAATAGGGTTTTCTTCTTCCTAATTTTGGATGCCATGTGTTATCACTTAAATATCCAATAATGGGTTGAACCAAAAGACCTGTTAGAGGTGCTGCAATCCATAGTAGAGGAATTGCATCCTTGTCTGCACCAAGCGTTTGAAAAATTCTGGACATGAAGCCTCCTTGAAGGGCAAAACCAAACTGTATTCCTAGAAAACCGAAACTCATGTTCCAAATCTCCCAAAAACTTAATTTACGCTTTTCCATTATCGTAGTTTAATTAATTAATAAAACGATAAGCGTTTTTTAAATGCTCATCAAAACTCAATTTTTTTTCGAAGTAAAGTTAGAAGCTTTGATGTCACAAATATAGATTTTATTTTAATTGAAAAAATATTTTTTCAGGAATTAACAATTGGTTTTAATTAAAATAAATTATTTAAGTTGCTTAAAATCAGTATTTTAAAACCAACTATTACGTTGTAGTAGATTCTCTTAAAACTAATTCTGTTTCAATTAATTCTGTTGTGTATAGTTCATCTTCGTCTTCTTTTTCTAACCTATCAATTAACATTCTTGCTGCTTTTCTTCCCATTTTTATTCCATTTTGACTTACCGTTGTAATACTTGGCGTTGAAAACTGAGAAATAATTCCATCTGTAAAACCAATTACTGAAAAATCGTTAGGAACTGCCTTACCTAATTTATTGGCCAATTTAATTGCTGTTACAGCAAAAAGTTCATTTACAGCAAAGAGTGCGTTAAAATCTTGGTTTAAAATTAAGGATTCAATTTTTTTAGAACAATTATCAATATCTTCAATTTTTACAATTAAATCTTCAATAACTTCAATTCCATTTTCTTTGAGAGCTTTTATGTAACCGTCTGTTCTTAATTTTCCAACACTTACATAATCTACTGTGGTTAATAGTGCTATTTTTTTAAATCCTTTAGCAATAAAAAATTGAATGGCTTCGTATGCTGCTAATTGGTCGTCAATAATTACTTTATCACAAAATACGTCATTAGTAACTCTGTCAAACATAACAACTGGCATGCCTTGACTAATAATTTCTTGAATGTGATGAAAATCTTTTTTTTGCATGGTTTCTTTCGAAAGAGACATAATAAAACCATCTGTACTACCATTGGCTAATAGCTCCATATTGATAACCTCTTTATCGAAAGATTCATCAGACAAACAAACAATTACATTATAACCATTTTCGTTAGCTACTTGCTCTATTCCACTAATAACGGTTGCAAAAAAATGATGCACTATTTCCGGAATGATTATTCCAATAGTTTTTGTTTTTTTATTTTTTAAGCTTAATGCAATATTATTAGGCTTATAATTATAAAGTTTGGCAAATGCCTGAACTTTTTGTCTGGTATCTTCACTAATTTCATGACTATCTTTTAAAGATTTTGAAACTGTAGAAATAGAAACGTCTAATTCTTTAGCAATTTGTTTAAGCGTTACTTTTTTTCTCATTATAATATTATGCAGTTGTGATATGACAATAAAAGTAGTCTATATTTTTAAGAATCAAAATTTTAGTAGCTTTTTTGTGTTAAAAATATAAAGTTTTCAACACTATAACGTTTTCGCAACCTTGTTTGAGTAATGTCATTTTTTTATACCATTTTTTTACATAAATTTAACATTCGAAGTGAAGTTTTAAAGCAAATTTTAACAAAAATTAACCTAAACGAATTGTATGAAGACAATACAAAAAAAGTTATTATTCATTCTTTTTATCTTGCCATTAAGCTTGTTTGCTCAAAGCAGTTTAAAAGGAACTGTTCTAGATAACCTAGGACAAACTTTACCTGGAGTAAATGTCCTAGTCAAAGGAACTCAAAACGGTGTAGCTACTGATTTTGATGGAAATTTTACAATAAATAATCTTAAAAAAGGAGACGTTATCGTCTTCACTTATATAGGGTATGAAACACAAGAATTAGTGTATAACAATCAACAAGAAGTTAGTATTACTCTAAAAGAAGATGCTCAACAATTAGCTGATGTTGTTGTTATTGGTTATGGAACAACTACTAAAAAGGACGCTACTGGTTCATTAATTGCTGTATCAAGTAAAGACTTTAATAAAGGATCTATTGTGTCAGCTGACCAATTGTTAACAGGTAAAGCACCTGGAGTAAGAATAACAAATAATGGGGGGCAACCGGATTCTGCACCAAATATTAGAATTAGAGCAGGATCTTCTCTAAATGCAAACAACAGTCCTTTAATAGTTATTGATGGAGTTCCTATTGACAATACATCACCTGCAGGTGTAAGCAATCCTTTAACACTTATAAACCCTAATGATATTGAAAGTTTTACAGTATTAAAAGATGCTTCTGCAACAGCAATCTATGGGTCAAGGGCTTCTAATGGTGTAATTATCATTACAACAAAAAAAGGTTCAAGTGGTGAGCCAGAATTTAATTATAGTGCAAGTCTATCTGTTGGAGAAGTAACCAAAAAAATAAAAATTATGGATGGAAGTACCTTTACTAGATTCATAAAAGAATACCATCCAGAATATACTTTCTTATTAGGTGTTGACGACCCTAATGTTCCTGGTGTTAATGTTTCTACTCAAGACGACCCTTTAACAGATGAAATTGAAGGAAGAATTTTATATGATACTGATTGGCAAGACGCAATCTATAGAACATCTATTTCAACTGATCATAATTTTAGTGCTAGAGCTAATTTATTTAATCAAATCCCATTTAGAGCTTCTGTTGGATATACTCGCAATGAAGGTGTGGTAAAAAATAATGATTATGAAAGATATAGTTATTCTCTTAAAATGACACCTAAAGCATTAAACGACCACTTAAAGATAGATGTGAATGCTAAAGGAATAGTAACATCAAAGAAAACAGTCGATGAAGGTGGTGCACTAGGAGGTGCTATAAACATGGATCCAACCAAACCAATAACTCAAGATGGCTCTAGATTTGGTGGATATTATCAAGATTTTGTACCTAACGCTGGCAATACTGCTTATACTAATACAATTAGTGGACAATATAATCCAGTAGCTTTACTAGAACAAAGAGATCGTCCTGAAAATGTTCTTCGATTTCTAGGAAATGTTGAATTTGATTATAAAATGCATTTTTTACCGGAATTACGAGCAGTTGTTAACCTTGGCCTTGATGCTACCCAAGCAAAAATTAGAGAGACTTTTTCAGAAAATTCAATTGCAACTTATAGAACTGTAGGAACAGACTATATTTTTAATCCTGGCAAAAACTATAGTGAATACCAAACTAGAACAAACAATACTCTAGATGCTTATTTGGTTTATACAAAAAAATTATCTGGTTTATTAACCAAATTTGATGTACAAGGTGGTTATTCTTATCAGAATTTTAAAAATGATGGTTACAAAGAAATCTATAGATATAACTTAACAACTGGATTAAGAGAATTAGATTTTAATCCAAACAATCCTACTAATCGTTATTATAACGAGATGAATCTACAATCATTTTTTGGTAGAACAAATTTTGATTTAGCAAATAAATATCTATTTACTGTATCGTTTAGAGCAGATGCATCTTCACTATATAGCGAAGAAAACAGATGGGGTTATTTTCCTGCAACTGCTTTTGCTTGGAAGCTAAAAGAAGAAGGATTCTTAAGAGAATCAAAATTATTTAACGACTTAAAACTAAGAGCAAGTTGGGGTAAAACAGGTCAACAAGATATTACAGGCACATCAGGTTTTTATCCATCAGTTCCTTTATTCTCTGTAGGAAGCACTACTAGTCAATATTTACCAGGCTCAAATTTATATTCAGCTCTTCCTTTCAATCCAGACCTAACTTGGGAAAAAACAACTACATACAATATGGGGCTTGATTTTGATTTATTCAAAAACAACCTTCTAACGGGTAGTTTTGATATTTATCAAAGTAAAACTTCAGATTTGTTAGCAACTGTAGATTTACCAGTTGGTCAGTTTTTAACAACACAATTCATTAAAAATGTTGGAAAAACTGAAAACAAAGGTTTTGAATTAAATTTAAACATCAACCCAGTTAAAAGTGATAATTCAAACTTAAGCTTCTACACTAATTTAGCATACAGTAGAGTTGAAGTAACTGACTTAGGTGATGCTGAAAGAATAAATGCTGGTGGTAATTTACCAACTGGTACAGGCGCTACAGTCTTAAGAAATGCTGTCGGTTTTCAAGGCCCTGTATTTTGGCTATTTGAACAACTGTATGATAATAATGGAGAAGTTATACCTGGAGCTTTTGTTGATAGAAATGGTGACAACACAATTACAAACGACGATAGATATTACATAAATAGAGATCCTAACTGGACCTATGGATTTGGATTTAATTTTAATTATAAAAACTGGGATTTTAGTTCAGGTTTTAGAGGTCAATTTGGTGGGCAAATCTTTAATTCTCGTCAATTAAGTTTTGGAGGTGTTAATAGTGCAATTCCTCAAAACTCTAACAATTTGTCAAATGTTTTAGATTTTTATGCTGGAGAAGGAAATCCAAATTTTATAAATTTTAATGGAAATTTACAATTCTCAGATTATTTCTTGGAAGATGCAACATTTTTAAGATGTGATAATATCGTTTTAGGATATCGATTTGCAAAATTTTATAAAGATGCTTCATTACGTGTTTATGGAGCTGTAAATAATGCATTTATAGTAACAAAATATTCAGGTCAAGATCCAGAAAATTTTGGAGGAATTGACACTAACTTTTATCCACGTCCAAGAGTTTATACATTCGGTCTTAGTTTAGACTTTTAAAAAATTACACTATGAAAAAAATTAATTTATTATTTTTAAGTATTTTTTGTCTCTTCACCATTTCTTCTTGTGTAGACGATTTAAATACAGAACCATTAGTAGAACTTTCTTTAGAGCAGTTACTACAACAAGATCCTGAAGCTGTAAATGGAATTATGTCAAAACTTTATGGCTCATTTGCTTTGTCTGGCCCAAATGGGGCTGGAAGTTCAGATATTCCTGACGACCCAGGAGAATCTCCATTTTTAAGAGGAATTATTAACCTTCAAGAGTTTACAGCTGACGGAATGAAAAACAGATGGGGTGATGATGGTTTAGACCAACTTACTACAACTTCTGGTTGGGATGAAAACAACAAATTTTTCAGATACCTATACAATAGAGTATATTACACAGTGCCTCAGTGTAACAATCTTTTAAATGTGTTAAAGAACATTGACATTCCTAATGAAGAACAAATTAGTAGTGAAGTTCGTTTTTTAAGATCGCTTGCTTATTTTTATATGATTGATTGTTTTGGAAAAGGAGTTTTAGTTACTGAAGAAGATGCAGGTGTTACTGTTCCTCTTCCTGAATCTTCAAGACTTGAATTATTTAATTTTGTTGAATCAGAATTACTTGCAATAGAACCTCTAATGCCTGCTTCAAATTCTTATGGTAGAGCTAATAAAACCGTAGCAAGAATGCTTTTAGCAAAACTATATCTAAATGCTGAAGTATACACAGGAACACCAAGATTCAATGAAGCTTTTGAATATACTAACAGGGTAATTACTGAAGGAGGATATTCTTTGGATCCAGATTTTGAAGCAATATTTTCTGCTGATAACAACAATTCAAATGAAATTATTTTTCCATTAATTGCTGATGCAAATCTTAGTCAAAGTTTTGGTAACACAACTTACATTGTAAATGGGAGTATGAACAGCGCTACTATGAATACTCAACTTTTTGGAAATCCTGGAGGAAATGATGCTTGGGCTGGTCATAGAGCAACAAAAGCTTGGTATGGTCTTTTTGGAGATTTAAACACATCAACTGATGATAGAGCGGGTTTATTTTGGACTTCTGGACATACTTATGAAATGACAGATTATAAAGAATGGACAAATGGTTATCCATCTACAAAATTTAGAAACACTAATTTTTATTCAAGCTCACCTAACCCTGCTGTATTTTCAAGTACTGATTTTCCATTATATAGATTAGCAGATGCCTATTTAATATATGCAGAATGTGCTATAAGAGGTGCTGCAGGTGCAAACATGACAACTGCAAAAGATTATGTAAACTTAGTTCGTTTACGTTCTAATGCTACTGCAATAACTGTAGGAGATTTAAACTTAGATTTTATTTTAGACGAAAGAGCTAGAGAACTTAACCTTGAAGGTCATAGAAGAACAGACTTAATTAGATTTGGTAAATTTGCAGGAAGCAGCTATTTATGGCCATGGAAAGGGAACTCTCAAAATGGTGCTGCTATTTCTAATACTTACAAACTTTTTCCAATTCCTTTATCTGCTTTGCAAGGTAATCCTAACTTAACTCAAAACCCTGGTTATTAATAATATTAAAAACATAAACAATGAAAAATATTTTAAAATCGTGTGCAATAGCACTTTTATTTATAGCTAATATATCATGTGAAAATGATGACCAAACTATTGCTTCTGCTAAAGGTGGTCCAGAACTATTAACTCCTATTGATGGAAGCACGTATGTTTTAACGCCTGAAAATGCACAAAATGAAGCTACAACCCTAGTTTGGAATCACGCTGATTATGATGTGCAAACTGAAGTTAATTATGAGGTGCAAACAGCTATCTCAGGAACTAATTTTGAAAATATTCAAATTGTTGGTACCACAACTAATAGATTTATGGTTCTAACTGTAGAACAACTTAACACATTAGCTTTGGCTTTAGAAATTAACCCTTTTGAAGCAACTGATGTTGACTTGAGAATTAAATCTTCCTTAGGCTCAAATTCTTCTTTAGAAGCATACTCAAATACTATAAAAATTACTTTAACTGCTTATACTACTGATTTACCAAAATTATGGGTTGTTGGTGGCTTTTTAGCAGCTAGTGGTTATGGTAATGATTGGACACCAAGTAGTGCGGTTCCTCTTGCTGCATCTGGTTTTGGAGAAACTGATTTTGAAGGATATGTATATTTTAATTCGGCAAGTTTTGAATTCAAATTTTTACCAACAAATGCAAGCTTTGATGGCGACTATGGTGATGATGGCAGTTTTTCAAATGCTCTTATTCAAGAAGGAGAAACTAATTGTTTAGGTAGTGGTGCTGGTTATTATTGGGTGAAAGCTGATACTGAAGCTCTAACTTATTCTATTCAACCTACAAGTTGGGCTATCACTGGAGCTGCTACACCATTAGGATGGCCAGACAATGGCGTTGTTGATCAAGACATGACTTATAACCCAACAACAAAAAAATGGGAAATAGTTATAGCTCTAACAGCTGGTGGAAATGAATTCAAATTTAGAGCAAATGATGATTGGGCAATCAATTATGGTGATGCTGGTAATGATGGAATTTTAGAATTTAATAATGGTTCAAATTTAAGTGTTCCTGCTAATGGTACATATTTAGTTGAATTAGATTTAAGTAACCCAAGAAATTATACTTGGACTGCTACTCTACAATAATATTAAACTTTTAAAGGGTTGCTCTTATACGGAGCAACCCTTTTTTTTAAAATAAGCTATGAAAAAATTATTTTTACTATTCACATTTATTTTAGCATTTGTAGCAAATGCTCAAGTTACAATAACCCCTTCAACCTTTAATGTAACTGATCAAATTACAATTACAGTCAACTTAGCACAAAGTGGTTGTAACTCAATACCAGCAAGTACAAATAAAGTATATATGCATGCAGGAATTGGTGATGACACCAATGCTTTTGGTTATGCAGTTGTTGGAAATTGGGGACAAGATGACAGCATAGGATTAATGACAAATCAAGGTGGAGGAATTTGGAGTATCACTATTACACCAAGTACCTATTTTAACTTAAACGCAACGCAACAATCAAATGCAACTAAATTAGGTCTTGTTCTCAGAAATGCTGCTGGTAATCAAGAAATGAAAAAAACACCTGGCTGTTCTGATTTTATTTTTAATGTCGGTACATATCAAGTCAACTTAACTTCTCCAAGTAACAATAGCACAACTATTATTAATTCTGGCGGAAATCTTAATATAACTGCTACAAATACTGGTGGAAATGCTTCTTATAATTTATTAGCGAATGGTATTTCAATAAATACTAATCCATCAACTTCAAGTTATTCATTTAATCATACTAATATTACTTCTAATACAAGTTATGAATTAATTGTTACTCAAAATTCCTCAGTAATTACAAGAAAATTTAATGCAATTGTAAATCCTAATACCATTTCACAAGCTATTCCATCTGGTTTAGAAGATGGTATTAATTATAATTCAGCAGATCCAACAAAAGCGACTTTGGTTTTAGATGCTCCAAATAAAGATTTCGTATATGTTGCTGGAAGTTTTAATAATTGGCAACCTAACGGAAATTTTGCCATGAAAAAAGATCCTGCATCCACAAAATTTTGGTTAGAACTTACTGGATTAACTCCCGGTCAAACCGAAACTTATCAATATTGGGTTGTAGATCAGACACCTATAGCTAATTCACCTTCTTTAGTTAAAACTGCTGATCCTTATTCAACTTTGGTCTTATCACCTTATGACGATCAATATATCCCAGCTGCATCTTATCCAAACATACCAGCTTATCCAGCTAGTCAAGAAAGAGAAGTTACAGTTCTAAAAACCGGACAAGCACCATACAATTGGCAAGTAACAAATTTTGTAAAACCAAATAAAGACAAATTAGTTGTTTATGAAGTATTAATACGCGACTTTAATTCAAATAGAAACTATCAAGATTTGATTGACAAAATTGATTATTTCAAAAACCTAAACATAAACGCAATTGAACTAATGCCAGTTATGGAATATGAAGGAAATGAAAGTTGGGGATACAATACTTCATTTCATATGGCTTTAGATAAATATTACGGAACGAGTGAAAAATTCAAAGAATTTGTAGACCTATGTCACCAAAATGGCATTGCAGTTATTCTTGACATTGCTTTAAATCATGCTTTTGGAAGAAATCCAATGGTTCGCATGTGGATGAATGACCCTGATGGAGATGGTTGGGGAGAACCAAGTTCAGAAAGTCCTTATTTTAATCAGGTAGCAACACACAGTTATAGTGTTGGAAATGATTTTAATCACCAACAAGCTCGAACAAAAAACTATGTAAAAAGAGTTGTTAAACAGTGGGTTGAAGAATATAAAATTGATGGGTTCAGATGGGATTTAACAAAAGGATTCACTCAAAATGCAACTGGTAGTGATACTCAAACAAACGCTTACCAACAAGACAGAGTTGATGTTCTAAAAGAGTATGTAGATTATTCTTGGTCATTAGACCCAACTCATATTGCTATTTTTGAACATTTAGGACAAGACAATGAAGAACAACAATGGGCAAATTATAGATTAAATGAAGGCAAAGGAATACTGATGTGGGGAGAACTTCATGAAGCTTATAAACAATTAGAAATGGGATTTGCTACCAATGCCAGTATAACTAGAATGGGACATGTAAGTAGAGGTTTTGCCGGTAAAAGATTAATTGGTTATCCTGAAAGTCATGATAAAGACAGACTAGTTTATGAAGCTTTCACCTATGGAAATGGTGGTGGTACAAATCCAACAAATGGAAACCTAACCAATTCTATAATGAGAATGTCAGCAATTGGGGCAACCAGTATATTGATTCCAGGTCCTAAAATGATATGGCATTTTGGTGAATTAGGGATGAATACTTCAATATATACATGTTCAAATGGAACGGTAAATAATGAAACTGATCCAACAACTGGTGATTGTAAATTAGATATTAAACCACAACCGCAATGGGTAAATAATTGGTTAACTGATGCCACAAGAAGTGTAGTATACAACAATTGGTCAAAGTTCATTGATTTTAAAATGAACCTTCCTGTTTTTAATGGAGAATATTCAATTAGTCCTGACGGAAATAATATCAGACAAAGAGTTTATGTTTACGATAACTCTTTACCTTCAACAGAATTGAAAAATGTAGTTATTTTGGCAAACTTTTCAGTCGCAGCTCAAAATATTACTCCTGATTTTCCTTATACTGGTACATGGTATGATTTAATGGATAATTCTCCTTTAACTGTAACAAGTACAACTGCTCAAATAAACATTCCTTCCGGAGGATTCAGAATCTATGGAAATCAGCCAGCAGTTCTAAAAAATGATAGTTTTAATTTTGATTCAAGTTTTATAATCTACCCTAATCCCGTTGATGATACTTTTGCCGTTTCAATTAACACTAAAAAAATTGAGATTTATAATGTAACCGGACAGTTGGTAAAAACTTTCAACAATAAGTTTAGCGATGAATCATTATCGGTTTCTGACTTACAAAAAGGAGTTTATTTGGTTAAAGTTTATGACAATAACGACAATCAAGCTTCTAAAAAATTCATAAAACAATAAAATAAATGTCGAGTTAGTTTATTTTAAACGCAAAACCTTCTAAGCAATTAGAGGGTTTTGTTTTTTATAAAAGCCCATAAATAAAAAAAGTCCAAACTTTCGTTTGAACTTTCTGTGCGGGTAAAAGGACTCGAACCTTCACACCTTGCGGCACCAGATCCTAAGTCTGGCGTGTCTACCAATTTCACCATACCCGCGAATTTGGTTTCTCTTATTATGAGGGTGCAAATATAAGTAATATTTTTAAATTCCAAACATCAAAATTAAATTTCCAAAAAAAAGTTAATTTAATGTTGTTATTTTCATATTGAATATCAATTTGTATCTTTGACATAATACTAAAAAAATATAATGAATACTATAAAAGCATACGTACAAGAAAACAAAGAACGTTTTCTAAATGAATTAATTGAACTTCTCAAAATACCCTCAGTAAGCGCTGATAGTGCTTATTCACATGATGTTATTGCAACTGCTGACGCTGTAAAAGAAAGTCTTGAAAAAGCAGGTTGTGACTTTGTAGAATTATGTGAAACTCCAGGCTACCCTATTGTTTATGGTGAAAAAATAATTGATAAATCCTTACCAACAGTTTTGGTTTATGGACATTATGACGTTCAACCACCTGATCCAATGGAACTTTGGACTTCACCTCCATTTGAACCTGTTATCAAAACTACTGAAATTCATCCTGAGGGGGCAATTTTTGCTCGTGGTGCATGCGATGATAAAGGTCAAATGTATATGCATGTAAAAGCATTTGAATACATGATAGCTAATGATTGTTTACCTTGTAACGTAAAGTTTATGATTGAAGGTGAAGAAGAAGTTGGTTCCAAATCTTTGAGTTGGTTTGTAGAACGCAATCAAGAAAAATTAGCCAATGATGTAATTTTAATTTCAGACACAGGAATGATTTCAAACGAACAACCTTCTATAACAACTGGTCTTCGTGGTTTAAGTTATGTTGAAGTTGAAGTTACTGGGCCAAATAGAGACTTACATTCTGGATTATATGGTGGAGCAGTTGCTAATCCTATAAATATTTTGACTAAAATGATTGCTTCACTTCATGATGAAAACAATCATATTACAATTCCTGGATTCTATGATAAAGTAGAAGAATTATCTCTTGAGGAAAGATCCGAAATGGCAAAAGCTCCTTTTTCGTTGGAAAACTATAAAAAAGCACTAGATATAGAAGATATTCATGGAGAAGCTGGTTACACTACCAACGAAAGAAACTCTATTCGTCCTACGTTAGACGTAAATGGAATTTGGGGTGGCTACACAGGTGAAGGTGCTAAAACAGTAATTGCCAGTAAAGCTTATGCAAAAATATCAATGCGATTAGTTCCTAACCAAGATTGGGAAGAAATCACTGAACTATTTAAAAATCATTTTGAAAGCATTGCTCCAAAAAGTGTGAAGGTTAATGTAAAGCCTCATCATGGTGGGCAAGGCTATGTAACACCAATTGACAGTATAGGTTATCAAGCTGCAAACAAAGCCTACACAGAAACATTTGGAGTTCCTGCAATTCCTGTTCGTTCAGGTGGAAGCATCCCAATTGTAGCATTATTTGAAAAAGAATTAAAATCTAAAACTATTCTAATGGGATTTGGTTTAGATTCAGATGCGATTCATTCACCAAATGAACATTTTGGGATTTTTAATTACCTAAAAGGAATTGAAACTATTCCATTGTTTTATAAATATTTTGTAGAACTTTCAAAATAAAGATTCATTCTTTTGTAATTCTGAAACTGTTTTTACTGAATTGATTTCAGCCTTTCAAAATCTAAATAAAATTCCGTTTACTTATAATTTTGTGAACGGAATTTTTTTTTGAGATAGTACCAAAACAATTAACAAGAATTGGTTTTTGTGCATGATTTATTTAAACAACACAAAACTCAATAATATAACTCCAAATAAAGCTCTTTATACGTAACTTGAGTATTAGGCTTTAATAAAAATTTAATAAATTGTTTTTTCCTACAAAAATATTTTTTTTAAGTTTTAAAAATATCACATTTCTTCTTGAAAATGTTAGAAAATATTGGCTTTTCATATTGATAAACAAATATTTATTGCTTTGTTAATTTAAAATCAATTTAACATTATATTTGTTATACAAACAAATATTTAATAATTTATGACGAAAAATTACGATTTCGTTGAAGCTCGTTTGCGATTAGTTTCAACACTTTCTTCTGTAAAACAAATTACATCTTACATTACTAAAAAAAGAACTAGTTCTTCTTTTTTAATTGTATTAGTAGCTTTGTTTTCTTTTAGTATTACCAATGCACAATCTACTGCCAATTATGCTTTTAGTACAAATACTACTGGCTCTCTAGCGATTGATGCAAATGGCAACACAATTGACATGACAACAGGAACTACTCAGTTAGTTGCTGCTGATATCGATGATACTTCTTCATCTGGCACTAGTATTGGTTTCAATTTCCCTTTCTTTGGAAGTCAATTTACACAATTTTATGCTACTTCTAATGGAGTTGTTCAATTAGGCAGTAGCGCACCATCATCAACTCTTTATGTATTATCAGGGGGAAGTGTAGCTTCGCCTCGATTAGGTGCATTTGTGGCTGATTTAAGAACTGGAGCATTAGGAAAAGTACATTATAAAATGGTCGGTACTGCTCCTAATAGATGTTTAGTTGTAGAATTTTTAAACATGTCTTTAACTTATGTTGGATCACCAGGTTCAAATGATGGAACATATCAAGTTAGGTTGTATGAGAGTTCAGGCATTATCGAGTACATTTATGGTTCAATGTTTAAAAATGCAAGTACAACTACAGCCGCTGCAATATATGCAGGATTTTCTGTTGGAAGTATAATAAACACAACGGCTTCAATAACAACAGCTTCAAATTCTGTAAGTAATGGAGCAACTTTCAATTTAAATTCATATACCAATTCAACAAATATTCCTAATTTACATTCATCAGCTGATGGAAGTAGAAGAATATATAGTTTTACACCACTATCAGTAGTTTCTGGAGATGTTACAAATTTAACTTTTAACACTGTAACACCAAATAGCACTACCTTAAATTGGACAGACAATGCGACCAATGAATATGGGTTTTTAGTTACACGTGCCACAGATGCTGCTTTTACTCAAAACGTTTCTACTGCTACAGTAGCTTCAACAACATCTGCTGGAACTGGAACAGATTACTCATCTATTCAGACAGGCCTAAGTTCAGGAACAAATTATTTTTATAAGGTAGTAGCTTTAGTTGAAGTTGGACAATCTGTTGGAATTAATGGTAATCAATCCACCTTAAATGCTGAAACATATTATTGGATAGGAGCAACAGGTGATGCATGGAATACTTTTGCTAACTGGAACACTTCCTCTGATGGAACTGGTGCAATACCAACTGCATGGGCAAATTCTGACATACACGTACTAGATGGTGCAGGAACTACACCAGGTGGCGATTTATCTATTTCTGTTGACAGAGCAAACTTTACTGTTGGGCAAATAAAAATCACTAATAGTACTAATCTTACTTTGTCTTCTAGCGCAACAACTACAAGAACGATAACAATTTCTGGTGGCCCAAGTGAAGATTTCATTTTAGAAAACGGAAGTACTTTAAATCTCACATCTGCAACTAATGCAGTAGCTTTTGCTTTCACAGGTTCTGGAAATACAGGAACAATTGCAGGAACATACATTGCAAGTGGTTCTACTACTAATGTTATAACCTCAACAGGAGGGACTGGTACCTTGCTAACAGTTACTTCAACTGGTAGTATTACAAGTAATTTAAACTCTAGTAGTGCTGGTATTGTTGGAAGTATTGCTACTTTACTATTTGAAAACGGAAGTAATTATATTCATTCTAATAGTACTACTGTAAATTATATTCCAGCAGCAACTTGGCAACCAAATGCTACTGCAACATTGAATGGAAATACAACAGGAACAAGTTTAACTTCTAATTCTACTAGTTTAGGAAATCTGATAGTTAACAACACTTTATCTACAGCTACGCTAAGTGCATTTACTACATCTTCTAGAATAATTCAAGGAAATCTGACAGTAAACAGCACAGGAACAGGTAGATTTAGAGCTGTCACTTCTGGTGTTCTTCAAATCAATGGTAATTTAATTGTTAATGCTGGTATATTTGACGTAGGTAATGGTAGCGCTGGTGGTGTAATTGTAAAAGGAAACACAACCGTTCAAAATGGAGCTACATTAGACGTAAATCAATCTACTCTTCAAAATGAAGGTAATATGGTTAACAATGGTGCTGTATTAAGTTCCGAAACAACAACTGCTAATTCTAGATTAAATTTTATAGGAACGACAATTCCTCAAACATTTTCAGGAACAGGAACTTTTACAGGTAGAGTATCTTCTCTTGGAGTTTCAAATCCATCTGGTTTAATTTTAACTACTCCTGTACTAACTCAAAGAGTGAACTTATTTTCAGGAACAATAACAGGTTCTTCTAATATAACAATAGGAACTGGATTGGCTCTTGCAGCAACAGTTCAAATTGGATTAGCATCCAATCCAAATTCAGGAGGAAATTTTGATGTTTCACCAATATACAATCTTGGAACTGGAACTTATTCTTTATTATATCTTGGAGAAACTACACCAAGAACAACTGGTTTTGAAGTTCCCCCAACAAGAAGTGTAAATAATCTAACTATAGATAATGCTAATGGATTAAATATCGCTGGTGGTACTATAGAAGTACTTAATGGATTAACTTTAACCAACGGAATTATAAGCACATCAACAGCAAATCATATTATTCATGGTTCATCTACCGCAGCTGGTACATTGACAGGAGGTTCTTTAGCTTCACACATTAATGGTCCAATTGTAAGAACAATAAATGATGCTAATTTAGCTTCAAATTATGTGCTATATCCTGTTGGAAAACTAGGTGTTTATACTCCTATATGGTTGGCTCCAACAACTACAGCTGCATCAAAATTTAGAGCAGAAACATTTGATACCAATACAGGTACATCAGATGCTTCAATCATTGATTTATCAACAACCAGAAGATGGGAAGCTATTTTAGATTCTGGAACATTTACTGACATAAACGTGAGATTAGGAGAAGCTGCTTTGGTTTCTACAAACATTCCTGTTCAAGCACCAACTGCTTCAGGAGCGTATAGTTCAGCTTTTGGTAGTTTAGCTACTTTTACTGCTGGTACACCAAATACTGTTCAATCTAACTTTTCAGTTGCTAGTTCAAACTACACTGGTTTTATATCTTATGCTAATTCTAATGCATGTAGTGGAACTCCAACTCCAGGAAATACAATTGCTTCTTCAAATTCAATTTGTTTAGGTGAAAGTGTTACTTTGAGTTTACAAAACATAACAAATGGATCAGGAGTTGCTTATCAATGGCAATCATCTTCAGATGGAATTTCATATACTGATATTTCATCAGCAAATGGTGTAACTTTAACAGTTACTCCAACGGTATCAACTTATTATAGATGTAATGTTACGTGTACAACAGGTCCTGCAACAGGAACTTCTACTGGTGTTCAAGTAACATTTTCTAATAGTGTAACTGCAACGATCCCAGCAACACGTTGTGGATTGGGTATTGTAACTCTTGAAGCTACACCAAGCACGGGTGCAAATATTAAATGGTTTGCTGCCGCAACAGGAGGAGAACCTATAGCATCTGGTAATAGTTTTACTACACCAAGTATTTCAGCTACAACAACTTATTTTGCAAGTGCCGAAACTTCTACTTCAGGCAGCGTAACAATAGGTCAAGCTACAACATTAACTGGAGCTACTACACAACCATCTGCTTTTGTTAATAGATGGCCTTCGTATAGAATTCAAACTTTATACACTGCGGCAGAGTTAAATGCTGCTGGTTTGACTGCAGGAAATATCACGTCAATGTCTTATTTTACTACAACATTAGGTGATGGTGCTACTAATGCTAATTTTACAGTAAAAATTGGCAACTCATCGCAAACTTCTATGACTACAACATGGGTTCCTACAACCAGTTTTTCAACAGTTTATGGTCCTGTTACACATACTCATACTGCATCTGGAGAACAGCCAATTAATTTTACAACACCTTTCAATTGGGATGGAGTTTCTAATATTGTAATCGAAGTTATGTATAATGGTGCGGATATTACCAATAATGCCATTACATTCTTTACTGCTACGTCAAACAATATGGTAGTACATTCTAACACTAGTGGTTCTGCAACTGCAACTGGTACTGTTACTACTAATCGTTTAAATTTAAAAATTAATGGTCAGGTTGCCTGTCAATCAGGTAGAGTTCCTGTTGTTGCAACAGTTACATCTCCTCCAGCCTTAACACTTAATACAACTACGGCTACTATTTGTGAAAGCACACCAACGCCAACAGTTACATTAACATCAAATCCTTTAGATTATAATACCTATGTGTGGTCACCATCTACAGGTGTAACAGGTAACGAAACAACTGGTTGGACATTTAGTCCTTCAACTTCTACAAATTATACACTTACTGCTACACAAACAGCAGGCTCTTTATGCGTTACAACAACTAGTTATTCAGTTACTGTTAATCCAAGACCGTCTGTAATGACAATTACTCCTACAACGGGTTCTGTATGTATTGACAACGTTCAAAGTTTAGTAGTATCTGGTGGTACTATAGGTAGTTCAGGAATTGGCACACTTGGAACAGACAATGCACCAACAAAGATAAACGTAGTAGGGGTTCCATATCGTACAGGTACAACTGTAAATTTTGAAGTAAGAAGCCAATATTTAATCTCTGCATCAGAATTAAATGCATCTGGAATTACCGCTGGAGATTTAACTTCATTAGCATTTATTGTTACTAATAATCCTACTGGAACTATGTCTAATTTAGTATTCAATATAGGCGCCACAACAAGTACAGCTTTGACTACCTCTTACTTGACACCTACATTTACAAATGTATTAACACTACCTACATATAGTCCTGTTTCAGGTAATAACTTACATACATTTACAACTCCTTATACTTGGGATGGTGTTTCTAATATTGTAGTACAAATTTGCGGCACACTTACAACAGGTGGTTCTGGATGTACAATGGCTACAACTACTACTTCAACCATAACTACATTAGGAAATGCATCTTCAACAGGCTGTACAACTGCAACAGGTTCTACTGTTACAAACGCAAGACCTGTAATGGTTTTTGGTTTTACAAATTCAGTTCCAACAACAATTACATGGTCACCAGTAACTAACTTGTATTCTGATGCAACTGCAACTGTTAATTATATAGCAGGTACTAATGCAACAACAGTGTATTATAAATCTTCTAGTGCTAACACAAATACTTATACTGCTACTTCTACAAGTTCAGCTAACTGTTCAACTAGTGCAGATGTAACTGTTACAACATTAGACTGTGGCATTCAATATGCTAACTTACAATTCCCAGGATCTGCAACAATAAATCCTTGTGGTACACAAGTATTTTACGCTCAAGTGTACAAAGCTGGTGTAACTGAAGGTGCTGGACAAGGTGCAGGTATAACTGCTTGGATTGGAACAAATACTTCTAATACTGATCCTGCTACATGGCCAGAATCTAGTTGGCAACTAGCTACATTTAATGTTCAAGTTGGTAACAATGATGAATATCAAGCTTCTTTCGGTCCATTGAGCGCTGGGACATATTATGTTGCTAGTAGATTTGTATTTACACCTGGTAATTATGTTTATGGTGGATATACTTCAAGTGGAGGTGGTTTTTGGAATGGAACATCTAATATAAGCGCAGTATTAACAGTGGATAGTATTGCCACTCCAACTGCCGCAGCTCAAACATTTTGTAATAGTGCAACAGTGGCTGATTTAGTAGCAACTGGAACTGATTTACAATGGTATGTTGATGCAACTGGTGGAACGGCTCTTGCAAGCACAACTGCTTTAGCTTCTGGAAACTACTATGTATCTCAAACTTTAAACTCTTGTGAAAGTGCAAGAACAATGGTAAGTGTAACAGTTAATGTAACTGCTGCTCCAACTGCCGCTGCTCAAACATTTTGTAATAGTGCAACAGTAGCTGATTTAGTAGCAACTGGAACGGATTTACAATGGTACGCTGATGCAACTGGTGGAACGGCTCTTGCAAGCACAACTGCTTTAGCTTCTGGAAACTACTATGTATCTCAAACTTTAAACTCTTGTGAAAGTGCAAGAACAATGGTAAGTGTAACAGTTAATGTAACTGCTGCTCCAACTGCCGCTGCTCAATCATTTTGTAATAGTGCAACGGTAGCTGACTTAGTAGCAACTGGAACTGATTTACAATGGTATGCTGATGCAACTGGTGGAACGGCTCTTGCAAGCACAACTGCTTTAGCTTCTGGAAACTACTATGTATCTCAAACTTTAAACTCTTGTGAGAGTACAAGAACAATGGTAAGTGTAACAGTTAATATAACTGCTGCTCCAACTGCCTCTGCTCAAATATTTTGTAATAGTGCAACGGTAGCTGATTTAGTAGCAACTGGAACTGATTTACAATGGTATGCTGATGCAACTGGTGGAACGGCTCTTGCAAGTACAACTGTTTTAGCTTCTGGAAATTACTATGTATCTCAAACTTTAAATTCTTGTGAGAGTACAAGAACAATGGTAAGTGTAACAGTTAATGTAACTGCCGCTCCAACTGCTACTGCTCAATCATTTTGTAATGGTGCAACGGTAGCTGACTTAGTAGCAACTGGAACTGATTTACAATGGTATGCTGATGCAACTGGTGGAACGGCTCTTGCAAGCACAACTGCTTTAGCTTCTGGAAACTATTATGTATCTCAAACTTTAAATTCTTGTGAGAGTACAAGAACAATGGTAGCAGTGGCTATAACAACAGCATCAACACCAACTGGTGATGCATTACAAACAATAAATGTAAATTCGGCATCAGAGGCAACTATTGAAGACATTGTTGTTTCTGGAACAGGAATTATTTGGTATCCAACTCTTGCTGATGCTAATGCTGGTACCAACCCAATTGCTGCTGGCACTCAATTAGTATCAGGTAATACTTACTATGCGGTTTCTGTTGTAGGTACATGTAGAAGTAGTGCTTTAGAGGTTACTATAACTGTTGTTTTAGACACAAAATCATTTGATATCAAAGCATTAAAATATTATCCAAACCCTGTTTTAGATAAGTTTACTGTTAGTTATTCACAAAATATTACTTCTGTGGAAGTTTATGATTTAAGTGGAAGAATAGTAAAACAAAACAAAGTAAATAGCACAGAAACAACTATTGATATGTCAGAACTTGCCGCATCAGTTTATGTTGTAAAAGTATTTACAGAAAATCAATCAGGGGAATTTAAAATTATAAAAAAATAAACCTTTGATATGGACTGTATAGATTAGATTATTAGTCCAATAATTTTATAAAATTCCGTTTATTCTTCATTGAGTAAACGGAATTTTTTCATTTCCACAAAACTAATTATCAACACTTTGTAACATTTTCACATTTTTGGCGTTAAATTTGTATTACAATCATCAATCTTGTACTGCATTAATTTCAGTACCTAATTCAATCAATCATGTTAAAACGTTTTTTTATTCTCTGTTCTGGTGTCGATAAAGACATTGTACAAAACTGTTCCGATGGCGAACAAAACAAATATGCAGGTATTGGAGCAACTGTTTTCTTTACAGCAGTTATGGCTTTCTTAGCGGGTTCTTATGCTCTTTACACTGTTTTTGACGACTACTATGTTGCTGTTTTCTTTGGATTAATTTGGGGTTCACTTATCTTTAATTTAGATAGGTTTATCGTTTCGACCATCAAAAAAAGAGATAGCTTTATGGATGAATTGATTCAGGCTACCCCTCGAATTGCATTGGCTATTATCATTGCAATAGTAATTTCGAAACCCTTAGAAATTAAAATTTTTGAAAAAGAAATCAATACGGTTATTTTGAAAGAAAAAAATGCTATGGCTTTGAATAACAAAAAAGAAGTTGCCAGTTATTTCCAAAGTGATTTAGATAAAAACAAAGCTCAAATTGATAGTTTAAAATCTGATATTGCTAAAAAAGAAAAAGAAGTTAACGATTTATACGCTGTTTATATTACTGAAGCTGAAGGAACAGCCGGAACAAAAAAACTAGGCAAAGGACCAGTTTATAAAGAAAAGAGAGAGAAACACGATGCTAGCTTACAAGATTTAGCTACACTAAAAACTACTAATCAAGCAAAGATTTCTGATTTAGAAGCTAAAGCTAAAACACTTCAAGCGGATTTAGATAAAAAAGTAACAGAAACCCAACCTATTATTGATGGTTTTGATGGTTTAATGGCAAGGATTAATGCTTTGGATAAATTACCTTGGTTACCTTCATTTTTTATAATGTTACTTTTTCTGGCGATAGAAACTTCTCCTATTTTTGCTAAACTTTTATCTCCAAAAAGCGAATATGATTTCAAACAGGAAGACAAAGAAATGGGCATTATTAATGTTATTGCTCAAAATAAATATCAAAGCGAATTACAACGTAAAACCGATGCCGAAATTTATGATAAAGTATACAACGACATAAAAGACGACAAAGAACTTTATGACTACAAGAAAAAAGGGGCTATGGAATTGCTAAAACTTCAAGCGGATGGCTTTGTAGAAAAACAGAAGAAAAGCATGTAATTCTACTACAAAATAATTTTTAGGTATTTGAATAAGAATATTTTATATATTTGAAGTCAAATACCTTTTTTTATGAAAAAAATTCTACTCTTCGTTTTATTTTCTACAATTTTCTCTTATGGTCAAGGCATTACTGTATCGACTAATTACACAAACAATCAACTTGTAAATGACGTTTTAATTAACAGTCCATGTGCTCAAGGTTATAATATTCAATCACAAGGAAATTGTGGAATTGGATATTTCAATACAACAAATCCAAACTTCCCTTTTCAAGAAGGTGTAATTATTAGAAATGGGAATGTAAACTCATCTTCTGGTCAATATACTGGAAATAACATGAGTAGTGTTTGTTCTAATACTGGAGATTCTGAATTGTTAGCTATTAGTCAAGCAAATGGAAATTCTGGTTCTATAAATGATGTTTCTTATTTAAAGTTTAATTTTGTTTCTTCAGCAAATTATTTAAGTTTTGATTTTATTTTTGCATCTAATGAATATGGTCCCTATCAATGTAGTTTTTCAGATGTTTTTGCTTTTATATTAACCGACTTAAATACTGGTATAAGTCAAAATTTAGCTGTAATTCCTGGAACAACAACTCCTGTATCTGTAACTACAATTAGAGATGTTTTGTATAATTCAGGATGTTCTTCTGTAAATCCACAATTTTTTAGCACCTATAATGTAGGTTCCTCTTCTTCTACCATGAATATGAATGGCTACACAGTTCCAATGACAGCAAGTGCTACTGTGATTCCTAATAATCCGTATTCTATAAAACTTGTAATTGGTGATTATAATGATACTGCTTTTGATTCTGCCGTTTTTTTTAAAGCTAATAGTTTTAATGTTGGAACAAATCCAAATTTAGCTTGTAATCCTGATCAAATTAAAATGGTATCATTTGTTGATGCTAATACTAATGGAATAAAAGACACTAATGAATTAGATTTTAATTTAGGCAGCTTTAAATATGAATTAAATAACACTGCAACTTCTTCTTATGTGGTTTCTCAAGATGGAATAGGTTATATTTTTTCATTAGATTATGCTGACACTCATGATTTGAGTTTTCAAATTGATGTCGAATATGCCAACTATTATACATCATCAACCACATATAATGATGTTTTAATTGCTCAAGGTAGTAATGAAAATGTATTTTATTTTCCAGTAGTAAATACGAATCCTTATGCCGATGTTGAAGTTATGGTAATTCCAACTAACAATCCTGTTCCTGGTTTCGCTTATAACAATACTATTACATACAAAAATAAAGGGGTTGTTTCAACAGCTGGAACTTTGACTTTTAACCATTCTCCAAATGTGACTATATTGTCTAATTCAGAATCTGGTAGTGTTGCCACCGCAAATGGATTTACATTAGATTTTACAAACTTATTGCCTTTTGAAACTAGAACTATTGATTTGTCTTTTTCTGTTCCAACTATACCAACTGTGGCATTAGGAGACATTGTTCAATCTAGTAGTTCTGCAACCTCAACTGTAACAGATGCCATTACTTCTAACAATTCTTTTGATTTAAACAATATAATTGTAGGTTCTTATGATCCAAATGACATCAATGAAGCTCATGGAAATGAAATTTTATTTTCTGACTTTGGTGCGGATGATTATTTATATTACACTATAAGATTTCAAAACACTGGAACAGCTAACGCGAGTTTTGTTTCTGTTGTAAATAATTTACCTGCTGAACTAAATGAAAACAGTATTGTTATGTTACATTCTAGTCATGATTATAATTTAACTAGAAATGGAAGTGAGTTGAAATGGTTCTTTGATGATATTAATTTGGTTCCAGATTCAGTAAACAATGATGATAGTCAAGGCTATGTAACTTTCAAAATTAAACCAACTGCTGGATACGCTGTAGGAACATTGATTGAGAATACAGCTGAAATTTATTTTGACTATAATCCTGCTATTATTACAAATACTTTTGAAACCTTGTTTGTAAATGCCTTGAATAATGAAAGCTACTCTGTATCCAATTTTGCAATTTATCCAAATCCAGCAAATGACATTTTAACTATTCAAAATAAAGATAATACTGTTATTTCAAAAGTAAATGTTGTTGATATACTTGGTAAAACAATAAAAACATCAACTTTTAATGCTACTGAGATTAGCATGGATATTTCTGATTTAAAAGCTGGAATTTACTTTATTGAAATTCATTCTAACACTATAAAAACTACACAAAAAGTGATTAAAAAATAATTTGTTTTAAACTTTTGTATCTAATAAAAAACCCGATAACTAAATTATCGGGTTTTCTTTTTTTTACATATAACTCAAAATTTCTTTTTTCAATGTGTCATATTCTCCTTGCATAATCAAGCCATTGTCTAATAGCTTTTTATAATTTTGCAACTTTTCAAACAATTCGTCTTGCGATAATTCACTTAGTTTTTTGTCTGATGTAGTTGATTCTTTTGGCTCTTCATAAGTTTCAAAATGTTGTGAGGTTGGCACAATTTCTGCAAAATGCGTCACTTCTTCTGGCACAACATCTTCTATAATTTCTTCTTGAATTACTTCTTGAATTACTTGTTCTTGCACAGTTTCTTCAACTACACTTGTTGTATTTGTAGATTGATTTTTCAATGCTTCTAATTGTTCTTTAGAATAAGTGTACAATTTTCTGGCTTGGTTTTTAGGAAGATAATCAATATTTAATGTTAAATCTGACTTGGTGTTAAAGGTAAATTCTGATCCTAAAATTCCTTCTTTCACAAAAGTTCCTGCTACATCATCCCAATCATAATCAATAAATTCCATGGATAAACCAAGATTTTTGGGTTTACAAATGATTATTCGCTTGTTAGTTACCACAACACTATCAGGAAAAACAGTGATTGCTGGTTTCTTTTGTACAGCAATATATCCAACTTCTTCATTTGACATCAATAGATTCTCCAATTTTGAAGTTATTTTTTCAATAGCTTTTGGGTCTTGATCTTCGTTTAATATCTTTTTTAAGTTCTCAATCATTTTGAGTTATTTGTTTATTGTTAAGGGTTTTTTTTGTTATGAAAAATAGCATTTCTATTATAGCCCTGATGGGAGCGACACCTTGTATAGCGGACAGCAGGAAGACTAGTAATTTGAAACTCTAAATGTCTGCTCCAAAAAATATGTTCAAAAATAATATCTATTTTTCAAATTCATTGATTTCGGCTTGTATTTTTTTTGTTAGACTACTAAAAACCAATTCATAAGAATGATTAATTAATTCTAAAATCATTTTATCTGGAACATCATTATTGAAATCTATTGTATTCCAATGTACTTTACTCATATGCCAACCTGGATTTATGGCTTCATATTGTGCTCTTAATTCTAATGCTTTTTCAGGATTACATTTTAAATTTATGGCTGGAGTTTCTTTTTCCCAATTGGATAATGAAGTTAGGGCAAACATTTTTCCTCCAACTTTAAACACTAATGTGTCTTCATCAAACGGAAAATGTTCAGTGACTCCTTTTTTGGAAAGGCAAAATTCGTAGAGTTGTTGAATATTCATAATGATTGAAGATTGAAGATTAACGATTTTTAATTTCAGAATTACAGTGATTGACCAAAAGTTAACAATGTGCCGTTAGGATCGATTATTGCAAATTCTTTTTGATTCCAAGGTTTTATTTCTAATGCTCCGTTTGGATGAATTTCTATTTCTAAATCTTGTAATTTTTGATAGTATTTTTCAATATCTGAATCAATTCGCAAATAAATCATAAAATCAGATTTTTCTGGAAGTAATGTTGGATAAGAGAAGAAATGTATTTCCACACTATCACAACTTAATAGCAAATAATCTCCATAATCTGATAGCAATGAAAAGCCCAATTTATTAATATAAAAATCTAACGTTTTTTGCTTGTCAATGAAGGGCAATTTTGGAATTACAGTTTTTAACATAACTTATATAGAATAGGTTTACTTGGACTTGCATCATTTTCAAATGCAGCGAATTGTAAATTTAACAAATACTTTCCATCTTCAATTTTTTCATCAACGTAAATTAATTCGGTAATGGTGCAATTCATCCTTGCGTCATTATTTAAAGTATTGACGTTTTTTACATTCCAAAAAGCTTTATGAGCCAATAATTTTCCTTCATCATGTTCTTTATCTACACTTGGCAGATCAATTAACAAATGTTGAATTCCTTTTTCTCTGATAAAAATAGCGGCTTCTTCTGAAAGATATGGTGGATTTGTATTCGAATATTTTAAATGCTTTTTAGTTTCAGAATTTGGAAGTGTTCTAATGATAATGGCTTCAGGTGAATTTCCTTTTAAAGCTTTTTCTATTTGGCTTTTCGAAATAATCAAATCTTCTTCTATTTTTTCTGGTTGAACCGAAATGACTTCAGCCAAAAAGAAAAACTGTTTCAAACAATGATTAATACTATAAAAATCTCGTGTAATATGTCCTAAGCACTCTGTATGTGTTCCGTGAGCATGTGGGTTAAAGAAAATATTATTGAAATTGGTAGATGATTTTCCTTCTGAAACTTTTCCTATCCAATCGTCCATTGTTACGGGTTCAATTATAGGTGTTTTTTGATACCAAGCAATTGGATTTTTTTCATCGTTGCTTAATGGAATAGATATATCAATAGGTTTTGATAGGTCGATTGTGTATTTATTTTCTATTTGTACTTTCATTTTTTTCACCGCAAAGAGCGCAAAGTTTTTACGCAAAGTTCGCAAGGTTTTTTATAAATTATTGACTACTCTTTTTATTCCGTTTTTAATTGATACTACATTAAAATTAATCAACATCTAATTTTACTTCTTCATAAATTAAAGGTAATGCTTTTTGTTTTTGTACATCCAAACCTGTTTTATTTAATTTATAAAATAAACACTCTTCATAAGCACTTTCCAAAAGGCCTGCTCAAGTTTTTGATGTACTTTTAAAGCACAATCAAAAACAATTTTAGACAATTCATTTTCTGTCATTTACTTTCTATAAAATATTCTTCGCAATCTTTGCGTAAAAACTTTGCGCACTTTGCGGTTAAATTGATTATTCCAAATTTAGTAAAAACAAATCACTTGCAATTCCATCACACAAAAACTTTCCTTTTTTTGTGGTTTTTAGCGTTTGATTTTTAACTTCTAATAAACCATCATTGATAAATCGCTGGCTTTGTTGGTTTAAATAATCTGAAAATTCTTGTCCGAATTCTGATTTAATTCGTTCTAAAGAAGCTCCCCAAATGGTTCTCAAACCTGTCATGATGTACTCGTTATACTTATCTTCTTTAGAAAGAATTTCTGATGTTAAAGGCAACTTGTTTTCTTGAATGGATTTGATATAAAGTGCATTATTAGCAATATTCCAACTTCTTGAAATTCCATCATAACTATGTGCTGATGGGCCAATTCCGATGTATTTTTTGCCTAACCAATAACTGGAATTATTTTTTGAAAAGTAGTTTTCCTTTCCAAAATTAGAAAGCTCGTAATGTATAAATCCATTTTTTTCAAGAGTTTCTACTAAAATATGAAAATGTTCTTGAGCTACTTCGTCACTAGGTTCTTTGACGATTCCTTTTTTGATGAATGTATCTAAGGCTGTTTTGGGTTCTACCGTTAAGGCATAACTTGAAATATGTGGAATGTTAAACGAAAGTGCTTTTTCAATATTTTGCATCCATTTTTCGTTACTCATGCCTGGAATTCCGTAAATTAAATCTAAGGAAATATTGTCGAAATATTTGGTGGCAATTTCCAAACATTTTGAAGCTTCAACTGAGTTATGAGCACGATTCATCATTTGCAAATCATCTTCAAAAAAAGATTGAATTCCAATTGACAAACGATTTACACGATTTTTAGAAAGTTCAATAATTCGTTCTTCCGTCAAATCATCTGGATTGGCTTCTACTGTAATTTCTGGATTTTCTACAACATTGTAATTGCTGTAAACTTGATCAATCAAAAATCTTATATCTGCAATCGCTAATATAGAAGGTGTTCCACCACCAAAATAAATGGTTTCAATAACTTCAGAGTTGGGAGTTGGGAGATTTAAGCTAGGAGTACTTTTACTTCGCAATTGAATTTCTTTTGCTAATGCCAAAACCATTTCGTCTTTCTTTTTCAATGAAGTAGAAAAATGAAAATCGCAATAATGGCATGCTTGTTTGCAGAAGGGTATGTGGATGTAGATTCCGCTCATAGATAGTGGTCAGTGGTCAGATTTTAGTGGTCAGTTGAAATCGTTTAAAAATAAAATTACTGTTTTTTTACGCCAAATTTTTCAGGATTTAAAATCATATAATTTATTAGTCTACCAATTTCAATACTGTTATTAGTTAATTCTATAAATTTATCATTTGAAATATACTTACAAGCTAAAGCATATTCTAACCAACCTTGTGTCTCAGAATTTTCAGAATCTGCATCAGTGAGCTTGCTGTGAAAATGCTTTGGATATTCTCTTTTTCTATAAGCTTCAGAAATAGTAATTGTAACACTTCTAGAGCTTCTTCTTATTTGATCTGTCAAAGAATACATTTCTTCCTTTGGAAAACTTTTTGTAAGTTCAAAAATATTCATCGCTAAATCAAATTCTTTCTTGTATGCTAATAAATCCTGAAATCTCATCTATACTTATTTTACTGAACACTAAAACCTGAACACTACTTCTTAACTCTATCTTCATTCTGTTTCACAAAAGCATCCCAACCTGTATAACTTTTTTCACCAACGGTTTTTCCTGAATTGAAAAAATGACAAACTGCTGCTGCTAATCCATCGGTGGAATCTAGATTTTTGGGTAAGGTTTTTAGTCCTAAAAGTTGTTGGAGCATTCTGGCTACTTGTTCTTTGCTGGCATTTCCGTTTCCGGTGATGGCCATTTTTATTTTTTTGGGTTCGTATTCTGTGATAGGAATATCTCTTGAAAGTCCAGCTGCCATGGCTACTCCTTGTGCTCTTCCTAACTTTAACATGGATTGTACGTTTTTACCAAAGAAAGGTGCTTCAATAGCAATTTCATCTGGATGATAGGTTTCTATTAGTTCAATAGTTCGTTCAAAAATGATTTTAAGTTTTTGATAATGGTTGTCATATTTGGACAATTGCAGTTCATTGAGTTGCAAAAACTCCATTTTTTTGTTGACTACCTTGATGATTCCAAAACCCATGATGGTTGTTCCTGGATCAATTCCTAATATGATTCTTTCGTTTGACACTTTTTTTGTATTAAACCTTTTAGGTTTTGAAAACCTGACAGGTTTCTAATAGTTTTTCCTTTACTTTGCAACAATGATTGCTATTTCTCACAAAGCTAAACAATTCTTTTTGGTTACGGTCAAACTTTTGATTGTAAGTGGAGCGATTTATTATATCTACTGGCATTTTAATGGTGATAAAAAAGTGGATTTTAATCAGGTTGAAGGGTATTTTACTTTTAAAACGCTTTTGATTTTGACTGCTTTTTCTTGTCTGAATTGGGTTTTAGAAATTTTTAAATGGAAGCATTTGGTTTCATCATTTAAAGAAATTTCTTTTTTTGAAGCTATGGAACAAAGTTTAGGTTCGTTGACAGCTTCAATTTTTACACCTAATCGAATTGGTGAATATGGTGCCAAAGCCTTGTACTTTCCAAAAGAAAACACCAAACAAATTGTGCTTCTAAATTTTATTGGCAATAGTAGTCAAATGTTGGTTACAACAATATTTGGTATTGTTGGTTTTAGTTTAATTGGTTTCAGGTTGTTTCAGGTTGTTTCAAGTTGGATGATTTTTGGGTTTATATGCATTGGAATATTAGCAATTTATTTATTTAGAAATGTAGCGATTTATGATTTTTCTATTAAAAAATTAGTTCAAAAAATCGTTTCTTTTTCTTTTGATTTTCATCGAAACAACCTTTGGTTTTCTATGATGCGTTATCTGGTTTTTTCTATTCAATTCTTGTTTTTACTTTCTGTTTTTGAAGTTAACCTTGATTTTACCATTGCTATTGGAACTATTTTTACCATGTATTTTTTAGCTTCCATAATTCCTACAATTCATTTTATGGATGTGGCTATTAAAGGAAGTGTGGCTTTGTTTTTATTTGGAAAATTAGGTGTTGAAAATTGGAAAATTGCTGCTATAATTTCAATTATGTGGCTTTTTAATTTGGTTTTGCCATTGCTTGTTGGAAGTGTTTTTGTTTTAAACTATAAACCTTTACAAAAATGATTTTAGTTGGATTTTTTGTTATTCTATTCATTTATGTACTTTTTATAAGTGCATTTATTTATGGTTTTGGCAAAATGAAAACTAAAAAAGTGGAGCTAAAAAATCCTAAAACAAATTTTTCAATTCTTGTTCCTTTTAGAAATGAGCATGAGAATTTACCTCAACTTTTACAATCGATTTCTTTATTGGATTATCCTAAAGAATTGTTTGAAGTAATTTTGGTAGATGATGCATCTGAAGAGGAATTTAGAATTCAGAATTTAGAATTTAGGATTCAGGTTATAAAGAATATTCGAAAAACAAATTCTCCGAAAAAAGATGCTATAAATACTGCAATTGCGATTGCGAAAAATGATTGGATTATTACTACTGATGCGGATTGTTTGGTTTCTACTAATTGGTTGAAAGTTATCAATTCTTATATACTTTCAGAACAAAAAAGAATGGTGGCAAGTGGTGTTAGTTTAATTTCGGAAAAAGGATTTTTACATCATTTTCAAAATTTGGATTTTTTGAGTTTACAAGGTGTTACGATTGGGAGTTTTGGAATTGGAAAACCGTTTATGTGTAATGGTGCTAATTTTGCGTATGAAAAAGTATTTTTTAAAGAATTAAATGGTTTTGAAGGAAATTCTGAAATTGCAAGTGGAGATGATGTTTTTTTATTGCAAAAAGCCATTCAATATGAACCTGAATCTGTTGGTTTTTGTAAAAATGTACTCAGCGTTGTGAAAACAAAAAGTGTTTCTAATTGGAAGGAATTATTTTTTCAGAGAGTTCGTTGGGCAAGTAAATCGAGTGCTTATGTGGATTGGTTTTCGAAGAGTTTAGCTATTGTAGTTTTCTTGACAAACTTCTTGTGGATTGTGGGTTGTGGGTTGTGGGTTTTAGAAACTTTTAGTTATGAAAATTTACTTTTGTATTTTGGAATTAAGTTTTTAGTGGATTTAATTTTGATTTTGAAGTCAGCAAATTTCTTTAATCAACGAATTCAGCTTGTTTTAATTAGTAGTTTGATTTATCCTTTTTTTACTAGTGCTGTGGCTTTATATTCGCTGTTTGGAAATTATAGTTGGAAAGGTAGACGTTTTAGGAAATAGTTTCTTTACTTTTAAAACACATAGAAGAATAGATTTTGATTCTCAAAAAAGTTGCTTTGCTTCACAATAGATAACATAGCTAACTTTACATTAAAAATCTACTTTTCTTAATTATTACAGGTAAAATGAATTGGGTTTTGACTTTTACACCTCTTTTGCTGGCTGGTTCGATGGGTGGAAAATTGGCTAATTTAGTTTGAATAATGCTGTCAATTTCTTTTAAATTATAACCTAAACTATCATTGGAATGTTGGGTTTCAAAAACAGTGGTTTTGTCTGGAAACACGGTTACTTTTACTTGAATAGTATCTATGTTTGGAAACAACATTTGGATAGAATCTACACTAATTTTTTGTTGAATTTCTTGGGATAAATAGTTGAAAAAACATTGCTTCTGAGCTTCTTTATTTAGCATAGTATCGCATGAATAAACGGAAGGATATTCGTCTACTTCGCTCCAATTTATTTTTTGAAGTTCTTGTTGCAATAGCTCATTTTCGTCTGGTACTTTTTTATCGAAAAGTTGACATGAGACTAAAAGAAAGAATAAAAATGTAATTCCTATTTTGTTCAACTCTTTTTTTTGTAAAAATACTATCTTTATTTTAGTTAAGTATTAATTAAATGGTTTTTAAACTATTCTTTTACTTCTATTTCTTTAGGCAAAACAAAGTTTATTGGAATTGCATATGAGACATTCACATTTTTTCCTCTTTGAATTGCTGGTCTAAATTTTGGTAATTTTTTTATAATTCTAATAGCTTCTTTTTCTAACAATTCTAATCCTATTTCTTTAGTTCTTGTTTTTATATTGGTAACATTCCCTTCTTTATCGATTACAAAAAGTATAAATACCTTTCCTTCTAAATTATTTTCTACTGCTTCTTCAGGATAATTAAAATTTTTTAAAACATGTATTTGCATTTGCTTGTTAAAACAATCTCTTGCTTCTTTACCTGAACTTTTTTCACAAATCTCGAATTGAGGAATATCGTCAATGACAGAAAATGGAACATCAATATCTTCTTGAGCAAAACTAATAGTACCACACAAAAAAATTAAAATCAAATTAAATTTCAACATCAAAGAAGGAATGCTTTTCATAAATTATCTTTTGGATTAGGTTATAAAACAAATATATACTTTTTTTGTAATTAAATAAATCTTTCAATATGGAATATGTCTTACTAATTTTTGGATTACTCTTACTTCTTTTAGGAATTGTTGGAAGCATTTTACCGGCATTACCCGGACCGCCAATTAGTTGGGTTGGATTATTACTTATTTATTTAATTCCAGATGTGAAAATTAATTATTGGATTTTAGGCATTACATTAGTGCTTACTATTATAATTGCTGTTTTAGATTATGTTTTACCATCTAAAGGAACAAAACATTTTGGCGGTACAAAATACGGTGTTTGGGGAACGAATATTGGTTTGATTATTGGTTTGTTTTTTCCTCCTTTTGGATTTGTAATTGGTCCTTTTTTGGGTGCTTTTGTTGGCGAATTGATTTATAATTCTCAAGACAAAAACAGAGCTTTAAAAGCGGCTTTTGGCTCTTTTTTAGGTTTGTTAGCTTCTACTTTTATGAAGGTTGTGTTTTGCCTACTATTACTTGGAATTTACTTTGTGGTTTTCTTTTCTAATCTTGAAGTTTGGTTTTAAAAAAAGCCACCTAAAATTTTCATTTCAGATGGCTTTTCAAAACTTAACTACTTAATCTAACTTAACTTTTAATCTAATTCACAATTAGTTTGCGCTTCACAACTAATTTGTTTTGTGTTTCTATTTCTATGAAATAAATTCCAGAATTTAATGAAGAAATATCTACTGCTTTTGTAATCTCATTTACTTTATTTAATCGAATTACTTGTTTTCCTAAGACATCAATTACATTAATATTTGCAATGATTTCGTCTGTGTTGTCTAAAGAAATAGTCACTTGATCTTTTGCAGGATTTGGATACATTGAAATATTACTTTCAGTAAAAGTCTCAACAGCCAAAGCAGCTACAAATTCTGTTGTAAACGTGTTGGTAACAATTGCTGGATTGAAATCAAAATAAATATTTGCTGTATTTGGAATAATATCACCAATTGCATAACCCGGTTTTGGTTTTATTTTAAAAGTAATATAACCATGACCTATTTGGGTGTTTGGCACAGAAACTGGTAATTGTATATTATCAAAAAACCACTTCACTTCTGTGTCCATTCTTTCCATAGTATATTCATGACTTGAAGCAAGCATTCTTATAGAATTTTCATCTAATTTAGTATCAAGTATATCCTCAATTCTAACATTTACAGCACTTGCAGTACCTGTATTTTCAAATCTAATGGTATAAATTAAATAATCATTTGAGGTAAATGAACTGTGTAATATTTGACTTCCTCTTGATTCCATTTTGTCATTTGGATCATAAGAACCTATAATCACTTGTGAACTTGAATTAGAATTGTTTGAAGGAACAATATCACCTGTTAAAGGAGTTATGGTTGCAGTATTGGTTAATAGTTGTCCTAATTGAACCGTTGGAATTGTAGGAACTTGCATAGTAACATCCATAGATCTAACTTCAAATGGCAATAAGTTGGAATAATCGTAAGTGAAACCACTAGCATTAGCAACAGTTCCTGTTTGCGAATTATTTGTAATTACAACATTAGCATCTTTAGTAAAAGTTACTGTTCCAGAAGCAACAGTTTGATTGCCTAAATTAGCATAAACAACTTTTTCTTTATAGGTAAAACCTGGTCTTGGTTGTTCTAATGGAATTATGTATGTAGCAACATCCATATAAGGTTGAGTAACCGTTACTGGAAAATTATAAACTTGAAGTCCAGCTCCAATTACGACTGAAACATTTGCATAGCTTGAAGTTGTAACACCATAATAAGTAGCATATTCAGGTAAAACTGAAAACGATAAATCATAACTATTTGTAGCGTTATCGTCGTAAATGGTATATTCTCCAAAAGGTGAAGTAACATCAACATCATTTCCATTGTCATTTAATTGATAAGTAAATGTTCCCAATGGGAAATTAACTTCTCCTGTGTCTTGAGTACCATTGTTGTTTAAATCCATGAAAGCATTTAATTGTAAACCTGAACAATCTAATGCTCCTTGATTTGAACCTGCCAATTGATTAATTCTTATGTAACCTGGTTGGTTACTGAAATTTGTAACCATGATTAAATAATACTGTCCTGGTTGAGCATTTGGAATATCTACTATTTCTGTTGAAGCACCAGAATAACTACAATCTATAATTGAACTTAGTGGAGCGTTACAACCAACTGTTGGACTTGTAAACGGACCATAACAAATAAAATCAACATCTAAATTTGCTGTAGTAAAATTGATATTTGAGCTCTGTTCAATTAGAAATTGTAAATTACCTGCAGAACTTACTGGTAAATAAAACCAAGTAGGGTTTGGCTGACTATTTAAACAACCATAATTGTTTCCGGCTTCTGCAGTAATTCCTTGAAAAGTATTTAAGAAAGGTTCCCCTAGAGAACTACATAATGAATTAGCAGCCGAACAAGTATAAGCATTATTACATAAAGCATAGGCTTTTAAATTTATTGAAAATATAGTCTCACAAGAAACATTACTGTAAGTTGCTCTAGCGAAAACAATAGAACTTACTGGTTGCAATCCAACTGAATAAGCTGTTGGATTTGTTACAGGATTGATACTGTTTTCTGCATCAGTTTGAGATAAATAGTACGTCACTGATGAAGGACTATTCATATATAGAGCTGCTTCTGTCAAATCAAAAACAACTTGACCGTTTGTATCATCATCACATTCATTTAAAGTTGCAATAAATGAATTAGTATTTATTATGGTTGTTTGCCCATTTATAACAAAATAAGCTGTTTGATAATTTGAAGGATCTGCATTTTCTTGAACCCTTACATAAATAATTTCACTAGTAGTTGTGATGCAATAATTTGAAGGATTTGCAATTATATCTGTATTTGAAGCTGCTCCTGAAGTTGATGTATGATAAGAAACAGTAAATTCTGCTGGATTTAAATTTCCTAAAGCTGGATTTGTATTTTGAGTCAAATCAAAACAAGCTGAACCGTTTTCTAAACAAGCATTTAATGAAGAAACTTGTCCTATTTGTAAACATGATGATGTTTGAAAACTGTTAGAAATCCAAGCACTTTGCTCTGTTGCAGAACATATAGATTTAATTTCATACGTTATTGAGCTTCCACATTGAAGTCCTGTTAAAACAAATGGATTAACATTAGCAATAATTGGAAACGATGTACTAACACCATTAATACTCAAATTGATTTCCCATTCTGTTGCAGTACCCGTTTCTATCCAACTCAAAACAGCTGAATTGTTAGTAATGTTTGTAGCAACTAAATTTGTTGGTGCAGGACAGTTTGGGTTATTGCAGTTGTGTACAATTAAATATAAAAAAGAAACTGAATAGCATCCTGTGATAACATCTTGTACTCTTACATGCAAAGTTTGTTGAAAAGGAGAAAAATTAGTATATGAACCCCAACTTATTGGATTTATACCAAATTCTGCATCTTGATTGGTTTCATAAAAAGTTACATTAACATTAGTCTGTCCATTAAAATATAAACTTGCAGCAGCTGTCAAATCAAAAACTTCATAACCATCACTATTACCATCACAAACTGTCATTGTTTGTGGTACTACTATTGGCGTTGGATTAACAGTCAAATTATAAACCACAACTTGATACACACTAGTTACAGTATTCAAATACCTAGCAAAAATTGTTTGCGGATTTGAAATGTTAGTGTATGTTGCCGGTAGTGGATTTGTTCCATTTGCAGCATCAATCTGAGTTAAATGATGCGTTACAACAATATCTGGAGTGTTTCCCATAATTTCAGATGCAATTTCTTGCATTAAAAAAGTGGCTACACCATCATTATTATCGTCACAAACATTATTAAATTGTTCAGGCTGAAATGGCCCTTGTGCAAAAACACCAGCACAAATAAAAAGGAAAAATAAAAGTAAAGTTTTTTTCATAATGATTAGTTTTTTGAATATAAACTTATAAAATTGATTAGAGTATCAATGCTGCAAATTAGAATTTACTTGTTTTGAATTAGAATTTGATTGCATTTTAAGTACTAAAACTATGCAATATACAAATTTTTAACAATTTCAATAAAAATAACACATTCAAGAATTAAAAGGAATATTTTTCGGAAAGTAAATTGAAAACAAAAGTGTTGTAAAAAACAAAAAAGCCATTCCTAATAAAAGGAAAAGCTTTTCATCGGTTTAACTACTAAACCTCGGTCAACGTTACAAAGGCTGACCAAACAACACAACTAATCTTTGATGCTTATTTTGGGCAAAAAAGCGATTCATTTCTGAATCGCTTTTCCCAATTTTAGCGGTCTGGACGGGACTCGAACCCGCGACCCCATGCGTGACAGGCATGTATTCTAACCAACTGAACTACCAAACCATCGCTTTATTGCGGTTGCAAATATAAGACGCTTTTTCAATTATACAAACGTTTTTGTAAAAAAAATTCAAATATTTTTTATGCAATTATCCAAACTTTTGTTTTTCAACAAGATATGTTGTCAAAATTTTTTCGAATCCTTCATCAATTGAAACAGGAATATATTGAATTTGATATTGCATACAAGTATTTGCTATAGTTTTGTTGTATTGTAAAACCTTTTTCTCGTATTCTTCTTTAATATTTTCAGCAAAAAGGTTGATTTCTTCTCCAGATTCTACATCAATGAACTTTCTCGGTTTATTGTCATAATCAAAATCTACTTCTGTTTTTTTATCGTAAACATGAAATAAAACTACTTTGTGTTTATTGTGCTTTAAGTGTTGCAGAGCTTTAAATATTTTTTCTTCATCTTCTTTTTGGAACATATCGGAAAACAATATAATCATGGAACGACGATGGATATTTTCGGCAATCTGATGCAAAAAAGTAACGGTATCTGTTTGTTTTTGTTCTGGTTTACTTATTAAAACTTCTTCCAACTTGCTCAATATCATTCTGTGATGTCTATCGCTCCCTTTTTCTGCTGCGTAATATTCATACTGGTCTGAATAAATACTTATTCCAACTGCATCACGTTGTTTTTTTAGTAAATTCATCAAAACGGCTGAGGCCAAGACGGAAAAACCTATCTTATTTTGATAGAAAAGCTGGTTTTCCACTAGCTTTGGGTAATGCATGGAAGAAGAGTTGTCTAAAATTAGATGGCAACGTAAATTGGTTTCTTCTTCATAGCGTTTGGTATAAAGTCTATCGGTTTTGGCAAAAAGTTTCCAATCGATATGACGAGTACTTTCACCAGGGTTGTATATTTTGTGTTCGGCAAATTCGGCAGAAAATCCATGAAAAGGTGATTTGTGCATTCCTGAAATAAAGCCTTCTACTATTTGATTGGCTAATAATTCTAAATGTTCAAAACTGGATATTTTTTGTAATTGCGATTCTATCTTCATATTCCAAAGATAAATAAAGTTTTTTGGATTCTGAATTTTCGGATATTAGATTTTCAGACGATTCTTAACAATCAAACAATAACTCTCCTAGTGTTAGATGGGAATGGTATTCTTTTTGTCCTTTGGCAGGCTTTGGATGAAAAAATAGTGCATAAAAAAAGGCTCAACTTTCGCTGAACCTTTTCTTTTATCAACTTTAAAATATTATAGTAATGCATCAATTGCATCAGTATACGTTTTCTTAGGAGCAACTCCAACTTGACGACCTACTACTTCTCCTTTTTGGAAAATTAATACTGTTGGGATATTACGAACTCCATATTTTGCTGCAAATTCTTGGTTTGCGTCAACATCTACTTTTCCTACTACTGCTTTTCCTTCGTATTCAGCAGAAACTTCATCGATAACTGGTCCAACCATTCTACATGGTCCACACCAAGCTGCCCAAAAATCTACTACTACTGGTTTATCTGACTTTAAAACTACTTCATCAAAAGTAGCATCTGTTATTGCTAATGCCATAATTTTTATTTTTCTATTGTTATTAGTTTCAACTACAAAGTTAGAAATTATTATGCCAACTTTTGATGTTTAGCATAAATTTTACTTATAGTTTGATTTATAAATTCTTTAATACGGCTAATAGAAGTTCTCCCTTTAGTCTGTTTTGGTAATTTGGGTTGATGTACATGAATTCAATTTCTTGTTTTTCATTGAGTATATAAACTGTTGGAACAGGAAGAAAGGACGGATTTTTGTCTTCTGAATATTTTCCTAACATTTTCCCATACTTTTCTGGAGCTTTAAAGGCTATCCCAAGTGCTTGAGCAAACTTTCCTTCACTATCAGAATATAAATCATAATTTAATTTGTCTTTTGTTGCTGTTTCTTTTAGAAAACTTGGTGCATCTGGACTGATGGCAACAATTTGATAATTTAGTGCTAAGATATCTGATTCTATTTCTTGCATATCGCTCAATTGTGAATTGCAATATGGACACCAACCTCCACGATAAATTATTAGTACTGTTTTTTTAGCAAGAACTTTATCTGAATCTATTTTCGCTCCTTCAACGTTGGATAATGCTGTATTTGGAATTTTTTCTCCTATTAATAATGGGCTTACTTCTTCAGGTGAATTTGCAATTTGGGCGTGTGATGTCATTGTTAAACCTAATAATACTAATGCTATTATTTTTTTCATGATTTGAATTTTTAAAATTATCTTTAGCAAAAGTAAGGCTTCATTGTTTTATGGAATGTTGGGTAGCTGACATTAATTCAACTTAAAATTAATTTGCATTTTTTCTAATTCTGCTAATAACTCATTTGAAATTTGAATTTTTAGTTTTCTGCTGGGCATACTTAATTTTGTAACTACTACAATTTCTTCCACAATATTGGTTGTAGCTACTTGATTTTCTGAAATTAACACCTCATCATTATCTTCATCAATTAGCAGTTCGGTATCTGTAGCCATTGCATCATCTGTTTCTTCTGACTCAAAAGCATTTACTGCTGAAATTACTTCTTTTTTTATTTTTTCCAACTCTAAAACTTCAATAGTTACTTGATGTTCTCCTTTTGATTTGATGAATAATTCTGATAAGGATTGAATCATTTTTTCTTGAAGCTCGGAAATATTGAATTGAATAACTAATTTTTTAGCATAGGTTGTCAATACGTCTTGCAGCATTTTAACTTCTAAAAATTGTAATCTTGGATCTCCTTTTTTGCCTTCTTGATTGACCCAACCTTCTTTGACACTGAATCTAATAAATGTGAAATTGTTCTGAATTAAGAAATGTCTGAATTTTAAATATTCTTCTCCAAAAATTCGGAATTCAAAACTTTCATCATAGCCTTCAAGCACAAAGGAAGCCCAACCTTTTCCGTTTTTGGCTGTTCGATGTTCTACTTTAGTGATGATTCCTCCTACACTAATATTTTTACCAACTTGATTGTTTAAATCATTCAATTCTTGAAGTCTGGTGTTGCAGAAATACCTCATTTCGTATTTATAATCGTCTAATGGATGTCCGGAAATGTATATTCCAACTACTTCTTTTTCTTTGGCTAATTTTTCCATGGTGCTCCATTCTTCACATGGTGGAACAACTGGTTCTGCTATTTGTACTTCTGAGGCATCTCCAAACAAACTTACTTGTGATGAATTTTCATTTTCTTGAAATTTGGCTCCATATTTTATGGCTTTTTCTAAAAATGTGATTCCGTCTCCATCATCATGAAAATATTGTGCTCTGTGTGTATCGGTAAAACAATCGAAACCTCCTGCTAATGCTAAACTTTCGAAGGCTTTTTTGTTGGCTGATCTTAAATCTATTTTTTTAGCTACATCAAAAATAGATTTATAAGGTGCATCTTTTCTGTTTTGCACAATTGTATCTACTGCATTGGCTCCTACGCCTTTTACGGCTCCCATTCCAAAACGAACTGCGTAATTTTCGTTAACGGTAAATTTGTAATATGACTCGTTCACATCTGGACCAAGAACGTCTAATCCCATTCGCTTACATTCTTCCATAAAAAAGGATACTTGCTTGATGTCGTTCATATTATTGGAAAGTACCGCAGCCATATATTCAGCTGGATAATGGGCTTTTAAATAAGCGGTTTGATAAGCAATCCATGCATAACAGGTTGAATGTGATTTATTGAAAGCGTAACTTGCAAAAGCTTCCCAATCTTTCCAAATTTTTTCTAAAATGGTTGCATCATGACCTTTTGCAGAAGCTTGTTCGACAAATTTGGGTTTCATTTTATCTAAGACATCTTTCTGCTTTTTACCCATAGCTTTTCGCAAAACATCGGCTTCACCTTTTGTAAAATTGGCTAAAGATTGCGACAAAAGCATCACTTGTTCTTGATAGACTGTAATTCCGTAGGTTTCTCCTAAATATTCTTCGCAGGCATCTAAATCGTATTTAATTTCTTCTTCTCCGTTTTTTCTTCTTACGAAAGAAGGAATATATTCCAATGGTCCAGGACGATAGAGTGCATTCATTGCAATTAAATCTCCAAAAACTGTTGGTTTTAAATCCTTCATGTATTTTTGCATACCAGGAGATTCGTATTGGAAAATACCAACTGTTTCTCCTCGTTGGAACAATTCATAGGTTTTTTCATCATCGATTGGAAATTCATCTGGATTTAGTTGAATTCCTGTGCGATATTTTACCAATTTTACAGTGTCTTTAATTAAGGTTAAAGTTTTTAGACCTAAGAAGTCCATCTTTAATAGTCCTGCACTTTCTGCAACTGAGTTATCAAATTGGGTTACATATAAATCGGAATCTTTTGCGGTTGTAACTGGAACATAATTGGTAATATCAGAAGGCGTAATGATCACACCACAAGCGTGAATACCTGTATTACGAAGAGATCCTTCTAACACTTTGGCTTGTTGGATAGTTTCACCAGCCAAATCTCCTTCATTAGCAATAGTAATTAATTCTCTTACACGCTCAAATTCATCTGAACGCAATGCTTTTTTAATGTCTTCTTCTTTTTCTGAAATAAAACGTGCTAAATTCCATTTGGAAGGCATCATTCCTGGAATCAATTTGGCAATTCTATCGGCTTCAAATAAGGGTAAATCTAATACTCGGGCTGTATCACGAATAGCCGATTTTGTGGCCATTTTTCCATAAGTAATGATTTGAGCTACTTGATTAGAACCATACTTTTTAATTACATAATCCATTACTCGTCCACGACCTTCATCGTCAAAATCAATATCAATATCGGGCATCGACACACGATCAGGATTTAAGAAACGCTCAAAAAGTAAGTCGTATTTTATGGGGTCAATATTGGTAATTCCTAAACAATAAGCCACTGCTGAACCTGCTGCTGAACCACGTCCTGGCCCAACAGAAACATCCATTTTACGGGCTTCTGCAATAAAATCTTGTACAATTAAGAAATAGCCTGGATAGCCTGAATTAGATATGGTTAATAATTCAAAATCTAGTCTTTCTTGAATTTCTGGAGTAATTTCGCCATATCTTTTTTTAGCACCTTCTATAGTTAGATGACGTAAGTAAGCATTTTCACCTCTAACTCCACCATCAATGGCATCTTCTGTATTTATGAATTCTGTTGGAATATCGTATTTTGGAAGTAATACATCTCTATATAATGAATAGGTTTCTACTTTATCAATTATTTCTTGAATGTTGATGATGGCTTCGGGCAAATCAGAAAATAGTTTTTTCATTTCGTCTTCTGACTTGAAATAATATTCTTGATTGGGTAACCCATAACGATAACCTCTTCCACGCCCAATAGGTGTAGCTTGTTTTTCTCCGTCTTTTACACACAATAAAATGTCGTGTGCATTAGCATCCTCTTTATTTAGGTAATAGGTATTGTTTGTTGCAATTAACTTGACATTGTGTTTTTGGGCAAATTCAATAAGTGTTTTGTTGACACGATTTTCATCTTCTTGATTGTGGCGCATGATTTCCAAATAAAAATCAGCTCCAAATTGTTCTTTCCACCAAAGTAAGGCTTCCTCGGCTTGGTTTTCTCCAATATTTAAGATTTTACTTGGAATTTCACCATATAAATTACCTGATAAGACCATGATGTCTTCTTTGTATTTTTCAACGATATTTTTATCAATTCTGGGAACATAATAAAAACCGTCTGTGTATGCTAAAGAAGACATTTTAGCTAAATTGTGATAGCCTTTTTTATTTTTAGCTAATAAGACAACTTGGTACCCATTATCTTTTTTGGTTTTATCGGTATGGTCTTCACAAATATTAAATTCGCAGCCTACTATGGGTTTGATTTCTGTTTCAGTGACTTCTTCACCTGCTTCAACAGCAGCATCTATTGTTGCCTTAATTGTTTTATTGTGATTCATGACTGCGCTCACAAAATGGAATGCTCCCATCATATTTCCTGTATCAGTCATGGCAACTGCTAGCATTTTGTTTTTTGCTGCTACTGCAACTAAACTAGGAATTCCGATGGTAGATTGTAATACTGAAAACTGGGTGTGATTGTGCAAATGAGCAAACTTGGCTTCTTTAAAATCGCTTTTGTCGGATTCTGAAATGGTAGTTTGCGTATGTTCTTGTTCAATTTTTTGAAGTCGCTTTCTAATATCATCAGAAGCTTTTTTTAAATTGATATGTTTGAGTCCGATTAATTGTATTTCACCTAAATTTTGCTCTCTAAATCTGTGAAAATAATCTGGTGTAACATCTAATTGTTCTTTGGTAAAAACTTCTCGCTTTATTAATTCTAGGAAACAACGTGTTGTGGCTTCCACATCGGCAGTTGCATTATGGGCTTCTGCAAAGGGTTCGTCAAATAAATATTGATGTAATTCGGTTAATGTTGGCAATTTGAATCTTCCTCCTCTTCCTCCAGGTAATCTTAACAATTCTGCTGTAGTTTCAGTACATGTATCCAAAACTGGCATTTTTGACATATCTGAACCTACATTCATACGATGAAACTCGCAACCCATAATATTGACATCAAAACCAACATTTTGACCTACAATATATTTTGTTTTAGAAAGTGCAATGTTGAATTTTTCTAACACTTCTATTAGAGGGATGCCTTGTTCTTCGGCTAATTCGGTTGAAATACCATGAATACGCTCAGCATCATAAGGAATATTAAATCCTTCTGGCTTAATCAAATAATCTTGATGCTCTATTAGATTTCCCATTTCATCATGCAGTTGCCATGCAATTTGAATACATCTTGGCCAGTTGTCTGTGTCTGTAATTGGTGCAGACCAACTTCTTGGTAATCCTGTAGTTTCTGTATCGAAAATTAAATACATCTGAATGAAGATTGTTGATTATTGAAAGTAGATTTTAGAACTTTATTCTATTTTCAAAAATACTATTTCAGTGTTTAGAAATCAATTTTAGTTATTAACAAAAAGAAAAAACCACGCTAATTGCGTGGTTATATTGTATATTATTTTAGTAATAATCTATTTAACAGGAATGCTGTAAATTACTCCATTTGTAAACCCAGCTTCTGTTCCATCAACATTAACAGCTCTAAACTTGAATATTCCGGACAACTTTCCGGTTACTGTTGGGCTTTCAGTAATTTCCAATTCTCCACTTCCAATGTTAACACCTGTCTCATAACTTTTTGTTACACCATCAATTGTAACTTCATAACTTGCAACATTAGCAGCATTTACACCAAAAGTACGAACTCCTATATTAGCTGATGACACTTCAAAAGTTACGATTTCAAACTGAGAATAAGCTTCTACAGTCATTGAGCCATCAGAATTTAAGATTACTCTGGCATCATTAGCTCTCCAAGCTTCTCCTTCCTTAAACCCTTGAAAAGATGGGTTATTAAAAGTTACATCGTCAGTACAAGAAACAAATGAAACTAATATTGTTACAATTAAAATTAATTTTTTCATTTTGAGATTTTTTAGTAGGTATTGAAACATATAAACGCACAAATGTAAAATATTGTATTAAAAAAACGAACAAAAAGTAATATTTTTTAAAATATAAATTTAGTTCGGTAAAAGTTTTATATATTTGCACCCTTAATTAACAGAGGTCGAGAACCTCACAATTTAATCACAAGATTATGTCTGTAAAAATTAGATTACAAAGACACGGTAAAAAAGGAAAACCTTTTTACTGGATCGTAGCAGCTGATGCTAGATCAAAAAGAGATGGTAAATTCTTAGAGAAATTAGGAACTTACAACCCAACTGCTAATCCAGCAATCATTGATTTGAATCTTGATGCTGCTGTTCAATGGTTACACAATGGTGCTCAACCAACGGATACAGCAAGAGCAATTTTATCTTACAAAGGTGCTTTATTAAAACATCATTTAGATGGTGGAGTTCGTAAAGGTGCTTTAACACAAGAGCAAGCTGAAGCAAAATTAGCGGCTTGGTTAGATGAAAAAGCTGGAACAGTTAATGCAAAAAAAGACGGATTATCAAAAGCTAAAGAAGATGCTAGAGCTAAGGCTTTAAAATTAGAAAAAGAAGCTAATGAAAAACGTGCAAAAGCTGCTGCTGAAGCTGCTCAACCAGTAGAAGAAGTAGCTGAAGAGGCAACTGCAGAAGAAGTAGAAACTACAACAGAGGAAGCTCCAGCTGTAGAAGAAAACAACGAAGAAACACAAGCTTAATTTGATGCGATAATGCGAAAAGAAGAATGTTTCTATCTTGGCAAAATCGCTAAAAAATTCAGTTTTAAAGGTGAAGTTTTAATCTATTTAGATACTGACGAGCCTTATTTGTATGAAAATTTGGAATCAATTTTTGTGGAATTACACAAAAACTTGGTTCCATTTTTTATTTTAAAATCGGGTATTCATAAAAATAATTTTCTACGTGTTAAGTTTGAAGATGTAAATTCTGAAGAAGACGCTGATGAAATTATGAATTGTGAGGTTTATTTACCACTATCCTTTTTACCTAAATTGGAAGGAAATAAATTTTATTACCACGAAATTACTGATTTTCTTGTTGAAGATGTACGATTAGGAAAAATTGGAACTGTCAAAAGGGTGAATGATAGCAATCATCAACCTTTATTAGAGATAATGAATGGTGAAGTAGAAATTTTAGTACCATTAATTGATTCTTTCATTATAGAAGTTGACCGAAAGAATAAAGTTTTCAAAATGGATATTCCTGAAGGATTGGTGGAACTTTATTTATAGTGTTCAGTATTTAGTTTAGTTTGCTTTATTAGTTACAAAACATTATGATTTTTTTATTCAAAAATCGTTAATCTTGAATCAAATCACATGTTTAAATTCAAACAATTTACAGTAGAGCAAGACCGTTGTGCCATGAAAATAGGTACTGATTCAGTATTATTAGGATCTTGGTGCCCTATTGACAATAATCCAAATTCTATTTTGGATGTTGGTGCTGGTACTGGAATTTTATCTTTAATGCTGGCTCAACGAACAAATGCTGATCAAATTGATGCTTTAGAGATTGATGAAGAAGCTTACGAGCAATGTGTAGAAAATTTTGAAAATTCGCCTTGGGCAGACCGCTTATTTTGTTTTCATGCTGGTTTGGATGAATTTGTGGAAGATCCTGAAGATGAATATGATATTATTATTTCCAATCCCCCGTTTTATGCTGAAGATTTTAAAACAGACAATTCTCAAAGAGATTTAGCGCGTTTTCAAGATGCTTTACCTTTTGAAGAATTAATTGAAGCGGCTGATTTATTATTGTCAGAAAACGGAATTTTTGCTGTAATAATTCCCTACAAAGAAGAAGAAAAATTCATTGATTTGTGTGCTGAATTTGAACTTTATCCTGTAAAAGTTACTCGCGTAAAAGGTTCTCACAAAACGCCAATTGTTAGAAGTTTGTTGGCTTTTAAACGCTACGAATTATCGGTTTTGTTGGCTGATGAGCTGGTTATTGAAATCAATCGTCATGAATATACGGATGTATATATTAATTTGACGAAGGATTTTTATTTGAAGATGTAGGAGATGCAGGTTGTGACTGTCGACTAAAGATATCTCTAAATTGATACAGAAGTCTTTCAATTAATCGCAAATCTTCAGTAACTATATCAGCTGTTCCTGACATTTCCTGTTGGAAAGTTATTTTCTTTTCGTAAGAAGTTTCAATACCGTTTGGCAATGAAATATCAATTAATAGATTTCCTTCTTTGTCTGGTGTTAGTGAAATTGATTTCACTTGTCCTTTTATAATTCCAAACTCTCTATCTGGAAAATTAGCTAATCTGATATTAACCTCTTGGTTTACTTTTATTTTTCCGGAATTTTGAGCAGGTGCTTTTACTTTTCCAATATAGTTTTTATTGTCTGTTGGTACAATTGTGAAAACTTGTTCCCCAGAATTTATGGTTTGATTTTCAACCCAAATTTGCATAAATGAGACTTGTCCTTTTACAGAAGAGCGTAATACATAGGTTAATTCCCAATCGTTTATTGCTTTTTTTAATTGGTTAAAAGATTGAAGTACATTTCTTAACAAACTTGTATCATCTTTTGTTTCATTAATTCTTGTATTGCTTGAATTTCTATTTAAATCATTGATAGAAGAGCGCATTTGTGACAACTGTGAACTTATGTTCTTTACATTCTTTTCTGCTTGTAGATAGTCTAAATTTTTACTTTCCCATTCTTGTGATGCTATTACTCCTTTTTGATGTAGTGTTCTATAACGTTCTAATTCAAGCTTTTTTAATTGAAGTTCGTTTAGGCTTATTTTTTGCTGTTCTTGCATCAAAAGCATTCGCTCATTCAATTGATTTATCTCTAAACTTTGAGCATTTTTTTCAATGGAATAGGGTTTTAAGTCTCTATTTAAATCGTAAGCGATATAATCTTTTTCAAAAAGGGTAAATGCATTTTGAATTTCTCCTAATTGTAAGGCTGAAAACTTTTCAAAAGGAAAAACAAATTGTGGTTTATTAATTGAAAGGGTATCAATACACTCTTTTAGTTTAAAAACATCTTTGTAATTTGCAGTGTTTTCAATGATTGCTAGGGGTGTATTTGGTTCAACATCGACTCTATCTTGTACTAAAATTTTAGCTATTTTGCCACTAATTCTCGCTACCAATTTTTCTGGAGGATTTTGTGTTGTGATTGTAATCTGTGTAGTTATCATATCAGGATATTTTATGATATAGGCAAACAGCATTACTGTCAAAAGAATAACTAATATAATGATATTTCCCCATCGAATCATCCAATGTGGTACACGCGTAAGGATTTCTTGAACTTCTTCGCTTCTTAATTCTATATCTTGATGTTCTGGCATATTTTAATTTCCTAATTGCAATTGATTCTTCACTAATTTAAAGTAACTTCCTTTTAAAGTTACTAATTCATCATGTGTTCCTAGTTCAATAATTTTTCCTTTTTCTAATACTACGATTTGATCTGCATTCATTACTGTGCTTAATCTGTGAGCAATTACTACAACTGTTTTATTTTTAAAAAAGACCTCTAATTTTTCCATGATTTCTCTTTCGTTATTAGCATCTAAAGCACTTGTTGCTTCATCAAAAAATAGCATTTCAGGGTTTTTATAAACTGCTCTTGCAATTAATAATCGTTGCTTTTGTCCTGTACTCATTCCAACACCTTCTGAACCTATTTTTGTGTTATACCTCAATGGGTAATCTTCTATAAACTCTTTAATATTGGCTACATCAGCTGCGTATTGCAATCTTTCTTTGTCAATTATATCTTCGCCAATAGCAATGTTGTTTGCAATGGTATCATTGAATATAAATCCTTCTTGCATAACGGAACCAATGTGGTTTCTCCATGCCTTTTGAGTAATGTTGTTTAATGTGGTTTTGTTTACATTAATTTCACCTTTTATGGGTTCGTAAAATTTCAACAAAAGTTTCATTAAAGTTGTTTTTCCACTTCCACTTGTTCCTACAATTGCTGTTATTTTATTTGCTGGAATGGTTAGATTCAAATTTTCTAATACATGAATATCTGAACCAACATATCGAAAAGATAAATCTTTGATGTTTATGTCTGCATCTTGGGGTATTTCTTTAGTTTTCTGTTCATCATTTTGTGTTTCATCTTCTTTTTCATGAATCTCAGATAAACGTGCTAATGATATTTTAGCATCTTGTAGTTCACGAATAAAGCCTATTAATTGTACAATTGGACCATTTAAATTTCCAACAATGCTTGTAATGGCCATCATCATCCCTAAAGTAATTTGTCCGTCAATTACTAGTTTAGCTGATAAGAAAATAATAATGATATTTTTTAATTCATTAATAAAATTAGACCCTATACTTTGTGTTTGTTCTAAAACCAAACTTTTCATAGAGACTTTGAATAATCTTGCCTGGATATATTCCCAACCCCAACGTTTTTGTTTTTCAGCATTGTGTAATTTAATTTCTTGCATTCCATTAATCAATTCAATGACCTTACTTTGCTCTTGACTGACTTCAGAAAATCTTTTGTAGTCTAGTTTTTCTCTTCTTTTTAGGAATAATGTTACCCACAAGAAGTATAAAAAGCTTCCGATAAAGAATACTATAAAAATGGATAAATTATAATAGGCTAAAACAGCTCCCATGATTATCATATTGATAAAAGAGAATAAAACGCTTAAGGATGAAGTGGTTAAAATTCGCTCTATTCGATGATGGTCGTTGATGCGTTGCATAATATCTCCAGTCATTCTTACATCAAAATAAGAAATCGGCAAATTCATTAATTTTATGAAAAAATCGGAAATTAGTGATATGTTTATTCTTGTGGATAAATGAAGAATTATCCAACTTCTTATTAATTCTAAAGCTGTTTTTCCGAAGAACAAAAACAATTGTGCAATTAAAACTAAGTAGACAAAGTGTATATTTTGGTTTTGAATTCCAACATCTACAACGCTTTGTGTTAAAAACGGAAAAATCAATTGCAATAAACTTCCTGCAAAGAGTCCGATGATTAACTGAACTAAAAACGATTTGTATCTTAAGACGTATTTGGATAATATTCCAAACCCAAAAACTTTTTTATCACTTTTGTCGTCATTTTCTTTCTCGTAAAAATTTGGTGTTGGTTCTAATAAAAGTACAATGCCTTCTTTTGTAGTTTCGTCTGCATTATTGCCTATCCAAAATTTAATAAATTCTTTTTGGTTATATTCTAATAATCCATGGGCAGGGTCTGAAACAAAATACTTGTCTTTTTTAATTTTATATAAAACTACATAATGATTTTTATTCCAATGCAATATGCATGGCAATGGTGTTTCTTGTAAATCATCAGCACATAATTTAACGCCTAATGTTCTAAAACCTATTCTTTCTGCCGCATCACTTAAAGTCAACAAATTACTTCCTTCACGAGTAGTTTCAGAAAACTCACGCAAAGTTTGAATATTAAGTACACGTCCAAAATGTTTTGCAACTATTTTTAAACATGTTGGTCCACAGTCTTTGGATTCTGTTTGGGTGTAATGGGGAAATTTTGGCATTTATTATTCAGCGAGGTATTTGTCTAATTCTTTTATTAATTTATTTTTCTGAGAAGGCATAGGTGCATCACTATTTACTAATTCTCCTTCTTTATTAAAAATAATATAATGAGGCAATACTCTTATTGAATCTAACTCTTTATAACCCGTATCATTTATCAATTGATAGTTTAAATAGTTTTCTTCAATTACCCCATCTTTTTTTATTGCATCATTACACTCATTCTTGTCTCCTTCAACAGATATATATATAAATGAGATGTTTTTGTCTTTGAATTCATCTTTAAGTTCTTTCATTATTAATATCTCTTTTCTACATGGTTTGCACCAACTTGCCCAATAATCAATATATATAACCTTTCCTTTATGAGATTCAATTATTTTTTTTAATGACTCTCTCTTTGGGTATACAATATCTTTTTTCTCGGAATCTATTTGTGAAAATATAATGTTATTTAAAAAGAGTACTACTATTAATATTTTTATCTTCATATTATTTTAAAATTTCTATTCCAAATTTATATATAAAATCTTTTATTTTTTCCCAATTTTCTTTTTCTTTTAATTTTCTAAGAGTAAAATAATTTTCATCATTTAATTTCTCTAAATATTTAAAACTAGGTCCTTTATTATATTTAAATCCTTTGCTTACATAATAATCCACAGACAAAATTTCAACTACTACAAAAACACCATTTGATGGAAAATCTATATCGTAATTTATTACATCAATCTCTATCTTATTATTCTTATCTTTTTGAACAAAAATACTTTCATCTATAAGTTTCTTATCAGGTACTTTATTAACAGAATCTACAGAAAAAAGATTAACTTTAAAAGGCATATTTAATATATTTTTTGATAGAAAATGATCCTTTTTTAATTCAATTCTGATGCTTTTTATTTTGGCATTTACTTCTTCTTCAAAAGGTATATAAGTTGCGTATTTTGCTTCAAAAGTTGTCGCCCAACCTTTATAATGTCCAAATTCTGAAAGGAAACTATTCGGTGGAAATATAATTTTTGTTATCGCTTTTTTGTTTTCATCTACTAAAAGAACTTCATTAAGTAATTCAACTCTTTCTTTCAAAAATATTGTGTCTGTAGCAATTAAATTATTAATCTCAAATTCTTGATAACTTACGTGTTTTATCTTAACTAATTTTAATAAATCATTTTTTCTTACATTAACAAATCCAAATTTATTTGACACATATTTTATTGTATCATCAATATGAAATGCTACATCTTGAACTGGTTGTTTTGAATTTGAAAAAACAAAAATTGCTTTCTCTTGGGCACAAGTTAAGTTACAAATCAATATAAAAAGAAAATTTTTTAACATAAAAATAAATAAATAGAGTGGAATGAATTTATTCCACTCTTAATTAATTAACAATCCCAAGAAGGTCCTGATGTTTCCTCGCTCCAACTACCAAATCCAATTCCTAAAAATGACGGTCTGCATTTATAGGTAACCGTACAAGGTGCTATAGCCTCACCTGCCTGCATAAAAATAGTTGGGGTAGGTGCTGATGTTGAAACACATTTTTGACTTCCTCCAACATTTCTCATTTGGTTTTTAGAAAGTACTTCTACACCTTCTAAACTTAAAATTGATTTTTCCATAATTTAAAAAATAAAGATATTAAAATTACTCAACTATTTAACGTCATTTGAGTTTCTGACGATCGTTGCAACAATATTTTTTAGTTTTACTATTCAAAAAGATACAATAATTCCTTCCTTACTATTTCAGGCGCTATTTACTATTAAAATTTTTATTGGAGTAAAAATTATCATTCAAGCACTCTTCTACTAATAATTTTCTATTTCTAGTGTATTTAAACTATTGTTTTAAAAAAACAAATATTGCTTTAAAAGAATTATTAACGTTACGGTTTTCAGCCAAAACTGTTACGGTTTTTTTTATTTACTGAAAATTTAACATTTTAATTCTTTCAGCAAGTTTCCTACTATTTGCAAAACATAACTCTGGTCTTGATATTTCTCGAAAATCATCAGCACACAATAACGCCTATGGATCTATGTTAATTATTATAAACCATCTCTATGCATCAACAAATTACTTCATCACTCACATATTGTTTCAGAAAACCCAAAGAGGTTTTAAATGTTAAACACAATCATAAAACTTAGCAACTATTTTTAAATATTAAACCGTAGTTTTTAAATTCTTATTAGGTGTAAAGGAAAATTTTGCATTTATCTATTCTGCAAGGTATTTGTCTAATTCTTTTATTATTTCTTGACTATCTGGTGCAGGAGCATTATTATTTACTAATTTGCCTTTATGAAAAATCATATACCTAGGAATAGATTTTAATTGATTTTCTTTGTAAAATGAGGCTTCAGGATAATTTATGGCTAAAAAACTATTCTCAATATCTAAGTTTTCTTTAGAGTTTGCTTTTTGCCATGCTTCAAAATTGTTATCAATACTTATATAAAAAAATCTTATGTCTTTATTTTTAAATTTTTCATGTAATTTTCTTGAAGCAGGAAAAGATGCCCTGCATGGTGCACACCAAGAAGCCCAAAAATCAATATAAATGACATTATTCTCACTGATTAATTCTTTAAAATCATACTTTTCTTTTGAATTATTTATCAATAAAAGAGAGTTGTCATTTATAATATCGTTTTTCTGTGTTAATACATTTTCATATTTTTTTTCATAATATTTTAAAACATTTTTATCGTCTATATTTGATTTGAACTTATCATAATAATTAAAAAAAACCTTTTTTGGTTTAAATTCATGGATTAAATCTAAATAATGTGCTAGTAGAAAATCTTTATTATTTTTATTGATATTCTTGTAGTTTATTAATTGATCTAATTGATGCTGGTAGTCATCTTCAAAACCATTAGAAACTTTTAATTTTTTAAGCTTAAATTTTCTTTCAAAATTTTTTAAAACTTCATTTGAAATTACATAAAATGCTAAATTATTTTCATCTAATAAATTTATTGAATTTGTCTTGTAAAATAAATATGAATTGTAAAAAACATATTGCTCTTTTTCTATTTTCTCATACTCCATTAAATTTTTAAGAAAATCTAATTTTAATTTATTCTTTTTAACATAATAAATAGAGTCTTTTATTAACTCAGATTTGTTTTTGAGCCTTCTGTTTTTGCTCAAAAAGCTCATAATATTTTGAATTGTATCTGGATAAGTTTTATTGAAGTTTGTTTCCCAATTATATGTTTTTTTATTTTTTAAATTACTAACAACGGGAAAAAAATTGTCGAATTCAATTAAAATACTATCTGACGGATTAAATTTATAAACATTCTCATATTTGCCTAAATAATTAATATATAGATAAATAGATTTATTAGATTTAATGTTTATTGTAGTATCCTTTTGCCTTTTTAATTCAATATTATTGTCAATAAAAGACGAATCAATTCTATATTTAATTGGATAATCAGTTACTGAATACATATTTTTATTAAAAAAAACAGTATCCGAAATTTGTGGATTTTTAAAGACTAAATAAATATTTTTTGAAAAATTTTTATCTAAATACTCCTCTTTTTTAGATTTCTTACATGATATAAATAATAAACATAGAAAAAAAACTAAAGTGACATTAAAATTAATTAGGGAGGATTTTAAAATCCTCCCATTACATTTTATAACCATGATGCTGAACCACATGAATCACAACACCAATGACCGTTTGAACCGTTTGAAGCCCATCCTTGAGCTTCAGAAGCGCTTGCGTTAATAGCAAGCATTTTATGTACTCTTCCGTTACTGTCTGTTAGATAATACACTGCTGCACATGTACCTGCTGCTGCTCTGCCACCACTAATACTTTTTTGCTCATTTTTAGAAAGTAGTTCTACACCCTCTAAACTTAAAATTGATTTTTTCATAATTAAAAAAATTAAAGATACCAAAATTACTCAAACATTTAGCGTCATTTGAGTTTCTGACGATCGTTGCAACAATATTTTTAGCATTACTCTTCAAAAAAGTAAAACATTTCGTTTATTTCATAGATTTCTGGTAATAATCTACCATTAAATATTTTTATTGGAGCATAATTTAAATTATTATTTAAGCACCATTGATACTGATTCTCTATTTGGTTGTTTTCTGTTGTAAAACTATCTGTCTCTTTCCATTTTGTAAGCCATTCTTCTAATTTTATATTTTTTATGTGCCAATCATCTAGAGCTTGTTTACAATCTTTATTTGTATTGTATAAATGCAAAATTGTTTTGACAACGTCTAGATAAGGATTTTCAAGATTGTTTATGTTTATGTTAAAGCATACCTCTAATTTTACTTGTTCTTTATATTTCGCAACAAATTCAATAGTCTTTTTATAGACTGTATGGCAATGAGGACAACTTGGACTTAAAAAGAGAGTAATTGTATTTTTTGCATTTATATTACCAATGTTTATCTTATAAATTCCATCAAAATATTGTTTATCTTCAATAGGTATAGCCATTTTATAAAAAACATCTTCATTTCGTTTAAATCGCAATAAAGTATTAATATTTTGAGTATTCTCTCTTGAACTTTTAAGCTGCTTTTTCAATAAAAACCAAGCTATGACTATTAATGATGATAAAATTAATAATGATACTAAATGCTGATAGTCTGGATTTAAACTTTTATAATTCAACAGATACAACAAGGTCATACAAGTAAGAAGTATTGAAACTATTAAACATAAAAAACACCACTTTTTTAATACAATTTTTTGCAAATAAATAGAGTATACTAAAAAAGGAAATGAAATTAAACATAGTATTCCAATGTAAATAAGCACATCAAAACCTAAAATCTGACTAATAAAGGTGATACTAAAAAACAAAATGGGTAAATCCACAAATTCTAAATACTTAGAAAATGAATATGATTTTGAATTTATGATAGATTTACAAGAAAAATTTTCATTTGCGGTACATAATTTAGATTCAACTGAATTTGTGTCATTGAAATAGGTTTTTAATATTTCTATACTTACAAAAACACCAATACCTGTTAATATCATAAAAATAATCTGTATAACATTCAATTCAAAAGTGATAATTGAAAGCATAGAAAGGAATAACAACAAAAATGTGATCAAATAATTTGATTTTTTGAAGGTGTTTCTTTGCAAAAAATTATTGTTTTCTTCAATGATTAAAATTATTCCTGTCCAATATTTTTCTAATTCTGCTAGTGTGAATGTTTTTATAATACCATTATTATCTTCTATTACAACATTATCATTTTTTCTTGAAATTATATAGTAATCATTAGATTCTATATTTAATACTGTAATAAACTTTAAAGGTAATTGTTCAATATGTTTAAGGGGAACATTTGCGGCAATATTTTCTATTTCTAGTTTATTTAAACTATCAGTTATGGCTAATAAGCTAGGATAATTAGGATGAGAAGTATATGCGTTTTCAAAATCAATTACTTGACTTTCAAAATTTAGACTTTTTAAATATTTATTCAAAAGTGTATTCATCTGTTTTAAAAAAAACAAATATTACACTAAAAAAAATATCAACATTACGGTTTTTAACCAAAACTGCTACGGTTTTTTTATTTAAGAAATATTTAACGTTTTCATTCTTTCAATAAGCTCTTTATCATTAATTTTATTATTTGCAAAATGAAATTTCATTTTAGCCTTTCTTTTTTCAATTGCACTTAATGACAAGCTTATATATTTTGTCAATTCCTTTGTTTTAAAACCTTTTTCAATAAGCTCAATTATTTGAATATCAATTTCGTCCAAATTGATATGATTTTCATTAAATGAAATTATTGATTTATTGATTGTTTCACTTAAAAACGTCTCACCATTTAAGATACTATCAAATATTTTTACGAAAGTTGTATTGTCAATATCTGCTTTATTTATAAAACCATTTGGCGTTAACTCTTTAAAAACTTTATTCAGTGAAAATCCATCCGCATGATGAGTAATTATAATAATTTTACACTTTGGAAAATTTAACTTCAATAAAATTCCCAAATCTAAGCCTGTAAAAACATTTTTTATCTCATAAGAAGGCAAAGACAAGTCTAAAATAGCAAAATCTATAACTCTCTTTTTTAAAATAAAGTTGTTTATTATATTAAATCCAATCTCACATGAAGTAGCTTTTTCAAATTTAAAATTACGATTTTGTATACTAGCCTCAATAATAGAAACATAAGATTCAATTATCATGGGATGATCATCTACAATTAATGCATTAACAAACTTGTTCATCTTATAATTTGATTTTTATAAATATAAATCTCTAGAATATATTTCCAATTTGGAAGATAACTTAAATAAAGATTATTTATTTTAATTAATGTAGAAAAAAACTTATAAAATCTATGAGCGGTAAATAAAACAGATAAAAGGTAAAATATAAGCAAAATAAATTCTCAAGAAATTTCTAGATACTCTCAAAATGTATAAATATTAGCACTCAGCATAATGTTTAACAACTATTTTAAACAGGTTGATTACAACCTATAGATATGTTTAGCTTTAGCATGAAAAGTTTATTAATATAAAAAACTGCCTAAAAATAGGCAGTTAAAAATCATTAGTTAGAAACAAGATTACAGAAATAAAAGCTTCATTTTAGATTTGAAATTTTAACAAAAGTCACATTCTAATTCTGGACCTACTGGTGGGTTGCAACTTCCAACTAAACAACCTCTACCTCCTAAATAAACTCCTCCAAGTGCATTACACTGAGATTGTGACATGTTAGGGTATAAACGTTGACCTTCACAGATTCCACCATTAATAGCTTTTTGCTCGTTCTTAGTTAATTCGTTAACTCCTTTTAAATTTAAAATTGATTTTTTCATAATAATGAAATTTAATAATTGATTAATTCTTTCAAACATTTTAAGTCAATTGAAAGTTTTGACTATCGCTGCAACAATTTTGTTAGACCATTATTAAAGGCCTTTTTATTTCTTCAATTTCAGATATGAAATATTTTAATTCTTCTAAATCATATTCTCTTGGATACTCACTTTCGTTTATCATTTTCACAGGAGTGTAATTAAAATCATTTTGTAAGCACCATTCATATTGTGATTGTAAGTCTTCTATAATTTCATCTTCTATATGTAGTTGTTCCCATTTAAATAACCAGTCTAATAAACTCATTCTTTTGATATGCCAATCTGATAATGCTTCTACAACATCTTCAGGATCTTTTTGATTGATTTGCATAATATTTTTTACAATATCTAAATAAGGATTAGCCTTATTTTCTATATTTAGGTTAAAGAAAATTGAAAGTTGAATGCTTTCTGGGTTGGAATTAAATAGTTTAATTGCCTGTTCAAATGCTGAATGACAATGTCCACAACTTGGACTCAAAGCCAATGAAACTTTAATTGGGTTTAATCGACTACCTATTTCTACTGTTGAAAATATAGCAGCTCTTAATGGCGTTTTTAATGGTTTTTGTAATAGCTCAAAAACGCTATAATTGCGTTTAAATTTCTTTAATTTTTTGTTGTTTTTTTCTAAATTACTACTTTTTTCTAAATTACTTTTCATAAAGAGCCACAATGTTGTTGCTAAAACAGTTGCTAGAATTAAACTACTAATGTCTTTTGGGAGTTCTCCCGACAGAAAAAATAATACTCCTTGAAATATCAATAATATTGAGACTGCCAAACAAAGCATACACCATTTTTGTAGTTTTACTTTTTGTAACCATACAGAATAAATTACTATTGGAATAGAAAAAAGACTTAATATGTTTAAAATAAGATAAGATGTTGTATCAATCAGCATAGTCATAATTGCTACACTAAAAAACAAAATAGGTAAATCTGAAAAATCTAACCATTTATTAATTTTAGCTCCACTAGAATTTATTACTGAACTGCAAGATGCATTTTCATTGAACGAGCATAGTTTTGAAACGCTTTCATTACCTCTATTTAACTTTTCTTGAATAATAAAAATACTTATAACAAAACCAATGGTATACAATACAAAACTCACTGTACCTTCCATCGAAAAATTGAACTCTTGCTTTATAAAAAATAACCCCAATAATCCAAAAGCTAATAATACAATTTTCTGTAAAACTGAATTAGTTTTAACAAGTTTTACATCATTTGTTTCTATAATTATAACAACGCCATTCCATAATTCTTTAAAATTATCTATTTGAATGATTTTCTTTTTTTTAGCTTCAAATGTTATGGCAATACTATCTCCTTTTCGTTCAATAAACCCTAAATCGAAAATATTATCTTCATTTTTTATATATCCTAAAAAACAATCTGGTAATTCTTCTAATTGATCTTTAGGAACGTTAGCTGCAACATTTTCAATATTTAATAAACTAAACGTATCTGTTATTGCAAATAAACTTGGATAATTAGGATGTGATTCATAATTATCTTGAAATTCACTTTGCAAATTTGAGTATTGATATTTCGACAAAAACTGATTAATAATTGTACTCATTTTTAAAACTTCTTAAAATAAAACTTAGGTTTTGTTTCAACAAATTTTAGGAATAATTTGACGCAAAAAAAAGGATACAGCAATGATTTATAAATTATGACACTCACAATTTATAAATTAGCGATGCAAAAAATACACACAACTATTTGATATACATATTCTTATTATAGATTTATCAAAATCAACAAATTGTATTTAAAATAACACTCTACAAAATAGAATTTTCTCTAAATTTGATAATAATCAAGAAACAAAATTATTTATTATGAAAAAAAATGTTTTAAAAATGGAAATGTTTGTTGAAAAACAACTAGCAAAAAATGAAAAGAGAAATATTTTTGGAGGAGGAGAAAAAGATCCAAAACCAAAACAACCTCAAGTAGATGAAAATGGCAATGTTGTTAACAGCACAAACGGTGGTGGAGTTGGAGATGGAGATGGAAACTATGATGACATTGAAACAAGTGGAAGCTAAAATTATTTTATTCTAAATTACTTATAAATTGAGCAGGAGAAACACCTGCTCTTTTTTTAAATGATTTCGTAAAGGAATTTGCATTTTTAAACCCTACACTTTCAGCTATAGCCTGTGTTGAATATTTTCTATAAGTGGGATTGTTAATTAACTCTTCAATAGCGTAATTAATTTTTAATTCATTAGAGTATTCTCTAAATGATTTGTTAAAATTTTTATTCACAACGTGAGAAAGATATGTTGTATTTGTTTTTATTTTTTTTGCAACATTTTGTTGATTAAAATCAATACTTAAATAATATTTTTTGTCTTCTAATTTCTCAAGAGCTTCTACTATTTCTAATTCTTTTTGATTATCTATTGATAAAGTGTTATATTTTTTCACTTTTAAAGGTTCGTCAGTTTTCTTTTTAAATTCATTTACTAATTCTTTTATTTTTTCATTTGCAATTTGTTTCTCTTTTTTATTCTTAACAATAAAATAGAATAAAATAAAAATTAAAACTAAAACAAATATTATTGTCATATAGAATATGATCTTGGAAATTTTATTCCTGTTTTTTATTATTTCAATGTCCTTTATTACATCTTTACTCTCTAAATAAAGATTTATTTTATTTTTTTGAAGGAGCTTATTAAAGTTTTTGTTTTCAAACTCTGAAATAAATAAATCTGCATTTTCAATAGCTTTTGAATTATTATTTTGTTTATCAAAAATTATAGATTGATAATACTTTGAATACATAAATTCATTATCATCATAATTGTTTTTTAAATGTAATGAATCTACTTTCTTAAAATATATCAATGCCTTTTCATATTCTGTTTTATTATAATAAAGTCTACCCAAATTGTAAGATGCATTTAATAACTCATTTTTATAATTATTATCTCTTGCATATTTAAAAATTGAGTGAAAAAGATTTTCAGCTTTGTTTATTTCCCCAGATTTTAAATACAAATTTGCTAGGTTTGATTCCGCACTCAATTTATTATCAATTAAATTATCTGAGTATAATAAAGATTTATTGAAATAATAAATTGCTGAATCTGAAAATTTATTTACTTTTTTTTCATAAAATATGCTATTGTATAGAGATCCCAAATTATTATAAACATTACTCTTTTTTATTTTAAATTCATCAATTGATAAATTAAATTTCAATTTATCAATTTCTAAATCAGATCCTTTAACTACCTTAATAGCTGAAGAGTAATTGCCCATTTCTCCTAAAACTAATGCAATATTATTATTAAGATTAATTATTTGTAAATTATCATCTATAGAAAGAGAATATTGTTTTGCTTTTTCATAATTCAATAATGATTCTGAATGTTTTTTCCTTTTCCAATTTGTTAATCCTTTATACAAAAACAAAAAAGCTGTTGTTCTTGTCTTCTCAATTGAAGGGATTGAATTATTTAAATCAATTAAAGAATTATTAAAATCTAAATTAGACTGTATTGTATCTCCGTTTAACTGATGTAAATATGATTTTATCCCTTTTGCGAAGGCTTTATGCAAATTATTAGATGATTCTTCTATTTTATTTGAATAATAAAACGAGCTATCTAAACTCCCATTTATATGCATTCTTGCCTTACTTTGTAATTCTTTATACTCCTTATCAGTCAATGCTTTTTGAGAAAAAGCACTGATTGAAATTAACAAAAAAACAATTATATGTATAAATTTCATTTATAAATGACAAATTTTAAGTACAAATATAAATAAAGCAATTAGATTATTTACATTCAAATCGTTTTCAAAAAATATAACATTCGTTCTTTAAATTGTTAAATTTCTTTACGTAAATTTGCAAACGATTTCGTGAAGATGATTTTCGGATTTTCGAGCGACAGATTTTCAGATATAAAAAAACAAAACACATGAAACCAGATTTATTTCAAGCACCTGATTACTATAACTTAGACGATTTATTAACCGAAGAACACAAATTAGTTCGTGATTCTGCTCGTGCATGGGTGAAAAAAGAAGTTTCTCCTATCATTGAAGATTATGCACAACGTGCTGAATTTCCTAAACAAATTATAAAAGGTTTGGGTGAAATTGGTGGTTTTGGTCCTTATATTCCAGAAGAATATGGTGGCGCTGGTTTAGACCAAATTTCGTATGGTTTAATCATGCAAGAAATTGAAAGAGGTGATTCTGGTGTACGTTCAACATCTTCTGTTCAATCATCTTTAGTTATGTATCCTATTTGGAAATATGGAAATGAAGAACAAAGAAAAAAATATTTACCAAAATTAGCTACTGGAGAATTCATGGGTTGTTTCGGGTTAACTGAACCTGATCATGGCTCAAATCCTGGTGGAATGACTACTAATTTTAAAGATATGGGTGATCATTATCTTTTAAATGGTGCTAAAATGTGGATTTCAAATGCTCCTTTTGCTGATATTGCTGTTGTTTGGGCAAAAAACGAAGAAGGAAGAATTCACGGTTTAATTGTTGAACGTGGCATGGAAGGTTTTTCAACTCCTGAAACACATAATAAATGGTCGCTTCGTGCATCAGCAACAGGTGAATTGATTTTTGACAACGTAAAAGTACCTAAAGAAAACCTTTTGCCAAACAAATCTGGGTTAGGCGCTCCACTTGGATGTTTAGATTCAGCTCGTTATGGTATTGCTTGGGGTGCAATTGGTGCTGCTATGGATTGTTATGACACAGCTTTGCGTTATGCTAAAGAGAGAATTCAATTCGATAAACCAATTGCTGGAACACAATTACAACAAAAAAAATTAGCTGAAATGATTACTGAAATCACTAAAGCACAATTATTAACTTGGAGATTGGGTGTCCTTAGAAATGAAGGAAGAGCTACAACAGCTCAAATTTCAATGGCAAAAAGAAATAATGTCGATATGGCAATTAATATTGCACGTGAAGCTAGACAAATTTTAGGTGGAATGGGAATTACGGGTGAATATTCAATCATGCGTCATAGTATGAATTTAGAATCTGTTATTACTTATGAAGGAACTCATGATATTCATTTACTAATTACTGGAATGGATATTACTGGAATTCCTGCTTTTAAATAAAATTCAAAGCTATTCTGTCATTCTGAACTTGTTTCAGAATCAAATAATGAGAAGCTGAATCAAGTTCAGCTTGACAAAACTTCACTGATTAAATTAAACAATAAATAAAATTTATACAAAATGCTTCTCATTCTCGGGAAGCATTTTTACTTTTGTAAAGGAATTAAAAACCAATTGGTTTGGTTTTTGCGTATATTTTATTAGAAATTAAAACATCATGAATACAACTACAATAAATAAAGTCATTTCATCTTATAAAGAACAATTATTGAACCATTCTTTATATAGTAATGTAAAATCTATTGAGGATTTACATCATTTTTTAGAGAATCATGTGTATGCCGTTTGGGATTTTATGTCGCTATTGAAAGCTCTTCAAAATAAATTGACTTGTACAACTACACCATGGATGCCTATTGGAAATCCTGAAATTCGCTATTTAATTAATGAAATTGTAGTAGCTGAGGAAACTGATTTGTCTTTAGATGGAAAACGCCAAAGTCATTATGAAATGTATATTGATGCCATGAAACAATGTGGTGCCAAAACAACTGAAATCAATGCGTTTTTAGAAGATGTTGAAAGTACAAAAAACATATTCGTTTCTATCAAACAAAGCAATTTACATCCTAATGTGAAAGCTTTTTTAGATTTTACTTTTAGAGTTATTGAGCAAGGGAAACCTCATGAAATTGCGGCTGCTTTTACTTTTGGAAGAGAAGATTTGATTCCGAATATGTTTACCGAAATTTTAAAAAACTTTCAAAAGAATTTTCCTGAAACGGATTTGTCTAAACTGATTTATTATTTTGAAAGACATATTGAATTAGATGCAGACGAACATGGTCCAATGGCTATGCAAATGATTGATGAATTATGTGGCAGCGATGAAAAAAAATGGAAAGAAGTGGAAACTGTTTCGATTGATGCTTTAGAAAAAAGAATTGGTCTTTGGAATGCCATTGAGGAACAAATTCTTCAAACTGAGCTTACTTGTTAATCTATGAAAACTTCTATTTCCCTACTACTTTTGCTTTTATCCGTTTTTATGATGAGTTGTAGTAGTGAGGAAAAAATGTTTAATCAAACTGTTTTAAATACTCTTGAAAATAGAAAAATTTTAGCTTTAGGAGATAGTTACACTATTGGTCAAAGTGTTTGTCAAAGCTGTAAATTTCCTGAGCAATTGAAAGATAGTTTGCTAGCTAATTTGCCAGATACTTATACTTTTTCACTTCAAGTTATTGCACAAACAGGTTGGACTACTTCAAATTTAATTTCGGCAATTAACACTCAAAATCCAACAGCTGATTTTGATTTGGTGACTCTACTAATTGGTGTAAATAATCAATATCAAAACAAACCTTTTTCTTTATATCAGACTGAATTTCCTCAATTAGTTACAAAAGCAATTTCTTTTGCTAAAGGCAATAAATCAAAAGTTATAGTAGTTTCAATTCCTGATTATGCATTTACACCATTCGGACAAGGAAGTAGTAATGCTCAAAACATTTCTACTCAAATTGATGAGTATAATTTTTTTGCTAAAAATTATTGCGAAACAAATAATATTGCATTTATAAACATAACCGATATTACTCGATTAGGTTTACAACAAACTAATTTGGTTGCTGATGATGGCTTACATCCTTCTGCAATTGCTTATTCAAAAATTGTTGAGCGAATTTTACCTTTGGCTTTGGAAAAAATAGATTAAAAATTTTATTCATCTAGGATAATTCCTATTTTAGATGAAATTTTCAAAATGTCATCACAAGATAGATTAACCAAAGCCTACAACGAAGCCAAGCGTATTCCTTTTGACAACACTTCCAAATTCATTTTGTTTAGTGATTGCCATAGAGGTGACAGTAGTTTTGCTGATGATTTTGCTAATAATCGAAATATTTATTTTCATGCTTTACAACATTATTATAAAGAAGGTTATTCATATATTGAGTTAGGTGATGGTGATGAATTGTGGGAAAATATGTTTTTCAAAGATATTTTTGAAGCCAATAAAAATGTCTATTTGTTGATGCAAAAATTCTACAATGAAAATAAATTGCATTTGATTTTTGGCAACCACGACTTTGTTTATAAGAATCCAAGCGTAGTAAAAAGGTTATTGTCAGAATATTTTGATCCTAAAGAAGGTAAGAATATACCGCTATTTCCAAGTATTAAGTTCAATGAAGGGATTGTTTTAGAACACAAAGAAACAAATCAGGAATTGTTTTTAACTCATGGCCATCAAGCTGAATTTATGAATTATGTGGGTTGGAAAGTCAACCGCTTTTTAGTACGTGTTTTATGGAAACCTTTGCAAGTATGGGGAATTAATGATCCTACAAGTCCAGCAAAAAATTATATAGAATTAATAAAAGTTGAAAAAAGAATCAAAAAATGGATTGCTAATAATGGGAATAAAATTACGATAACAGGTCATACGCATCGTCCACGATTTCCCAATCCAAATGAAAATGTATTACACTATTTTAATGACGGAAGTTGTGTTCATCCTAGAAGTATAACAGGCATTGAAATAGCTTCAGGCACAATTGCATTGATTAAATGGTATATTGACACCAAAGAAGATGGCACACTTCAAATTGTAAAAAATTATTTGGAAGGCCCTGTTCGATTGGAGGATTATAAAAAGTAAACAAGGTCACTTTAATTTTCATTAAAGCAACCTTATTACTAAAAACTAAACAATCTAACTAACTTTAATCAGTTCTTTATCATATAATAATGGTTTCCAGATTTTATAAGTTGAAGCTATTAGAAAAATATTTGCTCCTAATAATGCTAATGTTTGCAACAATTCACCAATTTCATGTCCTTCTAAGAACAAATGAAATAAAAAGATATTAAGCGTCAATGGTAAAGCTAAAATAGCTCCAATTCTAGAAAAAACTTGGCTTACTAATAAAAATCCAGCTAAAAATTCCATGATTCCTAAGAAAGGCCAAAAGAAACCTGATTGTTTCATCCCAAATATGTAGTTCTTGATTTTTAAAACATCTTCATTAGGTGCTACTTCTTCTCCTTTTTGAACTTTTTCTATAATTTCAGTGGGTTTTGGAGTAGGTTTAAATTTCCCTAGACTACCATAAATCATAAATCCTCCTATGTAAAGATTCAAAATGATTACTACGATTTTAATTGCTTTCATAACGCTGTTATCCTAATTTAATAGTTTATAATCAAAAACTGGATAACCTCTTACACCTTGCTCATTTGTTAAAGCTAAAAATCTCAATTTATAAAGATTTCCATCCACATCTTTAAGGACATAAAAACGATCGTCTTTTATACTTGGTAATGAATTTGGCCCACCACCATTTCTCCAATTTGAACCAATAACTCGTTGGTCAGTAATTGAAACGTTAAAATTAGAAGTAGTTACATTCACTAATGAGAAGCTTTCATATTGTGCTTCAGTTTGTGTAGCATCTGCAACTATTACCTCATAAACTTGTGTTCCTCCTAACATATTTGTTGACACGAAATCAGAAAAATAATAGGTTATGTTTGAACCACCGAATGGAAAATAATTAGTAAATCCTGAGAAGTTTAAATCCCATTGATTTTTTTTAGGTTGTACATTTACAGTTTGTCCGTTATCCAGACTTACAAATACAAAATTATAGTCTGTGTTTTTAGAAATTGTGATTGATTGAGCGGTTGTTGCATTTAAATCCGCATGTTGCAACACATAATCATTTCCTTGTCTAATAATTCTAATTTTTTTCCAACCACGAGCAGCTCCATCTGTGGTAACTGAACCAACTGTTGGTGTTGTAGTTCCCACTTCATAACCTAAATTTACTAAGTAAACTTTGTTATCTGCATTATTTGTTGAAATTTCAGCAATTGCTGTTCCTTCTCCACTACCAGCTCCTTGTAAAATTCCTGTAGGATTGTCCACATAACCCATAGTAGAATACGTTGAGAATCCAACTGCTACTGAAGCATCTTCGGTTTGTACTTCTGTTATATCTGTTGATGTTGTTTGTTTAACTGCCATTTTAATGGAACCGTTTATGATTACTCTAAAATCACTTCCTGTTGAAAATCCTAAATCCCATGCATCTCTTAAAACTGGAGTTTGTTGGTTAGTACTCAAGTCTATATAAACTTGATTTTGTTGATTGGGACCACCTAAAAATGGTTCTACAATGGCTTCAGAAATTGCTCCTGGTTCGCTTGGAACTTCTGGAATAATAGCATTTTCATCATCTGAACATGATGCGAAAAATATAGCTACTAATGATAAAAAATAAAATTGTTTTTTCATGATATAAAATTATGGTTATTAAAAATTTAAATTATATGTTAGTTTTAAAAAATAACTTCTTCCATAAGCTAAAAGAACTTGAGAAGAAGCTGTATGAGCTCCACCTTGATTTATATTGGATTGGTTAACATTGTCAATATCAAAAAGGTTTCTAGCTCCTACTGTTACTTCTAATTTGTCTTTGTAAAATAGTTTTCTTGCTGAAGCGTCTAACCAACTATATGGTTCTATTTCTGATAGAATATAGCCGTCTGTAGATGCTAAAAATTGTTGGGTTTTTCCAGTAAACTTATAGTATGCTGAACATGTAGTTTTCCATTTAGGAATTGTGTATGATAAACTCGAATTAAGATTGAAATTATAAAGAAATTTATCATCAGAAGTAAACTCCAAATCATTGATTTTTCTTGAAATTCCTGTTAATGAAGCTCCTAAAGTAAACTTCCAATTATTAGATTGAAAAGCATTTGATGATGCAAAATTGACGCTTTTGAACTTACTAATATTGATGTATTCATAAATGGGTGTTGCTCCTTCAAAACCTGTTATGGCACTTGTAATTCTGTCATCAACATTGAGATAACTAATCATAAAATTTGAAGACAAATCTGTTTTATCCGTTAAATCAATACGTTTTTTTATACTGGCTTCGTATGACGTACTGGTTTCTGGAATCAAATTTTCATTTCCCACAAAATAATGTCCATCAAAAATAATTTGGCTATAAAGCTCATTGAAATCTGGTGTTCTATAAGATTTACCAATCGAAGCTCTAAGCTCATATCTGTTAGGCAATAAAAGTCGATTTCCTAATGAAATGGCATATTGATTGTCAAATAAAGATTGAAACGAATATCTAATTCCTGGTCTAATGGCATAAGAATCCGAAAATTTGATTTCTGAAATGGCAAATACATCTATGTTATCAATGCCTTTGTATACTTCCTTTTTTTGATTATCTTCTTCGTCAACAATGGCAAAACCGTTACTTTTTACACCTTCGTAGCCTAACTGCAAATCAATTTTTTTATGCTCAAAAAAACTACTAAACGTTCCTATAGAGTAAAAAACTTCTGTAGATTGGTCTTTTTGTTTTATTGTATTTAATTCTACGTCATTTGTAATATTATATCGAAAATTCTCAATTTCTCTTTTCTGATATTGGTGCGAAAAAGAAATGTTATAATCTATTTTTGAATAAATTTTTCCAACTGTATTTAAATGATGGTAAAAACGATTGAAATTATATCTCTCATCATCACCATATTTGTAAGAACCATAAGTTGGGTTGAAACCTGATTGTGCTGCTGAACTATAAAAATTTATAACTTCGTCTAACCATTCAAATTTATAGAACACTCCAAATCCGTCTTTTTTATAGGAAATCAATGCATTGTTTTGCCATTGTTCTCTTGGTAACCAACTGTATCCTCTAGTTCCATCATTAATTGTATGATTTTTTCCACTTCTATTTCCTAAAAAACCTCTAAAATCATTTCTATTGGAACCAATACTTGCAAACCAATTATCATTTATGTTGTGTGAAACTTTGACATTCTGAATATGTCTTCCTTCATTAAAAATGGCATATTCTTTTCCAACAGTTTCTTCTTGAACTGTGGCAGTTACATTCCATTTTTCTTTGATTGACTTTTTAGTTATGATGTTTAAAATTCCTGAAACTGCATTTGCACCATGAGTCACACCCATAGAACCTTCAATAATTTCTATTTGTTCAATATCGTTTAAATTTATTTGTGATAAATCTGTGTTATTTCCTAAACCTGCTTCATTTACTAGAGGCACATTATCTACTAAAATTTTGAAATAAGCTGCATCTAAACCAAACATTGAAACTGTTGATCTCCCTGAATTGTTACTTGGTCTTACTGTAATATTGATATATTGATTTAATATGTCTGCCAAATTATTGGCGGCCAAATTTGCAATGTCTTGAGCAGAAATTACCCTTACATTGTGAACCGATTTTTTTAGCGATTGAGGTTCTATTTGACCTGTAAGAACCACTTCATTCAACTGATTTACTTTCAAAGAATCTACTTTTAATTCTTGTGAAAAAAGATTGCCTGAAAAAAGTATTATAAAGGAAAAAAGGAATGTATTTTTCATTATTTAGAATTGGTCTTAATAAAATTATTTTGCAAATATATTTATTATTTTTATTTATTCTAAATAAATTTAATATTTTTGTACCAGAAATTTTAAAACAATAATTAATATCATGAAAAAAACATTAACCCTTTTGCTTGCATCTATAACATTATCTGCGAGTTACGGACAAGAGAAACAAAAAGACATTGATGCCATCAAAAAAATGTGTGGTTGCTATGAAGTAGAATTTAATTTTACTGAAACTTTTCAAACTACAAAAGATTCTACTTACAAACCTTCTCCTACTAAAAAAGATCGTGGCTTAGAATGGGTAGAATTAGTAGAAGATGCTCCAAACAAATTAGTATTACAACATCTTTTAATTGTAAATGATGAAATGATAATTAAACATTGGAGACAAGATTGGTTGTATGAAAATACAGAATTTTATCAATTCTTTAAAGATAGAACTTGGACGTTTGAAAAGTTAAAACCTGCTGATGTTAAAGGTCAATGGACACAAAAAGTATATCAAGTGGATGATAGTCCAAGATATGAAGGAACAGGAACTTGGATTCATAAAGATGGTAAGGATTATTGGATGAATACCACTGATGCTCCACTTCCAAGAAGAGAACATACGATAAGAAACGATTATAATGTTTTAGAAAGAAGAAACATTCATGAAATCACAGATTATGGTTGGTTACACGAACAAGACAACAAAAAAATTGCTAGAGATGATAAAGGAAATGATACTGAATTAGCTCAAGAAAAAGGATTAGACTTATATGTTAAGGTTGAAGATTCTAAATGTAAAGCAGCCCAAAACTGGTGGAAAGAGAACGCAGCACTTTGGAAAAACGTTAGAGCAAAATGGCAAACTGTTTTTGATCAAGATAAAACTATTAATTTAGAAAAATCGGTTGATGAAAAACCATTATATATGCATTTATTTGATTTGAAACCTAATGCATCAAAAGCGGAAACAGATAAAATTATAGATTCGTTTGTAAAATAAACAACATGTGTAAGCATTTTAAATACCTAACAAAAAACAGAAATGGTTTCTTGGTATATTGTTCAAAATCTGAAACATACCAACTTTCCTATAAGAATTTGAATTTTAACTTAACCTGTGAAGAACTCGAAGGATTAGTTATGTATTTAAAAAATATTGATTGTGATTATTGGGAAAAGGAATATGAAAATTCTATTTATAAAAAGAAAATTCCGATTCCCACATTACAAAGTAATTTTATGATTCTTTTAGAACGATATGAAGTTCATGAGCTTTTAAATCTTTTAGAAGTCAACATTGAAAAAGAATTTTTATCACTAGAAGATCTAAAATTTATCTTGAGTTTAAACTAAAAAAGTGAGACAAATTGTCTCACTTTTTTTTATTGTTCTGGTGCAATTTCTAATTCCAAACCATCTAATTCTTCAGTAATATGAATTTGACAACCTAACCGAGAATTTTCTTTTACGTGATAGGCTTCCCAAAGCATGGCTTCTTCATCTGGATTGCGTTCTAATGAAATTACATCATTCAACACATAACATTGACAAGAAGCACACATGGCCATTCCACCACAAACACCAATAGTTCCCTCTTCTGCTAATTCATAGGAACGAATTAGCTCCATAACATTCATGTTCATGTCTGTTGGCGCAAGAACTTCGTGTTTTATTCCATTTCTGTCGGTTATTTTTATGGTAATATCAGTCATTAATCAATTGATTTTACAACGGCTTTTTCTGCTTCTTTTCTTGTCCCATCAAAACCATCAACGCCAGAAACTGTAGTGTATTTTAGAACATATCTTTTTCCTGGATTGATTCTGTTATAAACACTTTGGCACATTAAAGTGGCTTCGTGAAAACCACAAAGTATCAATTTCAATTTTCCTGGATAAATATTTACATCTCCAATGGCGTAAATTCCGTCAATATTGGTTTGATAGTCTAATGCGTTGTTTACTTTGATGGCATTTTTTTCTATTTCTAATCCCCAATTGGCGATTGCTCCTAACTTTGGAGTCAACCCAAAAAGTGGAATAAAATAATCCGTTTCCACATTCATTCTCGCACCGTTGATTTCTATATCTATAGATTCGATTCTTTCAGCTCCTTTGAAACCAACTACTTCTGCTGGTGTTATTAATTTAATTTTTCCTGCATTTTTTAATTCTTGCACTTTTTCAACAGAGTCTAAAGCACCTCTGAATTCATTTCTTCTATGAACTAAAGTTACTGATGAAGCAACATTGGTTAAGAAAATACTCCAATCTAATGCTGAATCTCCACCACCAGCTATAACAACATTTTTATTGCGGTATTTTTCTGGGTCTTTGATGAAATAATCAATTCCTCTGTCGTCTTGTTCGTAGAAGTCAACGTCTTTCAACAAGGGTTTTCTTGGTTCAAAAGTACCTAAACCTCCTGCAATAGCAACAGCTTTTGCATGATGTTTTGTTCCTTTGTTTGTAGTAACAATGAAAGTTCCGTCTTCTAATTTATCGATAGTTTCGGCAGTTTCGGCTAATGTAAATCCTGGTTGAAATTGCTTAATTTGTTCCATTAGATTAGTGACTAAATCACCTGCTAAAACTTCTGGATAACCTGGAATATCAAATATAGGTTTTTTGGGATATAGTTCTGCTAATTGACCTCCTGGTTGAGGCAAAGCGTCTATAATATGACATTTTAATTGTAATAATCCTGCTTCAAAAACAGCAAAAAGCCCTGTTGGACCTGCTCCAATTATTAATATATCTGTTTCAATCATTTTTAAAAAATTGCATGGGTTGAAGTCGTAAAATTGTAAAGATTAAATGTCATTAAAAATGACTTTTATCATGCAAATTTACTTGGCTACGTTTTCTACAGTTTCAATTTGAGGTACTACTCTTTTTATAGTTGATTCCACACCAGCTTTCATGGTACTTTGATTGATACTGCAACTATTACAAGCTCCTTCTAAACGAACTTTTACGTGTTTGTTGTCGATAATATCAATTAAGGTGATATTTCCGCCATCTGAAATTAAGAACGGTCTAATTTCATCTAAAGCTTTTTCAACACTTACTTTTAATTCTTTTGCGTTCATATTTTTTAGTATTTAGTGAATAGTGATTAGTAATTAGTGATTAGCTGTTTAAAAAAGCTACCTACTAAGTGAGCACTACCTACTTCTTATTCACAGCAGAGCAACCTGCCATTGTTGTAATTTTTATAGCTTCTGTAGGTGCTAGATTTTCGTTTCTGTTAATCGTTTCTTGCACTACATTTCTGGTGATTTCTTCAAAAATTCCTTCTAAAACAGAACCTGTTTGTAGAGCCGCTGGACGTCCATAATCCCCTGCTTCTCTTATGCTTTGTACTAAGGGAACTTCTCCTAATAATGGAACATTCAAATCTTCTGCCAAGTTTTTTGCACCTTCTTTACCAAAGATATAATATTTATTGTTTGGTAGTTCTTCTGGTGTAAAATAAGCCATGTTTTCAATAATTCCTAAAACTGGAACTTTGATAGCTTCTGACAAGAACATGGAAACTCCTTTTTTTGCGTCGGCTAAAGCAACAGCTTGTGGTGTACTAACAACTACTGCACCAGTTATTGGTAATGATTGCATGATGGATAAATGAATATCTCCTGTTCCTGGTGGTAAATCGATAAGCATGAAATCTAATTCGCCCCAATGTGCATCAAAAATCATTTGGTTTAAGGCTTTTGCTGCCATTGGTCCACGCCAAATTACGGCTTGGTCTGGTTTTGTGAAAAATCCAATAGAAAGCATTTCTACACCATAACTTTTTATGGGTTCCATTTTTGATTTTCCATCTACTTCAATTGAGGATGGTTTAGCACTTTCTACATCAAACATTATGGGCATTGATGGTCCGTAAATATCTGCATCTAAAACTCCTACTTTGAATCCCATTTTGGCTAATGTTACTGCTAAATTAGCTGTGATAGTTGATTTTCCTACACCGCCTTTGCCTGAAGCAACTGCAATAATATTACTAATTCCGGGAATTTGTTTTCCTTTTATTAAGTTGGGATTTTCAGGTTTTTGAGGGGCTTCAACCTTTATGTTTACTTTGATTTTTGCTTTTTCATAAACCTTATCGTGAATCACTTTCATGATATCTACTTCCGCTCTTTTTTTGATATGTAAGGCTGGAGTTGACAAAACTAAATCAACCACTACCTCATCGCCAAAAGTGATAACATTTTGAACAGCTCCGCTTTCAACCATATTTTTTCCTTCACCAGCTACTGTTATAGTTTCTAATGCTTTAAGGATTTCTTTTCTATCTAATTTCATTTTATTCTGAATTCATTTCAAATCTCTTGATTGAGATTTACTTTTTATTTAAACTGAATATGAATTGCAAAGATAGTTAGAAGTTTACTTGTTTGAAAGCAACAACGTTTAAAGTTTTCTTATAATTGAATTGGTAAAATTTATTCTTTTTGGTGATTTTTTAGCAAACTATACTAACTGACCACTAAAAACTAATCTCTGAATACTAAAAATCAGGTTCCCAAAAATGCTTTTCAAAATCTACAATTTGATTATCCACAACTTTTATTCCTTCAGATTCTAGCAATTGTTGCATTAAGTTTGTTCCTCCAAAATGATGTTTTCCAGAAAGCAAACCTACTCGATTAACAACTCTATGAGCAGGAACGTCTTCCATATTGTGGGAAGCATTCATTGCCCAACCTACCATTCTTGCAGAACGAGTAGCACCTAAAGCCTTTGCAATTGCACCATAAGAAGTAACTTTCCCATAAGGAATTTGTCGGGCTATTGCATAAACTCGCTCAAAAAAATTGTCGTTATTTGAATTTTGTTTTGGCAAAATAAATTAGGTTGACATCATTTTATATAGAGAAGAAATGGCAACAATTCCTGTAACCACAGCTATAAGAAAATTGATGTTATTGGTTATGAATCCCACTTTATGTTCAATTTTTTTAAACAAAATAGCATACAAATAGAAAATGAAATAGGTACCTAATGTTGCTGCTACAGAAAAAATTATGATTGATAAAATATCAAAATCAAATGTGTTTTTTGAAGCCAAAGTTAAACTCACAAATGCATAGTAAGGAATGGCAAACATATTTAATGACGATAATGAAATCCCGTAAAGCAATCGGTTTTTCTTGTCTTTTATTTCAACTTCTACTTGTGGCTTTTTAGATTTTAAACCTGCATAAGCAAACCCAATCGTCAATAAAATAAAAATAATTACACCGAATTTCTTCAAATTGTCACTAACAACAGGATGGCTGTCTAAGAATTTAGCAAAATACAATCCTGTAAAACATTGGATAAATACTACCAAAACAGCTCCATAGGCAAAAAGCAAGGCTTGTTTTTTATTTTCGGTTATACTTAATTTAGCAATAGTCATGTTTAACATTCCTGGAGCAATGATTCCAACTGCTGCAATTAAAAAACCTAAACCAAAGGGTAGAATTATACTCATTTGTTTCTTATTTTATTCTGAATTTAATATAAGTAATCGCTTTATTTTTCTCTAAATATTGATTTTCATAAAACGTTTGAATGCTTGTAACTTCCGAAGGTGAACCTTCATTTCTATACACATCATGATTGGCATAAATTACTTCATGACCTTCGCCATGCAATAACCCTAATGTATAACCGTGCATGAATTCTGAATCGGTTTTTAAATTCATGATTCCTGACTCTTTCAACACTCTTTTATAGCGTTGTAAAAACTCAGTATTAGTCATTCTATGTTTGGTTCGCTTATATTTTATTTGAGGATCAGGAAATGTAATCCAGATTTCATCCACTTCATTTTCAGCAAAACAATCTTCAATTAATTCAATTTGAGTTCTCAAAAAGGCAACGTTTTTCATGCCTTCTTCCACAGCTGTTTTTGCTCCACGCCAAAACCTTGCTCCTTTAATATCAATTCCTATAAAATTTTTATGAGGACTATGCTTTGCTAAACCTACGGAATATTCTCCTTTTCCGCAGCCTAATTCTAAAACTAAAGGATTGTCATTTTTGAAAAACTCTTTATTCCATTTGCCTTTTAAAGGAAAATTTCCTGAAGTTACTTCTTCTCTTGTTGGTTGAAATACATTTTCAAAGGTTTCGTTTTCTTTAAAACGTTTTAATTTATTCTTGCTTCCCACTACAGTTTATTTTTTGGTAAAATTAATAAAAATAAAGTTTTGATAATCTTTATATAACTTTATTAGCACTAAAAAGCACTTTTTTTGTAAAAATATTTTATTTTGAAGAAAAGAAAAGTCGAACTGGTTGTAATTTCTGATGTTCATCTTGGAACTTTTGGTTGTCATGCCAAAGAATTACTAGATTATTTAAATTCGATTAAACCAAAAACATTGATTTTAAATGGTGATATTATTGATATTTGGCAATTTAGAAAATCTTATTTTCCACAAAGTCATTTAAACGTTATCAAAAAAATAATTTCTTTAAGTTCAAAAGGCACAAAAGTGTATTATTTGACTGGAAATCACGATGAGTTTTTGCGAAAGTTTACTGATCTACACATGGGTAATTTAAATTTACTGAATAAATTGGTTTTAGATTTGGACGGACAGAAGGCTTGGATTTTTCATGGTGATGTTTTTGATTCTTCCATAACTCATGCTAAATGGCTAGCTAAACTTGGCGGTTGGGGTTATGATATACTTATTTTGATTAATCGATTCATCAATTGGATTTTATCTAAAATGAAAAAAGAACCTTATTCGCTTTCAAAAAAGATTAAAAACAATGTAAAATCTGCGGTAAAATTCATTACTAATTTTGAAAATGTTTGTACCGAATTGGCTATTGAAAACAAGTATGATTATGTAATTTGTGGACACATTCATGAACCGAAAATGGAAAAGATAAAAACAGAGAAAGGAGAAACCATGTATTTAAATTCTGGTGATTGGATTGAAAATTTAACAGCATTAGAATACAACAATAAAAAGTGGAAATTATACCGACATGAATTACACAAAGTTGCAGTTGATGAAGAACATTTTGAATATGAAAATAAATTAGCGGAACAATTTATTTCTGTTTTAAAAAATTAAATTTGTAAAAGAACTTTTTCCATGAAAAAAATTATTGTTGCTCCTCTAAATTGGGGTTTAGGTCATGCTACTAGATGTATTCCGATAATTCAAGGATTATTGGATAATGGATATGAACCTATTATTGCTTCTGATGGAGTGGCTCTTGAATTGTTGAAAAAAGAATTTCCTAAACTTATTTCATTTGAATTGCCTTCTTATGACATTCAATATGCCGAAAAAGGAAAAAATTTCAAATGGAAAATGATGGCTCAATTGCCAAAAATTATTTCAACTATAAAAAAGGAACGCAGAAAAATCAATAAAATATTAGAAGCCTATAATTTTGATGGTATCATTTCTGATAATCGATTAGGGGTTTATTCCAAAAATGTTCCTTGTGTTTTCATCACACATCAATTGAATGTTTTAACAGGAAAAACTTCTTGGTTGACTACCAAATTGCACAAAAATTATATTCGAAAATTTAATGAATGTTGGGTGCCAGATGTAGAAAAGAATCCCAATTTATCTGGAAAATTAGGTCATCCTACTGAACCAGTAAAAAACATAAAATATATTGGCCCATTGAGTAGATTATGTAAAAAACCAATGCCTATAAAATATGATTTGATGGTTTTACTTTCTGGTCCTGAGCCTCAACGAACTATTTTAGAAAAGAAAATTATTGTTGAATTAGAAGATTATCCTAAGAAAGTTGTTTTTATTAAAGGAGTTATTGAGAGAAATCAAATTAAAGAAGAAATTGGAAACATTACGTTTTTTAATTTCATGAATAGTGCTGAACTTGAAGATACTTTTAACGAAAGCAATCATATTCTTTGCCGTTCTGGATACACTACTGTTATGGATTTGGCTAAATTGAATAAAAAAGCTTTTTTCATTCCTACACCAGGACAATATGAGCAAGAATATTTGGCAAAGAAATTTGATAAGGAAGGAATTATTCCTATGTGTAAACAGGATAAATTTAAAATTAAAAAGCTAGATAAAATTGATTTTTACAAAGGATTTACTAATTACAGCAAGAAAATAACTTGGAAAGAATTATTTGATCTTTTCTAGTGTAAAAGAAAATTCTGAACCTACTCCATATTCACTTTCAATATAGATTTTTTCATCGTGACCTTCAACGATGTGCTTCACAATAGCTAATCCTAAACCTGAACCTCCTTCGCTACGGGCACCACTTTTGTCAACTCTGTAGAAACGCTCAAATAATCTTGGAATGTGTTTCTTTTCAATTCCTTCACCGTTATCAGTGACTCTTATAATTATTTTATTGTTGACTAAATCTTCAATACTTACTTCAGTTGTGCCGTTTTCTTTTCCATATTTAATGGAATTCATAACTAAATTGGTTATTACTTGCTGAATTTTTTCTTGATCAGCAAAAACTAAAATTTTTGAATTGTATTTTCTATCAAAAGTTAGTGTAATATTTTTCTTGGCAGCACGCATTTCAAGCAAATCAAAAACATTTTGAATTACTTCAACAACATTGAAATCAGACAATTCCAAATGTATATCACCTGTTTCTAATTTCGTAATCATGTCTAAATCTTTTACGATATAGATTAGCCGTTCCACACCTTTTTCAGCACGTTGCAGGTATTTTTTTCTAATATTTTTATCGTCCATTGCACCATCTAACAATGTAAGCAAATAACCTTGAACGGTAAATAGTGGTGTTTTTAATTCGTGAGAAACGTTTCCTAAAAATTCTCGTCTGTATTCTTCTCTGATTTTTAAGGTTTCTATTTCTAGTTTTTTGTCTTTGGCAAACTTTTGAACTTCCTTAGTCAAAGTTGCCATATCTGTGGTTATGGATTGGTTTCTAAAAGAGCTATTTTCTAATAGAGAAACATCATCATAAATCTTTTTTACTCTTTTATAGATGAATTTTTCAACTCTATATTGCAAGACAAAAAAGGCAAATAAAAAGCTTGATACAATAACTAAAACAGAATATATTATTGGAATTTTAATGACCAAAAAGTGAGTTATCACTAATAAAATCGTCAAAAATAAACTTATATATGCAGAAGATATTGTGGCAAATTTATATGATTTTTTAAAGTTAAATAGCATTAAAACTCTATTTTATAACCAACTCCTTTTATGGTTTTGAAGAAATCATCTCCTATTTTTTCTCTTAGTTTTCTGATGTGAACATCAATTGTTCTTCCGCCAACAATGACTTCGTTACCCCAAACTTTATCCAAAATTTCATCTCTTTTAAATACTTTTCCTGGTTTTGATGCCAATAGATAAAAAAGTTCAAATTCTTTTCTTGGTAATATTATCTCTTGTCCTTCTTTAACAATTTTGTATTCTTCTCTGTTAATTTCAATACCATTAACGTTTAATACATCGCTTTTCTCTTCTTTTTCTTTTAGTCTTCTTAACAATGCTTTAACCTTGCTTACTAAAATTTTTGGCTTAATTGGCTTTGAAATATAGTCATCTGCACCTGCATCAAAACCTGCTAACTGTGAATAATCTTCTGAACGAGCCGTTAAAAAAGTGATAATTGTGTTTTCTAATTCTGGCATTTTTCTAATACTTTCACAAGCTTCAATTCCGTCCATTTCTGGCATCATTACATCCATTATAATCAAATGAGGAATTTCTTTCTTAGCTTTTGCCACGGCTTCTTTACCGTTATTTGCCGTTACAACTTGATATCCTTCTTGCGATAAATTATAACCAACAATTTCTAAAATATCTGGTTCATCATCAACCAATAATATTTTAATTTCTCTTTTTTTCATTTTTACAGAAAGTTTTGATTTTGTTTGGTAAAGGTAAAGATAAAATAAAATCTTTTAACTGCTTAACAATTATTTAATCTATTAACCTTATAGTAACGTATGATAAACCTATTCATAACAAATGAGTAACATTGAAGTAATTTACTGCCACGTTCTTTGCACAAAATATAAAATCAAAAAATGAGACTACAATTTTTATTATTCACCTTATTGTTATCATCTTTCTGTTTTGCACAAAAAGCTACTGTTTCTGGTGTTATACTAGATAAAGAATATGACAATGAACCTTTGGCATTTGCTAACGTTATGTTGAAAGGCACAAGCACAGGAACATCTACAGACGAAAACGGAAAATATTCGTTAACTGTTTCAGCCGGAAATCATGTTTTAGTTGTTGGATTTTTAGGATACAAAACTGTTGAAATTCCATTTACTGTAAAAGCGAACGAGAAAAAAGTTATCAATTATACATTAGAAACTGAGGGTGTTACTCTTGAGGATGTTGTTTTGACGGTTAGTGTTAACAAAGAAACTGAAACTGCACTTCTATTTGAACAACAAAAAGCTGTTGAAATCAAACAGAGTATTGGCGCACAAGAAATGTCTAGAAAAGGAGTTAGTGATGTTGAAGCTGGTTTAACCAAAGTAACAGGGATTTCAAAAGTAGAGTCTAGAGGTTTATTTGTACGTGGATTAGAGGATCGTTACAATAATTTATTGGTTAATGGTTTAGCTGTTCCTTCTAACAGTCCGTTTAAAAAAATAATTCCATTAGATTTATTTCCTACTGATATTGTAGGTTATATGGATATCTTTAAAACTTTTAATCCTAATATTTATGGTGATTTCGCTGGTGCAACTATAGATATCAATACCTCTCAAGCTTCTGAAAGTTATACAAAAATTAGTTATGGAGTTGGTTACACAACCAATAATAACATGAGTGATTTCTTAATTTCTTCTGATGCTGATAACACAAAAAGCTTCTTTGGATTTGGTGGACAAGAAAGGGAATTGCCAAATGGATTTGGTAAAGTTCCTAATGGGCAAATTAATAATAATTTTGAATCTACATGGGATGTTGAAAAAACTAGATCACCATTAAATACTAGTTTTGGAATTACTAATGCTGATAAATTTACAATTGGAGAAAATGCAAACAAATTAAATTATGTTTTTGGAGTAAACTTTGACAATAAATATCAAGTAAGAGAAGGTGCTGATAGATTTTTTGGAATCGGTCAAGGTCAATATGATAATAATTTACAACGTTCTCAATACAAGTTTTTAACTCAAGCTTCTGCTTTACTTGGTCTACAATATAGAACAGATAGATTTAAATTAACCACAACTTCGTTATATTTAAAATCTACAGAAAATCAAATTCAAGATCAAATAGGTTATACTAGAAATGCTGTTGATAATCCTAATGAAATCATACGTTTAAATCAATATGACGAATCTAACTTTTTTACAAATCAATTAGAGTCAGAATATAAAATAACTGAAAATGAAAATCATACTATAAAAGGTGGTATTTCATATACAAAGACAAAATATAATCAACCTGATAGAAAATTTATTAATGGTGTTGTTCTTAATGAAGATGAAATCGAAACAAGATACGGAAGTAATCATTTAATTCGTCAGTTTTTAGATGTTGAAAACAATTTTCATATGTCTGGTAAATTAGAATATAATTACAAGTTTGGCAAAAATGAAGATAGAATGAATAAATTGTCAGTAGGATACAATGGATATGCAGAATATATGAAAACTTCTTACCGATTTGTTTCCGGTGTACCAAATGGAAATCAGACTGCAAGTATTGTTAACTTAAATTCAATAGATAGCTTTATTCAAAACGATATTAATAACAATAATTTATCTTTTATAGAAAGTACGAATGGCGAGTACAAAACTAAATTAAATAATAGAGTTGATGCAGCTTACACTAATATTCTTTTAAATTTTGGAGAAAAATTTGAATTAAATGTTGGTCTTAGAGCAGAAAACACTACTCGTGATTTAAAATACAGACTTATTGTTGACCCAATTGGATCTGCTTACAGAAAGAGTCTTTATGAAAAATTAGATTTTTTACCTTCATTAAATTTAAAATATTTAATGACAGAAGATAGTAATATTCGTTTTGCGGCAAGTAGAACTATTACAAGACCAGTTCTTTTTGAAACACTTCCTTTAACATATATCAATGCAGATGGAACTTCTGAAAGAGGTAATGAAAACTTAGTTAATTCAACAAACACAAATGTTGACATTAAATACGAAATATTCCCAACTAAAAATGAGCTTTTTGCTGTAACCGTTTTTGGAAAACATATTCAAGATCCTATTGAACGTTCATTTGACAACTTTGGTGGTGGATCTGGTAGACAAGTTGCTTATTACAATAATAAATCTGCAACTCTTTTTGGTGCTGAATTCGAGGCAATTGTACAATTAAGTAGATTGTCAGAAAATTTAGAAGGACTTTCGCTAGGTGTTAACACTTCTATTATGCACACAGAAGCTATCTCAGACAAAGAAAGAAACTCTTATTTTGATACGTTCGACAAAAGACAATTACAAGGAGCTTCTAACTGGCTAGTAAATGCCGATTTAAAATATGATTTTAAATTTAGTGAAAATTGGAAAAATACTGCAACACTTGTTTATGGAGTTTATGGAGACAGAATCTATGCTGTAGGTATAGCAGGACAAGACAATGAATATGAAAAAGCATTTCATAAATTAGATTTCATTTGGGGTCAAAACATAAATAAAAAATGGGATGTGAAATTTTCAATAAATAATATTTTAAACCCATATTATAGAAGAGTTTTAGGAGACGATAATCAAATCCAAATATTAGAGTCATCCTTAACTTTACAAGAGTATAAAAGAGGGACTGGATTTTCAACCAGTATTTCATATACTTTCTAAAAATATAAAGCCATCCTTCGAGATGGCTTTTTTTGTTTACACAAAGGAAACATTTCTATTACAATTAATTGAAAATAACATAACTTTTTCGTAATCATTAGAAAACACTTAAGAAATTTAACCAACATACATTTGTCGAAACTATTAAAAACAATACAATCATGAAAAAACTATTATTTAGCTTATCAATTTTAGGAGCTTTATTTACAAGTTGTTCAACTGACGACGACGAGGGAACAACCCAACCAGTAGAAGGAGAATTAACAGGGGCTATAACAACAAACAGAACTGTTGCTTTTGGAAATTACACACTAAACGGAATTGTTACAATTGAAAGCGGAGTAACAGTTACTTTTGAAGCTGGCTCAACAATAACTGCTAATGCAGCAAACGGAGTAGACGCTCTTGTTGTAAAAAACGGAGGAAGATTAATAATGAATGGAACTGCTACTCAACCAATAGTCTTAACTGAACAAACTAAAATTCCAGGTTCTTGGGGTGGTATCATTATGTATGGTGATGCTCCAATTAGAGGTGCTGGTGATACTACAACTAAAACATCTGAAGATGGATTAAACTTAGCATATGGTGGAACGAATACCACACACAATGGTGGAACTTTAAGATATGTTAGAGTGGAGTATGCTGGTAAAAAAATTACAGATGGGACAAGTGAAATGAATGGTTTCTCATTCTACTCTGTGGGAACTGGAACTACTTTAGATCATTTAGTTTCTTACAAAGGAGCTGATGACGGATTTGAATTTTATGGTGGAACTGTAAATGCTACAAATCTTATTTCTTATGGTAATTTTGATGACTCTTTTGACTGGCAAGATGGTTGGAGAGGACAAAGTAACTCTAACTGGTTAGCAATCCAAGTTGGAACTGGAAATTTCGGAATGGAAATTGAAGCTTCAAACAACAACAATTCTTATTGGCCAGTAATTTCAGGTATTACTTTAAAAAGAATGGCTGGAACACAAACAGAAGGTGGTTCTTCTGCTGCTGAATATGATGCTATTCAATTTAAAAAAGATGGTAATGGTGAATTTTCTAACGTAGTAATTTCAGGATATACAACTTCTGGAGCAACAGCTGTGAGAATTCAAGATGCTAACACAAATGTTAATCAAGTTGATGGAAGCAAAATTAAATTAACAAACATTAAAATCAACGACGGAACATCAATGTTCTCTGGTGCAGGTTCTATTGCTGTAACATTTCCAGCAGGTCAGTTCGTTACAAACAGTGCTGCAACTGGTTCTAGCTTAACAGCTGGTGCATGGGCAACTGTTGATGGAGTTAACTTAATTCAATAAAACTTTTATTTCAAATAAATCAAAATCCCTCAAATTGAGGGATTTTTTTTGTGGTATATTTTTTGTTATAAATATTTTTGTATATTTACACTAACTAAATTCATCCCCAAATGAAGAAAAACTACATTGTTGCACTAATTATAGCATTTTGCTTCCTCACTTTCGATGGTTATTCGCAAGAGGAAAAATCTGCTATGGGTAATTCTCAAGAACCTACTATTGAGGGATTATCAATTTATCCGAACCCCGTTAGCAACGGCAAATTGTACATTACTTCAAAATTAGGATTAGAAAAAGAAATTCAAATTTATGACGTATTAGGCAAAAAAGTGTTTGATACTACTACCAGTGTAAAAGAAATAAACATCTCAAACCTAAATGCAGGCGTTTATATTATTAAAATCAAAGAAAAAGACGCTTCTACAACAAGGAAACTAATAATCAAATAGTTACCTCTTATTTTTACTTTGCATCTTATATTATTTTTTTGTTAACTCCTTTTATGTTAACCAAAAAACAGTTACTTTTGTATCAAATATAAAATCAAAAAAAAATGAAAAAACTTTACACTTTATTATCAATTATTTTAATTTCTGCTACTTCACAAGCTCAGGTAGTTATAAGCCAAATATATGGTGGCGGTGGAAATAATGGTGCTACATACACTAACGATTTCATAGAATTATTCAATTCAGGAACTACTGCTCAAAATTTAGCAGGATGGTCTGTTCAATATGCATCAGCTAATGGTACAACATGGGCTACTACAGCTTTACCAAGTTTTAATTTACAACCAGGTCAATATTTTTTAATCCAACAAGCTGCTGGTGCTACTCCTGTTGCGGCTTTACCTACTCCTGATTTAGATGGTGTAAGTTCTGCAACTACTGGATCAAATGGACAACCTCAAGTTACTGGTATAGCAATGAGTGGATCAAATGGAAAACTAATTTTAGTAAACACAACAACCGCTGAAACAACTGCTAATCCAACAGGTTCACAAATTATTGATAAAGTAGCTTATGGAACTACATCTACTTCAGGCTTTGAAGGAACTGGTCCAACTGGTACTGCTTTAACAAATAGTACTGCAGCATTTAGAAATTTAAACGGATGTACTGACACAAATGATAATGCTGCCGATTTTGGTGTAGCTGCTCCTGCTCCAAGAAACAGCGCAAGTCCAGTTAATGTTTGTGGAACAGCTTCAACTAAAAACTTCGATACAATCGCTGGTTTATCTTTATTTCCAAACCCAGTTTCAGGAAATGTATTAAACATCACTTCTGCCGCAAATTCAGCTATGAATGTAGCTATCTTTGATGTGTTAGGAAAACAAGTTATCAATACAAAAGTTTCTAACAATACTGTAAACGTTTCTAACTTAAACGCTGGTGTTTACATCGTAAAAGTTACTGAAGACGGAAAAACAGCTACAAGAAAATTAGTAGTAAAATAAGTTTTTAAGATTCTGAATCAAGCTCAGGATGACAAAAACGCACTTATAAAAGCATCAACATTACGTTGGTGCTTTTTTATTTTATACTTTTGCTAAAAAATTACTTTGATTCATTCTAACGATATATTTACCATTGCATCCAAAAAGGAATTTGAGAAAATCGCACTAAAGGTTTTCCGATTTCAATTTGATAACAATATCGTTTATCAAGAATTTTGTACGCTTTTAAATAAGAACAAAGAAAATGTAAAATCTTTGACAGAAATTCCGTTTTTGCCTATTCAATTTTTTAAAAGTCATGCCGTTTTGAGTTCTTCTGAGCCTGTTCAATCTATATTTACAAGTAGTGGTACAACTGGAATGCAAACCAGCAAACATCTAGTCACAGACATTTCTTTGTACGAAGAGAGTTATCGAAACGCCTTTTCTGAATTCTATGGCAATATTGAAGATTATTGTGTCTTGGCCTTACTTCCATCCTATTTAGACCGTGATGGCTCTTCGTTAATTCACATGGTTGATGATTTAATCAAAAGTAGTAATCATGAAGACAGTGGTTTTTATTTGAATAACTATGATGAGCTTATCGCGAAGTTAATTGAATTAGACAATTCAGGTCAAAATGTACTTTTAATTGGTGTAACTTATGCTTTATTGGACCTGATTGAAAAGCATCAATTTCAATTAAAAAACACCATCATCATGGAAACTGGTGGCATGAAAGGCAAACGAAAAGAAATGATTCGAGAAGAATTGCATGAAATATTATGTCAAGGTTTTGGAGTGCCTGTAATTCATTCTGAATATGGCATGACTGAATTATTATCGCAAGCTTATTCTTTAGGCAACGGTATTTTTGAATGCCCTAATTGGATGCAAATCTTAATCAGAGATCCAGAAGATGCATTGACTTATGTAAAAGAAGGCAAAACAGGTGGTATTAATGTGATTGATTTGGCGAACATTAATTCGTGTTCGTTTATAGCTACGCAAGATTTAGGCAAAAAATATCCCAACCATTCTTTCGAAGTGCTGGGACGTTTTGATAATTCTGATATTCGTGGGTGTAACCTTATGGTTGTTTAACTGTTGAATTGTTTATTTGTTGAATCGATTACACAGTTTAACAATTAAACGATTAAACAAACTTCACTACAAAATAATTTTTCTTTCCTCTTTGCAATAAAACAAATTTGTTACTTACTAAATCATTTGAAGTCAAATTGAATTCTTCTGTAACTTTTTCTTTATTTACCGCAATTGAATTTTCTTTTAAAGCTCTTCTTGCTTCACCATTTGAAGCTAAAAATCCTGTTTTTTCATTTAATAAAGTAACGATATCAATTCCTTCCTTTAAATCTGCAATAGCAACTTCTGCTTGTGGTATTCCTTCAAAAATTTCAGTTAATTGATTTTCATTTAGTGTTTTCAAATCTTCCATATCTTTACTAAAGAAAGCTCCTGAAGCAAAAATAGCACTATCCAAATCTTCTTTTGAATGTACTAATATCATCAATTCTTCAGCCAAACGCTTTTGTAAAACTCTTAAATGTGGTGCTTCATTATGTTCAGCAATTACTGCATCAATTGTATTTTTATCTAAAAATGTAAAAATCTTAATGTATTTTTCTGCATCAACATCAGAAGTATTTAACCAAAATTGGTAGAATTTGTATGGAGAAGTTTTATCAGCTGTTAACCAAACATTTCCTCCTTCAGATTTTCCAAATTTAGAACCATCTGCTTTTGTGATTAACGGACAAGTCATGGCATAAGCTTTTGAACGTTCTTCGTTATCTACATTCATTCTACGAACCAATTCAGTTCCTGTTGTGATGTTTCCCCATTGGTCACTTCCACCCATTTGTAACAAGCAGTTGTATTCTTTATTCAAATGGTAAAAATCGTATCCTTGAATTAATTGGTAGGTGAACTCCGTAAAACTCATTCCTTCACCTGCATCACCTGACAAACGTTTTTTTACTGAATCTTTTGCCATCATGTAGTTAACCGTAATTCTTTTCCCAACATCACGAGCAAAATTGATGAATGAGAAGTTTTTCATCCAATCGTAATTATTTACTAAAATTGGAGCATTTTCATCTTTAGCTTCAAAATCTAAGAAATTAGAAAGCACATTTTTAATTCCGTTTACGTTGTGATTTAATGTTTCTTCATCTAACAAATTTCTTTCATCAGATTTTCCAGAAGGATCGCCAATCATTCCTGTGGCACCTCCAACTAAAGCAATAGGTCTATGTCCAAAATTGCGCAAATGTTTCAACAAAATAATAGGTACTAAACTTCCAATGTGCAATGAATCTGAAGTAGGATCAAACCCTATATAAACTGTAGTAGGTTCTTTTAATAATTGTTCTTCTGTTCCTGGCATCATATCGTGTACCAAGCCTCTCCATTGTAATTCTTCTACTAGATTTTTCATTTTAAATTGAATTTAACTCAACATCTTTTGTTGACATTGAAATCTTATTATTTTAATTGGTGCAAATATATCAATTTTAAAACCCAATCTTCAAATTCCAAATTCCAAATTTTATGTTATTTCACAAATAATCTGAAAATCTATAATCTGAAAATCAAAGAATCTATTTATCTTTACGCTATGATATTAGTTACAGGAGCAACAGGTTTAGTAGGTTCGCATTTATTGATTTCTTTGTTACAAGAAAATGATAGTGTAAAGGCTTTATATCGAAATTCAAAAAAAATTGATGCTGTCAAACAGGTTTTTGAATACCAAAATCAGCTTCATTTGTTTGATAAAATTATTTGGATTGAAGGTGACATCAATGATATTCCATCTTTGAATGGTGCTTTTGAAAATATTTCTACAGTTTATCATTGTGCCGCTTTGATATCATTTGACCCAAAAGATGAAGAAAAATTAAGAAAAATCAATATTGAGGGAACAGCTAATATTGTAAATTGTTGTATTGATTTTGGGGTAAAAAAACTCTGTCATGTGAGTTCGATTGCTGCTCTAGGTGACACCAAAGAAGGCGAAACTACTATAACAGAAGAAACAGATTGGAATCCAGAAAAACTGCATGGTGATTATGCTATTTCAAAATATGGTGCTGAAATGGAAGTTTGGAGAGGTTTTCAAGAAGGATTGGAAGTTGTAATTGTAAATCCAGGTGTAATTTTTGGTTATGGTTTTCCTGAACAAGGCAGTAGTGTAATTTTCAAGTCTGTAAAAAAAGGTCTTTCTTTTTATACAAAAGGAAGAACTGGAATAATAGCTGTGGAAGATGTGGTGAATTGTATGATTCAATTAATGCAAAAAAACATAACTGGCCAACAATATACTTTGGTTGCTGAAAATCCTACTTTAGAAACTATTTTATTTACAATTGCTGATGGCTTAAAGGTAAAACGACCTTCTATTTATGCTACTAAAACTTTAACTAGAATAGCTTGGAGATTGGATTGGCTTTTATCGAAAATCACACTTAAAAAAAGAAGTTTTACCCGTGCAACTTCTAAATCTTCTCACTCAGTAGATATTTATGATAATTCTAAAATTAGAACTGAATTGAATTATTCTTTTACTGCAATGGAACCTTATTTGCTTACTTTATCTGAGGTGTATAAATAGCTGGATCAGTTGTTTTTTCAATTTTTTTGTCTTTGACCAAAGTATCAATCTCGTTTTTTTGATTTTGAATACGTTCGTTTACGTGCTTATATATCTTTTTAAAGGACTTAATATCTGAAGCATAATATTTATAGTTTTGAAAATATGTGATGCTATCGATGTTGTGTTTTTTATAGATAAATTGCTTTACTTCTATTTCATTATCAATTAATACTTGAGGTCTATGACTTTCAGCAGCTTGAAGAATTGCTAATTCATAAATAATTTCCTCCATGACTTCTTTACTCAATAAATTATCAGGTTTTGGCACTGGTTTTTTTGAACAAGAAACCAATACTATCGCAATCATTATGTATAGTAGTTTTTTCATCTTACAATTATTTTCTATCGAAAAGCAAACGTTGTCCGTGTTTTCCTTTCATTACTTTTCCATTAGAATAAACTATTTTTCCATTAACAAAAGTATGCATTATACGTGATTTAAAATTTGTTCCTTCAAAAGGTGACCAACCACATTTGTATAAAATATTTTCTTTTTGAACATTCCAAGGTGAATGAGCATTAACTATAGTCAAATCAGCAAAATAACCTTCTTTGATAAAACCTCTATTTTTAATTTTGAAGATTTTTGCTGGGTTGTGACACATTTTCTCTACAATTTTTTCAATAGAAATCATTCCTTTTAAATGCTTTTCAAACATTGCCACTAAAGCATGTTGCACTAATGGTCCACCTGAAGGTGCTTTTAAATAAGTGTTTTTCTTTTCTTCTAAAGTATGAGGAGCGTGGTCTGTTGCAATAACATCAATTCTGTCATCTAACAAAGCTTTCCACAAAGCTTCTTTATCTTCTTGTGTTTTTACGGCTGGATTCCATTTGATGAGTGAGCCTTTAGTTTCATAATCGGCATCTGTAAACCACAAATGATGGATACACACTTCTGCGGTTATCATCTTTTCTTCTAAAGGAATTTTATTGGTAAATAAATCCATTTCCTTTGCTGTTGAAAGATGAAAAACGTGTAATCTTGCACCTGTTTTCTTAGCTAATTCAATGGCTTTTGATGATGATAAATAGCAAGCTTCTTGACTGCGAATTAAGGAATGGTATTTCATTGGAATATCTTCTCCAAATTCAGCTTTGTATTTTTCAGTATTAGCTTTGATGGTTGCTTCATCTTCACAATGAACAGCAATAAGCATTTTTGTTGATGAAAATATTTTTTCTAAAACCTCTGGATTGTCCACCAACATATTTCCAGTTGAAGAACCTAAAAACAATTTTATTCCAGCTACATTTTCTGGATTTGTTTTTAAAACTTCTTCCAAATTGTCGTTCGTGCCACCCATCATAAAAGAATAGTTGGCATACGATGTTTGAGCTGCAATTTTATATTTATCTTCTAATAATTCTTGGGTAACTGCATTTGGAACCGTATTAGGTTGTTCAATAAACGATGTGATTCCACCTGCAACAGCGGCTCTACTTTCAGATTCTATATTTCCTTTATGGGTTAATCCTGGTTCTCTAAAATGCACTTGATCATCTATAACTCCTGGCAATAAATAATTTCCTTCTGCATCAATGATAACCGTTTGTGACGATTTTGAACTTATCTGTGGTGCAATTTCTACAATAAATTCATTTTCAACCAAAACATCTCCTTCAAATATCTGACCTTCGTTAACTATTTTAGCATTTTTTATTAAAATTGAACTCATTATAATGTATTAAATATTTTTTTTATTCTAAGTAATATTACTCCAAAAACAGCTTCTTTTATGATACTTCCGCTCATTTTTGATTGTCCTTTTGTTCTATCTGTAAATATAATTGGAACTTCAACTATAGTGCATTTTTTAACAAAGGCTCTGTATTTCATCTCTATTTGAAAGGCGTATCCAATAAACTTTACTTTATCAAGATTTATATCTTCAAGTACTTTTCGTTTATAACAAACAAAACCTGCTGTTGCATCAGCAATTTTCATGCCTGTAATTAACCTGACATAAACGGATGCAAAGTATGACAATAAGACTCTACTCAAGGGCCAATTGACAACATTGACTCCTTTAGAATACCTTGAACCAATTGACATATCAGCACCTTGCAAACAAGCTTCATACAAATACACTAAATCATTGGGATTATGAGAAAAGTCAGCATCCATTTCAAAAATATAATCATACTCATTTGCTAAAGCCCATTTAAATCCATGCACATAAGCCGTTCCTAAACCTGATTTTTTTTCTCTAACTTCAATGAAAAGTCTATCCGAAAACTGTTTTTGCAATTCTTTTACTTTCAACGCTGTTCCGTCTGGCGAATTGTCATCTATGATTAACACATCAAACGTTTTTTCAAGTAAAAATACTGCATTTATGATGCTTTCAATATTCTCTATTTCGTTGTAAGTGGGAATTATGACAATCCTTTTGTCCATTGATTATTTTAATTTGTACAAAAGTAAACCTTTTTAAATATATTTTTTATTAATAAAATTATAATAATCGAAATCAAGTTAATTTTGTAATTTTACACTCTATTATGATAGTACTTCAACTACAGGAACGAATAATTGAGAACAAAGATTGGGCAACTTTCTTGTTCTTGCTTTGCTTTGTAGTAATTGCCATTGTAAAAACTCTTTTTGAAGTTCAATTTAGTGAATTTTTGAAGTTGCCTTTTTCTAAAAAGTATACTTCAACTTACAAAGATTCTTCAAATTTATACAGTGCTTTTACTACTTCACTTTTTTTTATTCAATTAATTTCGTTCTCTTTTTTGATTCTAATTATTTTGAGTTATTTTGATTATACTTCAAAAGACAACTGGATTACTTTCATTCAAATCTTTACCACATTATTTGTTGCCATTTTAGTTAAATTCTACATTGAGAAGATTGTTGCAACTATTTTTGATATTGAAGAGTTTTTAGAAATTTTCAACCTAAAAAAAGTAACTTATAGAACTTATATTGGTCTTATTTTTCTTCCAATCGTAATTTTACTTTATTATAATAATTTTTTGAGCGTAGGAATAATCTCAACATTCCTAGTAATCATAGGCATTGGGATGGTGTATTTTTATTTTTTATCTATTCTTGCTTATCAAAAGCTGATTCTAAGTAGAATATTTTATTTTATTTTGTATCTTTGCACCCTTGAAATAGGACCTTATTATATACTATATCATTGGTTTACAAAAAAATAGATAAGATTGCATATGTCAAACTTAAAAGTTAAAACAATTTTAGTTTCTCAACCAGAACCTAAAGTAGAAAATTCTCCATATTTTGATCTTCAACAAAAGTTGAAAGTAAAAATAGATTTTAGACCTTTCATTCATGTTGAAGGTGTATCAGCCAAAGATGTAAGACAGCAAAAAATTGATTTAAATAATTACACGGCAATTATTTTAACCAGTAGAAACGCTATCGATCACTTTTTTAGATTGGCAGAAGAGATGCGATACAAAGTGCCAGAAGATTTAAAATACGTTTGTCAATCTGAAGCTATTGCGGTTTATTTGCAAAAATATGTGGTGTATAGAAAACGTAAGATTTATGTTGGACAAAAAGATTTTGCTGACCTAACACCTATTTTCAAAAAATACAAAGACGAGAAATTTTTATTGCCATCACCTGACAATTTGAATGAAGATGTTCCTCAGGTTTTAGACGGTTTAAAATTAAATTGGACACCTGGTGTTTTTTATAAAACGGTAATGAGTGACTTATCTGATTTAAAAGATGTTTATTATGACATTTTAGCGTTTTTTAGCCCAATTGGTATTCAATCTTTATTTAAGAATTTTCCAGATTTTAAACAGAATAATACTCGTATTGCTGTTTTTGGTGCAACTACTAAAAAAGAAGCTATCGATAGAGGATTGCGTGTGGATATTTTTGCTCCATCACCAGAAACTCCTTCAATGACAGGTGCATTAGAAAAATATATTGCAGAAGCGAATAAAGGAAAGTAAAATTTTCTTTTTTATACAATAAAAAAATGCCTTTCAATTGAAAGGCATTTTCATTTTATATTAATTGTGTTTAAACTTTTGGTCCTGCATTTACCAAGTTTTTACCTTCTTGATTATCTGTATATTGCTCAAAGTTAGCTATGAAACGTTTTGCTAAATCTGTAGCTTTTTCAGTCCAAACAGAAGCCTCTTGATAAGTATTTCTTGGATCTAAAATTGTAGCATCAACATCATATAGAGCTGTAGGAACTTCAAAATTAAATACTGGAACTATTTTAGTTTCGGCTTTTTCAATAGAACCATCTAAAATTGCATCAATAATTGCTCTTGTATCTTTAATTGAAATACGTTTTCCTGAACCATTCCAACCGGTATTAACCATATAAGCTTTTGCATTATTTTGCTCCATTTTCTTCACTAATTCTTCACCATATTTTGTAGGATGAAGAGATAAGAATGCTTTTCCAAAACAAGCTGAAAATGTAGGTTGTGGTTCTGTTACACCTCTTTCTGTTCCTGCTAATTTTGCTGTAAATCCAGATAAGAAATAATACTTAGTTTGTTCTGGAGTTAACTTTGAAACTGGAGGCATTACTCCAAAAGCATCAGCTGTTAAGAAAATAACTTTTGTAGCATGACCTGCTTTTGAAACTGGCTTAACAATATTTTGAATATGATTAATAGGATAAGAAACTCTTGTATTTTGAGTTACAGAACCATCTTTAAAATCAATTTTTCCATCAGCATCTAGTGTTACATTTTCTAACAATGCGTCTTTCTTAATTGCTCCGTAAATATCTGGTTCGTTTTCTTTGCTTAAATCGATAGTTTTTGCATAACAACCTCCTTCAAAATTGAAAACTCCATCGTTATCCCATCCGTGTTCATCATCACCAATTAACTCGCGTTTTGGATCTGTTGATAACGTTGTTTTTCCTGTTCCAGATAACCCAAAGAAAACGGCTACATCACCATCTTTTCCTTTGTTAGCTGAACAGTGCATTGAAGCAATTCCTTGTAATGGCAAATAATAGTTCATCATAGAGAACAATCCTTTTTTCATTTCACCACCGTACCAAGTTCCTCCAATTAGTTGAATTTTCTCCGTAAGGTTAAAAGCTACATACACTTCTGAATTTAATCCGTGTGCAGCATAGTCTTTAAATGAAGCTTTTGAACCATTCATAACCACAAAATCTGGCTCGCCGTAGTTTTCCAACTCTTCTTCTGTTGGTCTAATGAACATGTTCTTCACAAAATGAGCTTGCCATGCCACTTCCATAATGAAACGAACTTTTAATCTTGTATTCTCATTAGCTCCACAAAAAGCATCTACTACATATAATTTTTTTCCAGATAATTGATTAACTGTATTTTCTTTTAGCGCATTCCAAGTGTCTTGAGAAATTCCTTTGTTATCATTGGCTGCTTTGTCTGATGTCCACCAAATTGTATCTTTAGTTACATCATCATTTACAATATACTTATCCTTTGGAGAACGACCTGTGAATTCACCAGTCATTACATTAACTGCACCAAGTTCTGATAATTGACCTCTTTCAAATCCTTTTAGATTGGTATCTAATTCATCATTGTATAATTGCTCATACGATGGATTATAAACTATTTCATTTACATTTTTAATACCGTATTTTTCTAACGAAATCGTTTTCGTAAATTGAGTGTTTGAATTCATAAAAAATTAGTTAGTTGCTTCTATTTAAGAATGCAAAATTAAAAATATTATTTTATATATTGTGTTTTAAAACTATTTTTTAGCAATAATGCAATAAAATAGGCAAATCCATGAAGATATCAACAATAATCCTCCTAATGGTGTTATAGGTCCTAGAAATTTTGCTTTAATACTTGTAATTGTGGAAGTAGCCAATAAATAGATTGACCCACTAAAAAGTAAAATTCCTAATAATGTTATTAAAAAAACAACCCATTTTTGTTTATCTGTAATGTATCCTGTTTGTGCTACAAACAACAAAAAAAGAGCATGATACATCTGATAACGAACACCAATTTCAAAAGAATTTAATTGTTCTATGGTCAAAAACTTTTTTAATCCATGAGCTCCAAATGCTCCTAAAACTATAGACAACGCTCCTAAAATCAGAGCAGTAAGTACAATTTTTTGCGACATATCACTAATTATTTTTACAAAGGTATAAAATCAAATCGTTGCTATATGTGATATAAATCATAAAATTCTTTTAAAAAAAATAACATTTGTTTAGTTTTGTGTGATATTTATAACAACAATAATGAGAAATATTCTTCTTTTTGGTGCTGGAAAATCTGCATCTTCACTAATAAAATATCTTTTGGATAAATCTGAAACTGAAAATCTTCATTTAACAATTGCTGATTTGAATATTGATTTAGCCAAAAGCAAAACCAATAACCATAAAAATGCAACACCAATTGCTATAGATATTTTTGATGATGAGGCAAGAAAAAATGCTATCAAAAAAGCAGATATTGTCATTTCAATGTTGCCGGCTCATTTACATATTGAAATTGCAAAAGATTGTATTGCTTATAAAAAACATTTGGTTACGGCTTCATACATTAGCCCAGCCATGCAAGAATTAGATGAGGAAGCAAAGAAAAACAATTTGGTTTTCATGAACGAAATTGGTCTTGACCCTGGAATTGACCACATGAGTGCCATGAAAGTTTTAGATGAAATTAGAGCTAAAGGTGGAGAAATTCTTTTGTTTGAATCTTTTTGTGGTGGATTAGTCGCTCCAGAAAGTGATACTAATTTATGGAATTACAAATTCACATGGAATCCAAGAAATGTGGTTCTGGCAGGTCAAGGTGGTGTGGCAAAATTTATTCAAGAGGGAACTTATAAATATATTCCTTATAACAAATTATTTAGAAGAACTGAATTTTTAGAAGTAGAAGGTTTTGGCCGATTTGAAGCTTATGCCAATAGAGATTCTCTAAAATACAGAAGTGTTTATGGTTTAGACAATGCGTTGACCGTTTACAGAGGAACTATGAGACGTGTGGGATATTCGCGAGCTTGGGATGTTTTAGTACAATTGGGAATGACAGATGATTCATACACTATTGAAAATTCTGAAAACATGAGTTATAGAGATTTTACCAATTCCTTTTTACCTTATCATCCAACAGATACAGTTGAAATCAAATTGCGCTATATTCAAAAAATTGAACAAGATGATATTATTTGGGATAAACTAGTGGAATTGGATATTTTTAATGCTCATAAAAAAGTAGGGCTTAAAAACGCAACACCAGCTCAAATATTAGAAAAAATTTTAACTGAAAAATGGACTTTACAACCTAATGATAAAGACATGATTGTGATGTATCATAAATTTGGTTACGAAATGAATGGTGAAAAAAAACAAATTGATGCCACGATGGTTTGTTTAGGTGACGACCAAATTTATACATCTATGGCAAAGACTGTTGGGCTTCCTGTTGCCATTGCAACCTTAAAAATTTTAAATAAGGAAATAACTACTTATGGTGTTCAAATGCCAATTACAAAAGAAATTTATTTGCCTATTTTAAAAGAATTAGAAGATTATGGTGTACATTTTAAAGAAATTGATGTGCCTTATTTAGGATATAATCCCTTAAATATTAAAAGTTAATTGTTTATTGTTTGTTTAATTTATATTTAAATTTAATTTGTATTTTTACTTTAAATTTTAAACCTTATGAAGGTAAATCACTTACAAATTGAAATAGATGGTATTGACAAAGAAATTCTCCGTGATTTGATGGAAGATGCTCGAAAACCCATTCTCCAAATCGCTAAAAAAGTTGGCATTTCTGGAGCAGCTATTCATCAACGGTTGAAAAAATTAGAACAAGCAGGTGTGATTGCCGGTTCAAAATTCATTGTGAACAATAAAGTTTTAGGATACACAACTGTTGCTTTTGTGGGTGTTTATTTAGAAAAAGCTGCAAATAATAGTGATGCTGTTCGTGAACTAAAAAAAATTCCAGAAGTTTTAGAATGTCATTATACTACAGGGAATTGGAGTATTCTGATAAAAATAATTTGTAAGGACAACGAACATTTGATGCAGATGCTTAATAAAAAAATTCAAACTATTGAAGGTGTTTCAAGAACAGAAACTTTTATTTCTCTAGAACAGCAAATTGAGAGACAGATTCAGTTGTGAAGTTAGAAGTTAGAAGTATAAAAAATCCGTTTCATTAATAATGAAACGGATTTTTAATTTATTTAACTAACTAATTATTTATCTTCTTGCTAAAATTTGATAAGCAAAATAGATTAATGAAGCTAAAGCACCCAAAGCAGCTACTAAATAAGTTCTTGCAGCCCATTTTAAAGCGTCTTCTGCACCGGCATATTCTTCTTGGCTAACCATGTTTTTTCCTTTCAGCCAAGCTAAAGCCCTATTACTTGCGTCATATTCAACAGGTAATGTAATGAAACTAAATAAAGTTGCAATTCCCATTAAAACTAAACCTGCTAAAGCAACATAAATTCCAAAACTTGAAACTGCCATTAAAATTAAACCACCATAAATTACCCATTGTGATAATCTTGATGAAATATTTACCATAGGCACCATATTAGAACGCATAGTTAACCAATTGTATGCTTGCGCATGTTGCACAGCATGACCAACTTCGTGAGCTGCAACTGCTGCTGCTGCTGCATTTCTTTGATTATAAACTGCTTCTGATAAGTTTACCGTTTTATCTGCTGGATTATAATGATCGGTTAATCTTCCTGGTGTTGAAATAACTCTCACATCTCTAATTCCGTTATCCGCTAACATTTTTTCGGCAATTTCTGCACCACTCATTCCGTTTCTCAATTGCACTTTTGAGTAAAATTCAAACTTGCTTTTCAATTTGGAACTTACTAGCCAACTTACTAAAGAAATAGCTCCAATTATAATAAAATATCCTAATCCCATAATTTCTAATTTTTAATATAAAGATATACTACAAATATCAAATTGTGTTCCAATCTTATTAAATGACAAAATGACGTTTCTTATTCACTTTTTGAGGAAGCTTTTACTCCTTTATTGATGTCCATCACAGGTAACAAACCATTGGAAGGAACATATATAATTTGAGGTAAATCTCCTTTATCAGCTATTTTTTCTAAGGTTCTAATAAAAAGATATTGGTTATATGTTTCGCTTAATGTTCCGTTTTCAACTTTCATAGCTTCTGCCATTCCTTTTGCGCGTTCAATTTCGGCTTGAGCGTTTAATTTTTCCGCTTCTAATTTGGCTTTTGCTTCTTCTACTAAGATCCTACGGTTTTGTTCGGCTTTTGCCATTTCTGCTTTTCCAGCCATTTCTTGTTGCCAAACATTATATCTAGGCAACCCAAACATTAAAGCTGCAACGAATAAGAACGCAACAAAAATTATTCCTACTACTAGTTTTCCAACATTTCTTTTTTCCATTTTTGAATAGTTTTTTGGTTTATCTATTATACGTAAAATTTAAAAAAAGTTACAAAAAAACCACAAATTCATATTTTAAATCATATAAATTTGTGGTTGAAAATTTAGGCTTGTGTTTATAATAATGTCACTCCAAAAACAAAACGATTGTTTCCGTTTTCTTTAACAGTATTTTGAACTGCCGCAAAATCTGATTTCCATTTTCCATTGGTAAACGCAAATTCATATCCTACATTTACTCTAACTTGTGATTTTGTATGTTTGAACAAATAGAGTGAAACGGATGGTCCTGCATAAAAAAGTTGGTTTCTAACATTAATGTGACCTCCATTATTTTCAGGATTTAAATCATTGAAATCTATTGAATTGTTTCTTGAAAAAATGTCTACTTCTGTTGCTGTTGCTGAAATGTTTAAACCTGTTGTAAGTGCTACTTTTTCCTTGTTGACTAGATTATAGTGTACTCTAATTCTTGAAGTGAACCCCATCGTTTGATTTTCGGTATTGCCTTTATCGTTTTTGGAATATAAAAACCCGAATTCTCCATCTCCTGAAAATTTATTTCCAAAAATATTTAACCCTATTAAAAATTCAGGGGAAAAGGTTTCTAGTTCTGCTACATTAGCTAATTTCAATTTGGAATTCAACTTATAATCGTCATGTACTTGACCGCCAAAACCAAAGTAATAATCAACTTTTACTTTTTCATTTACTGTTTCATCTGTGCTTTCTTGCGAAAAACCAAACCATGTTGCTAACAAAGCTACTACTAAGATAGATTTTTTCATGTTTTAAAAATTTAGATTTTTTGATGGATATAAAACTATTATAATTGTAAATAATTTTCAATTTAATTAACTCAATTTTATACTAAAAATTGTGTTAAGAAAAAATCCCAAACTTTTACATTTGGGATTAGAAATGGTTTTTTAGTGATTGAATTAGAAAATCAAACAATAAATTATCCTACTAAATTAATAATCTTTCCTGGAACAATAATAATGTTTTTTGGCGTATTTCCTGCTAATTGTGTTATTGTTCTTTCGTCTGCCATTACTATTTCTTGAATTTGTTCTTTGGTCAAATCTAAAGGTAATTTCATGGTAAAACGCATTTTTCCGTTGAAGGAAATTGGGTATTCTTTTTCAGATTCTACTAAATATTTTTCTTCAAATGTTGGAAAAGCAACGGTTGCAATAGAACCTTCGTGACCTAAAGCACTCCACAATTCTTCAGCAATATGTGGTGCATAAGGCGAAACTAAAATAGCTAAAGGTTCTAAAATAGCTCTGTGGTTACACTTTAATTGTTGCAATTCATTGACACAAATCATAAACTGTGACACTGAAGTATTGAAGGAGAAATTCTCGATGTCTTCTGTGACTTTTTTGATGGTTTTGTGTAAACTCTTGTACATTTCTGCTGTTGGTTCGTCATTGGTTATGATTAGACCGTTATCATCAAAATACAAACGCCATAATTTTTTCAAGAAACCTGAAACACCAGTAATTCCTGCTGTATTCCAAGGTTTTGCTTGTTCTAATGGACCCAAAAACATTTCATACAAACGCAATGTATCTGCACCATATTCATTACAAATATCATCTGGATTGACTACGTTGTATTTTGATTTAGACATTTTTTCTACTTCGCGAATTGTCGTAAATTTTTGACTGATTGAGTTTATCTCTTTACCTTCAATATCAATAAAAATTGCATTTTTTAAATCAGAGTAAGAACTCTTAAATTTAAAAACATCTAAATCATCTGTCAAACCAACTAAAAATTCAATTGGAGCATGAATTTTACTTACATTTTGAAACTTCAAATGAACTCTATCTTCATTTATCTTTAAATGCTTATTTACGATGTTTTTCCATTCATTTATTATAGAATTATAAAAGCTAATTTTATATAAAACTTTCTCTAAATTATCTCTTCCTTTTTCAACTAATTGGCTTGAAACTAAAACACTACCATACTTTGAAGGTAATTTATTAATTATATCATTTAATTCAGGTGTTAGCTCATTATCAATTGCGGATTCAATTGAAAAATTTATTCTAGAGACTAAAGCACTCATCCCCAAAATCATCCCCTGATTAATCAATTTCTTAAAGGGTTCTTCTGTTGGAGCAAAACCTCTATCTTTTAGGAATTTGTTCCAAAAACGCGAGTACAATAAATGTCCGGTGGCGTGTTCGCTTCCTCCTATGTATAAATCTACGTTTTCCCAATATTTTAGGGCTTCTTCACTAGCAAATTCTTCTTCGTTGTGTGCATCCATATAACGCATCCAATACCATGAAGAACCTGCCCAACCTGGCATGGTGTTTAATTCCAAAGGGTATACTCCGTTGTGAGATGCTGAATCAAGTTCAGCATGACAAAGTTCGTTTGAAACTACTTTGTTGTTAACAGTATCCCAAGACCAATGTGTTGCGTTTCCTAATGGTGGTTGACCGTCTTCTGTAGGTAAATATTTTTCTACTTGTGGTAAAACGATTGGCAAGTGTTTTTTGTCAATCATTTGTGGTAAACCATTTATGTAATATACTGGAAAAGGTTCGCCCCAATATCTTTGACGAGAGAAAACAGCATCACGCAAACGGTAATTTACTTTGGCTTTTCCTGCTCCTATTTTTTCTAGTTCTTCAATGGCTTTTTTGGTTCCTTCTTTATAACCTAAACCGTTTAAGAAATCAGAATCTACTAATTTAAAACCTTCTTTCGCTCCAAATGCTTCTTCTGAAATATCTTGATCAAAAATGTTTTTGATTGTTGGCATTCCGTTTGTTTCTTTGAAGAAATTTGCGAAAGCATAATCGCGTTCGTCTCCACAAGGTACTGCCATCACTGCACCTGTTCCATAACCTGCTAAAACGTAATCACCAATCCAAACTGGAATGGGTTCTTTTGTAAAAGGATGTTCGGCATAAGCACCTGTGAAAACTCCTGAAATGGTTTTAACATCGGCCATTCTTTCTCTTTCTGAACGTTTTGCTGTGGCTTCAACGTAAGCATCAACGGCAGCTTTTTGTTCTGGAGTTGTAATTTGAGAAACCAATTCGTGTTCTGGAGCTAAAGTCATAAAAGTTACTCCGAAAATGGTATCTGGTCTTGTAGTAAAAACTGGGATTCTAAATTCTGAATTCTGAATTCTAAATTCTACATGAGCTCCTACACTTTTTCCAATCCAGTTTCTTTGAGATTCTTTTAGGGATTCTGTCCAGTCAATTTCGTTTAAACCTTGTAATAAACGTTCTGCGTAAGCTGAAATTCGCATGGACCACTGGGTCATTTTTTTACGAATTACGGGATGCCCTCCTCGTTCTGAAACTCCGTTTACGATTTCGTCATTGGCTAAAACGGTTCCTAAAGCTGGACACCAGTTTACTTCGGTTTCTGCTAAATAGGTTAATCTGTATTGTAATAGTATTCTTTGTTGTTCTTCTGGTGAAAAAGCGTTCCATTCATTAGCTGAAAATGGTGTTATATTTTCATCACAAACTGCATTAACATTGGTGTTTCCGTTTTTTTCAAATTCTTGAATTAGAGTATGAATGCTTTCTGCTTTATCGGAGTTTATGTTGTACCAAGACTCAAATAATTGGATAAAAATCCATTGGGTGTGTTTGTAATATTCTGGGTTTGAAGTACGCACTTCTCTGCTCCAATCAAATGAAAATCCTATTTTATCTAATTGTTCACGATAACGAGCAATGTTTTCACGAGTTGTTTTTTCAGGATGTTGCCCAGTTTGAATAGCGTATTGTTCAGCAGGTAAACCAAATGAATCGTACCCTTGTGGATGCAATACATTAAATCCTTTGTGTCGTTTATAGCGAGCTACAATATCAGAAGCTATGTAACCTAGTGGATGACCAACGTGTAATCCTGCACCTGATGGATATGGGAACATATCTAATACATAGTATTTTGGTTTTTCCGAATGGTTAGATGCAGCAAAAGTTTGGTTTTCTGCCCAATATTTTTGCCATTTGGCTTCGATTTTTTCGTGATGGTATTTCATTTCGGTTATCTGTTTTCTGTTTTCTGTTTTCTGAAAATCTGTTTTTCTAGAAAAAAATCAGGTGCAAATTTACATTTTATAATACTAAAGTTAAAACTTTGTTGTTATATTCTGTATAAACCAATTTTCTTTTTTATTTTTACAACTTAATTCAAAACACAATATGGCTTCATCATTTGAAAAGTATAACAAAAGACGTTTAATTTCTTCATATTTTTCAGTAATCTTAAGTATATTTTTGGTGCTTTTTTTATTGGGAGCATTAGGGTTATTTGTCATTAATTCCAAGAAACTTACTAATGATTTTAAGGAAAACATTCCTATGACTGTTTTTTTTAAAAATGAGGCTACTGATAGTTTGTTAACTGCTTTTGATGTGGAATTGAAGAATTCTAAATTCATCAAAGAGTATGCATACATTCACAAAGATAGTGCTGCCAAAAACAATGTAGATATTGTTGGGGAAGATTTCATGGAATTTCTTGGTGTAAATCCTTTACAGAATTCTTTTGATATTAATTTAAAAGGAGATTATGTCCAAGCTGATAGTATAAAGAAAATCGAAACTAACATCAAGAAAAACGAAATGGTTTCTGAAATCATTTATGATAAACAATTAGTTGATTTGGTAAATGATAATATCAAAAAAATTAGTCTTTGGATATTAATAATCAGTGCTGTTTTAGCTTTAGTTGCTATGCTTTTAATTAATAGTTCTTTGAGGTTATCTGTTTATTCTCATCGATTTACCATAAAAACAATGCAGATGGTTGGTGCTACAAAAGCATTCATTAGAAAACCTTTTATTTGGAGAAGTATAAAACTTGGTTTGATTGGTTCAGCATTAGCTGTTGTTGGTCTACTGGCATTGGTTTATTATGTTGATACTAAGTTGCCAGATTTAGGCATTTCTAAAGATTATGTTTCTCTAGGAATCGTTGTTGTAAGTGTTTTTCTTGTTGGAATTATCATTACATGGATAAGTACTTATTTTGCTACACAACGCTTTTTGAATTTAAAAACGGACGATTTATACTAGTGTTCAGTATTCAGTAATTAGTGTTCAGTCGCTTTTACTTAAAAAAAATAATTATTAATTAAAAAGATTTCCGTTTTCACGGAAAATGAATATGAAAAACGAAGAAAACAAACCTACTTTTTTATTTGAAAAGGTAAATTATAAAATTTTATTTATAGGTGTTGCCATAATTGCTTTAGGCTTTATATTAATGACTGGTGGCGGAACTGAAGATCCAAATACTTTTGATGAAGAGGCTTTGTTTAGCTTTAGAAGAATTCGATTAGCTCCCACTGTAGTTTTAATTGGTTTTGGGGTTACTATTTATTCTATCATGAAAAATCCTTTTAAAAAATAGTGTTCAGTGTTCAGTATTTAGTTGGCAGTTAGCTACTAATTACTAATCACTAATTACTAATCACTAAAACATGAATACACTACAAGCCATAATTCTTGCCATTATTGAAGGTTTAACCGAATTTTTACCTGTTTCTTCTACAGGACACATGATTATTGCGTCTTCTTTTTTTGGGATTGCACAAGATGATTTTACTAAACTTTTTACGATTGTAATTCAATTAGGAACCATACTTTCTGTTGTGGTTTTATACTTTAAACGTTTTTTTCAATCGGTAGATTTTTATTTTAAACTGTTTGTTGCTTTTATTCCAGCAGTAATTTTAGGTTTATTATTAAGTGATTTTATTGATTCACTTTTAGAAAATCCGATTACTGTTGCTGTCTCTTTAGTTTTAGGTGGAATTTTACTTTTAAAAGTGGATGACTGGTTTGGCAATACTCAAAAAGATGAAGTTCCTCAAGAGATTAGTTATCCAACGGCTTTTAAAATTGGTCTTTTTCAATGTTTAGCTATGATTCCTGGAGTTTCTAGAAGTGGTGCGAGTATTGTGGGTGGTATGACACAAAAATTATCTCGAACAACTGCTGCTGAATTTTCATTTTTTTTGGCTATTCCTACTATGTTAGGAGCAACCGTAAAAAAATCGTATGACTTTTACAAAGCTGGTTTTGTTTTGACACAAGACCAAATAAATCTTTTGATAATTGGAAATATTGTTGGTTTTATTGTGGCTATGATTGCTATAAAATCATTCATAGGATATTTGAGTAAACATGGTTTTAAAATGTTTGGGTATTACAGAATCGTTGCAGGAATTGCTGTTATACTAATTCACTTTTTTGTGCAGAAATTAACGGTGATTTAATGACAAAGGAAGATATCTTAAACGGACAAGTTTTATTGATTGACAAACCTTTAAAATGGTCGTCATTTCAAGCGGTTAACAAGTTAAAATATGCTTTGAAAAGGCATTTTGATTTACCTAAAAAATTCAAAATTGGTCATGCTGGAACTTTAGATCCTTTAGCAACTGGTTTATTGATAATTTGTACAGGAAAATTCACAAAAAGCATTTCAGAAATTCAAGCTCAAACTAAGGAATATACTGGTACAATTACTGTTGGTGCTACAACTCCTTCTTATGATTTAGAAACTGAAGTAGATGCCACTTTCCCAACAGAGCATATCACAAAAGCATTAGTTTTAGAAACGATAAAACAATTTTTAGGTGAAATAGACCAAAAACCACCTGTTTTTTCAGCTATAAAAAAAGACGGAAAACGGTTATACGAACACGCAAGAGCAGGTGAAGAAGTAGAAATTCAATCGAGAAAAACTACTATTTATGAATTTGAAATCACAAGATTTGAATTACCTGAAATAGATTTTAGAGTACAATGTAGTAAAGGAACTTATATTCGTTCTTTAGCTTATGATTTTGGATTAGCTTTAAAATCTGGTGGACATTTGACCGCTTTAAGAAGAACTAAAATTGGTGATTATAACGTGAATAATGCCGTTTCTCCTGACGATTTTGTGAATAATTTGAGTTAAAATTGACCTCAACTGAAGTTTAGCAACAAAATATTTCTTATTTTTACTTAGTATTAATTATTTTTTCCATGAAAACAGCTGATAAAAAAGATAAAAATCTTGCCATTCCAGGAAAATCAATGTCTCAAAAAGCATTCTCTGACTTGATAAAAGAAGCAGAAGATGGTCCTTTTTTGACCGAAAAGGAGTTTGAAAAGAAATTTGAAGAATGGAGGTTAAACAGAAAGAAGTAGTTCGTTCAACCTTCTACCTCTTTGATATTCAAAATATTTTTGAATATGGTGAAGCAATGTTTGGTGAGAAAGCAGCACTTTACTTTTATCAGGAAATAAAATCTATTGTTAAAAACCTCGAAACAGAATATCTTCTTCATCCAGAATGCCGTCATTTAGCAACCAAAACTAAAATTTATCGCAATATAATTTTAGGTTCTTACCTAATAATTTACAGAATTAGAACAAATAAAATTGAAGTTTTAAGAGCTTTTCACGGAAGCCGTTCTCCTAAATTCATTAAAAAAGTAAAGAGTATTAAAGCATGAAAATATCCTACATTTTACTGTTTCTATCATTTCTAACCTATTCTCAAAAAAACGTGACACTTAAAGAAGGTGACATCATTTTTCAGAGTATGAATTGTGATTTGTGCAAAGCTATTAATGCAGTTACAGAAGGTTTTGATGGAAAAGATTTCAGTCATTTAGGTATAATTCATATTCAAAATGATTCTATTTATGTCATTGAAGCTGCTGGAAAAAATGTAAAACTTACACCTTTAGAAGTTTTCAAAACATATACTTCTGACACAATGTATGTAGGAAGATTAAAAAATAAATATAGAAAATATATCCCAAAAGCTATTGAATTTTCCCTTTCTCAATTAGGAGTTTCCTATGACGAAACTTATTTATATGACAATGGAAGCTATTATTGTTCAGAATTAATTTATGATGCGTTTTTAGCAGCTTATGAAAAACCGTTTTTTGAATTAACACCAATGACTTTCAAAGAACCCAATTCTAATGATTATTTTCAAGTTTGGATAGATTATTATGCCAACCTGAAGATGGAAATTCCAGAAGGAAAATTGGGATGTAATCCTGGAGGAATTTCAACTTCAGATAAACTAAAAATTATAGGAATTGTTGAGTAAAATTCTGAAAAATCCCTTTTCCAAAAATCTAAAATTAAACCAATGCTTTACTTCTCATCAATTGCATAATTTCATGTTGTGTTGTAATGCCCTTGTCGTGCAAATACCATTTTTGTAGCTCTACTTTTATGGGTTCATCAACGACACCATTGGTTGCTTTATAATCTGAAATTAATTTTCTTGCTGGTTCTGGTCTTGGTCCAAAATCTCCCATGACATTATTGTCTTCATCCAAAATAATTAATTTTGGGATTGCCTTTCCTCCATTGGTTAAAAAATCATTCATCAAAGTCTCATTATCATCTCTAAGCACTATTTTTAAATCAATATTTTTTGATAATTCTGACATTTTAAAAATAATGGGTAAAATTTGAGCAGCATCACCACACCAACCTTCACTAATGACTAACCAAGTGTACTTCTTATTTAATTGCGTAATTTTTTCTTGAACTTCATCGGTAACTTTAATGGTTTTTTCTAATCGATTCATTCTGGTTTCATTCAATTCTGAATAATGTAATAAATCTTCAGATTGAGTATTTCCAGTAGATTTTCCTTCCGCAATTAGTTTGGAAACTAAACTTCTATATTCTTGATAGCTAAAACTTCTTGCTAAAGCCTCTTCTATATTTGTATTCATTTTATTTTAATTATTTATTCTACAAAATTACCACTAAATTTGATTCCTGAAAGTAAGATATGTTACACAAAAATAAATCAAGATGGATTTTTCTTCAAAATCAATTGGATTAGTTTTATCTGGTGGTGGTTCTAAAGGAATTGCTCAAGCTGGTGCCATAAAGTTTTTAGAAGAACAAAACATTAAACCTACTCATATTGCAGGTTCAAGTGCAGGTGCAATCATTGCTGCTTTATATGCTTATGGTAAAAAACCAGAAGAAATTTTAGATTTTTTTAAATCAATCTACTTTTTTCATTGGAGACATTTCACTTTCAAAAAAGCTGGAATTGTAGATTCTGATTCGTTTAGAAGTTATTTTAATTTAATTTTTAAAGAAGACACAATCGCTGATTTAGCAATCCCAACTTTCATCACAGCAACCAATTTGGTATCAGGAAAGTTGAAAATATTTAATGACGAAACTAAAATTACAGATGCCGTTTTAGCGTCATCTTCTTTTCCTGGTATGCTTTCCCCTTATGAACTTAATGGTCGTCTTTATAGCGATGGAGGCATATTAAACCATTTTCCATCGGATTTATTACAAGGAAGATGCGATGCTATTATTGGGATTTATGTTAGTCCCATTCAAACTATTGAAGCAAAAGATTTAAAATCCATAAAGTCAGTTACTACAAGGGCTTTTGATTTACTTTCTGCTCATGGAAATTATCAAAAATTTAGCCTTTGTGATTGGGTAATAGAACCTAAAGAATTAGCAAATTTTAGCACTTTTGAAACCAACAAAATAAAAATGGATAGAATTTTTGAGATAGGTTATCAAGCTGCAAAAACATCTTTTGAAGAATTGAATCTATAATTATAAACTTCATTTTTTTTAAATTAGATAATAACTATATTTGCATTTCAAAAATCAACACTATGAAATATAAAAGAATTCTCCTAAAACTAAGTGGTGAAGCCTTAATGGGTGACAGAGCCTATGGAATTGACCCAAAACGCTTAGCGGAATATGCTGCTGAAATTAAGCAAATTCACGATAAAGGCATAGAAATTGCTATAGTGATTGGAGGAGGAAATATCTTTAGAGGTGTTGCAGGTGCAAGCAATGGAATGGATAGAGTTCAAGGTGATTATATGGGAATGTTAGCCACAGTTATCAACGGAATGGCCTTACAAGGTGCTCTTGAAGAAGCTGGTATGCAAACAAGATTACAAACTGCCTTAAAAATTGAAGCCATAGCTGAACCTTATATCAAAAGAAAAGCAACACGTCATTTAGAAAAAGGTAGAATTGTTATTTTTGGTGCAGGAACAGGAAATCCATATTTCACAACTGACACTGCTGCTGTTTTGAGAGGTGTTGAAGTGGGTGCTGATGTAATTTTAAAAGGAACTCGTGTTGATGGTGTTTACACAGCTGATCCAGAAAAAGATAAAAACGCCGTAAAATTTGATTTCATTTCTTTTGAAGATGTTTTAGCAAAAGGCCTAAATGTGATGGACACAACAGCTTTCACCTTAAGTCAAGAAAACAAATTGCCTATCATCGTTTTTGACATGAATATTGAAGGAAATTTACTAAAAGTTTGTGAAGGACAAACCGTAGGAACAACAGTAACTATATAGTATTAAGATAAAAGTATTAAGACCATTTGAAGACGTTTATTTTAAAAATCTAATGTCTGAAAATCTAAAATTTAAATAAAATGACAGACGAAATTAACTTTATTATAGAAACAGCAACAGAATCTATGAATGGTTCAATCGCTCATTTAGAAAAAGAATTTTTAAATATTAGAGCAGGAAAAGCTTCACCTCAAATGTTAGGTGGTGTTTTTGTGGATTATTATGGCTCACAAACTCCATTATCTCAAGTAGCAAATATCAATGCTGCTGATGCAAGAACATTGACTGTTACACCTTGGGAAAAAAACATGATGCAACCTATTGAAAAAGCAATTCAAATTGCTAATTTAGGGTTAAACCCAATGAACAATGGCGAAAACATCATCATAAACATACCAGCTTTAACTGAGGAAAGAAGAAAAGAATTGGTAAAACAAGCTAAATCTGAAGCTGAAGATGCTAAAATTGGAATCAGAAACGCTAGAAAAGATGCCAATACTGACATCAAAAAAGAAGAAAAAAATGGCACAGCTGAAGACATTTGTAAAAAAGCTGAAGATGATATCCAAAAACTAACGGATTCTTACATCAAAAAAATAGATGAGCATTTAGCTGTTAAAGAAGCTGAAATTATGAAAGTATAAATTTTAAGTCCTGATTAACATCAGGACTTTTTATTTTTAAATATCTTTGTTCATCAATCCAAAATTTTAATGCGATATTCTTATCTGTTCCTCATACTTTTTTTTACACACTTTATTTTTGGACAAACAAAAATTAAAGGTCAAGTTATCGACTTTGACACCACAATTCCAATTGCATTTGCAAAAATAACTTACGAGAAAACAACCGTTTTTGCAGATTGGGAAGGAAAATTTTCAATAGAAATTACAGATTTCAAAAAACCATTGTATGTAAAATACAAAGGATATTATGAAAAACCTGCTTATGCTTCAAATGATGGAATTTTATTTATTGTAAAGCTAACACAAGACATCAATAAAGTCAAAAATGAATATTATTCGCTCAACAAAGTAAATCATATTGTTAAAAAAGTAATTGAGAACAAGAAAAACACTCAACCAGAAAAAGCCCTCAACTCATACGAATATAAAAATTATGAATATATTCAAGTAACAGCAAATCCAGATAGCATTTCTGGCGAGATTGATAAAATTTACAAAAAAAACATTTTTGGAAAACGAAAAATAAAACTTGATTCTACCAATTATAAATTTAAAAAACTGGTTGAAAAAAGTCATATTTACCAAACTGAAAAAGTCAATTTAATTCAACATAAAAACAACACCAGCAAGGAAACTGTTCTTGGTGCAAGAATGGCAGGCTTCAAAGAACCTTTATATGAATTTTTAGGATTGAAATTAATATCCTATTCCGTTTATGAAAATCCTTTTGAAATATTAGAAATTCCTGTTCAAAACCCTATTTCTAATTATGGCAGAAAACTTTATACCTATCATTTATTAGATTCAACCCAAATTCAAAACCGAAAAGTTTATCGCATATATTTTGAACCAAAAAAACTTAGAGCCAACAGATTAAGAGGATTACTATATGTTGATGCAGAAAATTTTTCCATTGCAAAAGCTTATTACAGAATTTATGGTATTGTAAATATCAATGCAACTTATACTTTTGACTATTTAGAAAAAGAAAAAATTTGGTTCCCAGAGAAAAGAAAAATAGTATTAAGCAAAGGTAGCAATTCTGAAGATTTAACTATCTTGGGTGGAACCATAAAATTTAGAGCAAGTTTAGAACAAGATTTAGAAAATAATGCTTCCGATAGAACGGTTTTATTACTAGAATCAACACCTTTTGATATTAAAATTAATGAACCCGTTGCCCTAAAATTTGATGGTATAAAAGTGTATGCTCCAGAAAGCAGTTTAAAAAAACCAGATAAATATTGGAGTTCAATAGCCAAAGACACCATTGACAAGCGAAAAATGAAAACCTATACTTCATTAGATAGTTTGTCACAATCTAGTAATATTGAACGAAAAATATTTTTAGGAAGAAAAATAATAAATGGCTATTTACCCATTAGCTATATTGATTTAGATTTAAGAAGCATCATAAAATACAATAACTTTGAAGGTTTTCGTTTAGGCATCGGAGCAGTTACAAATGACAAACTTTCCGATAAATATAAAATAGCTTTTTATGGAGCTTATGGTTTCAAAGACAACGCTTTCAAATATGGAATTACACCTTCATACCTTTTAAATAAAGAAGATGAAACTTGGGTAAGTGTTTCCTATATTGATGATGTTAGCGAAATTGGACAAACCACTTTTGCCACTGATAGTAGAAGATTCCGAATTTATGATCCTAGACCTTTTAATATTTCTACTTTTTACAAGAATAGAATTTCTTCGGCTTTTATTGAAAGTAAAATTATCCCTAAAACTTCAACTTATTTTTCAATTGCTCAAAGCGAAATTACTCCTTTGTTCAATTATACATTCGTCAATAACGGACAAAGTTATACGAACTACAACACAACTTCTGTGCAATTTGCCATTCAATGGAATCCTTTTAGTAGCTATATGCAAACACCTTTAGGAAAAATTGAAATTGAGAAAAGGCATCCCAAATTTTCATTGCAAATAACCCAAACAATTCCAGAAATATTGGGTAATGATTTTGATTTTACTAAAGTGGATTTTAAAACGTTTTATGAAATTCCTTATTTATCAGGCCAAAAAAGTTCGTTACTTTTTCAAGCAGGTTTGGCTTTTGGAGATATTCCTCTTACGCAACTTTATGCCATCGCACCAAATAACTTGAATAGAGATGCCATTTTAAAACGAATCACTTTTGCAGGTAAAAATAGTTTTGAAACCATGTATTACAATGAGTTTTTCTCGGACAGATATGTTTCTTTGCAACTGAAACATACTTTTAATCGAACAAATATCGGATACAAACTAAACCCAGAGTTTTCTGTAGTAACGCGCATGGCTTTTGGAACTATTGATAATCCAGAAAATCATGTTGGATTGCCTTTTAGTTCTTTGGATAAAGGTTTCTTTGAAAGTGGTGTAGAATGCAATAAATTATTTAAAGGTTTTGGTTTAGTTGCTTTTTATCGATACGGAAATTATCAATTAGCAAAATTCGAAGATAATATTGCTATAAAAATTTCTTATAATCTAGATTTAGGGCTTTAAATTATTGTAATTCTTTGATTTGAAAACAAAGTATTTAAGCAATAATACTTACCTTTGCAGACTAAATTTTAGAAGATGTTTAAATGGCTAAATAGTCGTTTTTGGAATTATATTGCAGGACGAATTTTGCGAAATAGAGTTGCCCTACTAATTTTAGTTGGAGCATTTACTGTTTTTATGGGATTACAGTGGAAAAACATGCGTTTTACTTTCACTGAAGCCAACTTACTACCAGATCATCACGAAGTAAACAAACAATACCAATCTTTTCTAGATAAATTTGGAGAAGAAGGAAATCTTATTGTGGTAGGATTTAAGGATTCTACCTTTTTTACTGCTAAAAATCTCAAAATTTGGGATGCCTTTGTAGATAAAATCAAAACCGATAAGGCTGTAGATTTAACACTTTCTATCGAGGATTTACAAGTGCTTTGTAAAGATACAATAGCTCAAAAATTCAAATTAATTCCTTTTATCAATAAAGATTCAATAAGTGATGTTTATGTGAAACAAAAGGAAAAAGAACTGTTCAACGATTTGCCTTTTTATGAAGGAATGTTGTTCAATAAAGAAAGTGGTGCTGTTCGATTTGCCATCTATATGGACAAAAAAATCGTGAACACTGCTGCAAGAAAAGATTTTGTTTTCAAACATTTTAGTCAAGAAAAAATTGCTGCTTTTGAAAAAGAAACGGGTTTAGACATGCACATTTCAGGTATGCCTTATATCAGAACTTTAAATGCTCAAAGCATTATTGACGAAATTGGTTTGTTTGTTGGCGCTGCCTTATTGATTACCTCTTTATTATTTTTCTTCTTTTTTAGAAGTTTTAGAGCTACTTTAATTTCAATGTGTGTTGTAATTATTGGTGTAATGTGGTCGTTTGGTACACTTGGATTATTCCATTATGAGATTACTGTTTTAACAGCCATTATTCCTCCATTAATCATTGTAATTGGTATTCCAAATTGTATTTTCTTAATCAACAAATACCAACAAGAATTTAAACTTCATGGTAATAAAGCTAAATCGCTGCAACGTGTTATTTCAAAAGTTGGAAATGCTACTTTGATGACCAATTTAACTACTGCTGCTGGTTTTGCTACTTTTATGTTTACAGACAGTAAATTGCTGAAAGAATTTGGAATTGTAGCTTCTTTAAACATAGTCTTTTTATTTATTCTTTGTTTGCTGATTATCCCTATTATCTATAGCTACATGCCTTTACCAAAAGAAAAACACTTGGAACACTTGGGCAAAAATTACATGAATTCATTCATCAATTGGATTGAAAACACTATAAAAAACTACAGAATTGCTGTTTTTGCAACGGCTATTTTACTTCTTGTAACTGGAATTATCGGAATTTATCAAATAAAAATTTCAGGAAGCATTATTGAAGATATGCCTAAAAAAGCTCCTTTTTTTAAAGATATTTTATTCTTTGAAAACGAGTTTGATGGTGTAATGCCTTTGGAAATTATGATTGACACTAAAAAACCAAAAGGTGTCATGAAATCCGTTACGCTAAAAAGAATAAACGAACTTCAAGAAGAAATCGAAGAAATTCCTGAATTGTCAAAACCAGTTTCTATTGTAAACTTAGTTAAATATGCCAAACAGGCTTACTATAACGGAAACGCTGACTATTATGAATTGCCTTCAAGCAAATTAGAAGAAGGTTTTGTATTGACCTATGTTAAAAATTCAACACAAGAAAATAGTGAAAATCTTTTGAAAAGTTATGTAGATAGCACTGGTCAATATGCCCGTGTAACTACATTTATGAAAGATATTGGTACTGATAAAATGGCCAAGATTGAAGATAGACTTCAAGAAAAAATAGACAAACTTTTCCCAAAGGAAAGATATAATGTTACCTTAACGGGAAAAGCATTTGTATTTGAAAAAGGAACACATTATTTAGTCAACAATTTAGTGTTGTCGTTAATATTTGCTATTATTTTGATATCTCTTTTAATGGCCTATCTATTCCGTTCATTCAAAATGATTGTGGTTTCACTATTACCTAATATTTTACCGTTAATCATGACTGCTGGTTTGATGGGCTTTTTAGGCATTCCTATTAAACCTTCAACCATCTTAGTTTTTAGTATAGCTTTCGGAATTTCCGTAGATGACACCATTCACTTTTTAGCTAAATATAGACAAGAATTGAAACAAAACAATTGGCGTATTAAAAAATCAGTTTATAATTCTATCAAAGAAGCTGGTGTGAGTATGTTCTATACTTCCATAGTATTATTCTTTGGATTTTCCGTATTTACCCTATCTAGTTTTGGTGGAACAATTGCGCTTGGAAGTTTAGTAGCTTTAACCCTACTTTTTGCTATGATATCTAATTTGGTATTATTGCCAGCATTATTACTATCTTTAGAAAAAACTATTGCCAACAAAGAAGAATTTATAGAACCAACAATAGATATTTTATCAGAAAATCATGATGAAGACGAAATATCAAACGAAGAATAATTTTATATTTGCACTTTAAATATACCATAAAAAAGATGAAACACTCAAAAGTTATAGACCTTTTAAACAGCACAAAAACGTTACATGAAGTAACTGCTAAAGGTTGGGTTAGAACATTTAGAAACAATCAATTTATAGCGTTGAATGATGGTTCAACCATTCATAATATTCAATGTGTAGTCGATTTTGAAAACACACCAGATGAAACTTTAAAAAGAATCACTACAGGTGCAGCTGTAAATGTTGTTGGAATTCTTCAAGAAAGTCAAGGAAAAGGACAAAATGTAGAAATTCAGGTTACTAAAATTGACATTTTGGGTGATTCAAATCCAGAAGAATATCCTATTCAACCTAAAAAACATTCTCTTGAGTTTTTGAGAGAAAATGCGCATTTGCGTGTTAGAACTAATGCTTTTGGGGCTATTATGAGAGTTCGTTCTGTATTGTCTTTTGCAGTGCACAATTACTTTCAAGAAAAAGGTTTTGTTTATGTAAACACACCAATTATTACAGGAAGTGATGCTGAAGGTGCTGGTGAAATGTTTAAAGTAACAGCTCTGCCTTTTGATAAAACACCAAGAACAGAAGAAGGAAACGTAAATTATAAAGAAGATTTCTTTGGAAAAGAAACCAACTTAACCGTTTCTGGTCAATTAGAAGCTGAAACCTATGCTATGGCTTTAGGTCAAGTATATACTTTTGGTCCAACTTTTAGAGCTGAAAATTCAAATACTTCTCGTCATTTAGCAGAATTTTGGATGATTGAACCAGAAGTTGCTTTTAATGATTTAGATGCAAACATGGATTTGGCTGAAGATTTTATTCAGTATGTCATCAAATATGCTTTAGACAAATGTGGTGATGATTTAGCTTTCTTGGAACAACGTTTAGTAGAAGAAGAAAAATCAAAACCTCAAGCGGAACGAAGCGAAATGAGTCTTTTACAAAAATTAAATTTTGTATTAGAAAATAATTTTAAACGTGTTTCTTATACAGAAGCAATAGATATTTTAAAGAATTCAACTCCAAATAAGAAAGGTAAATTTAACTATATCATCAAAGAATGGGGAGCAGATTTACAAAGTGAACACGAGCGTTATTTGGTAGAAAAACATTTCAAATGTCCAGTTATTTTGTTTGATTATCCTGCGAATATCAAAGCGTTTTACATGAGATTAAACGACAATACTGAACCTGGAAAAGAAACCGTTCGCGCAATGGATATTTTGTTTCCTGGCATTGGAGAAATCGTTGGAGGTTCACAAAGAGAAGAGCGTTATGATGTTTTGGTAAAGAAAATGCACGCTTTAGGAATCGAAGAAGAAGAATTGTGGTGGTACCTTGATACAAGAAAATTTGGAAGTGCCGTTCATTCAGGTTTCGGATTAGGATTTGAACGTTTAGTGCTTTTCGTAACTGGAATGTCAAATATTAGAGATGTAATTCCTTTTCCAAGAACACCTCAAAATGCAGAATTTTAGAATTTTGTTGAATCGTTAAACTGTTGAATTGCTAAATCGATTAAACAGTTAAACAAATAAACAGTTAAACAAATAAACATTAATGTTAAAGCATAGCTTACAATTCAAATTATCACAAAAATTATCTCCACAACAAATTCAGTTGATGAAGTTAATTCAATTGCCTACGCAAGCTTTTGAACAACGTTTAGAAGAAGAATTGGTTGAGAATCCAGCTTTAGAAAACGGAAAAGAAGAAGCTGAAAATTATGAAGACGATTACGCAGATTCTAACGCAGACGATTATGAAGATTATGATAATGAAAGAATTGAAACTGAAATCAACATTGACGAATATTTAAGCAATGATGAAACTCCTGATTATAAATATCAGGCCAATAATTATAGCGATGATGACGAAGATAAAAGCACGCCGATTGCTGCTGGTATAAGTTTTCATCAAGATTTAATCAATCAATTGAATACTTTTATACTAAATGATGAAGATAGAAATATAGCTGAATTTTTAGTGGGAAGTATTGATGATATGGGTTATATCCGAAGAAGCATTCAGGATATGGTTGATGATATGGCTTTTACACAAGGTATTTACACTGATGAGAAAACGGTGGAACGCATCTTACAAATTGTTCAAGAATTAGAGCCTTCTGGTGTTGCAGCTCGTGATTTACAAGAATGTTTATTGCTACAACTAAAACACAAAACACCAAGTGAATCTATTGATTTAGCCACAAAAATTATTGAAGATCAATTTGATGCTTTTTCTAAAAAACATTACGATAAGTTACTTCAAAAATTTGATGTTTCAAAAGACCAATTACGAAAAGCAATTGATGAAATTGAAAAATTAAATCCAAAACCAGGTGGTTCTTATGATGGAAATCAAAAAATGGTGGAACATGTTGTACCTGATTTTACTATAAAAATCATTGATGGAGAACTGGATTTAACCTTAAATGGAAGAAATGCTCCAGAACTTCATGTGTCTAAAGATTACCAAGACATGTTGAAGACATACAAAGACACTAGCGACAAATCAAATGCTCAAAAAGATGCTGTGCAGTTTATCAAACAAAAGTTAGATTCTGCAAAATGGTTTATTGATGCTATAAAACAACGCAGTGAAACATTATATGTAACCATGAATGCTATCATGCATTATCAAGAAGAATATTTTTTGGATGGTGATGAGACCAAGCTTCGTCCGATGATTTTAAAGGATATCGCTGATATGGTTGGGTTAGATATTTCAACTGTTTCACGTGTGGCCAATAGTAAATATGTTGATACTCCTTATGGAACCAAATTAATCAAGGATTATTTTAGTGAATCTATGACTAATGATCAAGGTGAAGAAGTTTCTACTATTGAAATTAAAAACATCTTGCAACAGGTTATAGAAAATGAAGATAAGAAGAAACCCCATCCTGACGATAAATTAGCCGAAATTCTATTGGAAAAAGGATATCCTATTGCCCGTAGAACTATTGCAAAATATAGAGAATTATTAGACATTCCTGTAGCTCGTTTGCGTAAGAAAATATAAGTACGCAGATGGATATAAAAAAAATATTACCCCTATTCTCTTATATCTTTCATCCCATATTTATTACACTATATGGGGTTTTGTTATATATATGGCTTTCAGATTTAGGGCTTAATTCTTTGTCATTACTTTTATTGATTCAAGTGGTAATTTTGACTATTCTTTTGCCTTTGTCAATATATTATTTGTTAAAAGCTACTGGTCATATTAAATCATTTACTGAGGCAACAATTAATGAAAGAAAGTTTCCTATACTTTTACAAGCTACTTTCTTGTTTCTTTTGTTGAGATTTAGTGGTTTTATTGAAGAATTACCTGCTTTATATTTTTTCTTTATTGGAGGTTTAATTGCTTCTATAATTGCTTTTATTCTAACTTTTTTTAATTTTAAAGTTAGTCTTCACATGATTGGCATTTGTTCTTTATTAGCGTTTGTAATTAGCTTATTTATTTATTTAAATATAGCAATAATCCCTTTAATTGCATTAATGATTGTTATTGTAGGAAATGTAGCTTCTTCAAGATTATACATGAAATCGCATAACTTAACGGAATTATTTGCTGGAACGCTTATTGGGTTATTCTCACAAGTACTTTTGTGGCGTTTCTATTTATAAGATATAGAAAACAAAACCTATATTAAAAGAACTAAGTTCTAAATTTCTATTATTCAAAATAACTTCTTCAAATATGGGTGTTAGCGTATATTGCACATAAATATTTCCTGTATTATTTCCAACAGCTAAGTAAGTAGCATATTTGATTTTAGATAAATCATTATTATTTCTCACGGTAATATTTTGGGATTCAGATGAAAAAACAGCTTTATCTGCAAACAAGTAAGAAATCTTAAATCCTGAATAAATTCTCCAAAATTTATGACTTTCAAAAGTAGAGTTTCTCCAGCGAATTTCAATTGGCACTTCTAAATGGTGTAATACCAATTTATTATTATCAAAAGTATCATCAATAGAATATGTTATGTCTCCCATTGAATTATCAACTTTGATATTGTTTTTTAAGTTGTTATAGGAGTATCCTAAACCCGCAGCTATTGCCCAAGTTCTACTTTTATTGAAAGGCATATCTCTAAGAAACCCAACTGAAATACCAGATGACAAAGAGTGTTGCCTAAAACCAGAAGGTCTATTTTGAACTAAATTTAACGATAAAGTAGCATACATTTGATCTTCTCTATACAAAGAATCTACTACTGTTTTTTGTTCTTCTTGTGAAAAAACAAGTACAGTAGAAAAGATAAAAAAAGATACTATTATGTTTTTCACTTTCAATTTTTTTATAAAAATAATAAAAAAAGGCATCCTATAGGACACCTTTTTATAATATTAAAGCAAAATTTATTTTTTTGTTACACTACCTTGAGTAGTAGTATAATTTACTTTTAATTGTTCTGCTTTTCTTAATTCTTGTTTGATATCCGTTACCAATCCCATTTTAACATCTTTGTCTATTTTTAGAGAAGCTGTTAAATATGGTTCAGCGTCAGAATTTCTAGCTGCTCTTTCTGATGTAACAAAACTTTGAATTTCATTAGCATTAGACAATCTATCATTCAATTGAATTCTGGCATTACTACCATAAGTACTTTGGTATCTTTCGCTTGGCTTACCAGCATAAATATACATTACATACTCTTTTTTGAACAATTTAGACGTTTGATCAGCTTTTGGCAATTTATTTTCTATCATTAAATCACTATCTTTCATAGTAGTAGCAACCATAAAGAAAAACAATAGCATGAATACAATATCTGGTAAAGATGCTGTTGAAATTGCTGGCATTTCGCCTGATTTTTTCTTGTTAAATTTAGACATTTCTCTAAAGTTTAATTAGTTACTTTTTTTGGTTCTGCTTCTGATAGTCTTTGAGGAAATAACTCTTGAATAACTTTTACTTTCTCTCCAATCTCTTCTAATTCTTTTTCAGTATAATCTCCTTTTGATGCAGGATCACTAAAAATATATTCAAGTTCAGAGAAAGTTATATTGTAACGTCTCATACTCTCTCTATTTCTTAAGAAATTATATGCTGCTACAAGTTCATTTTGAACAGCGATATATGTTTCATAGCTTGTTTCTGCGTCATTAGATAAAGAAATTACTGCATCAAGTGGACTATCAGATGAACTAGAATTTTTTTCTCCATCATCACAATAACTACAAGTGTTTTTTCCGTTATTCTCTAAAAACTTAATTGCAGTTTCTCTTAAATCCTTAATATCCATCAATTGCTCTTCAACTAATAACTGATTGTTCATATTAACTAATACTGTTAATATGTTTCTCTCGTTAATATCTGGCGGATCTTGCTCTTCTTGAATAGGTGGCAATTTTCTATTAATTCCTTGATCCACTCCAATAGTTGTTGTAACTAAGAAGAATATAAGCAATAAGAAAGCAATATCTGCCATAGAGCCTGCATTTACTTCTGGCGGTGCACCTCTTTTCTTTGCCATATTATTATTTTTTTGTGTTTTTAAACATGAAGAAGAACAAAGAACCAATAGAAACTAATCCTAAAATGTAAGTCATGTTTAAACCTGTACTTACCCATTTAGAAGCACTACCTGAAACTAGTAATTCTTTTTTAATATTGTAAACATCTGAGCCATCAGCTACTAGGAAAGATACTAATAAAATACCTCCAAGTATACCTAAAGTGATTAATGTTCTTTTTAATGTTTCTTTGTTTGAAAACAAATTCTTAAATACATATATTAATACTATTGCAACACATGCGAATAGAATTACATAAGATAAATATATAAGGGCTGAAATCCAACTATCATTATCACCTTCTCCATTAGCCATTAATAGTGCTAAAAACACAAAGCTAAGTATTGCAATAATAAGAGCTGCTATTTTTGTTACTTTATGTAAATTCATAACAGTTATATATATTTATAGGTTATTATTTTTTGTAGTCTGATAACATATCGATTAAACTGATAGAAGCATCTTCCATGTCGTTTACGATTGAATCAATTTTTGCAGTAATGTAGTTATAGAAAACTTGTAAAACCATCGCTACGATAAGTCCAAATACTGTAGTTAATAAGGCAACTTTAATACCTCCAGCAACTAAAGATGGCTCCATAGATCCAGCAGATTCAATGTTATCAAAAGCTTCAATCATACCAATTACAGTTCCCATGAAACCTAACATCGGTGCTAAAGCAATAAATAATGAAATCCATGATACGTTTTTCTCTAATTGTCCCATTTGAACTCCACCATAAGCTACAACAGCTTTTTCAGCAGAATCAATTCCGTGCTCATGTCTATCTAAACCTTGGTAGAAAATTGAAGCAACTGGTCCAGATGTATTTCTACAAACTTCTTTTGCAGCGTTAACTCCACCTGATTTTAATGCATCTTCTACATCAGCAACTAATTTTTTAGTATTAGTAGTAGATAAATTTAAATAAATAATTCTTTCAATAGCAATAGCTAAACCTAAAATTAAACACAACAATACGATTCCCATAAATCCTGGTCCACCTTCAACAAAACGTTGTTTTAATTTTTGGGTAAATGATGCTTCAGCAGCTGGTGCATCTTCTTCTGCTGTAGTTGTTGCTACCGCATTTGCTTCTTCTGCTTGAGCTGCAACTTCTTCAACTTGTGTTTGTGCTGCTGCTGTAGAATCTGTAGCTTCTTGTGCTTGTACGCTTCCGAAAGCCATAATCCCTGTGATTGCTAAAATAGAAAATAATCTTTTCATTGCTCTTGTTCTTAAATTTTAATTAGTTAATTTGGTTAAAAGTATAAAATATTTATTAAATTACAAACTCTTTGTGCGGAGAGGAAGGGATTCGAACCCTCGATACCCTTTTGGAGTATACATACTTTCCAGGCATGCTCCTTCGACCACTCGGACACCTCTCCATGGGAGATTTAAATTTGAAGATGCTAAATAACATAAAAATTCTCACGTGAGAAAATTTTATTTGTTATTTTTATATCATTTCTCCTCTTAGTGGTGTTTCAAAAATGGTTTTGAACACTTTAGTGGAAACTTTTTGCCCTAACAAGTACATTAATTTTGTTATGGCTGCCTCAGAAGTTATGTCTTTTCCTGAGACTATTCCTATATTTTTTAACTCTGTACTGGTCTCATATTGACCCATATTGACACTTCCTCCACTACACTGCGTCACATTGATAACGTAAATATTGTTTTTTATTGCATCTGAAAGTTCAGAAATAAACCAATTTAATGTTGGTGCATTCCCAGAACCATAAGTTTCTAGTACTATTCCTTTTAAATTTGGCGTTCTTAAAACAGATGACAAAACGTTTCTATTGATGCCTGGAAAGAGTTTTAAAACTGCCACATTATCATCAAAGGATGTATTTACTTTGAGTTTTTTATTGCTCTTATTTTTCAATAACAAATTCTTGTTGACTTTTAAATGTACGCCAGATTCTGCTAATTCAGGAAAATTTGGTGATGTAAAGGCATTAAAATGTTCGGCACTAATTTTAGTGGTTCTATTTCCTCTATACAATTTGTATTCAAAATATAAACAAACTTCATTAAATACAGATTTTCCTTTTTCTTGTAATGAGGCTATTTGTATGGCTGTAATTAGATTTTCTTTTGCATCTGTTCTCAAATCACCTATTGGTAATTGGGAACCTGTAAAAACAACTGGCTTGGCTAAGTTTTCGAGCATAAAACTCAATGCTGAAGCGCTATAAGACATGGTATCTGAACCATGTAGGACTACAAAACCATCAAATGCATCGTATTTTTCGCCTATTATAGTTGCTATTTTTTGCCAGTGTTCGATTTGAATATTTGAAGAGTCTATGGGTTTTTCAAAAGAAACTGTATCAATTTCACAATCTAATAAATGCAACTCGGGAATTCTTTTTAATAGTTTTTTGAAATCAAAAGCTTTTAAGGCTCCTGTTTCATAATCTTTAACCATACCAATAGTTCCTCCTGTGTAAATAAGTAATATTTTGGGTTTAGATTGCAACATTTTTATATTTCAATTTATTAACAACTGGATTGGCGTACATGGCTAAAAATCCTTCTCTAAGAACTGCTGAATTTTCATCTATGCGAAGTTCTAATCTTCTTTGAAACAATTGTTTTTCTTCTGTAGTATATTTATTTTCAAAAGTTGAAGTGTTATGCAACATATCATAAGCAATGAAATTTGTGGGCCACAATTTATAGGATTGCAAAATAGAATCATCAATTTTTTGGGCTAATAATTGAATTTGCTTGTTTGGGTTTTGTTCTTCTTGGCAAATTTCATCGATTTCTGGACTTAAAATATCACCCACGTGTATGTGAATTCTTTTCTTTTGTCCAATTATACCGCTTAATAATGTTATAAAATCTTCGTTTTTTTCTTTAATGTATATTTCTTGTTTTGCTTCTGCTAATAATTGAGGCATTTTTAAGGCATCTGTAGGATCATATTCATAAGAAAGGGAAACGGGAACAATTTTAATTTTCTTAAAATAGTCCATTATATTCTTCTCATCTGAACCCATTGACAACATTTTCAAAACACCTGTATGTGTTGCATCATTGCCATCTTTTGTTCTACCTTCTCTTTGAGCAATCCAAACGGAACGATTTTCATGCTGTAGAAGTTGACATATATATTCTGACATATTTTTAGAACTTTGCAACAACTCTCTTGGTGAAAGTCCTCTTTGCACTACAAAATTTCTGTTTAATTTAGAAAGGGTGTGCAAAAATGCTTTTTTTACAAGGTTATCTCCAATTGCCGAAGCTGTCATAACTAATCCATGATCAAAAAGGGCAACATTAAGCAGCGAAGTATCTAAAATTATATCTCTGTGGTTAGAAATAAATAAATAAGGTGTATTGGGTTCTAATTTTTCAAAACCAGAAGTTGATAATCCATCAGAGCTTTTTTGCAAAACTTTTTGTACAGATTTATAAATAAAATTACACTGAAAGTCTCTTATAGAATGTGTTTCACTAAGTTTTGTTTTCCAAACTTCATCGTCCACATCTGGAAATGTAAAATCCATCAATGCTTTCATCATTGGGTGATTTAATGATGACTTTAGGGCATTGTTTACTTCACTATCATAAAAAGGTCGAATTGCATCAAACTTTGACATGTATCAATTTTATTTTTAAGAAAAACAAAAGAACAAAAAAATAATGAATTTACAGGAAATTTTAAGTTAAATCCCAAAAATTGCTTTTGAATTTTCGGTTGTCCTACTGGCAATTTCCTCTACTGAAACGTTATAAATTTCGGCTAATTTTTGGGCTACCAACAAGGTATAGCTGCTTTCATTTCTTTTTCCTCTGTGTGGAACTGGTGCTAAATAAGGCGAATCTGTTTCTAAAACTATATGATGTAAATCAATTTCATGCAAAAATTGGTCGATTTTTCCATTTTTAAATGTTGCCACTCCTCCAATACCTAACTTCATTCCTAAAGAAATGGCTTGTTGTGCTTGATTATAATCTCCTGTGAAGCAATGAAAAATACCAAATAGTTTATCATCTCTTTCTGATTCTAGCACTTCGAAAACTTCATCAAAAGCATCACGGCAATGAATATTGATGGCTAGATTGTATTTTTTTGCCAGTTGAATTTGATGTTTAAAAGCTTGTTTTTGAATTTCCAAAGTAGTTTTGTCCCAAAATAAATCAATTCCGATTTCTCCTATGGCATAAAATTTTCTTTGAGCCAATTCATTTTCCACAAAATTTAATTCTGACTCAAAAGTTTCTGGCTTTACATAACAAGGATGCAAACCCATCATAAGAAACACATTTTCTGGAAATTGAGCTTCTAATGCATACATTCTTTCTGTATAAGTTGAATCTATTGAAGGAATAAAGAACCTTGAAACCCCAAGTTCAATTGCTTTTTGAATGATTTCGCTACGGTCTTCGTTAAATTGGGAAGAATATAAATGAGTATGAGTGTCTGTTAAAATTAATTTTGAGCTCAAAGTATAGAGTTTTAGGTATTTTTTACAAAGGTATATAAAAGTATTAAGACGAAAGTATCAAGTAGTAAGACAAAATATTGTAACATTTTTTTATTTTTGGAACATGAAAAACTTACAAGATTTTTTGAAGGGAAAGAAATATAAAAAAATAAAATTTAAAGTACTGAAAACCCAACATTTACTGATTTCTGCAAAAATAAATAACATCAAGGGAACATTTATATTGGATACTGGAGCTAGCAATAGTTGTGTTGGTTTTGAAGAAATCACAAAATTTGGATTGTTTGCTGAAAATTCTGAAACTAAAGCTGCTGGTGCTGGTGCTACTGGTATGCTAACTCAATTATCTCAAAAGAATAAGCTACAAATAGGAAGGTGGAAATCGGAAGCCTTAAATTTAGTAGTTTTTGATATGAGTCATGTTAATGAAGCTTTAACGAGTTATAAGACGAAACCTGTAAATGGAATTATTGGGGCAGATATTTTATTAGAAAGCAAAGCAGTTATTGATTATGCGAATTTTTGTTTGTATTTGAAATAGAGTATGGGCAATTGCTAAAGCACCACGCTATCCATTATAGTTTTGCAAAACCATTTATCAAAGTTTTGCAAAAGCTGCCATTCCTATCGTTATTGCGGTAAAGTGCTGAATAGAAAAATTAGGTTTATAATATAACTGTTGCTAAATGTTCTGATTTTGATTCATCATTATACACGTGAATTTCATAACCTTCTTTAAGATTTCTTGACCACACTAATTCATTTACAGCAATAAAATAATTATACCAATTTCTTTCTCCTAAAATAGTTGGATTAAGCTTGTTGGTTTTTAGCGCTTTTCTGATTTTAAATTCTATTTTAAGTGACATACGATAAAAAAATATGATTTAAATCTTTATTTTCATGATTAGAAACATAAAAAGTTTCGTTTAAGTTTTTTATTACTTCGGTATTTCTATTATCTTTTATTAAAAGTTTATTTATTCCATCTTTACATTCGTCACATGTTCCCTCTAAAACATAACCTACTAATAAACCATCACATTCATAATATTTACCACTTGGTAAAAAATTATTAATTCCTGTATCGATATATCTTCTTTTGAGACTCGAATCATTAATTTTTAAATTCTTAGCTTCTAAATAATATTTATATTCTTTAGCTTCCCAAAACGATACAAATCTCATATCAATTCTAGCAAACTTTGCTGCAAAACCTTTTTCAATAATTTTAGAATTATCAAAAAGATGGTGTTCAGTGTTAACTGAAATAGAATAATTTTCTCTTTTAGGGTTTTTATCAATAAAATTATACAAAACAGCAGTTATGTCGTTCTCATCAAAATCCAAAAATATTAATTGGTTAGAAATAGATTCGTAATAAGCATCCATTAATAATGCTATACAATTTCCAACAAAATTAGTTCTAAATGAAGTTGCAATAGATAGATTTAATTTCCCTGCCATCATTCTTTTGTATTAAGAATTTCCACAATTAAAGATTTACAATCTTCCATAGCAGCAGTTTGACTCCAAAAACGTCTTTGATTTGGCTTTATAATATAAACATCATTATCATCGTAATAATTTAGTTTCTTTCTAAAGTATAAATTTTGAGCTTCTTCTTCCCACAATTTTCTATCTAAATCTTTCAACTCATTGTAAATATCTTCATTCGAAATAATAGGCTTTTTATATTCATTTCCAAAGGAAATTTTAATCATATATAAAGGACAATTTCTATCGATTTTATAATAAGTTACCGATGCTTTTAAATCTACGTCTTCCAACCAATTGTTTAAATCATTAGTTAATCTATTATAATAATTATCAATTTCTATTACATACTTTACAGCATCTGATTTCTCTTGCTTTTCAAATAAATCAAGACTATATTTTAAAGTATCTTGAATTATGATTTGTTCATCTTTTGATAATTTTAAAACATCATTAAAGATAATTTGGTCTATTTCTTTTTCTAAATGTGAAATATCATTCTCCGAACCATTTTTTTCATCTAATTTCTTTAATTTAAAAATCTTATTAAAAACAGCTACTAACTTATATTTAATTACTTCATCAATTGAATAAGGTAAACTGAGAAACTCATTTTTCATAATTTGCTCCCTTTCTACCCCATAAGAGGATATAGTTAAAAAAAGTAGATAAGCACTTATTCTTGAATTTAATAATGTTGTTAATGCTTTTAAATAATTTTCGTTTTTATCCAAGGAATAAAAACCATAAACCCCATCTCTAAAACTACAAACATCTTCTAAATAAGATGCACAAATTTGATTATCAATTAATCCTTTCTTTAATAATAAATGTGGTGATTCGTAAGCTTTTAAATCCCCTAACCTTCTAAACAAATCAATGTTTTTAGTTACTGCACTTTCATTAATATTGTAAAATTGTTTCGCTTTCTCAGTTTTAATCGAAGTATTAATTTCTTTTAAATTACTACTATATGAAGTAAATCTTTGAATATAATCTGCATCTAAGTATTTGTTTTCAGAAATGAAATTATTTTTTATTTGCTTATCTTTTGAGTTTGTTAATAATTGAAAACCAACTCCATTTTTAATATTATTTTCTCTTAAATCTTTTTGTAATGAATTCTTTTTATATAATTTCTCAATTAGCTCAAAATCGAAGTAGCTTCCCCACATAGCAATTTTCCAGATTTTTGTATCTGGTTTTTGACATTCTGTTCTTGGCAAGTGTTTTTCGTCAGAAGAATCAATAACAATCCCTTCTAAAATATTATTTTTTATGAACGTTTTTGGAGCATAATATGTTATAGTCTCTTTGTGTTCTTTTGGAATTTCACTTTTATAAAAAACAATACTAATTGGACCTACTGCCGAGCCAAAAAGTTGTCCTCCAAAATTCTTTTTTGCTTTTCTCAAAATGGAAAAATTATATACCTTCTCTACATAATTTTTATTAAAAAGCCATTCTCTGAAATTTTGATATGTTCCACCTGTATTGGTTAAAACTTTGGTATTAAATATTAAAGCAATTTCACCATTTGGTGCTAAAAGTGAAGCTTTATGCATAAATGGCAGAACCATCTCTTTAGCAAACCCATACTTATCACAGTATGACTTAACTGTTGGTAATAAGTTTTTAGTTCCAAATGGAGGATTTCCAACAACTAAATCAAAATTTTTCAACTGTTCAATTTCAAAATCAGAAATAGTATCTCTTTTAAAAAGATTATATCCTTGTTCATTTAAAGTTGAATCATCTGAATCATTAATTAAATAAGGAAATTTTATATTTCCATTCCACCAACCCGTTTTTGGGTCAAGATTGTCTAACAAAGCTAAATACAAACTAAATGCTGCTACTTTTATAGACTTCCCTTCTATTTCAATTCCAAAAATATTCTCTTTTAAAATCTTTACTAAAATATTGAAATCAGTTAGCTTTTTATCGTACTTATCTTCATAACGTTTTACCAATCTTTTAAAACTTTGTACCAGAAAAATTCCAGAACCACAACTTGGGTCTAGTGTTTTTATATTATAATTACTTTTATCTTTCTGAACTGGTAATTTTTCATTTAAAATTAATTCTACTAACGAAGGTGGTGTATAAAAAGTTCCTGTATCCTTTTTATTTTTTCCATCTAATTCAGACAAAAAGTTTTCGTATATTTCGCTTAATAATTCAATTCGAATAATACTGAAATCAAATAATCTCCAGTCTTCAAAAAGAATAATTTGTTCGTCATTTTCATAGCCATTAATGAAGCATTTCTTTATTGAATCTAAATGATTTGACTTAACTAGTTTTCTTTCATTTTCAGTTATAGTAAACAAACTTCCATTAAAATCATTTGATAATCTTTCAAATAACTTGTATGTTACTTCTGGACTTTCTAGGATTTTAAAATAGGAATCAGCGTTTTTTGAAAATGTAGCATAAAATTGTTTAGTAGTTGCTCCTTTATCTTCTAAATACAATAAGAATAAAGAGCGCATCACTAGTTTATGAATGATGTCTTTATCTTGTAAACCTTCATTTTCTAACTTTCTTGATACATTTATTAAACTCTTAATTAAATATTTGTCAACTCTATTTTGAAGATTTAGCTTGTCTTTTATTTCTTTAGCTTCTATTGCCGACCAAATAAATCCTGTATCAACAGCAATTCTTGAAAATAGCGTATTAAGCGTTTTTAATTTTGATTTATCAGATTCTTTACAAGAAAAAAGCTCTAACTTTTGAAGTTCTCTTTCAAAATTAATATTTTTATCGTCTTTTGAATAACTAAAAGGCTTTTCAGAACAATTATAAATTCTAATTTCAGTTTTAGTGTAAACATATAAAAATAATACTTTCTGGAAATTCCAAGAATCATGTTGAATTTCAGCAATTAATTTTAAAGTTTTAGTATCAAAAGCATCTATTTCTTTTAAAAATAATGCAGGTTGTCCTTCATTTCCATATACCTTAATAATTCCATATTTTTTAATATCAAATATATCAATATAAAACTCTTCACTATTTTTAGCAAAGTCAATTATATCTAGACTATTTATTATGGGATTTTTCATTTTCTGTATAATAGCAAAAATAAACTAAAATTATTAATTGCGTATTTATACGCATTTATATTATAAACAAAAAAAATCCCAAATTAGTTAAAAACTTGGGATTTATATTTAGATTCTGAATCGAGTTCAGAATAACAAACTTAGTTTATAATTCTAACGCTTTCTTAGGATCATTATTCATTAATAATTCTGTTGGGTTCTCTAGTGCTTCTTTAACAGCTACTAAGAATCCTACTGACTCACGACCATCGATAATTCTGTGGTCATAAGATAAAGCTACAAACATAACAGGAGCAATAACTATTTGTCCGTTTTTAACAATAGCTCTTTCTACTACGTTGTGCATTCCTAAAATTCCTGATTGTGGAGGATTGATAATTGGAGTGGATAACATACTTCCAAAAACACCACCGTTTGAAATTGTGAAAGTTCCACCAGTCATTTCATCTACAGTGATTTGTCCGTCTCTTGCTCTAATCGCTAAACGTTTGATTTCTGCTTCAACTCCTCTAAAAGATAGGTTTTCGGCACTTCTCATTACAGGTACCATTAATCCTTTTGGTCCTGAAACTGCTACTGAAATATCGCAAAAATCATAAGCTATTTTATAATCTCCATCAATCATTGAATTAACATCTGGATATAATTGTAGCGCTCTTGTTACAGCTTTTGTGAAGAATGACATGAATCCTAAACCAACTCCGTGTTTGTTTTTGAATTCTTCTTTGTATTGATTACGTAAATCATAAATAGCCGTCATATCCACTTCATTGAAAGTAGTTAACATGGCTGTTTCGTTTTTAGCTGAAACTAAACGTTCTGCAACTTTTCTACGCAACATAGACAATTTAGATTTTTCAGAACCACGATTTCCACCTGTTGGAGTTCCCATAGAAGGTACTGCATTTACGGCATCGTCTTTAGTGATTCTTCCATCTTTACCTGTTCCTGTGATAGCTGAAGAGTCAATGTTTTTTTCTTCTAATATTTTTTTAGCTGCTGGGGAAGGCGTTTGAGAAGCATAAGTTTTTTCAGCAACTGGTGCTGCTTTAGGAGCTTCTGGCTTTTTTTCTTCCACTTTTTCTTCCGCTTTTGGAGCTTCGGATGCACCACCTTCAGGTTTTGCTGCACTTGTGTCAATTAAGCATACAACTGCACCAACGGCTACTGCATCACCTTCTTCTGCTTTTAAAGTGATGATTCCACTTGCTTCTGCTGGTAATTCTAGAGTGGCTTTGTCTGAGTCAACCTCAGCAATAGCTTGATCTTTTTCTACGTAATCGCCATCTTGTACTAACCAAGTTGCAATTTCTACTTCTGTAATTGATTCTCCCGGTGATGGGACTTTCATTTCTAAAATCATATTCTTTTAGTTTAAAAGTTTACCCTTTAAAAAAACAAAGGGCGACGTTTGTGTTGTTTTTATTGAAATAATGTTTTATCAAAAATCATAGCAATAGCATTTTTTTGACGTTTTTTAGAACGTTCATAACTACCCGCTGCTGGTGCACTATATGCTTTTGGTGATGCTAAACGAAGTTTAACTAGGTCAAAATTCATCAACATATAACTATAAGCTCCCATGTTTTTAGGCTCTTCTTGTGCCCAAACATAGTCATCCACATTAGGATAGCTTGCTATAATTTCTTTTATTTGTTCAGTAGCTAATGGGAACAATTGTTCTAAACGAACTACTGCAACATCGTTTCTACCTAATTCTTCTCTTTTTTCTATAATATCATAATATACTTTTCCTGTACAGAATACTAGCGTTTTAATAGCTTTCTTGTTAGATGCATTTGGATCATCCAGTATTTCTTGGAATTGTCCTTTTGCCATTTCATCGGCTGAAGAAACTGCTAAGGGGTGACGCAATAAACTTTTTGGTGTAAACACTATCAATGGTTTACGGAAATTGGTTTTCATTTGTCTTCTCAACAAGTGGAAGAAATTGGCTGGAGTGGTACAATCTGCAATATACATATTGTGTTTTGCACACATTTGTAAATAACGCTCCATACGTGCTGATGAATGTTCTGCTCCTTGGTTTTCGTATCCGTGAGGCAACAGCATTACTAAACCGTTTTGATTGTTCCATTTATCTTCACCTGCTGAAATGTATTGGTCAATCATAATTTGAGCACCGTTAGAAAAATCTCCAAATTGTGCTTCCCAAATGGTTAATGTATTTGGTGATGCCAAAGCATATCCATATTCGTAACCCACAACTCCATATTCTGAAAGGTGTGAATTGTAGATGTAAAAGTTTCCTTTTTTATCTTTTATTTTATCTAATAAGATTACTTCTTCTTCTGATTCTTCTACTTTTACTACTGCATGACGGTGTGAAAAAGTTCCTCTTTCTACGTCTTGACCTGTAATACGAACATCAAATCCTTCTGAAATTAAAGAGCCATAAGCTAATAATTCTCCCATTGCCCAATCTAAATTATCAGATTCGAAATACATATTCTTTCTATCGTTGATAATTTTTTGAATTTTGCTTATGAATTTTTTGTCTGATGGAAGTTCAGAAATTGTTTTAGCAATCTCCGTTAATTTGTCTTTATCAAAACCTGTATCATATTTCTTAAGCATGGCATCATCTGAAACTTGCTCAAAACCAGTCCATTCATTTTGCATGAAAGGTGTGATAATTGTTAAATCTTTTTTACGAGATTCTTCTAGGTTTTCATCTAATTTGGCTTTGTATTGTGCTTCTAATTCTTTTACATAATTTCCGTCAATGATGGCTTCTTGCTTTAATTTTTCAGCATAGATATCTCTTGGGTTTTTATGTTTTGCAATGGCTTTATATAATATTGGTTGGGTAAATTTAGGTTCATCACCTTCATTATGTCCATATTTTCTATAGCCTAATAAATCGATAAACACATCTGTTCCAAACTCCATTCTGTAGTCTAAAGCAAATAACATAGCATGAACAACAGCTTCTGCATCATCTGCATTTACATGAAGTACTGGTGATAGGGTTACTTTTGCAATATCTGTACAATAAGTTGAAGAACGAGCATCTAAATAATTAGTAGTAAATCCAACTTGGTTATTGATTACTAAATGAATGGTTCCGCCTGTTTTAAAACCATCTAATTTTGCCATTTGAATGATTTCATAAACAATCCCTTGACCAGCAATTGCAGCATCACCGTGAACGGCAATTGGCAATACTTTTGAAACATCATTTGGATATAATCTATCCTGTTTAGCTCTTGCAATTCCTTCAATAACTGCTCCTACTGTTTCTAGGTGCGAAGGGTTTGGTGCTAAGTTTAAGTTTATTTTTTTTCCAGATTTTGTACTTCTATCAGATGTTAATCCCAAGTGGTATTTTACATCTCCATCAAAAGTTAAATCGTCATCATAATCTTTTCCGTCAAATTCTGAGAAGATGTTTTGGGTATTTTTACCAAAAATATTTGCCAAAACATTTAAACGACCTCTATGTGCCATTCCCATAACAAATTGTTCTACTCCTTTTTCTGCTGCTGCTTCAATAAGCGCATCTAAAGCAGGAATAGCTGACTCACATCCTTCTAATGAAAAACGTTTTTGTCCTACATATTTGGCATGTAAAAATGTTTCAAAAGAAACTGCTTCATTTAATTTTCCTAGAATATTTTTCTTTTGTTCGGCATCAAAATTAGGTTGATTATCATTGATGTCTAATCTGTTTTTTATCCAATTCAATACTTTTGGTTCGCGAATATACATGTATTCAACACCTATTGATTGGCAATATACTTTTTCGAGATGTTTTATAATATCCGCCAAAGTGCTTGGTGACATATTTACAATTTTAGCAGCATCAAAAACAGTTGTTAAATCTGCTTCTGATAAGTCAAAATTTTCTAAGGCTAAACTTGGTGAATATGTTCTTCTATCTCTAACAGGATTTGTTTTTGTAAACAAGTGTCCGCGGGTTCTGTATCCTTCAATTAATCGTAGAACATTAAATTCTTTTTGTGTTTTTTCGGCTACATGATCACATGAAAAATCACCACTTGTTATTTGTTGTGCTATTTCTTGTGAACCGTAATTAGTTTGAGCAAAATCAAACCCTTGAAAAAAACTTCTCCAACTTGGTTCAACACCATCTGGATTCTCTAAATATTGTTCGTATAAATCTGCAAAAAATGCAGTATGTGCAGCGTTTAAAAAGGAAAACCTATCCATATTGTGGTCTTAAAAGACATTTTGGTTAAATAATTGCACAAAAGTACAATAATTGCAAATATATTTTACTTATTTTTGGATACATTTATGAATTATTTTGAAAATTTCTCATAGATTACAGGATTTTCTAAATATTTTACATTTTTATAAAAATTAAACGCTAAAAATTAAAGAAATGAAAATTAATCCTTTAAAATTATACTTCTCCTTAATTGTAATGTTATTTTTTCAAGTAGCTTTTTGTCAGGAACCTAGTCAAAAAAGTGAATTTTGGAGCAGGGTTCAATTTGGTGGCGGTTTAGGTTTAGGATTTGGAAATAATGCAACTAATATAGCTGTTGCTCCAAGTGCTATTTATAATTTCAACGAAAAAGTAGCGCTAGGATTAGGTGTTCAGTATAGTTATATTAGACAAAGAGATTTTTATACTTCGCATTTATATGGCGGAAGCATAATTGGATTAGTAAACCCTATTCCAGAAGTTCAATTGTCAGCTGAATTAGAAGAATTGAGGGTTAATACAAGTTTTGAAAATTCAAGTTTAGCTTCAGAGGACTATTGGAATACGGCTTTATTTATTGGTGCTGGTTATAGAACTGATAATATAACAATTGGTATTCGTTATAATATTTTGCATAACGATAATAATGCTATTTACACAACTGCATTTATGCCTTTTGTTAGGGTGTTTTTTTAATACTTATTCCTAAACCAAACTTTTTGCCATTCTCGTTTTAAGATTAAGAATGTTACTTGTTCTGCTAATTGAACCAAATCTGAACCATCTAATTTTTTAATTTCTGATTCTGAAACATCAATTATGTATAGGAGATTTAAATATTCTGCGAATTTGTTTTGAATCAGTTTCAGTATTTTTTCATGGACTAAATCTTTAAATTGAAACGGAAAAATATCCAAAGGAATATCAATGGGTTCATTGGCCAATGCAAAATCTTTATTGGTTTGTTCAATCAATTTGAAGTACAAGTGTTCTTCTTCTGCTTGATTGATTAGTGCATCAATATTACTGGGTGATATATACATAAATTTTAAATTCCAAGTTACAAAATTGGAATTTTTATACTTAAACGTTTCTATTCATTAATTTTTCGCCAAAAACATACAAAATTTGTTTTTTCTCTTCGGAAATATTCATTTTTTTTAGAGTGTCAAAAGCTTTTTGAGTGTATTGTTTTATAGCTTCTTGGGTAGCTTTACTGGAACCTGATTCGTTGAAAATTGTTTTTACTGTTTCTATTTTATCTAAATTGTCTTTGGGCTGAATAGAAAATAAATGCATCAACTGTTCTTTATCTTCTTTATTACCAAATTCTAAAGCCTTTAAATATAAATAGGTCTTCTTGTTTTCAATAATGTCTCCACCTATTTGCTTACCAAAAGTTTCTGGGTTTCCAAAAGCATCTAAATAATCGTCTTGCAACTGAAAGGCTATTCCTAAATTCAACCCAAAATCGTATATCAAATCTGCATTTTCTTGTGAAGTTTCAGCTACAATTGCTCCCATTTTCATGGCTGCACCAACTAAAACAGCCGTTTTGTATTCAATCATTTTTAGATATTCTGGAATGGTAACATCATCACGCGTTTCAAAATCCACATCATATTGTTGTCCTTCACAAACTTCTAGGGCAGTTTTGCTAAATAATTTGGCTAAATCTCTAAAAATTGGCGCTTCGTAGTTTTCAAAATGTTTGTAAGCTAAGATTAACATGGCATCACCGGAAAGAATTCCTGTATTGATGTCCCATTTTTCGTGAACGGTTACTTTTCCTCTTCGCAATGGAGCATCGTCCATAATGTCATCATGAATTAATGAAAAATTATGAAAAACCTCAACAGCCGTTGCAGCATTTAAAGCTTTCTTATAATTGCAATCAAAAATTTCTGCTGCCATTAATGTCAAAACTGGTCGCATGCGTTTTCCTCCTAATGCCAAAATATACTGAATAGGTTCGTATAAATTTTTGGGATTTTTTGCTACTACTAAGGTATTAAAATGATTGGAGACAAATTCTTGATATTGCGAAATGGAATGCATTGTTTTGAATTGGTGGTTTATATTTCACAAAAGTAAAATAATTATAATAAAATATCACCTTAAACGATTACCAAAAAATCCCAATATTTCCAAAATGTTAAATTTTGTTAAAAACTTTGGAAACTTTTTTTGTATTTAAAGTTTCCGTTGTAGATTTGCGCCATAAAATTTCAATACTATGAATGCTTTGAGTTTACAATTGAATCACAACGAATCAGATTTTCTTATTAAAGTGAGAAAAAAAATTACTTCATATCTTAAAAATAGAGTAAAAAAATCTAGTGGTTTTGTCATTGTAAAAGATAATGCAATTGAAAATGTTTCATTGGAATTTGAACTTGAAATTTCTAAAGAAAACGAAATAAAAAAGAATGGCATTCTTGTAAACAACATTGCTATTTCGAATGAAAATATAATACGTTTTAAATCTTTCTCCTTTCAAAAAATCAATCCTAATATCAATTTTATCAAAGGGTATTTGACCGTTAATAATATTACAAAAGTTATTGAGCTTGAAGCTTACACCAGAATCATAAAAGAAAAGAATGAAAGATCTAAAGTAGTTTTTGAATTAATTGGAGAAATAAATAAAAGTGATTTTAGCTTGGGATTAAATGAAAGAGTGAGAATCAACGGAAAAGCTATAGGAAAACAAATAAATATTGAAGGAAATTTTGAATTTTATAACAGATAATAAATGAAAGACCAAATTTTAAATAAAGCAACAGACATGTTTCTTACACTTGGTTTTAAGAGTGTAACTATGGACGATATTGCTTCTGAAATGGGTATTTCAAAAAAAACCATTTACCAACATTTCTCTAACAAGGATGCCTTGGTAAAAGCAACAACCACAAACTTGTTTGAAAACATTTCTTGTGGAATTGACGAAATAATTTTGGCTAATCAAAATCCTATTGAAGAGCTTTTTCAAATTAAGGAGTTTGTTATGCAGAACTTAAAGGATGAAAACACTTCTCCTATTTATCAACTGCAAAAGTATTATCCAAAAATACACAAATCATTAATGTTAAGACAATTTGACAAAATGGGAAGCTGTGTTGTAATTAATCTTGAAAAAGGAATTGATTTAGGTCTTTACAGAAAAGAAATAAACAAAGATCTTATCGCAAGATTTTATTTTGCAGGAATGAGTAGCATTAAAGATGTTGAAATATTCAGTCCCAAATTATTTTCAGTAAAAGAAATCCAAACTAATTATTTGGATTACCATTTAAGAGGAATTTGTACCCCAAAAGGAATCGAGAAATTAGAACAATTAATAAATATAACCAATAACTAATGAAACAAACAATAATAATAACACTTCTGTTATTTGTAGGTTTTGCAAACGCTCAAGAAAAAGAAAAATACGCTTTTACATTGGACCAAGCTATTGAGCATGCCCTACAAAATAATTACAAAGCTATAAACGCTTCAAGAGACATTGAGTCTGCCAAACAAAAGAAATGGGAAACAACTGCTTCGGGTTTACCACAAATAAATGGAACAGTTAATTATCAAAACAATTTTGTGCTTCAAAAATCGGTAGTTCCAGCTGAATTTTTTGGTGGAAATCCAGGAGAATTTCAAGAAGTTGAATTTGGAACCAAACACAATATGACCGCAAATGCTTCATTAAGTCAATTGATTTTTGATGGCTCATACATTGTTGCTCTGCAAGCTTCAAAAACCTATTTGCAGTATTACCAAAACAATAAAATTAAAACGGATAATGAAGTTCGTGAAATGGTAACCAACTATTATGGAAATGTACTTTTGGCTAAAGAAAGCATTGCCATATTAGAAAAAAACAAAACAACTTTAGAGAAAAACTTATTCGACACACAAGAAACATACAAAAATGGTTTAATTGAAGAAGAAAGTGTTGAACAACTTCAAATTACACTAGCTTCTATAAATAGTAGTTTAAGCAATACCAACAGGCTAGTTGATATTGCTACAAAAATGTTGAAAATTGCGCTTGGATTAGATATTGATGACCAATTAGAGCTAACGGATCAACTGGACGATTTAACTACAAAAAAAGTAGATTTATCTTTTGGAAACGAATCTTTTGAAGTTAAAAACAATATTGAATATCAAATTGCCGAAAATTTCAAAGAACAAAGAAGACTTGAATATAAATTGCAAAAAGCAGCTTATTTGCCAACTTTGTCTGCAAGTGCCAACTTTGGTTATAACTCATTTTCTAATGAATTTACATTTTTCAATCAAGACCAAAAATGGTTTAATTTTTCTTATTTAGGTGTTAACTTGAATGTGCCTATTTTCAGTAGTTTTGGGAAAAGAGCTAAAAACCAACAAGCTAAAATAGCTTATGATCAAGCGCAAACCCAATTGACTGAAGCAGAACAAATGTTAAAACTTCAATACGAAACCGCTAAAAGTGATTATGAATATAGTATAGAGCAATATGCTACATCAAAATCAAATTTAAAATTAGCCGAAAGAATTGAAAACAAACAACAAATCAAATTTAAAGAAGGTCTTTCAACAAGTTTTGAATTCTCTGAAGCACAAAGACAATTGTATGCTGCACAACAAAGCTATCTTCAGTCTATGATTGATGTAATTAACAAAAAAACAACTCTTGATAAAATAACTAATAAATAGAATACAAAATGAAAAAAATATATCTAATCCTATTAACATCACTTCTTGTAATATCATGTGGTGGCGACAAGAAAAACTCTACAGCCTCTTTAGTAGAAAAAGGAACTGTTGAACAATTGAGAGCAAAAAGAACTGAATTAGTTGCTCAAGCTGAAGCCTTAAGAAAAGAGCTAGAACTTATTGACAAAGCAATTGGAGAAAAAGACACCAACGAAAAACTAGCATTGATTACAACTTTTCCAGCTAAAGACACACTTTTCAATCATTATGTTGAATTGCAAGCTACAGTTCAAACCAAAGAAAATTTAATGCTTAACGCGGAATATGGCGGAATTCTTCAGCAATTATTTGTAAAAGAAGGACAAAAAGTTTCAAAAGGGCAAACACTTGGGCGTATTGATGACGGTGGATTAAGTTCACAGTTAGCGCAAATGGAAACACAAGCAGCTCTTGCAAAAACCACTTTTGAAAGACAACAAAATCTTTGGAATCAAAAAATTGGCTCTGAAATTCAATATTTACAAGCCAAAACAAATTATAATGCACAATTAAAAGCATTAGGTCAAATGAGAGCACAAATTGCTAAAACAGTAATTAGAGCACCATTCACTGGAACTATAGATGAAATAGTTTCCGAAAGAGGAAGCGTAGTAGGTCCAGGAACACCTATCTTAAGAATCGTAAGTTTAGGAAATATGTATTTAGAAGCAGAAGTTCCAGAAAAAAACATTGGAACTATCAAAAAAGGTTCAGATGTGATTGTTAATTTCCCTGTTTTAGGTGAAACATTAAACACTAAAGTTACTCAAGTAAGCAACTACATCAATCCTGAAAATCGTTCGTTCAACATTCAAATTGCTGTTCCTAATAAAAGTGGAAATATTAAGCCTAATCTTTCTTCAAAAGTTCAAATCAAAGATTACACTAATTTAAAAGCAATTACAGTTCCAACAAGTATTATCTCAGAAAATGCTGATGGCGAACAATATTTATACATTGCTCAAAATCCTGATAAAGACGGAAACGCAATCGCAAAAAGAGTTATCGTAAAAGTAGGTTTATCGCAAGGTGAATTAGTTGAAATTATAGATGGAATCAAAGATGGTGACTTAATCATCAGCGAAGGTGCTCGTAGTGTTAAAGACGGACAAAAAGTAGCTATAATAAAATAACAAAAACAAATTATGAGTACTAATAACAATAAAGAATACAAATTATCGTCTTGGGCCATTGAAAACAAGATGACAATTTATGTAACGATGGTGCTTTTCCTGTTTTTAGGATTTTCAGCCTATTACAATATGCCCCGAGAGGATTTTCCTGAAATTAAAGAAACCAAAATATACATCAGCACAGTTTATCCAGGAAATACAGCAGAAGACATTGAACGTTTAATTATTGACCCTTTAGAAGAAGAAATAAAAAACGTTAGTAATGTTGTTAAAATTCTGTCTACTTCTCAAGAAGATTATGGAATTATTACCGTTGAATTTGATGAAAAAATAACGGTTGAAGCCGCAAAGCAAAAAATAAAAGATAAAATAGACACAAAAACAGGTGGTGAAGATTGGCCTGTTTTTAATGGCGCAAAAGTAGAGCCAAACGTTTTTGATTTAAATATTTCAGAAGAAGTGCCTATTCTTAACATCAACCTTCAAGGAGATTATCCTGTTGACCAACTAAAAGTTTTTGCAGAACACCTTGAAGACGAAATTGAAGGTTTAGAAGAAATCAAACAAGTTGATATTCGTGGAGCTCAAGAAAAAGAAGTTGAAGTTGCCGTTGACATATACAAAATGATGGCCTCAAGAGTAAGCTTTGATGATGTTATTGAAGCCATTAGAAATGGAAACGTAACCATGTCTGCTGGTAACTTAATTGCCAATGACCAACGCAGAACCATTAGAATTTTAGGAGAAATCGACAGACCAATAGATTTAGAAAGATTTGTAGTTAAAACACAAGGCGGTTCCGTTTACCTAAAAGATATTGCACAAGTGACTTTTAAAGAAGTAGACAAAACAACTTATGCAAGAGAATTTGGAACAAGTGTAGTGATGCTCGACGTTAAAAAACGTGCCGGTAAAAACATGATTGAAGCTACTGAAAAAATTAAAACCAAATTAGAAGAAGCCAAAGAAAATTATTTCCCAAAAGACTTAAAAATTTCCGTAACAAATGATCAATCCTCAAGAACATTGAATCAGGTTGATGACTTAGTTAACAATATCATTTTTGGTATTATACTAGTGGTTGGTGTATTAATGTTTTTCTTAGGATTTAGAAATGCCCTTTTCGTTGGTTTTGCAATTCCAATGTCGATGTTTCTATCGTTCATGATTTTAGATGCATTAGGCTACACCATGAATACCATGATTCTTTTCGGATTAATTATGGGATTAGGAATGCTAGTTGACAACGGAATCGTAGTCGTAGAAAACGTATACCGTCTAATGGAAGAAGAAGGCATGAGTCGTATTCAAGCAGCAAAAGAAGGCATTGGAGAAATTGCGTTGCCAATTATCATTTCTACAGCTACAACAGTTGCAGCATTCGTTCCTCTAGGCCTTTGGCCAGGTGTAATGGGGCAATTCATGATATATTTCCCAATTACCTTATCAGTAGTATTAGGTTCTTCCCTATTTGTAGCTATATTTTTCAATTCCGTTTTGGTATCGCAGTTTATGGATATCAACGAAAAAATATTAACTAAAAAACAACTGATTAGATTATCTTTAATATTAGGTGGTTTTGGATTAGTTATTTTAATTTTTGGAGGCTCAATGAGAGCTTTAGGTTCTGTTATGATCTTTACTGCAATTATGTTTTGGTTGTATAAATATTTCATAAAAGGTCTTACACTTTCATTCCAAAATAGAATTTTAACAAAATGGGAAAATGGCTATGAAAAATGGTTGCGTTTTTTCTTATCAGGAAGAAAACCTGTTATTACTACAATCGGTATGGTTGTCATGTTTTTTGCTGTAATCATGCTCTACTTTGGTTGGAGTGTTGGAAGTGGAAGAACTAAGGTTGAGTTTTTCCCAGATAACAAACCAAATCAAGTTATTGTTTACATTGAATATCCTCAAGGAACTGATATTCAAAAAACCAATGAAATTACAAAAGCAATAGAAAAAAGAGTTTATGCTGTTTTAGATAGCAAAGAATATGTTTTCACAAAAGATGGCGTTAAAGGAAATTATTTGGTAGAAAATGGTGTTTCTCAAGTAGGAGAAGGAGCAGGAAATCCTCAAACAGATGGTGGTTCTTCTGCTGAAATGCCACACAGAGGAAAAATTACAATTTCAATGAGAGAATACAAATACCGTGATGGTAGAGATTCTGAAGAATTGCGTAAAAAAGTACAAGAAGCCTTAAAAGATATTTATCCTGGAGTAACAATTTCTGTTGAAAAAGATGCCGTTGGACCTCCTGCGGGTTATCCTATTAATATTGAAATAAAAGGAGATAATTACGCAGAACTAATCACAACTGCTGAAAGAATGAAAGACTTCTTAACCGCAAAAAATATCCCAGGAGTTGATGAACTTAAAGTTGATGTCAACAAAGACAAACCAGCTATGAAAGTTCTTGTTGATAGAGAAAAAGCAGGTGAAATGGGTGTTTCTGCGGGTCAAGTTGGAAACCAATTAAGACGTTCAATCTTTGGAGAAAAAGCAGGAATTTTCAAAAAAGACGGAGAAGATTATGATATCTACGTTCGTTTCAATGAAGAAAACAGATACAATAAAAGTGCGCTTTTTAACCAAAACATCACTTTTAGAGATATGGCTTCTGGTCAAATTAAAGAGATTCCTCTTTCAACTGTAGCTAGCCAAAATAATTCATCTTCATTTAGTGCCATTAAACATAAGCAATTAGATCGTGTAGTGGTTTTATACTCTGCTCTTTCTCCTGGTTTTACTGATGCTGGAGCTGTTGTAGCTCAAATTCAAGATGAAATGGCAGACTTTGATGCTCCAAAAACTGTAAAATTTGATTATACAGGACAAATTGAAGAACAAACAAAACAAATGACATTCTTGATGGGAGCATTAGTAACTGGTTTATTTTTAATTTTCTTAATCCTAATTTTCCAATTTAATTCAATCTCAAGACCTTCTATAATTATGGTTGCCGTTTTCTTGAGTTTCATTGGAGTTTTCTTAGGGTTAATGATTACAGGTTGGTCATTCGTTATTATGATGACTATGATGGGAATCATCTCCTTGGCAGGAATCGTAGTAAATAATGGAGTAGTTCTGCTCGATTATACGGATTTATTAATTGCCAGAAAAAGAGAAGAATTAGGCCTAGATAAAAATGAACTTTTAAGTAATGAGCTTGTTTTTGATGCTATTGTAAAAGGTGGAAAAGCACGTTTACGCCCAGTATTACTAACCGCTATAACCACGGTTTTAGGTTTAATACCATTAGCTATTGGATTCAACATAGACTTCTTTAGCTTGTTTTCAACAGGAAATCCTAATATTTATATGGGTGGTGATAACGTAATTTTCTGGGGACCACTAGCATGGACTGTTATCTTCGGTTTAGTCTTTGCAACGTTTCTTACATTAATTGTAGTTCCTGTATTATTCTATCTAGTGAATAGATTTAAAAATCGTTTGAAAAACAGACAGAATAAGACTAATACTATAGAAGAAGTTGGTATTTAAATAAATATCCTTCTCATAACAAGAAAGCTCTTTAATTAATTTTAAAGAGCTTTTGTTTTTGAATTTAATAACGGTTATAAATAATTAAAATTCTGATATACAAAAACAATATAAAATCAAAAAGCTCCTTACTTTTCAGTAAGGAGCTTTTCTTAAATGAACTAATTAAGTTTTAATTTTTAACCAAAACTTCTTTAGACCATTTGCGAACATCAGCAACTCTATTATCAGAATAATCAACTTCATTTAAAGTATCTTCAGTCCAAAAGAACCATTTTCCAACTTTAACTCCATTATTATATTCTCCAATAGCTACTTTATTCCCATTTTCGCTGTAAGAAACCCATTTACCCTGCAATTTGCCATTTAAATAGTTTCCTTCTTGCTTAACTTGACCGTTATCATGAAAATATGTTGCTTTAACTTCGTTTCCTACTATCTCGTATTTTGGTTGAACTTCTTGAGCATAAAAAACTCCTGAAATCAACAATGCTGCCATAACTACTACTTTTTTCATCTTCATTCTTTTTAATAGGTTAATATTCTGATAACAAATATATAAAATATTTTACAATTACCAAACTTTTTCTTAACAATTTGGTAACATTAAGAATTACAAACAAAAAAACCAACAGAAATCTGCTGGTTTTATAGTAATAGTATGGAGTATTATTTTATCAATTCACTTAACACTTTGTTCAAATTATCCGAAGAAGGTCTATCTGCATTAGCATTCACCACATTACCATCAGGACCAATTAAAATAAATCTTGGTATACCATTAATACCATAATCTTTTACAAATTGAGAATTCCAATCGTTGTCAGCAAATAACTGCACACCTCCTAATTGCTTATTGTTAACCATAGCTTTCCATTTTTCTTTGTCTTTTAATTGATCAATAGAAATACTTACAAATTCAATATTCTTTCCGTGATATTTTTCTTCAATTTTCTTTAAAAAAGGAATTTCTGCTCTACAAGGTGCACACCATGTTGCCCAAACATCAACATATACATATTTTCCTCTGAAATCATCTAGTTTAGTTATGCCACCTTTAAAATTCTCATAAGCAAATGTTGGTGAAGGCTTGCCATTTAATTCTTTAATTTTTGCATTTTCAGCATACATCATTTTTATCGACATGTACTCTTGTAACAACATTTTTTTGATACTCTTTTTAAAGTTTTCATCAAATTTTCCATGCTCTATGCTTTCTAATTCTCCACTTTTCTTCTGTTCAAACAAAACATCAAACTCTTCTTTTTCTTTTTCAAAAGCAGTCAACTGAAATTGTTCATCCTTTAAAGCCTTTTGTGCTAAAAAATTATTCTCATCAGCTCCTCTACCCTTATATACAATGGTTTCATCAAATTCTTTAGCATTCATTGTCATCGACAAATCATCACCATCTTTCAAATACATCATAGATGATTCCACACCATCAGAAAATTGATGCAACCCATCCTTTATTTCAAAAGTTGCCTCAAAGACACCTTTTTTATTAATCGGTATAACTTGTTTAAATTTGTTAGCTCCATAAATAGTTAATGTATCACTATTTCTATTCTCAATTTTAGCTGAGAATTTTGCACTACTTTTCTTTTCAGTCTGAGCAAACGAAATAAAAACCGAAAGCAATAATAAGTAAGATATTTTTTTCATATTATAAATTTAATTCGAGTAAAGTTAAAAATAATTTTACGAAAAAAATAAAAAACAATAATCATATATCTTTAAAGTCATATTAATGAGGCAAAAATTGAATTTTATATTACTTTTGCACCCAAGACTATAGGTCGAACAGTATGAAATAAAAAATATTTTTTCAATGTACAGAAGTCATAATTGTGGAGAACTGAATGCCTCACACATCAATACAGAAGTAACCCTTGCAGGTTGGGTTCAAAAATCAAGAGATAAAGGTTTTATGATTTGGGTAGATTTACGTGATCGATACGGAATTACCCAATTAATTTTCGACGAACAAAGAACCGACAAATCCGTTATTGAAAAAGCAAAATCTTTAGGAAGAGAATTTGTAATTCAAATCAAAGGAACAGTTATTGAACGCGTTTCAAAAAATCCAAATATGCCAACTGGTGACGTTGAAATTTTAGTAACAGAACTAACTATTTTAAACGAAGCACAATTGCCTCCATTTACTATTGAAGACGAAACCGATGGTGGTGAAGACATTCGTATGAAATATCGCTACTTAGATATCAGAAGAAATCCTGTTAAAAACAATTTACTGTTTCGTCACAAAGTATCAATGGAAGTTAGAAAATATCTATCAGACCAAGGCTTTTGTGATGTAGAAACCCCTTATTTAATTAAATCTACTCCAGAAGGCGCACGTGATTTCGTAGTGCCAAGTAGAATGAATGAAGGTCAGTTTTACGCCTTGCCACAATCACCACAAACCTTCAAACAATTATTGATGGTTGGTGGAATGGACAAATATTTCCAAATTGTAAAATGTTTCCGTGATGAAGATTTGCGTGCAGACCGTCAACCCGAATTTACGCAAATTGACTGCGAAATGGCATTCGTAGAACAAGAAGATATTTTAGATATGTTCGAAGGTTTAACACGTCATTTACTAAAAGAAATCAAAGGAATTGAAGTAGATAAATTCCCAAGAATGACGTATGATTATGCCATGAAAACCTACGGAAATGACAAACCAGATATTCGTTTTGAAATGAAATTTGGGGAATTAAACGCTGTAGCCCAACATAAAGATTTCCCAGTATTCAATGCAGCTGAATTAGTAGTTGGAATTGCAGCTCCAGGTTGTGCCAATTATACTAGAAAAGAAATTGACGCTCTAATTGATTGGGTAAAACGCCCTCAAGTAGGAGCATCAGGAATGGTATATGTAAAATGTGAAGAAGATGGAACCTTCAAATCATCAGTAGATAAATTCTACGATCAAGAAGATTTGAAAAAATGGGCTGAAGCTACCAACGCAAAAGCTGGAGATTTAATTTTAGTACTTTCAGGGAACGCTGACAAAACTAGAACACAATTGTCTGCTCTTCGTATGGAAGTTGCTACAAGATTAGGTTTACGTAAATCCGATGAATTTGCACCATTATGGGTTGTAGATTTTCCTTTATTAGAATGGGATGAAGAAAGTGGAAGATATCACGCCATGCATCACCCATTCACTTCTCCAAAACCAGAAGACATTAAATTAATCGAAACTGAACCAGGAAAAGTGAGAGCAAATGCCTACGACATGGTCTTAAACGGAAACGAAATTGGTGGCGGTTCTATTCGTATTCACGATAGAAATCTACAATCAAGAATGTTTGACTTATTAGGTTTTAGCAAAGAAGAAGCCGAAGCTCAATTTGGCTTTTTAATGAATGCTTTCGAATTTGGAGCTCCACCTCATGGAGGATTAGCTTTCGGATTAGATAGATTAGTTTCAATTTTAGGAGGGCAAGAAACAATTCGCGATTTTATTGCTTTCCCAAAAAACAACTCAGGAAGAGACGTTATGATTGATGCTCCAGCAAAAATTGACGATAAACAACTAGAAGAATTACATATCAAATTGAGAACTTAAAAATAAACTTTATGAAATACATTGTTAGAATACTACTCGTAATCGTTCTTGGCTTTATTGCTTTTGGATACTATCATAAAAACAATGGAAGTTCAGAAGGCGATAAGTGGGTTGGAATGGGTGTTTTAATTCTTGCTTTTGTATTGATGCCTGTTTTTATCTATCACAGATACAGAAATAAAAAATTAAAAGATTTTGAATTAAATTTTAACTTCAAAAAAGAGGAAGATACTGAAAATCAATAAAATTATTGCAAAAATTCTTTTTTATGTCAATTAAAAAATTACCTTTGAGGATTATTAATTATTTTTACATTACAAAATGAGAACAGGAAAAGTTAAGTTCTTCAATGAATCAAAAGGTTACGGTTTTATCACTGATGATGAAACAGGAAAAGACATTTTCGTTCACGCAAGTGGAATGAGAGTTGAATCATTAACTGAAGGCGAAAGCGTTAGTTACGAAGAAGAAGAAGGAAGAAAAGGTAAAGTAGCTGCACAAGTTGTAGTTATCGAAGACTAATATATATTATTTTTTGATTACCCAAGTACAGAAGCTCTGCAATCGCAGAGCTTTTTTTTGTACATAATTTTAACGCTTGTTTTATAAAATTTAGATGAGATATGTTCTAAATTTGTAAAATGTATGCTCTAGTAGATTGTAATAATTTTTATGCTTCTTGCGAACGTGTTTTTCAACCGCAATATGTTGGCAAACCAGTTGTTATTTTGTCTAATAACGATGGTTGTGTAATTTCCAGAAGTTACGAAGCAAAAGATTTAGGCATTCCTATGGGTGCTCCTGAATTCAAAATCAGAAATGAACTAAGAGAGAAAAACATCAAAGTGTTTTCTTCTAATTATCCTTTGTATGGCGATTTAAGCAATCGGGTTATGAAAATTTTGGAAGGCTTTACACCAAATGTAGAGCCCTACAGTATCGATGAATGTTTCTTAAATTTTGATGGGATACATGTTGAAGATTATCATGACTTTGGAACCCAAATAAAAACTAGAATCAATAAATGGCTAAGCATTCCAGTGTGCATTGGCTTTGCTCCTACTAAAGCATTATCTAAAGTAGCCAATAAAATTGCCAAAAAATACCAAGAACGTACACAAGGAATTTATGTAATCGACACTGAAGAAAAACGCATTAAAGCTCTAAAATGGACAAAAATTGAAGATGTTTGGGGAATTGGCTATAGATTAACCAAAAAAATGAAAGCCAAAAATATTTTAAATGCCTATGACTTCACCTTGCCTCACAACGAAAGTTTCATCAAAAAAGAAATGGGTGTCGTTGGCTTGCGTTTAAAATATGAATTAGAAGGAAAATCAATTTTAGAACTCGAGGAAGCGCCTTCTACTAAAAAAAGCATTGCCATTACTAGAAGTTTTGACGGAAACATAACCACTTTTAATGAGATGAAAGAACGTGTTTCCACTTTTGCAACAGTTTGTGCCGAGAAATTACGCAAGCAAAAATCCTGTTGTTATGGTGTTATTTTATATTTACAAAAAGATAAATTTAAAATCGAAAAACAGCGTTATAGTTTTTACAAATTAGAAATGCTTCCTTTTGCTAGTAACTCAAACATCACCATCAGTAATTTAGCTGTTAAAATGCTAAAAGAAATTTTTGAAGAAGGAGCCATTTATAAAAAAGCAGGTGTTATTGTCACCGAAATTATTGCTGAAAACCAAAAACAATTTCATTTGTTTGAAGAAGAAAACCCAAAACACCAAGCCATTATGAAAGTAATGGATGATTTTCATAAAAAAACAGGTGAACGTAAAATAAAATTAGGCAACCAAGATTTAAAACGAACTTGGAAAATGAAACAAAATCATTTATCCAAAAAATACACAACCGATTTTAAAGATATTTTAGAAGTGAAGTGTTTGTGAAAGAGTATTAAGACTGGAGTATTAAGTATTAAGACAATATATAGTTGAATGAAAACCTGTTTTTAAAAATATCCGAAAATGAATCAAAAAATACAATTTTTTATTCCTGATTTAGAAAATCAAGTAGAATTACCCTACATTTCTAGTGGAATAAAAGCTGGATTTCCTTCACCCGCAGGAGATTTTGATGAAAGTAAGATTAGCTTAGACAACGTTCTAGTTAAAAATAAAGAAGCTACTTTTTATGCTAAAGCAAGTGGCAACTCAATGACTGGAGCAGGAATTGATGATGGTGATATTTTAGTGATTGACAGAAGTTTAGAACCTAAAAACAATAAAATTGCAGTTTGCTTTATTGATGGAGAATTTACAGTCAAACGTATAAAACTTGAAAATGAAGAGCTTTATTTAATGCCTGAAAACGCCAATTATAAACCCACAAAAATTTCTCTTGAAAACAATTTCATCATTTGGGGAATTGTGACATATGTAATTAAAAATCTATAAAAAAACCTCACAGTATTGTGAGGTTTTTTGTTGTACCTTGGGTGGGAATCGAACCCACACTCCGAAGAACACGAGTTTGAGTCGTGCGCGTCTACCAATTCCGCCACCAAGGCTGCTGTAAATTAGGATTGCAAATGTAATAATTTTTTTAATTAAAAAATAAAAATACTTCAAAATATCCTTTCAGAGTTAAAATTAATTTCTAAATTTGCACCTCGCTAAAGCGATACACAACTAACTAACTACTAAACAACAAATTAACATGCCACATCAAGAACCAGAAGCAAAAGTGTTTGCCTGTTCTCAGAGCGTGTACTTAGCGGAAAAAATTGCCGAAAATTACGGCACATCGCTAGGAAAAATTACGTTCTCTAAATATAGTGATGGAGAATTCCAACCTTCTTTTGAGGAATCAATAAGAGGATTACGCGTTTTTTTAGTTTGTTCTACTTTTCCTAGTTCAGACAATTTAATGGAATTATTGCTAATGATTGATGCAGCCAAAAGAGCTTCAGCACGTCATATTACAGCAGTTATACCATATTTTGGCTGGGCAAGACAAGATAGAAAAGACAAACCAAGAGTGCCCATAGGAGCAAAATTGGTAGCTAAACTATTAGAAAGCGCTGGAGCAACCCGTATTATGACAATGGATTTGCATGCAGATCAAATTCAAGGATTTTTTGAAAAACCAGTAGACCATTTATTTGCTTCTACAATCTTTTTACCTTATTTAAAAAGTTTAAACCTTGAAAATTTAACCATTGCGTCTCCTGATATGGGTGGTTCAAAAAGAGCATATGCTTATTCTAAATTTTTAGAATCTGATGTTGTAGTTTGTTACAAACAACGCAAAAAAGCAAATGTGATTGATACAATGGAACTGATAGGCGATGTAAAAGGAAGAAATGTTGTCCTAGTTGACGACATGATTGACACAGGAGGAACATTAGCAAAAGCAGCCGATGTAATGATAGAAAAAGGAGCTTTGAGCGTAAGAGCAATTTGTACGCATCCTATTTTGTCTGGTGACGCTTATGAAAAAATTGAAAACTCTAAATTATTAGAGTTAATTGTTACCGATTCTATTCCATTAAAGAAAGAATCTAAAAAAATAAGAGTTGTAAGTTGTGCTAATTTATTTGCAGAAGTAATGCACATGGTACAAAACAATAATTCCATTAGTGGAAAATTTTTAATGTAAAATATTAATTAATTATATATATTTAAAATGAAGTCAATTACAATTAAAGGACAAGAAAGAGAAAGCGTAGGTAAAAAAGCAACAAAAGCCTTACGTGATGCTGGAATGGTTCCGTGTGTTATATACGGTGGAGACCAACCAGTACATTTTGCTGCAGATCACAGAGCATTCAAAGGATTGGTTTACACTCCAAACGCGCACACTGTTGCAATTGATTTAGCTGGTAAAACAGTTAATGCTATATTACAAGACATCCAATTTCACCCAGTATCGGATGCAATCTTACACATCGATTTCTTTCAATTACAAGATGATAGAGAAGTTATCATGGAAGTTCCAGTAAAAGTTGTTGGAAAATCTCCAGGTGTTATGGCTGGTGGTGTTTTACGTTTAGCTCAAAGAAGATTAAAAGTAAAAGCATTACCTAAAAATCTTCCTGATTTTGTTGAAGCAGATATTACTCCATTAGAAATGGGTAATAAATTATACATCACTAAATTAGACGCAAAAGAATTCAAATTTATGCATCCAGACAACACTGTTGTTTGTCAAGTGAGAATTTCTCGTGCTGCAATGAAAGCTGCTCAAGAAGCTGCAAAAGCAGAAAAAACAGCTGGAAAGAAAAAATAATTCCTTTCAAATTCATATCAAAAGCATCAGTTTTAAGCTGGTGCTTTTTTTTTGCCTAACTTTTTTAGTCAGCTATAATTTATAAAATTGATTTTTTTAAACTTTTAAAAAAACTGTACTTTTACAACATGAAATGGCTCATAAATATTTTCAAACAAAAACAGCAAGAAACAATTGACCCAATGAAAAAATTTTTAATTGTTGGTTTAGGAAACATCGGTTCAGAATATGTTAATACTAGACACAACATTGGTTTCAAAGTATTGAACCATTATGCAAAAAAAGAAAATGTAAGTTTTGAAACTGCTAAACTTGGAGAATTAGCCCAACATAAAATAAAAGGAAGAACCGTTTTACTTCTTAAACCAAACACTTACATGAATTTAAGCGGTAAAGCCATCAAATATTGGTTAGAAAAAGAAAACATTCCCAAAGAAAATTTATTAGTCATTACTGATGACTTAAACCTTTCATTTGGAACAATTAGAATAAAAGGAAAAGGGACTGATGGCGGACATAATGGTTTAAAAAACACCCAACTATTATTGAACTCATCTGAATATCCTAGATTTAGATTTGGAATAAGTGACGAATTTAAAAAAGGACAACAAGTTAACTATGTTTTAGGCGAATGGACTGAAGAAGAAAAAGCAAAACTTGAAGAACGTTTAAATATTGCTTCAGAAATAATAAATTCTTTTGTTTTATCAGGTCTAAATGAAACGATGAACTTGTTTAACGGGAAATAAGCTTTTTTTAAAAAAAAATCAATAAATATAGGGTTTTTGAAATGTTAAAAAAACAATTGTTAGTTAAGTTAACGTGTTTTTTAATTAAATTTACCGTTATTTTTTAATTACAAAACATGAAAAAGAAAATTGCTATTAATTTACTTTCCTTAACATTGTTTATTTTTTCAACGAATCTCTCTCATAGTCAAGAAAAAAAGAAAACAGTTTTTGGAAAAGAAATCAACCCCTCATCTATACATCCTACAAACGGATTAGTTAGATGCTTCTCTGAAGAATATGAAAAATATCTTCAAGAAAATGACCCTAAAAGACTAACCGATACTGAATTTGAAGCTTGGTTAGCTCCTTTAATCCAAGAATATAAAATTGCCCAAACACTGAGTTCTCAATCAGGTGGCATTATTACAATTCCTGTTGTTGTCCATGTTATACATAATGGAGATGCTTATGGTACAAATGAAAACATCACCGATGAACAAGTGGAGTCTCAGATTACTGTAATGACACAAGATTTTAGAAGAATGATTGGAACACCTGGTTTCAACAATAACGCAGTAGGTGCTGATACTCAGATTCAATTTGCACTAGCTAAAGTTGACCCTAACGGTAACCCAACAAATGGTATCAATAGAGTTAACTTATGTGAAGCTTCATGGAGTACAAATGACATTAATTCTACCGTGAAACCTTCAACGATATGGGACCCAACCTTGTATATGAATATGTGGTCAGTAAACTTTTCAAATCCTGATTTGTTAGGTTACGCACAATTTCCAAATGCTTCAGGGCTTCCAGGGCTGAATGCTTCAGGTGGTTCAGCTAGCACTGATGGTGTTGTAGCAGGATATCGATATTTTGGAAGTTCAGACTTAACTAGTGGACAATTTCAAGCTCCTTTTGATAAAGGTAGAACAATGACACATGAAGTTGGTCACTGGATTGGACTTAGACACATTTGGGGAGATGGTGGTTGTTCAGTAGATGACTTTTGTGCTGACACACCTGTTACGGGCAATCCAAATTATGGTTGTCCAACAGGAACAAATTCTTGTCCGGCAGCTGGAGTCGACATGATTCAAAATTATATGGATTATACTAATGATAACTGTATGAATATTTTTACTCAAAATCAAAAAGACAGAATGGTTGTTATCATGGATAATGCTCCTAGAAGAGTAACATTAAAGACTTCCATAAAAGATATTGCAATACCTCTATTTGCTAATGATGCAGAAGTTATTATTGAAAGAAGTTGTGTTGATGCCAATTCAGCATGTCCAAATGGTACTGGTTCAATTCAAAAAATTGCTCTTTACAACAGAGGAACAAGTAATTTAACTTCAGCTTCCATTTCATATAACCTTAATGGTGGAACGGCTCAAATTTTCAACTGGACAGGAAATTTAGCTCCTAATAAATATGCTCTAGTAGATTTACCTGTTGCAAATGCTGTAAATGGCAATATTACTATTTCTGTTGTAAATGCAAATGGTGTTACTGACCAAAGAGCAAGTAATAATACTAAGACAGCTTCATTCATAGCACCAACAGCTGTACAAAACTTTGCAGTTACAACCTTTACTTTTAACTTAATTGGTGATAGATATGGTAGTGAAACTACATGGAGTTTAAGAAACTCTGCAAATACAATTTTATATAGTGGTGGTCCTTATACAAACCTAACTACAAATACTACTCAAGTTTTAGTCAACAATCAATCTTGGACATTGGCAAGCAATGATTGCTATACTTTTACCATAAATGATTCTTATGACGACGGTATTTGTTGTACATATGGATCTGGAAGTTGGACAATAACAGAAAATGGAGGAACATTTGACACAGTTGCTACTGGAGGTACTTTTACAAATACTCAATCGGCTAGTTTTAGTGTTGGAGCTTTAAGCACAACATCTTTTAACAGTTTAGAGCAAATTAAATTATATCCTAATCCAACAAACAATATAGTAAACATAAGTATTGCTAATGGTACTGAATTACCTAATTCTATTGAAATTCACAATAGTTTAGGACAAACGCTAACGCAAAAATCAATAACCACTGAAAATGATTTGTTTTTAGATGTTTCTGGTTTAAATAGCGGAATTTATTTCCTAACAATTGTAAAAGATTCTGAAAAAAGAACATTGCAGTTTATCAAAAACTAATACTTTTACATAAATATTAAAAGGGTTGATGTTTCAACCCTTTTTTTTATTCGTTTTGTTGATTTATCATTATTTTTGCAAAAGATAATATCTTACTTTGAACACATACCAATCCATATTTGATTACAAGAATAACAAAAAAAGCATCCTAACTTTAGGCACTTTTGATGGTGTTCATATTGGGCATCAAAAAATTATAAAAAAATTAGTTGAGCAAGCTGTAAATGATGACTATGAAAGTGTTTTATTAACTTTCTTTCCTCATCCTAGAATGGTGTTGAAACAAGATGAAAGAATTCAACTTTTAAATACTATTGATGAAAAAATGCAATTAATTGAAAAACTTGGAATTAATCATTTAATTATCCATCCTTTTGATGCTACTTTTTCTGAACTTTCTGCTGAGGATTTTGTAAAAAAAATTCTTGTAAACCAACTGAATTTAGCTAAAATCATCATTGGCTATGATCATAAATTTGGCAAAAATCGTTCTGCTGATATTAACGACTTAATTATTTTAGGTAAAAAATATAATTTTGAAGTTGAGCAAATTTCAGCCAAAGAGATTGACGACATTTCCATAAGTTCAACCAAAATTAGAAAAGCGCTAACAGAAGGAAATATTGAACTGGCCAATACTTATTTAGGGCATAATTATAGTTTATCAGGTACTGTTATTGAAGGCAAAAAAATCGGGAGAACACTAAATTATCCAACAGCTAATCTAAAAATAACAGAAGATTATAAACTAGTTCCTAAAAATGGCGTTTATATAGTTTCTAGCAATTTAAATAATAAAACTGTTTTTGGGATGATGAACATTGGACAAAACCCCACTGTTGAAGGCACTTCAAATAGTATTGAAATTCATTATTTTGATTTTAATGAAGAAATCTATTCCCAAAAAATTACAGTAAATTTATTATCAAGAATTAGAGATGAACAAAAATTCAATTCATTAGATGAGTTAAAAAAACAATTAGATACAGATAAAATCTATTCTAAAAACTATATTTTTAAGAATGTATGAAACTCAATATATACAAAAATATAGACAACTCTCCCTTAATTCTTTTTAGAATCTTATTTGGGTTTTTAGTTGCAGCCGAAAGTTTTGGTGCCATTTTAACTGGTTGGGTCAAAAGAGTTTTCATCGACACTCATTTTACATTCACTTTCATCGGATTTGAATGGTTAGAAATCCTTCACGGCAATGTAATGTACTTGTATTTTGCAGTTATGGGTATTTTTGGCATTTTGATTATGCTTGGTGCAAAATATAGATTCGCAATTATTTCATATACTATTATGTGGGCTGGTGTTTATCTAGCTCAAAAAACAGCTTATAACAATCACTATTATTTGCTGTTAGTCATTAGTTTTTATATGTGTTTTTTACCAGCTAATCAATACAAATCTTTAGATGCTAAATGGAATCCTTCTATAAAATCTTTAGTGATGCCTTATTGGGTTTCACTTTTATTTATTATTCAAATTAGTATTGTTTATTTTTTTGCAGCTATTGCTAAATTTTATCCCGATTGGTTAGATGGAACTTTTACTAAAAATTTGTTGGTTGGTTCCACTAACATTTCTTTTCTAAAAAACATCTTTTCTAAAGAATGGTTTTACTTATTTATTGCTTATTCTGGAATTTTATTTGATTTACTAATAGTTCCTTTTTTGTTGTTTAAAAAAACGCGAACTATCGCTTTTATAGCCTCTTTTATCTTTCATATTTTTAATTCTATTGTTTTACAAATAGGTATTTTTCCGTTTTTTGCTCTTGGATTTATATTGTTTTTCTATGAACCCGAAACCATCCAAAGAATATTTTTTAGGAAAAAGAATGTTGAACTAAGTAAAACAGAAAATCATACACATAAAAACATTGTTCGTTATCTATTGATTCCTCTTTTACTAATACAATTAATTTTACCTATTAGACATCATTTTATAAAAGGAGATGTGCTTGTTACAGAAGAAGGGCATCGTTTGAGTTGGAGAATGATGCTCAGACATAAAAGTGGTTATATTCAATTTAATATTATTGACAATGACACTAAAAAATCTACTGTTTATTATTACAATAAGAACCTAACCCAGAAACAAGCAAACGCTTTAGCCACTAAACCCGATTTTATTTGGCAATATTGTCAACGCATCAAAAAGGAATATGAAGGAAAAAACATTTCTATTTTTATTACTTGTAAAAACACTATTAATCAAAAGCCTTATAGAACATTAATTGATCCTAATCAAGATTTTGCAAAAGCTAAATGGGATTATTTTTTCCACAACGAATGGGTTTTGATAGATTAATTTAACTAAATTTTATATATTGATAATCAGGTGTTTGTAAATTTTTTTCTTAAATTTATAGAAAAATAAATAGATTATGAAAAATAATATTGAAGTTAAAAACGGTATTTTAATTTTTCTTGGCATCGGAATATTTTTTCTTTTAATGGATTTTTTAGGGTTTGCCGATAAAAATTATTTGAGAATTTTGAACGCGTTTATTGTTCTTTATGGTATCAATGAAACCATAAAAACAAATATTAAAATTGGTAAAACTGACTATTTAGAAAATTTAGTTTCTGGATTTAAAACTGGAATTTTAGGTGTTCTATTTGGAATTATTGGTTTAATCATTTTTATTTATATCAAAGGTGGTGAATCTTATTTGCAGAAGCTTTCTGATACTTTTTTCTTTGGGGAAGACAATAACATTATCAAGTATTGCAGCATTTTGTTTTTTGAAGGAATTGCGTCCAGTTTAATTGGATCATTCACTCTTATGCAATATTGGAAAGATGTTCAATTGAAAGCAAAGGCATAGCAAAATTTTTCTTAATATTTAACTAACATAAGAAACTCTTTAATAAATTTGTTCTAAGTAAAATTTAGAATTTATTTATGTCAATACAACTAAGAGAAATTGAACGTGTAAAAACCATAACTAAAAAAGATTTTTACAACACTTATTTTAAAACACAAACACCAGTTGTTATTGAACATTTAATTGATGACTGGCCAGCTTATAACAAATGGGATTTCTCTTACATAAAAGAAATTGCTGGAGAAAAAACAGTTCCATTGTATGACGATAGACCTGTTTCTCATAAAGACGGATTCAATGAAGCTCATACTAAAATGAAAATGAGTGATTACATTGATTTATTAGAATCTAAACCTACTAATTATCGTATTTTCTTGTATAACTTGATGAAAGAAGTACCTCAACTATACAATGATTTTAAATGGCCTGAAATTGGACTTCGCCTTGTGAAACAATTACCAATGCTTTTCTTTGGTGGAGAAAATGCTAAGGTTTTCATGCATTTTGATATTGATTATTCAAACATTTTGCATTTCCATTTTCATGGAAAAAAACGCTGTATTTTGTTTACACCCGATGAAACCAAAAATCTTTACAAAGTTCCATACTCTTTAATTTCAAGAGAAGATATTGATTTTGATAATCCTGACTTCGAAAAGTTTCCAAAATTAAAAGAAGCAAAAGGTTTTGTATGTGAACTAAATCATGGTGAAACGCTATATATGCCTGAAGGATATTGGCACTACATGAAATATGTAACCCCAGGATTTTCCATGAGTTTAAGAGCTTTCCCAAGCAAACCTAAAAATCTTGCAAAAGCATTTTATAATGTTTTTATAATGCGCCATTTTGATGTGATGATGCGTAAAATAAAAGGTCAAAAATGGATTGATTATAAAAATAAAAAAGCGTTACAATAAAGAAAAAAGATTGAAATCTAATAAATAATTTTTCTTGTTACAGTAATACCACTTTCGAAAGTTGTTTTTACAACAAGTGCTTCCTTTTTAGATAGTAGTAGTTCTTCTAAAACAACTTGCGATGCATTAATATTATTCTGTTCATAAATCTTTCTTCCTAAAACATCGTAAACTAAAACCGATTTTATAGGCTCAGCTGCCAAAAGAGAAACTTGATTATTAGCAACAATTATTAACCCAGAAGCATTTTCAAATTCTTGATTGCTTAAAACTGTATTTGTATATCTCAAAACAAATCTATTGTTAAACTCTCCTGCTATTGTAGAAAAAGTGTAAGGAGCTTGTTTTATATTGTGGATTATATTTAATAATTTGTCTTCCAAATAAATATTTTGTGAAGCATCTAAAAACAATCCATCAACAGCCGATATAGCAATAGTGTAGTTTCCTGCTGTTTGAATGTATATCCCTAAAGAAACTTGATCGTTAACATCAAATGGAACAGGTCTTCCTTGAATAGCTTGTTTTTGTGTATTAATCAAAGAATATAGTTTGAAAGAATTTACGTTAATTAATGCATCAAAAATTCTGTCTTTGGCTAAAGTTGCTCCTGGTACATATCCTACAACTGTTTTAGTAATTTGATTATTTGGTGCAATTAAATCCATCCAAACTCTGCTTTTCTCTATGGTTTGAGCATTACTATTTCTGAAAAATGCTGCGTTATCATACAAATAGCCATTTATAGCATCACTTCTATATTCATTTTTAAAAGTAATATCAGCAGTAGCAGGAATTATATCTGAAACTGGTGGGTTAACATCTGTTTCACCATCTTCTAACATTCTTATAAAAAATCCTTGTCCAGAAGCAATTTTTCCATCAAAAACATCTGGTACTGTCGTTGCCGTTCCGTTGTAAATAATATAATCGTCTTCTGTATAATTGTAAGCAAAGTTTTGGTAAAAAGGACTTGGTGTAGGATTTCCTACTGGTAGTGTTCCATGTGTCCATATTCTAACGCTACCTTCAATTGCAGGGTTATCAACTAAAAATAAATCAGCATCAATTGCAGATGGATAGGGGTTTCCGACTAAATTCCAACAATCATTTATGCCTATTGCTGAACCTCTGGCAATGGTGTAGTTAAATTGTCCGTTATGAGGCTTTCCTCCTTGAAAAATAATTGGTAAATCAATTGCTATGTTGGAACCATTTGAAGCTCTAGCAATATATCCTTGTCCTTTACCCATATTTCCAGATGGAGTTGACCAATTGCCCTGAGTACTATTAGCATTTAAAACTGTAGGCAACCACTCATACCTATGGGAATTGGGTAGATTAGAAACGCTAAAATTTTCAACTGGAGAAGACCAGTAAACATAATCTAAATTACGTGCTTGGGCTGTTCGCTTTACTTGAAATTTTGTACCAGTGTATGTGCCAGAATTTGTGTCTGTTTCATTCACTTGAATGAGTTGTCCGTTATTTTCAATAGTAATATTACCATTTAATTGTAAAGTAGTATTAACTTGAACATAATCATCTGATTGAATGGTTAACAGCTTTGTTGCATTCACAGTCAAGTTTCCTTGAGCAATAAGATTGTTTGAAATTGTGGTATCAAAATCATTATTTAAAACTACATTATAGAAAACTTCGGTGCCTATTGGATCTAAAGAAGTAACTATTTGAGGAATTGAGCCTTCAAAGTGAACTGTTCCATTTCCTTGATCAAAAGCAATTTCATCTATCAAGTTTGACCAATCTCCATATAAATGCAATGTACCATCAGCTGTTAGGTTATTTCCGTCATTCATATCTAAAACTCCAGTTCCATCAATGGTTAAATCTCCGTGAACTTCTAGTATATTATTTGCATCAGCTACAACTTCAACTTTTTCACCAGTGATTGTTAGATTATTTGTTTTTGCAATATTTCCGTATTCTGAAGCAAAAGCAGCAGTGATATCTACTATAGCAGCATTATCAAAGGTGGTGTCTTCTACCAAAACATCAACCGTTTCATCTGGAACTTGTAGGGTGTCCCAATTTCCACAGTTGAACCAATTTGTATCTTGTCTTCCAGTCCATTTCCCATTTACATAGCTACCAGCTATTATTGTCATTGGTGTGCAAGTTGTATTCCCTTTGTAATTATAACCATTTGCATTATAATTTGCATTGGATGTATAAGCGTTCCAATTGGATGGGTTATTAATTAGTGCAATCCAATCTAATTTTGCATTTGAAGTTGATGAAAAATCAGGATTTATTGGGTCATCAAACTTAACAAAAGAAGAACCTCCTAATGTGTTAATGACATCTGTATTATAACAATTTAATCCTGGATATATTGTTGAACCAGCTGTTGAAGCGTAATTTGGTGCTGTTTTCCAAGGAATATCTGTCCATCCATAAAGCACTGTTCCTGTGAATGTTGCATTGTGTGATCCTGCTGGATTTATAAAAGTTCCTCCTTGCACAAACCAAATTTGATCGTCTTTATTTAAATCAAAAGAAAAACCTGTATTAATTTGATCTTTTATCCAGTTATTATCTTCTACACCACAAGTTCTTACTACAAAATCATCTCCTGAAGATACACCTCCAAAATCACAAATTATATTTATTATACTGCCTTTTGGTAAAGTTGTACCTATTCGTCTAATTTTAATAACTCCTTCGGTATCTCCCCATAATCCAGCGGTTACTCTTTCATATCCATTGTCTGTTATAAAAAATTCTGTACCTGGCAATATATCTTGGAAACAAACGAAAGCGAATTCTTCTCCTGAATCATTATTGGTATTTACAGCTAAAATTGCCAAATCTCCTAACCCTAAAGTTGTTACATCTGTTATGTCAAAAAAGGTACTTGCTGCTGAAATTAAACCTGAGGAGGACGCATTTAAATTAAAAAAAGTTCCTAAAGTAGTATGAATAATATTTGAAAATGTTGTTACTCCTGAGGAAGCTGCTTGTGTTAAAGGAGAGCCAGACATTGTTCCTGTACTTGTAAGTATAATATTCCCTGAATAATCTAAATCAATGTTGCCATTATTATCAGTTGCTGCTACGATTACATCAGCCATGCCTGTATTTATTCCTGCATTTGAGGGTTGTTGTAAATAAGTTAAATGTGTAGCTATGATACTTAAAATGTTTTGTCCGTTTGATGAATTTGGCGTTGAAAAGCTTGCAAACTGTGAACCTGTTGAAGCCGCAATAGCATTTGCATTTAGGATATTAAAAACAAAATCATCTCCATCTAAATTTGATCCAGAATCATTTGGATTTGTATCTACAGAAAGCCTCACCGTTAAAGCTACCATTCCGTTGTCTGGAACTGAAATTAATGGTGCTCCTGAAAAAACAATTTGATTTGTAGAAACGACACCTTCAGCAATTTTTGTAATACCATTAAATAGTGCCACAGATTGAATAGCATCTGCCCAATCATTTATTTGATTTCCTACATTTTGTGTTAATGTTATACTATTCACAATAGTGGGCAAGTTATCAGCATCAACAGTTGCTCCGCCATCTCGAATTCTAAACTCCCAGACTTGAACTCCTTGAGCTGTAGTAGTGACGATTGCATCATTTATTAAAGAAGAAACGAATGTTGATTCACCCCCCAAAGAAATTATATCAGAAGAAGAAGAACCAACAACACTTCCATTACAAGTAACAGATTGTGATGATGCTCCTGTGCTGGCAATTGTGATATTTTCTCCATTATAATTTCCAATGCTTAAACCCGCGATTAACCTGACATAAACTGTGGTTGACGCAACTGTTCCTGAAGATGGAACTAGAGACAAAGTATTTGTGTAGCCACTACCAGCAGTTAATGAAATTTGATAGTTTGTTGGAGCCATTAAAACTATATCTGCTGTTAAGTTTACTCCTGAAACAGTAAATGATTGTGATGCAGAAGGACCACTTCCTACAAAATAAGTAAAGCCACTAAGTGTTGAAGGTGAAACGTTAATTGTTGGAGTAGATGAATCACAATTTGCCACGTGCGATCCTAAATTGCTAATGAAATCTTGAGTAAAAGCATCCCATTCTGTTGATAAAGTTGTGAATGCTCCTGTGCCAGTGCCCGTGGGATTAACCGTTATGCCACCACAAACTGAGCTTTTTCTTCTTAACGTTCTATCGACTGTACTGTAACCTGTTGCTGTCCATGCGGAACCAGGATCATTACCTATTCTACCAAAAATATCCACATTGGCATTAGTAGAAATTTTAAATAAGGCAAGAGCATCATCTCCATTAAAATTAACCGCAGCATTTACAATTGTAGTACCCGTGTAAATGGTTGCAGCTGAATTACTGTATACTAAAACTGCACCGTTAGCTAGTGTTCCAGATAATTGAACATCATTAGCAGCAGCAGAGGAACCATTTGCATATAATCTCAATCTATAATTACTAAGATCAACAGAAGCTCCTGTTCCATTATAAATTTCAATATATTTATTATTACCAGACCCTTCAACATATTCAGAAATAAATAAATCTGTTGCTTGTCCCCAACTAAAAAAAGAACACAGGAAAGCAAATACTAAAGGAAATATTTTCTTCATTACAATATTTTATGTTTTGTCTATATTTCTATCTATAAAGGATAGTATACAAAGCTACATCTTATTTGAACAGAAATAACGTCAACGTATTGATATTTAAATAATTAATAACATTGGTAAACATAAATTAACACATGACATTAAAACAAGTTACATTATAAAAACAATTCTTATTGCTGTACTAAATAAATTGTAAGTAAAATATAATAAATATACTAATAGGTTTTTTTTTGATTAATGGGTACTTTTGGGATATAGCTTATTGCTAAAGTTAATAATCTAATGACTTAATGGTTAAAATGAATATGCTCTCATTGTTAAATTCTTAAAAAAGTGAAAAACAACATTTCAATTCAAGAAATTCGTAAAAAGCTCGAATATTATTGTGCCTATCAAGAGCGTTGTCATCAAGAAGTGTATCAAAAACTCTTTTCATTTTCGCTATCGACTTATGAAAAGGACGAGTTAATGGTTTATTTAATTGATAATAATTTTATAAATGAAGAGCGCTTTGCCCAAAGTTTTGTTAGAGGCAAACACAATTATAAAAAATGGGGAAAAGCTAGAATTGTCAATGAATTAAAAGCCCGAAATATTTCATCAACAATTATCAAAATAGCACTTAGGGAAATTAATGATGTGCTCTATTTTGACACTTTTGAGGAATTGGCAAACAAACATTGGCAATCTATACCTGAATCTAATCTCATGAAAAAAAGAAAAAAATTCTGTGATTATTTTCTTAGGAAAGGTTGGGAAAATGACTTGATTTATGAGAAGGTGAAAGAGCTGGAAAAGTTGTGAATTATAATTTATCCTATAGCCATTTTTTTTCTGATTCTGTTGCATCTAAAATGTCAATTCCTAAAGCTTCTTTAAAATGTTCAGCGACTTCAAGTGCATTTTTTTTAGTATTTGTCTTATAAAAGGTGATGTGTTTATTTCTGTTATAGAATAAATTTACTAAAATAATATCGTATTTCTGAGAAGTTTCTGCTGTTACTACTCTTACTGTCTGACTCTCTTTTGTTTTAAATATTGATATGTACTCAAAATTAGGGGTTGTATTCCACTTCCCTATTTTAATACCAAATAAACTATTAAATGTTCTGAATGTCTTATTTGATAAATTAATATCTGACCCTTCGGCAACATTTAAGCCAAGCCCAATTACAATAAAAATTAGAGGCATTAAACTTCCTGCTGTTAAAAGCATAAAAAGACCTAGTAAAGCAAAAGAAATTCCAAAAAATCTCTTGACTGTTGGAATTTCTTTTGTGTAAGTTATAATTTGATCCATTATCTAATTGTATATTTTAACCCAAACAACATATTGCCTTTTGGCATTGGAATTAAGCTAGTTTCTGAATATTCTGTATTAAAAATATTATTAGCGTAAACAGAAAGTTCTAAATCGTTTAATTTATAAGCTGCACTTAAATCTACTACATTGTAACTTATCCCAGAAGTTCTTTCAATATAACGATAGGCAATTGAATTGGTAAAGTTTTTAAACCATTGCATTTGATAAGAACCAACAATCTGATGTTTCAATGAATTGATTGAATATCTTGATTCTACTGCTGCCGTTTTCTTAATTTCGTCTTCTATGAATGTGTACCCTAAATTGATTTTTTGGTCTAAATTATTACTTTTAAATTTATAATCCAACTGTGTTTCAAATCCTTTTGTATTTACATCTTGAATGTTTTGTGGAGAAAAAGTAACATCTGAAGGATTTAATCTCACGTAATCAATCAGGTCATTTGAATCTCTATTAAAACCAACTAACAGTAACCCAACTCTATTTGTATTCCAACGAATTCCTACTTCTTGTGCTAAAGCATCTTCGGGTTGTAAATTGGCATTTCCGATAGCTTGTGGTCCAATGTAATATAAATCTGTGTACGTTGGAACTCTATAGGTATATCCAATGTTTCCATACACTCTTACATCTTCATTAATCTTATATCCTAAGTCAATTCCTGGAAATAATTTATTGTCAAAATCTGAAAAATAAGAAGCTGCAATTCCTGGTGTTATGTCTAATTTATCATCCAAAAACTGAAAACGATGTTCTAAAAACAAAGTTGCAATTTCCCTTTGATTGTCTCCTAGACGGTTACTTCCAATATAGTATTTTGAAAATTCAACCCCAAAACCTGTAATTCCTAAATTTGAAGTATAAGAACCATTTAATTCTGCTGCTACTTTATTGGTTATATGCAAATTTCTATAAGCTGAAGGATTTTTTCTAATGTATAAATACTCATCCTCATTTCTTCTCCAATAAACTCTAGGTTTCCAAGTAAAATTTCCGTTTTTGATTACTGTTGAAAATCCAACTAAACTTGCCTGTGTTTCTTCATATTGTTGAGTGGCAGATGGAATTCCATAAAACCCATTGGCTCCAAATTTTCGTTCTGAATGAGTTGCAATAAAGTTTATTGGCAATTTATTTTTATTAAACTGACTTTTTACAAATAAGTTTTGGTTATCAAAATCTGTATTCTCTCTATAACCGTTTGAAAAATTCTTACTGAAATGAACTATATGGCTACTGTTTTCAACATTAATAGAACCTGTAGCTTCTCCTAAAAATTGACCATAAGAACCTCCATAAAGTTTTGTAACAAGACTATTTTGAGGAGCGTTTTTAGTTACAATATTGACTGCTCCAGAAAAAGCGTTTTGTCCAAAAATTCGTGCTGCTGGTCCTTTGATTATTTCTATTCTTTCTATAACTTCTATAGGTAAGGCTAAATTTAATGTGTGATGTCCTGTTTGTGGATCATCAACTTTTATACCATCAATCAATAATAAAGTTTGATCAAAGCTTCCTCCTCTAATGTATAAATCCGCTTGCATGCCGTTCACACCTTGTCTTCTCACATCAATTCCAGCAACTTGTTGAAGAGCATCAGCTACATTGGTAACACCCAATTTTTGAATATCAGCAGCGGTAACAATCTGAATGGTTCTCGAATTTTCATCAAAAGGCAAATCAATTCGTGCTGAAGTAACTACAACTTCTCGCAAAGAATCCGTTTTCTGTTCTATGTCTTGAGCTTTTCCTGTTAGAGAAAATATAAGTAATGAAGCTGCAAAAAATATTTTTTTCATAATTATTTTAATTTTATTTTAAAACGTTGCAAAATTCGTAACTTTCCGGACGAGTAATATAGTCCAGTTTACAAATAATGAATAGTCCGGTTAGTAACCTTTTACAACAATTAATTCAGTTTGAAAAAAATAGTTCAACTACTATTTATATTCAAATTTCTCATCAAATTATTGATGCTATTCAACGTGGTTATTTAACTAAAGGAACAGCTTTGCCAGGAAGTAGAACTTTAAGTCAACTTTTAAACATTCACAGAAATACTGTGGTTGCTGTTTATGATGAATTAGCCTCACAAGGTTGGGTTGAAATCATCCCTAATAAAGGTACCTTTATCATAGTTCCTGAGCAGAAAACGGCAAAAATTAAAGCTATTTCTTATCCCATAAATCAAAATAAAGAATACATAAAAACTACGGGTTTTGATTTTAAACCTTCTTTTCATTTGGCTTCAGTTTCTGAAACTATTCAACCTAAATTTGTTTTAAATGATGGCCAACCAGATTTGCGATTGCATCCTGTTCATCAGTTTTCAAAATGGTATAGTACTTCCATGAAACGAAAAAATATGCTTTCAAAATGGAATCAAACGGGTTTATCTTCACATTCGGTTTATGAAAATCAATTGTGCAATTATTTGAATGCTACACGAGGTTTTCATATCAAACCCAAAAATTTAATCAGTACAAGAAGTACAGAAATGAGTTTGTATATTGTTTCTCAATTATTACTTCAGCCTAATGATTTAGTTTTGGTGGGAAATTTAAGCAACTATGCTGCTAATATGATTTTTCAACAAGTAGGAGCAAAAATTCGAACTATACCAATAGATGAAAACGGTTTGGATGTTGATTTTATAAGAAAAAATTATCCTAAAAAAAGTATTCGCTGTGTATATGTTTGTGCCAATCGACATTATCCTACAACGCATACTCTTAGTGCAAAACGAAGATTAGAATTATTGAAATTGGCAAAAGAATATGAATTTGCCATCATTGAGGACGATTATGATTATGATTTTCAGTATGAAGGTTCTGCTATGTTACCGATGGCTAGTTCTGATGGAAATGGGAATGTAATTTATTTGGGTAAATTAGGACAATCTTTGTTTCCAAGTTTTCAAACTGGATTTGTTGTAGCTCCTTTTAATTTAATTATTGAAGCTAAAAATTATTTGAAAATGATTGATAGACAAGGTGATGTTATACAAGAACAAGTGTTGGCTGAACTAATTTATGAGGGAGAAATTCATCGACTTATCAAGAAAAACACGATTCAATACAAACAAAGACGGGATATTTTATGTGAAAGGCTGTTGCATTATTTTAAGGGAAGTATCAAATGGATTAAACCTTCTGGAGGTTTGGCTATTTGGTTGCAGTTTCCTTCTAAAGTTTCTTTAGTTCAATTGGCGAAAGAGGCTCAAAAAAACGATTTGTTTCTTCCTAACACTATTCTTTATCAGGATAAAAATACTTGTGCCATTCGTTTTGGTTTTGGTCATTTGAACGAAGAAGAAATTGAAATTGTTGTACAAAAATTAAAAACAGCTTTTGATAAGATAACTCAAAAATAAAGTCACTCTTTTAAAACGTTTTTATAGAAATTAAAATCACAAATAATCACAGTATTATTGATGTCAATAGCTGAGAAACTTGGCAGGTTTAAAAAACAAAAAAGCCAAACAATTGTTTGGCTTTTTTTATGTTATATAAAATTTGTCTTAGTCTGCTAAAACAATAACTTTATTTTCATTCATTTCAATAGTTCCTGAACTGATAGGTAACCAAAATGTTTGCTCGTTTACTTTATTGAATTTAGAAACAAATTCTTTATCAATAGCAATTTTTGGAGCATTAATTTTTACGTTCCCTTTAGTTAACAATGAAACTATAGGTGCGTGATTATTTAATATTTGAAACTCACCATTAACACCTGGCAATGCTACTGATGTAACTTCTCCTTTGAATAATGTAGCTTCTGGTGATACTATTTCTAAAATCATATTTATTTTTTTTACAGTCACAGTTTACAGTCGCAGTACTGAATACTGAACACTGCATACTGATACTGGTTTATGCTTCTGCTAACATTCTTTCTCCAGCTTCGATAGCTTCTTCGATAGTTCCTTTAAGGTTGAAAGCAGATTCTGGTAAGTGGTCTAATTCACCATCCATAATCATGTTAAATCCTTTGATAGTTTCTTTAATATCAACTAAAACTCCTGGAATACCTGTAAACTGTTCTGCTACGTGGAATGGTTGAGATAAGAAACGTTGAACACGTCTTGCTCTACCTACAACTAATTTATCTTCTTCAGATAATTCTTCCATACCAAGGATAGCGATAATATCTTGTAATTCTTTATAACGTTGTAATATTTCTTTTACTCTTTGAGCACAAGCATAATGTTCGTTTCCTAAAATAAGTGGTGTTAAAATTCTAGAAGTAGAATCTAACGGGTCAACTGCAGGATAAATACCTAACTCAGCAATTTTACGAGACAATACTGTTGTAGCATCTAAGTGAGCAAACGTTGTTGCTGGTGCTGGATCTGTTAAGTCATCCGCAGGAACGTAAACCGCTTGTACAGAAGTAATAGAACCTGTTTTTGTTGATGTAATACGCTCTTGCATCACACCCATTTCTGTCGCTAAAGTTGGTTGGTAACCTACCGCAGAAGGCATACGACCTAAAAGTGCTGATACTTCAGAACCTGCTTGTGTAAAACGGAAGATGTTATCTACGAAGAAAAGTACGTCTTTTCCTTGTCCATCTCCAGCTCCATCACGGAAATATTCAGCAATAGTTAATCCTGATAAAGCCACACGAGCACGAGCTCCTGGTGGTTCGTTCATTTGTCCGAAAACGAAAGTAGCTTTCGAATCTTTCATGATATTTTTATCTACTTTAGATAAATCCCATCCACCTTCTTCCATAGAGTGCATGAAATCATCACCGTATTTAATAATTCCTGATTCTAACATCTCACGTAAAAGGTCATTTCCTTCACGAGTTCTTTCTCCTACTCCTGCGAATACTGAAAGTCCACCGTGTCCTTTTGCGATGTTGTTAATTAATTCTTGGATAAGTACTGTTTTACCAACACCTGCTCCACCAAATAATCCAATTTTACCCCCTTTTGCATAAGGCTCGATAAGGTCGATTACTTTAATACCTGTAAATAATACTTCAGTAGCTGTTGATAAATCTTCAAATTTAGGTGCACTTCTGTGAATTGGCAAACCGCTAACTCCTGCTTTTGGCAAATCTCCTAATCCGTCAATTGCATCACCAATTACGTTAAATAAACGTCCAAAAACTTCTTCACCAATTGGCATTTGAATTGGAGCACCTGTAGCAACTACTTCTACTCCTCTTGCTAAACCATCTGTTGAATCCATAGAGATTGTACGAACTGTATTTTCTCCAATATGAGATTGTACTTCAAGTACTAATAATGTACCATCCTTTTTAGTGATTTCTAATGAATCATAAATTTTTGGAAGCTCGGTTCCTTCTTGGTTGAAAACTACGTCAACAACTGGTCCGATAATTTTTGAAACTTTTCCTGTAACTTTAGACATTACTTATGTATTTATTTAATAGCTATTTACTGTTGAAAAAAAGATGCTTTTTTCCGTGTGCAAAGATAGTTTTTTTCAAAACAATTTTGCAATATATTTTTTGAATTTTTTGCAATAAAAAAGCGAAATCTTTCAATTTCGCTTTGTTTTTGTTATTCTACAGTCACAGATTTTGCTAAATTCCTTGGTTGATCCACATTACAACCTCTCATTACAGCTATGTGATAGGACAATAATTGTAAAGGAATTGTTGTTAATAAGGGAGTCAAAGCTTCTGTTGCTTCTGGAATTTCTATAACGTGATCGGCTAACGATTTTACTTGTGTATCTCCTTTAGTAACCACGGCAATTATTTTTCCGCTTCTTGATTTAATTTCTTGAATATTACTTACTACTTTATCATAATGTCCTTTATTTGGAGCAATTACAACAACTGGCATTGATTCATCTATTAAGGCAATTGGCCCGTGTTTCATTTCTGCCGCTGGATATCCTTCTGCGTGTATGTATGATATTTCTTTTAATTTTAAAGCTCCTTCTAATGCTACTGGAAAGTTATATCCTCTTCCTAAATACAAACAATTAGGAGAATCTTTATAAATTTCTGCAATTGCTTTAGCCGCTTCATTAGTTTGTAAGGCTTCTTGAACTTTTTCTGGTATTAATTCTAATTCTAACAAATATCTTTGATAATCAGAATTATTCATAGTTCCTTTTGCTTTTGCCAAACGTAAAGCTAGCATTGTAAGCACAGTGATTTGAGTAGTAAAAGCTTTTGTAGAAGCTACTCCAATTTCTGGCCCAGCGTGAGTATAAGCTCCAGCATGAGATTCACGGGAAATTGATGAACCTACCACATTACAAACTCCAAATACGAATGCTCCGTTTTCTTTTGCTAATTTGATTGCAGCAAGTGTATCAGCTGTTTCTCCTGATTGAGAAATTGCGATAACAACGTCGTCTTTGTTTATGATTGGATTTCTGTATCTAAATTCTGATGCGTATTCTACCTCAACTGGAATTCTAGCGAATTCTTCAATGATATATTCAGCCACTAATCCTGCGTGCCATGAAGTTCCGCAGGCAATGATTAAGATTCTTTTAGCGTTGGTGAATTTTTCAAGATTATCTTCAACACCTGCCATACGGATAATACCTTTATTGGCTAAAAGTCTTCCTCTATATGTATCTTTTATTACACTTGGTTGCTCATAGATTTCTTTCATCATAAAGTGATCGTATCCTCCTTTTTCAATTTGCTCCAAATTCATTTGAAGTTCTTGAATGTATGGATCTACCAAAGAATCATCTTTGATTTTACGAACTTTTATGGGTTTGTGAAGACGCACAATTGCCATTTCTTCATCTTCTAAATAAATAGCATTTGATGTATATTCTATAAAAGGAGAAGCATCTGAAGCAATAAAAAACTCGTCTTCACCTATTCCTAACGCTAACGGACTTCCTAAACGAGCCACAACGATTTCATTTGGTTTTTCTTGATCTATTACAGCAATAGCATAAGCTCCAATTACTTGGTTTAATGCTATTTGAACTGCTTTTCCTAATTTGCAATTTTCTTTTTTCTTTACTTCTTCAATCAAATTTATTAAAACTTCGGTATCGGTATCTGATTTGAAGGTATATCCTCTTTTGATTAATTCAGTTTTTAGGGGTTCGTAATTTTCAATAATTCCATTGTGAATGATTACTAATTTTCCTGAATTAGAAAAGTGAGGATGTGAGTTTACATCATTTGGTACTCCGTGAGTTGCCCAACGGGTATGTCCCATTCCTACTTTACCAATGGTAGTGTTTTCTTGTTCAGCTTTTAGTTCTAAATCTGAAACCTTCCCTTTGGTTTTTGATAATTTAAGATCAGTTCCGTCATACAAAACTAAACCTGCGCTATCATAACCTCTATATTCTAATCGCTTTAATCCTTTTATAATAATTGGATAAGCTTCTCTATGTCCTATATAACCTACAATTCCACACATAAATAATTAATTAGGTTCGGTATAATAAATTTCTAATTTTAATTTTTTTGTAACATCTGTACTTTGAGTTCCATGTAAAATTGTTCCTAAAGGATTCATCACAGCTGCTACTGGTAAAAATTCTATTTCGTCAGAACCAATTAAAAATGGGTTTTTAAAATAGGCGTTTGAAACAACTCCTATGCTCTCGGTAACTACCAATCCTAATCTTGAATTTCCATTAGTATTTGGATTTGTACCATTTAAAACGTTATTGATGTAATTAGTGATTCTAAATTTATATCTAAATCCTTTACCATCTGAACTCTTTTCAAGAATTCCTCCATAAATAAACTTATTGAATTTAATATTTGTACTTGCAGAAGCATCTCCATAATAATCTGATAATGGTCTGTCATTTGTTGCATCAAATAAATAAGCTCTTTGTGGCTCATATTTGGCTGGACTCATATTGGCTTGATCTACATAGAAAACCAAATTGGCTTCGTTTATTAACCAGTTTTTATCTCTTAGCATTGCTAATTCGCTATCATTAAAAAGGTCAATATAAACTACAGAACCATTTACACCTCCTTTAAGATAATGTATTTCTTGAGAAGCTGATGACTCCAATGAACTTTGATACTGAGGATTAATATTTGAAAACTCTAATAAATTAATAGAATTGCTTTTTTTAGTTCCTGATTGTGCATATCCCATTTGAAAAGACAATGAACTTTTTAAAGCCAATGCTTCATCTGTAATATTATCAGCTGAGTAATAATGGTACTGAACTACTAATTCTGCTTGAGAAAAATCTAACTTTGCTAATTGTCCTTGGTTAGCAACATTTTCTGTCACTTCAAAATACAATCCTTTAAAATGTTCTTTAAAGATGTTATTGTTAAAAAGTTTTCCGTTTTCAACAGCGTCTAATATTTTTGTTTTAAATGCTGTTCTTTCTAAACTTAGCCAAATACCTGGTAATTTTCTTTCTTTTACAACAAATTTAGTTGGGTCGTTTGTTATTTCACCATCGCTATCGTAAAACTGACCATTACCATTGGTTTTGTATATAACAATTTCATTTTTATCAAAAAAGAATCCCGTATTCTGACTTACTGGACCGTTGTTTAAAGGTTGTCCGATTTTATACGAATCAATAGTTGGTTTAAAATCTGAATAATATTTTTGTGCTGTTTGATTATTTGTTGAAGGATCAAAATCTCTTAATGTATATCCGTTTTCATATACTTTAAGATTAAATTTAGCGTCTTCATCTCCATATATTGAATCCAATTCAAATGTTCTTGCACCATTTGCATCTGTACTTTTTAATGTACTGTAAAAGGGTATGTAAACATATACAGAATCTCTATTGTCAACAAAATGATTAAAGCCAATGTTTGGATTTTGATTTACCATTTCAATTTGAGACACAAAATGAGCTTTTGTTGTACCAAAAACAGGATTGTTATAAATCCCTAGCTCATTGATAGGTAAATTATTAGTCTGAACTGCACCTGCTGGTTTAATGTATGAGTTTAAATTTTCTGCGGTGTATTTTTCAAAATTAAAATTCTCATCTCCAACAATATCAGAACCTAATGTATTAAAATCTTTATCACAAGAAATGAAAGTAAAAGCAAATAATAATAAGACTGCTTTAGTGATTGTATTCATAAATTTTATTTTTAAACCTTATTTTTTAAGAAATCCGTGTAAGCTCCATTGAAGCTTTCTTTTGGCGTGAAAGGTAAAAAAGGTTTTTTTGAACTTTCTATATATTTTGTTAAACTTGAAGACAAATCATGTGAAGCTATAACAACTCCATCAGAGTGTTGAATAGACGCCATTAAAATGTTTTCATAATTTGGTATTTTCAGTTCAGAAATACTGGCTTCTGGTATATCATCAAAAATCATTTTGTCAATTAGTTTGTTATCTAATTCACCATCAAATGACTGATTGTATACCGAAGTTATTATTTTTGTTTCATTAAAAATACCTTCATTTTTATAATAATGTTTCAGATAAATAGGCAATAAAGAGGCCATCCATCCATGAACATGTATAATATCTGGCACCCAATTTAATTTTTTGACTGTTTCAACAACTCCTTTTGCAAAAAAGATAGCTCTTTCATCATTATCTGGATACATTACGCCTTCTTCATCAGAAAATGTAGCTTTTCTTTTAAAATATTCGTCATTATCAATAAAATAAACCTGAATCCTTTCTTTTGGGATAGAAGCTACTTTAATAATTAGAGGCATATCTACATCATTTACCACCAAATTCATTCCTGATAACCTAATCACTTCATGCAGTTGGTGCCTTCTTTCATTAATATTACCATATCTTGGCATAAAAATTCTGATTTGTCCTCCTAAATCATTAATCATTTTTGGTAACTCATAAGATTGTATTGACACCTCGTTTTCAGCTAAGTATGGAACTACTTCAGATGACACATACAAAATCCTTTTATCCTCCATAAAATTGTTTATTTTCTAATTATAAAACATGCAAAATTACAAAATTTTATGTATTTATCTACTAAAATAGTAAGTTTGCAGTCAATTTATTATTATTGCTGATGCAACTTTTTACCGAAAAAGCTCAATTAACTGCTTATTTAAGAACTATTTGGAACAAAAACCGTACCATTGGTTTTATCCCAACCATGGGGGCTCTTCATGATGGACACCTTTCATTAATCGAAAAATCTTTAAGTGAAAATGAGTATACAGTGGTGAGCATATTCGTAAATCCGACACAATTTAACAATAGTCAAGACTTAGAAAAATATCCTCGTACTCTTGAATCTGATATAGAAAAAATAAATACAGTTTCTTCAGATTGTATTATATACGCTCCTTCTGTTGAAGATATTTATGAAGGAAATACTAATTCAACTTCATTTAATTATGATGGTATTGAAAATGAAATGGAAGGTAAACATCGTCCGGGACATTTTGACGGTGTTGGGACTATCGTAAAAAAACTTTTTGAAATTGTTCAACCCACAAATGCTTATTTTGGAGAAAAAGATTTTCAGCAATTGCAAATTGTTAAAAAATTAGTAGTCAAGAATAATTTGAACGTTAACATTATAGGTTGTCCTATTTTTAGAGAAAAAAACGGACTAGCCATGAGTTCAAGAAATGAAAGACTTTTAAAAAGCGACAGAGAAAATGCCTCAATAATCTACCAAACATTAGTATTGGCTAAAGAAAAATTTGGCACAAAAAGCGCCAAGGAAGTTAGCGAATGGGTAAAAAGCTCATTGCAAAAAAATAAAAATATAACCTTAGAATATTTTGAAATTGCTGATGAAACAACTTTGAAAACTTGCGTTAGAAAATCTAAAAACAAAAAGTACAGAGCTTTTATCGCTGTTTTTATAGATAATATCAGATTAATAGATAATATTTCACTTAATTAAATTATTTTTGCACCATGCAAATTCACGTAGTAAAATCTAAAATTCACAGAGTAACTGTAACTGGAGCCGATTTAAATTATATTGGAAGTATAACCATTGACGAAGACTTAATGGAAGCTGCCAACCTAATTGAAGGTGAAAAAGTTCAAATTGTTAACATCAATAATGGTGAACGTTTTGAAACTTATACCATCAAGGGAAATCGTAAATCAGGTGAGATTACTCTTAATGGTCCAGCAGCAAGAAGAGTTCAAAAAGGTGATGTCATCATCATCATTGCTTATGGAATTTTAAGTATAGAAGAAGCTAAGGTTTTTAAACCTGCTCTAGTTTTTCCCAATGAGGAAAATAACTTATTAATCTAGTTTTGGCTTCCCCTTTTAAAAAAATTGCCAGCTTAACAATTCCTTTATTTATTGGAATTGGACTAATTTATTATCAATACACCAGTTTATCTCACGAGCAATTGGAAAACATAAAAATGTATTTTAAAAATGCTGATTATAAATTTGTTTTCTTGTCTTTGCTAATTTCATTAATGGGTTATTGGGCAAGATCCTACAGATGGAAATACAGTTTAAATCATTTGGGATATGAAACAAAGTTTAGAAATAATTTCTTTGCCGTTTGTGTATCTTATTTGGTTAACCTAACCATTCCACGATCTGGCGAAATTACAAGAGCTGTTCTTTTAAAAAAATATGAAAATGTTCCTTTTGACAAAGGATTTGGAACTATAGTTGCAGAAAGAGTTGTAGATTTATTAATCTTTTTACTCTTTGTTTTTGTTGCTTTCATACTTCAATTTAATACCATAAGTGCATTTATTTTTGAAAATATTGCTCCTTCTAAGTTGATTCTCATAGGCATAATTGGATTGGCTTTAGGGCTTGTATTTTTATTAATTTGGTTTCGTTCTAACTGGAAAATTATTGGAAAAATAAAAGAAAAATTTGCTGGTTTATTAGAAGGTATGACCAGTATTTTAGTAATGAAAAACCGCTGGAAATATCTGTTTTTTTCCTTTTTTATTTGGTTCTCCTATTTAATGATGTTTTATGTCTGTATTTTTGCCATACCAGAAACATCTGATATTGCATTTAGTATTGTAATAATGGGGTTTATATTTGGAAGTGTCGCTATAGGTTTTACAAATGGTGGAATTGGAGCTTTTCCTATTTCTATACAAACTGTTTTGCTGCTATATGGCATTAACAAAGGAGCTGGAGCTGCATTAGGATGGATTATTTGGACATCTCAAACACTGTTAACGATAATACTTGGCCTTTCGTCGTATTTGCTATTACATTTTTTTAATAAACGCAAATAATTATTTAAATTGCCTTTCCTTTAAGAGAAATTAACTTTATGAAAAACATATACTTTTTATTTTTATTTTTATTTTCCTTCAGCTCAATAGCCCAAAAGAAAACAGAAACTATTGACTCTAATAAATTAGGAAAGACTAGACAAATTTCAATAATTTTACCGCCTTCTTATGAATTTGAATCGGATAAAAAATATCCTGTTATTTATTTGTTAGATGGTGAATATATGATGGATCCATTTAATGGTTCATTGCAATATGGTTATTATTTTGATGATTTACCAGAAGTTATTTTAGTGGGAATTCATCAAGGTAAAAATAACGATAGAATAATCGATTCAAAAGCAGACGAAGAGGGATTACCTACTGAAAAAAGTGGCAGTTTTTACGAGTTTATAGCTTCTGAACTAATTCCTTATATCAATAAAAACTATAGAACTGTTCCGTATAAAGTAATTGCAGGTCATGATGCCACAGCAGGATTTTTAAACTTTTTCCTCTACAAAGACAATCCTATTTTTGATGGATATATTTCGCTTTGTCCAGATTTAGCTTTTGATATGGAAAACCGCATTGAGGATAGAATGAAAGTGATGCCAAAACCCATTAGTTATTTTCAGGTGTCTTCTCCAACTGATGAAACTTCAATTTACGAAAGAGTAAAACTATTAGATGAAAATCTTAAAACGGTTTTAAATAAAAATGTTTCTTATAAATATTTGCAATTAGACGGTTATTCACATTATTCAATGGTTCCTGTTGCAATTCCACAAGCTTTATATCATTCTTTTAAAGGATACCAACCCATAAACAAAGAAGAATATAAAGAACTTCAAAATTTAAGTGGTGGATTTGTAGAGTATCTCACAGAAAAATACAAAAAAATTAATGATATTTATGGTGTAAATATGAAGATTAGGCTGATTGACTTTTTAGCCATTCAAAATCTTATTACCAAAAATGGAACAAGCGATGAATTAAGAAGTTTAGAAAAAATAGCTAGTAAAGAATACCCAAAAACAACTTTACCTTATTTCTTGGAAGCTTCTTATCATGAAAAAAATGGAAATTTTAATGATGCTATAAAAGCTGTTGAAAAAGGGTATGCCTCCAAAGATATTGGAATGTTCACAAAAGCATTTATGCTCGAAAAATTAGAAGAACTAAAAAGAAAAAGAGCAGGTCAATAATGAGTAAAGTAAAAACATCTTTTTTTTGTCAAAATTGTGGCACCCCTTTCTCTAAGTGGCAAGGACAATGTCACAATTGCAAGCAATGGAACACTATTGTTGAAGAAATCATACAGAAAGAAGAAAAAAAGACTTGGAAAAGTGATTCTGGCTCAACCTCAAAAGCTTCAAAACCATTATTGATTAAAGAGATTGATTCTGCTCAAGAAATTCGATTAAATACTACAGATAACGAATTAAACCGAGTGCTTGGTGGTGGAATTGTTCCTGGTTCCTTAATTTTATTAGGAGGTGAACCTGGCATTGGAAAAAGTACGCTTTTACTTCAAATTTCTTTAAAATTACCCTATAAAACGCTATATGTTTCTGGTGAAGAAAGCCAAAAACAAATAAAAATGCGCGCTGAAAGAATTACGCCAAACAGCGATAATTGCTATATTCTTACAGAAACTAAAACGCAAAATATCTTTAGACAAATTCAAGATATTGAACCTGAAATTGTGATTATTGATTCCATTCAAACTTTGCATACCGATTATATTGAATCTTCTGCTGGAAGTATTTCTCAAATTCGTGAATGTACCGCAGAATTAATAAAATATGCCAAAGAATCAAATGTTCCAGTAATTTTAATTGGACACATTACAAAAGATGGAACCATTGCTGGACCAAAAATTTTAGAACACATGGTCGATACCGTTCTTCAATTTGAAGGTGACAGAAATCATGTGTATAGAATTCTTCGTTCGTTAAAAAACCGTTTTGGTTCTACAGCTGAATTGGGAATTTATGAAATGCTAGGAAGTGGCTTACGCGAAGTGGACAATCCTTCTGAAATTTTAATTTCGCACAAAGATGAACAACTTTCTGGAACAGCTATTGCTTGCACTTTAGAAGGTATGCGACCATTAATGATAGAAATTCAATCGCTTGTAAGTTCTGCGGTTTATGGAACACCTCAACGAAGCACAACAGGTTATAATGCTAAGCGTTTAAACATGATTTTGGCTGTTTTAGAAAAACGTGCAGGTTTCCGTTTAGGGACAAAAGATGTCTTTTTAAATATTACTGGTGGAATTAATGTGGATGATACTGCTATTGATTTAGCGGTTGTGGCTGCCATTTTATCTTCCAACGAAGACATTGCCATTGAAGACGGATTTTGTTTTGCTGGTGAAGTTGGATTATCAGGAGAAATTCGACCAGTAAATAGAATTGATCAACGTATTCAAGAAGCTGAAAAATTAGGTTTTACAACCATTTTAGTTTCTAAACACAACAAAATTTCTTTAAAAAACACTACAATAAAAGTGGTTTTAGTCGCTAAAATTGAAGATGTAGTTGGGGTTTTGTTTGGGTAATATACATCAATCTTACAAAACAAAAACTTAAAAAGACAGATTAGCTTTCCAACCTTTTTTGCATTTTGATGCTCTATAAAAGTAGACATTAAAAACGCAAATCATGAAAAATTCTATTTTATTTATTTTATTCTTGTTTTCAACGGGACTCATTGCACAAAATATAGACACAAGAAAAACAATTGAAGTCACTGGAAGTGCAGAAATGAGCATAGTTCCTGACGAAATTGAACTCGAAATTATTCTACTTGAATATAATCGTAATGGTAAAAAAGTAAACCTTTCCGACATTGAAGATGAATTTAATAAAGTATTAACTAAGAATAAAATTGACCCAAAATCCATCAATCTTGATGCTTCAAATAACAATTGGTATTGGTGGCATTGGTGGAATTACAGATATGAAAGTTATCATACCAAAACCATTAATTTAAAACTTAATAAAGAGACTAATTTTCTAAAATTGGTTGAAGATTTAAATGAAAAATGGACACAAAGTATTCGTGTCTCAAAAACTACTAGCAACGAAATTCAAAAATTACGCAAAGAAGTTAAGAAAGAGGCAATGAGAGCTGCCAAAGAAAAAGCAACTTATTTACTTGAAAGTGTAGACGAATCTATTGGTGGTTTACTTTCCGTAGAAGAATTGCCCGTGGAACAAAACACTCCAAATTATTGGTACAATAGACCTAACTTGGTTAACAACGTTAGTAACTCTGTTATGAACTCAAATTCTTTTACATCAAACAGTAATGGAATTGATAATGTTGGGAACATTAAACTTCGCTATGAAATAAAAGCTAAATTTGAAATAAAATAAAAAACAAATGAAAAAAACACTTCTAATAACGCTTCTGGTTTCGGCATTTAGTTATGCTCAAAAACCAATATTTACTTCTGCAAAAGTAAATGCAGCAACCGTTTATACCAATGGTGCTGAACTTTTGCAATCAACTTCATTAAATCTTCCAAAAGGAACAAGTGAAATTGTCATCAAAAATGTAGCTGATTATTTAAATGAAAATACCGTTCAAATTGGTGCTCCAAGTTCGTTGACAGTACTTTCGGTTCAGTTTACCCAAAATTATATTTCTGAATATGAAATTGATGAAAGTAATCCTGCCATCAAAAAAGTAAGAGATAGTATTACTTTGGTTCAAAAAGAAATTGCAAAAGTTCAGATTGATAAAGTTTCACATTCAAAAACCATTGAATTATTGGACAAAAACCAACAAGTAGCTGGGCAAAATTCAGGTTTAAGTGTGGTAGAACTAATGAAATTAGTTGATTATTACAAAGTAAAACGAACTGAATTGAATAATGCCATTACTATTTTTCAAGAAAAAGAAAATAAACTAAATGAAAAATTGGCAAAACTAAATTCAAAATTAGAAATCAATACTAAAAACGAAGAAAAAACTTCACGAGGAAAATTAATTCTTCAAGTAATGAATGAAGTAGCTGGCAATGTAAATTTGGATATAAATTATATGACCAACAACGCTTCTTGGCAACCTTTTTATGATTTACGTGCCGAAAACATCAAAGAACCTATTAATATGATGTACAAAGCAAAAGTAATTCAAAACACAGGAATTGATTGGAAAAAAGTAAAACTAACATTATCTAGCGGAAATCCTAATCAGAATAATGAAGCACCGATTTTACAAGCTTGGTTTTTGAGATATGGTTATGCTGTTGTTGGATATAATACTAGAAATCAAAATACAGCTTTAAATACTATTCAAGGAAAAGCTTCTGGAGTTAAGATGGAAGCTGACATGGAAGAATCTTCCATTTCAAATTACACATCAGTCAATGAAAACCAGCTTAACGTTTCCTTCGACATTGATATTCCTTATGATATTTTATCTAATGGGAAAGCACATAGTGTTGCCTTGAAAGAAATAAAACTACCTGCTTCATATAGATATTATGCTGTTCCAAGAGTAGAAAAAGAAGCTTTCTTATTGGCTCAAATTAATGATTATTCTAAATTCAATTTGTTACCTGGTGAAGCCAATATTATTTTTGAAGGTATGTATGTTGGAAAAACATTTATTAATCCAAATCAAACTGCAGATACTTTGAGTTTGTCAATGGGAAGAGATAAGAAGATTTCAATTAAACGTGAGAAGGTGACTGATAAATCAGGAACAAAATTCTTATCATCCTACAAAGAACAAACTTTTACTTATGATATTACTGTAAGAAACAACAAGAAAGAAGCCATTGAAATGCTTTTAAAAGATCAATATCCTATAAGTACTGACAAAGAAATTACTATTGAAGTTTTGGAAAAAGACAAAGCAAAAGTAAATGAAGAAACAGGCATAATGACTTGGGAATTGAAACTTGCACCTAATGAAACCAAAAAAATCAGGATTAGCTACAAAGTAAAATACCCAAAAGATAAAATTATAGACAACTTATAAATTTCATATAACTCAAATGGCTGAAAATTAACACTTTCAGCCATTTTTTTTCTTATATTTACATGAAAAAGAAAAATTATGAAAAATGTCTTGTCTTTATTTTTAGCCTTTGCTTCAACAATGGTTTTTTCTCAAACCATAGCTATTCAATCCTTTGCAACGGGTTTTTCTGGTGCAATTGAAATTACTCATGCAAACGACAATCGATTATTTGTTGTTCAACAAGGAGGTTTAATTCGGATTTTAAATTCAAATGGAACCATAAATGCTACCCCTTTTTTAAATCTTTCAAGTCTAATTTCTACTGGTGGAGAAAGAGGTTTATTAGGATTAGTTTTTCATCCAAATTATGCTACAAATGGTTACTTTTTTGTCAACTATACCAATACTTCGGGAGATACTGTAATTGCTCGATATTCTGTAAATCCTTCAAATCCTGATATAGCCAATACAACAGCTACAATACTAATGACTATTTCTCAGCCTTATTCTAATCACAATGGAGGAAGTTTAAAATTTGGTTCAGATGGTTACCTTTATATAGGAATGGGCGATGGAGGAAGTGGTGGTGATCCAGAAAACAGATCCCAAAATATCAATACAAATTTGGGTAAAATGTTGCGTATCGATGTGAATACAACTATAGCTCCTTTTTACACTTCACCTGCTTCAAATCCATATATTGGAATTACTGGGAATGATGAAATTTGGGCTATTGGTGTCAGAAATCCATGGAAATTTTCGTTCAACAGATTAAATGGTGATTTATGGATTGCAGACGTTGGTCAAAACAATATTGAAGAAATCAACAAAGTGCCAAGTCCATTAACTGCAGGGTTAAATTTTGGTTGGCGATGTTATGAAGGAAATGTAGCTTACAATACTTCGGGTTGTGCTCCTATTGGAACTATGACCATGCCAATTGCTCAATACAATCATTCACAAGGTTGTTCCATAACTGGTGGCTATGTTTATACAGGAACTCAATATCCCAATTTTTTAAACAAATATTTCTTTGCTGATTATTGTGAAAACAGAATTGGTTATGCAGATTCAACAACTGGTACAATAACATATACGCCTTATTTTTCAGGAAACAATAATTTTTCTTCTTTTGGAGAAGATATGACTGGTGAATTATACATTTCAAATGGTAGTACTATTTATAAAATTGTTGACACTTCAACGGCTTCAACAACTAGTTTTGAAAATGCAGGTTTTGAGTTATATCCTAATCCAGCAAAGGATAATTTTACAATTATAAGTAAAAATGGAATTACAATTTCAAAACTGGAATTTTATGATGTAAGTGGGAAATTAATTGCTACTAAAGATGAGTATTTTTCAGAAACAATTTCAGTAGATATTTCAAATTTATCGTCTGGAATTTACATTGTAAACCTTATTGCAACTAATGGAATTAATTATAATTCTAGATTAGTAGTTGATTAAGGTAAATCAATATTATTTTTAATATCTAATTGCAATAAAAAAACTGAGTAAAGGAATTCTTTACTCAGTTTTTTTTATAATAAATATGTAATTCTAATTTAGTGTATCTAAATAATTAACTAAAAGCAATAAATCATTTTCATCTTTAAAAGATGTTTTATTTGTTTTTAAAAATCCTTCAATCTCCTTTTCTTTATTTGGAAACATTTTTAAAAGTTCTTTTTTCTTAGTTGGCATTTCAACAATATTGCCATCTGCCAATCCTATAAGATAAATATCACTATCTTTTCTATAATGTGCTGGTGTTGGTTGAGAGTATGCATTTACAGCCTCTTTAAAAGGAACATAAGTAATCACTTCTTTTGAGAAAAAATTTATTTTATCATTAGCACTTTTTCTAATTAAGAAACCTTTTTTTGTAGTGTTCTCTAGATTATATTTGACATAATTATAACTTACTTTACTCAACATCATTTTAACAACAGTATTCTCTTTAGCTACTAAAGCATATGTCTTATCTTCTTTTCTAAATTCCATTTCATCTAAAACCACATTGTATTTTACTGGAACGGTTACAACCGTATCCATGATGCTTATTTGTGCATCAAAAAAATTATCATTTGAATAAGGCGATCCACTTGCTTTATCAATTTTAGCATTTGGATCAATCTCTCTAGTTAAATCCCAAGTTGTAAATTGTTTCATTTCTCTATTAATTGATTGTACTTGACTGAATCCAGTTAGTGAAATGAAGAAAACAAATAATAAATTAAATCTCATTTTATGTATTTTTAAAATTTTTAACAAAAATAATTAAATAGTGAAAAGATGAACAATTAAAAATGTTAAATTCTTTGCAATTTTTTTAAGGAGCAGGATTAGGTATCAATTCCTGAATTTTTTCAATTTCTAATAAAACATTTTTAGATAAAATAACATCAAAAGCATCAATATTGGATTGCAATTGTTCCAATGTTGTAGCTCCAATAATTGTAGAAGTAACCAACTCTTGTTGATTTACAAAAGCTAAAGCCATTTCATTAAGGGATAATCCGTTAGCTTCAGCTAATTCTTTATATAATTTTGTGGCTTTAAAACAGTTTTCATTGGTATATCTTGTAAATTGAGGAAATACTTTCATTCTGGATTTTTCAGGATAACCATTTAAATATTTTCCTGTTAGAAATCCAAATGCTAAAGGTGAATAGGCCAATAAACCTACATTTTCACGCATGCAAATTTCAGATAATCCAACTTCATATAATCGATTTAATAAAGAATATGGGTTTTGAATGGTTGCAATTTTGGGTAAATTGTGCTTTTCGCTTTCCATTAAATAACGCATCACTCCATAAGGATTTTCATTAGAAACACCAATATGTTTGATTTTTCCTTCTTTAATTAAGCCTTCGAAAATATTTAAAATTTCAAGAATAGAATATTGCCACTTTTCGTCAATCTTTTGAATGCCTCTTTGTCCAAACATATTCATTACCCTTTCTGGCCAATGCATTTGGTATAAATCGATATAATCGGTTTGCAGGTTTTTTAGACTTAATTCAACTGCATCAGTAATGTTCTTTTTAGAAAAATCTAACGGTTGACGGATATAATCCATTCCTCTATTAGGACCAGCTATTTTAGTTGCTAAAACTAGTTTTTCTCTTTCTGTTGGGCCAATTTTATGAATCCAAGTTCCAATATGTCGTTCTGTACTTCCAAAGATTTGAGCATTTCCACCTATAGGATACATCTCCGCAGTATCAATGAAATTAATTCCTCTTTCTTGGGCATAATCTAATTGAGAATGTGCTTCGGCTTCTGAGTTTTGATTGCCAAAAGTCATAGTGCCTAAACAAATTTTACTGATTTTTATGTTAGTATTTGGAAGGGTTGTGTATTTCATATTTTAAATTTCAAAGTAGCAAAGATACAAAGCAAGTAAGTTTAATAAAAATAAAAACCTGCTTCGCTTTTCAACTAACAGGTTTTTAATGTTTTTAATTTGAATATAGTTTTTTGACAAAACTCAAATCTAAGTCACCATTTATTTCAAAAAAATAATTCAATTGCCATTGTTGAGTTAAAACAGCTTGTTTGCTTTCGGTTTTGTCCCAAATTGGATAAACTCTAAAACCTCTTTTCCCTTCTTTTTTTGAAGTTGAAATAATTCCTTTTACAATCAAAACCAATTTAGGAATTACAAATTGACCTACTTTATTTTCTGATTGAACATTGATTACATAATAATCAATTGCATCCGTTTCATCAAAAGGTTCGGTAATTCCATCTTTATTTCTTTTCCAAAAAGTTACAAACTGACCTATTTTCTTTGGCGTGATTTTAGAAGTTCTGCAAATTATATTTTTGTTGTCTAACTTAAATCTGCATCCTTCATATTCTTGGCTTTCTTTATCAATTATTAGTTCAGAAAGTTCAAAATAACAATTGTCGAAAATTGATTCTTTTATTTTTTTTATAATTGAAATACTACTCATTTAAATCCTCTAACATTTTTGAAATCTCATCTAATTTTGGTGTTAGGATGATTTCAATTCTTCTGTTTTTGGCTTTTCCTTCTGCTGTGTCATTAGAAGCCATTGGAGCAAATTCACCTCTACCTGCTGCTGTTAAATTCTTTTTATCTATGGTTTTATTTTCTGATAAAATATTTACAATGGCTGTCGCTCTTTTGGTTGATAAGTCCCAGTTGTTTTCCACTGAACCAATGCTTCCTGAAAATTTATCATTGTCTGTATGTCCTTCAATCAAAACTGAAATTTCAGGGTTTTCACCCAATACTTTTCCTAGTGCCACTACTGCTTTCTTTCCTTCTGAACCAACCGTCCAACTTCCTGATTCGAATAACAATTTGTTTTCCATTGAAACATATACTTTCCCGTTTCTTTGTTCAACTGTTAATCCTTTTCCTTCAAAGGCATTTAGGGCTTTTGATAAATTGTCTTTCAGTTTTTTCATGCCAGCATCTTTGGCTGCAATCATTTCTTCTAATTCGTTTAAACGTTTTGAACTGGCTTCTAAATCAGATTTTAATTTGTTAAGCCTATCTTGTTCTGCATTTAGTACTTTTTGTTTGGCATCTAATTCGGCTAACAATTCTCTGTTTTTATTGATATTGGCTGCTAAAGCTTGATTGCTGTCTTTTTCTAAAGCATCATAAGAAGCTTTTAGATTGTCATAATTTTTCTTGGTAGCTGCATAATCTGTTGCTAATTTATCTCTTTCAGATTTTGTCTTATCTAATTGTGATTGCAAATCTTTTGCTTGAATATCTAACGCATTTTTATCTTTGGTTAAAGCGGTATTTTCGTCATATAAATTGTTGCGTTCTTTTTTTAAATCGGCAAATTTATTTTCTAAATCATTATATATTTTTTTGGAAACACATGAAGTTGTTAGTCCAACTACTACTAAACTTAGGGCAAGTTTTTTTATCATTTTTATTTATTTTTCGCCGCAAAGGCATTAAAATTTACTTATTTTTTTTTACATATAAACCGAACGTTAATTTGTCCTGATTTATTATTGATATTGTAACCTAATCTATTTCTACTAAAACTGGGCAATGGTCTGAATGCTTGGCTTCTGGCAGAATTAAGGCTCTTGAAAGTCTACCTTTTAGAGGCTCATTTGTTAAACAATAATCGATTCTCCATCCTTTGTTGTTGCCTCTTGCTCCTGCTCTATAACTCCACCAACTATAATTGTGAGGCTCTTTATTAAAATGACGAAATGTATCTGTAAATCCAGATTTCATGAATGCATCTAACCAAGCTCTTTCTTCGGGTAAAAATCCTGAAACGGTTTTGTTTCTAATTGGATCATGAATGTCAATGGCTTCATGACAAATGTTATAATCTCCACAAATAACAAGATTGGGGAAAGCTACTTTTAGTTCATCAATATATTTTTGAAAATCATCCATAAACATGAACTTGTGATCTAATCGGTCAATATTTGTTCCTGATGGCAAGTATAAACTCATGACAGAAACTGTATCAAAATCGGCACGAAGAATTCTTCCTTCGAAATCCATGTGTTCAATTCCTGCTCCAAATTCAACATGATTAGGTTTGGTTTTACTCAAAATAGCAACACCACTATATCCCTTTTTTTGAGCGGAAAAATAATATTGATAGGGATAACCTGCTTTAGTGATTTCTTCGGTTGGAATTTGATCTTCGTTGGCTTTAATCTCTTGCAAACAAATCACATCTGGATTGGCTTGTTGAAGCCATTCTATGAATCCTTTATTTATGGCAGCTCTAATGCCGTTTACGTTATAAGAAATTATTTTCATGTGCAAATAATTATTGTTTTTTAAGGGTACATCTATCGCTTTATTTTCATCTGCGTTTACTTATACAAATGTACTTTTTAGGGCGATTTCATGCTAAATTACTATTCCCTTCAAAAGTACTAAAAAGCTAATGAAATTATAAAATTCTTTATGTATTTATTAACATCGTTATCAGGCTTGTCGTATGATTTTATTTGTTAACATAAATATTTTTATAGGTTTTGATTTAATTTGTTTTGTTTATCTTTGTTTCTTGCACAAAAAACAAATTTATATAGATGGGATTAGTTTCTGCCAAAGAAGTAGCTAAGGCTATTAACTTAGACAAATATGGTTTTGCTGGAACTTTTATAGGCTGGTTGCTTATGAAGGTAACCAAAATATCTACTCTCAATAAAATTTACAACAAAAACAAGCACTTAAAGGACGTGACTTTTCTAAATGCTTTGTTGGATGACTTTGAAATAAAGTTTGAAATTCCAGAAGAAGATTTAAAACGTTTGCCAAAAGGAGGTTCTTATATAACCATATCAAATCATCCTCTTGGTGGGATTGATGGCGTTTTATTATTAAAATTAATGCTTGAAAGAGAGCCTGATTTTAAAATTATAGCCAATTTTTTATTGCATAGAATAGAACCTATGAAGCCTTACATCATGCCTGTGAATCCTTTTGAAAATCACAAAGATGCTAAGTCTAGTTTAAATGGATTGAAAGATGCCCTTAAACATTTGGGTGAAGGAAAACCATTAGGTATTTTTCCAGCAGGTGAAGTTTCTACATATAAAGATGGAGCATTAGTTGTTGATAAACCTTGGGAAGAAGGTGCTATTAAATTAATAAAAAAAGCAAATGTTCCGGTAGTTCCAATATATTTTCATGCTAAGAACAGTAAATTGTTCTACTTTTTATCGCGTTTAAACGATACCTTTAGAACAGCTAAATTGCCAAGTGAATTATTGACTCAAAAGAAAAGAATCATTAAGGTAAGAATTGGAAAACCTATATCTGTAAACGAACAAAATGAATTTGAGTCGTTAGAATCTTATGGCGAATTCTTGAGAAAAAAAACTTATATGCTTTCTAATTCTTTTGAAAAAGAAAGTTCGTTTTTAAAAACTCCAAACTTAACATTATCGACACCTAAACCTCCTAAACAAATAGTTTTACCAGCTAATCACGAACAAATTTTAGAGGAAATTGCATATTGTGAAGAAAATGATTGTCGCTTATTACAAAGTAAAAATTATGAAGTTTATTTTATAACGGCTGATAAAATCCCTAATATTTTACATGAAATTGGGCGTTTGCGAGAAATTACTTTTAGAGAAGTTGGTGAAGGCACTAATGAATCTATCGACCTTGATCAATATGACAAATATTATCATCATATGTTTTTATGGGATAGTGAAACCCAATTAATTGCTGGTGCTTACAGAATGGGATTAGGCTCTCACATTTATCCTAAATATGGAATTGATGGATTTTATTTGCATGAATTATTCCGATTTGAACCTGAATTGTTTGACATGATGAATAATTCTATTGAAATGGGTAGAGCTTTTATCACTAAAGAATATCAGCAAAAACCAATGCCATTATTCTTGCTTTGGAAAGGAATTGTTCATACCACACTTCGTTATCCTGAACATAAATATTTAATTGGTGGTGTTAGCATTAGCAATCAATTTACTGATTTTTCTAAATCGTTGATGATTGAGTTTATGAAATCGCATTATTATGACCCTTATGTGGCTCAATATATTCATCCTAAAAAAGAATATAAAGTGAAGCTGAAAGATGCCGATAAAGATTTTGTGTTTAATGAAACGGAATCTGATTTAAATAAATTTGACAAAATAATTGACGAAGTAGAACCAGGAAATCTTCGTTTACCTGTTTTAATTAAGAAGTACATCAAACAAAATGCACGTGTGGTTGCTTTTAATGTGGATCCATTATTCAACAATGCTGTTGATGGCTTGATGTATATTAGAATTGCAGATTTACCTGAAAGTACAGTAAAACCAGTTATGGAAGAGTTTCAAGCTGAATTGGAAAAAAAGGAGAAGAATTTTAGGTTATAAAAACTATTCTGAAAATTCTAATTTTCTTTTATTTCACTCTTAAAATTTTTCCAAGTTTCTTCTGAAAGTATTTTTTTAGATTTTATATTCTTACCTTTTAATCGATTTAAGATAGATTTAGCTCTTGCTTCAGATTCTGGATGTGTTGAAACCCAATAAGTATATTTATGCAATTCGTTATCAATAGATAATTCATACATAAAGTCAGCAAAAGGTCTTGGATCAATGTTTGCGTTTAACATATAATCAACGCTTTGCATATCTGCTTCTTGTTCCAAACTTCTGTCGTAAGCTGATGAACTCAACGTTTTAAAAACTTCTTTAATCACATTTGAGTTAGCACCAGTCATAGATAACAATACTGAAAACCCAATCTCTTTTGATAGCTTTTTCATTACGTGATTGCCTTCAATATGTGCAATTTCATGACCTAAAACCCCTAAAAGTGCTTCTTCATTTTTCGAAGCTTCAATTAAACCTGTGTAAACTACTAAATGTCCATCAGGCATAGCAAACGCATTGATTTCATCTTTTTTAATGATGTGGACTTTTAGGCTATCTCTTTCAATAAAGTTTTCTTTACAAAGTGGTAATAACAAAGAGTCTAATGTAGCAACAATAGAATCATTGTATATAACATCTTCTGTTCTTTCTATTTGTTCCCAAATTAAATCTCCAATGTTCTTTTCGGTATTTGATTTAATTTCTTTTAAATGAAAAATAGTAACAAAATCAATTTGTGCTAACAAAAACCAAATGCCAAAAAAGGCAACAAGAATTCCCAATCCTCTACTTACTATCTTCATTTTTTCTACAAATTAAATTGGTTAAATCAGAAAAGAAAAATAATTCTGCATGATTTCCTTTTCTAGTTTTTGAAGCTAAAATTAACGTTCCTATAAATTCTATCAAGTTGAAAAGAACGATAGTAATCATGTAAGCGAAATAGTAATTGGTTGGCTCTTTATCTTGAAAAACAACAGCAAATGTCCACCAAAAGCCAGCACTATTAAAGAAAAACAATCCTAATTGCGACAAAAGTGCTTGTGTGCAATGCCACTTTACAAAAGGTGTGCTTTTTCTATTGCCTAGGAAAAAGAAAAATGTAGCCATTAAATTGAGTATTGGCAATGGCAAACCACCCATAACAGCTACTAATGACATCAAATAACTGTTTGAGGCACGCTCCATTTCTGAATCGTGAGGTTTATAACTAAAAGTTCCGTTTGTAATCATAGGTTTTTATTGATGTTCCAAATCCAGTTTGCGATTATTAAAATAATCAGAGGAATTGCAATTATTTTCTTTCTTAAAAACAGTTCTGCTTTCTTATAAAATTGATAAAAAGTATCTTTTTTGAAAACGAAATCGTAAATTATCCAAATGGGGCAAACTAACATAATTAGGGCTACTACTATACCGAAAGGATTTAATAAGATTGAATCAAAAAATCTTCCTTTTGCAATTTCTAAAACAGCCCTAGTTGTTCCACAAGATGGACAAGGAATGTTGGTTACTTTTTTAAAGAAACATACTGTTAACTCACTATTTTGAATTTGATGTTGATGATGCAATGAAAAAAACAACCAACTATATCCTGCAAAACAAGCTATAAGAATAAAAAGGTATAACTTGTTTTTTTGCATTTTACATGAAAGCTCTATTGAATTGCTCCATATTTTTTTCTTTGGTTGCTCCTTGTATTAAGAACCAATCCACGATTGCCCAAACGCCTAAACCACCACAGGTTAATAATTTTCCGACACCCATACCTGTATCACCAATATAAAAACGGTCAATACCATATGCTCCTGCAAATATTGAAATTAAAAGTGCTGTTGTAGGGTCTTTAAATTGTAAAAACTGAAGGCTTGGCCATTTATCATCGTCTAAAGACAATAATCGTTCTCTTATTGCATTTAAATGATGTCCTTCAAAGAATTTAGCATTTGTCATCATAAACATGTCAACTTTTTGTGAATCCATTTTTTTTGTTTTTTGGGTTAGGTTTTTTTATTTCAAAAAGCTAATATATGACTTTTTATGAATAAATAGGAATAGCTTTTAACAGAATAAGACTATAAATGATTTGTAATTGTTACAAAAAACTTAAATTATTTTGTTGACTCTTTTGTAAATCTGGCATTTCAAAGCCATTTAACAATAAATCGCTTTTATTTTATCTACTATGGTTTGGGCTAATTTTTCATGACTTTCAAAAGTCCAACCAGCAATATGAGGTGTTAGGAGTACATTTTCTGCTTGACGCAAATAGTCGAAATTTTCGTTTTTATTTTCTGCATCAAACAAATTTTCAAAGGATAGTTTTTCATATTCTAAAACATCTAAACCTGCTCCAAGTATTTTTTTTGATTGCAACGCTTTTACCAAATCTGCTGTCACAACACTTTTACCACGAGCTGTATTGATTAGCCAAAACGGTTTTTGAAAAGCATTAATAAATGTAGTATTTATCATTTTATCGGTTTCTGGTGTCCAAGGAATATGTAAACTTAATACATCTGTTTTTTCTTGAAGTTCTTGTAAACTGACTTGTTTGGCATTTTCATCTGCTACATTTTCTTGAATATCATAGCATAAAACTTCTACTTCAAAACCTTTTAGTTTTTTTGCAAAAGCTTTTCCCATGTTGCCATACCCAATAATTCCAACTGTTTTACCGTCTAATTCATGACCGCGATTTACTTCTCGATTCCATTGCCCATTTTTTACTTCTGCATTGGCTTTATTTAAATTATTGAAAAGGGATAATAGCATTCCAAGGGCATGTTCGCCAACAGCATTTCTGTTTCCTTCTGGTGCAGCAATTAAATGGATGTTTTTTGAAGTGGCATAATCACAATCAATACTTTCCAAACCAGCTCCAACTCTTGCAATAAATTGAAGATTTGTGGCCTTCTCTAAAAATGTTTTATCAATTTTAAAACGACTTCTGATTACAATGCCATGATAGTTATGAATTTTAGCTTCAATTTCTTCTTTGGATGAAGTGAAGTCTGTTTCGTTTTGAAAACCAAATTGTTCTAATTGTTGCATCATCAAGGGATGATTAGAATCTATGTGAAGGATTTTAATTTCTAAATTTTTCAAATCTCTAGTTTATTGGTTACTGACTAGACAAATATACTATAAGAATTTTGTTTAAGTTTAAAACCCAAGAATAACTTTAGCAATTGAGAAAAAGATAATAATTCCTAAAATATCATTGCTGGTAGTGATAAATGGTCCTGTTGCGAGTGCAGGATCGATTCCATATTTATCTAAAACAATTGGAATGAAAGTGCCAATTAATGATGCCGTTATGATTACAGAAAGTAAAGCTAAAGAAACTGTAATTCCAGTTAAATATTCAATATTCAATAAAAAATGACTGCCTACAATTAAGATAATTGCTAAGATGCTTCCGTTTAATAAACTTAAGGTCAATTCTTTTATCAATCGTTTTAATAGTGATCCTGAAAGTGCATTATTGGCAATACCTTGCACAATGATTGCTGATGATTGAACTCCAACATTTCCTGCCATAGCGGCAATAAGAGGTGTAAAGAAAAATAAGTTTCTATGACTTTCCATTGCTGGTTCATACAAGCCTAAAACATGTACTGATATGAAACCTCCAAAAAGGGCTAGAACTAACCAAGGTAATCGCGCTTTTGTTAATTCTAAAATGCTATCATCTGCTTCAACATCTTGAGAAATACCTGCTGCTAATTGGTAATCTTTGTCGGCTTCTTCTTTAATTACATCGACAATATCATCAATGGTAATTCTACCTACTAATCTTCCCAATTCGTCTACAACTGGAATGGCTTCCAAGTCATATTTTTGCATAATTCGGGCAACCTCAACATTTTCGGTATCTACTTTTACATAATCTACTTTTGGAATGTAAATATCGCTAATAGGAGTTTTTGTTGAAGTTGTAAGTAAATCTTTTAAAGAAAGTCGTCCTTTTAATCTGTTTTCATCGTCAACTACATAGATGGAATGAACTCTTGTAACATTTTCTGCTTGTGCTCTCATTTCTTTTACACAAGTTAGTACATTCCAGTTTTCATTAACTTTCACCAACTCTTTTGCCATCAAACCACCGGCAGAATCTTCATCATAACGCAATAAGTCAACAATGTCTTTGGCGTGTTCAACATCTTCTAGTTCGGAGATTACTTGTTCTTTCTTTTCTTGGGAAAGTTCGGCGATAATGTCGGCGGCATCATCGGTACTTAATTCATCTAATTCTTCAGCAATTTCTTTAGGTGATAAATTTCGAAGGATTTTCTCACGAACATCTTCATCTAATTCTAAAAGAATTTCTGCCGTTTTTTCAGAATCTAACGCGTTGAAAATATAGCTGGCTTCATAACTATCAAGCTCATCCATAATTTCGGCAATATCAGCAAAGTGAATATCTTGAAGCAAGTCATGTAGTTCTTGTTCTTTATTTTCACTAATAAGTTGCTCTATTTGAGCAATAAATTCTTTGCTGATTTTAAACTCCATCGGCCTCTATTTTTTGGGTAATGTATATAAATTGTTCTACCGAAAGTTGTTCCGGACGAAGGTCAAAGATACTATCTTCTTTCAAACTATCCGAAAAACTATAGGATTTTAAACTATTTCTTAATGTTTTACGTCTTTGATTAAAGGCTGTTTTTACTACTTGAAAAAACAATTTTTCGTTGCAGGGTAGTGTGAAATTTTCTTTTCGTGTTAATCGTAAAACTCCAGAATCTACTTTTGGTGGTGGATTAAAAACGGTTGGTGGAACGGTAAACAAATATTCTGCTTCATAAAAAGCTTGGGTTAAGACAGAAAGAATTCCGTAAACTTTGCTTCCTTTTTTTTCGCAAATACGTTGTGCTACTTCTTTTTGAAACATGCCTGCAAATTCGGGAATTTGGTTTCGCATTTCTAGTGCTTTAAAAACAATTTGTGAAGAAATATTGTAGGGAAAATTTCCAATGATAGCAAATTCTTCTTGTTTGAATACTTCATTTAAATCGTATTTTAAAAAATCTTTAGCAATTATATTGTTGGCTAAATTTAAATAATGGGTTTGCAAATATTCTACTGATTCTGTATCAATTTCTATTACAAAAGTTTCTGTTGGTTTTTCTAACAAATATTTTGTAAGAACACCCATTCCTGGTCCAACTTCAAGGGTTTTTGAATAGCCAGAATAGGACATTGCATCTGCTATTTTTTGAGCAATAGACTCATCTGTTAAGAAATGTTGTCCTAGGTGTTTTTTTGCTTTTACTGACATTTTGTAAATTTAGAAGTTAGAATTCTGAAGTTAGAAATTTTAATTTTCGCTATGAAAGTGTTCACTCATAACTTCTAATTCAGTTCGAAAGGCTAACATTTTATCTCCAAAAAGTTCTAATCCTTCTTGCCTTAATCTTGGAGCATGATTTTGGTAATAGTCATTTAATTTTTCTTTAGAATCCGCGAAAAATTGAACGGAATAAGTAACTCCTTCATCTTCTTGAACTAAGACTTTTACAAATCTTGCATTGTTGAATAATCCAGTGGCTAAAACATCTGAAATGTGTTTGTTTTGCATCCATTGTAACCATTTGTTGTGTACTGAATGGTCTATATTTATTGTAACGTTGTATATAATCATGTTTAAATTTAGAAGTTAGAATTTAGAATTTTGCAATTACTTTAAATAGCGTCTCCACGTAATAATCGAAATTGTTTTCTGGCTTCGGTAAAATGAATACTGTCTGCATGTTCAAAAATCATTTTCTCATATAATGGTTTGGCTTTATCATTATCATTTAGTTGTTTTCTGTAAATTTCTGCGCTATAAAAAAGGGCTTCATCCACATAAATTCCTTCTGGATGATTGTCTAAAATTGTTTTATAATACGATAAAGCACTGGTATATTCTTTTTTCTTTTCATAAATCTGTGCTATTTTGAAGAGTGTTATTTCTTCAATTACATCGCCTTTGTATTTTTCTAAAATATCTTTAAATTGTTGTAAGGCTATGTCGTTTTTATTTTGATACATTAACAAATCTGCTTTTGAAAAGGCTTTTAGTGCTACTCTTGTACTATCTTGTGCAGAATTGTCACTAATTAACAAAAACAATTCAATGGCATCATTGGCAATTAATAGACTTGATGATTGTTTTAAAACTTTAACTTGTTGCAAAGCCCAGTCAAAATCTTGTTTGTAGTAGCTTGCAGTTGCCATTTTCATACTTGCATCATGTGATTTTTCATCATTTTTTAATGTTTCTGAAATTTGAGCATAATATAAAATGGCTTGATTGAACTTTTCATTGAATACTAAAATATCAGCCAATTCCATTTTGATTTCACTTTCTTGTCTTGGATTTAATTTTAAGGCTAAGGCTTGATCTAAGGTGGATTTTGCTTTGTCAAATTGATTCAAATAGAAAGCATCAAAATGTGCTGACAATAATTGTAAACTTATGGTGTAAGGTGAAATGCCATACTGTTTTACTAAATTTTCAATGGTGCTTTGAATGGCTGGATAATCTTTTTGAGAGGCTTCTTCAATTTGCATTGCAATTAAAAAATTATGGGCTTGAATTTGCAAATCGTAGTCTTGAGTATTTTCTAAAATGAATTGGAAAATGGTTTTGGCGGTTTCTTTTTCATTTTCTTCCATGGCAAATTTTGCCAAGTTTACTATGTTATAAAACCCTTCTGGGTTTCTTTTGTAAATGGCTTTTTCTTGTGTAAATGCTTTGCCATATTCTTTTTGTTGCACAAAATACCAGCTTAAAAATTGGTTCCAATAAATATCTTGATTTTTTTGTACACGAAGTAGAAGTGTCTTTTTAATAATTTCGGAAAAAGAACCTTCTGTATCTTCGCTAATAAATCTTGTCAATTGATTTTGAACTAGGGCTGTATTGTTTTGGTTGCTATATGAATAATCTAACAGTTTCTCAACCATCATTTCTAAATTACCCATTTGACCATTTAATAGTGCTACTTGATAATCAAAATTTAAATTTGGGTTGCCTAATTTTCCTACTTCATAAGATTTTATTGCCCATTCTAACATATTTTTTTGTTCGAATGCTGCTGCTATAGAATAAGCATAATTGGATTGAAGAACGATTTGTTCGACGGCTAAATTGTAGTTTTCTGTAGCTTTGATTTCGTCTTTTTGCAATTGATAGTTATAGCCTAATTCTACATATAAATTGGGCATCTTTGAAGATTTAATTTTATCTAAAATTGCTTTTTCTGCTTTATCATATTGTTTTAATTGTTGATAGCAAGCCACCATTTTTTGAAAATAAGTATAATTTCCTGGTTGTTTTGCCGCAATTTCTTCAAGTAGTGTTATGGCTTTATCAAATTCACCTCTATCAAAGTAATTGAAAGCTAACTGCTCTGATTGAGCATTAACCAAACTTGTGAAAAGAAAGCAAAATAGGATAAAAAGTTTTTTCATAGCATGAATTAAAAAAATAATGTACTAAAGTAACATTTTTTATGCCAATTTAGTACATTGTTTTTATAAAGATTAACGTTTTTAGTCAATAATATCAAACCCTGTGTATCTTCTTAATACTTCTGGAATTATGATTCCTTCTGGTGTTTGATAGTTTTCTAAAATCCCAGCTAGAACCCTTGGTAATGCTAAAGAACTTCCGTTCAATGTGTGAGCTAGTTGGTTTTTTCCTTCTTTATCTTTGAAACGTAATTTTAATCGGTTGGACTGAAATGTTTCGAAATTAGAAACTGAACTTATTTCTAACCAACGTTCTTGAGCTGTTGAATAAACTTCAAAATCGTAAGTTAATGCTGAAGCAAATCCCATATCGCCACCACATAAACGCAAAACTCTGAAAGGTAATTTCAATTCTTTCAAAATTTGTTTTACATGTTCTACCATTCCTTCTAATGCTTGGTATGAGTTGTCTGGATGTTCAATGCGTACTATTTCTACTTTATCAAATTGGTGTAAACGATTTAATCCACGAACATGTGCTCCCCAAGAACCTGCTTCTCTTCTGAAACATGGTGTGTAACCTGTTGCTAGAACTGGCAATTCACTTTCTTGTAGAATTACATCTCTAAAAATATTTGTTACTGGAACTTCTGCTGTTGGTATTAAATATAAATTGTCTTTAGCATCATGATACATTTGACCGTCTTTATCAGGCAATTGTCCTGTTCCATAAGCTGAAGCTTCATTTACTAAATGGGGCACTTGAAACTCTTGATAACCTGCATCAATGTTTTTATCTAAGAAATATGAAATTAAAGCACGTTGCAACTTAGCTCCTTTTCCTTTATAAATAGGGAATCCTGGTGCTGTGATTTTAGTACCTAATTCAAAATCAATAATATCATATTTTTTTATTAATTCCCAATGTGGCAAGGCTCCTTCATGAAGTTTAGGAACATCTCCCTCTTGAAAAATATTTTCATTGTCATCGGCTGATTTTCCATTTGGAACAATTTCAGCAGGAATATTTGGCAATTTGTACAACTCTTCTTCTAATTGAGCAGTAACAGCGTTTAATGTTTCTGTTAGTTGTTTTGTTTGCTCTTTAAAGTCTGTGGTTTTGCTTTTTAATAATTCGGCTTTAGCTTTTTCGCCATTGCGCATTAATTCACCAATGTCTTTGGATACTTTATTGGATTCTGCAAGTATGGTATCAAGAGCAACCTGAGTTGATCTTCTTTGTTCATCTAAGTTTATTACACTTTCAACTGTTGTTTTGACATCTATATTTCTTTTTGCCAAACGGGTAATAACTTCTTCCTTGTTTTCTCTAATAAATTGTATTTGTAACATAGTTAATTATTTAAGAGTGCAAATGTATAAAATTGAAAGTTTAGATACTAAAAATAGGATAAAACAGTTGTTAAATTTCTTATGAATTTTCATTATCGTAAAATGGTAAAACTATTTTAGAAAAAAAATCTTTACTTTTGATTAAAATTTTTGAAAAATGAAAAAAATAGTACTTCTAATTGTATTGATTATTAGTCCAGTAACTTTTGCACAAACTTTGGATGAAGAGTTTGAAAATATGGTAGAAGCTGAAATGAAATCAGCCGCTAACTTGCAGAACATGACTGTCAATCCTAATACACAAAACTATGATATTACCTACCATCAATTAAAATATACGGTTGATCCGGCAGTTTATTTTGTTGCTGGTGAGATTACAACTACTTTCACGGCTTTGTCAGATATGAATACGGTCACTTTTGACATGGCAAATGAACTAACGGTTACTTCTGTTACAAGAAATGGAATAAGTTTATCGTTTTCTGAAAGTGGTAATGATGAATTAGTAATAAATTTTCCAACTGCAATAACAAATGGAACTTCTGCTACTGTAGTAATTACTTATTCTGGTGTTCCTCCTGTTTCAGGTTTTTCGGCTTTTGCTGCGGAAGATCATGCTGGAATTCCTGTGCTATGGACGCTTTCTGAACCGTTTGGAGCTAGAGATTGGTGGCCGTGTAAACAGGACTTAAATGATAAAATTGATTCAATAGATGTATATATTACTGCTCCTTCTCAATACACTAGTGTTTCTAATGGTCTTGAAATTTCGCAATCAACAGTAGGAAGTAATAAAACAACTCGTTTTCAACATAATTATCCTATACCTGCATATTTGATTGCGATTGCTGTTACAAATTATGCGATTTTTACGCAATCAGCTGGAACTGCTCCTAATGATTTTCCTATAGTCAATTATATTTACCCAGAAAATTTGGCAACTGCTCAAACTCAATTGGCTCAAACACTTCCTATTATGAATTTGTTTGAAACGCTTTTTGAACCTTATCCTTTTCATGAAGAAAAATATGGTCATGCTCAATTTGGTTGGGGTGGTGGTATGGAACACACTACGGTTTCTTTTATGGGAAACTTTGGTAGTAGTTTAATTGCTCATGAACTTGCGCATCAATGGTTTGGTGACAAAATCACTTGTGGTACATGGAAAGATATTTGGCTAAATGAAGGTTTTGCAGAATATTTATCTGGCTTAGTAGTTGAAAATATTAATGGTGCAACTAGTTTTGTTTCTTGGAAAAATGGAAAAATCAACAATATTACCTCTCAACCAGGAGGAGCAGTATATTTAACAGATTCTGAAGCTCTAAATGTTAATAGAATATTTAGCAGCAGATTGTCTTATAACAAAGGCTCAATGGTGGTTCACATGTTGAGATGGAAAATGGGCGACACCATGTTTTACCAAGCTTTAAAAAATTATTTAGCTGACCCAAATTTAGCTTTTGATTATGCTGTTACAGCTAATTTAAAATCGCATTTAGAAGCTGTTTATGGAAGTTCTTTGACAGAATTTTTTAACGATTGGATTTATAATCAAGGGTATCCTACTTATTCAATTAGTGCTACACCTATAAATTCTGGTCAAATTCAAGTAACGGTGAATCAAACTCAATCTCATGCTAGTGTTAGTTTCTTTGAAATGCCGATAGAGGTTCGTTTTACGGGTCCAGCTGGTGAAACTTTTGATGCTAGATTAGAAAATGTTTTAAATGGTGAACAATTTATAGTAAATGTACCTTTTTCAGTTGTAGGAATTACATTTGACCCTAATAAACATATTGTCTCAAAAAATAATTCGGCTACGCTTTCAACTATTACTTTTGAATTGCAAGATGCTATTATATTGTCTCCTAATCCTTCAAATTCATTAGTTGAACTTGTAGTTCCAGATTCTATAATGGTTGAAAAAATAGAATTATACAATACGCTTGGGCAATTAGTTTCTACTAAAGAAACAACTGTTTTCAATGTAGATGACATAGCAACAGGATTATTTATTGCTAAAATTTACACCAATAAAGGTGTTGTGGTAAAAAATCTTCTAAAAAAATAAGCCCTTTTAAAAAATAATTATCAAAAGTAAGGTGAAAACCTTACTTTTGTCGCTTATAAAAAATAAATCAACAATGATTCAAATAGCACAAATTCTATTTATACTATCAGTATTAGTCATTCTACATGAGTTTGGACATTATATAGCTGCAAAAATGTTTAAGGTAAGAGTGGAAAAATTCTACTTGTTTATGGATGCAGGTTTTTCTTTAGTTAAGAAAAAAATTGGAGAAACAGAATGGGGAATTGGATGGTTGCCTATTGGTGGATATGTAAAGCTATCAGGGATGATAGATGAGAGCATGGACACAGAGCAGATGAACAATGAGCCACAAGAATGGGAATTTAGAGCAAAACCAGCATGGCAACGTTTAATTATAATGCTAGGTGGGATTATTGTAAACATAGTTTTAGCATGGTTAATTTATTTAATCATGTTTTCTACGGTTGGACAAAAATATGTTTCTACAGATTTGATTCAAAAAAACGGATTAGCTTTTGGTGATGTAGGTAAAAGTGTAGGTTTTAAAAATGGAGACCGAATTATTTCTGTTGATGGAAAGCTACAACCAAAGTTTAATTGGATGGTTATTGATGTTCTTTTAAGTGATAAAATTGAAATTGAACGTGACGGAAAAAAAATAGAATTAGATTTAACTGAAGAACAAAAAGGCGAAATTATTAGCAAAGAAGGTAAAGGATTTGCTTTTGCGATGCCTAAGTTTGCTAAAATAGACTCTATATCTCCAAAATCAAATGCTTCATTAGCTGGTTTAGAAAAAGGTGATATTGTTAAAACCATCAACGGAAAAGGATATGCTGATTTTTTTGAATGCAAAGAAATAATTGATGGTGCAAAGAAAGATACTGTTACACTAGGCATTTTAAGAAATGAAAAAATGTTATCTATAAAAACAATTGCTAACGAAAAAAATGAAATTGGTATTAATTTTCAACCAGCAGACACAACTGATTATGTTATAAACAACAAATTAAGTATTGGTGAAGCAATTCCTGCTGCTGCAAAAGAAGCATGGCAATTATTGGTTTATAATGTAAAACAGTTCAAATTAATCTTAAGTCCAAAAACAGAAGCCTACAAACAAGTTAAAAGTCCTGTAGGTATTGCAAGAATTTTACCTGACGAATGGAATTGGGAATTTATATGGAATTTTACAGCTTTGTTTTCAATTGGTTTAGCCTTTATTAATTTGTTGCCTATTCCTGGGTTAGATGGTGGACACGCATTATTTACTATTGTTGAAATGATAACAGGAAAAACTTTAAGTGTAAAAGCAGCCGAAAGAGTTCAAACCTTTGGAATGATTATCTTATTGACTTTGATGGCTTTAACCTTTGGAAAGGATATTTACCAATTAGTAGTAGATAAATTATTTTAAATTTTATTAAAAAAATGTTTGCAAAGAATATTTTTTAGTATATATTTGCACTCGCAAAAAAGGATAAAACCTTGCATTAATAGACGTTCATAAACTAATATATATAGTTTCCTCCTTAGCTCAGTTGGTTAGAGCATCTGACTGTTAATCAGAGGGTCCTTGGTTCGAGCCCAAGAGGGGGAGCTTTAAAAGCCTAACAGCAATGTTAGGCTTTTTTTATGTTTTTGTGTTTTTAACTACGTTAACAAATTTTGTATATATTTGTCTATTAATTTATTAATCATTTTCATAAAGCCCCGAACTGTGAAAAAATTAATTGCTTTTCTATTATTATGTTCATTCATAAGCTATAGTCAAACCATCACTGTTGATGATACCAATTATTCTGCATCGGATTTAGCTAATCTTTTGGTTACAAATTCTTGTATTAGTCCCACAAATATTTCTTATTCTTCTGGTCTTTCTGTAGCTTATTTCAACAGAAATAGTTCCGCTTTTCCAATAAACCAAGGAATCATAATTAGAAACGGAATCGCACAACATTCAGCGGGAATTTATACTGGAAATAATATGAGTAGCCAAGTTAATTCCAATAGTGATACAGATTTAGTAAACATAAGCAATAGTTCAGGACAAAATTCAACGATAACAGATGCCGCTTATTTAGAATTTGATTTTATTCCTATTTCAAATAATTTTAATTTTAATTTTCTATTTGCTTCTAATGAATACGGTGAATTTCAATGTGGTTTTAGTGATGTTTTTGCTTTTTTACTAACTGACTTAACGACGGGAGTAACTACTAACATAGCTGTTATACCAGGCACAAACACTCCTGTATCTGTAAAAGATATTAGAAACAATATCTATAATTCTTCTTGTAATTCTGTCAATCCAAGTTTGTTTGACATATACAATGTAAACAATCCAGCTTCTTCAAGTGTAAACATGCGCGGATTTACAAAAATTTTAAACGCTTCTGCTCCTACTATTCCTAATAATCCTTATCGTATAAAATTAGTCATTGGCGATTATAATGACGCTGATTATGATTCTGCTGTTTTTATTGCTGCTGGAAGTTTTAACAGTACTGTAAACTTAGGCCCAGATGCAAGTCTTTGTTCAGGAAATAATACAACCATAACAACCAGTTTAGACGATACAGAATACAATCATACATGGAGTTTAAATGGAAATGTTATTCCTGGTCAAACTAGCAATACTATAGCTATAACACAAGGAGGAACCTATACTGTTACGGTTATAAAAGCTGGAACTAATTGTCAATTGACAGATACAATTGTATTTACTGAACTTCAAGTTGCAAACCCAAACAATCTATATGTTTGTAACGACAATTCTACTTCTTATACTTTTAATCTTACAGAAAATAATACTACTACTTTAGGAATAAACCCTAATCAATATCAAATATTATACTACAACTCTCTCGCAAATATAGCGGCTAACAATCCCATTCCTACTTCTAGTTTAAGCTCTTATACAAGCAGTGGCAATGAAACTATTTATATAAAACTTTTAAATACTGTTACCAATACCATTTGTGATGCTCAATATACTTTTTCATTAATTGTAAATCCAACTGTTACAGCTAATCAACCTGATGATATAAATTTATGCAATACTTCATCATCTATAATCATTAATTTAAATTCCCAAATTAATCAGATATTAAATGGTCAAAGTTCCAATAATTTTTCTGTAACATTCCACAATACTGAGGCTGATGCACTTAATGATACCAATGCTATCAATCCAACTTTAACGACAGGAATTGTTAATTCACCATTAACTATTTGGGTTAGATTAGAAAGTGTTGTAAACCCGCTATGCCTTGATATTACTAATTTTGAGGTTATAGTAAACCCTCTACCACCTGTAGATGCTCTATCTAATGTTGTGGCATGTGATAGTTATACTCTTCCAACGTTAACAAATGGTACATATTATGATGGGCCAAATGGAACTGGAAATCAAATAAATCCAAATGACGTTATAGACGAAACAGGATTATATTATATTTTCAGTGGTCCTGATGCAAATGGATGCACCAATCAGTCAAGCTTTTTAGCGACTTTTATGAATGATTATGATGTTGAATTAGAACATTGTGGACAGTTTTTTATTCCTTCTCCATTAGCGGGTGCTTTTTACACGGAAGCTGGTGGCCCAAATGGAACTGGAGCAGTGCTTTCTTCAGGAACAGTAATTACAACAAATCAAACCATATATTTTTACGTTGAAATAGACGGAGTTTTTTGTAAAGAAGAAGCCTATCCTTTAATCATACATCCATTGCCTCCTGTTGATGTTCTGAGCGATGTTGTTACGTGTGGCAGCTATACTTTACCTACTTTAACCAACGGAAATTATTTTACAGATATAAATGGCGGTGGAGCACCACTATTTGCAGGTAATACATTAACCTCATCTGATGTGATTTATATTTTTGCCGATGATGGTACTTGTACCAATCAAAGCTATTTTAATGTTGACATAATAAACCAACCGAATCCTGTGGTTAACTGTGGTTCATATATTTTACCCAATTTAACTGCTGGTAATTACTACACGCAAATTGGTGGTCAAGGAACAATAATTCCAGTTGGAACTGAGATTAATACTTCTCAAACCATTTATGTTTATGCCAATACAACAACAACGCCAAATTGTACCTCAACTTTTACACTACCAATTACAATTAAGCCAATTCCAGCTATTGATGAGTTAGATGATGTTGTTCGTTGTGCAAATAATCCTTATGAATTGCCTATTTTAAATAACGGAAATTATTACACCGAAACTAATGCTGGTGGTACAATGTTAAATGCTGGAGACATCATTTCAACTTCTCAAACTATTTTTATTCATGCCGTTTTAGATGGTTGTATCAATGAAGATTCATTTAATGTTGAAATCATTGAATTGCCGCAAGTTGAAAATTTTACAGATATTTTTACTTGTAATCCTTTTGTATTACCAAATCTAACTTATGGAACCTACTACACAGAACAAGGTGGTAATGGTAGCATAATTCCTGATGGCACAACAATAGATACCACACAGGTAATTTATATTTTTAGCGATGCACTAGATGCAAATGGATGTTATGCAGAAACCGTTTTTCAAGTAAATATTTTAGGTATTGATGTTGGAACTTTCGATAATGTGGCTGCTTGTGATAGTTATACTTTACCTTCATTAGCTGTTGGAAATTACTTCTGGCAAACTGGTGGAGTTGACCCAATTGCTCCTTCAGATTTCACTTTTAATACTCCAGGAACATATACAGTATTTGTATACGTGCAAAATGGTGGAAGAATTTTTTGTAGTGATGAAGCATCATTTACCATTACAATTTCTGAAACTCCTGTTTTACCAAATTTCCAAAATATTGCTAGATGTGATTCTTACACATTACCAACTTTAGACAACTCTTTATATGATGTAAACTACTATTTTGGTCCAAATGGAACTGACATTATAAACACATCATCTTACACCATAAACACACCAGGAACTTACACTATTTATGTTTATGCAACAGCTTTCAATAATGTTAATTGTAATGATGAAAAATCATTCACTTTAACTATTTACCCTTTATTAGATTTAGATTTGGACGATGCATATATGTGTGTTGACCCACTAACCAATGATTTAATTCAACCTGCATTTATTGATACCAATTTAAATCCTTCACAATTTACTGTTAATTGGTACTTGAATAATAATTTAGTGCATACAGGTTCTTTTTACAATGCTACTCAAACTGGTACATACACTATAGAAACTATTAAATTAACTCCAGATGTAGGTGCAAATTGCAATTATAACATCTCAACGGTTGAAGTTATACAGTCCAGTTATGCCGTTGCAGAAGCCATAGTTTCAACAGATTTTGATGATACCGCTTCAATAACTATCAATATTTTAAATGGCTATGGAGCTTATGAATACCAATTAGATAATTCAGGTACTTTTCAAGAAAGCAATGTGTTTTTCAATGTTTCTTCTGGTGAACATATCATTACCGTTAAAGATGTTTTAGGAAATTGCAACGATATAACAGTAACAGCAATAGTCCTTAAATACCCTAAATTTTTCACACCCAATGGAGATGGTTTTAACGACACTTGGAATATTTGGGACTTAAGAAATAGCCCAAATGCAAGAGTTTCTATCTTTGATCGTTATGGAAAATTCATCAAGCAATTCAAAACTTCTGGCTTTGGTTGGGATGGAAAATTAGATGGCATTGATTTACCATCAACAGATTATTGGTTTGTAGTGAATTATTTTAACCTAAACAATGAAGCAAGAGAGTTCAAAGCCCATTTTGCTATGAAACGATAACCTCTATCAAATCTTTTCTAAGCCAACCCGTTATGCTCAATCGCAATTGGTTGGTTTCTATAACTTCATGCTCTAATTCATTGCTCTTAAAAAAAACGGTTTTTCTGTTAGTTGGACTAATTTTTTGCGACTTGTCACCATCGTAAATCATTAATTCTCCACCATCACCTTCTTTCCAATCCACATTTAAATAAGTAATCATAGAAAATTGACGGTTACTCGTATCTTGAAATTGATCCAAATGCCTCTTATAAAAAGTACCTGGTTTATATAAAGCATAATGAAATTCATAACTTTTAATACCTGTGTAACATTCCCTGTTGAGATAATCGATGAAATCTTCAATCAAGGCAAAAAATTCCATTTCATGCGGATTGTTATTTTTTTTATCCAACCAATAAATTACATCACTTCTAATTTCTTTATTCTTTGCAAAAGTTCCAAAATGACCAATTCCTGCTGACTTTAAGGCTTCTTCTTCATACAAATTAAATAAGTTATCTCTCAAATGATTCGCCAAAGCTTCACTTAAAAAATCCTTTGAAATTCCAACCTTGTTTTCAATATAACTCGAAATCAATTCTTCAAAACTAGCTTCCATTTTATAAATTACCTGAATAGACAAATACCCTGCGAATGTACTATATTTTTTGATTTGTAAATTATTAGATGCCTCAAAAAATGCTTTTAAATTGTATTATAAAATATTTTCAATCTTTAAAATAAAAAATCCTCAAAATCTATTTCTTTAAAATAAACAATTAATAAAAATATCAAATATACCCTAATTTTTTAATAGTTATCTTAATAATAAACAATGCTTTTTATAAATTTACCCTAAAAATTTATAGGTCAATATTATGAAAATAGAAAAAAGATGGGTTATTTCATTTGCATTAATCTCAATTTTAGCCATTGTAAGTCTTTTTTGGACTTCTTCAAATCATCTAAAGAATCAATTTTTACCGGAAACCGAAATTAATGCTGCTGATGTTGCTTGGTTACTAACTTCTTCCTCTTTCGTTCTATTGATGACACCAGGATTATCATTCTTTTACGGTGGAATGGTTGGGAAAAAAAATGTTATTTCTACGATGCTTCAAAGTTTTATTTGCTTGGGAGTTGTGTCTTTAGTTTGGGTTGTAATTGGTTTTAGTTTAGCTTTTGGATCACCCATTGGATTTACCATAGACGGAACGCTTTATGGAATTATTGGAAACCCTTTCGACTTTGCTTTTTTTAATAATGTTGGCGTTCTACCTCACAAAAACCTAGCTTCTACTTTGCCGTTTATCCTTTTTGCCCTCTTTCAAATGAAGTTTGCAGTGATAACTCCTGCTATTATTACTGGTTCTTTTGCAGAGCGAGTTAGGTTTATTTCTTATCTTCTTTTCATTTGTTTATTTACACTATTTATTTATACTCCATTGTGTCACATGGTATGGCATCCTAATGGTTTATTCGGGGCGTATTTTGGCATTAAAGACTTTGCCGGAGGAACAGTAGTACACATGAGTGCTGGATTTGCAGCTTTAGCAGGCGTTTTAACTTTGGGGAAACGGAAAAATAGTGAACATATCCCAACAAATATTCCCTTTGTGCTATTAGGAACAGGGATGCTCTGGTTTGGTTGGTTTGGGTTTAATGCCGGTTCTTCTTTAGGAGCAAATGGAACTGCTGCAATCGCTTTTGCAACCACAACTATCGCTTCTGCCTCTGCTATGATTACTTGGATATTTTTTGATAGAATTAACGGAAGAAAAGTATCTGCTTTAGGAGCCTGTATCGGAGCAGTAGTTGGCTTAGTAGCAATTACACCTGCCGCAGGATTTATATCCATTCCAAAAAGTATATTTTTTGGATTCATTACGGCTATCGTATCCAATAGAATGTTGTATTGGAAAAAACTAAAAGCTATCGACGACACTTTAGATGTATTTGCCTGTCATGGAATCGGTGGAATAATGGGAATGATTTTGACAGCCATTTTTGCTGAAGGAGAAAACGCTAGCTTACTGCATGGTGGATGGACTATTTTTGGGCATCACATGATTGTTTTAGTGTTGGTATCGCTATTTACATTTTTTGGTTCAATAGCACTATTCAAAATTACAAATAGTATAATTCCTCTCAGGGTTTCCGATGCTTCTGAAAGAGTAGGATTAGATTTATCACAACATGATGAAAAGTTTTAATTCAAAATCTTTATTTCAAAAAAAATCATAACTTTAGGGAAAATAATTCTAAGATGAGAAAACTAATCCCTTATATGTTTGTGTTTTTTATATGCATCTCCTGTATTGAACCTAAAGATAAAAGCAACGAAAAAAATAAGATTGAAATTAATACCTTGTTAGACAAATGGCACAAAGACGCTGCTGAAACTAATTTTGAGGATTACTTTGGAGCCATAACTGATGATGGAATTTTCATAGGAACTGATGCCACAGAAAACTGGAATAAAGAAGCATTTATGGCTTTTTCAAAACCTTACTTTGACAAAGGAAAAGCTTGGAACTTTACTTCATTGGAGCGCAATATTTTTTTCTCAACTGATGGCAAAACCGCCTGGTTTGATGAACTACTTGATACTCAAATGAAACTTTGCAGAGGCTCTGGTGTTCTCGTCTATCAAAATGATAAATGGAAAATTAAGCACTACGTTCTTTCGATGACAATACCCAATGAAAAGTCAAACGAAACCATCTCCTTAAAATCTTCTATTGAAGACAATATCATCCAAAAAAAGAAAAACATCAAGAAATCTGAGTAACTGCTCAGATTTTTTTTATTACAAACCATTATTTAGAATCCATTTAAATAGAATAGAATTCTAAATTTTCAAAACCATTTTGCTTTTTGCTTCGTAAATGAGAGAACAAAAACAAAATAGATTATGAAAATTAATAGAAAAGTAAAAATCGTTTTAGGAAGTATTCTTGGAGTATTCCTATTATTATTTATTGTTTTAGTAGTTCACATTGCAACGGCTAAACCTATTGTTTATGACAATGCTACTATGCAGATTAGTAGAATTGACTTCAACGAACCGATTGACTCACTAAAAGCAAAAGAAATTCATAGAAATATGAAAACTATTGCTGGTGTGAAAAACGACAAAATGAACCTAGAAAAAGGTGTACTAGTATATTGGCATGACAACAGAATTATAGATTCTAAAGGAGTATATGCTTCACTCATGTCTAAAGGAAAATACGACGCCAAAAGATTTGAAATCTCTAAAGAAATGGCCGCAAAAGAAGCTTGTCCAGTAATGGATAGAAACAGTTTTAGCTACAAATTCTCTAGAGGTGTTCAACGAATTTTTAATTAATTAACTATAAATATTTATTACCATGAAGAAAAATTTGAAATTTGCATTTTACATAATGCTAGTAGGTACGGGCGTTTTGTTTACGTCATGTAATGATGATGACAAAGCTGTTACACCACAACCAGAACCACTAACACTTTATCAAAAATTAGGTGGAACAACATTAGTGAGTGATCCAAACAACCCAGGACAAATGATTGAACAAGGTCGTTTGAGTTATCGTTCAGTTGTGGATAGCACAATAACACTTATCGTAACGGATATTGTGAACAATGCTAACGGAAATTTAGGAGCACATTTTGCACCAATTGTTGGAGAAGTAACTACTGGAAACACAACAAACGTTGCGGTTTTAAGTAAAAATTTAACTGATTTCTTCTCAGCTAATACAGGTGGTGGAGCAACAAATACTTATTCAGGCTTAAACATGGTTGCAGCTCACGATCCAGCACAAAACCCAAGAATGGGTGTAAAATCTAACAACGCCAATTATGATAAATTCATTGGTTATGTTGGAGCAGCTGCAGGATTAAATGGTGTTACTGATCAAGCTTTAATTGGTGACGTAGTTGCTGTTTTAGAATCATTAAGAGATCCTATTGTACAAGAATAATATTATTTATTGTTAGTTAAAGTAAACGCTGTCTGTAAAAAGTAGCGTTTACTTTTTTTATTTTTTATAGATATGTGCTGAAAGATTTTCTATCATTTCACCTGTCATATTTTCTAAATTGAAATCATTTTTCCAGTTCCAATCCTCACGAGCTGATGAATCATTTATACTTGCTGGCCAGCTATCTGCTATTTTTTGTCTAAAATCAGGTTCATAGCTCATTTCAAAATCAGGAAAATGTTTCTTAATTTCTGATGCAATTTCTTTTGGAGTAAAACTCATGGCACTTAAGTTGTAAGACGAACGAATTTTTATTTGTTCTTCTGGAGCTTGCATAATTTGAACTGTTGCCTTTATAGCATCATCCATATACATCATAGGAAGTGCTGTGTTTTCAGACAAGAAACTGGTATATTTTCCTTCAGTAATAGCTTTGTGATAAATTTCCACAGCATAATCTGTAGTTCCACCACCTGGCTCTGAAACCCAACTGATTAAACCTGGATATCTTATACTTCTAACATCAACACCATATTGCTTGTTGTAATATTCACACCATCTTTCACCAGATTGTTTACTGATTCCATAAACAGTTGAAGGCTCCATAATAGTGTATTGAGGAGTGTTTTCTCTTGGAGTTGTTGGTCCAAAAACAGCAATACTGGATGGCCAAAATATTTTCTTGATTTTTCCAGCTTTTGCAATATTTAAAACATGGAAAAGAGAATTCATATTCAAATCCCAAGCAAAAGCAGGGTTTTTTTCAGCAGTTGCAGAAAGTAAAGCTGCCATCAAATAAACATCTGTGATTTCATATTGCTCTATCAAATGCTCAATTTGGTTATAATCTAAAGCATTAACTACTTCAAAGATGCCATCATTAACCACATCTATATTTAATTTTCTGATATCTGAGGCAACTACATTTTCAACACCATAAATAGTTCTAAGTTTTTTGGTAAGTTCTGTTCCAATTTGCCCACAAGCACCGATAATTAAAATTTTTGTCTTCATATTACAATCAAATTATTGAATACAAATATATTATTTTCAACTGTTGAATTTTAAAATTTTACCCTAATTTTTTGCTAAATATTTAAAAACTTCTCATTATCAATACTTTTAATTTAAGATGTCACAAAAAATAAAAGATATCATATTGATTTACTTGATATTACTTTTTTTATTAAATTGTGTTAACTTATTCTAATTACTATAATTATTTTTTTTAAACATTTGTACATTTGTAACTTAATTGACATTTATGTACAAATCCGTTTTTATATTTTTAATTTCCATGTTGTTCCTTTCATGTAACGATGATAGCAATCAAGCGGACAATGAAAAAATTATCGCAAAAAACAAGCAAACATTTAACTTGGTAAGTTCTATTTGGAATTTAAAAACACCTGGTCTTTCTCCAACGGCTCAAAATGAAGTAGCTAATTGGAATGAGTGGCAGCAGTTTGTAATTGAAATTAACCAAAAACCTAAAAGCAATTTAACCGCCTTTCAGTTAAAAACTAAAAATATTTCTTCAAAAATTGATTCCTTGCAACTTAGTATTCCTTCATCGTTTGATAAGCCTCAAGTGAGAAGTAGAATTAGTTCCTTAAATACAAAAATCAAAATGCTGGACACCTTTATTCATTTAACAGATGTGCCTCAAAATAAAATTAAAGAACTAATTCCAGAAATCAATCTAGAAATAGCAGCATTAATAGGTCAATGGGAAGAAATTATCATCAAAAGAAGTATTCCTAAAGAAGTTGGTGAAGACTATATGATCCAAGCATTAGACACCACAAGAAATGCAAATCCTGAATTGATGATGGAAAAAATGAATGCCTCAGATTCCATAAATCAAAAGAAAAAAGACGTTAACAATACCCTTTTCAAGAAGAAGAAATCGCCACAAATACAATAATTTTTGAAACTAGAAATATCCAATTACTACCAAAAAGCTGCAAAAATTAATGTTTTTGCTGAATTACTAGCACAACAAAATCAAAAAATACACGCCAAAGGATTATTGGGTTCCTCTATTTCTTTTGTAATTCACGCTTTATTTGAAAAATCAGATTTGCCTTTTCTCTTGCTTTTCAATGACAAAGAAGAAGCTGCTTATTTTTTGAATGATTTAGAGTTGCTTATCAACACTAATGATGTCTTATTTTATCCAGGTTCATATAGAAGACCTTATCAAATTGATGAAACAGATAATGCCAATGTTTTGCTTCGTGCAGAAGTTCTAAACCGAATTAATTCCAGAAAAAAACCAGCCATAATTGTTTCATATCCTGAAGCCTTATTTGAAAAAGTAGTCACTCGAAAAGAATTAGAAAAAAACACTTTAAAAGTCTCCGTTAATGATAAATTATCGATTGATTTTATAAACGAAACCTTATTTGAATACAATTTTAAGAGAGTTGATTTTGTTACTGAACCAGGAGAATTTTCGGTTCGAGGTGGTATTATCGATGTGTTTTCATTTTCAAACGATCATCCTTATCGAATTGAATTTTTCGGAAATGAAGTGGATAGTATAAGAAGTTTTGATGTAGAAACCCAACTTTCCGTTGAAAAACTAAAGAAAATTTCGGTTATCCCAAATGTGGAAAATAAGTTTTTAGATGAAAACCGAGAAACTTTTTTAAATTATATCCACGAAAAAACCGTCATTTTTACTCAAAATACAGAATTCATTGGCAATCAATTAGATAAGTTATTTGAAAAAGCAGTAGAAGCCTTTGGTAAACTTTCAAAAGATATCAAACATGCGCAACCACAAGAACTATTTGTCAATCAAGAACAATTTTTAAAACAAGCTTTGAATTTTAATATTGTTGAATTAAACAATTCCGCTCTATTCAAAACCACTAAAGCATTTGAATTTCATATTCAACCGCAACCTTCTTTTAACAAACAATTTGATTTGTTATTGAATGACATAAACGAACATCATTTTAATGGATACACCAATTTTATTTGTTGTTCAAACAGCAATCAAATAAGTCGTTTTCAAGATATTTTTGAAGATTTAAACGAAGAAAATTCGGATAGTACAAATTCCAAATTTCAAGGGTTGGTATTGCCAATTTATCAAGGTTTTATTGACGAAGAATTGCAAATAACCTGTTACACGGATCACCAAATTTTTGAACGTTATCACAAATTCAACATCAAGAGCAATTATTCTAAAAAGCAAACCATTACGCTCAAAGAATTAACTTCTCTACAAGTTGGAGATTATGTTACGCATATTGATCACGGAATTGGAAAGTTTGGAGGTTTACAAAAAATTCAGGTCGAAGGAAAAACTCAAGAAGCCATAAAAATTGCTTATGCTGACAATGATATAGTGTATGTGAGCATTCATTCCTTACACAAAATTTCAAAGTTTAATGGAAAAGATGGCATTGCTCCAAAGATTTATAAATTAGGAAGTGGTGCATGGAAAGCTTTAAAACAAAAAACAAAAGCACGTGTAAAACATATTGCGTTCAATTTAATTCAATTGTATGCAAAACGAAGACTGGAAAAAGGTTTTCAATATGCCCCTGATAGCTATTTACAAAAAGAATTAGAAAGTTCATTCATTTATGAAGACACACCAGACCAAATTACTGCTACGGCTGACGTAAAAGCAGATATGGAAAACGAAAGACCTATGGATCGATTAGTTTGTGGTGATGTGGGTTTTGGAAAAACAGAAGTTGCCATTCGTGCGGCTTTCAAAGCTGTTGATAACGGAAAACAAGTAGCTATTTTAGTGCCAACAACAATATTAGCTTACCAACATTATCGCACTTTTTCGGAACGATTGAAAGATATGCCTGTAACGGTTAATTATTTAAATCGATTTAGAACTGCCAAACAAAAAGCGGAAACCTTAAAAGATTTAGCTGATGGAAAAGTGGATATTATCATAGGAACACACCAATTGGTGAATAAAAATGTTGTCTTTAAAGATTTAGGTTTGTTGATTGTCGATGAAGAACAAAAATTTGGTGTCAACGTAAAAGACAAATTGAAAACCATTGCTTCAAACGTTGATACATTAACTTTGACTGCAACTCCAATTCCAAGAACATTGCAATTTTCATTGATGGCTGCACGTGATTTATCAGTAATTACGACGCCACCTCCAAATCGTTACCCTATCGAAACACAAGTCATTCGTTTTAGCGAAGAAGTAATTCGTGATGCCATTTCCTATGAAATTCAAAGAAACGGACAAGTTTTCTTCATCAATAATCGAATTGAAAACATCAAAGAAGTAGCTGGAATGATTCAAAGATTAGTGCCTGATGCAAGAGTTGGCATTGGTCACGGACAAATGGATGGCAAAAAATTGGAAGAATTGATGCTAGCTTTCATGGAAGGTGAATTTGATGTTTTGGTAGCTACAACCATTATTGAAAGTGGTTTGGATGTGCCAAATGCCAATACTATTTTCATCAATAATGCCAATAATTTTGGATTGTCGGATTTACATCAAATGCGTGGACGAGTTGGTAGAAGCAATAAAAAAGCGTTTTGTTATTTCATTACACCACCTTATTCGATGATGACTAGTGAAGCTCAAAAACGTATTAATGCTTTGGAACAATTTAGCGAATTGGGAAGTGGATTTAACATTGCCATGAAAGATTTGGAAATTCGTGGAGCTGGAGATTTATTAGGAGGAGAACAAAGTGGTTTTATTAATGATATTGGTTTTGATACCTACCAAAAAATCATGAATGAAGCTATTGATGAATTGAAAGAAAACGAATTCAAAGATTTATACGAAACTGATAACAATATTGAAACTAAAGAATTTGTAAAAGACATTTTGATTGATGCTGATTTTGAATTGTTGTTCCCAGATGATTATATCAATAGTGTTTCTGAACGATTGGCATTATACAACGAATTAGGAACTATAAAAACAGAAGAGCAATTACAAGCTTTTGAACAAAAATTAGTTGACCGATTTGGAACTTTACCAAAACAAGCTACTGCATTGTTAAACAGTGTTAGAATAAAGTGGATTGCTACACGAATTGGAATTGAAAAACTCATCATGAAACAAGGAAAAATGATTGGGTATTTTATTAGTGACCAACAATCTAATTTCTATCAATCGAACCGATTTATAAAAGTGATGCAATTTGTACAACACAATGGTAACATTTGCAAACTAAAAGAAAAAGACACCAAAAATGGTTTAAGATTACTACTTACTTTTGACAATGTTAAGAGTGTTAGTAAGGCTTTGGAGTTGATGCAGCGGTTTTAGTTAAAAACTCTTCAAATCCTTAATCACTCTAAAAGCTACATCCACTTGCTGTTCGCTTACTAAAAAGGTAAATTCATTAGAAGTTGAAATAACTTCAAAAATTACAATGCCTTCCCAAGCTAATCGTTGAAAAATATAGTAATAAACTCCTGGAACATTTACATTTTCTTGAGGTAATTTAATCGTAATGGAAGATAAATCATTCAATTTTTGAATCTGTTTTTCAGCACTAAAAAGCTCTTCCATGTCAGCATCCATGGTATCACTTAAAACAATATTTATTTCATTTACACCTCTTGAAGAAGTATAAAAAACATCTTTTCTAACGTTTATCTTCGACATCAATTCGGCTTGCTTACTCAAAATAGTATCCGACAAAAGATAGGTGTAATCATTCAGTGAAGAACGAACTGTAATCTCACCTATATTCTTAATTACTTTAGAAATCTTGTGGTTTATCTTAAAATCTAACTCTTCCGTAAGACGTTTTAAAGACATCACAACAGCTCCCTGTTTAACATCTTTTCCTAGTTGCTTCTCCACTTCAGGCATCATAATTCTTGCCAATGAAGTCAAGTTTATAATTCCCTCAGAAAGAGAACTTAATAAAAAAGGTTTAGTCTTTAAATAGTGTTCTACAAAAGATGATACTGTTTTCATAGTAATTTTTTTTTGCAATTATACAAAATTAAATACAAAATGTTACAATTATAACAATAGAATTTAAAAATAATAAAAAGCCTCTTCAATATGCTCTATATCAATGTTTTGCTTAGTATAATGAATTGCCACAATATCAAAACGCACTTTTACGTCTAAGTCTTTACTTACAACATATTCATTTACAGCTTTAACCAACAACTGAATCTTCTTAGGTTTTACAAAATCTTGAGGCAAACCAAAAGCTAAACTAGATCGTGTTTTGACTTCAACAACAGCTAAAATAGTTCCTTTTTGAGCAATAATATCTATTTCAGCTTTTTGATACCGCCAATTTCTATCTAGAATTTCATAGCCGTTTTTTTGTAAGAAATCAACCGCTAAGTCTTCTCCTAATTCCCCTAAATCGTTGTGCTCTGCCATTTTTAAATTCCAAAAATTAAATTCCAAATTCCAAATATCTCATTTCAAGTTTGGCGTTTGGGATTTTTATATTGTGATTTAATCAAATTTCAATTGGACTTCCTTTTCATTAACTTCAAAATCAACTTGTTTTCCTAATGGAAGTGCACGATTATCTTTTACATGTCCGGCAGGAAAATCAAAACATACAGGAATGCTGTAATCTTTGGCAATCGCTGAAATAATCTGCACCGCATTTTGTCCGAACGGAATTTCATTGTCATGCATATCTGTCATTCCACCCACAATTAAACCGTTTAAATTTTCAAAATAACCGTTCCTTTTCAAATTATACATCATTCTATCAATATGATATAAATATTCGTCTAAATCTTCAATAAAAAGGATTTTTTTATTCGTATCCAAAGACGATTTCGAACCTAATAAACTATATAAAATTGACAAATTTCCACCCACTAATTCGCCAGAAGCTTTTCCTTGAATATCATAAGGCTTTGACGGAATTATATATTCAATTTGTTCCCCAAATAAGGCTTTTCGCAAAGTTTCTTTCACTTCATCAGAAGCTTTTGGAACAGTAAATGGCATAATACAATGCATGGAAGCCACTCGTTCCACATTGACTTGTGAGTGCAAAACAGTTACATCACTAAAACCCATAATCCATTTCGGATTTTTCTTGAATTTTGTAAAATCCAAACTATCAATCATTCTAACCGTTCCATATCCACCACGAGCTACCCAAATGGCTTTGATATGCTCATCATCCATCATACTTTGAAAATCAGAAGCCCTTTCAAAATCAGTTCCGCCTAATTGACAACTATCTAACCCAATTGTTGCACCTAATTTGACATTCAAACCCCAAGAATTTAACAAATCAATAGCTGGTTTGGCATCTTCAGGAAAAAATTTTCTAGCCGTACAAACTATAGCAACAGTGTCGCCTTTTTTAAGATAAGGAGGAATTTTCATCTTCTTTTGAGAATAGGATAAATTAGTAAATAAGCATAGTAAAAGTATAAATCGAATCATTAATGGAAAAGAATTAGATAACTTTTATTCAAAAATAAACAAAAACTAAATTAAATTCGATAATTCATCCCTAAAGAATTATTTTTGTGCTCAAATTAGAATCATAATGATACCAAATCCAAAAAGATATACAATTACAGCCGCACTACCTTACACTAATGGTCCAATCCATATTGGTCATTTAGCTGGAGTTTATGTGCCTTCAGATATTTATTCAAGATATTTAAGATTACAAGGAAAAGATGTTGCTTTTATTTGTGGAAGCGATGAACATGGTGTTGCCATTTCTATGAAAGCCAAAAAAGAAGGTATTACACCACAACAAGTAATTGATAAATATGATGGAATTATTCGTCAATCTTTTATAGATTTTGGAATATCCTTTGATAATTATTCCAGAACATCTTCTAAAATTCATCATGAAACAGCTTCTGAATTTTTTAGAACTTTATATGAAAAAGGTGATTTTATTGAAGAAGTTACGGAACAACTATACGATGCCAAAGCAGATCAATTTTTAGCAGACCGATATGTAACTGGAACGTGTCCAAAATGTGACAATCCAGAAGCTTATGGAGACCAATGTGAAAAATGTGGTTCTACACTAAATGCTACAGATTTAATCAACCCAAAATCAACCATCACTGGAGAAACTCCAATTTTAAAAGAAACAAAGCATTGGTTTTTACCTTTAGATAGATACCAAGATTTTCTAGAAAAATGGATTCTTCAAGACCATAAAAACGATTGGAAAACCAATGTGTTAGGACAAGTAAAATCCTGGCTAGATGATGGTTTAAAACCAAGAGCCGTAACCCGTGATTTAGATTGGGGAATTGATGTTCCTGTTGAAGGTGCAGAAGGCAAAAAATTATATGTTTGGTTTGATGCTCCAATTGGTTACATTTCGTCAACCAAAGAATGGGCTGCCAAAGAAGGAAAAGACTGGGAACCTTATTGGAAAGACTCCGATACTAAACTAGTTCACTTTATTGGGAAAGACAATATCGTATTTCATTGTATCATTTTTCCAGCAATGTTGAAAGCAGAAGGAAGTTATATTTTACCCGATAATGTTCCTGCCAATGAATTTTTAAATTTAGAAGGGAATAAATTGTCAACTTCTAAAAATTGGGCAGTTTGGTTACACGAATATTTACAAGATTTTCCAAACCAACAAGATGTTTTGCGCTATGCATTAACCTCAAATGCTCCTGAAACAAAAGATAATGACTTTACTTGGAAAGATTTTCAGGCTAGAAATAATAATGAATTAGTAGCTGTTTTTGGCAATTTCATCAATCGTGTTGTGGTTTTAACTAATAAATATTACGATGGTATTGTACCAAATCCAAATGAATTTACCGAAGTAGATGAAGCCACTTTAACCGAACTAAAAGCTTACCCAGAAGTAATTTCAAGCTCTATTGACCGTTATCGTTTCAGAGAAGCATTGGGAGAAATGATGAATGTGGCTCGTTTAGGGAACAAATATCTAGCGGATGAAGAACCGTGGAAAATGGTAAAAGAAAATCCAGAAAGAGTGCAAACCCAAATGTATGTTGCACTTCAAATTGCAGCAGCATTAAGCGTTTTAGCTGAACCTTTCTTACCGTTTACGGCAACCAAATTAGAGAATATGCTACAATGTAAACTAGCTTGGAACGATGTTTCTACAAAATCTGATTTATTACCAGCTGGAAGTAAAATAGGTCAAGCTGAATTACTTTTCTCAAAAATAGAAGATGAAGAAGTTCAAAAACAAATAGACAAATTAGAAGCTACAAAAAAAGCAAATACTATGGAAAATGCTAAAGCAGAACCACAAAAAGAAGTAGCAACTTTTGATGATTTTACGAAATTAGACTTAAGAGTTGGAACCATTTTAGAAGCGGAAAAAATGCCAAAAGCCAACAAACTTTTAGTTTTAAAAGTAGATACTGGAATTGACGTAAGAACTATAGTTTCTGGAATTGCTGAACATTTTTCACCAGAAGAAGTTATTGGAAAACGTGTAACTGTTTTAGTAAATTTGGCACCAAGAGCTCTTCGAGGTGTAGAAAGTGCAGGTATGATTTTAATGACGAACAATGCAGAAGGAAAATTGGTTTTCGTAAATCCAGACGCTGAAGGAGTTGTTAATGGCGCTTTGATTTCTTAAGAAATCTGTTAACAAAAAAAATATTTAAAAATATAACATCATCATCCTTTATGAAAAGAATATTAATACTTGCATTTCTTCTAATATCAAACTTCTTAATTGCTCAAGAAGCAGTAAATATGTATCAACATGATTTAGAAAACATAAAAAACTTGCATACAATTACAGATGATGTTAATAAAAAAAGTGTGTTAATTTTAACTAATAAAGAAAAAATAGATTTTGTACTATTTGATGAAAACTTTAATTTAAATACTAAATTAACACAAAACAATACAGATAATTCCAAGGAATATTTGGGGTATAGCTTTGAAAACACAACATATTATACATATTGGCAAAAAAATAAAAAAACAATTGAAGTTTTAGCAATAGATTTTTTGAATAAAAACATTAATTCAACCCTTTTGCCCTTTCTGATAGATAAAAAAGAAAAAATAATTAATATGTTCAACCACCAGAATATATTTTACATTTTGACTGTATCTAAGAGCACTTCCCATTTAAACCTTTATATATTTAATAAAATCAATTTTGAAAAGAAAAGTATTGACTGTTCATCATTTAGACTATTAGACTTTGAAAACAAAAATGTTGATTTATGGGGCTTTATTGATGACCAAAGTATAACTGTATATAAAGGTGGTTTTAAAGTTTTTGATACATCATCTTCAATCATAAACGCTGTTTCTGCAACTCAAAAAAAGAAAATATTTCTAACTGAAAAAAATATAATTTTAGTCTCAGATATTAATAGTAATTTTAGTCAATTCCTTATAATCCATTTAAATAATTTCACTATTTCACAAAAAGCAATATCAAAAGCAATAACATTTAATAATGATCCTAATTATTCACCTCAGACAAATTCATTTTTAATCGGTGAAAAAATATTTATAATAAAGTTTGGAGGCGAAAGTGTTACAGTTCTTGTTAGAGACATTGGAAACAACTTACTCAAAAATTTTTCCTTTTCATCTGCGACAGGTGATGATTTTATCAATTCTGACTTAAAAGAAGAAAATGGTAGTATTACAAGTGGTGAAGTAATTGATAAAAAAAATGTTTTTTATAGAAGAATAGTAGCCAAAAACGCTTCAATTTCAGGTTATTATAAAAACGGAAATTACTATTTAACAATTGCTGGTGTTTCATATCCTGAACAACAATTTTTTTATTTAAGTATGTTTGGCGTTGTAGGTTCAACTATTGGTATGTTATTAGAAGACAGCTCTCAATCTTCTCTACCATCATACGCTGATAAAAAAATAGTCTATTTTAAAAGTATCATTGATAAAGATTTTAATGGAAGCCCAGAAAAACTACCATATTCTTCTTTCGATAAATTAAGATTATTTATTGAAAAAGACAATACTAAAAAAGAGTTTTTAGAACCCTTCGAATTTCAAAATCATTTAATTTTAACAGGAATAAATAAAAAAGAAAAAAGAATTATTTTTTATAAATTTTAAACTTTAATGACCCCAAAAATAATAGCCTTCGACGCAGACGACACCCTTTGGCACAACGAACCTTATTTCGATGAAGCCCAAGAACGATTTTGTCAATTGTTTCAAGATTATGCTTCTAGTCAAGAGATTTTGGGTTTGATATTGAATCATCAAGTTAAGAATTTACCATTATATGGTTTTGGAATTAAAGCTTTTACACTTTCCATGATTGAAACAGCTTTACAATTAACCAATCATCAAATTTCTGGTAAAGGCATTGAAAAAATTATTACCATTGGTAAAGACTTATTACAAAAACCTGTTGAAGTATTATCTAATGTAGAAGAAGTATTAAAAGAACTTCATGGCAAATACAAATTGGTTGTAGCTACAAAAGGAGATCTAAAAGACCAACATAGAAAACTTCACGATTCAGGAATTGGACATTATTTTCACCATATTGAAGTTTTGAGCGATAAAACAGAAGTAGATTATGAAAAAATGTTAAACCGTTTAGATTGTGAACCCAACGATTTTTTGATGATAGGAAATTCCTTGAAATCAGACGTTTTACCTGTTTTAAACTTGAATGGTTATGCAATTCACGTTCCCTATCACACTACTTGGGAATATGAAAAAATTGATTTTGATATTATACATGAAAACTTTTTAGCATTTGATAGTATAGAAAATATCTTAACAATATTATAAGATTTATTGATTTCCTAAAATAAATTTTATTCACTAACTTTACGAAAAACGAAAATATGTTAGCAAAAAATATCGCAGACGCTTTAAACAAGCAAATAAAAATAGAAGCTGAATCTTCTCAAATATATTTATCAATGGCTTGCTGGGCTGAAGTTCAAGGTCTTGAAGGTGTTGCACAGTTTATGTACAATCAATCAGACGAAGAGCGTGCACACATGCTGAAACTAGTTAAATACGTAAACGAAAGAGGCGGTCATGCTGAAGTTACTGACTTAAAAGCCCCAAAAACAAAATTTGGAACCTTCAAAGAAATGTTTGAAGAATTATACCAACACGAGTTATTTGTTTCCAATTCTATCAACGAATTAGTTCATATTACTTTAGGTGAAAGAGATTATGCTACCCATAATTTCCTACAATGGTATGTGGCTGAACAAATAGAAGAAGAAGCACAAGCCAAAACCATTTTGGATAAAATCAACTTAATTGGTGAAGATAGAGGTGGATTATACTTATTTGACCGTGATATTCAACAATTATCCGTTACAAGTTCAATTGCTATAAATCCACAGTAATTTTTATTTAGAATATTTAAAAATAATAGTATCTTTGCCTAGTCAAATTAATTTCTGATGAGCAAAGACGAAAAAAAGAAGGATAAAAAGAAAAAAAAGAAGAAACAAAAACTTCTTTTAAAAGACATTAAGGTTGCAGAAAACTGCAAATCTAAATGTTGTAATAAATTTGAAAAAGGAGAACACAAGCGTTGTAGTCGATGCCCAATGTTTGACTTAATAAAAAAAGCTTCCTAACCTTCTCAAAACCGAGAAGGTTTTTTAATGCCCAAAAGAGAAAATTTGATATTGGCACTTGGAATAGAAAGAACATTTTAAAATTTTCCTAGCTTTGAAGAACCTTATAATTACATTATAAAATGTTTCCAATAGCCTTTCATCCCATATACAAGCATCCTCTACCTGAAGCACATCGCTTCCCTATGTTGAAATATGAACTGTTACCTCAACAACTTTTACATGAAGGCATTGTTAAAAAAACAGATTTTTTTGAGCCTGAAATATGCGATATAAATCACGTATTAGCCATTCACAAAAAAGACTATTTAGATGACTTACTCCACTTAACTTTAGATGCAAGAGCTGTCAGAAAAATAGGCTTTCCTTTTTCTAAAGAATTAGTTGAACGTGAGTTGAGAATTGTGCAAGGAACAATAATGGGTGCTCAAAAATCTTTTGAATCAAAAATTTCATTCAATATTGCTGGTGGAACACATCACGCTTATTCTACAAATGGAGAAGCTTTTTGTTTGCTAAATGACCAAGCCATTGCTTCTCAATTTTTATTGGATAACAAATTAGCTCAAAAGATTTTAATTATTGACTTAGATGTTCATCAAGGAAATGGAACAGCAGCCATTTTTCAAAATAATTCCAATGTTTTCACCTTTTCAACACATGGTAAAACAAATTATCCTTTTAAAAAAGAAACATCAGATTTAGACATTGCTTTTGAAGATAACACCACTGATGATGTTTTTTTGAAAACAATTTCTACTGTTATCCCAAAACTCATTGAACAACAAAAACCTGATTTTATATTCTATTTAGCAGGTGTTGACATTTTAGCATCTGATAAATTAGGCAAATTGAGCTGTACCATTCAAGGTTGTAAAAAAAGAGATGAAATTGTCTTTGAATTGTGTGCTAAATATGAAATCCCCGTTCAGGTTTCTATGGGTGGTGGTTATTCTCCTGAAATAAAAACAATTATTGAAGCTCACGCAAATACTTATAGAGTTGCCAAAAACATTTACTAAAACGCATTTAAAACACTCATAATATCATCACCATATTTTTCGGTTCTAACTTCTCCAAATCCTTTTACTTTGGCTAATTCTTCTATACTTTCCGGTTTAGCTTCTGCAATTGCCATTAAATGTGAATTGTGACAAATTCTAAAAGCTGTCCATCCAAAATCTGTTGCTTTTTGATTTCTCCACTGTTTCAAAGCAAAGAAAATTTCTCTCTCCTTGTGAGATAAATCTTCAAAAGTTAACTTTTCATCTTTAATTGATTCTTTTTTTTGCTTTTGTTCGTAAAAAACTACAGCAGACCAATAATCTACATTTCCAGTCGTTACAAAATTAGTTGATGTCAACTTGACTTCTACAGTATCTAAAAATTCATTCATTCTGTTTTGATCAACCAAACAAAACTCTTTACTTAATCGTATATTGAAAACTCTAATGTTCATGATTTCTAATTTTTAAAGGTTAAAAAAGAATTGCACGAACTTCAAAATGAAATCCGTGCAACCTTCCCAAAAACTACTTTCCTAATAAAAGAATTTCATTAGCAACAACTTCTGTGATGTAACGTTTGTTTCCGTCTTTATCATCAAAACTACGAGTGGTAAGTTTTCCTTCAATGGCAACTTCTTTTCCTTTCATTACATACTTCTCAATGATTTCAGCTGTTTTTCCCCAAGCTGCAACTCTGTGCCACTCTGTTTTTTCAACTTTATCACCATTATCTTTGTAATAAACTTCGTTAGTTGCAATAGAAATGTTGGCTAATTTTTTTCCTCCTTCAAGGTTTTTAATTTCTGGCTCTTGCCCTACGTGACCGATTAATTGAACTGTGTTTTTCATGGCGTGTAAAAATTTAAATGGTTTATATAAAATAATTTTTATCTGGTGAAAGCTGTTTAGTTAAAAAAGATTCAAAGTTTCAAATTCTATTTTTTAGGATAAGCAAACTATTAACTGAATACTAATCATTCTTTCATTTCGACATTGCAAAGATTAAACAGCTTTCAAACATTATTCGGTATTTATCTGTTTACTTTCGGTTGTAAATGTTTGTAAGCGTTTGTAAACGGATAATTTTTTTGTTATATTTGTTAAAAATCAATACAATATGCCGAATACCATACAATCTATAGAATTAAGAAATTTACAAATTGAAGACTACAAAGAATTAAAAAAATCCATGATGGAATCTTATCCTGAAATGGAAGATTCTTTTTGGAAAGAAAATCAAATAGAAGTTTTATTGGAAAAATTTCCTGAAGGTCAATTGGTAATTGTTGTGGATGGCATTGTTGTGGGTTCTGCATTATCCATCTTAGTAACAGAAGATTTTGCGTTTAAAACAAGAACATATAAAGGCATTACTGGAAATTATACGTTTTCAACACATGATCCTGATGGGGAAGTTATTTATGGAATTGATGTTTTTATCAACCCCAAATACAGAGGTTTAAGATTAGGAAGAAGATTATATGATGTTCGAAAAGAATTATGTGATCAATTGAACCTTAAATCGATCATTTTTGCTGGAAGAATTCCCAATTATGGAAAATATAAAGATCAAATTACTCCAAAAATTTACATTGAAAAAGTAAAGAAAAAAGAAATATATGATCCTGTTTTATCCTTTCAATTGAGTAACGATTTTCATGAAGTTCGTGTCTTAAAAAACTATTTAGAAGGTGATAAAGAATCGCAAGAATATGCTGTTTTATTAGAATGGAATAATATTTATTATGATGATAGTCCAAAATTAATTAACACTGAAAAAAGTGTTGTTCGTTTGGGATTAATTCAATGGCAAATGCGTTCACTAGGCAATTTAGAAGCACTATTTGAACAAGCTGAATTTTTTATTGATGCCGTATCAGGTTACGGAAGCGATTTTGCACTTTTTCCAGAATTTTTCACAGCTCCATTAATGGCGGATTACAACCATCTTTCAGAAGCAGAAGCTATTCGTGAATTAGCTCGTCATACCGAAGCCGTTCGTTTAAAATTTCAAGAATTTGCCATTTCATACAACATCAATATCATTACAGGAAGTATGCCTTTTATAGAAAATGGGCATGTGTATAACGTTGGTTTTCTCTGCAAAAGAGATGGAACCAATGAAATGTATCGTAAAATTCACATTACACCTAACGAAATTTTCCATTGGGGAATTACTGGTGGTGATGTCATACAAACCTTTGATACCGATTGTGGAAAAGTAGGAATCGTAATTTGCTATGATGTAGAGTTCCCAGAATTATCGCGTTTAATGGCTGATGAAGGCATGAACATTCTATTTGTCCCTTTCTTAACAGATACTCAAAACGGCTATACTCGTGTAAAACACTGTGCCCAAGCAAGAGCCATTGAAAACGAATGTTATGTAGCCATAGCAGGTTGTGTTGGAAACTTACCGAAAGTAAACAATATGGATATTCAATATGCACAAGCAGCTGTTTTTACACCATCTGATTTTGCTTTTCCAAGTAACGGCATAAAAGCAGAAGCTACACCAAACACAGAAATGACATTAATTGTGGATGTAGATATGGATTTGTTAAAAGAATTACACGAACATGGAAGCGTAAGAACCATGAAAGACCGAAGAAATGATTTATACCAACTTAAAAAACTAAAATAATCCTATTTTTAGCATTCTGAGCTTGTTTCAGAACCTTATTTGTTAAACCATTTATAACTAAATTTATGAAAAAATTACTTCTTTTTTTGCTATTTACAGCTTTCAGCTACGGTCAGAACACGTTGCATTATAATGATGAAAAAGGTTCTGAAAAAGCCACTTTACAAGATATAAATTGGCTTGAAGGAAATTGGACAGGAGAAGCTTTTGGAGGAACTTATGAAGAAAACTGGAGTAAAGCTGCTGGTGGTTCTATGATGTTTAACTTTAAACTTGTTGCAAATAACAAAGTGGTGTTTTATGAATTAGGACACATTGTTGAAAAAGACGGAACTCTTTTATATCAAATCAAACATTTTAGTGCTGATTTAAAAGGTTGGGAAGAAAAAGACCAATCAGAAGATTTTAGATTCATCAAAAAAGAAGGCAATCGAATGTATTTTGACAACTTCACTTTTGAATATATTTCAGAAAAGGAAGTGAACCTTTATGCCTATTTTGAAGATGCTAAAAAAGAAGTGGTTTTTAATTTTAAGAAGTAAAGCATGAGTAAAAACTGTTTAGAATGTGGCGATAAAATCATAGGCAGAGAAGACAAAAAGTTTTGTTCAGATGGCTGTCGCAATGCTTACAACAACAAAATGAACAAAGATCAAAACAATTTGATGCGTAATGTGAACAACAAATTGCGTAAAAATTACAGAATTCTTTGTGACTTAAATCCAGATGATAAAGGCAAAACCACTAAAACCAAATTACTAAGTAAAGGCTTCGATTTTGAATTTTTTACAAGTATGTTACATACAAAAACGGGAAACACATATTACTTTTTATACGACCAAGGCTATCGATTGTTAGAAGATGAGTTTATTATGTTGGTGAAGAAAGAAATCTAGATTTTAGAAAATAGATGCAAGAAAAAAGAAAAAAGATTTCAATACTAGGAATCGGTTGGCTTGGATTTCCATTAGCTAAAAAGCTAATCGAAAAGGGTTACAATGTAAAAGGTTCAACAACTTCTGTAAACAAATTAGATTTATTACAAGCTAATGATATTCAACCCTTTCAAATTGAACTCTCTGAAAAAGAGATTAAAGGAAACATTGAAGCTTTTTTAAATGATTCTGAATTTCTCATTATTGATATTCCACCCAAATTAAGAAGTAATCCAACAGATAATTTTGTAGAAAAAATAAAGTTTCTGACTTCCTATATTGAAAACTCAACTGTAAAAAATGTACTTTTTGTAAGTTCTACAAGTGTTTATGCTGATGTTTTCCCTATTGCTGAAATTGACGAAAATTCTATTCCAAATCCAGATTCTGAAAGTGGTAAACAATTACTTCAAACGGAAGAATTTTTACTTTCTAATGAAAATTTTCAAACCATCATTCTACGATTTGGCGGTTTAATTGGTGAAGATAGACATCCCATAAAATTTTTAGCCGGAAAAACAAATGTTGAAAATCCTGATGCTCCTGTTAATTTAATTCAACAAGAAGATTGTATTGCTATCATTATTGAGATGCTGAATCAAGTTCAGCATGACGGTGTTGCAATTAATAGCATTTTTAATGTTGTAGCACCTCAACATCCCACAAGAAAAGACTATTACACTAAAAAAGCTTTAGAACTAAACTTGCCATTGCCTACCTTTGCAAAAAATTCGGAATCAAAAGGTAAAATTATTTCTAGTGAAAAACTGGAAAATACTTTGAGATATTCCTTTCAAAAAGAAATTTAACAATGGCCTATTTTAGTGTGTTTCACAATTACATTAAGCAAAAGAAAAATGCTGTTGGCTTGCCCATTATAGCCCTGTGTTGGATTAGTTTTTTCTGGGGAACTACTTGGATAGCTTCAAAAGAAGGTGTTAAACACATGCCTCCAATGCAGTTGGTTGCCATAAGACAACTTTTTGGTGGTGTAATTTATTTGCTTTATTTTCTGTACACAAAAGCACCTTGGCCGAACAAACGTCAATGGCGAAATATATTGGTTTTAAGTATTCTAAATTTCATGCTTAGTAACGGTTTAAGTACATGGGGTGTGAAATATATTTCAAGTGGTTTGGGTGCAATTATTGGTTCTGTTTTTCCTCTTTGGATAGTTATTATTAGTTTTTTTAGAGGTGAAAAAGTTTCTTCAAGAGCTATTTTTGGTTTGTTGATTTGCTTTGCTGGAATTTGTGTTATTTTCTACGATTACTTAAACGACTTTTTAGAACCTGAATTTAGATTTGGCATTTTATTATCTGTAATTGCAACTTTTACTTGGGCATTGTCTTCCATATACATAAAAGAAAACAAGACTAATTTTAATCCTTATTTTAGTTTAGGATTGCAAATGTTGATTTCGAGTTTTGTAATTTCTAGTGTTATTGGTTTTAATGGAACATCAATTCCTTTGAGTGATATTCCTGCTATTTCTTGGTGGTCAATTGCATATTTGGTAGTGTTTGGTTCTGTTTTGACTTTTATTGCTTTTATTTATGCTTTGGAACATTTGCCTAAAGAAGTTAGCAGTTTGTATGCTTATATAAACCCTATTGTCGCCTTGTTTTTTGGCTATATTTTATTTAATGAACCTTTTACTCTTCCTATTATTATTGGTGGAATTGTTACGATATTTGGTCTATTCATGGTTAATAAATCCATTAAAAAAGGATAAAAAAAATCCCAAGATTTTGTCTTGAGATTCTTTTCTTTACTATATTTTTTTTACCAAATTTTCACTCTGTTTTCTGGAGCAATATACATACCATCACCTGGATTGATATCAAATGCATTGTAGAAAGCATCAACATTTTGTAAAGGCACATAGGCTCTATACATTCCCGGTGAGTGTGGATCAGTTTTCACTTGATTTTTAATAGCTTCATCGCGCATTTTACTTCTCCAAATGGTTGACCAAGATATAAAGAAACGTTGTTCTGGTGTAAATCCGTCAATCAAACCTGGGTTGCCATTTTGTTTAAGATAAATTTGTAACCCATCGTAGGCTGCATTAACACCACCTAAATCTCCAATATTTTCACCTAGAGTAAATTTTCCATCTACAAAAATTCCTGGTAATGGTTGTAAATTAGAATATTGTTCTGCTAAAGCTGTTCCTAATCCTGTAAATTGATTCAAATCTTCATCACTCCACCAATTTACTAAATTTCCATCGGCATCATATCTTGAACCAGAATCGTCAAAACCATGAGATATTTCATGACCAATAACAGCTCCAATTCCTCCATAGTTAACAGCTTCATCAGCTTTGTAATCGTAAAAAGGAGGTTGTAAAATAGCTGCTGGGAAAACAATTTCGTTGTTAGAAGGATTAAAGTAAGCATTCACAGTTTGTGGACTCATTCCCCATTCTGTTTTATCCACTGGTTTGTTTAGTTTTTCAATGTTCTTTTTGTGAGACCATTTAGCATACAATCTTGAATTTTCAAAATAGGTTCCTCCATTTTCTGGACTTACAACTTCTAAGGCTGAATAATCTTTCCATTTGTCTGGATAGCCTATTTTAACTGTAGATTTTCTTAATTTTAATTTGGCATTTTCTTTAGTTGCTTTAGTCATCCAAGGAAGATTGTCAATTCTGTTTTCAAAAGCTAAGAATACGTTTTTAATCATAGCTTCTGCTTTTGCTTTTGCTTCAGGTGGAAATTTTTTAGCTACATATAATTTTCCTAGTGCTTCTCCTAATCTTCCGTTTACGGTTTGTAATGCTCTTTCATCTGCTGGTCTTTGTTTTACAGCTCCTGTTAGGGCTTTGCCATAAAATTCCCAATTGGCATTTTCAATTTCTGTTGTTAAAGTCCCTGCTGAACCTCTTAATAAAGTCCATTTCATGTAGGCTTTCCAGTCGTTCAATTTATTTTCTTTAAAAATAGTTTCTAAAGTTTCTAAATACTTTGGTTGTGAAACCACAATGGAATCTAATTTTCCTATTCCAACCGTTTGAAGATAATCGTTCCATTTTACTGTTGGAACAATTTTTTCTAATTCTGAAACCGTCATTGGGTTATAGGTTTTTCTTCTATCTCTTCTTTCAACTCTATCTAAAGTTGCTGCTGACATTTTTGTTTCTAAATCAAGTATTTTCTGTGCTTTTTCAGTTGCAGTTTTATCAGATTCTCCAATAAACTGGAGCATTCTTGCCACGTGAGCTACATATTTTTGTCTTTTCTCCACATTATCAGGAGCATCGGAAACATAATAATCTCTGTCTGGTAAACCTAAACTTCCTGTACCAACATAAGCTACGTTTCTTTTACTGTTTTTTGCATCTGTGCCTATGTAAACGCCAAAGAAACCAAGATTTATTTCATCATCCAATTCAGCCAATAATTTTACTACTTCTTCTGCATTTTTTACAGCGTCAATTTTAGCTAAATAGGGTTTTAAAGGTGTAATACCTTGCTTATCTCTAGTAACAGTATCTAAAACTGATTTGTATAAATTGATGGCTTTGGCTTGATCTGAATTTGGTGCAATACTTTTGTCGTTAATAGCTTCTTTAAGGATTGCCATCACATCTTCATCAGTATTTTTTCTAAGTTCATCAAAACTTCCCCAACGTGTTCTATCTGCTGGAATTTCTGTATTATCCATCCATTTTCCATTGACGAATCTAAAAAAATCGTCAGAAGGTTTTACGGATTTATCCATATAGGAAGTGTTTATTCCAGCTGGTGTTTCTTTTTTAGTTGCTTCTTGACTGGTTTTGCAAGAATAAAATGCTGCTGTTAAAAAAAGGAAGCTGATACTTCCTTTTAAAATTCTATTGTTCATATCTTTATTGTTTGATAATTCTTTTTACTATCTGATTTTCATTTTCAATGATTTTTACAAAATAAACTCCTTGCGAAGCTGTTGATAAATCAATTGTTAATTCAGAGTTTGAAGTTACAATATCTTTTTTAGATAAAATAATTTTGCCTGTTAAATCATACACTTCAATCAAATTAGGAGTGATATTTCCTAAAGATATGTTAAAAATTCCTGTTGATGGATTTGGATAAATGGAAATATTGTTTAGTTCAAAATTGCTATTTGATAAAACACCTGTTATCACAAAATCATCAATATTGACTCCTAATTTAGTTACAGCATAATCAGAATTAAAGACAATTCTAAAAATAACATTTTGTTCAGAGCCTAACGCATTCAATGAATAAAAATAGGTGGTTAAATTTGTATTAGTTCCTGTCCATTGACCTCCAGGACAAAGTGTACAATCGTTTGCTGCTCCTGATGAAGCGTTTGTTCTGTTACTGTTATACCAATTTGGTCCTTGTTCTCCTAAAAGAGTCCAATTTTGACCAAAATTAGTTGAATATTCTACATAAAGAACGTCCCAATTTTGTTCCAAATCATATTTCATTGCAAATTGAATTTGGGGATTGGTTATGTTCGTTAAATCATAGCATTGAGATACTATATAAGATTTAATATTATTAGGATATTCTCCTGTTAAATTAGTAGTATAAACAGTATTTCCATTAGAAGACATTGCTCCAGATGCTCTTATTCCTGTCACCCATTGTGAAGCGGTTGAACCTTCATTGTATGTAATTAATCTATCTGAAGCAGTTGTAAATCCATTTGTTTGCCCTATTGTTCCTAAATCATTTGCATAAAATGAAATTAATTTCGAATTATTGTCAGCATAAGCATCATTAGGAATTGTTGAAGTTATATTCAAACTATGTATACCTCTTGAAAAAGTTTGAGAAGGCAATGTAACTATAGCTGTATCGCCTGAAGGTATATTACCATTCCAAACAAAAGCGTTAGGATTACCATCAATTTCATACGAAACATTTACAGTAGTAATTACATTAGCTCCTTTATTTTCAACTTCAATTTGAGGTGCTATTGTGCTTCCACAGTTTATATCTATGCTTGGGTTTTGAATTTCAACTAATTTAATATCACTTGGTGGCAATTGAACAGGAATATCTGATTGCCAGATTCCTCTTCCATAAGTAGCTGCAATTAATTTACTGTCTTCTAAGTTTATCTCTAAATCTGTTACAGAAACATTAGGTAAATTTGTTCCAAATGGTTGCCATGTTGTCATTGTATCATCAATATGATAAACTCCTAAACTTGTTCCAACATAAAGAGGGTTGTTTGTATTTCTTCCTTGATGAACAATTGTATTTTTACCAATGCTAGGCAAACCTGATGCAATTACTGAAAAATTTATTCCCCCATCCATTGATCTATAAACTTGACCGTTTGAACCTGAAGTTACTACATACAAAATATTACTGTTTGAAGAATGTACATCAATTGCAGAAATATTTTCAAAAAAATTATACAATTCACTAAATGTAATTCCTCTATTGCTAGTTTTATAAACCACAGATTCATTAACAACATACATTATATCGTCATTTGACGGATCAATCGTAATTAATTCAATATTATCTGAACCTGTAGTTGTTGTTGTATTCTGTAGTTGCCAAGCGGAACTACTCAACTTGTATAACCCATTAAATCCTGAAAAAACTTCTCCTACAGAATTAATTACTAATGGAGTTACCCAGTTACCAGAAACACCACTAGGCGAATTAACACTTCCTGCTAGAGAAGTTCCTGCGTTATTACTGATGTATAATCCTGAACCATTTTGTATGAAGCCATAATAAAGGTTTTGGTTTGTTGGACTCACTGCTGTATCCATTCCATCAGCACCGTAATAATTTTTCCATAAACCACCGCTAAGGGCATGTCCACCGTTATCTTGCAAACCTCCAACAATATTTGTAGCGGTTTGTTTAGAAACTGAAACTTTGTAAAATTGACTTATTTGTGCACTTGCTGTTTTGTCTGTGAATGAAATTCCTCCATTATCTGATACATAAATTCCTCCATCACTACCACAAAACAATTTTCCTGCTTGAAATCCTAAATAGTGAATATCCGCATGGGTGTATGAAGCCTGAGAAGGCGAGCTCCATTCACTAATTTTTATAAAGGAACCTCCTCCATTTGTTGATTTCCAAACATTTAAACATCCTGTATAAATTTCATTTTCGTTTGTATCTGAAACGGCTAATGCTAAATCAAACCATGCTTGGTCTGATTCTAATATATTAGTGCTGTTTGAGGCTGCTGAAAATGTTGTTCCTCCATCAATAGATTTATAAACACCTTGATATGCATAAGATGTAGTTGCACTTAAAATGTAAATAACCTGAGGGTTTGAAGGAGTTATATCCATAACCATCCTACCTGCTGTTGCTGGCAAACCTGTATTTATGATGGTAAATGAATCTCCTGTATTTGTGGAACGGTAAAATCTATTTTTTGAAACCGCAAAAACCACGGATGGATTTCCTGCTTTAAATCGCAAGTTTCCTTGAGAGAAATTACCATTTTGTACATTTACCCATGTAATTCCTCCGTTTACAGTTTTAAATATCCCTGCGTTTGTTGCGCAAAATAATATTAAATTATTTGTGGGATGCATGATTATATCCCCACAAAAAGAATTTGTATTAAAAAAACTTAGCCCTGTTGTATTCCAAGTTAATCCACCATCTGTTGATTTCATTACGCCTACTGAATATGTATCTGAACCATCTTTATCACCAGTAGCAATATATATTACATTTGAATTTGTATGGTCAACAGCAATTCCTGAAACACCTATTTGAGGAAGATTATCAGACAAAGGAATCCAAGAACTTCCTGAATCTGTAGATTTCCAGATACCTCCTGCGGGTGTACCCATGTAATAAACTAACGGATTTGTTGGGTCAACGGCTACGATACTAACTCTTCCTTGTCCAGAAGACCATGAGCCTGTATTTATGTGTGCCAAAGGTCCTATTGGTTCCCAGTCACCAACAGCATTTATACTATTTGTGCTACTTGTACTATAGCTTTGAGCAACTTGATTTTTTTGATTAAATGCATTCCACATTTCTGTAGGAGAAATCAAATTTCCTTGTTCATTTACCTTGTTTCTCCAGTGATATTCCCATCTTTTAAAGGGTTTGTATCCTGAACCTCTTTTGTTTTTATTCTTATCTTGCCAATAATTTAAAAAAGAAGTATTGATTTCGTCTATAGAATATTCTTTTGACAAAGAGGGATCTAAATTTTCAATCCAAGGAGCTGATGGATTATATTGAGCAAATAAAGACATAGAAGTCATTATTATCAATAAAAGTAGTGTTTTTTTCATTTTTTCTAGTAAATATAAATTTATTAAAATGTTAACAAATATAATTAAAATATTAATCCTCAATATATATATTTAACATCCGTAGATATATAATTAACATCTGTTCGTTATATACGTAAACACCATAAAGAAAGGTTTTGTATTTTTGCAAAAAAAAATGCTTTCAATTTTTAAAAAATATAAAACTTTTATCTTAGTTTTTTTTTGTTTATCTGTTCTAATTTTCATTGGAATTTACACGCTTTTAAAGCCACAGAAGTCACTTCCAATATTTTCACCCAGAGATGTTAATCCTCAGTTAGTTGATACCACAATTCAGCATGTTGGATATAACCATAAAATAGCAGATTTTAAATTTATCAATCAAAACGGCAAGGAGATTACACAAAAAAATTATGAAAATAAGATATATGTAGCCGATTTTTTCTTTACAACTTGTCCTACAATTTGTCCTATTATGACTGACAATATGGTTTGGCTCCAAGATAAAATTAAAGATATCCCGAATGTTTTATTACTTTCTCATAGTGTTACACCAGATATTGATAGTGTACCTGTTTTAAAAAAATATGCGCTCAAAAAAGGTGTTTTAGACCATAAATGGAATTTAGTCACTGGAGACAAAAAAGACATTTACTACATCGCCAGAAAATCCTATTTGGCCGTAGAAACTGGAAAACCTGAAGAGTTATATGATATGGTCCACACAGAAAATTTTATACTAATTGACAAAAAGGGAAGAATTAGAGGTTTTTATGATGGAACAAATTTAGATAAACCAACAGAAGATGGAACTAAGAACGTTTCCCAACTCCTAGAAGACATTAAATGGCTTGCTCAAAATGAACAGTAAATCCTTTCTGTAAAGTTAAAATATGACATTTATCAATCATAATCGGTAATAAATTTCTATTTTTGTATTTTAATTCAATCTAAATAAGCGTGGAAATTAATTTGACACAACTAAAAAAAGGTGAAAGGGCAATCATTGTTGATTTAAACATTGACACAATTCCCTTAAAATTACTCGAAATGGGTTGCTTGCCTGGCAATAGTATCGAATTAATTCAAATTGCTCCTCTTGGTGATCCATTGTACTACACCATAAATGATTCCCATGTTGCTATTAGATTAGAAACCGCTCAAGAAATTACTATTTTAAAAGAGCAAAACTAAGTATGGCTCAAAAAAATATCAAAGTTGCTTTAATAGGAAATCCTAATGTTGGGAAAACGTCTGTATTTAATCAACTAACGGGTTTGAATCAACAAGTAGGCAATTATCCAGGTATTACGGTTGAAAAAAAACAAGGGTTCTCTAAATTATCTAACGACGTTCGTGCTAAAATTATCGACTTACCCGGAACATATAGCTTAAACGCAAGTTCAATTGATGAAAATGTAGTCATTGAATTACTCCTAAATAAAAACGATGCTGATTTTCCTGATGTTGCAGTTGTTGTTTCTGATGTGGAAAATTTAAAACGAAATCTTCTTCTTTTTACTCAAATTAAAGACCTAGAAATCCCAACTATTTTGGTCATCAATATGAGTGATCGAATGAAATTAAAAGGCATTGAACTCGATATTCCATTTTTAGAACAAGAGTTTAAAACCAAAATCGCTTTGGTAAGTTCTAGAAAAAAAACAGGAATTGCTGAGTTGAAAAATCTTCTGTTAAATTATCAAGATTTACCCATTGAACCTTGTTTGAATGCATCAACAATTGATGTTGAATATTTTGATAAGCTCAGAAAAGCATTTCCTAATCAGTTGCTTTATAAGCTTTGGTTGGTGATTACACAAGATGTGAATTTTCTAAATTTAGAACGAAACGAAATTAAAAGTACGTTTACCAAATCACATTCTGACTTAAAACGTTTACAACAAAAAGAAACCATAAAGCGTTACCAATTCATAAATGATACATTAAAAATTGGTCAAAAAATTGATAAAACAAAAGCTTCAGACATTCAAGGAAAATTAGACAGAATCTTAACCCACAAAGTATTTGGTTATGTGATTTTCTTTTTCATTTTGTTTGCTATTTTTCAATCCATATTTGAATGGTCTACCATTCCAATGGATTTTATTGATGAAACCTTTGCCAATTTAGCCAGTTATGCCAAATCAAATCTTCCAGTAGGTGAATTTTCCAATTTAATTAGTGAAGGAATTATTCCTGGAATAGGAGGAATTGTCATTTTTATTCCACAAATTGCCTTTCTATTTCTTTTTATTTCAATCTTGGAAGAAAGTGGTTATATGAGTCGAGTTGTCTTTTTAATGGACAAAATCATGCGCCGTTATGGTTTATCAGGAAAAAGTATTGTACCCTTAATTTCTGGAACTGCTTGTGCCATTCCTGCCATTATGAGTGCTAGAAATATTGAAAATTGGAAGGAACGATTAATCACAATTTTAGTCACTCCTTTTACTACTTGTTCTGCAAGATTACCTGTTTATGCCATTATTATTTCTTTAATAATTCCTGAGGAAAGACTTTTTGGGTTTCTAAGTTTACAAGGTTTAACATTAATGTTGTTATACTTAATAGGGTTTTTCATGGCCATTTTCTCCTCATGGTTGTTGGATAAATTTCTAAAATTAAGTTGCAAAACTTATTTTGTTGTTGAAATGCCTAGTTATAAAATTCCAATGCTAAAAAATGTTGGAATCAATGTTTTAGAAAAAACCAAAGCCTTCGTTTTTGGAGCAGGAAAAATCATTTTAGCACTATCGGTAATACTTTGGTTTTTAGGTTCTCATGGACCAACAAAAGAATTTGATAATGCTAAAGAAATTGTGTCTAAAGAGTTAATTGTTTCAAAAGCAACATTAAATCCTTCAGAAATTGAAACAAAAATCAACACCTACAAATTAGAAAATTCATACATTGGAATTATTGGTAAAGCCATTGAACCTGTTATTAGACCTTTAGGTTATGACTGGAAAATTGGTATTGCCGTTGTTAGTTCTTTTGCTGCTCGTGAAGTCTTTGTAGGAACTTTGGCTACCATTTACAGTGTTGGTGGAAATGATGATGATATGGAAAAAACTATCAAAAACAGAATGCAAGCCGAAGTAAACCCAATCACAGGTGAGAAGGTTTTCAATTTTGCCAGTGGAATTTCTTTGTTGTTGTTTTACGCTTTTGCTATGCAATGTATAAGCACCTTAGCCATTGTGAAAAAAGAAACCAATTCATGGAAATGGCCTATAATTCAGTTGGTTATCATGAGTGGATTTGCATACATCACAGCATTAATCGCTTATCAAGTTTTGAAATAATAGGCATACTTTTTGATTGTCTACAAGAAACAAAATTGATGAAAAAAACATTACTTTTACTTCTAATTGGCCTTACAGTAAATGCCTCATTTGCTCAAAAAGTTGACAAATCAAAAAGCGAATTAAAATCAGGAAATACATCACGCTCATCATCTAGTTCATCTTCGTCTAGCTCAAGTAGTAATTCTACCTCTTCTGATAATTTTGGACTACTTGGTTTGGTTGGAGAAGGTTTTTTACTTCTTACATATTATTCAACTATTGGCGATTATAGGCACGAAAATCATTTGTACAATTCACTATCTCCCTATCCTTATTTTGATGGTGAATCTGGTAATTTTCAAAGGGACAATGATAGCATTCATTATGGCAATCAAATGCGTTTTGATGTTGAAAATCATTTTCTTTACAGCAGCAATACTTCCTTTGGAAATCATTTAAAAGCAAAGTTTAGACCTTTTCAATATTTTTATTTACAAACTGATTATAGAGAATTAATTGAGAAAAACACTTTTACAAATTCCTTTTCTAATCTTTCAATGTTTCAGTTTAATTTTGCTTATGATAGAATTCGTCTCAAAAAATTTAATTTGGGTTGGACACTTGGAGCTACTTATATTGCTAATGATATTCAAAAAGCAGGTTTTTCTTATGGCATACACACTGATGTTTTTGTTATAAAAAATACCAGTTTCAACAGTGCAATGCTTTGGAGCAGAATAAATGGTTTGCCCGTAAACTCTTTCGAAATAAGAGGCAAATACCACAAAAAGAATTATTTTTTTGCTTTAGGTTATGAACATTTAAAAATTGCTTCTCCTACTTATAATTATATCACATTTGGAGCTGGTGTCTATTTTTAAAAATCCCTTTTATTCAGTATTTTTAATACATTGTTAAAAGTATTTGTGCTAAAAACATGAATATTTTCTTAAAAAAGAACCGAATTCACAATTCTAAAATTACCTTCAAAAAGTTTTATTTATATTTTGTCTAAATTAAACTAAATTCAATATTTTTGCAGTATAGAATTAATCTAAATAAAAATGAAGCATAAAATTGTCCCTTTTCTAATGTTATGTAGTGGGTTTGCATTTTCACAAGAAGAAACCCCAAAAGATTCCACCAAAGTATTAAAAGAAGTAGTTGTATCAGCCAATCAAATTATAGGAAGTAAATTTGAAGCCGCAAACAAAACAGGTTCAGCTTCTTATATTTCAACTGAAGATTTACAAAAATTCAATTACACAGACATAAATCGTGTGTTGCGTTCGGTGAATGGTGTTAATGTTTATGAAGAAGATGGTTATGGTTTAAGACCTAACATCAGTTTAAGAGGAACGTCTCCAGATAGAAGTGCTAAAATTACTTTGATGGAAGACAATATACTAATTGCTCCAGCACCATATAGTGCTCCAGCTGCTTATTATATTCCTTCTGTAGGGAGAATGAGTGCTGTTGAAATTCTTAAAGGAAGTAGCCAAATTCAATATGGTCCATTTACAACTGGTGGAACTATTAATTTTGTATCAGCACCAATTCCTAATAAATTTAGCGGAAGCATTTTATCGGATTACGGAAGTTTTAATACGGCAAGAACGGTAGCTAATATTGGTATTGCAAACGAACAATTTGGAGCTGTTGTTCAGTATTTGAATTACAATTCTGATGGATTTAAAGATTTGCCTAATGGAGCCAATACTGGTTTTGATAAAAATGATTTCATGGCTAAATTTAAAGTACAGTCAAAATCAACTAGCAAAATATACAATGCTTTAGAATTCAAAATGGTTTATGCTGATGAAGATGCTAATGAAACTTATCTTGGTTTAACTCAAGATGATTTTAACAGATCTCCTTTCATGCGTTATTCTGGTTCTGAAAAAGATAATATTACTACAAAAAACAACCAATTTTCGATAACTCATACACTAAAAACAAGCAACTATTTTAGTGTAACCACTACGGCTTATCGCAATAAATTTAGCAGAAACTGGTACAAATTAAACGATGTTCGCTTTGGAGGAACAACTTATGCTATTGCGGACATTTTAGATGATCCTACAACCAATGCATTGGCTTTTGATTACATAACTGGTGCTCAAAATTCCCCAGATAATGCCTTAAGAGTTAGAGCTAACAACAGAGAATATCTAGCAAAAGGAATTCAAACAAAACTTGATTTTCATTATTTAACCGGAAATGTGTATCATGATTTAGAAGTTGGTATAAGATATCACGAAGACAGTGAAGATCGTTTTCAGTGGAATGATAGTTATGCAATGATTAATCGTTCAATGGTTTTAAATACTGCTGGAACACCAGGTACTCAAGATAACCGAATCGCCTATGCAGAAGCTGTTGCGGCTCATGCTTTATACAAAATCAAATACAATAATCTAACCGTAACACCAGGAATTCGTTTTGAAACTATAGATTTAAGAAATGAAAATTTCGGTACAAGTGATGTGAATAGAACTGGTGCAAACTTAGTTGAAAATGACAATCATTTAAAAATTTGGTTACCAGGTGTTGGGGCTAACTACAAAATAAATAATAACCTATCCTTTTTTGGTGGTGTTCATAAAGGTTTTGCTCCTCCAACAAATACTCCAGGTACAGAAGCAGAAAAAAGTGTTAACTACGAACTGGGTTCTCGCTTTAGCTATAAAAAACTTTCAGGAGAAATTGTAGCTTACTTTAATGATTATTCTAATTTGTTAGGAAGTGATTTAGCAGCAAGTGGTGGAACAGGAACTTTGGATCAATTCAATGCTGGTGAAGCAAACGTGAGCGGTATTGAATTACTATTGAACTATCAAATTTTAAAAGAAGACGGAAAATTTAAAGTACCTGTTTCTTTTGGTTATACATTAACGGATACAGAATTTGTAAATGATTTTGCAAGTTCAGACGGAATTTGGGGTGATATTGAAAAAGGAGATGAAATTCCATACATTTCTAAACATCAATTTAATGCTTCAGTGGCTTTAGAACATGCAAAATTTGAATTGGTTTTAGCCGCTCGTTTCAATGGAGAATTTAGAACTATTGCAGGGAAAGGTTCCATTCCAAGTGAGTTTGCTGTGCCTAACAATACAATCGTTGATTTTGCTTCAAAATACAAATTCAACAAGCATTTAAGTTTGACTGGAAATATTAATAACCTTTTTGATACTACTTATTTAGTTTCAAGAGTTCCAGCTGGTTTAAGACCTGGAATGCCATTTAGTGCTTCTGTTGGAATTGCTGCTCAATTCTAATAATTAAGTTATTTCAACGTTAAAATAAAAGCAATCTCATTAGTATTGGGATTGCTTTTCTTATTTTTGTGATATGGAAATTCAACAAATCTTAGTTTACATTGCACTTTTTATAGCAGTAGGATTTTTACTTAAAAAATTCTTCTGGAAAAAATCTGCCAAGAAATCAAAATCTTGTGGGGATGATTGTGGTTGTCATTAGAAATAAAATTATTCAATTTTTAATAACTCAACAAAATTTTTATCCGAAATAAAAATTCCTGGCTTTTGTGAAATAAGATTGTTTGCTATAAAATAAGTAATAATAGAATCTTTTGAATAACATTTAAGATAATACTGATGAACCGAAGGGTTTTTTAAATACTCTTTCTTTTCTGCTTTAGATATTTCTTTTTCGAAAGAATTAATTATCAAACTATCCTTTATGACATATAAAACAGAATCACTTTTATTAAAATTATAGACTTCTATATATTTAAATTTATTTTGTTTATGTTTTTCACAACAACAAAAAACTAGCAAAATAAAAATCAAATAAATAAAACTTTTTATATTTTTCATAAAGAAATTTTTACTCCAACCCAACTTTCAAAACATAATCTTTCAATTCAATATTTTGATTTTCTTTTATATCGCTCAACCCTTATAAAATATATACTTCACAACTTTTTCATCAACTAATTTGTACCAAGAAGATTATAAAAACGCCTTTTAAAGCTTTTAATTGCATTAAAAAACAAAAGGATGAACATAATCATAATGTCTATCCTTTTTGTGTTATAAATTTATTTTAAGTAATTGTTTTTCAATTGTTTGATTATCAAAAATTGTTCATCAACTAATCTGTACCATTACCCATCGTTAAATGTGGTTTGTTGTTATTATTTTTTGTTAACTAATTATTAAAATTAGTTAGTAGTTGTTATTTACAAATTTATGGGTAACTAAAACCAAACTTATATTTAACTAATTTATTATCGTTAAATTCAAAAGACATAAAATAAAAAGGCATATTGTAATTTTTCAAAAAAGATGAGCCATTTGAATCTGATATTTGATACGTTATAATGTTATTTTCTTGAATATAATCTTTACCTTTTATTTTTTCTAATTCTTTTAATGAAATTCCTAATTTAATACCACTTTCTGTTTTAAAGCTATCATATTCAGTTTCTGCACCCTTAAGTTCAAAATCTTTATTAATAATTCCAATTTCAAAACAACTAAAAGAATCTTCAACATCACCTTCATAATTGTAAGCTAAAAGATATTCAGTATTAGAGTTATTTGAAAAAAATTTTACTGGACTTTCTCTTACATAATCTAATAATTTATTTTTTTTTATTAAAGGATAAAATTTAATTGATGAATTTTCATTTTTTAACCTAATAATTGTGTTTACTGTACTATCTGGGGCAAAAGTGTTAACTGTTATTATCTCTTTTTTTACAATTAAATTATCTTTTTTTAAATTTGATTGCTTTTTTTCATTACATGAAAAAATAAACAACAATAGGGCTATTAAATTAATCATATTTACTTTTTTTCTATTGTTATTCGCCATTAGACTTAACTTTTCCTCCTCTTCCATTATTATTAGGGTTGTTTAAAATATTAATATTAAGCGAAATGTTTTTTTGTTTTGAGAGTGTTATTTCCATTGTAGATTTAAAGCTTAATAACTCATTTTTATTACCCAATAACCCAATACAGCCCTGAGTGCCAAAATACTTCCCACCATCAGGATGTATTCGTAATAAAGTTCTTCCTGTGCTAAATTTTGGATCTAAATTTAAACTAAAACCAACACCATCTTTAGTCATTCCTTCATTAGGCCAACCACTATTTGGACCTCTATCTAGTAAAGTATTTACTGAATAATCACCGTTTTCAGGTGATCCATTACCCCAAGGACCACCGACAGCACTATAACTAGCTCTAGTAAATTCTTTGCCTCCAGCTACCTGAATTATGTTTAGACTACCGTCGGCTTGCTTTGAGTTTTTAGAGTTTGCTTCTCCCGTAAATGTCATTTTAATTTCAGTTACTTCACCTAAATCATTTGACCTATCTCTTAATTCTTGAGAATGGTTATCTGCAAGTGTACCACCCCAATTAACTTCTGTGTTTTCAGTTTTTGCTCTAAAATCTTCTTTTAATTGATATACTTTATTGTCGTCAATACCATCGTTACCTAAATAAGTACCTGAACTATCGTAATAATCACCGTCAACTTGCATGCCGTCAGGGTCAATAAATTTTATTGGATTGTTCATTACATAGTTATATGGAGTATAGTCAACATATTTCTCCGCCAGCGGGTCAACATTCATCCATCTACCTAAAGCTGGGTCGTAATTCCTTGCACCGTAATCGTACATATTAAGTCCCAACTCATCTTGATACTCTTTACCGTTGTATTTATACTGGTAACTACCTAGCCGTTTTTTTAATCGGTTTACCTTTTTTTCTTACTTCCTTTTTCTACAAAAACAAAATTTAAGAACGCCCATCCTCTTCATCATCATGTTTCAAAAATAAGTATTATTTCTTTTGGTTGTATGTTTTTTGTACTATTTTTTTTATCATTTATTTAACTATAATCGGTACAATATTTTGATGTAACTTACTGTTATGCAGTTAAAACCAATCTATATGAGCTGACGATTACTTGTTTTTATTAACCTTTAAATTTTTACATCATGAGTAGACAAAAAGGGATTATCAAGTTAGTTGGTAATATTGGAGGTATGTCGTTTTATACTTCCAATGGTGAGTATCTTGCTAGAACAGCTGGAGGACCCACAAAAGAGAGGATTGCAACTGGTTCTAACTTTGTGAGAACTAGAGAGAACAACGCCGAGTTTGGGGGTTCGGCTAAAGTGGGTAAAGCTTTTAGAACGGCTTTAAGTAGTGTAATTCAGACAATGGGTGGCAGTACATTAACAGCTAGTTTGACTAGGCTTTTTAAGTCTATAAATGCTAAAGCTTCAGGAACAAGAGGAGAACGCCCTATTGCTCTGAGTGCTAACAAAACACAGGCAAAAGGTTTAGAACTTAATAATAAAATTAGTTTTACATCAGTATTTAATGCACCGCATACGGTTACTACGGATGCTGACCGTGTGGAAGTGGTTTTTACGATTCCGAGTTTTATTCCGATAAACTTTATTAATGCTCCTGCGGGTGCTACTGGTTTTCGTATTGCAGCTGCTGTTGGTTGGTTGTCTGATTATAGTTTTGATAGTGGAACGTTAAGCTATGAGCCAGATGTTCCCGAGCAAAATAGTATAGGGATAACCGAATATAGTACTATTCAACCTATTAATAACACAGGAACAAGCATCACCTTAACGGCTACTTCTCCTGGTGGATTAGTTCCTGATGCGGGTATTAGTGTTATCGCTTGTTTGGGTATTGAGTTTTACCAAAAGGTGGATAATGTTGATTATTTACTAGCGCAAGGTAATGCGATGCGTGTAGTAGAAGTTTTCTAAGGCTTAAAGCCTATTTAATAATTTTAAAGCTTTCTGATAGCAGAAGGCTTTTTTTGTGCTTACAAGGCTTTAAAATCGTTATTTCAAGGATATTTTAACTAGTTGATGTAGTTAACTTATCCTTTTTTTATGGATTGGATAAAGTGGGCTTTAGTGGGCTTATGGTGGGTTCATCCTCGGGACATCCCCGAGACATCTACGGCTAAGGTATTGTTTTCTTTTTACTCTCATAGTAAGCAATAATTGCTTGTGTAATTTTGGATATAGGTAATATTTGAAGTAGCTTTCTTAACTCTCCAAAAATTACTTTAATCTTTTCGTTTTTCATCATCCATAAAATAACTATCATAATGATAGACCATCCTAACCAAAGCATTGTGTTTGTTTCCATAATAATTCCTTTTATATATAAATATGTTCGTTTTTCTAAAAGTTCACATTTTCATTAAACAATGTTGTTAAAGTTTTTAATTCTAAAAATTTAAGTTTTCGTCAAGCAAGGTAAATACAGGCTTTGACAAAAAAAAGGACATAAAAAGTTGAGTAAATTTCGAGAGTGTTTTTGGGCTTTCGTGTGACATGGTACACACATCTTTTTTCATTGATTGGATAAAACTAAATAATCTGTTTTTTGCATATCAGAGTTAAGGGGAGTTTTGACGAGATTTAGCGAGATTTGATGAGATTGCACGACTTTGTATATTTTTAAAGGTTATTTATTCTTTAAAAAATGATTATTGATTATAAATAACCTTTGAGTTTTCCTGTTCTTGGCTGACAGGTTTCGCAGTAGGTGCTCGATTTTTTTAGAAGAAGTTTTGGAGAAGCTTTGGGCTGTGCGACTTCTTCTGAAAAAATGAGCATAGGCTCACGCCGATTGAGTACGCTATCTACTTCCTTTTAGTGATGATTTGTGCAAAAAAACAAGCAAATAAAGACGGCAACCACTGTAGCTGGCTTTTTTGTGAAGCTTTTTTTGTGCAAATTCATTACTAAATGAAAATACTGTTCCTTTTTCGGGTGGGAGCGTTGGAGTGTGGCTATTTTACATAATGAGCTTATGAGGCTGGGCGAAGCGTACACGTAGTGCCAGACTTATAAGAGCTTGTTATGTAAATATAGCTTGGGGTGGCTTTCGCTTTGGATTAAGGCTCTTGTTTTTTAGGCTTTGGGTGAGCAGCGCTATACTAAACAAATTGCTTTTTTGTTGTTTCCTTAAAAATCAATGGTATTACTCAATAAAAAACGATTTGTTTAGTATAGTGCTGTACTTAGGGAAAAACAAGTGCCTTTTGTTTGGGAAGAAGCCACATGAGCTTGGGGAGCGTTGGATGGGTGGGCGCAAATACGTCAGCGTAGCGTTCCTGTTTTTTTATTTACTATGACGACTTCGCTTATAACTATGTCGTCCCACAGTGCGTATTGCACACTACTTTTTTAATCATAACATCTGTTAATCAATATGTTATGTGATTTTTGATTGATTTCTTAAAAAACTGTTAAAATGTGTATTTTTTTCTCGTTTTTCCGCTTATCCAATCGGATGGAAGTTGTCAATTTCTTTTTGTAAATCGTCTATATCGTTTATTAAATATAATTCTGTGGATATTATTCGTTTGTGTCCTGCCATGTATTGTACTTGTCTTAGGTTGTAATTCTTTAACCAGTGGGTTATTACGGATGCTCTTACTTGTAAAAAATTCACAAATTTGAGGTTCTGTTCTTGTAGTTCTTCGGTTAATCGTTTGTAGATGTTTTTTGTACTGGGTTCTATGCTTAATTTTCTGCCTGTTGGTGGTGTACTCAAGAAAAGTAGTTTTGTCTCTGCACTCTGATATTTTAAAAGTTCTTTTCTAGTGGTGTATAGATATTCCATAATATCCATGATTTGATTGGATTTTAGCTCTAGTGTTCGGTCTTTTCCTGTTCTGGCTCCTTTGATGTCTATGGTGCCTTTTCGTAAGTCTAAATCGTCTGTTAGTAGTCTGTCTATTTCTGCTGTTTTTAAACCTTGGTGGATTAATAAGCCTATGATTACTTTGTTTCTTTCTTTGGTTAGTTTGTAGGCTGTAAACCAGTTTTTAGTATTACGCTGGTCTTGTTGTGTAGGTACTGGATAATTCTCGTAGATGCTTTGTAGTTCTTGTGGTGATAGTATGTTATGTAGTTTTTGGGTTTGTTTGCCTTGTAGTTTTATTTTCTTGGCTGGATTGTTTTTTCTTTTTTGGGTTTGTATTTGGAAGTCGAAGAAGTGTTTTAGGGCTATTAGTCTAAGTTTTTTGGTTTCTCTGCCTAGTCCTTTTTTTTGTAATTCTGCTAGATATAGCATTACTTCCTTTTCTGTACAATTCTCAACGTCTGTGTTATCCTTGTCTAAAAAGGCTATAAAATTCATCGTTTGATGATAGTACATTTTTGCGGTGCTTTGGCTTAATCCTTGTTGTTTTAAGTATGTTTTAAAATCCATTTGTAAATTAAAAATTAAAAGTTAAAAATGATAAATGGTTGATTTTTAGTTTTTAGTTTTTCACTCTTCGTTTAAAAGATGGGTGTATATTTGAGTGGTTTCTAAACTGCTATGGCCTAAAAACCGTTGTACTTTTTGGATGTCCATTCCATTGGCTAGTAAGTGCGTAGCTATGCTGTGTCTTAAACTGTGTAGGGTGATTATTTTTTCTTTTAGTTTTAGGTTGTCGCTTTGGTCGATAATCGACTTTAACCTTGTTGCTAATCTTCCTCCTGTGAAGGGTTCGCCGTAGAAGTTTATAAATAGTTTGCTTTCTGTTTTGTCTTTTATCAGTAGGTTTCGGTGTTCAAAAACCCAATCTTGTAGTATTTTAGAGGCTGTTTTGTTAAAGGGTATTAATCGTTGTTTGCTGTTTTTTCCTTTCTTTACGTGTAGTATTCTTGTATCAAAATTGATGTCTTCGATATTGACGTTAACGCCTTCTGTTCTTCTAAGTCCACAGCCGTAATATATAGTTAACAAGACTTTGTCTAAATGATTCAATGCTTCTTGTTTTTGGGTAAATCCTTCTTGATTTTCTACTATTTTATAGAGTTCTTTTACTTCTTCTATGGTTAGTATTTCTCTGGCTAGGTTTTGTTGTTTTAGCCTTTTTAAGTTTACACTTGGTAGCCCTGTTGTGCCTTTATGATGCAGGAACTCGAAGAACTTTTCTATTGTCCAAAAGTGATGGTTTATATAACTATTGCTTAATGCTCCACCTTGTCTTTCGTTGGATCTACTGGTTAGGTATTTGTAATAATCGTCTATATGCTTTGTGGTTAAAAGGTTTATTTGTTTGATGTCTTTTTGCTCCAAAAAATATAAAAACTCTTTTATGATATTGGGTAAACTATAGACTGTCGCTGGTGAGTGACCTAATATGTCTAACCATTCTTTAAAAGCGTTTTCTAGATAATTATAACTTGTGGATTGTAGGAGTAGTTTTTTCATTTTTTAAGGTAATGGGTTATTGGTAATGGGTAATAGTTTTTTTGGTCGTCATATACCTTTGGCTATTCACTCGCTCGGTTATACTTTTTCCTTTGTGGCTTTGGGTTTAACCGACCTAATTTGGGTTTTTGTTCGGTCTTGTTCACTGGTTCTGTTCTCAATATTTGTTACTACTGTTTTTAATATGTTATCTATCTTATTTTCAAGGGCTTTGTATTCTTTGTCGCTTACTAATCTATAGGTGTTCGTTTGTGTTTCTTTGTCGTGTATTCTTATAATTATTCCTGTATCTAACCAAGTATTTAAGTGATATTGTGCTGTGCTTTTGGCTATTCTTAAAGTGGTTCTTACTTGTGCGTTTGTAAATACTTCATTCTTATTTTTTAATTGGGTCTTGAAGCTTTCAAGTTGGTTTCTGCTTCTTCCTGTGAGTATGTCTGACTTTCTGATTAATACTTCTTTGATTAATTCATTAGCATTTTTTATATCCTCTATGGTAGTTTCTATATATTCCTCTCCAGTAGTTTCATCGTACTTTAACTCTCTTTGGTATTGGTGGTAATAAGTGATAAGTTCTATAAATTGTAAATAGTGTGCGTTGGTTCTTCTTGGTTTTAGTACTTCGTTTGGTAGTTCTAGTATTTCTGCAAAAGGGTTTATAACTCGTATTGGTTTTAATAAATATTGAGAGTTTTGGAGTAGGTTTTTTGCTTGTAATTGTTCTGTGTAATCTACTTGTCCTGCCGACACGGCACGCTGATAGTTCATAATTTTTTGGTCTTGCTCTGGGCTTTCATCGAGGTAGATTAAAAAACTACGGTTGGCATTGTCTTCGTAGATACTTTCTTTTGTAGTACATCCACTCACGCATACAGGGCCTTCAACCGTTATGTTTTGGGATTTGGTTTCGCCTTTGGTGTTTTTAAAAGCTACGGTTTTAGATATTCTCTTTTTACTTTGTAGTTCTCTAATTGGGTACAAGGCACTTTCTGCTCCGTCTAAATCTTCTATTAAAATAAGTTTGTGTTTAAGTTCTTGCTGTCCGAAGTAGTAAAATGCGTTTTCGCTTAATGTGGTGATTTCTACTTTTTCTTCGTTTGGGATTAGGTTTCCTATGCTTTCTTGTAAGTGTGTTTTTCCTGTTCCGCTACTTCCTAGACTGATGATGTGTAGGGGTTGTTCTCTTTTTCGTGATGAAAAGATTAAATACATTATGAGTCTGTTGGTTTCTTCTCCAATGATTCCGCTTTTTCCAATAAGGTCGTTAGTCGTTAGTAATAAGTCATTAGCTGTTAGGAGTTCTAAAGCTTCTGTTTTTTCTTGTTCTGTTAATTGTTTGATTTCTACTTTTGGAGTAGTGTTTTCTAATTCATCTAGTCTATATTTTTCTAATGCTTCTATAAGTTCGTTGATACTGGCTTCTATTACACTGGTTCCGATTTCTAATTTACTGGCTGTTTTTCTAATTAGTTTCTCAACTTGTGTATCGTTGTATAGATCTAAATTGTGACGCACGGCTAAACCTTCAATCTCTGTGGCTTGTATCTTAACTGTTACACGCATTCTGTCTAAGCCATCTAGTCTTATACCTCCTAATATGGTTATTTTGATTAGTTTGTTTTGGTATTCTAGTTGGTTTTGATTGGTGGTGTTTAGTTGGTGAGTTGCCATAGTATTAAAAATAGGTTGCTAATTTTTCTACTACAAAACTAAAATATAGTTTACAAATAATCAACTAAAAAGTTTATTATTTTTCTATATATTGTAAATAGTATATTTTATTTCTACTTTTGTGCTTATGAGTTTATCCGATAACATTAAGACTATACGCGAACAACAAGGGCTTTTGCAAAAAGAAGTTGCCTTGCATATTGGTGTAGATAAATCTACTTATAGTAAAATTGAAAAAGGATTAAGGGAAGTAACCGTATCTGAACTGCAAAAGTTAACCAAGCTTTTTAATCTTTCCACTGACCAGATTTTAAATTATGATGAGCTAACTACCCCTAAAGAAGTAATCATTGAAGATAAAACAGTTATTGAACAAATGCAGTTATTAGAGCAACTAGACGAGGAAGATAAGTCTATTGTTTATAAAATGATTGATAAAATGCTTACTACTAAAAAGTTTAAGGACTTTTTTAATAAAAATATTTCTGCTTTGTAAAAGTATCTCTACAAATGAAAACAACAAGACCTCTAGAACTTATTTACTTTTCTTTTTTACCTACACCAACTAAAGATGCTGGTTTGGTTTATACCTTTTTTGCTCTTGATGATTTTTCTCAATTTGTGTTTTTTTTAGGAATAGACACCGAGTTAACAGAATCTAGTATTGTACATAATGTTATAAGCCTTACACAAAATGAGGACTTTAAAAAAGTGTTTAAAAACCAACCTTTTGAACTAATGTTGCCTATTGAAAAAAGTGAAGTTATGCACAACTTACTTACTGATGTCTTAAAAATGTTTAACGGAAGCATAACGTATAACAAAGAAACAGTAACGAGCAAGACTAAAGACTTTGTAAAACAGTTCTCTAATTTCTAAAAATATCTATCTTATATTGTTTGATACTAAAAAACCACATCGTTAAATGTGGTTTTGTGTTTCTATTCTTTTTTAATATTAACCCCAATCATTCCATTCCATGCTTTCTTCACTTCTCCATAGACCTTTACCTATTTTTAAGTTGAGAGCTTTAATAATTGTATTATCAAATCCTAATAAAATACCTATTGGAATTATTCTTATATCTTCTTCTTGTGATTCATTACCATTACCAAAAAACATTTCCCATTCGTATTCTTCCCATCTCATAATTTCTGTGATTGGTTTACCTAGCAAAACATCTAAATTAGTTACAATCATAACGTCTTTTGGTATTGGATAACTCCACTCATTTACTAGCCATTGCCAAATAGGCTGTTTAAAAGAAACAAACTCTTGAGACAGATTAGGTATTTCAATGGTATGATGTTCTTTATCAGGCAATATCTGTAGAAATTCTATATCATCTTTTTTATAAAAATCATAAACTCCTAATGCAAGTAACTTTGACCAAGAATGATGTGCTTTAGATAATACAAATACACCTAATGTGTTAATTTCTATTTTTAATTCTTGCCAATTAGAATCGTGATTGATTTTATTAATAATGTTGTCAATTATTATACTGACTTCATCATTTTTATAAAACAATCCTCCTGCAAAAATTACTTCAAAACCTATTTTTTCTACTGCACCTATAGAGTATGCAAATCTAGGACAAACACCATTTTTAATTATAGAAATATGATGGCCATAGTTATTTATGTTTGTTTTTACTTCTTCTAAAAAAACACTTTTATTTTTCATTTATTACTTTAAATCATTCTTTAGCATGAACTTTTGTATGACAACCTTCACATAATATAGCTGTGTTTTCTTTATTGGTTTTACCTCCATCAGCGTGTCTTTGTATATGATGTCCTTTTGCTTGATCAACAGTAATTTTTTCATTACAACTTTCACATTTTTCCCCCCTCTCTTTCATTATTTCAGCCTTCTCCTTTTTAGTCATAACCCTTTTAGGGTCACGTTGACTAGGAGGGACACTTCCTTTTCCTGTTGGGGATTTAGGAATTTCTTTGATTTCAGGTTCTTTTTTACTTGAACTTATTGAAGAAGAAACAGCTGTTTTTACAATAGCACCACCAGTAACTGTAGCAGCGGCTTTTATACTTTCTACAAGCATTCCTTCGCCTACTGGATCATAAGGCTTATGTTCAGCAAAATAGTCATCGTCACCACCAAAAAGGCTGTTTACACTATTACCTATTGATGCAAAAACATTACTTGTGTTTTTATGGAATAACTCTCCTTTAACTTCAACTAATACTTTTAATCTATCTACATCAGAAGGTAAATCTTTACCTGCATATGTCCAACCTTCTCTTGTGGTTGCTTGGCTAGTAGCTTTTGCATCGTATAAGTATGAACCATATTTATCTTTAATCCAATCATCAGCTTGCATTCCATCAGGGTCAAGAAAATAAATTGGATTGTCGAGAGCGTAAGTGTATGGAGAAAATCTTCTTGAAGTTTCAGCAAGCGGGTCAACATTCATCCATCTTCCTAAAGCAGGGTCGTAATTCCTTGCTCCATAGTCGTAAAGATTAAGCCCTAACTCATCTTGCAGTTCTTTACCGTTGTACTTATACTGGTAACTACCTAGCCGTTTTTTTAATCGGTTTACCTTTTTTTCTTACTTCCTTTTTCTACAAAAACAAAATTTAAGAACGCCCATCCTCTTCATCATCATGTTTCAAAAATAAGTATTATTTCTTTTGGTTGTATGTTTTTTGTACTATTTTTTTTATCATTTATTTAACTATAATCGGTACAATATTTTGATGTAACTTACTGTTATGCAGTTAAAACCAATCTATATGAGCTGACGATTACTTGTTTTTATTAACCTTTAAATTTTTACATCATGAGTAGACAAAAAGGGATTATCAAGTTAGTTGGTAATATTGGAGGTATGTCGTTTTATACTTCCAATGGTGAGTATCTTGCTAGAACAGCTGGAGGACCCACAAAAGAGAGGATTGCAACTGGTTCTAACTTTGTGAGAACTAGAGAGAACAACGCCGAGTTTGGGGGTTCGGCTAAAGTGGGTAAAGCTTTTAGAACGGCTTTAAGTAGTGTAATTCAGACAATGGGTGGCAGTACATTAACAGCTAGTTTGACTAGGCTTTTTAAGTCTATAAATGCTAAAGCTTCAGGAACAAGAGGAGAACGCCCTATTGCTCTGAGTGCTAACAAAACACAGGCAAAAGGTTTAGAACTTAATAATAAAATTAGTTTTACATCAGTATTTAATGCACCGCATACGGTTACTACGGATGCTGACCGTGTGGAAGTGGTTTTTACGATTCCGAGTTTTATTCCGATAAACTTTATTAATGCTCCTGCGGGTGCTACTGGTTTTCGTATTGCAGCTGCTGTTGGTTGGTTGTCTGATTATAGTTTTGATAGTGGAACGTTAAGCTATGAGCCAGATGTTCCCGAGCAAAATAGTATAGGGATAACCGAATATAGTACTATTCAACCTATTAATAACACAGGAACAAGCATCACCTTAACGGCTACTTCTCCTGGTGGATTAGTTCCTGATGCGGGTATTAGTGTTATCGCTTGTTTGGGTATTGAGTTTTACCAAAAGGTGGATAATGTTGATTATTTACTAGCGCAAGGTAATGCGATGCGTGTAGTAGAAGTTTTCTAAGGCTTAAAGCCTATTTAATAATTTTAAAGCTTTCTGATAGCAGAAGGCTTTTTTTGTGCTTACAAGGCTTTAAAATCGTTATTTCAAGGATATTTTAACTAGTTGATGTAGTTAACTTATCCTTTTTTTATGGATTGGATAAAGTGGGCTTTAGTGGGCTTATGGTGGGTTCATCCTCGGGACATCCCCGAGACATCTACGGCTAAGGTATTGTTTTCTTTTTACTCTCATAGTAAGCAATAATTGCTTGTGTAATTTTGGATATAGGTAATATTTGAAGTAGCTTTCTTAACTCTCCAAAAATTACTTTAATCTTTTCGTTTTTCATCATCCATAAAATAACTATCATAATGATAGACCATCCTAACCAAAGCATTGTGTTTGTTTCCATAATAATTCCTTTTATATATAAATATGTTCGTTTTTCTAAAAGTTCACATTTTCATTAAACAATGTTGTTAAAGTTTTTAATTCTAAAAATTTAAGTTTTCGTCAAGCAAGGTAAATACAGGCTTTGACAAAAAAAAGGACATAAAAAGTTGAGTAAATTTCGAGAGTGTTTTTGGGCTTTCGTGTGACATGGTACACACATCTTTTTTCATTGATTGGATAAAACTAAATAATCTGTTTTTTGCATATCAGAGTTAAGGGGAGTTTTGACGAGATTTAGCGAGATTTGATGAGATTGCACGACTTTGTATATTTTTAAAGGTTATTTATTCTTTAAAAAATGATTATTGATTATAAATAACCTTTGAGTTTTCCTGTTCTTGGCTGACAGGTTTCGCAGTAGGTGCTCGATTTTTTTAGAAGAAGTTTTGGAGAAGCTTTGGGCTGTGCGACTTCTTCTGAAAAAATGAGCATAGGCTCACGCCGATTGAGTACGCTATCTACTTCCTTTTAGTGATGATTTGTGCAAAAAAACAAGCAAATAAAGACGGCAACCACTGTAGCTGGCTTTTTTGTGAAGCTTTTTTTGTGCAAATTCATTACTAAATGAAAATACTGTTCCTTTTTCGGGTGGGAGCGTTGGAGTGTGGCTATTTTACATAATGAGCTTATGAGGCTGGGCGAAGCGTACACGTAGTGCCAGACTTATAAGAGCTTGTTATGTAAATATAGCTTGGGGTGGCTTTCGCTTTGGATTAAGGCTCTTGTTTTTTAGGCTTTGGGTGAGCAGCGCTATACTAAACAAATTGCTTTTTTGTTGTTTCCTTAAAAATCAATGGTATTACTCAATAAAAAACGATTTGTTTAGTATAGTGCTGTACTTAGGGAAAAACAAGTGCCTTTTGTTTGGGAAGAAGCCACATGAGCTTGGGGAGCGTTGGATGGGTGGGCGCAAATACGTCAGCGTAGCGTTCCTGTTTTTTTATTTACTATGACGACTTCGCTTATAACTATGTCGTCCCACAGTGCGTATTGCACACTACTTTTTTAATCATAACATCTGTTAATCAATATGTTATGTGATTTTTGATTGATTTCTTAAAAAACTGTTAAAATGTGTATTTTTTTCTCGTTTTTCCGCTTATCCAATCGGATGGAAGTTGTCAATTTCTTTTTGTAAATCGTCTATATCGTTTATTAAATATAATTCTGTGGATATTATTCGTTTGTGTCCTGCCATGTATTGTACTTGTCTTAGGTTGTAATTCTTTAACCAGTGGGTTATTACGGATGCTCTTACTTGTAAAAAATTCACAAATTTGAGGTTCTGTTCTTGTAGTTCTTCGGTTAATCGTTTGTAGATGTTTTTTGTACTGGGTTCTATGCTTAATTTTCTGCCTGTTGGTGGTGTACTCAAGAAAAGTAGTTTTGTCTCTGCACTCTGATATTTTAAAAGTTCTTTTCTAGTGGTGTATAGATATTCCATAATATCCATGATTTGATTGGATTTTAGCTCTAGTGTTCGGTCTTTTCCTGTTCTGGCTCCTTTGATGTCTATGGTGCCTTTTCGTAAGTCTAAATCGTCTGTTAGTAGTCTGTCTATTTCTGCTGTTTTTAAACCTTGGTGGATTAATAAGCCTATGATTACTTTGTTTCTTTCTTTGGTTAGTTTGTAGGCTGTAAACCAGTTTTTAGTATTACGCTGGTCTTGTTGTGTAGGTACTGGATAATTCTCGTAGATGCTTTGTAGTTCTTGTGGTGATAGTATGTTATGTAGTTTTTGGGTTTGTTTGCCTTGTAGTTTTATTTTCTTGGCTGGATTGTTTTTTCTTTTTTGGGTTTGTATTTGGAAGTCGAAGAAGTGTTTTAGGGCTATTAGTCTAAGTTTTTTGGTTTCTCTGCCTAGTCCTTTTTTTTGTAATTCTGCTAGATATAGCATTACTTCCTTTTCTGTACAATTCTCAACGTCTGTGTTATCCTTGTCTAAAAAGGCTATAAAATTCATCGTTTGATGATAGTACATTTTTGCGGTGCTTTGGCTTAATCCTTGTTGTTTTAAGTATGTTTTAAAATCCATTTGTAAATTAAAAATTAAAAGTTAAAAATGATAAATGGTTGATTTTTAGTTTTTAGTTTTTCACTCTTCGTTTAAAAGATGGGTGTATATTTGAGTGGTTTCTAAACTGCTATGGCCTAAAAACCGTTGTACTTTTTGGATGTCCATTCCATTGGCTAGTAAGTGCGTAGCTATGCTGTGTCTTAAACTGTGTAGGGTGATTATTTTTTCTTTTAGTTTTAGGTTGTCGCTTTGGTCGATAATCGACTTTAACCTTGTTGCTAATCTTCCTCCTGTGAAGGGTTCGCCGTAGAAGTTTATAAATAGTTTGCTTTCTGTTTTGTCTTTTATCAGTAGGTTTCGGTGTTCAAAAACCCAATCTTGTAGTATTTTAGAGGCTGTTTTGTTAAAGGGTATTAATCGTTGTTTGCTGTTTTTTCCTTTCTTTACGTGTAGTATTCTTGTATCAAAATTGATGTCTTCGATATTGACGTTAACGCCTTCTGTTCTTCTAAGTCCACAGCCGTAATATATAGTTAACAAGACTTTGTCTAAATGATTCAATGCTTCTTGTTTTTGGGTAAATCCTTCTTGATTTTCTACTATTTTATAGAGTTCTTTTACTTCTTCTATGGTTAGTATTTCTCTGGCTAGGTTTTGTTGTTTTAGCCTTTTTAAGTTTACACTTGGTAGCCCTGTTGTGCCTTTATGATGCAGGAACTCGAAGAACTTTTCTATTGTCCAAAAGTGATGGTTTATATAACTATTGCTTAATGCTCCACCTTGTCTTTCGTTGGATCTACTGGTTAGGTATTTGTAATAATCGTCTATATGCTTTGTGGTTAAAAGGTTTATTTGTTTGATGTCTTTTTGCTCCAAAAAATATAAAAACTCTTTTATGATATTGGGTAAACTATAGACTGTCGCTGGTGAGTGACCTAATATGTCTAACCATTCTTTAAAAGCGTTTTCTAGATAATTATAACTTGTGGATTGTAGGAGTAGTTTTTTCATTTTTTAAGGTAATGGGTTATTGGTAATGGGTAATAGTTTTTTTGGTCGTCATATACCTTTGGCTATTCACTCGCTCGGTTATACTTTTTCCTTTGTGGCTTTGGGTTTAACCGACCTAATTTGGGTTTTTGTTCGGTCTTGTTCACTGGTTCTGTTCTCAATATTTGTTACTACTGTTTTTAATATGTTATCTATCTTATTTTCAAGGGCTTTGTATTCTTTGTCGCTTACTAATCTATAGGTGTTCGTTTGTGTTTCTTTGTCGTGTATTCTTATAATTATTCCTGTATCTAACCAAGTATTTAAGTGATATTGTGCTGTGCTTTTGGCTATTCTTAAAGTGGTTCTTACTTGTGCGTTTGTAAATACTTCATTCTTATTTTTTAATTGGGTCTTGAAGCTTTCAAGTTGGTTTCTGCTTCTTCCTGTGAGTATGTCTGACTTTCTGATTAATACTTCTTTGATTAATTCATTAGCATTTTTTATATCCTCTATGGTAGTTTCTATATATTCCTCTCCAGTAGTTTCATCGTACTTTAACTCTCTTTGGTATTGGTGGTAATAAGTGATAAGTTCTATAAATTGTAAATAGTGTGCGTTGGTTCTTCTTGGTTTTAGTACTTCGTTTGGTAGTTCTAGTATTTCTGCAAAAGGGTTTATAACTCGTATTGGTTTTAATAAATATTGAGAGTTTTGGAGTAGGTTTTTTGCTTGTAATTGTTCTGTGTAATCTACTTGTCCTGCCGACACGGCACGCTGATAGTTCATAATTTTTTGGTCTTGCTCTGGGCTTTCATCGAGGTAGATTAAAAAACTACGGTTGGCATTGTCTTCGTAGATACTTTCTTTTGTAGTACATCCACTCACGCATACAGGGCCTTCAACCGTTATGTTTTGGGATTTGGTTTCGCCTTTGGTGTTTTTAAAAGCTACGGTTTTAGATATTCTCTTTTTACTTTGTAGTTCTCTAATTGGGTACAAGGCACTTTCTGCTCCGTCTAAATCTTCTATTAAAATAAGTTTGTGTTTAAGTTCTTGCTGTCCGAAGTAGTAAAATGCGTTTTCGCTTAATGTGGTGATTTCTACTTTTTCTTCGTTTGGGATTAGGTTTCCTATGCTTTCTTGTAAGTGTGTTTTTCCTGTTCCGCTACTTCCTAGACTGATGATGTGTAGGGGTTGTTCTCTTTTTCGTGATGAAAAGATTAAATACATTATGAGTCTGTTGGTTTCTTCTCCAATGATTCCGCTTTTTCCAATAAGGTCGTTAGTCGTTAGTAATAAGTCATTAGCTGTTAGGAGTTCTAAAGCTTCTGTTTTTTCTTGTTCTGTTAATTGTTTGATTTCTACTTTTGGAGTAGTGTTTTCTAATTCATCTAGTCTATATTTTTCTAATGCTTCTATAAGTTCGTTGATACTGGCTTCTATTACACTGGTTCCGATTTCTAATTTACTGGCTGTTTTTCTAATTAGTTTCTCAACTTGTGTATCGTTGTATAGATCTAAATTGTGACGCACGGCTAAACCTTCAATCTCTGTGGCTTGTATCTTAACTGTTACACGCATTCTGTCTAAGCCATCTAGTCTTATACCTCCTAATATGGTTATTTTGATTAGTTTGTTTTGGTATTCTAGTTGGTTTTGATTGGTGGTGTTTAGTTGGTGAGTTGCCATAGTATTAAAAATAGGTTGCTAATTTTTCTACTACAAAACTAAAATATAGTTTACAAATAATCAACTAAAAAGTTTATTATTTTTCTATATATTGTAAATAGTATATTTTATTTCTACTTTTGTGCTTATGAGTTTATCCGATAACATTAAGACTATACGCGAACAACAAGGGCTTTTGCAAAAAGAAGTTGCCTTGCATATTGGTGTAGATAAATCTACTTATAGTAAAATTGAAAAAGGATTAAGGGAAGTAACCGTATCTGAACTGCAAAAGTTAACCAAGCTTTTTAATCTTTCCACTGACCAGATTTTAAATTATGATGAGCTAACTACCCCTAAAGAAGTAATCATTGAAGATAAAACAGTTATTGAACAAATGCAGTTATTAGAGCAACTAGACGAGGAAGATAAGTCTATTGTTTATAAAATGATTGATAAAATGCTTACTACTAAAAAGTTTAAGGACTTTTTTAATAAAAATATTTCTGCTTTGTAAAAGTATCTCTACAAATGAAAACAACAAGACCTCTAGAACTTATTTACTTTTCTTTTTTACCTACACCAACTAAAGATGCTGGTTTGGTTTATACCTTTTTTGCTCTTGATGATTTTTCTCAATTTGTGTTTTTTTTAGGAATAGACACCGAGTTAACAGAATCTAGTATTGTACATAATGTTATAAGCCTTACACAAAATGAGGACTTTAAAAAAGTGTTTAAAAACCAACCTTTTGAACTAATGTTGCCTATTGAAAAAAGTGAAGTTATGCACAACTTACTTACTGATGTCTTAAAAATGTTTAACGGAAGCATAACGTATAACAAAGAAACAGTAACGAGCAAGACTAAAGACTTTGTAAAACAGTTCTCTAATTTCTAAAAATATCTATCTTATATTGTTTGATACTAAAAAACCACATCGTTAAATGTGGTTTTGTGTTTCTATTCTTTTTTAATATTAACCCCAATCATTCCATTCCATGCTTTCTTCACTTCTCCATAGACCTTTACCTATTTTTAAGTTGAGAGCTTTAATAATTGTATTATCAAATCCTAATAAAATACCTATTGGAATTATTCTTATATCTTCTTCTTGTGATTCATTACCATTACCAAAAAACATTTCCCATTCGTATTCTTCCCATCTCATAATTTCTGTGATTGGTTTACCTAGCAAAACATCTAAATTAGTTACAATCATAACGTCTTTTGGTATTGGATAACTCCACTCATTTACTAGCCATTGCCAAATAGGCTGTTTAAAAGAAACAAACTCTTGAGACAGATTAGGTATTTCAATGGTATGATGTTCTTTATCAGGCAATATCTGTAGAAATTCTATATCATCTTTTTTATAAAAATCATAAACTCCTAATGCAAGTAACTTTGACCAAGAATGATGTGCTTTAGATAATACAAATACACCTAATGTGTTAATTTCTATTTTTAATTCTTGCCAATTAGAATCGTGATTGATTTTATTAATAATGTTGTCAATTATTATACTGACTTCATCATTTTTATAAAACAATCCTCCTGCAAAAATTACTTCAAAACCTATTTTTTCTACTGCACCTATAGAGTATGCAAATCTAGGACAAACACCATTTTTAATTATAGAAATATGATGGCCATAGTTATTTATGTTTGTTTTTACTTCTTCTAAAAAAACACTTTTATTTTTCATTTATTACTTTAAATCATTCTTTAGCATGAACTTTTGTATGACAACCTTCACATAATATAGCTGTGTTTTCTTTATTGGTTTTACCTCCATCAGCGTGTCTTTGTATATGATGTCCTTTTGCTTGATCAACAGTAATTTTTTCATTACAACTTTCACATTTTTCCCCCCTCTCTTTCATTATTTCAGCCTTCTCCTTTTTAGTCATAACCCTTTTAGGGTCACGTTGACTAGGAGGGACACTTCCTTTTCCTGTTGGGGATTTAGGAATTTCTTTGATTTCAGGTTCTTTTTTACTTGAACTTATTGAAGAAGAAACAGCTGTTTTTACAATAGCACCACCAGTAACTGTAGCAGCGGCTTTTATACTTTCTACAAGCATTCCTTCGCCTACTGGATCATAAGGCTTATGTTCAGCAAAATAGTCATCGTCACCACCAAAAAGGCTGTTTACACTATTACCTATTGATGCAAAAACATTACTTGTGTTTTTATGGAATAACTCTCCTTTAACTTCAACTAATACTTTTAATCTATCTACATCAGAAGGTAAATCTTTACCTGCATATGTCCAACCTTCTCTTGTGGTTGCTTGGCTAGTAGCTTTTGCATCGTATAAGTATGAACCATATTTATCTTTAATCCAATCATCAGCTTGCATTCCATCAGGGTCAAGAAAATAAATTGGATTGTCGAGAGCGTAAGTGTATGGAGAAAATCTTCTTGAAGTTTCAGCAAGCGGGTCAACATTCATCCATCTTCCTAAAGCAGGGTCGTAATTCCTTGCTCCATAGTCGTAAAGATTAAGCCCTAACTCATCTTGCAGTTCTTTACCGTTGTACTTATAATTATAACTGCCATCACCCACGAATTTAGGTTGTTCTTCTAGGACGTAGTTGGTAATTTCACTATCATCGGTATAAGCACTATACCCTAAGCGATTAGTGTTGTAACTATCATGTTTTAAACCAAAAGGATAATAATGATTCTCTTCCATGATTTTTATTAAACCACTTGCGTAATCAAAGGTATAACTCAAACGAATGTTTCCTAGATGATCTGTGTAATTATAAATATAGAAAAACTGATCGTCTAAATGTTGCACATAACCTTCTGCATGTGGAAAATATTGCAATATCGCTTGGCTTTGATCTCCTTGCGCGCTTGTGTAAGAACTTCTGTATTGGAACCCTGATAAGTAATCAGTATTAGCATACTCTTCACCTGTTTTTACTTTTTTCTTTATTTTTTGTCCAATGGCATTGTAAATATATTCAATATTATTATTATTTTCAAATATAATTTCTGTAGGAAGATTCAAATGGTTGTATTTGATTGACTCAATGCCTTTGTTTTTGTCAAAAAGCATATTTCCATTTAGGTCATAAGAATATTCTTCAGCTTCATCAACTCCATCACTAAATCCTTGTGGTGAACCTGTATCATCTCTCACTTTTTTTAGTTGATTGCCATCATAGGTATAAACTAGTTGATCTATGGGTTGTGAATCGGATTGTATTTTTCCCATTCGGTCTAAAAAGGTTATATTTCCGTTAGGGTCATACATCAAGGTTTCGTTAAACATGTCTACTTCTTCTGGATTTCCATGATTGTAGAAGTTTGCTTTTGTAAGACGATTCAATTTATCGTATTCATAAGCATATTGTCTTTCGTAATTATCTGTTGATGTTTTCCAAAAGGTTTCAGCGATGTTTCCGTTATAAAGGGCTGTAGTGCTTCCTAGTGGATTTAATACATCATCATAGCTAATTTTAAAAGCAAATAAATCTCCTTCTCCAGGATTTACAAAACCATCTTCTGATACGGCTAATTCTTCATCGTTTATGGCGGTTAACCATCCTCTGACATTGTATCTATAATCTACATCTTGTAATCCACCTCCTGTTGTTTTTAAAATCAATTGGCCTAGCTCGTCATAAGAATTTTCGGTTAAGGTTTCTTCGGCTTGGCTGTTGATTTGGTGTTTATGGGACAATAAACGGTCTTGTGGGGTGTAAGTAAAGGTTTCGGTGATGGTGTTTTCAGTATCACTGTTGGTTCTTTTGTGTTTGGTTACGGTTTGCAGTACTTTGCCTGCCCAATCAAGGCTGGTATCTACTCGAGTGTAACCTCCTAAATAGTTTTTGGTGTAGTTGCTAACGGGTCTGTACTTGGTATCATAGAGTGTATAGGATAGTTCTGCGTTGGTGTCGCTTGCGCTTTCTAACACTCTAACCCAGCTTCCTGTGGGTAGTCCTTTTACATTGGTAGCTAGCGTAGCTCCTGGTACATTGGTGTCAATTAAACCAGAATGTGGAAACGTATAATCATCGTAGTAATTGATGGTTAATAGCTTGTATGCATTTGTGGGTTCAGTATTATTGGTATAAGCAATAGGAACATTATCAATTGTGGTAGTTGATGCTTTGCTTTCAAAAAATGTTGTGGCAGTATTAAAGATGGTTTGCAAAGTATTTCTACCTGATGCTGATGCTGGTTTTC